>JGI12316J15310_10000007_pt2 | contig 511479 bp, 421 predicted proteins | sample MarCyaLeptolynsp_FD_15310 | JGI IMG/M metagenome (IMG submission 15310) | reverse complement strand
TCTTCTTCGTAGTACTCCACAATCGACAGAAGCATCGTATTCATAAAGGTGTTAACCTGCTTGAGCAGAGTCGCCCATTCGGATGAACTGTTGGGTTGTGCCAATTCCGACCATGTCAGAATCGAGTTGACTACAAAATCGCTAAAGTAGAAAAAGCCACGTAATGCCTGTGGTAGGGATACATCATCGTCAACAAGATGCTCGGCGTATTCTTTACCGATCCGGATAGCCTGTGCCAGTTGTTCATCCGGCGCACCACCAGCGACATATGCGCGAATCGCTTCTAGCACCCGCCGACCTTCCTCACGCATATGGACTTTGGTCTCGGTGCTCATCGCAGTATACCACTGGGCATTTTCCAGATTATCATTGCCGACTTGCATACGGGTTTTGCCAAGCGCATTCTGAATAATCACTTGCACCTCCAGCGGTTGGAGTTCCCCCTGTGATGAAGCATAAGTTTTGAGGTCGTGCACATTAAAACGGCGATGCTTGCCAGCAGTACGGCGAAACGGAAGTTTGCCACTGTCTGCCCAGTTGCGGACGGTTGCCGGATGTACTCCCAAAATTTCGGCGGCACGGCGTAAGCTGACCCATTCATTGGCTTCGTTTTTGTTCATGGTTTGTGGTCTTAGGTTAACGGTTCGTAGTGAGTCTATTTTATAATAAAACCACATAGTTGACCATGAGCGCAATAGGTATATCAGGTTAGGGTCATCTACGCCTCATAAGTAATTGGTCATTTGTTATTTGAATTTTGGTCAATGCTTTTCAAATTAAGTTCGGCATAGTAGTCAGCGCACAGCTAGTAAGCTATCCCTCCACTAGGAATAACAAGGTACTTTTAGGGACAGCTTACTAGGCACCCGATGAACATCGTAACAAGTGTTCGTATATGTTCCTCGCACCATTTATAACGCTCCCAGCTTAGGGAAAAATCGTCCCGTGCGCTGACGATACTGACCATATTCTGAATATTGTTGCATGAGTAGTTCTTCTTCATACAGCGATTTATAGGTCAGCAAGCCCACAAGGAAAACCGTCGCCAGCATTGTGAGGACATGCCCGTGCCAGATGGTAATGCCAAATGCGACCAACAACACCCCCGTGTAAATGGGATGGCGGATGCGCTGATAGAGTCCACTGGTGATGAGTTCCGCCTGTTGATTGGGAGTCGGTAAGGCACTCGGACCGCCTCGATTCACCCGCCCATGTTCCGCAATTGCCATCAAGCCGACCACAACGCCAGATACAATGCCCAAGCCACCCAAGACCCACTGGATTGTCTCTCGCTCTGTCGGAATCAACACCGCTGCCCCGCCAATCACTGCAAACAATACAAATTGAATCAATACCAACACAAACGCTTTATTCATACCATCGCCTCACACAAAATAATTTCACAAAGTCACCTTCATCATATCCAAAAATCAGCCTATATGGCTACCAACTTTAACTTTTCAAGCAAGCCTGTCATAGGATTTTAAGCTATTGGCTGTACAATACGCCTGTTATTTGTCAAACTCGATAGGAAAAACCCGTATGTCTCATCGCCGTCTCCTGATTTTGCTCTTGTGGTGCTGTGTGCTGATACCCGTGTCTGCACAGGATAGCGCACCATTGTTCTCTGCTGATTTCGATGATGACGTTATCCCCGATGCGCTCAATATCCAATACGGCACTTATGAGATTAATGACGGTCAGCTTGATTATACAGTGAGCAACGGCGGGTTTCTGGTGATTCCGTCCGGCATTGACTGGACAGATTATGCGATTGAGACGCAACTCACCATTCTTGACGGCAGTGTGTGGATTCAGGCACGAACCGATGTTGACTTATGTAGTGGCTATTATCTGACACTCAATCCAGCGGAGAATATCATTGACCTGTCCCTTTCCGACCGTGATTGTAACTTCACGGTGTTGGATACAGCAGACGGCTTAACTGTGCCCGAGGGTGCATTCACAGTACGGGTGGATGTTATGGGTGAGAACATCCGCGCTTATCTGGATGATGAGCTGATACTATCCGCAACCGATGCACAATTTGCATCCGGCTATCCGACGATTAATGTGTTCCCGACCGATGAGACCGCCCATATTCTGTTTGACAGCATTCTTGTCACAGCGTTATCAGCAGACATAGAGCAAGTTGAGCCAACAGTCGAACCAACTCAAGTCTCGACTAGTAAACCCACTATAGAACCAATAGCCAAAGCAACAGATGAAGCTGTTCCCTTAGTTGATGTCGATCTACCAGCAATCAACGAGATTCCGCTAGGTGACGACCCGAATCGTATGATTGAATCTATGGTTGAACTTGGGTTAATTCCTGATGCAGAGGGTGAACTCTATACCACAGAAGGCGTGACGATTGCGCGGATTGGTGCATGGTTCGAGCCGTTGTTTGATGATACCAGCTCACGTCATGCCGTTATGTCGGGTGATATATTCTTCTTGCCGAACAACGAAGCTGAGACTTGTCTGCTTTCTGCCCGCATCGAACGTGATGAACGCGGTATAGCACAACGTTATTTGGATGTTGGTATCAATGCACTGGATGAGGTTTTTATCGGTGAAACAGCCGACAACGGTGAGTATAGCTTGGCGACACAAGAAGGCATCTTGACGGCATCCGGTGGCAATATCTTATTTGTCGCTTATGGAGACCGCTTGTCTGTATATGTCAACGGTCGTGCAGTCTTCCAAAATGTCGCTATCACCCGCCGTGATGGAAGCTTTGGTGTATCGTCCAACACCACCACATCATATAGTGTATGCCATGTAACGAACCTATGGGTCTATACCTTCGAGGGTTAACGACGGCGTTTTTTGTTCTCATCAACATCGCCGAGGCTAATCTGTACGCCATCACTTGACCACTCGTTGAGGGTGTCATCGAGTGTAAATTCACCGACACCTTCTAGGAGCATCATGCCTGTCCCACTGACGGACACTTGCAGGTTAATGCCTTGCATCAATACCGCCATATCTTCGCCGGATACCGTTGCTGTGCCGTCAAACCGTCGATAGGTGTGTACAGTGTTCCCGCGTGTTTCCCGTTCGGTGTGGACATAACGTCGGTTTTCTTCAATGTCAATCTGAGTATCGCCCGTGCGGTCAACGATGAATAACATACCATTACCGGAGATAGTAATACTCCCGCTTCCGTTTAATGCGATTGTGCCACTGCCCTCGGCTGTCAATGCTGTTGTGGTTGTGTCTTGTGCTGATACTGTCATCACCGCGATGACCAGTATACCTATCCCCAATACAATCTTGCGTACCATGCGTTGTTCCCATCACGTTAGAATTCCGTTTCGATGATAATACGCAGGAGATATTGGCGTGTTGTTGATGAAGTGCAAAAAAGTTGTAAAATTCTGCGAGGCGATAAGCGTGAGAATATGTAAACTGCACGTAACAAAATTTTTACGACATCTTTGTTTTTGCGGTGTATATTTCCCGTATACTGTAATCAAAGAGTATTGAAGGAGTTTAACCAATGCAGTTCTTCATCGCAGTCGGCGTGATTTTATTTATGGGATTATTCTTTATGATGTCGCTACCTCTCCACGATGAATTGAAGCGGGTTGAACTTGATAATCATCACAAGAAACAGCAACAATAAAACGATATCATCTTGAATACATATGTCGTATTATGCAGGGTTTATTGCCCTGCACATATGCGCCTGCTTTAACGCAATTGTTTTTCCCACATCAGGTGATTATCTTCGTTCACATCAGTTTGGTCGTAGCCAGCACACGCTAGTAAGTCTGCTGAGGGTTGATGGTCAGTAGCAGTATGCCGAACCACAATCAGCGGTTTATCATGTGGAGAAATGGCTAACAAGTTAAAATCATTCAACCTAACTAGTGAACGCCCGATACCGATACCTTGCATATTCGGATGTGTGCCTGCATGAACCGTGATACGAGTTGGGTCGTCGCCGATTTCAATGCGACTATAACCAACAATCTTCCCACCGTAGACCGTCGAGACAAAGCAATTCTGCTCCGCATTGACAGCCTGCTGATTGAGGTGAAAGTGTAACCATTCGAGGTTATAGAAATAGGGGTCGTTTTCATCTTCGGCAATCATATTGATGAGAGCCTGTACTGCATATAAATCATCCCACTTAAATTTGCGTAGCTTGACGCGCCAGTGTTCGAGCATGTCATTTCCTATGAGTGTTGCTTATTAGACAATACCATCAGCTACCCATCCCACTTACATTATAAACTTGAAATAGAGCGTCCGTCCATTGAGTTTATGAGCGATGGTGTATCTTTTGTAAATTGATGCCATTAGTATAAGCCGTGTCTGATTTGTATAACAAGTTGCGATGCAAGCTAAAGTACGACATAATTCAAACTAAGTATAAACAGACGAGTGTCGCAGACCATGCCTAAAATTTTTATCTCGTACAGTCGTGTAGACAAAAACTTCGTCCAACAGCTATACATAAAATTAGAAAATAATTATGGGGCAGGCACAGTCTGGTATGACAAAGATATACCCGGTGGTGCAGATTTTTGGGATAAAATTCAGGCTGAAATTCAGAATGCTGATATTTTCCTCTATTTGATGTCAGCAGACTCACTTGATTCGGAATGGTGCAATAAAGAGTTTGACGAAGCCGTCGCCCAGAATAAAGTGATTATTCCAATTATCGTCCGCGCCCGCACCCCGATTGTCAAGAAAGTTCAGCATCTCAATGTATTGGATATGTCGTCCGGCGCAAACGACCCTGATATGCTGACCAAGCTCTACAGCTCGCTTAATCCCTATATTTATGCTGGTGAACCGCCACCACAACCACCACAACCTAAGCCCTCACGGTCGGGTGCGTTTCGTATCAGTCCAATTCTGATTGTACTGTTGTTATTGGGGGGGATTGGAATTGCGGTGGGGGCATATGTCATTAATCAGCAAAATAATATACCGCCGATTTCATTAGCTTATGAATTTTTAGTAGATACATCTGATACTATGGGTGAACTTTACAAGGGTAAACCCCGTATCCGTATTGTACGTGATGCGATAAATGGAATTATTGATTCACCGGGGATTAGTACCCGTGATACATGGCGCGCCCTACGTACAACCGGAGGCTGGGCATGTGATGAGACAGAATTGGTGATTAGTGGAAATGATGTCAGCCCACAAGATTTTATGAACGCCTTCCCCAATCGACCGAATGGATATGATAATTCATTTGCGGCAGGCTTGAACGAACTGCACGAAGACCTCAACCAAGACATACCACGCCAGAGTGATATTCGAGTCGCAATTTTGTTTCTAGGGTCATTGGATAGTGGCGATTGCCCTGACTTCCGCATTGCAGACCAGTTGAACCTACTTCGTGATAAGGGTATTTCAGCAACATCGTGTATGTTCTTCCTCGTTGACGATGACGAGGAGTTCCGTAACTTCAAGCGTGCACTGGAAAGTGAAGGCTTTAGTTGTGTTCACAATGTTGATGACCCTCGTGCTATCGCCAATATTGCCATCAACACCATTCAAGACCTTATCTTACGTGAACAGGGGCTGGTTGAAGACTTGACTCCGGTCACACCTGACGACCCGATGCGTTTCTCGATGACACTCACCCCCACAGAACCCCCACAAGAAGTCACATCACCGCCGACCTTTACACCGATTCCGACAGAAGGACCGACACAGGAAGCGATTGTATTTGTCGGCACAGTTGAAGGACAATCTATTGCATCAACAGTGGTTGTAGATGAAGACACAGTCATTATTGGTATTAGCGAAGACGGTCAGCAATTTCAGGTTGAACGAGCTAATGGTGACATTGAGATGGTCGATGTCGCCGACTTGCCGATTGGGATTAGCACCGCTGTACCCTTGCCAACATCGACAGTTGGTGCAACATCTACACCGACACTTACGCTAACTGCTACCTTAACTCCAGTAACAATAGAAACAGTGGAGTTACAAGAAACTCAATCGACAACTCTTAATCCAGAAACAGTAGGTGAAATAGGATTAACAGTAGATACAGTTCAAATATTGAATGACATGAATTATTTCCGTGTACGTGAAGGGCATGTTCCACTTGTTCCAAATACAATTTTAAATGCTATTGCAGAGCGACATGCAAATGACCTCACGGCAAGAGATACAAATGTCGGTGAAGTGTTTGTACGCTCTGATGGCACAGTCATTGATGATTGGATCACTGAGCTTGGGTATCCAGAATATGCCAATGCAGTAGAGGTGCAATCTAGTTACTTGCCTGATGCTACTGTCATTATCACTCGTGAAGAGCGAAATATAACCCCTGATAATTTTGTTGATGTGTGGCTTCAAGATGATTTCGCTAGCTATCATAATCAAATGAATCGTCCGTTTTTAGATCGTATGTATCGTGAAGTAGGTATCTCGTATAAACAGATAAGCGGTACTGGCACACGCTATTATGTGATTGTTTTTGCGTCACAACCTAATGCTCTCCCTGTAATCATTAATCCAACACTAACAGGAACTAATATTACGACTGACCAGCTATTACGTGAAGTACGTTCGCTCGACTGGAGTACTGTAAATTCAAGGGATATTACTTTACTTTTGAGCAACGAATATACCTTCCCCAACGGCAATGGCGGAGCGGTTGGAGAAATTGTATACACTAAGATTAGCGAAGCCAATGAAGATGTAACGTGTCCCACTACGCCGAATCCACCGGAAGGCTGGGAGTTTTACCAACCACAGATTAACTTCACGCTAAGTCAAGGTCTTGGATTGAAGACAATCTACATCTACATGTGTGATGAAATAGGTAATCAGATCATTAATGTTAAGGAAGTGACTGTTACAGATGAGGACATCAACATCTTTGAGCAATCTACACCACCCACGCCATCGACACCGATTGTAACAGCCTCGACATTCGCGCTGGACATTCGCTCTGGACCCGGACTTGAATTTAGTATTATCAACCAGTTGAATGCTGGAGATTCCCTAGAAGTGATAGGAATTTCGGAACAGGGGACATGGTTACAAGTTGTTCTGATTACTGGGTCAACAGGGTGGGTCAGTAATTCAGATGTTACCTTGCAGGGCGATATCGATTCCATTCCGATTGTTGCCGAACCCACTCCAACACCCACTGTAACACCATCGGCTACGCCACAGTTAACTTCAGTTATTCAAGAACCATTGCTCCTGCGATATGACGGACGGTCAATTCTATTCGCCAATCGTAGCACTTTGACCGATATTACAATTGATGACTTTGTGTTTACGAAGTTTGTTGTTAATACCGACGGACAAGCTACGCAAGCTGATAGCTTCCGCATGTCTGATTTTACCGGTGTGCCAAGTCCGCTAAGCAGTGGTAGCTGTTTGCAGATATGGGATTCTAACCAATTCTCCCGACCTGCTAGCAACAATAGTCTCGCGGATGGCATCTGTGATGTTGACCCTTTCTGGCGGACATCGCCTGATATCTTCTGGGCGGATGAAACTGAAGATGCTTATCTTGAAGTCTCGTTAAATGGTCTTGATGTACTGATGACATGTCCGATAAGTCGTCTTGGGTCACGTGTTGAAAATCGTTGTGTTATCGACTTACCTCGTGGCGAGTTTATCCCGATGCCGTATATAGCAGATTTTGAAGCAGATAATTCATTGGCGGGATGGGTTTTTAACCCATTTGCATGGCCTATAGATACTAGAGGTGAATCAAGAGCATTGTCTGGTGATGCCACCTTAAGTGCGCCAATAATTGTGCAAGGGGATGAGTCACCGGAATGGCTGAATACATCCGATATGGTGCTATCGTTCCGTGCAAATCTTGGTATTAATAACGGTTTACGCCTTATCTTCAACTTTGATGAGAGTCGAGGGTATCATGTACTTGAACTGCTTGACGGTAGTTTAACCTTCAGACGGAATAGTATAGATGCTATATCCATTGTTGACCGTACAAATGAACGTGTATTAAATCGAGAGACACTACCCCTGCAACCAGACGAATGGAACAGTTATAAGCTGTGGATTGAGGGGCGACGGATCTATATCTATGTCAACAATGATTTGGTAGCAACGGTCGAAGATCTGATTGCACCAACACTTGGTGGCGGGGATATTCTTTTCCAGACAATATCGAATGTGAATCCTACACTGATTGATAATCTTATCATCCAAAAAGCTGAACCGTATAGCAGTCACTTTGACATTCCATCATTGGGGAGCATTTCCGGTACATGGACAAGCAGTAATTTGAGCCTAATAACCAGTGGAACAGAAATCAATGATGACCAGTATATCGAACTGCAAGGGGAGTCTACTTTTGTGCCAATCGCGCCAGTCTATGAGAATTTTGAACTGAGTTGTCGTATTTGGAGTGAGCAGGGTGGTTATGAGATACGACTTCGTGAAAGTGAAACAGGTTCTGTGCGATTGCTTGCTGAGGCAGGAGAATTATCTGCAACCGTTATAACCCCCGAGGACACTTTCTCAATATCGCAAGTGATACCGAATTTCTATACACGCGGGTTATGGCAAGACTTGACCATCATAGCGATTGATGACCAAATCAGGATATATCTGGATGGTGAACTGCAATATCAAGGTACAGACAATGTTATCCCATCAGAAGGTACAATATCATTCATTGCGAACGAAGGCGACATCTTCCGTTTAGATGATTGTCTAGTGACAGCTGTGCCAAATCCATTTGAATAGGAGTTATAACGCCCCGCGCTTGACATCTTTGAAGCCCTCGCCATATGCAGTCTGTCCCATGCCGATGACCATAAAGGCGTGTGGGTCAACTTCGCTGACGGCATCTTTCAGTTCGCGCACCTGTGACCGTCCGATGGTGACATAGAGCATGGTACGTTCTTCGCCTGTGTATTGTCCCGTAATTGTCCAACCGGTTGCGCCCCGTTGCAAATCTTCAAAGATAACCTGCACAATCAAGTCAGGTTTGTCGGTGATAATCATTGCAGTGCGAATCACACTCGGACCTTCGAGGATATAGTCGGTTGCTAGCCCGCCGACAAATAACGTGATGGTGGCATAGAGTGCGCCTTCCCACCCATAGACAAAGCCTGCAACGACAATCACGAGTGCATCTGTATACAGGAAGGTTGTACTCATAGGTGTACCGATGCGCCGTTGTAGAATCAAGGCGACGGTTGATGTCCCACCAAAACTCGCTCCGGCACGGAAGACCAGACCACCACTTATCCCGCCGATGATGCCACCAAAGAGCGCGTTTAACATGCGGTCGTCACTCAGTCCACCAGTCGGTACATAGGGCGCAAGCATATCCAACATGACGGAATAGAGCAGAATCACCAGCAGACTGCGCATAATCACCCGTGCGCCGTTGGGCAACATGAAATACCCCATAATCTGAATCGGGATGTTGAGTATAAACACCATCACGCCAATCGGTGTCCCAATCAATTCTTGCAAAATCATAGCGATTCCGGTCACACCCGTTGATGCAATGTCGAGTGGCTCTAGGAAAAGAATAACGGATAGTGACCCGATAAACACGCCGATAACAATCATGGCATAGCGGATGATGAAGTTGCGTACCTGTGCGACCATAAACCCCTCTTGTTCAGATGATACAAACCCGTAACGGCTCAAGGACAATGACCTACAAAAGCTTAACGCAGAGGGGCAAAGGGGCAAAGATACAGAGAGGTTTTCGGGCGATAATGCCGTATTAACGAGTCTTATGTTATCTTCTTTCTCTGTGTCCTCTGTGACTCGGTGGTGAAATCTTTTGTGTTTCGTCATGAGTAGTTACACAAATCCTGCGACAGTCTACAAGATGATTCTGCACAATCCTAGTGGCAGTGGGAGCGATTTTAATTCACAACGGTTGTAATATCCGGTACACTAGTAAAAATAATTTATGAGAGAGGGATGAGTCGATGGTTGTCGGACAGCAAGACCTTGTTCGCACAATAGAAACGCTATCATATAAAGCATTACCCGCACTCGAACGCCGTTACTACGATGGGTGGCTACTGCGCTATGCCAACGGCTACACACGACGCGCAAACTCTGTCAATCCAATCTATGGGTCACATGAAGATATTGACCTAAAAATCAGCCATTGTGAGGTGCTATATAAGCACAAGGGTCGTCCGACAATTTTCAAGATGACCAACAATGTGCATCCGGCGGACCTCGACAAAACACTGGCAGACAAAGGGTATCATCGTGAAGCCGAGACGGGTGTATATACCCTGTCGATTATCGGACAAGGCAAGATGGCGGAATCGGTACAGATTAACTCACGATTGACCGATGCGTGGGTGGATGACTTCGCACGGCTAAACAATGTTTCCGATGAAAATGCGCTAACCCTAACCCGCATGCTCAAGTTGATTCCGACGACTTGTGGTTTTTTGCAGGTGTTGGATGGTGACAGCGTCATTGGTGTTGCGCTTGGTGTGGTTGATGAGACATGGGTGGGTGTGTTTGATGTCGTAGTTGATAACAGCTATCGTGGTCAGGGATATGGACGTGCTATCATGCAATCGCTGTTTGCTTGGGGTGTGGCACAAGGGGCTGACACCGCCTATCTACAGATGCAAGCAGATAACACAGTAGCCGACAAACTCTATCAGTCGCTTGGATTCCAACACCAATATAATTATTGGTATCGTGTTAAGTCTCTTGGTTAGCTCAAAATTGCGAATAACTGTGATATATCGCACAAGAGCGTAAAAAGTCTGTAATTTTTCCTTCACGGGTGAGCTTTTCACTGTACACTAGACACAGTAATATCAGCATTCATGAAGGAGAACGACCGTTGCGGTATTTGATATTTACTTTGTTGTTGATGACAACGTTGACGATTTATGCACAGGACACCAGCGAACGCGATGTATCCCCGATTACAGATGTGCGTGTGAACGACAGTGAAGGTGTCGATTATTTACCCATCGTCTATGACACAGACTTGTCGGCGGTTGCTGATGCGATTGCAGAGCGTATCCTTGTGGGCGAAGATATTGATAGTGATGGTCTCACACAGGCATTGACGGAGGCTGGCTATCGTATCAACAATTATGGTGGCGCATGGGGTACAACCTTTGATACCTTCGATGAATTGACTATCACGCTATCCCAAAACTATGCCGAAATAATCATGACAGAAACCATCACGCACTTTGCGCTTGGTTTCGCTGACTCGTCCGACATCAATGCGTATGTCTTTTTGGCGGTATCTTTTAACACCTGCGAGCTAATTGAGGACGAAGAAGAAGCCTTACTGTTGCAGGTTGAACAGGGTGAAGAATTTTTAGAAATTCTCAACGAAGTCCGTGCCGAAGACGACCTTGCACCACTGACACTGGATACCGATTTATTATATAACGCAGCCCTCTGGTACAGCGACGACATGCTAGAGTTTGGTTATCCGACCAAGCGACAAGGTGGCAGACCTCACGTTGGCACAGATGGCTCGACAACCGGTGAACGGGTTGACCGTGAAGGGTATGAAGCAGTAGTCGTGCGCGAAAATATCCTCTCGCGTTGGACATTATCAGCAGAGGGTGCATTTGACCAGTGGTGGAACTCCCCCTCGCACAAAGAAAACATGATGGCAGATGACATCAGTGTGATGGCGTTGGCATGGACATGTGACCTCGAATCAGGTGAATATTACTACACGCAGGTTTTTGCTGAACCATTTTTGGAAGTATCATCGGACACACTGGCGACTGCATTAATAGCGAATTTGAATGCCGAGCGCGTTGATTTTGGGCGAGCTATTCTTGACCCGAACCTAGTGCTATCGACATTTGCGGGTGAGATGGCGCAATATGTCTATGAGAATGCGCGCTTCCCAACGGGCATGTGGGACAACCTTGAAGCACAGTATGCCTATCGTACAGTATACGCGACTTCGGCAGGCACATCGGGTGATACCGATGATACCTTTGCCTATCTATTGGAATCTTATGCGACCGAGTTGCTCAGTCCTGATTTCACTGAGATTGGGGTGGGTATATACTTCGACGATGATGCCAATGTTTACTGGCATGTGTTGATATTGGCAAGCCCGCAGTAGGAAATACAATATTATCCGAGATATTTTGTAGGGAATGACCTATGTGTCATTCCGAGCGAACGAACACTACGATATTCAAATCTAATGTTCACGGGTAAGCGTAGCGCGGTGGACAATCCGATGGGCATCGTTTAAGGAGTCCGTAAAGTACATCGTGAATTGGTTATGTAGCAGTTGATTCAGCAGTTGCATGACCTTTTGCACATATAGGTTATGGGTGACAAATACCATCACACCAACTTGCTCACTATCCAGCGTTTGCAGGTGGTCGCGCAACACAGTCAGGTTGGATGGCATCGAATCACAGGCAGACATATCAACAATGACATCCACCATCTGGTCGCCATCTTCAATGACACCTTTGGAATATTGCACAACACGCTGTAAATCTTCGACTTGCCACAGGGAATCAAATATGAAGCGGAGGAGTGTATGTGTATTGTTATCCCATGTGAATGTTACTGACATTTTTTGTTCCCCAAATTAACCATCAACACCATCTAGCGTAAACGAAATTATAGCTGTAATCAAGTGAAAAACGAGTGATAACACTATTGTGATATGCTCTGAACACGTTCACTATCAAGCCTTGCCCCCAACGCTTCAAAAGTTTTACCTGCTTGCTTGAGCAGTTGTTGGCGACGGTCGGAATCTGTAACACGCGAACCAATCTCGAATTGAATTAAGGCTTCGTCGTAGGGCATATCTAATGCTGAGGCAGACGTTAAGCCCTTCTCCCATATCTTGACTGCTTGACCGCGTTTGCCTGTTAGCCAGAGCCAGCGACCATAATATAGGTTATAGCGCGGTTTGCCGATACCAAAACGACGGGTGTATGTCTGAAAAACACCCAGCAACGGTGTTATCAAGTCAGCGAGTTTTTGATGCTCACTGCCGTCATCGCGTTCGTACAGGCACAGCAACGTCTCAGCAGTGGTATAAAAGCTGATGAGCAAATTATACGATGTCGGTGCTTGTTGAGTGGCTAGCTCTATGACCTGTTCGGCATTAACCAGTGCGCGACGATAGCGTTCCTGATGGAGATTAATCAACGCAAGTAACCCCCAAGAGTCCGCTTCGCCAATCTGGTCATCACTGGCGGAATAACGCGAGACAGCGGCTTGTGCCAACTGTTCAGCTTCGTCGAGGTTGCCAAAGATAAGTTGATTCATTGCCTGCCCACGTAGACCAAATCCCTGTGCTTGAATATCGCCATAGCGCAAGGCTGTCTCATAGATTTGCTGACGGATGTCGAGACTTTTCTGGAATTGTCCACGGAAGTAATACACCTCGCCGAGGGTTTGCGCGCCACTCGTCCAATAGCGCAGGTCGCCAAGTTCTTCATAGATAGCGAGTGCCTGCAACAATTCATTTTCGGCATCGTCCCATCTGCCCCGTGCCACATAACGCAAGGTCGAAACCTGATGCGTGCGGGCTATCGACAAGCGGTCACCGAAGTCATAGGCAGCCTTAAGCCCCTTGCGATAATACATATTCGAGACCCGTCGGCTCACCAAAATCGAGACATAAGACACCGCCCCATAAGCGCGTCCGAGATATTTCGATGCGCCCATTAACTCAGCAATATTAAGTGTGCGCAGAGAAGCGTATAACCCCATCATCGAGTTGTTGGTGTAATATGCCAGTTCGACAAGTTGTTCGTGGGCAGCAGCGGCTTCTCGTAATTGGTCAGCTTCATCAGCTTTGCGCGACATAAAAATGAAGGGAAAGGTACGATGCACCAGTTGGGTTGTCAGTTGTCCCAATAGCTTTCCTGTAACTTCACTCTCAGACGGTGCGGGATAGCCATATAACGCCAACGACTCACGTAGGATTGCACCACCATCTGCCAGATTGCCCATCGCCACATAAGCCGCCGATAGTTGACGTAGCAAGTTCCCACGGGCTAACGGGGTCAGTTTGGATTTTCCGGCAACGCTCAAAGCACGGTTGAAAAATTCGACTGCTTCTTCATATGCGCCATTGGTCAGGGCTTGTTCGCCAGCGCGGGTGACATAGGATAATTCTTTGTTGGTATCGCCAGCTTTACGCCAGTGATAAGCAAGACTGACGGTGTGTTCGGGTTGGTCGCCGTAGACTTCCTCAATGGCTTCGGCAACGCGACGGTGCATGTCTTTCTGTTCGATGCCAATAATCTGATTGAGCAACCCTTCGCGCAGTTTATCATGAGCGAATTGCCATTCATTCTCGACAACGTTGAGAATCGCCGCATCACTGAGTGTTTCTAGCCACTCATCCATATCGACCCGCTGTAGATTGGGCAGATGGTCGTTGAGTGTCTTGACAATAGCGAGGTCTATCTGTCGTCCGATAATCGCGGATAGTTGCATCAGTTGGCGATGTTGCGTTGGCACATGTTCGAGGCGACGGTTGATAATTGTCTGGATACCACCATCAAAAACTTGACCGGGGATGGTGCGCTTACCAATCGACGTTAAGCTTCCACTTTCTTCTGCAAGGGCACGAACCACCTCAATCACAAAGAAAATATTGCCTTCTGTCTCGCGCTGGAGCAAATCAACGACCTGTGCTTGTTGTCCGGCTTCACCCAACATCGAGGTACTAAGTGCCATAATCGCCTCGTTGGTCAGGCGTTTGAGTGTAATCACGGGTAAGTTCAGGACATCTGGCAGAGTCGGGTATTCGTCATCACGGTAACTGGCGACGATAAACACAGGGGTATTGCTCAAGTGATTGACGATATGTTCTAAGGCGGTCAGGCTTTCACTACCTGCCCAGTGGACATCTTCTAATATTACCACCAGCGGTTTATCGACAGGATGATTTTCGAGCAAGGTTTCCATGATATTGATAATCCGTGCCTGCATTGCCTGCGGTGCTAGTTCAGGTGGGTCTTCCACAGGGCGGTCAATCAGGTCTTCAATATCAGCAATCATCGGTTTGAGTACACTGGCTTCGAGGTCAGTGGGTGGGCGTACCATCGCTAACCAACGCAGGGTATTACGCCACAACGCATACGGACTGCCCCCCTCGTTAATGCCGTGACCTCGTACCACATTCGCACCAGCAACTAATGCAACCGTGCGTAATTCATCAAGCAACCGCGACTTACCTACCCCGCTTTCACCTGCAATCAGGATAGCTTGTCCCTCACCTGCTATCGTCTTATCGAGGCGTTCCGTCAGTTGCTCCATCTCAAATTCACGCCCGACAAAATCTGCCGATTGCAAGAAACTTTCACGCACCGCAAACGATTCTCCGGTGACAATGTTTTCATCAACTTTGCTTAATTCGGTGATGACTTCCTGCGCGGTCTGATAGCGGTCTTCGGGAGCTTTCATCATGAGTCGTTGGATAATCATCATAATATCGGATTGGACGTTTTTATCGTCAAAGTCCGGCATCGAGTTCATCACATCATGGAGCAAGATATTGATGTCACGCACGTTAAAGGGGTGATGTCCGACAAATATCTCATATGCCATCACACCAACAGCATAGAGATCCGTCGCCATTGTCGGGTCATATCCTTGCAGGGTTTCCGGTGCCATATAAGCGAGTGTTCCGGTTGCGTTTTGGGCTGGATCTTTTTGGTTGCGTACCAACGCGAGACCAAAGTCCAACACCCGCAAAATGCCATCACCATCAATCATGACATTGTCCGGCTTCAGGTCACGATGGAAGACACCGCGCCGATGCAAATAAGCCAGTGCCTGTAAGAGTTGAACAAGATAGCGTATCTGCCCATCCATGTTTTGTTGATGCGCAACAGTAGTGAGGCGTTGTGGCTCTTGCATCAGCTCCATTGTATAGAATGGCATATTGTCATCATCGAAGCCATAATCCAGCACGCTGATAATGTGAGGGTGACGCAATGATGCCATCGTTTTGAACTCGTGCGCCAGCGCAATCCGAAAGTCAATTTTGCTATCATCCAGTGCAAAACTGCTCCCTGTTGGATTCATATGCACTTGCTTGAGGGCGACCTCATCACCTGTGAAGCGGTCAGTCGCTTTGTAGACAATCCCCATCCCGCCCCCGCCAAGCAAAGCGTCGATATGGTAACGATTGCCAATAATGTTCCCCACAATATCAATATCTGTTTCCATAAAACCTACAGTCCCTCAATATTAAATCGCTACCCGTATTGTGACATATTGTATAGGCATTTAACACAAAGAATTTACAAGCTTTATCCAGATGGGTGTATTTCAATAATTTGGCATTTGGGTTTATCAGACATGACACATCATGCCCCTACACACAGAAATTAACAATTCGTAGGGGTTTGGCGTGCAAAACCCGCCATATGCCAAGAATCTGAAATGCACCCTATCCAGATAAACGGATTTGTATAATGTGCTTGCAAGGGCTTCTATCCCCACATTATAATTGGAAGAACTTATTTCGTGTCAGATATTGTTGGTCATATGCCAAATTTGCACCGCTACAGTCACCATGCCAAACGTGCGCTATCCCATGCCGGCGACTTAGCTATTCGGTATGCTCATTCACATGTGGACACCGCCCACCTGCTTGTTGGTGTTATTTTGGCAGAGGGCAGTATCGGCGCGGATGTGTTGCACCGTCTGAATCTGAGCGAACGGGTGGCAACAGTTTACCTCAAACGTTTGATGCCTTCATCCGACGAACACAAAGATGTGCTCGGCATCAGCGAACACGAATCCTATCAACAAGCCCTGTTGCTTGCCGAAAGTGAATCGGATTGGCTTGGGAATCATTATATTGGCACAGAGCATCTCTTGCTTGGCATCACCCGTACCAATGTCGGGAATGCCGTTCGCTTATTGAAGTTGGTGGACATCTCACCGGAACAACTCCGGCGACATGTGCGGATTGCGCTGAGTGACGGTTCAACTGAATTTACATTGGCACTGGCACGACGTAACGCGCGCCTAAGTGAAATCGGACGGCGTACCCTCTATGCTGCCGAACAGATTGCGCGGCGTTTTGAGTATCCACATGTGGGGGTCGGACATCTATTATTGGCACTGGCACAAGAAAAGCGTGGGGTCACATCCGATGTGCTGGCACAGAGCAACCTCAATATCGCTGAACTCCGGCGCGACCTAAAAAATCCCTCACCGCAACTGAAAATCAGTATTGAGCAGTTAATTTTTGTCGCTGTGGAAGAAGCCGAAAAACATAGCAATCACTATGTCGGTGCTGACCATCTGCTCTATAGCATGACCTTATTGCCAGACACCCGCGCCTTATTGGCTATCTATGAGGTGCGCGTCGATAAGGTGCATCGTCTGTTGTCGAAACACCTCGATAGTTAAATTGTGCTGTGGGTGTTAAAGTGACCTTTGGAAAGAAATTGTATAAAGTTTGGCGGATAAACACACAATATCACAATCTCATCAGCTTAGATGAATTGTGTGCTTATCCCATCTGAGGAACTTTTTTGTTTTGCTCGGCGAGTGTGGCAGTCTTTTCAATTCGTTTGGCGCGGGTTGCAGGCTTCTTAGCGAGTTTAATCCAACGCAGAACATTGCGACGTGATGATGGGGAAAATGCCTTGAAATTCTCTAGGGCAGGTGAACGGGCTTCTAGAGCTTCGACCAAGTCATCTGGCATAATCAGTGCATCGACATCATCCATAAAATTCCATAGTCCATTTTGTTTACCAGCTTCGACCACGGCAATACCAGACGGGTGCATGCGCCCTTCGGACTCAAGGCGGGCGACACGGTCTTTATAGCTCTTTGCCCAATATTGTGTCTTGCGTGGTGTGATAAGTTGCATGGTGCGGTCATCATCTAACTTGCGACGAATACCATCAATCCAACCGAAGCATAATAACTCGTCAAGGATGTCCTCTTTGGAGACATATTTGCCCTCGACATGCTTCTTGTATGTAACGAGCCAGATACTCTCGTCTTGTGTATGGTTCGATTCTAGCCAGTCACGCAACGCAGCTACCGATGCGACTTCGACTTTTTCAAAGTTTTCCGTTTTGGTCATCACGTCAATCTCTATGTGTTATATACAGTAAAAATGTTACAGGTTCTATAAAAGAATTAGGCACAACACCTGAGTTATCCGCAGATAACAGGCATTGTGCCAAAATACATCCAAGTTTACGGCTTAACAACAATCAGGGTCACCACCACAGCAAGCGTTACTATCGCTGGCTTTCACGCTGATGAGTTGTTGTACATTGGTCGCAACCGGAATATCACCGATGGACAGCACAGGTACAGACTCAGTCTGGGGTGCAGGTGTACCACAACATGCGCTGGCAACACCGCTATCCTCATCAGCAAAGTCAGTACTACATACACCTGTTTCGGGCAAATTCAGTTGGACATCTTTGGCTGCTTCCCAATCTCCGACGAGTCCGGCAACAACTGACCGCACTTGTTCGTATCCAGTAGCCAATAGGAATGTCGGTGCACGACCATAACTTTTCATGCCGACAATGTAGAAGTCTTTTTCTGGCTGACGCAATTCAGCTTCACCATGTGGGCGCACTGTCCCGCAACTGTGGATGTTTGGGTCAATCAGCGGGGCAAGGGTACGGGTACTTTCAACAGCCGGGTCAAGGTCGAGGCGCAATTCCCGCAACATCTCAACATCAGGACGCGCGCCTGTCGATGCAATAATCTCATGGACTGCAACAGTACGAATCGTACCATCCATCTCACCGCTGACACACAAGGTATCATTTTCCAGATTGAGGCTTTGCAAGCGGAACGGTGCGACAATTTCCACCATGCCGTTATCCACTGCTTGCTGAATACGTGTGCCGAGTTGACCACGGGCTTCGAGTGCGTCGTCTTCTTGACCGCCATACACCTTCTTGAGGTTTATCCCACGCATGACCCATAGCACTTTTGTCTCTGGATAGTCGTCATGCAGGGTTGTCAGGTCAAGCAGAGCATTGATTGCGGAGTGTCCACTGCCGACAACCATCACGCGCTTGTTGGCATAACGCAATTTTGCATCGCCTTTGATGTCTGGAATCCCATAGGCAATACGGTCAACATATCGCTTTTCACCGATTGCAGGCAGACCATTTGCGCCGATTGGATTAGGATTATGCCATGTGCCAGATGCGTCAATGACTGCGCTAGCTTCGATGAGTTGTTCATCACCATTGCTGTATTCAACATGCAAGATAAAGGGGGCGGTGTCACGTCCGCTATCTTTCATCTTATCAACGTGGCGACGACTGATAGCAACAACCTTTGCACCCGTTTGAATCGTTGCGCTGACTTCGGGCAAGTCTGCGAAGGGGCGCATATACTTGTGATACAAATCGGCTCCGGTAGGCAGGTCGCTGAGGGGTGGCATCTCCCAACCGTATGATTCCAGCAAGCGTACACTGGCACTATCAACGGTATATTCCCACGGCGAGAACATGCGAACATGTCCCCAATCCAATACGCTCGCGCCGACGGTTTCGCCAGCTTCAAACAGAATCGGTGTTTCGCCTCGTTCAAGTAAGTGCGCAATTGCGGAAAGCCCGACGGGTCCGCCCCCGATAATAGCAACAGGATAATCTTTACTCATTTTGTTCTCCAGATAATATATTGATGTTTATCTATATTTCAATCATATAGATATTCATCAATATGTCAAGAGGGTAAATTAAAATCAGTCAGTATTGGGAGATTCTATTTAACCTTAGTTTTGCTTAACGCTTCAATTCGTATAACGTGATGTTTTGGATGCAATATTGGCATATCAATCGGTTATTGGTAGCTGGTTGTTGGTTATGTTGTTGGTTATTAGGAAGAACAAACGCATTGTTTTGACCAATAACAAATCACCAAAAACTAAAAACATAAGCACAATTCGATAGTCAATGGTTGTTAAGCAATTGGTTCTCTTATCTAAAACTGACGTTATTTGAAAGAGCGCGGTTTCGGCAACAAGTCTTCTAGGGGGATAGCAAACTCAGGATGCCATTTGGGCAACCGCAAAAACTCATCACGACGAAAGGTACGTGGGTTTTCATGACGCGAATAAGCCCGCATAATCAATGAATCTGGCAAAAACACCCAGACATAATGGGTTCCTGCACGGACATATTGGGCACACACCGTACGAATATCCTGCTCAGTCGCATGTGCGCCAAACACCTCAACCGCAATATCCGGCGCAAATGGCAGATATGAATAGGGATACTGGATATGCTTCCATTTTTTACGTGAGATATACGAGACACGCGGGGCACGCAGGGTGGTGTTGGATAAACGGAAACCATTATTCGCACCCAGTACTTCACCAAGTTCAAAGCGGTCCACAAATTCGGTCAGGCGAGTTTCGACACGCAACCCCACCACCGAATACCGAAAGCCAAGTGATTCCTGTTTGATAGGCTCACCGCTAATCAGCTCATATGGTTGGAATGGGTATTGTTCCCAGAATTGGTCAACAGTTAAGGGCATTACATATGTCTTTTCCGTCGGTCAGTCCATGCCTCTATTGTAACGGAAACTTAGAATTCTACATTAACAGATTCGTGTTCTGGCAATATTGGCGACTTCGCAGACATAAACCATGTAAAGTGCAGGTTTGCATTGAATGGATTCCACGATTATGATTGCAATTGATTTTTCAGACCTGTAGAGAACAAAGGGAAAGCTGATGCGGATTGTGTCGTTTGGCGAATTATTGATTGATTTTGTTGCACTGGAGATGGGTGTAACAGTGGGGGATGCGTCGGGGTTTGTCAAAGCTCCAGGAGGCGCACCTGCCAATGTCGCGGTAGCAGTGGCAAGGTTGGGGTATGACAGTGCCTTCATGGGACAAGTCGGCGATGACCCTTTCGGACATCACCTCGCAGAAATCCTCGCTGCAGAGTCAGTCAACATCGACGGTTTAAGCTTCTCGCAAGAGGCACGGACGGCACTAGCGTTTGTATCCAACACAGAAGATGGTGACCGTAGTTTTATGTTCTATCGGCATCCCTCCGCCGATATGCTCATGACAGCTGATGATGTCAACACACAGGTGATTGACGATAGCGAGGTATTCCATTTCGGTAGCATCACCATGATTCATGAACCATCCAAATCAGCAACCCTAAAAGCTGTCGAACATGCGGTGTCAGCGGGTAAGTTTATATCCTATGACCCGAACCTACGCTTGCCCCTCTGGGAAAATGAAGAAGCTGCCAAAGTTGGGATGCTTGCTGGATTTGAGCATGCGAACTTCGTCAAAATCAGTGATGAAGAACTTATCTTCCTGACAGGGGGCGCGGATGTTACCCCGCTCTGGCGTGACCAGATGGAAATGCTCTGTGTGACGTATGGTTTCAATGGTGCGGTGATTCACCTGAAAGACGGCACAACCATTGAACATCGCGGATATAAAGTGCGAGCAACAGATACAACGGGCGCAGGTGATTCTTTTGTGGCGGGTATGCTCACAGGTATCCTTGACCACCGTGAAGATTACATTGACCATCTGCCGGACATCCTCGATTTTGCGAATGGCATCGGTGCATTGACCACACGACAAAAGGGCGCGATTCCGTCTTTGCCATCAATGGAGCAGGTCAAGACATTCCTTGCCGAACGTAAGTCATAGAGCCGATAATGTTGTCACAATGAGCTGTCAGGTTAGGGCAAATAATTTCTGTGGATTGCCAATTAATGTAAAATCTGGGAAATCTTTGGGATAAATACTGGACGCACACAAGCGCATCCCTACGAAAATCTAAATGAATCCTCGTAGGGACAACGCCTGCGTTGTCCGCAGACCACAAAATATCTAACTATTTACTTCCAAAATGTTCAGGATATTACACTAAGTAAAATAATCAAATATTTAGAAACTTGCAGTACAATGTTGTAGACTAAGCAATACAAAATAAGCAGAATGGATGAACCTTATGGGCTTTTTGAGCCGTCGTGATCAAGAAAAAGAAATGCGGGCGCAGGGACGTTTACCGGATGGACAATCCTTGACTGAAAAATTCCCCGTGCTGACCTATGGACCCGTGCCAAAATTTGACCCTGCCACATGGGATTTACGTGTCTTCGGTGAAGTCGAAGTACCAGATGGTGAAGAGTCGATTCGTTGGACATGGGACGACTTTTTGCAATTGCCAACCCAAACCATCACCGTTGATATTCACTGTGTCACCCGCTGGAGTAAATTCGATACGACATGGGAAGGTGTGATGTTCCGCGATTTTGTGCGCTTGTTCAACATCAAACCAGAGGCACGCTATGTTATCGCTCATTGTGATTATGGTTATACGACTAATTTACCCCTACAAACGATGCTGGATGACGATGTGATGCTGGCATATAAATATGAGGGCAAGTGGCTCAAAGACCCAGATATGATGGAACATGGCGGACCAGTGCGGACACTCGTACCCAAACGCTACTTCTGGAAGAGTGCGAAATTCCTCCGTGCCTTAGAATTTAGCCCTGTGGATAAACCTGGCTTTTGGGAACAAGGTGGCTACCATAATGAAGGTGACCCATTCAAAGAAGAACGTTACTCGCAACGTCGTGGATGGTAACAAAGACCACTTAAACTATGACTGTGTCGAAATAGGGGAAAATGTGCAACCGTCTCCCAATATCTACGTATAAGGAGTAGATTCGATAAACAAGGGAGACATAATCAAATGAACATTTCAGAAGATACAGGTAGAAACATAGCAGGGATGATACTCGTCGGCATTGGTGGGCTTTTCCTGCTGGCACAGATGACAGGTGCGAACATCTTCGGGCTAGCTTGGCCCCTATTTGTGCTTATTCCCGGTGGCATCTTCTTGACGATTGCCTTACGCGCACAAAATGAAGACACCGTCGGGCTAATTTTCCCCGGCGTGATTGTTACCGGAACAGGCATCATTCTGGCGTATCAGAATATTACCGGACACTGGGAAAGCTGGGCATATATCTGGGCGTTATACCCTGTATTTGTCGGTATTGCGATGCGCTATATGGGACATCGTACACAAAACCCCGAAGTTGGGCGGGTTGGACAAGTGATGATGCTCGTTGGCTCGCTGGTATTTGTGGCATTGGGTGCATTGTTTGAACTGTTCATCTTTGCGGGCGGTAGTATCAACTTCTTGATGCCAATTGTCCCCGTGCTAATGATTGGTGCTGGACTGTTCCTATTGTTCCGCAGTGCACAAGGCACACGCAAACCCAAACGCAAATCCCACGAACTCTAATAAATAGAGGCTAGCCTTTCAATTTCTTCTGTACAAACACGAGGAAGGGATAGGCTAGCGACTTCCCATCAACAGTATCCGTCGTCAAGAAGCGATGATTGGCTCGCTCAAAGTCATGATGCAGACGTTGCATCTGACGGATTTGTATGGCGGATGGCTCATTCTGGAAGATAGTAATTACGGTGGTATGCTTACGGGCTTCAAACAACAGCCACTTGCCCCGCTCCAAACTGACTGTCTTGGGTTCAACAAATTCTTCTTGTTCCACTTGACCGATAATCGTATTCAGTGCTGGCGTTAACTGGGCGACAGGCACGTCAAAATCGCCGAGGGCTTCAATAATCTGTCCACTGCGATGATGATAAATCCCCATACCAACAGCTTTCCCTGCGGTTGCTTCTCGCACAAAAATAGTCGGTACAGAGTTTTGGACTTCCTTCAGGGCTTGACCGTCGCTATTGCTAGCAAGAGCTTCGTTGGCGATAGTGAGTTGTCCATTGTAGCGGTCATATAATAGGTTAAACTGCTCACGGCTAATCTTGCCATCAGAAAATTCCCCTATCAAATTCTGAATCTTTTCTTCAACTTCAGCTTTAAATGCCTCAGCTTTGGCGCGTTTTTGGCTCATGAACAAATATCCCATCTTGTGTTGTGGTTCGGTTTGTCCCTTATTTTAACATGATATATTGCTTACACAGGATTGAGGATTCCTAGAAAATATATAGGTGTTTGTACAATTGTTACAGTATTTTGAGAGTGGTTACGTCCCAGCTATTCAATGATGCCCAACTCACGGGCGCGGGCAACAGCATGGGTGCGATTGTTGACCGCTAACTTCTCGTAGATGTGGCGCGCGTGGGTTTTAACTGTCCCCACTGACACATACAGCTTATCCGCAATCTGACGGTTTGATTTACCTGCCGATAGTTCCCGCAATACATCCAATTCACGGTCGGTCAGCGGTTCGACTAAGGGTTGGCTTTCTGGTGATACGGTGGTCTGTGGAATAGCAGACAAGATGTCCTCAGCATGTTGTGTCAACGCCGTTGGCAAATCGTCACGCGCGACAATCACTGTCAGCAAGTCGCGGATGGTTTCGCCCTCGTTGATGTACAGTCGCTTAAATTGTGTGCCTGCAGATAACGATGTAATCAGATAGTCGATAGCGATACTGCGTTCACCGAATGCCTGTGCCAGCATCGCATGCAGTAGAGAGGCTTCGGCTTTGAGGGCGTGTCGTCCGGTCTCATCAGCCAATTCCAGCAGGGGTTGCAAGATAAATTGCACCTGTTGCAAGGTGTTGGCTTTGTTGTCCTTGAGCCACCAACGTACCAATGTCAGATACGAATATTCGGTGAAATCGTTAATGACCGGATTTTCAACATCAAGTTGTAGATGGTCAGCCCATGCTTCAACGGCAGTGTAACGCCCCTGCAACAAATCTAACCGCGCCTGATAGCCACTGATATACATGCCGAAGACCTGCTCTATAATCTGCCTGCCGAGGTCGGTCGCCTGTTGCATTTCGTGACGCGCTTTATCCGGTCTGCCCTGTGCTTGATAGACAAACGCCAAATGCAAATGCCCGTGCATGACCTCTTTGGCTAACTCGTTCGGTCCCCAACCGATGAATGCTTGCTTGATGTTCTGTTCGGCGCGGTCAAGGTCGTTGCGCTGATAATCAATCATACCCATGCCGATATAGAGCAACCCCATCATCCGGCGCGGAAAACCACTGCTGATATAACGTTCGAGTGTGGCATCATAGACTTGTCGTGCCTGACGTAAATCCCCACGCATCTGATGAATGTTGGCAATTGCGTTGACAGTCACGCGCAGATGCACCACATCATGACGGTCACCGAAGCGTCTATCCACCTCACGGAACACGTCTAAGGCTTCGTCAAGTTGGTTATTGGCGCGATAGGCAAATCCGAGATTGTTCAAGGTGAAGCTATAGAGAAAGTCGTTGTCTTTATCAACCGTCTGTAAGGCACGCTGACTGTGTTCGATGGCTTGCTTGGGAGCGTTTTGCCACAGCATGACATACCCGTGCAAGATAGCAACTTCTGCTGATAGATGCGTGTCGTCTAGTCGTGCGTTGATGTCCTCCAGATAAGCGACGAGGTCATTCATCTGCGCTGATGCCAGTTTCTCCCATGCGTGTGCCACTGCCAAATCAATGCGGTCATGGATAATCTGTTGGGGTAATTGACGCACCAACCGTCCCATCGTAAACCATTCGCCAGTTTGCAAGAGTTGCACCCGATAATCCGATAACAAATCAGCCGCACTATCATAATCCTTGATGGTCAGCATATGTTGAATCGCTGACATCCTATCCCCTTGCTCATGATAATATGTGCTGGCAGTTTGATGCAGGTCATGAATGGTCGCCTCGTCAAAGCGAATATGCAACTGATGGCGCAATAATCCAGCAAAGAGGTGATGATAGCGATAAGTCTGACGGCGGTTGTCCATTGGCACGAGGAACAGGTTTGCCGTGTCGATGCGCTCTAACATGATGTGACTGTTATCCCGTCCGGTCAGGCGGTCACAGACATCAGCTGATAATTGCTCCAGAATCGAGGTTTTTAATAAGAAGGTCTGCATATCGGGGTCAAGTCCGTCCAGCACTTCACTGGTGAGATAATCCATAATATAGCGGTTATCCCCATGCAGATTATGGATTGCGCCGTCCACATCATCGCGCCCGACCAGTGACAAACCTGCCAACTGTAACCCTGCAATCCAGCCCTCGGTGCGTTCATCCAATTGTCGAATCAACTGACGGTCTAGATGTAAGCCCATCGTATCGCGCAGGAACGCCACAATCTCGTCGATTGTAAAGCGCAATTGCTCGGCACGAATCTCGGTGACTGTGCCTTGTACGCGCCACTTTGCCAACGGGAAGTCGGGGTCTTCGCGGGTAATCATCACCAACTTAAATTGTGGCGGTTGATGGTCTAATAGAAAGCGGATGCCAGTGTTGATGTAGTCACTATCCAAATGGTGATAATCATCGAGTACCAGAATGAGCTGAGTTGACATTGCCACCAACGCATTGATGAGTTCGGTAAACACCACATCGGCTGGCGGGAGTATCTGCCCACGAAACAAGTCATCAATGCCCATGCCAAAGTCCGGTTGATGGTCACGGATGCCTGCCAACAAATGACTGACAAATCGCGCAGGGTCACTATCAGAGCTATCCAACTGATACCACACCAGTGGTATAGCTTGCGTCTCCAACCAATCGCGGACAGCGGTCGTTTTGCCAAAACCTGCCGGAGCAGATACCAATGTCAATTGGCGCATGGTTTGTGATGCTAAGGTGTCGGTCAGGCGTGGACGGCGGATGGTATCAGCGCGTAATGGAGGCGGATATAATTTGGTGGTTAGGATTGAAAGGGTCATCGCGTTGCTTTGGTCAGTTGGATACGATGCGCCTATTATAGCATTTTAGGTCAGACAGGCGGAAAAAACATAACCACAAAGTAGGTGTAACACATTTATATTCTTAACATAACCTCTTTTTACATTTGAACCTTTAAAAGCTTTTATAACCACAGAGACACAAAGGGCACAGAGAAATACGGAAGAAATAAGGTGAAGATTGCACGAATTTTCTCTTCGTTCATCCCTTCCCTCTGTGAGCTCGGTGTCTCGGTGGTGAAAATATTTTAAGGCATTGTTGATTCAATGAGATTCTTCCCGTCCGCCAAAACCCATAAAAATAATGATTCTTGCTTATCTCAAAGGTTTCGTAGGGTCTGGCGCAACGTAAATCTCAAATATTTACCGAAGGTCACTTAGGGATTCAGATATTAATCCAACACGCGCCGGACTTCACCACGCACGTATTGCCGTTGATAGACGACCATCCAGATGCCACTGTCGAGTGTGATGGTATCGTGTTCTTCGTGGACAACATCAGCGGTATCATCAACCACCACCCACGCCCGATTGAGCACCTCATCACGGTACAGGGTAGCTGTCTCGGTGTGGATAGCATGCGCATGTCCAGTTGCTTCCCCTTCTGCAACAACCAGACGATTGCGGTTATCGCGGGAGACTGCTTCACCGGATGGCTTATCCTGATGTTTGATGAACAGAATATCACCTTGGCGGTATTGTGTTTGTGGCATGAGATGCACCTCTTTTAATCACATACGGTTACTTTAGTATATATCAAATTATGGACTTGGGTCAGCACAAGACGGCAGATTACTGTATTGTGTTTCCCACGTCTCGCCATAAAACGCCAGATATTCCTCGACATGCTCTGTCCAATACTCGTTATTATGTTCACCGACCGGATGCACAACATAAGTATGGGGCACACCATTCGCCGTCAATCGACTGGAGAAGGTCTGCTGGCTGGGTCCTGATGAATCACTTGCGCCGTTATCGAGATACATGCGCAAACCTTCACTGGCTAAGGTCTCATCATCGACTGCTAATTCCAGCGGGTTAAAGGGTGGCGGAATGCTGACAGTATCACCGGAGAAGAACGCACTATGTCCACCGACGACACCAAAGACATCGGGATGACGCATAGCGATACTATATGCCCAGAATCCTCCGCGTGAAATCCCTCCGATAGCGCGATAGGCAGGGTTTTGCCACAGGCAGAAGTTCGTCTCTAATAGTGGAACAAGTTCTTCGAGGATGTGGGTCTCATAAGATGGGTCAGGCGGAAACTGGTTAACCTGCCCAAAGTTCCCCAAATATGGCATCACCAATACCATCGGTGCGAGTGTGCCATTCAAGATGCCTGCATCCAACGCTTCAATCATACCGAGGTCTTCCCACTGCTGTTCACGGTAACTTAATCCATGCAACAAAATCACTGATGGAAACCGTGCGCCTGACTGCTGATAACAGGGCGGGAGGTATACATTAAAACGCAAATTTTCCCCGCCAGCAACATCACTTGGATTCTGCGAAAACGGCACAATCTGTCCGGCTTCATCTTCACACGGGAAGGCAGTCGGCGTAGGGGTGAAGTCGGGTGTCTCCGTCGGGAAGGGGGTGCGCGTAATGGTCGGTGTGGGTGTAATCGTCGGTGGGACAGTTGCCGTCGGTTGGTTGGTAATCACAATCGGCACAGGGGTCGGGTTATACGCCAGCGGTTCACAGGCAGAGAGTACAATCAGGATGATTGGCAGGCTGAATAAAATAATTGTTCGTGTCAATTGGGTCATAGGGTGTCAGTCTTAGGCATATTGATGGTTAAAATGTCTTATAGATAAGTGATGTTTGCTAGAATAACGTCAGTTTTGGATAAGAGAATCAATTGCTTAACGACCATTGACTATCAAATTGTGCTTATGTTTGTAGTTTTGGTGATTTGTTATTGCTCAAAACAATGCGTTTGTTCTTCCGAATAACCAACAACCAGCCACCAATAACCAATTGATATGCCAATATCGCATCTATTATACGAATTGAAGCGTTAAGCAACACTCAGATTAGCATAAATATTATGACCTGCCATTAATCTTATCCATTTGTAATGTCTGGTATGTTTTCAGAAATAAATAATCACATATTTTGCTGGTCTGCGGACAATGCCTGCATTGCCCCTACGATGATTCATGCAGATTTTCGTAGGAACGCATAACAATGCGTCCGGTATTTATCTCCAAAGATTTCTCAGACTTTACACATGAGTATATCGGAAAGTTATGATTATGTCTGTTTGTATTGCCATTGAGGTTGGATACGAGTTGTTGGACGTGTTGCATAAGGTTCGCGCGGAGCTGTTTGAAGTCTTCGTATAGGGTCTGTTCCGTTGTTGCGGGGTTGTTGCCATCCTCCCCTGTGTCCCCCCACACTTCGTAGGCTGAGAGGGACTTGACTCCCCCTCGCCAATACTTTGGAGAGGGGGTGGTGTTCTTTGGGGTTATGCTACCCCGCCAGACTCTCGATGTAGTCGAGGCTTTGGTGGCGGAAGTACGAATCGTATAGGGTGGCATAATGTCCGCCCTGTGCCATGAGCTGGTCATGGGTACCGGCTTCGATGATGTTGCCGTGGTCAAGGACGATAATCCGGTCGGCGTTTTGAATGGTGGACAGACGGTGAGCAATCACAATCGAGGTGCGGTTGACGAGCAATGTCTCCAGCCCCTCTTGAATCAGTGTTTCAGTCAGAGGGTCGATGCTAGCGGTGGCTTCATCAAGGATGAATATCGACGGGTCTTGTAACAGCACCCGCGCAATCGCCACCAGTTGCCGTTGTCCCATCGACAGACTACTCCCGCGTTCACCGACCTGTGTGTTTAAGCCATCTTGTAAGCTGACGAGCCAATCGCCACGCCCGACCATATTGGCAGCTTCGGTGACTTGTTCGTCAGTGGCATCAGGGCGACCGTAGCGGATGTTGTCCATCACCGTGCCGTCGAATAGGAAGGGAGTCTGTGTGACCACGCCCAACTGTGAGCGATAAGTGGGCAGGTTGAAAGTACGGATGTCGCGCCCATCTATCAGGAGTTTACCCCCCTGAAATTCATAGAAGCGGTTAATCAGCTTGGCAATGCTCGACTTGCCTGACCCCGTATGCCCGACCAGTGCAAGTGTCTCACCGGGTTGGATGCTCAGGTTGAATTGTTGCAGAACCGATTCCCCTTCGACGTAATGGAAATCTACATCTTCAAATGTGATAGCACCGCTGACAGATTCGATAGTTTGATTGTCGCTTTGGACAACTTTTGATTCAGCATCAAGTAGGGCAAAGACACGCTCACCGGCTGCCAAACCGAGTTGAAATTGACTCCAGAAGGAGGCGATACTGGTCAATGGAAACCAAATCATGCCCATACCTTGAATGAACAAGAACCATTCTCCGGCGGTCAATATGTTCTGTTGTGCTAGGTTGATACCGACCCACACAATCGCCGAGACACCGAGTGCCGCAATGGTGATGAGGATGGGGAAAATTGCGCCGAAGACGTAGCCATTGATGACTTCGACTTTATAGTATTTGTCGTTGACCTCGTTGAACTCGCCATAAATCATATGTTCGCGCCGGAATGCCTTTGCGACAGAAATCCCGCTGATGGATTCTTGTATATGGGCGTTGACCGTTGCCAGTTGTCGCCGTGAGTTGGTGACAGTTTTGCGGGCGATGGTGCGGAACTTGAGCGCAGTATAGATGATGAAGGGCATAATCAAAATCAAGATGAGGGTCATCTGCACGTTGACGGTGAACAGATACAGAATGAGAAGTACAACCAGCAACAGTTGACTAATCAAGTTGATGGTCAGGCGCACAGTTTCCGAGAATGCTTGTGTGTCGGACAAAACACGGCTGACAATTTTTCCGGTTGGATATTTGTCATAGAAGGACATATCGCGTTCGGTGACTGCCTGAAACGCATCTTCGCGCAAGTCGAGTGTGACATCACCGACGGCTTCTGCGGATAGCCATTGCCGAATCAAGTTAGCAACCCATCCAACGCTGGCAACCCCTGCTAGGATTGCGGCTGTGCCAACGGCGTTGAAGGTCTCCGGTGAATCGGTGAGTTGGTCAATTGCGCCGGAAATAACAATTGGGAGGGCTAAGTCCATCAGCGAACTGAGGAAAACTACCACGCCAACCAATGTCATCTTGGGCAGGTGTGGACGAAAGTATCCGAGAATACGCTTGACCAATTCGGTATCGCTATACGAGCGGTCGTAGTCTTCGGCATCCAGCCCATCCATAATAAAACCCATGTCATGCTCCCTATTTATGTTGACAATATGATGCTGGGGTTTCCCCCTATAAAAAACCCTAAATCGAAAAATTGTTCTAATACTCAGGATACCATAAATTTATTAAATTGATAGCATTGACATCAGTTTGTCTGGTGTATTTTAGCAGAATGTTTGCACAGATATAGCCCGAAATAACGTTTTTTGAACCACCATGACACAGTGAATATGTGTATGGGTAACCGTTCGTAATTGTTCAGCTACCCATGACTTCTGATAAATATTTTTCACCACCGAGACATGTTGTGCTATTCCATCGTTATTGATATGTGTGTCTGGTGATTGAATTTGCTATAACGACTATGCGCCACAATCTGCTGGGTCGGTAATCGGTTTGTAATCATCACTGGAGATGATGGTACGGTCGATGCCTTGTTGAGCAAAGTCGATTTGTTCTTGGGTGATAGAGTCATCCGCCAGCAGAATCAAGCATTGATAATCATGGACTTTATCAACGATAGCATCTAAGTCGGTTGTGACTAAGCTATAGGCAATCCCACGATTGTAGAACAAAACAGGCAACGGGTCGATTTCAATGCCGATTGTAAACTCAGCAATCGCAGCGTCAATATCCTCAGCTTCGATGTAGATAACCCCGCGTTGTGAATGAAGCAGTGCGTCCTCGGGTTCGTTATCAAGGGCGACTTGATTACTTGCCAATGCCAATTCAAATTGTCCGTATTCGCGTAGGCGATTGGCACGGGAGAAGTAGAAAGCGCGGACATATTCGCCATTCGCAATCTGACGATAAACAGCCAGCGCATCGACTTGTCCGTCAGGGAGTGCGTCGTCACCTTCATCTTCGATAAAGCTTTCCAACTCAGCAATAGCAGACTCGACATCACCATAGAGTGCATAGACATCGGCAATATCAATTCGGATTTGTATTTCGTCTTCGGCAATATCCAATGCTTGACGGTAATCTGAAACAGCGGCTTCGACATCACCTGTGCGCTGATAAGTTGCCCCGCGCCAATAGTAAGCTAAACCCAAATTAGGACTGAGTTCGATTGCTTGGGTGAAAAGGTCAATCGCTTCGTCATATTCGCCTGCATCGCGGACTGCCATTGCCTGTTCAAAGAGGTCATTGGCTTCATCAAGGTCGTTGGATGTTATAGATGCTTCTGTTGATGCTGAATTAAAGCTGGCAGCAATCTGACGCAGATAGTCAATTTCTTCTTTGGTTGGTTCTGTGATGGTCAAGACATCCATAATACCAACGGTCTCATCAGAGAAGCGTATCAATACTAGCGTTGCATATACCTCGTCAGTTTGTGTTGTAGCGATAAGTGCTTCGCGTCCGCCAATATCGAAGGGTTCAAAGTCTTCTGCACTGACAGGTGACTGTTCGGCAGCGAATATTGCCACATCTTCTATTGGTTCACCTGCTGGCATACCAACCAGATTCGGGTCAACCAGCGTAATCAAAATCTGCTCGTTGATGCCAATCGTCGCGGGAGGCGTGCCATCATAGACTAACGCAAAATTTTCGGGATACATAAAGCTGACACCGCTATCATCATATGTCAGTGATTCGGAAAGTCCGGCAGTCAGTGCGAGTTCAGCATCTGTCATGCTATTTATGTTGCTTGTTTCTTCGGGTAACCTTAGTGATGACGCGACAAACACAATCGCATCAACTGTCTCCTGTGAGATGTCTTCGAGTGTGCGGAAATTCAATATGCCGACTTGTCCATCTGTCAGGCGAATTGCAAATATACTCTGTATCGCACCACTCGAATTGGTAAAGTCAAATCCGGCAACCTCACGCCCATCTTCCAATACAAAGCGACTAATTTCTTCTTCGGTCAGTTCACCTTCAAATCCGACTAATCCTAAAATGAAGTCAATCACATTTGCCAGTGGTGCATCCAATGTAGCGTCGGGGTCTTCGCTGATAAATTCTGGCGCAATGACATCCATCACAGTTTGTTCGCCCATGATAATCACGGGAATGCCGGAGCTATCATCAACGGTCATGCCCGCTGGTATGGTGAACTGCAAGCCACTCTCAAATACATAGACCTCGTCTTGTGCTACGCTCACAATCGCAATGCCCCACACGATAGCGACGAATGCAATTAATCGTATATAACGTCCCATGCGCAATATGTCCTCTCAAATAATCTATCCGATAACCTTACGCTATCAGTATAGTGGAGGCAGAAATTGACGCGACTCTATTCGAGAGTAAACATCTGATTTGGTGAACCCTCACGAACTGGTTGCTGAGAATCTATCCCCTGCGTGATATAATGTGCCGTATAGAATTACGCAGATAGTAAAGGACAGACAGTGGCAGAGCATATTCAGATTAAAGACATCGCACAGTACGACGGACAAGAGGTTACGGTGCGTGGATGGGTTTATAACAAGACGGGCAAAGGTCGCTTGCAGTTCATTTTGCTCCGTGATGGTAGCGGTCAAGCGCAGTGTGTTGCCTTCAAAAAAGAGATGGATGAAGCCGAATTTGAGATTGCCAAAGGCTTAACCCAAGAATCCTCGGTGGTCATTACAGGCTCAGTACGTGCTGATGAGCGTGCGCCCGGCTTCCCCGGTGGCTTTGAAATTGGCATCAGCAAGCTAGAATTAATACAGCAATCGGAAGAATATCCGATTACGCCGAAGGAACACGGTACTGAATTTCTGATGAATCAACGGCATCTGTGGCTACGCAGTAACCGTCAGTGGGCGATTTTGCGGATTCGTGCCACGATTGTCAAAGCGATGCGCGATTGGCTGGACGATAACGGCTTCTTGTTGGTCGATACGCCGATTATTACACCAGCTGCTGGTGAAGAAACCACGACCCTATTTGAGCTGGATTACTTCGGCGACCCTGCATTTTTGGCACAAACAGGACAACTCTACAATGAAGCCAACATGATGGCATTCGGTAAGGTTTATTGCTTCGGTCCGACCTTCCGCGCTGAGAAATCTAAGACCCGCCGTCACCTGATTGAGTTCTGGATGCTTGAGCCAGAGATTGCGTTCTGTAGTCTCGAAGAACTGATGGACATTGAGGAGCAGTTGGTCGCCTATGTGGTTGAGCAAGTGTTGGCAAAACATCAGCAAGAACTGGAAATCATCGAACGCGATGTTGAAAAGCTAAAAGCTATCACTGCGCCGTTTGCTCGCATCAGCTACGATGAAGCTGTCGAACGCTTGCAGGAACTCCATGCCGAAACTGACGACGAAGACAAGAAAGCTGAACTAGCGATTGAATGGGGCGAGGACTTCGGTAGTCCACACGAGACCGCGCTGGCAGAGATGTTTGATAAACCTGTGTTTGTCTATCACTATCCGACCGCAGTTAAAGCATTCTATATGACCCCGGTTGAAGGTCGCCCTGAGATATGCCGGAGTGTCGATTTGCTTGCACCGGAAGGCTACGGCGAAATCATCGGCGGGAGTGAGCGCATCCATGAGCTGGAATTGCTAGAGAAAAATATTGACGAAATGGGTTTGGGACGTGAAGCCTATGAGTGGTATCTCGATTTGCGGAAGTTCGGCAGTGTACCTCATGCTGGCTTTGGCATCGGGTTGGAACGGACTGTTGCGTGGGTGTGTGGTCTGCCCCATGTCCGCGAGACGATTCCGTATGCACGTCTGTTGAATCGCAAGTACCCATAAGAAAAGTAGAAAGTAAAGAAGGCGCATGGATACCATACAAAGTATCAATTTGATTACAACCAATCCCAATATACGAGATGGACGACCTTGTATTGCGGGTACAGGGTTGCGTGTAACAGATATTGTCATGGCGACGATATTCCATGACCGGACACCCGGACAGATTGCTTCGGATTATGGTGTAACATTGGCACAGGTTCATGCGTCTCTTGCCTACTACTATGAGCATAAAGATGAACTTGATGCCGACATTCGCCAACAATTAGAGGTTGCGCGGGAGTTAAAGGATAAAGCCGTTGGCAGTCGAAAAACTTCGCTTCTACCTTGATGAAAACATCCCTATTGCTATCGCTGACCAGTTGCGAAGCCGTGGAATTGATGTTGTAACCGTTCGGGATTTGGGATTACTTGGAGATGAGGATGATAATCATCTACAACGTGCCACTGCATCAGGACGGGTACTCTGCACTCATGATAGCGATTTTGTCAAACTTGCTTCTGAAGGAGTCAATCATGCGGGTATTGTATTTGGACAGCAAGACCAACATCGCATTGGTGAGTGGGTGAAGTATCTCGAATTATTGCATTCGATTTATTCTTCTGGTGAAATGCTCAATATTGTTGAATATCTCTCATCTTGAGACCATATATACAAAGGACACAGCATAATCGGTCTGTGTCCTTTGAATTTGTTTATGCGAGACGATTCGAGTCTTGGTTATTGTTCGATGGTGAAGTCTTCAAATGTTGTTGTGAAGCCATCGCCTTTGGGTGAGGCTGCCATGATGCCAACCTGTAGTGATTCTGCATCGGTCAGATAACATTCTCGAATCATTGTCCAGTCCTCGCCATCGCGCGAGAACGACACCTCAAAAGCTGTGCCGATGCGTTGTAGGCGTATCCATGCTGATTTGGGATTATCCTCCAGTGGCACAACTGACCAATCGGAAAAATCACGGGTCACAACTGCACTAGCTTGCTGAACGCCATTGAGAAATTCCACACCACACTTTAGCCAGACATTTTCATTGTGACGTGCCATCAATCCAGCTTGGTCATAGAGGACTTCGTATGCACCTGTAAATTTGACAGTCGCCGTGAAGTCGCCCTCAACGTCATAATAATAGAAGTGGGCATTGTCTGCGATAAAGTCATGTCGTGTCACGCGCCAGAAGTCGGTCTCTTTATCCGTTGTGACTGTAATCACACCGTCATCGGCATCCCAACTGGCAGGTTCGTTATACCAATGCACCTAGTTCACCGTCGCATTCTGGAAGAACTTCGCCATTGTGTCGCCGATTGTATTGTCATTCAAGTATTCGATATGCTCACCTTTGAACGGAATCGGTTCCATACCGAAGTGATTCACTAGTGCGTTGTCTTCAACTGTGTTGGGGACAGCCAGCAAATCGAGCAGGCTAGTTGTTACAGGTGACCCCGGTAACAGGCTTTGCATCACGACCACTGCCGGACGCAACAAGAAGGTCGGCGCGGGGACAAGCAAACGCCATGTGTCCATCGCTTCGATAATGCGTTTTTGGATTTCGCCGAGCGTCAAGACTTCCGGTCCACCGAGTACCAATTCTTTGCCGATGGTCGTGTCATCATCGAGACTGCGAACAACGGCTTCGGTCACGTCATCACTGGACACAGGTTGAAATTCAGCTGTGCCACCCCCCACCAACGGGAAGACAACGGGCGTTACTTTTAGCAAGCGGGCGAAGGTATTGAAGAATTCGTCTTGTGGTCCGAAGATTGCTGAGGGACGGAAGGCTGTCCATTGCATGTTGGACTGTGCTACATATTCTTGTGCGCGACCTTTGCTGGCAAGGAAGCGATAGGGCAAATCACTGCTTGCCCCGTTCTGGCTCATGTTGAGGAAGCGTTTGACACCCGCATCTTCGGCAGCATCCAAGATATTAATCGTGCCTTGATAGTTAACTTCTTCGTAAGTTTGACCACCTTTTTCCATCGCAATCGCCACATAATGAATCACCGCCGTGACATCTTTCATCAGTGGTGGCAGGCTGTCGCGGTCGGTGACATCACCCTGCACAATTTCGATTTTGTCTTTGACATCGTTGAGGCGTTTTTCAGCTTTTTCTACATTCCGCACCATCGCACGGACAGGCTTACCCATCTTGACTAGCTTCTTAACCGTTACATTGCCGAGGTATCCGGCGGCTCCCGTGACTAAAATTGTCATCGAATTTTCCCCTTTTGAGATACATATCCAATATGCCCGCACTGTAGCGCGACCACATTAAAATCGGCTTAGGATACTGATAACATCCTGTGATTACAACTCAAGCCACAGCGGGTTGAAGCCACATGGTCTGGCAAGCGACTGATACTGTCTAACCCCTCCCTAAATCCCTCCCCAACGCATTTGAGAGGGACTGTGTTTCCCCCACTTGTGTCAAGTTAAGCACAAATCAAGCATGATAATCCAACGTTTGACTCATCCGTAAATCGCCTGTGGCTCAAAGCCGACAGACTACTTCATATGGGAAACCTACTAAAGAGATTCACAAGAGTCCCTTCAGTAGCCAGATATTTTGAATATCTGGTGGTGTGCAGGAGCATACAATCTACCAATATCCTTAAGTTTACAGCTATGCCCCGCCCAAATGCGCTAGGGGATGAGGTTGACTTTATCACCCTACAACCTGCCCAGTATGTCATCAGCATCCACCTTGCCCCAATAGTAGCCCATGTCCTCGCTCATGCCTTTGGCAATATAGGCTTCCTGACGTGCTCTATCGTTATCGCCATTGGCTTTATGCGCCCATGCCAACGCCACCCGAATATCTGCCTCATAGATGCGATACTCTGCATTTTGCGCTAGTGCCAACGCCTGCTCCAAATCAACAAAGGCACTCGTCGAGTTATTCATATGCTTGGCATACCAGCGTCCCCGCGCCAACCAAGCCTCAACCTTAATGTATACTTGGTCAATTTGTCCGGCTAGGATGATGGCTTGTTCGTAATGCTCCCCTGCGCTAGTGTGATTACCTGCATCAGCATCCAAATCCCCCAACACACGGTAACACTGGCTAACACGATGCGTCCAACCCGCTCGTTGACAAATGTCAAGATTAGCATCAGTCACAGCGCGGGCGTAGTCGGCTTGATCAGTGCGTCTTAGATGGTCGGCATGTCGAATACCATCTATAGAATAATGATACTGTAAGGTTGCAATAATCTCTCGTTGTAAATGTTCTGCTTGTTCGTATATTTCGCTCGATTTTGTGACATTTCCTAAGAGATGGTACACTAATCCAAGGTAGCAATTAATATCAATTTTCGCCTGTTTACGTTGACGCTCATCTACCACCAACTGCGCCTGTTCCAATGCTTGCTCTAATGATTGCTTCATCGAATCTAACTCACCCAGATACAGATAGATTTCAGCGAGATTTTGGTAGCCCGCCCCAGCATTGTGGTGATCGTCCATCCGTAATGCAATCGCATTTTTACGTTCCATGAACGCAATCGCATCACGGGTGAGTCCTAGTATTGTTAGACATAATCCAACATCATTCAAGATAAACCGCTTCGTTCTATCGTTGTTAACCTGTGGCTCAACATTGATGTTGCCATCAGGAAAAAAAATTAACCACGTTTTATAGGCGGTTTCATAAGCTCCTAATTTTTGAGTAAGTACAAAGCTTTGACCTTGATAGAGATTTGTTTGGTAAACATCAAATGCCTCATCATAAGCACCCGCCTGACAGAGATGATGCACCACTTCGATGTAGGGTTTCAGGTCATCCAGTGATGGGGTAGTCGCCAAGCCGACTTGTATTCTTAATTTGGAAGGGATCTTATAATCTGCTGTATTGTAATAATGGCTAGCGACAGTTCGGTGAACGGGAACAGTGTCATCATCTCTATGGTCGGCTTCTAGCATGCGTCGATAGTGGACTTGTACCAACGGGTGGGCACTATAGGTCGTTTTTTCGCCTTCAGTCTTGCGGATTAAGCGACGGTCAATCAAGCCCTGCACCAATGCCCAGAAGGGTTCGTCATGTAAGGCAATCAAGGGCAGGTTCAGGTTGCTACTGGTAATCAAACGGAAGACCTTATTAAAAGCAGTCTCGGCGACAGGCAAACGGAACACACTGAATATCTTGAGGAAGGCTTTATCGGCATCGGTCAGGGCACTGTCATAGCGTTGCAACACCCGTCGCACCCGTCGATAGCGTGGCAGTTCGTCTTCAAATGCCTCAACCTCTGGGAAGATGTCCATGTTATAGTCATCAGCCGATTTATCTTGTTCTCTCAGATATGTGCCGACCAGACTCACGGTCAGCGCGTGTCCCTCCCAATCTTTCACAATTCGGTCAAGCGCATCATCATCACCAGATAACTCAAGGTTTTGGAGCAGTTCGCGTCCATCTTCAACGCTCAAGCGGGTGACATCACGTTGCACATAGGCGGTATGACTGAGGAAATCGAGCAAGGGGACACGACTCGTCACCAGACAGAAGGAATTATGTCCCTGTCGTGTAAACATCTCCAGCAGGTCTTTCATTTCTGGTCGGGACATCGTGCCGTATTTATCGCCGGACTCCTCTTGTATCACCTCTAGTCCGTCCAATATCAAGACAATCCGATTGGTAATCACCAGCGCACCAATATGATTGACCCGTTCTGCCACGCCGGAAATTTTTTGCAGTTGGTCTTCCCCATAGAGATATGCTGTCAACGCCTCAAGCATCTTATCAATACTGCGTTCTTCATAAAAACTCCACCAGAAGACCGCATCCGCATCCGGCAAGTCATACTCACCCGATAGCAAATGTTTGGTCACCCAACGATAAGCGATACTGCTCTTGCCCTCTCCACCGAAGCCAATCAAGCCTGTCAGATGCACGGTTGGGTCGGCATAATCTTTGTCGAGCTTCGTCAACATATCCGCACGTCCCGCCCACTCCGGCAGTTCTGGCGGTTTGGTCGGCTGATAAATTGGCGTGAGTGGGAAGGGTAAATGAGACTCTTGCGCTTTTTGTTGTGCTTGTTCGGGTGGGGTCATATCGACGGGGGTTGTCGGTAGTTGATAACCCTCATAGATGTCAAGGTTTAACGGCTCAATCGAAAAGACCTTGCAATCCACCGCAAAGCAAGTATCTCTATCCGCCGATTCACCATCACTATCCCATGTCTGCGAGATAACCCCAACGACAAGATTCCGGCTCAGGTCAAGCACTGCTGAGCCACTCATACCACTATCAATATTTTGTGATGTCAGCATCAGTGGGTCTACGAGAAATGTCCCGTCTTCAGCTTGTGCGGTGAAGTCAATGATTTCGCCTGTCGCTGGCAGACCCCGATATTTCGATAATTTGCGGAATCCGAAGCTACGGAACTTATGTGGATCAGCATAACCGACTGAATCCTCAGCACGTCCAATTGTGGCGACTTCCACCCCCGCTGGCAGATATTCCATGTCTAACTTTAGGATTGCCACATCATCGCTAGAATCGGGTAGAGATTCAACTTTAGCCGTAAATGACTTGTTGCTGTTGTCGGATAGTTGCGGGAAGTAAATTGTCACTTCGGTATCTTTGTCACATGTGCCAGCTGAGGCTTTTACAACATGGCGACAGGTGACCAATCGTGGGGGACTCTGCCCAACAACAAACGCCGTCCCCACAACCTGTTTTTCTCCGCGCCGTACCTGTGCGGTAAAGTTCCGTATCGGTTGAAGTTTACCTTCTGGTATGGGTGAATTATTAGGCATCGTCATTCTTCCAAATCAGCTTGGCTTTAATATGAAAATTGGATTCGCCATTGAGGACAAGCACTCCTGCTTTGGCAGATACTGCGATTCCAAACTCAAGCTCCATTTGATGCGGTTTGTTATGGAGTTTGTCGAGCATGCCTTTTGCATTATTCGCCACCCATTCAATCGTCTTGAGCGAATTTTGTACTGCTTCTTTTGACTTACCACCTAAGTGTTCGAGGTCTTCGTCGCTCAGTTCATCATCAGCGACATCGCGCATCTGCCCACCACCAAAGTCTACCAATACAATAAGGTCATTGCTGTTGTCATTCGACATAATCGCCCACTCCTGTGTTTGATATAGGTTTGTATATTAGTATACTTAAGTTACTAAAAGCCTGCTACGATTCCGCTGATGATTTCTGCGTGGGATAACTTGAGGCTGATGGGCGTGGTAAAATGGTGGGAAAATCAATCGCACCACAGAGGCATTAAGCTATTTTTGCGAGCTTTGGCGGACGGGAAGAATCCCTATATGTATAATAACAATATAGGGACAAGGCATTGATGATTGAATAAATATCGGGATGATCCAAAAATCTCTCATTCTTGGTCATCGGACAGGCAGTAGCCAGTCCCTACACTAGGAATAAACAAGGTTTTTGTAGGGACAGCTTACTAGCTGTCCGTAACTTAAAATATCCGATTAATCTATCAAATGCGAATGCCTTGTCCCTACAATACATGGTTTGCAAATTTAACTTGTAACACCGATTTTGCCGACTGTGGTCATAACCCAAAACACATAACCTGATGACCCAAGAACCTTATAACACCACCACAACCTTACATACCATCGACCCGCAAGCCCCTGACGCTGACATTATCCGGCAGGCAAGCGTGGTAATACAATCCGGTGGACTGGTCGCCTTCCCGACGGAAACAGTCTATGGACTCGGTGCTAACGCGCTCGACGAAAACGCTGTGAACAAAATATTCCGTGCCAAAGGTCGCCCTGCCAATGACCCCATCATCGTGCATATCGCCGACATCGCTCAGCTGAACGAGATTGCTATCGACATCCCTGCCATCGTACCGACCTTGACCGACCGCTTCTGGGCAGGTGCGCTGACATTGGTGCTAAAGCGTCATCCCAACATCCCACTGAACATCACCGCAGGCATGGATACGGTTGCCGTCAGAATGCCAAATCATCCGGTTGCGTTGGCATTATTGCGCCAGTCCGGTCTGCCGATTGGTGCGCCGAGTGCCAACACCTTCTCCCGTCCGAGTCCGACACGAGCCAGCCACGTCATGGATGATTTAAACGGGCATGTCGATATGGTGCTGGATGGGGGTAGCACAAGCATCGGTGTCGAATCGACGATACTCAGTTTGGTGGCTGATGTGCCGACGGTGTTGCGCCCGGGTGGCGTGTCATTGGAGGCACTGCGCGAGGTTGTGCCTGATGTGGTCTATCATCCCAAGTATCTGGCTGAGGATGTCGAATCCGCACCGTCACCGGGGACATTGCTCAAACATTATTCCCCGACAGCCGAAGTCATGCTTTTTAAAGGCGATGATGAGACAGCCGTCTGGTCAGCCATGCGTGAGATGATTAAAAAACATGACAAGGTCGGTGTGATGGTGTTGGATGGTGATGTCAGCCAATTTGCAGACTGTGATGTGACGATTGCGCGACTCGGTGCGACGGTGGATGAATCGGCATTGCGCTTATTTTCAGCATTACGTGACCTCGATAAGCACGGTGTCAATGTGATTCTGGTGCGTGCCCCCGACCAAACCGGACTTGGTCTCGCGGTGTGGGATAGGTTGGTGCGCGCCTCTGTCGGGCGAGTGATTGACATTTCGTAAATTCTTCTTTTCGCGGAGGATCTATATGAATAAGAGAAAAAGCGATAAAAGTAGATTTATTGCAGAAGCAGATGGTTTTGTGAATTTGACAGGAGCAGAACTTGCAGAATGGGAAAGAAAACGAGAGAAAAGATTGCAACAACGATTTGGAGAAAGGCGTAAACAGAGGAAGCAACAAAATAATCCGCAACCACCTGAAAACATTGAAAGCGATTTACAGGAATAGTTAACTCTCGTTACTACCCCGACCAAACCGGACTCGGTCTCGCGGTATGGGATAGACTAGTGCGCGCCTCTGTCGGACGGGTGATTGACATTTCGTAAATTCTTCTTTTCGCGGAGGATCTATGTGAGTAAAAGGTAGGGAAATGAATTGATTGATCAAAGTGATAAGCAAAGAATTGCTCAAATGTTGCATATACCTAATTTGAAGGTAGAAACTTATCGCCGAAGAGATGGTAGTGACGAGATATTTTCAATTTATAATTTTTGGGTTGTAAAATTCAAATATTATCTTGGTTATAATCCAATGGAGGATTTAATTATAGCGATGGTAAACACTAAAAATAATCGCTATGGCTTAATACTACTGCCAGATCATCTAAAAGATTCTGATAACTATCAGATTCTATTACCGATCGAACTAGACCCGAACGGCAATGATGAAGTTTTACAGGCAATTGGGCGATCAAACTTTGTAATAAAAAAAGGCTTAATCCAGTATTTGGTGGAGGCTATCAATATGATCTTATGGTGGCAAGTGATGTGGTAAAACTTGACTTAGAAATACAAATGTCTTCGCTAGAAAATCCAGTAATTGAGGATTTAACAAGTAGTATTATGCGAGAACTAAAACGCTTCGTATCAATATACGACAACGATAAGTTAAGTCAGATATTATAATAAAGAAGATAACGAATACCAACAACGTGGGAAATAGCAATAGATTAGGACTGAGAAGTTAGTCAAATAAGTGGACAAGTTCTGCAAATCTGACACTATCCCAATCCATCAAGAAAGTCACCCGATTTGTTAAGGTGTGCCTGCAAGGTCTTATCGCTCATGCGCTTGAGGTGAGAGGTCATCACAGCGAGGCGTGGATTCCCCGCGAAGAAGTCTCGATGTTTGTGGATAAACCGCCAGTATAAGCCGTCCCAAATCGGCATCCAATCGGCTTTTTTGTAGTCGCTCATCTTGCGGATGTAATTCGAGGAACTGATATAAGGCTTGGTCGTAATCATGCCACCATCGGCATACAGGCTCATCCCGTACACATTCGGCACCATCACCCAATCATAGCTATCAATGAACATCTCCATAAACCAGCGATAGACCGCATCGGGATGAATCTCACATAGGGTCATCATATTGCCCAAAATCATCAGGCGTTCGATATGATGAGCATAGGCGTAGGTGTTCAGCTTCTCAATCGTGTCGTCCACCGGAGCAATCCCTGTTTCACCTGTGTACCACGCCTCGCTTAAGTCGCGCTGATGGTCGAAGAAATTGCGATTGCGTTGTGCTGAGCCATCGCGTAGATACACCGCCCGCATAAATTCGCGCCAGCCGATAATCTGCCGGATGAAGCCCTCGACAGATGACAGGGTCACAGTGTCGGCATGGTCATGATAATAATCGAGGGTCGCGTCAATGATACCCTGCGGGGATAGCAAACCGATATTCAAAGGCGCACTCAGCAGGCTGTGAAACAAGAACGTCCCGCGTGTGGTGATGGCATCTTGATAGGGTCCGAATTTATCTAGCTTTTCGGCTAGAAAGGCATGCAAGACCTGTTCCGCTTCTTCATGTGAGGTCGGATACAAGAAGCAGTCCGACTCACCGACATTATCCGCGAAGTGTTCCTCAACATAGTCTCTTGCCTCGCGCACATAGTCATTCTCAGTGGGAGATGGCGCATCTGGTAGCTGGACATCTTTGGGCAGTTTCTTGCGGTTATCGCTGTCATATGTCCACTTACCGCCCACCGGACTATCATCGTTTTCCAGCAGAATCCGCAAGCGTTTGCGTTGCCAGATATAAAAGTCGGTCTGGAAGTATTTGTTATCTGCAAAGTATTCGTCTAGCTGTTGCGGTGTCGTAACGAAATTAGGGCTATCATGCACAGTCAGTTGCAAGCCGTGTTGCTCACAGTATTTGCGGATGCGTAAATCAAGGATGTAGTCGGTCGGGTCAATCACTTCGACCGCTTCAAAGCCATCCTCCGATAACATCTGAAAGATAAAATCTAAACTATCAATCTCGCCATACTCAACATACTGACTGCTGTATCCGTCCAGCTTTTCGGCTTGATAACGTTTCATGCTGGCGCGGTGTAACATCAACTTGAGCTTGTGGAAACGCGCCGGATAGATACTATCGCCAAAGAATAGGGGGTCTTCAATCAGCATATGATGGCGGTCAGCGTTTATAAGGGGATGGGGATGATAGAGTTGGTGCGGATAGATGAGTACGGCAGTTTTCACGGTGTGTCCTATAGGTTGGTTGTGATATAGGGCGAGTATAGGCGCAGTGGATAAATACGAATTTAGTTGTGTCTATGTGGTACATGTGAAAGTGAATCTACAAGAGATTGGGTAATGATTTTCGGTGTAGGTACAAGGCGTGCCTTGTACCTACGGCAGTAATAGTAAAAGACTAGGGGAAATATCTAACTATCGTCATCCATCATGGTGACATCATCAATGAACGCCAGCAGAACCTCGTTGAACAATTCCGGTGTTTCCCAATGGATGTAGTGTCCGGTGTCTTCGAGGACTTGTACTTCGTCCATCCACAGCGAGGAATACTCAAGGCTTTCGATATATTCAAGATTCACGAGCAATTCGTTTTCACCGTGCAAGATTGCCAGTGGGGTTTCCAGATTAGCGACGATTTCGACCTCATCTTGATAGCCTTCTGGTGCAATGCTCAAGCCCAATGACCCGCGCGCCATGCCATCGGTGAGTGCCATATCTTCTTTCATGAACTCAGGATAATCTTCGTAGTCCGGTGAGAAGACTTCCGCAATCCAGATGTCGAGGTCTTCATCGGTAAGTTCGGGTGTGAAGACATACCCCATCCCCGGTGATGCGAGGAAGGCATCTTCGGCTAATGGGAAAGCAATCGGCGGTGTACCATAAATCATAAATCCAGCCGCATTGGGTAGTTCGTCAGAGGCTTCTAATACGATGTGCCCACCCAGACTCGACCCAACAAACACACCTTCGGTCATGTCAAGTTCTTCTGCCAGTGCGACAACTGCCTCAGCATAGCCGGGCAAGTTATAGACTTCGGTTGCCATATCTTCGGCTACAGCGGAGGACATACCATGCCCCGGCAAATCAATCGCAACAATGTGGTACTCATCACCCAACATCGCCATCTGATTGGCAAATGACCGTCCCGACATAGAGTTACCGTGAACGAAGAAAATGTCCATACCCTCGCCTTCGGTCTCATAATAGTTGATGTCAATATCGCCGAATGCAAACGTCTGCGCTTCCGGCAGTTCCATCTCATCCGTGTCCTGCGCCAACACAGGCAAAACCAGCAACAACAGTGCAAACAAAACAAACAATTTACGCATATGTGTCTCCTTTTTAGTCTGGTTATATCTCATCGCTGAGATGCCCACAGTATAACCAATCACATTACAGATTCGCTACAATGTGATTGAAGGCAAATTCGATAAATCATAATAATTGCGCTACACTCCACATCATAATGATTGCACCTGAAAGCTAGGGAAATGCACAGTTACACTGCACTAAAATCTATCTTCGCCGGACAGCAAATGCCGTTTGCGTTTGTTGATATGGACGCGCTGGATAGCAACATCCAAGCGATTGTACAACGTGCAGAAAATAAGCTGATTCGGGTGGCATCAAAGAGTGTGCGCTCACGTCAAATTCTGCGCCATATCCTCGATGCGCATCCGCAAATACAAGGTGTGATGTGCTTTACTGCGCCGGAAGCGGTTTGGCTCAGTCAGCAGGGCTTTGATGATTTATTACTCGGCTATCCGACATGGCATCCCGAACAAATTAAAGCGATTTGTGGTGAAGTCCGCACAGGCAAAACTATCACACTGATGATTGATTCCGTTGAGCATATCCAACATATTCAAACCATCGCACAAGCTGAGGGTGTGACCCTGCGTGTGTGCCTTGATATTGATATGTCGGTTGATTTTCCCGGCTTACACTTTGGGGTGTGGCGGTCGGGTGTGACCTCAGTTGACCATGCCCTCACGATTTGCCAAGAGATTGAAAATAGCTCTAATGTCGAATTGGATGCGGTCATGGGCTACGAAGCACAGATTGCCGGAGTTGGTGATAGCGCGTCGAATGGTGGCGCACGTAACTTGCTGATACGCTGGCTTAAAGGGCGGTCAATTGACAAGATTGCGACACGACGCGGTGACATCGTCAAAGCACTACAAGACAAAGGTGTCAATTTACGGGTCGTCAATGGTGGAGGCACCGGCAGTATGGAGACCACACGCGCAGAACCCCACGTCACCGAGATTACAGTTGGGTCAGGATTTTACTCACCGTCACTGTTCGATAATTATCAGGCGTTCAAACACCAACCATCGGCCGGCTTTGCTATTGAGATTGTGCGCCAGCCCAAGCCGGACACATACACCTGTCACGGCGGGGGATATATTGCATCCGGTGGCATCGGAGCGGACAAACAGCCTGTCATCTGGTCACCACAGGGCGCGACCTTGACCGACCTTGAAGGGGCAGGCGAGGTGCAGACTCCCGTTGTGTACACAGGCCCGGAAGCATTACATCTCGGTGACCCAATTTTTATGCGTCACAGCAAAGCTGGAGAGCTATGCGAACGATTCAACACCTTGTTATTGATACGAGATGGCAAGATTATCGACGAAATTCCCACCTATCGCGGTGAAGGCAAGAGCTTTTTGTAGAAAGAGAAACCTTTATGCCTATCTTCAAAAACTGGTCAGAGAGTGTACAGTTCAATCCGAGTGCGGTTTATACCCCCGCAACCGAAGCCGACCTTGTTGCGTTGGTCAAGCAATGTCATGCTGACGGCAAGCAGGTTCGCGTGGTCGGGTCTGGGCATTCCTTCACACGCCTGATTGAAACGGACAACGTACTGGTATCGCTTGATAACCTCAGTGGGTTGATTTCTGTTGATAACGACACGGTACAAGCGACGGTATGGGCAGGTACAAAAATCAAGGCTCTAGGCGCGATGTTGGCGAGTGTCGGTATGGCACAGGCAAACATGGGCGATATTGATGTGCAGTCGGTTGCGGGAGCAATCAGCACAGGCACACATGGCAGTGGTGTCACGTTAGGTAGTATTGCGACACAAGTTATGAGCTTGCGTTTACTGACTGTAAATGGCGATATCATCACTTGTTCCGAGACCGAAAACCGCGAGATATTCAAAATGGCACAGGTGTCGATAGGCTTGCTGGGTATCATCACACAGGTGACCTTACAATGCGACCATGCTTATACGCTGGATTATCAATGGTATGCTAGCCCATTAGACGATGTTTTGAGTAACTTAGACAGCCTCAAGCAGAACCGCAATTTCGAGTTCTTCTGGATTCCACATACCGATAAGACACTTGTCAAAATCATGAACAAGACCTACAAACCCGCCCAATCGAAAAGCATGTTGCGTCGCTTTAATGACAACGTGATTGAAAATGCCGTTTTCTGGTTATTGAGTGCATGGGCGCGACAATTCCCATCACATAGCAAGCGAGTCGCAGGAATTATCGCAGCACTGATTTCTGATGGGCATGATGTCACCGCTAGTCATGATACCTTTGCTACGGTGCGGATGGTGAAATTCCAAGAGATGGAATACAACATCCCTGCCGAACACTTCGTTGCTTGCCTGCGCGAGATTCAAGCCTGCATCCATGATAATGAGATTCAAGTTCACTTCCCGATTGAGTGCCGATTTGTTGCATCAGATGATATTCCACTCAGCCCTGCTTATCAACGTGAGTCGGCTTATATCGCGGTGCATATGTTTAAGGGCATGCCCTATCGGGATTACTTCGATAGAGTAGAAGCCATCTTCCGCAAGTATGACGGTCGTCCGCATTGGGGCAAGATGCACACTCGTACCGCTGATGAACTCCGTCAATTGTATACCTGCTGGGATGACTTCATGCGACTGCGCGCCCAACTCGACCCCAACGGCATGTTCGTCAATGCGTATCTGCGTGATTATATTGGGCAGATGGAAACCGCATAATCTAAATCGCGTATAATGAGTATGATTTATTCCAACAACCAAAGGACAAACCATGCGATTTTTACGGCTTATCGGTGTATTGATTGGATTTTTGCTGGTGTGGATGACCACCGCACAGGAAGAATACACAGCCGACGATGGCTTTTTCTCGATGACGATTCCCGACGGGTGGACAGCTGATACCTCATCGGAACGCATCCAACTGACATCAGAGGGTACAAATGTTAATGTCTATCTGGTGACACAAGTTACTAACTCCGCAACTGACGCAATTGAACCCGCGATGGATAGCCTCGGCATTGTGTATGGTGCACTCGTCAGCGAACAAGATGCCCCATTGCCCAACGGCGTTTGGCGACAACACATCTACAGCAACGGCGGACAACTGGCAGTCACATTGGCGCAAGTCGATAATGGGCGTGCGCTGGTTATGATTGTCACAGGGGAACAAGCTGACATCCAAACAGCCAATCCGCAAATTCTGAATATTCTCAACAGTATTCAATTGGGCGAAGAAAGCCTGCCTGCGTATGTCGATACCGAAGCCTTCACCGAACGCGAAATCACCTTTGGTAATGAGCCGTTTATACTCAATGGCACGCTCAGCATTCCTGCTGGCGAAAGTACCTTTCCGGCAGTGGTGATTGTCCATGGTTCAGGACCCAATGACCGCAACGGCACACTCGGCACACTGGCAGCCTATCGTGACATCGCACAGGGACTCGCCTCACAGGGGATTTTAGTGTTGCGCTATGACAAACGCACACTGACTTATGGCGCAACCATTCAAATTGACGACACGTTTACCGTTGATGCCGAATCGACTGATGATGCGGTATTGGCTGTCGAGTTCCTCAAGACTGTGCCGGAAGTGGATAGCAGTCGTATCTTTATATTGGGGCATAGTCAGGGCGCATCGGTCACCCCGCGTATCCTTCAGCGTAGCGAGGCTGTAACTGGCGGTATTATGCTCGCTGGGGCGACCCGTTCCTTCGCTGACCTTGTCCGTGAGCAAATCGCCTATATCACCGAGGTTAATCCCGATGCCATCACCAGTCCAGCAATCGTTGGCTTACAGACGATTGTGGCAAATTATGATGCGGTCACAGCAGGCGCAAGCTATGAGGAGACCTTCGGCGCACAGGCTGAATATTTCAGGTCATTAGCCGAACTCGCCCCGTTGGTCACCGCGCAGGCAATTGAGCAACCTCTACTTATCTTGCAAGGTGAGCGTGATTATCAGGTGACGATGGTAGATTTTGGGGTATGGCAAGGCGCATTTGCAGATAATGAGCGTGTCACATTAAAAAGCTATCCTGCACTCAATCATCAGTTTATGTCACAGGGGGAAGCTTCCCGTTTGGCTATTCCGCAAGATTATGAGATTCCGGATTTTGTCAGTGCCGAGGTGATACAAGACATCGCCGATTGGATTGATGAACAATAAGTACAGAGACAGACTTTGGGGATGAGGAGACCCTTGTCCCTTCTACATACAGCGTTCATCCATCCTAAATGTGACGATACATGATTTCCCCATATAATAGACAAAACAACTAACATCAGCTCAGAGTAGTGATTTATGTCATTTGATGACCTCACCCCCGAACAAATGCGACAACAACTCCATCAACAAGCTGAAACAATTCGTCGGCTTGAAGCTGAACTTGATGCCGAACGCCAAAAATCTGAGGCGTATCGTTATGAAGCACAGCTATTGCAGTTTGTTCTTGACCCTATTATATCGAGTGATGATGAGTTTAATCTGGTGTACTGGAATCACGCTGCTGAGGACTTGTATGGTTGGACACGTGAAGAAGCCCTCGGCAAGAATGCACCCACGTTACTGCGGACAAATTATCCTGATGGGTTATCCAGACAAGAAGCGAAAAAACAGTTTATGCAAGATGGTGTCTGGGAAGGTGAAATGATTCATCATCATAAAGATGGGATACCGATTCGCATCACAGGTAAGACAGCACTCATACAGGACGATGATAACAACCTAATCGGCTATGTCACTGTATTGCGCGATATGACGGAAAAGGTGGCAGCTGATAATGCCTTGCGCGAGAGTGAGCAACGCTACCGCATTATCTCCGAGTTAACGTCAGATTATGCCTATTTGTATATGTTGGATGAAGACGGCAACTGGGAAAGAGAATGGATAACAACACAATCGTATGAACGTATTACAGGATATGGTCATGAACGAGTACAGGGGAAATATGGACTCTTTCATCCTGATGAGATTGAGCGTGTGGAAGTTGATGTGGCTAGAACGTTAGCTGGAGAAAATACCGAGGGCGCATATCGTATCCTTACAAAAGACGGCAAGCAAAAGTGGGTTTATATTATTCGGCGGGCGTTGTGGGATGATGCCCACGAGCGCGTGATTGGATTTTATGGTGCGGGCAGAGACATCACGGCTCGTAAGGAAACCGAGGAAGCACTGCTGGAATATCGGCGTGAACAAGAACAGGTACAGATCTTACAGACATTCCTACAAAATGCGTCCCATGACCTCAAAACACCCTTGTCTACTATCAACACATCCATCTATTTGTTACGTCGATATGCAACCGATGACAAACAACTTCGTCAGATTAATAAATTGGAACAACATGTTAAGCGATTTACGACGTTGATTGACGATATGTTTGACATGTCGCGCCTTGACCTTACCACCACACTTTATCTTGAACGTGTAAATTTGACGTTGTATCTTAAAGATTTGGTACGTCGGTTCATGCCAAAAGCCACCAGCAAAGAGATTAACATCGTCACCGACCTTGCGCCGGACATACCGGATGTCGCCTTAGATATTAATTCCATCAATCAGGCTATCGGCAACGTTATCGAGAACGCAATCCATTACACCCCAACACAAGGAACAGTCACCATTCGCACTGAACAAGAGGCTGAGCATGTCATGATTCAAATCATTGATACGGGCATCGGTATCGCAGAGGACGAATTACCTCACATTTTTGACCGCTTCTATCGCGCCGATAAATCGCGTACAAGTGATGACGCTGCCTCGACGGGATTGGGTTTGTCGATTACCAAAAAAGTTTTCGAACTTCATCACGGCACAGTGACCGTTGAGAGTCAAGTCGAGCACGGCACAACGGTTACACTGACCCTACCACTGTCATGATTGTGTAATTTCCTGTGTGTCCTCGTTGGATACAGGGGTTGCTTGACCGCGTGTATACACATCCCAATCAATATCCGATGACCAATATTTATCATAAGTCGGTTGTCCCTGTTCATCCGTACCCATGTATTGTGCATCTGGCAAAATCGTCTGCCGACTAAAGCGTGCTTGCTCAATATATTGTACATCGCGTAAGTTTGCCCCACGTAAATCCGCGCCGGACAGATTCGCCCCTTTGAGGTTCGCCTGTTGCAGATTCGCTCGCATTAGGTTCGCACCAATCAACACTGTCGAGCGCAAATAAGCTTCTTTTAGATTAGCTTCGGACAGGTTCGCACCTTGCAAATCCGCCTCTTTGAGTTCAGTATCGGCGAGGTTAGCACGCCACAATTTTGCACCGGACAGTTTGGCATAGTTGAGCTTTGAATTTTGTAGGGAGGCTTTGGATAAGTCAGATTTGCTGATGTCGGTATGGCGCAGGTTCATACGTTTCATGTTGGCTTCGGTTAAGTTTGCCCTGCTGAGGTTGGCACCAATGGCAACTGACCCCTGCAAGGTTGCCTGCCACAGGTTCGCCCCACTGAAGTTTGTCCCACGCAAGTCACACTCTATCATCACCACTGATGCACAATCGGCATTGTTGCGGCGGGCTTTTTCCAGCTTGGCATGGCGCATTTTGACCTGTCGCATTTTGACATCGAGCATGCGCGCACGGGTCAGTATCGCACCACGAAAATCAGATTTGTCGAAGACGGTGTGACAGCAATCGACATTTTCTAAATTGGCTTTTTGGAAGTTGCCTCCGGTCAGAATAGCATGTTGAATATGTCCATTGGTGAAGGATGTGCCTTTGAAGTTGCCGTTTTCCATTGTGATATTGTCCAGCACCACACCATCCAATTGACAGTTACGTAAGACATCGAGTTGCTTCATTTCTTCGATAATCGTCTGGCGGGCGATGGGGTTCTGCAAGGCTTGCTTGAGGCGAGTGATGGCTGTCACCTGACGTTCACGGCGTTGTTGCACGGCGCGCGATTCAGCATCAGCTTGCTGACGTTCGAGGTCACGTTCACGTTCACTGGAACGACGACGCGCTTCGACCAGCCCAAATAAGCCGAAGGTGACGACTGCCCCCATCATCTCGGTACTAAAGTTTTGCAAAAAGTCCGACCCCCATGTGTTTGATAACCCCTCATTGAGGCGCACCGAATAGACACCACTGGCAATGGCGAGACCAATAATAATGCCGATAACCAGCATGGATAAGCGACTTTCCCAGAAGGATTTCAACATCAATTTCATACGTTTGCCCTGTTGGAAAATAGTTTCATTTGCGTCTATTTTATGTGGAGGGTGGGGTGTTTCGCAACAATTGGTGGCAAAACGTTTTGAGCAATCGGCAGACAGTAAGCCACAACACAATCACAAATGTTTCGTAGAGACGCGCTTCCGTGTGCCTGCCAATTTAAATGCAATTTCTTTCCGACGGTCACTACTGCGCATGTGCCTTTTTTAATTAAGAGCCTATTATAACACCGCCTACAAAAACAGAAGCTATCCAAACATACTGTATTATTATGATATATTTCAATATGTTAGTCTCTACAGTTAGTACGATTTCCATAGGTGCTTTGCATGACTACCATAATCATGAAACACTTGACTATACAACGGTTATAAAACAGTTTAGTTGTCTAAAATCTATCATTGATGCAGAAATATACTGTCGCTAAAATAATAATTTAGCTTCTTTATACGACATTTTTACTATCATTATTTGATAGTTTAATTATCATTTGGTATGATGTATTCAATCATTTAACTAGATTCATACAGAGCATTAACATTGAGTTTAGGTTTCACAAAGTCACACAATATCTCATAAATCTAGGTTATACTGATAATACACATACCTTGACTAATAGAAAGCTTAAGCAATCTACCATTGTAAATGGGTAGCGATCTGTTATAATAGGTCATGAAGGCTCAATAGTTTCGGAAGGTATAATTATGACCAATCAATACAGCCGACTCGAAACGATCCTTAAAATGCTATTGCACCAAAAGACAGGTAGTCTCGAGCCGCCCGCACAAACATTCAACGACCGCGTTGAAAACTATGCCTATCACTTGCTTGACTCTGGGGTGATTGTCATGGTGGGTGAATTACTGCCCACACAACGCAGTCAATTGTCTATGCACCTGCAATTTATGATGCATACTTACACCGAGCTGTACTATCTGCTCAATACCGGGCTGTACAATTCCACCGATGTGCCTGTCGCATACCTAGCTGATAAAGATTATCCGCTAGTGGTGGTTTTTGAAGCAAAGATGTACATCATTGTACGTGTTCTTGCAAATCTTATTATCCCATATGTCGCCCTTCGTCATCATGAAGGACGCTCATCACTGATTGAAAAACGTGGCATTATCGAAACAATGCTCGAACAATTGGGGGCAGACAAAGTTGAACCAGAACGGAAACAAATTGTTCGCCAATATGCGCTACAATTTCTGGATTCGCTACTGGAAGCAGACATCAAGCAAGTCTCGCTGACCAACTTCAGCCAAGATGTCGAACTAGATTTCGGTCATACGCGCAAACTAGCGCGACAAACAGTACGTCCGAACACGATTCCGGGGTTGGAAACACAGCCACCAGCACAAACACCGACCAAGCCGGAAGCATCGCCAGACAACATTATCCCGCTTCCTCCGCTACGTCGGCGTGAACGTGATGAAGACAGTGTCAAGACCAATCGCGGTTTACTCGGTCGCCTACGCGGTGGCTGAAGTGAAGACGACATAACCACCGATAAAACTCAAAGTTAATGCAAACAAAGAACGGCTCAAATGAGTCGTTTTTTGTGTTTAATGTCCCATTGATTCGCAGAACAAATAGACTACGAATATGTTATAATCAGCATATATGTGAACGTAAGGTAAAGTAAAATTTGACATGCAAATTAGCCTATTTTCATTTTTTTCAGGTGCAGGATTTCTTGACCTTGGTTTTGAAGATGCAGGATTTCAAGTGGATTTTGTTAATGAAATTCACTCACCGTTCTTAGAAGCATACAAACATTCACGCACGAAATTAGATTCTATACCACCCCGACATGGATACTATGATTGTGACATCGTCAAATTCCTTAATAGCAAATCGTGGGCTTTACGGGAAATGGTTTGGCATTCGCGTCGAGCAACTGACTTAGTCGGTTTTGTTGGCGGACCACCTTGTCCTGATTTTTCTGTCGGCGGTAAGAACAAAGGGCGTAAAGGGGATAAAGGCAAGCTATCAGAAGCCTACATACAAATTATTACACAGCAACGCCCTGATTTTTTTGTTTTCGAGAATGTAAAAGGGTTGTGGCGCACCAAAAAGCATCGTGCATTCTATGAAGAACTGAAACAACAGTTAACTGCTTCGGGTTATGTATTGACTGAAAAATTGATCAACTCAATTGAATACGATGTTCCACAAGATAGAGAACGTATTATCCTCATAGGGTTTCAATATCATGTGCTACGTGATTTAGGTATTGAATTTGAATCTAATGCAAAATGTATGCCTGATGGAATCTTTCCATGGAACGAACACATCAGCCGAACAGTAGAAAATGTCTTTAATCGCCCCTGGCCCGAGACTGCACCATACGACCCTGAGATTGAACGTGACCCGCCATCCCGTATTTTGAAGTCACTGACAGTTGAACATTGGTTTCATGTTCGCAATAAAACGGACGAACATCCTAATTCAGTTCATCATTTTAAACCTCGTGCTGGCTTGAGTAAATTTCAATCTGTTGATGAAGGGGATGTCTCTCGTAAATCATATAAACGGCTTCATCGATGGCGATATTCTCCAACCGCCGCCTATGGCAATAATGAAGTACATATCCATCCATATCGGCCACGTCGTCTTACAGTTGCCGAGGCATTAGCTATACAATCATTACCTAAGCAATATGAATTACCTGCTGACATGTCATTGACTGATATGTTTAAAACAATTGGTAATGGTGTACCCTATCTTGCTGCAAAGGGTCTAGCTAGAACTATTCAAGGGTTTGTGGAGTAATAGTTTGGTAGAGTTAACACTTCAAGCATTAGTTGAAGACATTAATCAACTTCCTCGTAATCAGAGCTTTAGATCTGTAGGGGGGCGTTCAGAATATATTCTGAAAGATGTTGTTCTCCCCGAAGGACCTGTTATCATCCAACGTGGGAAAAACACCGTTAATATTAGTACCAATCAATTAGCTCTAGTTGCGACTGCCTGTGCGAACCGCCCTAACTACCCCTTACACATTGATCGACTTTTTAGTGCGGGTGGAAATACACGGTCAGTGCTTGAGACCATACTTGTACATACACCTCATTTTTTTGTTTGTTTTCCACAAAGAGCAAACACATACACGGGCGAATTGGATAGTAATCAAAGACATTTTATGTGGTGTCCAGATGATTCACATCCAATTGGAGAAGTCCAAGAAAAGATATACGAGTCTATCATTTCTGAAATTGAAGTTGGAGTAGATTTTGGGGATATACAAATTTCTTCACCAACTTTAGAAGATGAATTTGAAAACATTGATGTGAAACGTACCCATATACAAATTCAAATTGCACTAATTGAAATTGGTCGTGCACTCAATTTCCAAACATGGATAGCAAAAAACGACCAAGCCAATCAATATAATGGTGCGCCTCTCAGTGAACATCCGACGGTTCTTCAATCACTGGATAAATTGGACATATTATATAATCATAAAATTCGTCAAGCAGCTGAATATGTAGACTGTATTTGGTTTGCAGAGAATAGAAACCGCATTCCTGCTGTGATTGAAGTGGAACATTCTACGGGTGTAACAAGTGGCATGACACGTATGCAGAAACTACAAAGCACGATGCCATCCATCAAAACTCAATATGTTGTGGTCGCTCCTAATCGCTTAAGAAATAAGGTTGTGACAGAAGCCAATCAGCCCATCTTCAAGAATCTGAATGTTGGTTATATGCCATACTCAACTGTTCGAGAATTATATGGTTTGATTCAAAAGTATCAGCTCAAAGATGTTGTTGATTATCAATTCATACAACCTTTTATTGAAATGATTGTAATCTAGTCATGGCAACACGATATTGCTGGCTAATATTATTACTGCTTTCAAATATTGTTATCATCTGGGCACAGGACACCAACCTCCCTGCTGACTCAACAGAAGTCGAACCGGGGACAGTCCTCACAGGGCGCATTGATAATCGCAACCCGCGTCAGGTCTATTATATTGATGGACTGCGCGGTGAGGTGATTCAGTTTGAGTTGGAAGCAACTGGTGGCACACTTGACCCAGTGCTGAGTGTCTTTGATGATACTGGACGATTGGTATTTTATCGGGATGATACCAACGGCAACCTCAACGTCGAGCAGAATTTAACACTAACAAAATCAGGACGCTTCTTCGTGGTGGTGGGACGCTTCGGCTACGGACTGGGTGCGACAACAGGTGACTTTGAGTTGCGGATGGAACGGACAGGGGTGCTATCCGAGCAAGGCAGTACCCTGCGCTATGGCGACTCTATAATTGATACTATTAGCGATACGAATCCGCAAGTTTATTATACATTTCAGGCAAATGAAGGCGACTTATTAACGATTTCGATGGTGCGTGCGTCGGGTTCACTTGACCCTTATATTCAAGTTGTAAGCAGTGACCGCTTTGTCATTGCCGATAACGATGACCAGATTGGCGCAGATACGCAAAACGCCCTCATTGATACCCTGTTGATAGAACGCTCTGGAACATATATCGTGGTCGCCAGCCGATATGGCGGTGTGGCGGGTGATAGCGCGGGGACATTTGCATTAACCATCGACGAAGCCGAAAACAGTGGTATCGGCAACTCATCACGCGCACCGTTACCCATCGCCTATGGTGAAACTATCGAATCCAATCTGGATAATCAACAGTACGAACGCTTCTACACATTCAACGCCCGCCGTGATGACCTCATTACAATCGGGATGCGACGTGGTGCATCAGGACGATTGGATAGTTACATCATTCTGGCAAATGCTGGTTTTATCCCGCTTATCGAAGATGATGATGGGGGCACCGGACAGAATGCCCGCATTAGTGAGTATCGCATTCCCGCCGATGGGACGTATTATATTGTCGCAACACGCTATAGTGGCAAAGAAGGTACATCTGAGGGTGAGTTTATCCTGACCTTTGAGTCTTCCGGCAACGCCTTTGATAATGTGCCAGAGGGCATTCCCACGATTAATTATGGCACGAGTATGACAGGGAACATCAACGTCGATAATCTGGAAGACTTATATGCCTTTTATGCGACACAAGGCGATACCATTACGATTTCGATGAACCGCACCGATGGCAACCTAGACCCTGTTGTTGAGTTATTGGACAATTTACAGCAACGGATTCTGCGTGATGACGACGGTGGCAATGGTCAAAATTCACGGGTAGAACGCTATAATATTCCCTATACGGGTTTGTATTATATCCGTGCCCAACGATACGATGGTAGTAATGGTGACCCCAATACCACTGGCTCTTATATCATGGTTTTGGCACAACGCTTCGACTAACACAAAATCCAAATTCTGTACTTTCGTACAGGTGTTTTTTCATCTTCTTGTTATTTTGACGCGCTACAATTGACACCAACTAGATTACAAAAAGGAGATATGGTCATGTCTGACGATAAAATTAAAGATGCTTTACGGATGATGCCCTATGGGTTTTATGCCTTCACCACCAAAAACGGCGATGATGTCAATGCGATGGTTGTCAATTGGGTATCGCAAATGTCTTATAGTCCACGCTTGGTTGCTGTTGGGATTGCAAAATCGGCATACTCTCATGGGTTAGCACAAGAAGGGCAAGTCTTTGGGCTAAATTTATTCCTCGCAGAAGACAAAGATGCTATCATGGGTGTGACTAAAAGTCGTGAAAAAAATCCTGATAAGATGAACGAAGCTGATTACACTTCCGCACCCGAAACCGGTGTGCCTGTATTAGCCGGAGCCGCCGCATATATTGAATGTAAGGTGACACAGATTATTGATATCGGTGGTGACCATGACATCGTAATTGGCGAGGCAATTAACGCCGATGTCAGTAAAGAGGGTGAAGCCAGCGATGTACTCTCGTTACCGAAGATTGGTTGGAGCTACGCAGGCTAACAGGCTCATTGCATACCAAATATAAAATGATTGCTGGATGTAAAGATTCACTAACATCCAGCTTTTTATTTTTCTGGTAGCATATCAAATCGTAGGTTAAAGGTTATCTATAAACGGTTCATTAAGGTCTCATTACATGCCATACAAAATCAACTGGATTATCCCCAATCAGATACTGTACATCTATTCCTATGGTTTTACATCGTTGACCGATGGTGAAAATATGATCCGTGAGTCTTTTGAGCTAGCAGAAAAAACACTCGAAGACCATGAATTTCTCGTACATGTGATAACGGATTCTCGTCATGTCACCAAAAATGATGTGAACGTCAACGATATGCGCCGTATCTTTAGCGAACAGAAGGGACGCGCCCAACGCCCAGGATGGACAATGGTCGTCACACCCTCTCCAATTTTGCGATTCCTCGGTTCAATTGCACTGCAATTTATGGATGTTCGTGGACGGCAGGTTGCAACAGTAGAAGATGCAATAGAATTTCTCGTAGATTCTGACGACAATCTACCTTCCAAAGAAGAATTACTACAAGCATATCAGGCTGTCTTTGGCAAAATGCAGATGGATATTTCTGTTGCCAAATAGCTAATCGGGTTGATAGTCATCCAGCAATGCCAGAATTTTCATAGTTGTATTCCAATTGCGGGCGGTCGCTGTAACGTTTAGAGTACGCTCAATTCGGTTATTATCTAACTTTGACCGCCCCTTACCATCGGTATAAAAGATATATAGCATTCGTCCATCAGCATGAATCACCTCACGACCAACATTATTCTCACGCAGGTCATCCACAGCCGGAGCATCGGGTACGCTATCAAGAAACACAAAAGCAATTTTACCCGGGTCACTCACTTGTTCATCATCAAACGGATGAGCGTCCACAATGGCTTGTAAATCCTCCGGCGTTAATGTCATCACCTGTACATCAAAACCAAAACGCTCCTGAATCCCGGCTTCAATCGTCGCCTGAATCTGTGTAAGGTCAGCAGTATCGGCACGGCAAATCGCTTGTCCGCTTTGCAATAATGTTTTGGTATCCGTGAATCCGAGGTCTGCGTATAATGAGCGTAGGTCTGCCATCTTGATTTTTTTGTTCCCACCCACATTGATACCACGCAATAGAGAAATAATAACAGGCATGTGCGCCTCCTATGATGTATTTGTGAGGTGAATAGATACACGTCCAAAAATATATCGGACATTATATTATCGAGAAGATATTGTTAGAGGTCATGTAGGGTGACTTGCCGAGTCACCCTTACAAAAAACGTTACACAATGAGTTGCGCGAAGGTATTGCGGGGATAGAAATTCTTATTCGATGAGACCCAATTCACGGGCTTGATCCATTGTCATGGTGCCTTTGCGTCCACTGGAATCACTGTTGGCAAGGTCTTCCATCGCTTCAAGGTCATCAAACAAATTCATATCCATATCACCACCTGCTGTGTCGCCTGCTCCGCCAAAGAGGTCGTCGAGGTCAAATTCTTCATCGTCAATCGCTTCCATTTGAGGAACAATCATGTCTGCTGTTTCGTCCTCATCACCAAAGCTAGCCAATTCAAGTTCCATATCTTCTTCAATCGGTTCGGGTGCAGGTGCAGATGTATGACCAATCTCAGCTGATTTGCGGCGGACTTCTTTTTGTGGTTTTTGTATCATCCATGCTGCCGCACCGAGGCTTGCAATCAAGTCCTCTGCAGCACGTCGTCCATAACGATTAACACCACCAAATTGACGTGACCCACCTTCACCATCAAAGGCAATCGCCATCACATGGTGCAAGCCGACAGATAAGACAAACACATCGTAGTCTGCGCCATCATAAAATTGTAATGCAGACGCATTCCCGCCTACGATATCCTTCATATGAATATTGGATAGAATACTGGGCAGAATCGCATTGGTGAGTGAGACACGGTCAAGATAGCCAACTGCGCCGACTTCGAGGAGAACTTCTCCTTCACGCGAGGATAAGATAATCGCCATCGCGCCGAGGTCAGTCAGCAAGGTATCAAGTGTTGTTTGTGACAAGTCCACATTAATCGGCGGGACAGGTCCCATATCAGCTAGGGATGTACCACCACCGCCACCACCGGCGACATTTTCACTGAGGGCTTCTTTGACATCTTTGCCGTCCATACCTGCTTCCAGCACATGGATAAATTTGGCTGGTTCGATAGGACGGTGCATGTAAGCAAATGGGGAGTTATCAATAAAATCTTGATCCATTTCTGGGTCGTTATCATCAGCAACAATAATGATTCCCGTATCCGGTGACTCAAGTTTAATCTTTGCCGCAAGTTCCCAACCCTTCATAGAACGGTCACGAGTCGGTTCCCATGCGCTAATCACGAGGTCATACCCACCCCGTTTGACTTCTTCAATCGCTTCGTCACCACCAGGGGTATCGACCTGAATCACAAGACGATCCATCAAATCGACAGCACCACGAACAATTTGTGGAATTGTTGCAGTTGGGTCTACAGTTAGTATTCTTGGCAGACTGCCCATAATTTCTTATCCAGGATATGTTGTTTTCCAATAGGGATTTACACAGTATTATACTGTAAAAGTATAAGCACACTAACCCAAATCTATCGTTTTTCCATTAAGATTTGAATCAGCCTTTATACTCTACATCCCTATTCAGTATAACGAAAAACTTGATTCTGTTGTATTGAGATAGTTAATTTTTGCCAATTTTTTATGGGACTATAGTCTTGGATGTTAATCCAATGTTAGCTTTTGGTTGGTTAAGGGCATAATTGTTTTCGGATTGCTTACGTAACATAGATAGAATTCTTATGCACATCACGTATGATGACAGTATGGTGTAGTGCCATTCAATCGAAATGCAAGCAAACTTAACATAAGTCAGATACAATGAGGGCAGACTGCCACTCATGTGTAAGGAAATACGATGCTACGATTTGACAGATTTACGGAACGTGCACAAGATGCCGCCGCCCGTGCCTACGAAATTTTACAACGCTATGGACATAATCAGGTTGATACCGAGCATATTCTGTTGGCATTGTTGGAGCAGACCGACGGTGTGATTCCACAAATTCTTGAACGCCTCCTCGGTGATACGCAAGATGTAAGTGAGATGCGCGCAAAGGTGGATAATATCTTACGCCAGAGTCCGCGCACCGCTGCGATTTATGGGCAAGGCACCAATCAGGTATTTATCACACCTCGCTTAAAGAGCATCATTGACCGTGCTAATGAAGAAGCCAGCCGTCTGCGTGATGAATACATCAGCACGGAGCATATCTTCCTCGCCATTCTGGCAGAGCGAAACACCGCTGTCGCCAAGTTGATGGCAGAATATAATATCACCCGCGACCGTGTGGCAGATGCGGTCAAAGATATTCGTGGTGGACAACGGGTGACTGACCCACAGGCAGAAAGCCGTTATCGTACATTAGAAAAATATAGCCGTGACCTCACTCGTATGGCAATCGAGAGTAAGTTAGACCCGGTTGTCGGGCGTGATGCCGAAATCTTGCGTGTGATACAGGTGCTCAGTCGTCGTACAAAGAATAATCCGGTGTTGATTGGTGAAGCGGGTGTCGGTAAGACGGCGATTGTTGAAGGCTTGGCGCAGAAGATTGCATCAGCGGATGTGCCTGATATTCTGCTGAACAAGCGCGTTCTCAGCCTTGACCTGAGTGGTATGGTGGCGGGGAGTCGCTTCCGTGGTGAATTTGAAGAACGCCTCAAAGCCGCGATTGAAGAAGTGCAACGCTCCGATGGCGAGATTATTTTGTTCATTGACGAATTGCATCAGGTCGTCGGTGCGGGTGCAGGTGCCGGCGCGATGGATGCCGGTAATATGATGAAACCTGCCCTAGCGCGTGGCGAGTTGCAGACCGTTGGTGCGACCACAATGGATGAGTACCGTCAGTATATCGAAAAAGATAGCGCACTTGACCGTCGCTTTGCACCGATATTTGTGGAAGAACCGAGTGTCGAAGATACGATTGAAATGCTCTATGGTATCCGCGACCGCTATGAAGCACACCATAATGTGACCATTGCCGACGATGCCATTGAAGCATCAGCCCGTTTATCAGCCCGCTATCTGACCGAACGAAAACTCCCCGACAAGGCGATTGACCTGCTTGATGAAGCTGCTGCAAAATTACGGGTTGCGCTATTTTCTATGCCACCCCGCCTCAAAGAAATGCGTGAGGCTGTTGAGCGTCTGGCGATTGAAGAAGAGTCCGCTGGTTTATCACGCGACTACGAACGAGCTGCTGATTGCAAAATGCAACGGATACAGCTAGAAGAAGAGTTTGAGCGCGAACGCTATATCTGGCGACAAGAAAATACGCTGGATGAACTTGTCACGGCTGATGACATCGCGCAGGTGGTCGAACAGTGGACGGGGATTCCGGTGCATCAGATGTTGGAGACCGAATCTGAGAAACTGTTGCGGATGGAAGAAGTTTTGCATGACCGCGTGATTGGTCAAGATAAAGCCGTTGAGGCGTTATCCGATGCAATACGTCGCGCCCGCAGTGGCTTGAAAGACCCCAAACGCCCGATTGGGTCGTTTATCTTCCTCGGCTCCAGTGGGGTTGGTAAAACCGAACTTGCCAAGTCGTTAGCCGAATTTATGTTTGACGATGAAGATGCGCTGGTGCGGGTCGATATGAGTGAGTACCGCGAGAAGCATACCGTCAGCCGTTTGTTTGGTGCGCCTCCGGGGTATGTCGGTTACGAAGCAGGCGGTCAATTGACAGAAGCGGTTCGTCGTCGTCCCTATCGTGTGATTCTGTTTGACGAAATCGAGAAAGCGCATCCCGATGTGTGGAGTGCTTTATTGCAAGTCCTTGAAGATGGTCGTATGACAGATGGGCAAGGGCATGTGGTGGACTTCCGCAATACTGTGCTGATTATGACCAGCAACCTCGGTACAGAATTTGCCAAGAAAGGTGGCGCACTTGGCTTTATTCAAGGCAGTGACCAAGAAGCCATCGCCGACCATCAGAAAATTGAGAAGGCTATGCGCGATACCTTCCGCCCTGAGTTCCTCAATCGGATTGATGAGATTATCATCTTTGAACCTTTAACCTTAGAAGCGGTTGAACAGATGGTTGACAATCAGTTGCGTGGATTAGCCGAACGCTTGCAAGAATCTGGTCTGGCAATTCATCTGACTGAACCAGCCCGTCATTGGGTAGCAAAGCAAGGATATGACCCACAGTTTGGGGCGCGTCCGTTGCGTCGTGCATTGCAACGCTTTGTAGAAAATCCACTCAGTATCCAATTGCTGAAAGGTGATTTTGCCCCCGGTGACCTCATCGTCATTGACGAGAAAAAAGGTGAGTTGACTTTCACCCGCCATCTTGACCAAGCATCTGATTATGTGGAAGTCACCGAAGAGTATCCGCAAGAATTTGACGAGTTTAACCAAGCCGACTATCCGACCCAATATGACGATTATAGTGAATCGTATCATAATGATGACCACGGCTATACAGGCTTCGAGCAAACCGAGGATACCTAGAATCACCGACATAGAGACCTATCCATCTCGATAGAATCAACAAGGCACTGTCTGAACGACGGTGCTTTGTTATATAATGTCCGCTTAAAATGAATAAGCGATGGAATAATGTTTATGGTGTCCGGTTCTTCACAGACATTTAGCCGTTTTTTTTCTCCTCCCGAACTCAGTAAATCATCATACTTACCACAGATTGATGGTTTGCGCGCATTGGCAGTGATTGCCGTGTTCTTCGACCATATGCTCCAAATTGAGGCATTTCGTAAAATCTATTGGGGACAGATTGGGGTGGTTCACTTTTTCACGATTAGCGGGTTGTTGATTACAATGATTCTGCTCAACAATCGTGTTCGTGCTGAGCAGACTAATCAGGGTATGTCGAGCATACTCAGGGGATTCTATGCACGGCGGTTTATACGCATCTTCCCGATTTATTATCTAACAGTTGCGATACTGGTCATCTTTAATTTTGAATATGTGACGGATAATCTTTTCTGGACACTGACCCACACAACCAATCTATCGCAGGCATTCTTTGGTCATAATTACTTCCGTGCAGTACACTTCTGGACATTATCTGTCGAAGAACAATTCTATCTATTCTTCCCGCTAATTGTGTTGATGGTGCGTAAAGAACATCTGAAGTATGCGATACTTGCGCTGATTTGTTTTTCGCCGTTGTTTCGATTTATCGGTACGGCTTTTTTGGAGACCAGCTGGGCGATGAATAATCGCGCTACTTTTTCCGCCTTCGATTCACTATGTCTCGGTGCATTGTACTCTTATTATCTTGTCTTCTATGAGACACATCAGCGGTCGTTTCGTAATTTATTGCGCTTGTGCTTGTTTGTAGGTGTGCCGATGTTCTTCGGGGTACAGTTGTATGTGTTGGCATCACCGCAGTCATTGGGTGGATTACGCGATGGTGATATTATCTATCGGACACTGGCAGACCTTAGTATTGCGATGTCATCTATTGTTGTATTGCACCTAGCAGTACGTAACTCCGGATGGGCTGTTGGTCGCTTTTTGCAGTGGGAGCCATTACGTTATATCGGCAAAATTAGTTATGGTGCATATCTCTATCACAATTTCTTGCGCCTAATTCCCTTAGAAATTGAAGACCCATACGTGAAATTTTTATTACTGTCTATCCTCTCATTGGGACTGGCATCCCTATCATGGCACATGCTGGAAGAGCCACTCAATCGCTTAAAGCGTCACTTCCCTTATCTCAAAAAGCCAGAGCAAGCATCAAATACGGTCGTTGCAAATGGCTAGATAACAATTCAATAGGTTTGTTGTTGTTATCATCTAGCTTTGGAATACGTCTTATCTTGGGTAGTGCGAGCAATTATAATACACTGCTAGTGAAACTGAAGAAGCTATCACAGGAAATGTTGATGCAATTGCAATTAAACAAAAACAAACCCCGCAACAATAAATGGCATTTAATTTGGTGTGTTGCTCTATTACTGATTGTCACTGCTGTGGCTCTTAGCCGATTTGATGGGCATCCACCCTCCACATCCGAATTTAAGTCGATGTTCAATGCGGGTGAGGTTGTCGGTGGTCCTTATAGCCCTGTGGATATATTCATGTCACTCGTTAATTATAGTGACCAACACACCCCCGGTTTCTTTATGATATTGGCGGGTTGGGGTAACCTGATTTCGTGGGAAGTTCCCATCTTGCGTTATATGAGTGTGCTGGTTGCCTTGCTATCGTTGGCGATGATGTATCGGATTGGTTTTGACTTTGTCTCGCCATTGGGTGGTATTGTGGCGATAACTGTGTTAGCGACGACGGCATTCTATAGCTTTTATATTCCACATGTGCGTATGTATGCGTTCTTTACACTCTTTGGCTTAATCACCCTGTGGTTATATTTACGCATTTTGTATATGCGTGGTATACCAACAAAGTGGGATTATAGGGCGTTGTTTCTGGCTGTATTCGGCTTCTTGAATATGCAGATTTATAGTGTCACCGTCTTATTTGTGATGGGTGTCTATCATCTACTATTCGTCAAGAAAGATCGTCGTTGGTTTCGCGTCTCGATTGCGGTCACGAGCGGTGTTGTTGTGTTCTCGCCTTATTTCTACGTCATTATTGCGGGTATTCCACTTGCGGTGGAAACAAAGATTAGCGATGACATGAGCTTCTATGCGTTTGTGGATTTATGGTTAAATCTGTCACATAACGGCAGTTGGGTACTTGTCCTGATAACAAGTGCTGGTGTTATGCTGTCGATTTGGAAAAGCCGAATCGTACGACATATCTTGATTTTGGGTATGCTCTATTTTGTATTCATGGGCATATTTTCCGAGGTTGCTCCCGTCATCAATACACAGACAGGTCGCTATATGTTTGGTGGGTGGGGCTTAATGGTTCTGTGGATTACCACAGGTATTATTGCCTTGTATCGTGTGAATCGATTATTTATTGTCCTCGTACCTATTTGGATTTTGCAGGCGGTTATGTGGTCACCGCAACCCTCATGGAAACAATTTATTGCCGAGGAAGCAACTGCCTATCGTCGTGCACCAGATAATGTTGTGTCACGTCTTGCAATGCGTGAACCAGAGCCACCTAAGATAATTTCATTAGCAGATTTAAGTCGCGGGTATCAACTGGAAACGTTCAACAATATGAACTATTCGCAGTTCTATTATTACTTCCGTGACCGTGGACTAGACCTTGAGCAAGCTCCGATGGTTGACCGTATTGAACAACTGAAGGGTGTCTATGCCGATAATGAGCCTGTCATTTGGGTATATTATCTTGATTCACAGGTCAATGATGGGGATAGACAATGGCTATTTGATGTGATGCCACCCCAATATGAGTTATGCAACACATTGGAATTAGGCGACGATACGCTCCTGCACCAATATCACTGGACAGCACTTGAATGTGGACGACCGATTACAACAGCGACATATACCAATGATGCCCTTGACTATGAGTTCGATAGAACATTTATCGACACCACCGAGAAACGATTGTTGTTTGTGGATAGATGGACAACTCGTGCGGAAGAGCTACCAGACTCTTTGTTGTTTTCCTATCAGTTGTTGACACCAGATTGGGACAATGTATCACAGTTGGATATACCACTTGTCAACGATGGTCGGTATAAGACCTATGCGCTGGATATTGATGGGCTTCCGGCAGGTACATATCGTCTGGTCGGTATTTTGTACGACTCTGTGACAGGGGACAAATATGACTGGTCAACAGATGGTACTGATTTGGGGAATTTGTTGACATTGACTGAGGTTGTTATACCGTAGTTGGAGGGTGACATAGGGATAAAACTTTAGAACCTGTTTTAAAATTCAACATATATGTTTTTTCTCTCGGACATATTGTTATATGTCCCTACAAAATTACATCCATATCAAGATTCGTAGGGACGTATAACGATGCGCCCAACAACAAAAATCAATGGAAAACATAATATTCAAATAGGTTCTTAGCATTTCTTACAAGACGACGCGCGAACCTTCATCTCGACGGGATAGATTCGGCGGTCGGGGTCACGGTCGGGATTGTCGATGCGACGGAGCAATAGACGCACAGCTTCCCGCCCCATTTCTTCAAGGGGTTGTTTGACGGTTGTCAGCGGTGGGTTTGTGATGAGAGACGACCGTAGACCATCAAAGCCAACAAGGGCAATGTCGTCTGGTACAGATAACCCATGTTCATGAATCGCACGCAGGGCATCCACTGCCATCAAATCATAAAATGCGAATACAGCTGTTGGTGGATTATCGAGTGCTAGAAACTGTTGCATCGCTTTGTAACCACTGTCAGGTTCAATATGTGTCTCCACAACCAACGAATCCTCCAACAGTATGCTGGCTTCGGTCAATGCTTGACAGTATCCACCGAAGCGGTCATCGTGGGTGATACCATGTTCAGGGCGTGTCATAAATCCAATGCGGGTATGCCCTTGTTCAATCAGATGGCGCGTGAGTTGATAGGCACCGTCTTTGTTATTAGGCGCGACAAATGACGTATGCGGATACTCGACCCGCCGTCCAAAGAGGATATAAGGTAATTTTTCTTCATCAAGCTGTTGCAAAGTCTTGGCTGGTGGATTTGCCCATAGCAAGATTGCACCGTCAATTTCGCCTGAGCGACAGATGCGCATCAGCCCTTCAGGATGGTGAACGGTGTCCGTATAGAGTGTGATATTTTTGTCGTTTTGCTCGGCACTATATGCCACACCGACAATCACCTCTGCTAGATAATCGCTGACGTAGCTGAGTGAGTGATTAATCAACAACCCAATCTTATCAGTCCGTCCCCGTCGCAGGTTACGTGCACTCGCACTCGGCTCATACCCTAATTCGCGCGCCTTCTGGATGACCAGTGCGCGGGTCTGGTCGGACACATCAGGATAGCCATTAAGTGCCTTCGAGACAGTGGAAATGGACAGGTTAAGATGTTTAGCGATGTCGCCGATTGTGATTGCCATAGGTTGCCGATGGTTTCTCTATAATAATCATGAGCAGGGACAAGGCATGCCTTGTCCCTACAGATAGTATAATACGTTAGCTAATCCAATCTAGCCACCATGTTGTTTGAGCAGGCGCACGGCACTTTCGGCGAGCACACCAACGCCAATTGGCAAGCAATCCTCATGAATATCAAAGATAGGGCTGTGATGGGGACGGTTCATATCGTCAAGTTTTGCACCCAGGCGCATCATAGCACCGGGGGCTTTTTGTGTCATAAAGGCAAAATCTTCCCCCGCCATAATCGGCGCACCTTCATCGGAGTTTTCATCACCGAGCATTTCGCGCCCAACACCACGAATTAACTCTGCGACTGAGGGGTCGTTATACAATGCAGGATACCCTTTGGAGATGGTCAATTCGTAGTCACCGCCGAAAACTTTCACCATTGCGAAGGCTTCTTCAACCAGCTTATGAATTTCCTCGCGGGCTTCTTCTTCAAAGGTGCGGATAGTGCCTGTCATGACAACCTCATTCGGGATGACATTGGGCGCAGACCCAGCATGAATCGAACCGATAGTGACAACCGAGCGTTCCGTTGGATTACGACGGCGGGAGCGAATTGCTTGTAGGGCATTGACGACCTGTGCTTGCATCCAAATTGGGTCAAGACCTTGATGGGGTTTTGCGCCGTGTGTGCCTTCTCCAATAATCTTGGCAGTAAAGGTGTCCGGTGCTGCAAGGGCAAACCCATCGGTGACAGCAATTGTGCCGACAGGGCTGGTGCTAGCGACATGACAAGCAATCACAGCATCGAGTCCGTCCAATGCTTTCTGCTCCACCATCAAGCTACCACCGCTGTGTCCGTCAGAGTCACGCCATTTTTCCTCACTTGGCTGGAATAGCAGTCGGATTTCACCTTTTGGGCGGTCGGGCATACTGTTAATCAACTTGGCGACACCGAGCAAAATTGCCGTATGCGCATCGTGTCCGCAGGCGTGCATCAATCCGGGGGTCTGTGATTTATAAGGGACATCATTGGCTTCTTGAATCGGCAGTGCGTCCATATCAGCACGGATACCAATCGCCGGACGACCTTCGCCAATCCGTGCGACAATACCTGTTTCGGCGACACCAACTTCAATCTCAATTCCCATCTCGCGTAGTGTATCCGCCACCAGACGAGAGGTGCGTGTTTCTTCAAAACCGAGTTCAGGGTTCATATGTATATCGCGTCGCCATTCGACGAGTTGGTCTTCCATTGCTTTTGCGTCATCCAACAGGGTCATGATGTCATCTTTCTATCCAATATAATTTGACTAATCATAACGCAAAATGGGATAAGCTCAAACCAATTTGCGGTAAAACTCAGCACTCAAGGGGCACTGCTCAAAACTCACCGCCGATGAGATGCCCTAATTCATCAATACTAGTCTGGCTGACATCGGGTACTTCGTAGACGCGACCCGAATAGAATACAAAGATACGGTCACTATAGGCGACCAGTTCATCCAATTCTGCCGAGTTGAAAATAATTGCTGTGCCATCTTTGCGCCGTTCCAGCAGTTGCGACCAAATCCAACGTGCCGAATCCACATCAAGCCCGCGTGTCGGTTGCTCAAGAATGAGTAGGTGGGGATTATCAGGTAACAAACCAATCAAGACCCGTTGCTGATTGCCGCCAGAGAGTTGCTCGATATTATCGGATGCGCGACCTTTCACCCGATAGCGGTCAATTTGGGCGACAGTACGCTTCTGTATCGACTTCCAATCAATCCGCAGTCCTTCATCTGCTACCAGCGCAGTATGTTCGGTCAGGGTTAAACCAGCGATGAGACCTTCCTCAATGCGTCCGGCTGCACCAAACACCAGCCCACGATGAAACAACGCCCGATAATGAAAATTATTAATCGCCTCGCCCATCAGTGATAGATTGCCACTATCCACTTTTTGCAATCGCGCACAGGCTCGCATGAATAACTCTTGTCCGCTACCATCGAGACCTGCCAAGCCAATCACCTCACCAGCATGGACAGTCATCGAAATGGGTTGCATCTCCAACCGTAAATCGTTGACAATCAGCTTATCTACTACCAGAATCGGCTGACCCAGTTCGACAGACTCACGGTTTTGTGCGTCAAGTTCTTCGCCAAACATCATCGTGACCAACTGTTTCTTCGTTTCGGCTATGACTGCGCTGGTCAGAGTGTCGTCGGTTTCTGGCATCTCCATATCACCGACCAGTTCACCTGCTCGTAACACGACCACCTCGTCGCATAGGTCAATCACATCTTCCAGCTTATGCGATACCAGCAAGACAATCATGCCTTCATCCCGTGCCAGTTTGCGGAGTGCATCAAATAGAATGACTTTTTGCTCAGCAGAGATGCCGGTTGTCGGCTCATCAAGAATCAGTGTCCGTACACCCAATGCCAGCAGGCGGATAATCTCCAGTTGTTGCCGTTGCGCGATGAGCAGATTATCTATCGGCTGATGAGGGTCTAGCTCAAAGCCGAAGCGTTTGGTCAACTCCGATAGGGCTTTCTGTGCAGTGCGACGGGGTAATGCTAAGCCGGATGTACTGCCATAGATGAAGTTTTCCAGCACTGTAAATGCGCCGACATCTAGCGGGTCTTGCTGTAACATGCCAATGCCGTTGGCGATTGCTGCCGTCGGTCCGGTATAATCGACAACCTTGTTATCAATCAGAATGTCACCCGCGTCTGCTGGCTGAAATCCTGATAAAATCTTCATTAGCGTCGATTTACCTGCGCCGTTCTCACCGAGGATGCCGACAATGCGCCCCTCGTTAAAGGTCACGTTGATGTCGTTATTGGCATGAACAGGTCCGAAGCGTTTGTGGATGTGCCGTAATTCAATTTTCATATGCAATGTGCCGATTGTATTTTCTTGAACAAAATCTAATTGTAACGCAGACTATCGTTTTGACAACGTATCTGATTACACAAGAGTGCATTTCAGATTCTTGGTACATGATGGGTTTGGCACGCCAAACCCCTACGAATTGTTGATTTCTGTGTGTAGGGGCATGACGTATCATGCCCGAGAAACTCAAAATACCAATTTATTGAAATACACCCGTCATAGCAGATTCTGATGCAACTCCGGTATAATCTGTGCTAGACTAATCGCGCAATTAAACAGCTTACAGGGGAGACAACATGTCCGTCGAGCTACGGAAAGCCACCATCAACGATATATCAGAACTCGCTGAAATGAACAAACAACTCATTGAAGATGAACGCAGTCGCAACCCATTCAACGTCCGACAACTCGAACTGCGGATGCAACAGTGGTTGGATGGCAGTTGGTCAGCGATTATGATTTCCAAGAATGATACGCTTATTGGCTATCTGTTATATCAACAGCAATCCGACGATTATTTCCCTGACCAGCGCATTATTTATGTCAAGCAATTCTTCGTTCAGCGCACCTATCGTCGGCGTGGTATCGGACGCGAAGCCTTTGAGCAAATTGCAACCGAGTTCTTTCCATCTGATGCGCGGGTCGTATTGGATGTGTTGGCGACCAATCCTGAGGCGTTACACTTCTGGGAAGACATCGGTTTTTCGCGGTATGCGACTACGCTTCATCGGCATGTCGCTAAGGATGTAGAGGCTTAAGCACAAGGATTGCACCGAAGCGCGCCCCATCATATGCGGTCTGGTCATAGTCGTCAGCATGGGTTAAATAGGTGACGATATAATCGGGGTTTTCCGCTAAACCAAGTGGGTTGGTATTGGCATTTGTCAGACCGTGATAGGTTGCCAGCAGATAATCATACGCCATGCCAAAACGATAGCTTTCATCGACTGTGTTCCACGGGACAATCCACCACTGTCCCGCCATCTCCGGCATAAAATCATAGCTGACCGTCACTGTATCATCACCGTTCCAATCGTCTGCAATCCACTCTGTGGCTGACGCAATTGGATGATAGAGTGCCACATTGAAGGGGCTGTATGTATTGAAGTCATGGCTGGAAACGCGCACCACACGGTCAAATGCACCGAGTCCGATAAATAGTAAGACCAGCATAATCACCCGTCCGATATAGCCACGTAGTTCAGTCAACTCGACGATGGCATATGCACACATCAGAAATTGCAAGCTGACCAGCCCAGTGTAATAAGTCGCCTGTTGGTCAGGGGTGGCACGGACGAATATCAGTCCGGCGATAATCCCCAGCACAAACAAGAGCAGAATCAGATTGCGTCCGGCGGTTGTGCCAACCAGTGTGTTAACGGCTAACTTTAAGCGATGGCGCAGGAGTCGTTGGTCTGCCGGAAAGGTACTGTAACGCATCTTCACTGCACGAGTGTAACGATAAACTGCGAGTATAATCCCCGCCCAGAATATCAACTCCAGTAACCCGCGCAAAACCAAGCTGATGCTATGCAAGATGGGGTAATGTTGGCGCAGATTTTGAAGGTCAGTTGTGAAGACCAAGCGTAACCCGCCGATAACCTGTGCTGGGATGCTGATGACATAAGCAATGCCTCGTTCAATGCGTGAGGGCTGAACTGTTGTGGCATCTGATGTAGTCGTGTTGGCTTCGGGCTGAGTTGATGATACCGATGTTGTGACAGGCTGTGACCGTGCTTGATTCTCTGGCTTGAGGTAAGTGTATTCGTCTAACACGTCACGGTCGATGGTGGTCTGACGGGTGAAGAACGCCTGCAAATCAACAAAGTCCCGCTCGACTTGGAATACCATATAGGGCGCAAGCATCAACACAGAGATGACCCCGCCCATGAGCAATCCACGCCAGTTTATTGGTAAGCGTAAAATCAGCCACAGGGCGATGATGACACCGTAAAGCAAGACTGCCGAGAAGTGAGTCATAAAGCCCGCTGTTGCGACTATCCACGCCAGCGCAACATACTTGCTATCGTTGTCTAGCTTCCAACGAAAGAGGCTGTAGGCGACGATGACAAAAAAGCCTGGGAGCAACAACTGTGCCCATGCTGTGTATGCGCTGGAGATACCGGTCTCGCTGAATGTGAACAAGATGGCGGCGATGAAACCAATCTGCGGTCGGAACATCTCGCTACCGAGGCGATAGACAAAAACGGTTGTGATGATGTTAAACAGTAGTTGTGTCCCGATGAGTATGGTGGCGACATCACGGGTGAACAGACTGACGGGTAGCTGTAACCAGACGAGAAAGGGCATGTTGTAGGCGGCGACACTGGATAACGTCCCGACAGCCGGAAACGCACCACCATCCAGCCATGCTTGACCCTGTGCGACGACGGGAACATAGTCGGCTTCCCACACCAGCAATTGCGAGGCGTAGAGCTTCACGGCGATGCTGATGAGCAGGAGTATGATAAAGTGTCGTAAGATGCGCCAGTGGGTCGGGTCAATTGTAACCATTGCTTGTGCTCGTCCTTGTTATCAATCCGTGACGATTATAGCAGGGAGAACCGGAATGAAAATTGGCGTATTTGGACGAGATACACAATCGAGTAGGTTGGTTCAAATGCTTAACGCAGAGGCACAGAGAAACAAAGGCGCAGAGTGCCCACTGACAGACGAGATATTAATAACAGAACACGCGGTATTGAGGGCGAAGGTGTAGATGCCTTTGTACACGCCATCGGCGTCGGCGGTGTCTTGCGGGATTGTCCAAGTATCCGTAGACTCATCATAGGAGGGAATTGCAGAGAATGATTCATCTGGTTTTAGAACTCCACCTCCATTATTATTCACAAGTGAATTTAAGTTACTAATGACAGAACTTGCTCCACTTATTAAAGTTTGGATTTGGCTTTCAAAACTCATTAATTTATCCTTTTCACTATTCCGAAGATTCTATCGTTGGTATTGCTGTTGGCGAAATCAACTGGCTTGTATCAATTTCCAGGCAATCTATATCTAATCCATCTGTTATCCAATTATTCCAGATGTTTTCAGGCACAAATAATAGATGATCCAAATATTGATCTCTTTGTAGAGACATACTCGCATCTTTATAGGTGACATTATCTACGTAAAATCCATCAACAATATTTTTTAGATTACAATTGCCTTCTTGGTTTCGGACTGTAATCTGAAGCCCAAGATTGTCATAGATAAGAGTGAGAAACAATTCATGCGCTAGTCTAGGAGCAAATCGTATCCTATCTGGCATACCGTATATCAATAACACATTTTCCAGTGATACTATTGTGTTTGGAAATATGTACAGCACAGTAACTATCCCATCATCAACTTGAATTTGATTATTAGGGACTTGTCGTTCCGGACGCTCATAATGAGTCCAATAAAATGTATACACTCCGTTTCTTACATCAGATGGCAATTTCCAGCCTTGGAAATTTTGTGGGTTAGATTGAATAAATGCTAATACTGAGTCATTATTACTTTCATTTACAGTTAATTCATACCAACATGGAGGCTCACATGGGTCATTAGCAAATAACGAAGAAACTGTTTGATTATCACTGTTAAATTGAAGTAAAGTAAGAGATTCAATATCGAAATCCTGTGAACACCCTGTAGCAATAATTGCAATAGTTAATAACATCCATATGATAGCTTTCATTTCCTCAACTACCTATAATCTCGTCTACCCATCCTGATATTCCGCTAGAAACCTTTGATTTTAAAGTCTACTTATACCACCTTACCATCTTTTTTTTGAGAAAATGCAAGCACTTAGATTTAACAGTAGGTTAAGCGTAGGGGAGGCGTGGGGTGATGAAAGTTATTGTGCAAAAATTTAGATTTGCTTTATCTTTGTGGGCTACAATGCAGGCATTCAAAGATGGAGATGAGGACAAATACAGATGAGAAAGTTCGTTTTGATAGCGTTGAGTATCGTGTTGATGGTGCTGGCAGGCGTGACGGTCGCACAAGACCCTAGCCCACAGGAACTGTACGAGGGGCAAGTTCCCGCGCCAGAATTTCCGCCGAACCTTGATTGGATTAATAACGACAACCCGCTGACGATGCAGGGGTTGCAGGGCAAGATTGTGATTCTGGATTTCTGGACTTATGGCTGTATCAATTGCATCCATATGATTCCGGTGTTTGAGCAGATAGGGGAGAAATACGCTGAGGAAGTTGTCGTCATCGGGGTGCATTCGGCTAAGTTTGAAAATGAGGGACAGACCGATAATTTACGTCAGATTGTACAACGTTATGACCTCAAGCATCCGGTGATTAATGATAATGAATTTACAGTGTGGCAGACCTACGGTGCGCGGGCTTGGCCCACTGTCGCCATCATTGACCCGCGTGGCAATGTCGTGATACGCGAATCGGGTGAAATTCCGTTTGAAGCGTTTGATGCCTATCTGTCAGGCATGGTTGAATATTATGACGACCTCGACGAGAGTATCATCAACCGTGAACCCTTAGACATCACATTAGAAGGTGCAGGTGACCCCGGTACACCGCTCCTGTTCCCCGGCAAAGTTCTGGCAGATGAAGAAAATAACCGCTTGTTCATCGCGGATAGCAATCATAACCGCATCGTGATTGTGGATTTGGACAGCAACGCGGTGGTTGATATTATCGGGTCGGCGCGGCGTGGCTTTACTGATAACAGCTTTGAAGATGCTGCTTTTGATAAACCGCAGGGCATGGCGTTGGATGGTGATTTGTTGTATATCGCCGACGTGAATAACCATGCGATTCGTGTAGCCGACCTGTCTGAGCGGACGGTTCGCACGATTGTTGGCAACGGTGATATGGGACGTGGTGGTATCCGCTTCGGCATGACTGTTGATAATCCGCTTCAAGTGTCGATTCGTAGTCCGTGGGATGTTGAGCTGGATGGTGCGGGTAACCTGCATATTGCAATGGCGGGAACACATCAATTGTATATCTATGAACTGGAAACCAATATGTTGTATCCGTCAGTCGGCAACGGACGCGAAGCCAACCTCAATGATGTCAGCCTCGGTGATAGTGAATTGGCACAACCGAGTGGGTTATATTATGCAGGTGATGGCAAGCTATACTTTGCAGACAGTGAGTCGAGTACGATTCGTTTGGCAGATTTTGAAAATGACCTCGTGACCGTCGTCGCAGGTACAGTCCAAAATAACCTATTCGATTATGGTGATGTCGATGGCGAACTGGGCGAAAATCTGTTGCAACATGCGCTTGGTGTTCAAGGAACAGCAGACAGTGACCTGTATATTGCTGATACCTACAATAGCCGGATTAAAGTTATTCCTGCCGGAGAGACTGCCATTCAAACAGTTACGGGTCAAGGCGGATTGGGTGGTTATACCGATGGTGGATTTGATGTGGCGGAATTTGATGAACCCGGTGGCTTGACCTATGCGGATGGGAAGCTCTACGTTGCCGATACGAACAATCATGTGATTCGTGTACTTGACCTTGAAGCTGAAACGGTAGACACACTCATGGTCAGCAACCCCGAAGACCTTGTAATTAACCCTGATAACGTGACAATTTTGGGTGGGAACACTGCCGACGATATGATTGTTGTGTTGAATCCGCTGACACTCGAAATGGGCGAGCGTGAGTTAACCTTGTCGATTAGCCTGCCGGAAGACTACAAAATCAACGACTTAATTGATAGCCGTCTCGAACTGGCATCAGAGTCCAACACAGTGCGCGTGAATCAACCGCCTGCTGATAATGCCACTACTGTTACAGTAGATTCGACTGACATCACCGTGCCGATTACGCTGTCATCGGGTGAGGGTGAACTGACTGCTGACCTAACGCTATACTATTGTCGTGAAGGTGAAGAAGCATTGTGTTTCATTGACTCTATCAGTTATGTTGTACCAGTGACGGTAGTCGAATCGGCTGATGATGCGACTGATACTGCGATTGCATTGGAGCGCGAGGTGGTTGTGCCGACAGATTTTTAGGCATGTGATGGTATTAGGGAAAAGTGTATCGTGTTCCCATAAAAATATAATCATCATAAAACAAAGGTGACCCACATCTGTGAGTCACCTTTGTCTACACATAAGGAGGTGAGCTATAGGTAGTTGTCTATGCTGTTTGACTGTTGTTCGGATAATCGCGCAGGTAAGCAATAATCAGAATCAAAATCAGGAGTCCGAGTGTTGCGCCACCGAGTGTTGCTGAACCACGCATGAGGTCAACTATGGTGATGAATAAGGTCACACCACCTAGTAAACCTGCACCCCACCGCCAGCCTTGAACCATCGCTTCGGTTGCTTCTACACAGAGGATAAACCATGCGCCATATAGCGCGAGGCTTGCTTCATTAATGACGAAGCCCCCCATCATCAGTCCCATCGCACAGTAGAGTACACCGACAAAACTGACAAATTCTAGCAACCGCAATGTTGCGAGGACAATCGGGTCATGGTCACTATCAAGGTAACTGCGAGAGCGTTGAGCGTTCATCACACCCTCCTTTTAATCTGCTTGTTTGTTACCTTTATTGTACGCCGAAACACCCTGCCTGTGGTCATTAGCAAGCGATTGACATGACATCTGACGGCAATAATGGTGACAAGTGTCCGCTTATTGTAAGGCGAGTTGTGCGACCTTACCGCGCAGTGCTGTTGTCAGCGCATCACTATAATTGCCTTGTGCTTGCCATAGGATTTCACCGTCGTTGTTGAGTATCAGAATTTCAGTCTGCTCAAGGTTGTCGGCACCGATGCTCTGTGCAAATAAATCTTGTTCGGGCAGATACAACAGAATCGAACGGTCACGTACATCGGGTTCGAGTACCAATGTCATCCCGCCAGAAATGAGTAGGCGTACCCCTGCATTCAAATCGGGTAATGCGCCGACACTGTAATAGCTAATGCCGAACTCTGCTTCTAAGTCTTGGGCGACCGAAAGCCAATCTATGACACCTTCTTGCTGTTCACGGTCAAAGGGCAAAATCACAAGGTTGAGGTCACCGGAAAAGTAGTCGGGTAATGTTACTGTCTCGCCGTTGAGTGTCTCGCCTGTCACCGTCGGGAATTGGAGGCAATCAGCACAGTCGGATAGCTGAATACTAGAGGTCTGCGGTGCTTGATTCATGGCAACTATCAGCGCAACACCGATGCAAAGTATGAGTATGAGGAGCAGTCTTGATTTCATTAAGTTGTCCTGTATCGCTTCATTTGAGGTGTGTTGTCCGTGTATTGAGTTCCATATTCAATAATTATGTGGGATTGTAGGGGTGAACCTGTGTGTTCACCCGCTCGGATGGAGATGTAGCTCCATCCCTACGCAATTATCCACAATAATTCACATAACACACGGACTCAGGATACCGGACAAAATTATGCGCGCATACTGTCACCTGTCATATGAAAAGGTGATAACTGTCATGAGCTTATTTGATACCGCCAGACATCTTCTTTGACATGGGTCAACTTTCCTTGCCGTTCCAATAGGTCAAGGTGGGCGAGGGTTTCTGCCATTGCAAAACGCCATTCATGCGGGGTAAAGCGGTCAATCGGGAAGACGTGTGTCGCCACATCATAGACAGTCTCGTGCCCTTCATCAAATGCTGATAGTGTAATCTGCAAGCGATGCTCATGGTGAGCGATGAGTTCTTTGACTCGTCCGCGCCAATCTTCAATCAGCCAGCGATGCCCCGGCAAGGCAAGGCGTACATCTAATTCGGCTAAAGATTCCAGCGATGCGATAAAGTTGCCGAGAGGGTTGCCGTCGCTGTGGGGCCAAAGTCCGATATTAGGCGTGATTTTCATTAGCACATGGTCACCACAGAGGAGCAGTTTATCGGCTTCATCGTAGAAGATGATTTGACCGTCACTGTGTCCAGGGGCATGAATCATCTGAAAGTCGCGCTCACCCATGCGAATTGTCCCGCCAGCATCAATATAATCTTGCTTGATGGGATAAGGTTTGGTTAGGTTGCGCGTCGAAGTGAAGGCTTGGGCAACATTGTCTGTAATCTCTCGACTCATCCCACACGATAGCAACCACGCATGATAATCGGTGACATCTTCGACACCATAAAACATATCGGCGGTGTGTTTTTCGCCACGCGGAAGATAGACGGGCATTGGGGTTTCGACCTGTGCTTGCCACCATCCTGCCATGCCGAAGTGGTCAGGGTGCATGTGCGTTAGAATAATCTGTGTGATGTCACCCGCAGTGATATCGAGTTGATCAAATGCCGTTTTCCACTGTGATTTTGCTGGCTCAGTATGGAGTCCACTATCGACCATCGTCCAGCCATCGCTACCCTGCACCAGATAACAATTGACATGGTTAAGTGCGTAAGGGAGAGGGATGCGTACCTGTACAATATCGTCGGTGATGTGCTTGATGCCGTTATCACTCATGATTGCGCCCAATAGTCCACGACTAAAACTTTTTCCAGATGAGGTTGCAAGACTTCGCCAAAGGCTTTATGCGCCGGATGGGGTAGATAGGTGTCGCGGTCGGCTTCACTCAAAAAGGTCACCTGAAAGCAATGGGTAAATCCTTGATGGATGTTCTCAACACTGACATCGGTGCCCCACTCAAAATCGTGAATCACGTCGATTTGGTCGGGTAATTTGGCGAAAGCATTGACCACGCCCTGAATATCTGCGTCGGATGATGTCTCTTTAAATGCAAACAAAACAATATGGCGTAACACCTGTGTCATGTGATTATCCTTGTGTATTCGATATGTGCTGATTGTAACGCGATGGTCAACTGATAACCAACACAGCCCCCTACGCACCTGCGACAACTGACACAATTTTCTTGCTTTCCGACGTGTAATAAATTGTGTAGGTTGTGCCCTCATCGAACAACTCTAGCGCACTTTTGGGGACAGTAAAGCGCATATCATCAACTTGAATGCGTGTCGGTTGATTGAGTCCGGTTGCGGGAATGGGTGTCACTTGCCCTGAATGTGATAGCACCTCACCGGATGCGAGGTCATCGGCTGAGAGTCCGCCTTTTTGTGTGGTATTGACGCGATTCATGGCATACAAAAATGGACTGAGAATAACCATACTTGCCACGCCGAGGAACAGTAACTTCTCTGTTGTGACCCCACTCGCCATGACAATTAAAACCATCACGCCGATAATCAACGCAACATGCCCCATCAAAATAAGTTGTACTAGCGGGTTGGGCTGAGTCGCTTCGGCAAGGCGGGCTTGACGCTTGGATAGGTTTCCAGCTTTGTTTGCACTTACATCACTGAGCGTGAAGTTAAAAACTGTCATCAGGGTAGCGGGACGCTTCGGGGTTTGGGTCGTCGGATTCGAAATCATCATCAGTCTCGGCTATTAAATCAGCAGATAAAACAATCTTGCTCTGCGGTGTGACGTACACAGTATACTGCGCTGTATCACTAAAGGCTTCGTACATGTCCGGCGGAGTGGCATAATCCACGCCATCAATCGTGATATGATAACCGTGCTTTTGGCTCTTGTCGATATAGCCTGTAGCTGTTGCGACAACGCCGTTATTCAAGTCATCGCGGATAGGCTTCTGCTGATACCACGCATAAGCAACCCATGCTAACACACAGACAAGCCAGATAATCGGCACAAACGCCACCGGAATAACCACAAATGGCAGGAGAGCAAACACCACCGCCACCACCAGAAATACAATGCCACTGATAGCAATTTGCTGATTATATTTACGGCGCGCGTCCCTCATGTCACGGCGCAACCAATCTTTTTGTTGGGCTGTAATTTTACCCGCTTGGTTCGCCATCAAATTCACACGACCACGGGTGAGGGTATCATCATGTTTGTTCTTTGTCGCCATCGCAACTTCCGATAATGCGTTCAATCGATAGAATGTGACGTTGTTCGCCTAGTTGTTGATAGTACACCCGATATTTCAAATTTTTCGTCAAGACTTGGTGCTGGTCACGGTTGATAACAAAGTAACGATCATGACCGGGGAACACCAAATGATAGAACTCATAAAATACGACACTGCGGTCAAGACGACGGTCTACGATGTGATGCTCTAATATGATACGCCCACAAATTGACTGCACCTGACGAGGATGCTTTTTGGGTGTCTGTGACCGACTGAACCACTGCCCAAGCACAGGCAGATGGCGCAGGGTATATAACACACGGAACGCAATCCAATCGGATAGTCCGCGCTGTCGCCATGACAATATCCCCTGACGGTTGGCGGTCAGGTCATCAGCTGTGAACTTAAAGGCTTTTGCAATGCGTATGTCAGGTAAGGTGTCCATCGTGCCAGTATTGTAAATTCAAACAACGTGACAGAAAAGGCGGGAATGAATGAGACCGAAAGACATATCTTCTGATTTTCATTGTCGTCTCTAATATATGACATTCGTCTATTGCAACGCATACATTTGTTATCTTACCAATCACGCAACTTTGTCTATACTGCAGGCATAACGTGATGAAGGAATAACAACCACATCACCTAGTCTGAAAAATTAAATGTTGAAGGAGCGCATAATGAATAAGCTGAAACTCTTTCCTAAAATAGTCATGGTAATCGGCGCAGTTTTTGTTATCGCGGGTATTGTAGCATTCGCTGGCGGTATTTGGGTGAATGGCTTTGTGACTGACCAATTGGTCGCACAGAACATTACCACGCCTGATGATGCAAGCATTCCAAATGCACCTGTTGTTGATATTCCAACGGCATTGAGTATGGCAGACATCATTCAAGAACATGCTAACACCTACACAGGTGGGTTGAGCTATGCAGAAATGGGACGTTTCGCAGCAGCCGATGGCAACCCAGCAGGCACAAGCAACCGCGATGAAGCTTTGCTTGATGATAATGGCAATCCTGTACAGAATAGCTCACGCAATACACAACTGACTGCTTCGGGTCTGGTCACATCCTTGAGCTTGTCGGCAATGGCAATCGGTCTCTCTTACGGGATTCTGGCACTCGGTCTAGCATTCATCATCCTCGGTTTTGTTGTCGCAGGTTTTGGTTACTCATTGCTTGGTCTGATTACACCTGATGTTGCTAAACGATTTGGGCTGAATCCCATCGCAACGAACACATAACACATACACAATATACAAGTATAGACTTGCTCATCAGATGGTGAGTGAGTCTATATCAAACACAAGAGGTAGGGCAATCATGCCCTGCTTTTTTGTTTTCTACTGTTTATCCATCTGCAATATCTAGGGACTTTGAATTTGACAATATAGCAATTTCATATAACATCAATACAGCGTAGCACAACCTGTTTTTTGTAGGGGAGTAGCCATGTCTGCTCCCGCTTGCGGGTGATGACACGGCATCAACCCTTGTATCTTAAAGATAAGTGATATTTCCTACATTGAATATCGTGGACAGGTCAGAACATTGAATAAAGACCCCATGCTGACTGCAATGGACTACACCGTATCACCACCTTGCTCATACGGATTCCAAAACTCAGGATGCGCAGGATTCGTAAACCGCTCCATATCCGTCTCAGGTGTCCAGTGTGTCTCATCTGGTAAAGTTGCAGGATATTGACCCTTATCATCTACCCACCGAATATTATCCAGCTTTGCGTCCCATAAGTATACCCCTTCCAGATTTGCGCCAGCTAAGTATGCCCCCTCCAGATTTGCGCTTTTTAAGTCAGCCCCCGCCAGATTTGCGCCTTGTAAGTCTGCGCCTGCTAGATTTGCCTCTTCTAAGTTCGCCTCTTCTAGCTTTGCTCCCCCTAAGTCAGCCCCTTCCAGATTTGCGCCGTATAAGATAGCCTCTTTCAGATTTATTTGATATAATCCAGCCCCTTTCAGATTTGTCTGATATAAGAAAGCTCTTGCCAGATTTGCGCCGTATAAGTTAGCCCCTTGCAGATTCGCACCCCCTAATTCAGCCTCTTTAAGCAATCCATCATCACCGGTTAACCACCCTTCATGGCGTAACCAATCCACCGCCGACACCGCTGTATTTTGTGATTTGCTACCTGCTTCACGAATTAAACGACGTTTCAAGCGTTGTGTCTCACGATACTGGTTAATGCGGTCAAGAATCACCAATGTGACACCAATGCTGATGAGTTCGGTGTAGAGATTTGTGACATAGCCAAGCCCGTTGTCATCACCCTGAAACCATGTTGCACCCAGTAAAAAGCCAACTATCAATAAGACTAAGCCACCCATAAAGGGATAAAACCACTTGTATTGTTTATGAATTGCTCGAATCTCGTCCTGCCGTGTTTGTGTCGCCATATCACCCTCCCGTCTCAAATAACTAAAGCATAACACGCCTCACACATATGTCCCCCCTATCCTCTAGGGGTTTTGTGCGCGGGTTGTGCATATACAGCGAAGGTCATGTCTGCAAAACAAAAGGGTCTTATACACATCCAAAAGCAAAACGTAAACAGGCTCTATTCAAATTGCTCATCTTGTCGGGGCGCGTTAAGATGGTAGGACATCCGGCGAACAAGTTAAGGAGCAGGCAATGGGTATCGAGGTCTTGATTATTGTAATTGCGATTGTCGTGATTGGGGGCGTTGGGTATTCAGTATGGCAAGGTCGGCAGAATCAGTCACAAATTGACGAAAGTCCACCACCGCCACCCATCCAGAATCCATCAAATAAAGAAATCGCTGATAATCCCGGTACGGTATCGGGTGGCTATTCGGGTAGTTTGCAGGAGCAAATCGAACCTGAACGTAGCGAAATGTCTACCTCACCTGCGCCTATACTGCCATCAAAACCACCAGCACCAGACCTCGAACAAACTGAACAATGGATGGAAGAACTCGCCGACGAAAAAGCCAAACAAGACGAGGACATGATACTGTTTGGTGATGCTGATGAAGATGATGGCATAGTTCAGTTCGGTGATGTAGACGAAGATGATGCGCCGACACTTGATACCGAATATCCGAAGAAGAAAAAAGAAGAGGTGAAACCTGCCACCACCGCGCACTTCTCCGCATTTTATCCGCGTGATGCTGAGGTCGGTCAGCGGTATAGTACGGTCATTTATGCCCATGCCGAGACGATGCTAGCACAAATCCAGCAAGATGCCGAGAAGTTCAAAGAAGAATTGGGCGGGATTGTCCCGTCTCCGCGCACCTCGAAGCAAGCGAAGTCGCTACAACATGGCAGTCAAATCACGGTGTTGCTGGAAAGTGAAGAACTAGAATTTGAGCCAGATACACTTACCAAGACATGGCATGGGGATTGGACTCGCTTTAATTTTGAGTTTCGTCCGGCGGAAGAATTTGTCGATGAAACAGCTTTTGTCCGCGCCTCGATTATGGTGCTGGGCTTCGAGATTGCCAAAATCAAGTTTGCGATAGACATCACCGCACCTCAAGCAAGCGCACAGGTCATGCCAATGTTGGTTGAGGCAGATGACACGCCAATCAACCCTTTTGCAGAAGCCAAGATGCAAAGCACAACCACAACAGGTTATGACAAAATCTTCATCTCTTACTCGCGTAAGGATAAGCTGGTTGCCGAGGCGTTCAAGGTGATACAAGAGGCAGCCGGTAACGATGTGTTTTTTGATGTCGATGACATTCGGACGGGTGAAAATTGGCAGGTGGCGATTGCTCGTGCCATTGACGAAGCCGATTATATGCAACTGTTCTGGTCGGAACACTCAGCGGAGAGTGAGTGGTGTGGCTATGAATGGGACTATGCACTCAATTATCGCTGTAAAGACAATGACTGCGCCGGGTTTATCCGTCCGGTATGGTGGACTGCACCGATGCCTCCCCCGCCGGAGATGATGGCACACCTCAACTTTAAGCAGTTGGACTTGCCCAAGCTGATGCAAATTGAGGCGTGATGTCCTATAATGTTGGGCATGGTTTGCGGATTAGGCAGGTACATAGAAAAATTCGTCTATCTCCGAAGCGTCAGAGAAGGAATCAAGTCCCTCTCCAATGCCTTGGGGAGGGATTTAGGGTGGGGTTAGAACCACTATCTTTGTCCTTGCCATATCCCAATCACCAAAACCCAAAAACTAAAAAGGATATTCCCACATGAAACGTTTGATTCTGCTGTTAGCGATATGCCTATTGACCGTACCCACGTTGGCGCAACAACCGCCACAAATCCCGATTCTTGTCCCCGAAGTGCTCAACGAATACCCACATGATAGCGACGCTTTCACACAGGGCTTGCTCTGGTTTGATGGCATATTCTACGAATCAACCGGGCTGAATGGACAATCGAGCCTGCGCCGTGTTGATATTGAGACGGGCGAACCCCAAGAACTGCTTAGCATTGATGAGCAATACTTCGCTGAGGGATTGGAAAAAGTAGGCGATACCCTGATTCAGCTAACGTGGAAAGCAGGTGAGGCATTTGTCTATGATTTTGAAACCTTTGAACGCATCGACACGATTGAGTATGACGGTGAAGGATGGGGACTATGTTATGACGGACGCTATCTGTTTATGAGCGATAGCACATCCTATCTGTCAGTACGCGACGTAGACACCTTTGAGTTGATTTTTCGGGGTGCAGTAACGATTGACGGACAAATCATCCCATCACAATTGCTCAATGAGTTGGAATGTGTCGGCGACCATATTTATGCCAACGCATGGCAGACAGACTTCATCTTTAAGATTGACAAATTTACAGGGGATGTCGTCGCGCTGATTGATGCGTCTGGCTTGTTGACTGATGCCGAACGCGCTGAACTGGGTGGTGGTGATGTGTTAAACGGTATTGCCTATAACCCTGAAACACAGACATTTTTCATCACAGGTAAACGCTGGTCGCAGATGTTCGAGGTCGTTTTTACTGAACGTGAAGGATAAGAGCGTGTTTGAAGCTTGCGGACGACATCGGCTTCTGGTTAAGGTCTTGGTAGTAAAAATGTTTTCGACGGACAGGCAGTAGCCAGTCCCTACGATAAATTGCATGAAACCCTGTAGGGACAACGCCTGCGTTGTCCGCAACCAGCAGAATATGTGATTATTTATCCCCGAAAACATACCCAATATTACATTATATGCGGGATTACTGCTGATAATGTAGCAGGGACTCACTAATCCATCCCGCGTATACCGAGAACTTCAGCAACTTGAATGAGGGTTTCTGGCTCAGCAATCTCTTTAATCAAGGGCATGATAGCGGACAAACACAAAAGGACATCTGCCAGAGGTAAAGACCGTAATTGCCAGACCAACTGTCGCCACAAGTTGAATGACCGCCCTTTGTCACTTACATTGTTCACCCACATCTGGATGCCTCGCTCAACATAGTCGGCACGCACCAACTGATCCGTTATCATGATGGCATTCTCGATACCTTTTTCAAGTGCTGTCTGCATATCGGGTGGGATGTAGTTATTGCTTGTGCTATCCGTTGATAGGAGCGGTGTCAGAATCCGAATTGCGCTGGCTTTGTCATAGCCATCATCAATCCCATGAATGGCGGCTTCGATGACGCGAGCAAAGTCTTTCTGGGCACGTTCTGGCAAGAAAGGGGCTAGCGATGCAATCATACTGGCGCGGTCATAACCATCTTCAATTTGATGCAGTCGTGTCCACGCTTTGGCGATGAGTCCAGCACGGTGTTCGGGCGGTGAGTTTTGGGCAATTGCCAGATAGACATTGACCTTATCGAACGCATCAAAATACCCATCGGCGATTTCTTCAATCTCCGGATGCGTGTCCTGTGGCAGATGTGGCAAAATCGTGACCAATGCACGCGCCTGTTTGAAGTCAAGCCGAATCGCTTTGGCACAAGCTAATAATTCCATCTGTGCTTTTTTGAGGCGTTTATTCTCCGCCAGACGGGGCATCAAACCGATGATGGCATTCATGCGCTGATTAGGGTTACTGATGTCAAGCGCGATGTCGAGTGCTGTATATAACAATTTATCGGGCAAGTATCCCCCGATTTGATTCAGGGCGCGTGCCTGTGCATTTTCATTTTCGATATTCCGTGCTGATTCAAGCGCGTTTGCTAATGCTTGTTCCATCAACTCCGTCGGGAGTAAATCAATCAAATCGACCAATGCCGAGACCCGCTCCAAATAGTGCGGTAGGTTGGATGCGGCTGCCAGTGCATCGCGGACTGTTTGGTCTTGTGCGGATTGTGGCACATAATGGGCTAGCGCGGTCAACGCATGAACACGAGCATCTTGTTGAATCATCGTATGCGCTACCGCCAGACTAGCAACCAGCATATTCGGCGGTAGGTTGGGGGCAAGCTCAGCCAGAAGCATGGCACGGTCTTGTTCTTTACTTAAGCTATGAACAGCTGCCAATGCCTCCCCTTGCAAATCATTTGTCAGATGAGGAGCAATTGCGACCAGTACCCGCGCACGCACATGTCGCCGATTAATTCCAACGGCTATTGCCAATGCTTTTGCTAAAATCGCCGGAAACGTATTGTTGCTAGAGGCATAATCGAGGTGGGGCGCAAAGGCAATTAATGCTTCGGCGCGGTCATCTTCATTTTCAATGGTGTTAATCGCATCGAGGGCATCTTGTCGTAAGCGTGGGCGCAAGTTGGGAGGCATACTCTGAGCTAATGCCGTCAGTACCCGTGCTCGTTCAGAAGCATTCTCAATTTTTTCAGTAATATCTAATGCTTCAGCCACCAAATCATCTGGCACATCGGCTGCCATCGCCATCAAGGTTTTGACACGCAAGGTATCGTTGCCGAGTTCTCTGAGTTCTGTTAACACACGGTTGAACGTCCGCAAACTCATCTCATAAGGCAGATGTGGGGCAATCGCTACCAGACTGCGCAAGCGTGATTCCGCATTCTGCATGGATTCCGCAGTCCGCAAAATATTCAACATCGGGGTAGATGTCGCTGGCTCGTCATGTATCAGCGTTAACAAGGGCGCAATCTGATAAATCGCCTGTGTGCGTACAGCAATATCAGCAATGTAATTTACCTGTCCCCAAATTTCCTTAACCACATCATAGAAGTCTTTGGGGTCAATATAGATTGCCATGCGCGATAGTAGCGCAATGCGCACATCAATGTCTTCTATCTTATAAATATCACGCAATAATTTACGAATTTGTTTTTTGCTCAAAATCGACGTGAGTGATTCCAACGCACTCAGACGCGCTTGAGAAATATTCAATGGGCGCGTTTGATGGGGTTTGCCGTCAGACTTTTGCCCGTTGACCTGTGCCAACGCCAAAAGATACTTCATCTGCTGTGGAATTGCGTTTGCCCCCACATCCAATGAGCGTTTGAGTGATTGTTCGATTTGTGTCCGTCCCTGTCGTCCTGCATTGCCATTTGGTGGCTCGTTTGAGTCAGGTGGGATAGATGCTGGTTGTGCCATCGTATTTTGTCACATCAGTTCGTTACATAGTCCTATTGTATTCCCGTTTGTTACAAAAGGACAACCCGTTACCCTTGAGGTTTTTAGTTAGGATATTGAAACCGCAATGGGGTTGTGTTGGATTGTCTGATGCTGCATTGCTTTCAGTTATATTTGTAATGTAATGTCCTGAACAACATGTTCGCCAATTTTAATAGCGATAGATTTAATTTGTGAAATTTCACATTTTGGTTATTCACAAGATGTTTTTAAAGGTCATGTAGGGGCGACTCGGCGAGTCGCCCTTACGAAGGGCATCACAAAATGATTTTGGCGAAGGTCTTGCTGAATGTTTTGAAAATGTAGGGATTGCGCTATGCGTCCACCCATGCGCAAACAAATACTACGCTATAATTATAAAGTTACCGAAACCTTTGAGCATGAATGTCTGTCATCATAGATATGATGAATCATTGAAACGGGGAACACATGGAACAAAAACAAAAACGCAAGCGATCAAAACGATATGATAGTGGCATCATCGTCCTGTCATTAATCTTTACAATTGGTGCATTTGTGGGCATTGTCAGCTACGACACTGGCTTTCAGGCAGGCGCACAGACCGTCCCGCTGGTTGTCACAGCAACGGTAACATACACGCCGTCACCATCTCCCACAATAACCATTGAACCAACAGAAAGCCCTCGTTGTGCAATGGTCTGGACATATGCTGTAGTACCGGAAAAACACATGATTGCGATGCGGACGGCACTCGATAACGCCGGATACGAGGATGCGACATTAAAAGCCATAGCCTATGGTGAGGATGAAGGTTGTTATGTCGATGGTGAGGTTGTTTCGAGTCGATTCTTATTGATGGACTTCACGCCGACGATTACCTTTGACGTTTCCGCCGAAACCTTTGCTGATGATAATGCCAAAGGCAACATGGTGCGCGATGTGGTCACCCTTCTACAGAACATCGAGGACTTGCCCCGCATCAATCACGTTAAGGTGTTCTTTATGAGCGGTGAGGAGTTTATCGAATGGCAAGCCAACCAATATGATATTCCGGAACTACTGGAGACACATGAAGCCGATGATGCCCTGTTTAATGCGGGTGTTGTCATAAGGGATTAATTAAAACTATCCCCCAATGTTTAGGGCATTCTGCTGGCGTTTTTGCGTTACACTAAGGATGAGTTGACTACAGTCACAGGGAGAATCTTATGTCTGTCATCCGTCCATTAAAGCCTCGACAGGAGCGTCATATCTGCCCTGATTGTGGCGCGCCCGAAGGTCTGTTTGTTGATGCCGACCGCAAACTCACCTGTAAGTTGTGTGGTTGGAAAGCCAAAGAGCTTGTTGGTAATGCCTCGCAATTTACCAATATACCAGAGGATGCAAAATCGCCATCATCCCAACCAGAGCATGACATCCGTGAGGTGCGCAAATTTAAAACGAGTTATTACATCAGCAATCGGTCTGAGATTACGACATGGGGCAGTGCCGCCTATGATACAGCATTGATGCACATCAAAAAGCGCGAATGGGAACAGGCGATTAAAGCACTGGAACGTGCCATTGATACCGACCGTGACTTCATTGAGGCGCATCTGTGGCTGGGACGGTTGCATACAGACGAGGAAAAACAGCGCGACCACCTCAGCCATATCATCGCGCATAAACCGCAACACAGCGAAGCCCTGCTGGAAATGATGTACCTCAACGGGCAAATATCGCTGACACAACTGGAGAATGCCCTCTATGGTGATAACGATGTCAAACTAGAAACTATCAATGCGCCTGTCAAAGCGGAGACAACAATTCTGTCATGCCCTGTCTGTGGCGGACATATGACTACCCATCCGCTAACCGGACATATCAAATGTGGCTTTTGTGGTCACATTGAGGACAACCAATCCGAGACATCAACATCCGGCGCATCATTGACATCTGCACTGTTACAGCAACGGTCTGAGGGCGTGAAATGGATTATCGGTGACCGCCTCTTATACTGTAATAACTGTGGCGCAGAGACGACGATTACCGACGGCAAAATGGGGTCGCATTGTATGTTCTGTGGCTCGAACCATATCATCGAAAAAGACGCACTTAATTCCTTCCGACAACCCGATGGTGTTATTCCGTTTACTGTTCCGCAAGATGTCGCCGAGAAAGCAATACAGGATAGGCTCGCGGGCAATTGGGAACGCTTTAAGGGTATGTTTGTCAACAATAAGGTTAAGCAGGCATCCTTCGCCGGCACATATTTGCCGTTCTGGTTATTCGATATTGTGCTGGATGTTAACCTGACATTCAAAGTGAAGGATTCTACATCCATCCGCTATGGGGCGAAACCGATGCGTACCGAGACCCGCGCCGATGTGTTCAATAATTATCCCTTTCCTGCTGTTATATCACCGCCACCACGCCTAATCGAAAAAGTCTCGCGCTATGATTCAACGACGATTCAACCGTATGACCCGCAATTGCTGGCACGTTATCCTGCCGAGATGTATACAATTGATTTTGATAGTGCCTCGCTAGAAGCCCGTTCTCGTGTCCGCCGGATGTTGCGTGAACAATATCGCGCTGAGTTTGCCCTGCATCAGAGTGAAGAACTTAGCAGTATGTCCTCACTGGTGCGCGATATGTCGTTTCGCTTGGTGTTGATGCCGATGTGGATTGCGACCCTAATCGAAGACGATGGTGACGTACGGATTGGTTTGGTTAATGGTCAGACGGGTAAAGCGGTACTTGGGAAGGCACGTCAGCCGGAGAAATATAGTTGAAAGAGGCAAGTTAAAAGTAGAAAGCTTAACAATACCTTCGCCAAAATCAGCTTTTCGTAAGGGCGACTCGGCGAGTCGCCCCTACATGACCTTTGAACACACCTTATGAACAACTAAAATGCGAAATGATACGAATCAAGTATCTATTAAGCTATCTGTGAGATTTACGGCGGACAGCTAGGCTACAAAAGGCTTGTTATTCCTAGTGTAGGGACTGGCTACTGCCTGTCCGGGATTGCCAAAACAGGATTTTCTCATGGTAAGGTGAATAGTTACCAAATCAAATCTATCGCTACTAAAATTGGCGAACATGTTGTATTGTAGACTAAATTTGCATATCGGTTATAGCTCAACGTCCTCTGGTTGCATCTCCAATTGTATCTCACCATCAGTAGACACCCACACACCGCACGTACCGCCCACTTCGGATTGACCAATTTCGATAGGTGTTCCGTCCATACGGAGTACAGGGTGATAATGTTTGTATACTTTTTCCGCCTCACCGACAATATAATGCCCAATCAAAGCACGACGAAAACGGTCAGACGTGGTATTAGGTAAACTACCATGTACGAGTTGCCCGTTAAAGAACAGTACATCGCCTGCCTTCATCGTCACAGGGACAATATCATGTTCATCGGTTACTTCCACCATCACATCTGTAAAGCTCTCGGTTGTGTCGGATTCGGTCATACACAGCAGGGGCCAATCTTGACTGCCGGGTACAACGCGCAAACATCCATTAGACTCGTCACAGTCATCAACAGCCATCCATGCTGCGATACATGTGCCGGGCTGAACCCGCAAATAATACTGGTCTTGATGTAATGCTTGCCCTCGCGCACCGGGTGGTTTGAAATAGAACATAGTCTGCACTGCGAATGGTTCTTTGCCCAATAAACCAGTCATCACAGTATTCATCCGGTCATCAAGTAGCCAATCCAAACTCGCGTGATCTTGACGATGAGGTTGCATAATACGAGGATATTGGACAAGCGGGTCATCACTATTATTAATCGCATTAGTGCCCATCGTCTTGTCATAAGTAGCAGAGTTTGCAACGCGCATCGCTTCATAATGCGACTTGTAGAAGGCAATCTCTTCTGCATTGAATAATGATTTAACGAGCAAATAGCCTTCGGTATCAAATGTCTGTTTCTGTTCTGGTGTTAACATGGTCTTTCCTCTTTAATGTGTTGGTACAAGTGGGTCTTTGGGTCGCACAATTTGACGACGTTCAGGTGTCAGGCGGTCAACCAATTCCTGTGATGGCACATATCCATGACGAGTATTCCCCCATGATGGTCCATAGCGATAGACAATGATACGACGATTACCGTCATTCACACGCTTCGCCGACCCATGCGAAATCGCATCCACAAACAAGATGACATCGCCTGCATCCATGCGAATCTCAATCGCACCCTCAACATTATCGACTGATGGTTGTGCGCTGTGCATTTTGTGTTTGTCAAAGTCAGGATGTGGGAAATTCGCTTTGTGACTGCCGGGGATGACCATCGTTGCCCCATCGCCCTCATGAATGTCGGTCAATGCCATCAGAATATTGATTTGCCCACAGTGGAAGTGCCCGTTGTAGTAGCGAAACTGGGTGCGTTTTGTGCCTTCATGACCGCCCGAATGTAAGCCAATTGCCTGACCGGGACCGCGAATACTGGCGAAATTTTCATCAATGAATAAGGGACCGGCATTGTAATCAAACGTGCCTGCACCCCCTACAAAATACTTCACTTTGTCGATCCATGAGGGATGGTCGATTAATGATTCAAATGGTGCACCGCCCTCATAGATTTGCTGTAAATTGAACCCCTCTTCATCGCCATAGGTATGCCCGTGAACGTACCCTTTCCATTCATTCGGTTGGATTGGCAATAAGTCATCAATAGCAGAATTGATAGATTGAACCTCATCAGGGGACAATGCCCCCTTTAAGAGTAGAAAACCGTTGAGGTCAAAGAAGTACTTTTCGCGTTCTGTAACCATAAAGTATGTATCCTATGCGTATGCCTGCACGGAGAAGATAGATGCAGGTACATCTCCATGACTGGAAACAATTTCAATTTCAAGTGTGTCGGTCTCGATAGGGTCATCAAATGTGACCTGATTAACAGTCTGATGGTTGTTCTCAACCTCGGCGATGATATTGTTATTGCCATCTTTGATGCGATAGTGTTTGGCTGTAAACGGCATCACATCTTCGGGATGTCCCAACAAGCTTGTTTCCATCGCATGGTCCCAATCTGTATCAAACATCAGTGTCATGCTATTGATAGTCTGCGGTGCATCCCATTTCACCTGCAAACATGGCGATTCATCATTGATGTCCGCGACCCACGCATTCACGCTGGCAACAGGGCGGGCGATACCATTGGTCACATTGTCCGGTGCAAAACCGTTGATTGGTGGGTTAAACGAAATTGCCATGTTCTGTCCATTTGGACGACGCGGGGGTGTCCAAAACTCAAATATCTCCACACCAATATCTGATGGTGGTTCTTGCAAGCGTCGGTGATATAACGCGATAAGCCCTGTTACTCGCTGATTACTTAAGTGTAAGCTGACCTGCGGATTTTCCATCACACAGACAAATATATATTGGGTCGCCTCAAGCTCAACATCGAAGTCGATTTCAATAGTCTGATTGTCCCCTGCCTCTAATTCAAATACACGGGTCTTGAGCATCATATCAGGTGAGTGATTATCAACTTTGGAGCTTGTGCGCAACTGCACCTCCAGTTTAGTCGGTTCAGCCACATCAACAATAATTTCAGTTTTTGGCATTTTACTTGCTTGCATCGGTATCATTTGTGCATACGAATGGTCAAGCTGATGTGTTGGTCCATTATCTGCGAGGGTATCGAGACAGAATTTGCTGGATGCGCTGATTGTTCCCTGCGTGACTAAGTTTTCATCATCGTCTAGTTTGAACTGCGGGATATACTGTCCAATGCGTTGCAGGTCACGTTGGAGCAGTTTGATATTATCCTCATCAGCAATATCACGCGGGAGTAAATCCCGATTGATGCAATGGGCTGCCGCAACTCCGACTGACTGTGCTGCCGAAGCCAATGTCAGCATGACACGGGTTGAGCCAAATGCCACATGCGACGCGCTCATAATGCGACCAGCGATGAATAGGTTCTTGATATTCTTGCTATATTGGGTGCGGTATGGAACTTGATAGACCCCTTTGGCATGCCATTGGTCACAGCCCGGACGTTCACTAAACACACCATCAGCAGGGTGTAAATCAATCGACCATCCACCAAACGAAATCGCATCATAATGGTGACGTTGCTCGACAATGTCCTGCTGAATCATCATATAATCACCTTCAAAGCGACGGCTCTCGCGTTTGCCGGGGATTTGCCCGACCCATTCTAATGTCAGGTTTTCCGCATCAGGGAATTTACCAGAGTTCTTAATATAGTTCCAAACACCATAGACGACCTTCCACAACTGCCATTTGATAGTTTCGGTTTCATGCACCGTGTCAAGTCGTCCGCCGTATTCAAGCCACCATAAACGACAGCCATCTTCCGCTGTGTTGAAACTGCGATAGCGCGGAATCTGCGTAATGTCATCAATTGCATAACTTGGCGGAACAAACTTCACGGGTTCACCAACGTCTTTGCTGTAGAAATAGATGGAATGCCCAAGCAAATACCCATACTCCTCTGATGGGGCAAACTTCTCGCCAAATTCATCCGTTGATTCAGCACCCATGCGGAACGCTGCCCCCGCTTGAAAGGCGACAATTCCATCACCTGAAGCATCACAGAACAGTGGCGCATATAATTTATAAGTCGTCGAGTTTTGGCTACAAAATGCTGTCACACTCTCAATCGTATCGGCATCAGATTTGGTCACATCATAAGCAGCAGTATTAAGCAACAGCGTGATGTTGTCCTCTGCTACTACTTTTTCGAGCAAGACGGTATCAAAAATTAGGGTGTTGCCTTCTTTGTTGCGGTACATATTCTCGACAAGGATTTCATCAATCACACCGCCTTCACGCGCCCAGCGGTTGTTATTGTTCATATGCGATGTTGCACCGAGTCCCCATAGGCGTACCTCACTACTCGCATTACCACCGAGAACCGGACGGTCTTGTACCAGAACCACCTTGATACCGGAGCGTGCTGCTGTAATCGCCGCGCATGTCCCTGCTAGTCCACCCCCCACAATCACCAAATCAGCATCAAGCCGGACAGACTTTGGCTCACGTTTTTCAGGTGAAAAGGGTTCGGTCGTCATTCTAGGGATTTGGTTATTTTGTTTCATGGTCTTGCTCCTATAAAAAATCTAGTTTTCGGTTTTGGTCTGGATGGATGCTAACCAGCTTGTTAACTGTCGTTGCAAGTCAGCTTGAATGTCACTATATTCTGGTTGATTCCACAGATTGACCAATTCATATGGGTCGGCATTCAGGTCATAGAGTTCGTTTGTATCTCCATCCTCATAATGCACGTATTTCCAATCATGAGTGCGTATCATTCGGAAGCGTCCTGCCAGCGACACAGGATTGCCCTCCCATGATAGTTTTGGGTTACCGGGGTTAGCATAGGTCGTCTCCTGTAACTCTTCTGCAACGAGTCGCGCTTGTGTGTAGGGGTCTTCAGGTACACCATATTCACATATTGCAAATGGTCGAATTGGCTCACCGTCACCCTTATCTGTCAAACATCGTACCAAACTGATACCCTGCGCTTGTTCGGGGGTGTCAATCTGTGCAACCTCAGCAAAGGTCGGCATGAAGTCGATATGGGATGCAAAGCGGTCATCGACACGTCCAGAATCAATATGCCCCTTCCAGCGAACAATCATGGGTACACGCACCAAACAATCATACATTGCGGGACTCTTGGTAATGAGACCATGATCGCCTTGATAGTCTCCATGGTCGCTGGTGAAAATAAGCAGGGTATTATCTGTTAAGTTATGCTCATCAAGGTAATCCAGCAACTTGCCAATCTCATCATCAATCATTGTCACCATGCCATAGTACACCTGACGCATGAGTGCAATTTGCTCATCCGAAAAAGGAATAATGGCATTGGTATTGTGCTGATGGAATTGCTGACGAAACGGTTTATCATCAAGCCCATCGGGTTCGACTTGGGGTGGTGACAAATCCTTGTACATTGAGAAATATGGTTCGGGAGCTTCAAATGGCGTATGCGGATACAGATAAGACAACCATAAGAAAAATGGTTTATCACCGTCTTTGTGTGTGTCCATAAAATGGATTGCTGACTGGGTACAAGCGTGTTCACCTGTGATACTTGTCGGAACAGGTACTTCGGCAAGGCGTGGATAGTCTCGCTTGCTCGATTCTACCCACTCTAACCATGTGTACCATTCAGGATGTTCGGGTAGTGATGGTTTATCATCCCAATAATCCATATCATCTTCGGTCAAGAATGTATGATTTTTCCCTGAAAGCCCAGTAAGATACCCTGCTTGATGTAACATCTTGGGAATGTCTGTCGGTGGACGAATACCTGCATGATGATTGGAATAACATTGATGGGTGGTTGTCCATTGTCCAGTATGCAGACTCCACCGATTCGCCATGCACACAGGCGAGGGAGTCGTCGCGTGATGAAACGCCACCCCTTCATTCATAAGTCGGTCAAGATTGGGGGTCTGGATATGTGGATTACCCATTGCCCCAATCGTGTCATACCGTTGTTGGTCGGTATAAATTAGCAGGATATTCGGTCGCATCAGTTTAGGTATACGTCAAATAAACGGTTGCGGTACAGTCACTATCGCAGGTAAAGCGTACCCAATGTGCACTGAACCCTGTCGGAAATTCATAGTGCAGATAGCCATTGGCAGAGACCTCAAAGGTATCGTAGGTCTTCCATTTGCCATTGCCCAAGAAATCCACTTCGACAGTAAATTTGACGGTTTTGTCATCTTCGTGTGCTAAATGTAGGACTTTATGTTCAAAGCCTGTCATTAGATAGGGGTCAGACACTTGTCCAGCAGAAACATTGTCTTCCCACCAGACACCGCCCCAACCCGATGGTTTGCCAAATTGCCACAGGTCATCAGTTTTACCGAACCACAGACCCGATTGTGGCTCACCGACGAGATGATTCGCACCACTATGTGGACTGGCATTATCCGAACCGAGGACAAGCATGCCTTTGTAGGTACAGAAGTCTCCCATCACCCAGAGATGTGTCGAGATTGGGCGTACACCCCAGATGTGATTATCATATGCCCACGGAGATAATTCGTAGAACATGCCATGACAATCCATCAGAAAACGCTCGTGTTCAACTTCACGGATGCGAGGCCATTCTGTCTGCCACATATGGTCAAATGTATGGCTGGCTTTCGGCAGACGATAGGTTGACCATGTATCATTGGCAGCAGTATACACCTTAAGCAAAGCCGACCGTTTATCCCAACCCATCGCAAAGATTGTGCCAGCGAAGTTGCCACGTCCGACAACCTCAATAAAGGGATTGCGTTCTAGGATTGTCCACGTCTCACCATCCCATTCTGCCAAACGTCCAGCAGCTTCTTTTCCAGTAAAATCGCGCTCATCGTAGCTGTTGTTGGCTACAATCACGCGCCCATAGTTGCAAAACCCTGCCTTAAAGTGAGCATATTCATGACTAGGCACACCAAGTTCCTCTACGAGGTCATAGAGCATGGTTGTTTCTAATGTATGGACATCCATCTCATAAAATTCACCTTCCATCCCTAGCATGTAAACCTTGTTTTCGGGGTCAGTCAGGTGGTGCATAGTTGAGCAAATACGCATTTCTAGAAGACTCTCGATTGTGCGCACATTCCCATGACTATCGACTACATGCGGTCCAATAATCAGTTGGTTGGATTGCCAATGCACAAAGCGATTGGTATACGTCCCGACGTGACTCGCAGGGTGTTTGGTCATTTCCATACTTTCATCAATAGTGTAAAGCCCTGTACCCACACCTGTGCGTGATGTATGGGATACATAGGTCACAATCCACAATTTGCCAGCCCATGCCATCATGCCACCAACACCACATTCGGTACGTGGGGGACCTAGTTCTGCTGATAATGCCAGATGGGGATAAACACCACTGGCGTTTAGATATTGATTTGTCGCCATGATTTATTTGTCGCTTTCTGTGCAAAAAGTAATTAGTTATTATCCGGTGCAAACCGCCCCATGCGGTCTCTATCATCGCCACGCGGAATCCACCAGCGCAGTGCTGGACGCGGTTCGCCGAGTAACCAGCGTTCTTCATCGGTTAGCCCTGATAGTTCGCCTTCGGTCGGAAAGTCGCGGTCTACTGGACGCATCCACGTTGGGCAGTAGCTAATGTAAACATTCTTGCGTTCAATATCGGAATGATTAGGATATGCAGCATGCCAAAGTGCTTGATGAAATGCAACAACTGTGCCTGCTTCCACCTTACATTCGACCACATCATCACGGTAGTTATTGATGTCAAAGTTGGCTTTGTCTCCGTCCATTTCGTCACGTTTATGCGAGCCACGTACAACTTGCAACGCGCCACCATCATCATGCGTTAAATCAGTCAGGAAATAGCCAAACTTCAAATAGTGTAAGCCCATCGCACCATCAACACGCGGGAACAATGCCGGACGCGGTCCATCAGCATGCCATCCGATGCTCGCTGCAAAGTCATTCTTGGCGACATCATCACTCGCTTCTTTCACACGACTAATGAAGTTCGACTGATTTAGATGAAACATCGGACCAAAGGCATCATATGTTAATTGCAAGGCAGGTTGATACATCATTAGCTGGCGGAATGCTGGGTCGAGGTCTACGCAGTTTTGACGTTTGACACTGATGACATCACGGTCTTTTTGGCGGTCTTCTGTAGCGATACGGTCAATCGCATTCAATACAACATCCATCAGTTCTACGGGTAATTTGTGTGGTAGAACGGCGAATCCATCTTGTTCCAATTGCGCATTGATGGTGTCGCGTTCAGCGTTGGTTAATCGTTCTGGGGTTTGTTCTGCGACAGTCATGTTATGGGTTCTCCTATAACTCGTTTGTGCCAATTTTTTAATCTATCTAGTAAGTCCACTTGTACGTTTGCGTATTCGGGTTTATTTACGAGATTATTCATCTCATAAAAATCATCGCGCGCATCAAATAGAGCAAGGGGTTTGCATGTGCGCCCATCTGTAAATAACTTCATACTCCCCATGACAATGCAGAAGTTATGATATTCGCTGATTTGTGGTCGTATGGATTCAGCGTTACTCCCTTCAATATGTGGTCGTAAACTGTCGCCTTCCATGTGTTGATATGGTTCATAACCTGCGTAATCAATTAGAGTCGGCAGAAAATCAACAGTAGACACGGCTTCATCACATTCTTGTGGTTGAGTCTGACCGGGATAATGAATTATCAGGGGCACATGCAATGCTTCGGCATACATCACGCCTTTGCCGAACAGCCCATGATTCCCCGCCATTTCCCCGTGGTCGGATGTAAAAATCACCAATGTATTGTCAGTTAAATTGAGGTCATCAAGTGTGTCCAATAGTTGCCCGAAGGCGTAGTCCATCTGTGTGATTTCGCCATAATACAATCGGCGGAAGGTCTCAACATCATAATCCGCATCCCATTCAGGGCGGTTGTAATACGCTGATTTATCTGCTGTCGGCTCTGGCAACAGGTCTACAGCTTGATAGTGTTCAAGATATTCATCGGGTGGTGAGCAAGGTGGATGAGGGGCTTGATATGACACCACCATACAAAACGGATTTTCCGATTGTGATGCGGTATGCAATTGTTTAATGGCAAGGTCAGTCAAGCTATCAGTTTCGTGACCTATCATTTCTATTGGCGTGTCGGGATTATTCTCCCAAATCAGTCCAGCATGGTGGTCAACATGGTGACTTTCCCAACCTATAAATTGCTGAAACCCGCCCCGTTTTTCTGGTGGTACCCAACGATTCTGCTGTGGGTCACCGCTCAGATGCCACTTGCCGACGTAATGGGTATCGTATCCTGCATCGTTCAGTAAGTGTGCGAATGTTATGGCATCATCTGGCAACGCTTGCCCATTTTCTAGGACACCTGTTTGTGATGGATAGCGACCTGTCAACAAGCATCCACGATAGGGTGTACAGACAGGTGATGTGGTCATTGCACGAGAGAATACCGTGCTTGTTTCGGCAAAGCGTTCTAGGGTCGGTGCTTTGACCACAGTATTGCCATACATTGGTAGCCATCTTGCGCCCAGTTGATCCGGGAATACAAACAAGATATTGGGTCGCTTGTCCATCAGTCAACGCTAACCTTTCAAACCGGAGATGTTTGCACCTTCGATGAATTGTCTTTGGAAGATGAAGAATACAATCAGGACAGGTATCACCATGAGGATAGACGCAGCCATCTGTTGGTTGTAGATACCCCCTTGCCCCGGCAAACCCTGAAACTTGTAGAGACCGATTGCTAATGTATGCAACGATTCGTCTTTGAGATAAATCAATGGTCCCAAGAAATCGTTCCAACTGGTCTGGAAGCTCAGAATCGCAATCACGATAATGGCTGGTTTCGCCAGTGGAATCATTATGCTAGTAAAGATTTTGAACTCACCTGCCCCGTCAATCTTGGCGGCATCAATCAAATCTTGTGGGATACCGAGGAAGAACTGACGGCAAATGAAAATGTAAAATGCTTGTCCGAAGTATGCTGGTGCAACGAGGGGCCAGAATGTATTCACCCAACCGATTTCGTTGTAAGCGATATACACTGGAATCAATAACACAGCGAAGGGTAGCATCAAGGTTGCTAACAAAATAAGGAATAACGCATCCCGAAATGGGAAACGGAATCTTGCAAATCCATAAGCAACCACCGTTGATGAGGCGATATGCCCAATCAGAGACGCAATCGTGATAAAGAGCGTGTTACGTAAGGTCGTGCCGAAGTCCCAGAATTGTAAGGCTTCAGTATAGTTTTCCGGTTGCCAGACACGCGGGATAAGCTCCGGAGGAAAGACCCCCACCTGTTCCAGTGGCATAAATGAAGTCAAGAACATCCAGCCTAAAGGTGCAATAAACCATAAGCTAAACCCAATCAACATGCCATAGAGTCCAATACGCCCCAAGATATAGGTTACTTTCATTATAAAGTCTTGCTTGGGTACGCTACCGATTTGTTGGTTTGATAGTGTGTTTTGTGTAGTTGCCATTTGTATCTCTCCCTAATTCTGATAGAACACCCAGCGTCGGGACGATGCAACAATAATCGCCGTGAACACGAAGATAATGATGAACAATATCCACGCCAGCGCAGATGAGTAGCCCATCTCTGGCGGTAGATACTGGAAGGCATGGTCAAATATGTGGAGGACATAAACACGGGTAGCATCACGCGGAGACCCTGTACCATCTGTCATAATAAAGACCTGTGTAAAGACCTGAAACGCATTGATGATATTGATAAGCACATTGAGATAAATTGTTGGGGTCATCAATGGAATCGTGATGCGAAAGAGACGCTGAAATACATTAGCACCATCAATCTCGGCAGCTTCATAATAATCTTTGGGGATGCTTTGTAAGCCAGCGAGGAAAATCACCATCGTCACGCCGACCCATGTCGTACTCATAATAAGTAGACCAATCATGGCAAAATCTGGAGATGACATCCAACGAACACGGTCGATGCCAAATATCCCTAAAAACCAATTTAATAGACCAAAGCGACCATTCAGGATATATAGCCATACAATCGACAGTGCGACAATCGGTACGACTGATGGTATATAAAAAATCGTGCGCCACAAGCCAAGAAAACGTACTTTTGTGTTTAAAAGTAACGCCAGCCCAAACCCCAATACAATCCGAATAATGACAGAGCCAATCACATAGGCACCTGTGTTCTGCAAGGATTTCCAGAAGAGCGGGTCATCGGTAAAAATCTCGTGATAATTTTCAAAACCGATAAATTCTGGCGGTGTAACAATCGTATATTTTGTAAAACTCAGTATAAATGACGCAAGAAACGGACCAAATGAGAATAATAATACGCCAATAATCCATGGGCTGATGAACATGAGACCAATTTTGGCTTCACGTTTACGCATGTCTGACATATCTCGCCATCTGAGCCGGCGCTTCTTCTGGACTCTACTGAGTTCTGACCCAAATGCTTGTGCCATGAGATTAACTCCAGTCTGACTGAACAGGTTGACAGAGGGAGGTATGAGACACCCTGAGGATGCCTCATACAACAAAGCGTATAGATGGTTTAGCCAAAGTCCGCCCAGAATTCATCAAGAAGTGCTTGGATTTCTGCTTCGGCGGCTGCCAATGCGTCTTCTGGAGTCACATCACCGAACATGACATCCTCAGTCATACGTTCAATGATTTCGTCTGCTTGCGGTTGTACCGGTGAAATATTAGCGGTGTTATCGAGTGCAGCGACACCAAGAATAGATTCTGCACGAGGATGTGTTTCGCCATCCAGCATATAACCATCACAATCAACCAATGGGGATGGGCGTTGTTGCTGTTGCAAGAACCAGCATGCACCAGTGCCTTCAATTTCGGTGGTTAGCCACTTGACCAGTTCCCATGCTTCGTCTGGATGAGCAGCATTTTGTGGAATCATATAACCCCAGCCACCCCACGTTGAACCGCGACGGTCTTCACTACCATTTGGACCGTAAGGAATCGCAGCAACACCATAGTTAAGGGTTTCAGCATGTTCTTCCAATTGGAACAATGTCCATGAACCATTCATTTCTGCGGAAGCCAGTTCCAGCACGATTGGCAATTGGTCAAATTCACCAGTGGATTCCCAGAATGCGTTCAGTTCTTCAATACCGAAGTTGATGTCGGTTGCTTCTTTCATGAAGTTGAGGGTTTCTACTGCAGCTTCATTATTGATGGTAACAGTGCGGAGGTCTTCACTAATCCAGCTTTGACCGTTTGCGTTTAACCAGACAAGGAACGGAGGCATAGAACCGCCAGTTGCCATCGGATTGAAACCAACGCGGTCAAGGAAGCCACCATCACCCAAGCGCAATGCTTCCAACATGACGAGTGTGTCTTCCCATGTTGCGGGGAATTCTTCATAACCGGCTTCTGCGAGGTGATCAGCGTTGTACCAAACAATATTCAATGCACCACCAGTTGGTTGTGGTAGCATCCATGTTTGACCGTTATACACATTACCGACAAATTCTGATGGGACGAACATATCAGCCGTAATGCCGTCTGCTTCCATATAGGCATCAAGTGGGATGATGGATTCAGTTGCAGCAAAGAATGGCAAGTCTTGGCGACCAAACATTGTCACATCGGGTGGTGTTTCGGCAGCGATTGAGGTAAGCAGATTTTCGAGGCGATTATCCCACGGGAGGAATACATCATCAACGCAGATGCCGGGGTTAGCTTCTTCAAATGCAGCAATTTGTTGTTCCATCAATGGGATACGATTACCACCCCAGTGATGCCAGAATGTCAACGTGACATCGCCTTCACATTCAGCATCTTGTGCCGTTGCCATCGGTACTAAAGAGACTAATACTGCAAAAACAATCAATAGAATTGTAGATTTTTTAAACATGGGTGTTCCTCTCTTAAAAAATTAAGTTTATAGGGAAGTAAAATTGTGCTTATTTTGTTTGTCTTGTGCCATCAGGCTGGTGAGACCGATGCTTGCACAGTTGACAACACCCTTACTCCTCCTTATCTTTTAAATCGAATCAAACTTTAGGTAGACTCTCGTACAATCAATGTGGTTGGGACTGTCATGAGATGAAAATCCCTCTGCTCACCATTCATTAACGCGATTAATCGCTGGGCGGCAAGTCGTCCCATCATCTCCATATCAAATCCAATAGTCGTCAGGGCTGGATCAGCGTATTTGGCATATTCATAGTTATGAAAGCCGATAACAGCTACGTCATCAGGAACTAGCCGTCTGGCTTCACGCAATGCCTTGAGACCACCCAATGCCATCCCATCATCAGCATAAATGATCGCGTCAATCTGGCGTGATTGTGCTAACAATCGTAGTGTGGCAACATATCCACCTTCACTATCAAACCAATTGCCCTCCGTCACCTGATAAGGGTCGTAAGGTAGACCATGCAAACTAAGTGACAGCCGTAAACCTTTATATTTCTCCTCACTGGTGTTGGTTGTGTTTGGACCATTAACTAAGCAAATTCGCTTATGCCCCAGCTCCACTAGATGTTCTACTGCTAATTCCATCCCCTGCATATAATTCGCCATCACCGACGTAACGTTGAGCGGATATGCATGTGCGCCAGCCGCGATAAATGGTGTTTTTTCTTCCAGTAGCCAACTTAAGATGTCGGGCTTATAAATACCACCTAAGAAGATTAGACCATCGATGGCATTACTGACGATGAGGTTGTTGATATTTTCGACGGTAATGTTTGACTTAAAGATATGTGTAGAAATTTGTTGTTGATGGAAAATAGTCTGGGCACCGCTAACAATCAATTGCTCAATCCCACTGACATTTACACTTACTGTCTTTTGGGCATTTCCCCGAATGCCATTTGAGATAAATGCGATCGTATGAGTGTTGCGCGCCGTCTGCCCTCTCACACGCGACATCGGATAATCAAGCTCAGATACAATTTTCCATACGGATTGGCGGGTATCCTCGTCAACATGGGGATGGTCGTTCAGAACACGAGATACTGTTGAAATGGAGACATTGGCGACACGGGCAATATCACGAATTGTTGTTGTCGATTTACCGACAGAGGGTTGCTCAGTCATAAGAATGTTATCTATTTCTCACAAAAAATCTTAAGTTACTTTGACTATAATTTTGTTTCAGAAACAAATCAAGAAAATCCCTGAAAATTGCAACAAATTTGAAACAGACTTTACAACATCTCGTGCTAGTATTAGAAAAATTCTTATTTTAAAGAGACCGAATATGCGTATTTTATATATTGATATTGATAGCCTCCGCCCTGACCACCTCGGTTGTTATGGGTATCATCGTGATACCAGCCCGAATATAAACCGTATCGCCCAAAATGCTGTTCGCTTCGAGAATTGCTATGTGTCAGATTCTCCCTGTCTGCCGTCACGCACAGCGTTATTTTCAGGTCGCTTCGGCTTTCAGACAGGTGTGGTCGGGCATGGTGGCACCAGCGCACAACCCTTTATTGAAGGTTCTTCCCGTAGCTTCAGCGATACATTTGCCCGTACCAGTTGGATGTCACTGCTTGGCAAACTCGGCTATCGTACCGCCTCTGTCAGCAGTTTCGGTCAACGGCATGGCGCATGGCATTGGTATGCTGGGTTTAACGAGGTGATGAACTCTGGCGGTGGTGGTAACGAAATTGCTGATGATGTCACCCCATTGGCATTGGATTGGTTATCACGTCATGGCGAGAATGATAACTGGTTTCTGCATGTAAATTATTGGGATGCCCATTTGCACTATCGCACACCGGAAGAATTTGGCAATCCATTCGAGAATGACCCACCGCCGGATTGGATAACACAAGATTATTTGGATATGTCTCAAGATGCCTGTGGGATGCGTTGCGCACAAGAAGCTCTGGGAGGTGGTTGGGGCACGGACGACGACATCAACAGCTATAAAGACTTCCCGCGTGAACCTGCCCAACTCAAAACGATTGATGACATCAAAACATGGATAGATGGATACGATGTCGCCATACACTATGTGGACACACATATTGGCATGCTATTCGACAGGCTGACGGAACTCGGTGTGATGGATGAGGTTGTGGTTGTGATTAGTGCTGACCACGGTGAATCATTGGGTGAACTCAATGTCTGGGGTGGGCATCATCTTGCAGATTATTGGATTAATCGTGTCCCATTGATTGTACACTTTCCGGGCATAACAGATGGTGAACAGGTTGATTCCGCGTTGCATTATCAGTTTGACTGGGCGGCAACATTGGTTGAGTTGCTTGGTGGTGATTTACTGGATGTGTGGGATGGAAAATCATTTGCGGATAGCTTCAGGCAAGGGAAAAATAACGGACGTGACTATCTGGTGTTGAGCCACGCGGCGATGACAGCACAGCGGTCGGTGCGTTTTGATGATTATCAATACATACGCACCTATCACGATGGGTATAAGTTGCTTGACCCTGAATTGCTTTTTAATGTTGTTGATGACCCACACGAAACACACAATCTAACCCAAGCACATCCAGAGCTTCTGCATCAAGCAACACATTATCTAACACAATGGCACAGCGATATGATTGCTAAATCGTCAACAGCAACCGACCCAATGGTGATGGTCTTAAAAGAAGGCGCGCCGTATCATTCACGAGATAAACTATTGCCCTATCTTAAGCGATTGCGTGACACAGGGCGTGCACATCTCGCAGACCGACTTGTCGAACGGCATCAATCGGAGCTAGCGGAGACCTAAGTCATGAAAATCACAGCAGTCAAAGCCACACCAGTTTGGGCAGATTTTGCAACTGCATTAGATGGCGATGTCCCTGATGAATTATCGCGCCCTGCCTTCGGGATGCGTAAAACGGTATTGCGCGGACAGGGAGCGGTCATCATCGAGATTGTGACCGACGAAGGCATCACTGGCATCGGTGAAGCTATGGGGCGACCCGGTCCACTTGGTAGTGCTGGATACATCAATGAGGTACTCGCGCCAATGCTCATTGGTGAAGACCCGCGTCAGATTGACGTGTTGTGGCATGCCATGAACGAAGAACTCCGCTTTGCACCAATGGGAATCAGTGGTGTGGATATGGCTTTGTGGGATATTCGTGGCAAACTCTACAACGAGCCATTGGTAAATTTGCTGGGCGGGACATTTCGTGAACAGGTCGATTGTTACGCCAGCCCAATCCCATTTATGGCGACCCCTGATGATTCTGCCAATAAAGCGCAAGACTTTCTGAAGCAGGGGTTTCGCGCGATAAAGTTAAAAATCGGACGTGGCATTGCGGTTGACATTGAGCATGTGGCAGCTGTGCGCGATGCCATCGGTCATGATGTTAAATTGTTGGTTGATGCCAACGGTGCCTATACGGTCAGCGAATCGGTACAGCTGGCAAAAAAACTGGTACGGTTAGGTGTTTTCTGGCTAGAAGAACCTGTGCATCCCGAATATGTTGATGACCTAGCGCGCGTCCGTAGTCGTGTTGATTTACCGATTGCATCAGGCGAGTGGTTAGGGACAGTCTACCAATTCCGTGATTTAGTTAAGGCAGAGGCAGTAGACATCGTCATGCCCAATATCACCCGATGTGGTGGGGTAACAGGCATGATGAAAATTGCTGATTTGACGATGCTAGAAAACGTAACAGTTGCGCCTCATGGGGTCGGGCTTGGCATCGGCATTACGGCATCTATATCTGCTTGTGCCTGTATGTCCAATTTCCTAATCTATGAATACAACCAGCTATTTAATCCACTACGCCATACCATTATGCAGGAATCCATATCGTTTGAAGGTGGAGTACTCTCACCCAATATCGGTAATGGATTAGGACTAGCTCTCGATCAGAATGTCTTAAAGAAATATACTGTCCACGCTACCCATTAACCGACCTAAATAGCTGGCTTTACAGCGTTTATCACGTTGTGGACATGATTGTCGGTAGTCCTCGCAGATACCAATAAGAATTAAACCAAACGGCATAAAAATATAGGCAACAGAAACCCTTAAACTATTTCTTAAGGTATTGTGAGGTTTTTGGAATCGAATTTTAATCCTTACGCAAGATTTGGGGTCTATACTATGGGTGTCTGTTTGATTAAAGAGAGAAGTAGAGACATCATGGAAACGATTCGAAAACCCTCAGTGTTGCTTGGTGCACTCATTGGTGGACTCATCACTGCCCCAACGATGGCGTTATTATTCTTAGCTGACCAAATTGCTAGCTTGCCATTTATCCCGTTTGACGTATTTGACTTTGTATCCCGTAATTTGCCCGGTGGGTTGCTGACCTTCGGCATTGATACCATGGTCGATATGATTATTACTTTCAACCTCGGCGAGACATCAACCGCTGCTAAAACCGCAGAACAGCTCATGGGCTTGGGTGCATTCCTCGGTCTGGGTGTTGTGCTCGGCGCGATTTTCTTTGTTGCTGTCAACCGGAGCAAAGCCACCCTACGGAGTATCTATCCTGGTATCATGCTCGGTGTGGGCTTCGGTGTTGTGATGATGCTGATTTCATCACAGGTTAACTTGACCGCAACTGCTCCTGTCATTCTACAAATTGTCTGGGTATTACTCGTATTCACAGGCTGGGGTATTGCCCTCAACTGGATTTACAACGACCTTGCTCATAGTGAAGAAAAGACCAAAACCGACGAAGCGACAGGTGAAACGGTCACCGTGGAAGCCCTCGACCGCCGTCAATTTATGGTGCGCGTCGGTGGTGCAACTGCAACATTGACCGTTATTGGCGCAGGTCTGGGTGCAATCCTCAGTAACCGTCCGGGCGAAGGACAAGTTGTGCCAGAATTGGTTGCTGATGCGAGTGCCGATGGTGCTGGTAATGCGCTACCTAATGATGGTGGATTAACCCCTGCTCCCGGTACACGTCCTGAATATACCCCGCTGGATGACCACTATCGCATTGATATTAGCTCCCGCCCACCTGTGATTAACTCCAGCGAATGGACATTGGATGTCACTGGACATGTTGAAAATCCTGTTAGCTTGTCCCTGCAAGACCTCTATGACCAATTCGACCGTGTTGACGAATTTATCACAATGGGGTGTATCAGTAACCGTATCGCTGGCGACCTCATCAGCACAACCAAATGGTCGGGCTTTAGCATGAAGCAATTCATTGAGCTGGTTAAACCGACCAGTGATGCTGTCGCGCTTAAGATTATTGGCGCGGATAACTTTGATGAATACCTGTTGATGGATGTCATTAATGCTGATGAACGCATCATGTTTGCCTACGAATGGGACGACCAACCCCTTAAGCAAAAACACGGTTTCCCACTCCGCATCCACATCCCTGACCGCTATGGGATGAAGCAACCCAAGTGGATTGAAAGCATCGAATTTGTGGACGCATGGGAAGAAGGCTACTGGGTCCGTCGTGGCTGGAGTAAAGAAGCCATGGTGAACACAGTATCCGTCGTTGATACCGTCGCAACCGATTCAATTCTGGAAGAGGGCGATGGCTATATCGTACCTGTCGGTGGTATGGCATGGGCTGGCGCAAAGGGTATCTCTAAGGTTGAGGTCAGCGTGAACGGTGGCGATTGGGTCGAAGCCCAACTGCGTAACCCACTCAGTGACCGCACATGGGTTATCTGGCGTTATGACTGGCAATTCGAGGAAGGCACACACGAGTTTGCCGTCCGCACCTACGAAACTGACGGAACACTGCAACCGACAGAAACACGCGGGACACGTCCTGATGGCGCAACCGGTGTTCACTCTGAAAGTGCATCCATGCCACTCTTGAGTGACCTTGAAGCTGGCGAAGTCGAATCGTAGCTTCGTACTAAACAACTGAAGAAGTATCTTGTAGGGACAAGGGCATACCTTGTTCCTGCTTTGTTTTTATGGGATAAGACAATACGTCTGACGAACAGTCAAAGAACACAAAATCACTTGACTTGTATCTTATTCAGATTATAGCAATTTCATATAGCGTCAAGATAATGTCTAGTATGTTTTCAGAAATAAATAATCACATACTTTGCTGGTCTGCGGACAATGCAGGTATTATCCCTACAAGATTTTCGCCCCAACTGACAATGCCCAAGCCGAACGTCAAAATCGTATCCAACTCAGGTTAAATATCAAACATCTACTTGATTCCAATAAGACATTTATGGACGCACCTGCAAAATCTTGTAAACTAAAAGACGATAGTGATTGTGCATTCTAACAGGCTCGCATCTTAAGGAGATATTTTTATGGCTACCCAATCGAATTCTTTAGGTCAGCGCACAGGGATGGTGGCGCGTCTTCGTGTTCTCTGGAAAGAGAATGAGTGGATTTATCTGGTTGTCGGTTTGGTCATCGGTCTACTGATTCCCTATTTCATCCAGAGCTTGGATGCAGTGAATGAATTTTTGCAGAACCTTGTGCCAGAAGCTGTGGGGATTTTCTTCACGGTTCTGATTATTGACCGCCTTGATTCGATACGTGAACAGCAAGTAATTAAAGACCAGTTGGTGCGTCGTTTGCAAAGCCGATATAACCACACAGCATTACAAGCGGTCGAGGAATTGCGGGTACTTGGTCATCTTGAAGACGGCACACTCAATAAGCGTAACCTGCGCGGGTCAAGCTGGGAAGATGCCAATATGTATATGGCAGACCTTCAAGGCTCTGACCTCGGCAATGCAGTCTTAGAACGAGCCGACTTCGTTTTGGCAAACCTCAAAAATGTCAATGTGACCGACGAGCAACTCATGCAAACCGATATTATGCACGGCGCGACCATGCCCGACGGACGCAAATATGATGGGCGGTATCGTCTTGATGGAGATTATGCTTATGCACGACGTAAGAAGGTGAATATTGATTCTGATGATGATATGGCGAAGTGGTTTGGTGTGCCATTAGAGCAATATGTGGCAGGTCAACAATGGGCAGACGAGAAAGGCATTCCCCGTCAGAAGCGTATTCAGTAATCATATAGTATTTACGACAACAAAAACCAAAGATAATGTGGTGCGCATAATTGCGGAGGGCACATCCTGTTCACCGATGAGCGAATGATGGCTTAGGATGTGACCTCGTTGCAATACCCTTCTAGTATCACAAGGGTATTATAGCGCAGACTGCCACAAAGTGGGTTACAGTCTGCAAACGTTTGCTATGAATTAGGTTTCATTCTCGTATTCTTGTGAGCTGAAAACATAAACCTGATTCACGATTTCACCGTCTTCATTGGGTTCTGTCGCGTTAGCCCAATCGAAAACCCAGCGGGCATCACTAATGCTCAAGTTGACACAGCCACGACTACGACGATAGCCGAAGTCATCATGCCAGTATGTGCCGTGCAGGCTAATACCACCATCGAAGTACATCGTCCACGGGACATCCTGCAAAGCATAAGCATTCGGTGCACCCGTTGCCCCACTCATCGCATCACGGTCGAGGCGTGCCCAAATTTCAAAGACACCTTCATTGGTTTCAGTATCGGGCAAACCACTGGAAATTAAGCTGGTAAATACAGCCGTCTCACCTTCATAAGCGGTCAGCGTTTGCTCGAACAAATCTACTGCAAACCAGCGTTCCGATGTAATATCTTCTGGTTTTTCAATTGGCTCAAACTTCGATACAAATTCCTGCCGTACCCAGCTATTGGGTCCGATGAGATACCAGAGGTTACCCTCGGCATCCAATTCTTCGGCAAAAATATTGAGCACATCATAACGGCGGGTCACATAGCCACTTTCGGCACTGCCAGCTTCACCGGGTTGTAATGAAGCATAAATGCCTGTGCGGTCGAGGATTTCTGCAAAGGGATATTGCCAGTCTTCTGATACCAGTACACCGGTATAATAAGACGCTTCCACATATTGAGCATCACTGCGCTGTACCCATTCGCCACCGACACGCTGTAACCAGCCATCAACACTCAGGTCAATCGCATTGATGAAGTTAAACCCTGCCGGAATCTGCCCGATGACATTGCCACCGGGACCATCAAACAGGTTCACCGCTTCTGGTCCAACACGCCAGAAACTATAGGTACTAAGCGTCGTGCGGTCTTGAACAATATTTTCAAAATCGGGTGCGGGAAAGGCTTCCATCATGGCATAACATGCGTCGCTGGTATCATTACCGTCCCAGCATACCGTCGGGTCATAGTCAAGTTCTGCGGTGATAGATTGCGCCAACACCATTGGCACACTCAATAGGACAAACAGAAGGCTTACGATTACTGCTTTTTTCATTGCGTTACAGACTCCATATATCAAACTATACTGTCACATCAGGGTCTTACAATCTAGTTGCGAAATGATAACATAACTTTGCCAGTTAACAATCCAACGATAGTCCCACGATATGAATAAATTGTATCGTTACCAGACACTCGGTAAATGCTGTCTTTCACATTTGAGTCGTATCTGCTATGGTTGAAAAAATTTTTCCAACCGTAGGATAAACACCATATGCGTCTAAAAAATCGTCTGTTCTGGGCAGTGGGATTCGGTCATCTGACCAACGACATCACAGCATCAATGGGTCCGGTGGTGCTGGCATTCCTGAGCGCAAGCATCCTCCCAATGAGCAACACTCAAATTGGTCTCGCCGTCAGTCTGGCACAGTTGGCAGGCGCAATCACACAACCGGGCTTTGGTTGGCTAGCAGACAAAACAGGTGGACGCTGGATTGGGTCGTTGGGCTTGGCATTCCATGTCGGAATGTTCACCTTAGCGATTGCACTAGCAGCATTAACACAACAGTATTGGATTATGTTCTTCCCCTTTGTGATTGCAGCAGTCGGTAGTGGCGCATTGCATCCGGTCGGGTCACTCCATGCAGCCGAAGCCGATAGTGAGCGGGCTGGAACAAATGTCGCGCTGTTCTTCATGATGGGACAGATGGGGCTGGCACTTGGTCCAACGATTGCAGGCTTCTTATTAGATGCTGCCAACCCGAATATATTGGGACAATTCGGCGAATTAGCGACCCTCGGTTACTTTGGCTATCAGGACAATGTGTTGCCGATTATTCTCATGGCGTTGGTGTCGATTCCCGGTATCCTTCTCATGGTTATCAGCATTCCAGCTGAGCGTCAGCAACCTCAAATTGACCTTGAAAAGCGTAAAACGGATGCAGCTAATAGCAGAGCAGACTTCCCCATCATGGCGTTTATGATTTTAGGTGCGATGGTGCTATTGCGCGGACTCGGTCAACCGGGGTCGGTGGCATTTATTCCAGTGCTGTTCGAGCAAAAAGGGTGGGATCCGTCAGCATATGGTGCAATTACAAGTTCCTTCTGGATTGCGTCAGCGATTTCCGGTGTGGCATTTGGTCGCCTCGCAGACCACTATGACCGCCGTAAGGTGATGATGTTGAGCATGTTGTCATCGGCTCCGGCATTTTTCTTCTTACCCGCAACCGATGGTGCATTGGCGTTCGCGTTGGCGATTGCGGCAGGCGGATTGTCCGGTGGTGCACATAGTATCATCGTAGTGCTGGCACAAGACCTCATCCCCATGCGGAAGGGCTTTGCATCCGGTGCGATACTTGGCTTCATCTTCGGCACAGGCGCAATCGGTAGCTTTATCATCGGCGCAGTATCTGACCAGATAGGGCTGGCGACGACCTTCCAGATTGTGGCATTTATGATTTCGGCAGCGGGTATTCTGGCATTGTTCCTGCCCCGTCAACGTCGTGCCATTGCTGAGGCTGTGTCGTAACATTTCGGATAAAGGGTCAGCAAAACTGTTAACATTTCCACATGAATGATTCATGATTGCGGTTGATGTGGGTATACTATAGGGTGTGTTAGGTGATTGTTGATTGTCATCGGCACAGGACAGGCTACAATAGAAACAATTCATGCACATACCCGTGAGGAGCCAAAAATGAAACGGTGGTTTGTATTATTCTGCGTGACCTTGTTGGTCGGTGCTTGCTCTGCAATCGCTGGCGATACGACTGATACCAATACTGCACAGACGGTTGAAGAATCCACAACAGCAGAAGATGAAAATGCGCTCGTTCGTTGGAATCGTGATGCGCTATCGGTTGTGTTTCAAGCTGATGTGATTGGCGGGATTGGTTATGGGACATTTATTGATAACAACCGTGTGCCACTCTGCACCATTTATGGCGATGGGCGTTTGGTGTGGACATCCCCTGATAATAACGAAGTGCTATTTGACTTTTTAACGGATGAACAAATTACTGATTTTGTCACCTATCTGACGGTGGATGAACGCTTCTTCACCTATGAAGGTGGTATGGATACGTTAATGCCATCACCAGAATTTCCGATTACCGATGTGATGACCCTCAACGTCAATGACATTGAGCATACGACAGATAGCTTCGGCAATTGGACAGATGATTACTTTTTACGTCTTTCAGAAAATTGTCGCGCTCTCAGCCAACAACCCCGTCGCTTCCAACCGAGTGAGGGCTGGTTTAGTATTGATGCTGTGGTATTCGATGACACTATCCCGTCTGTCCCGTGGGAAGCCGATGCCGCCGGACTCAGTTTGTTCGATGTTGCCGAGATGCCTGCCAGTAGTGTATGGCTAGAGAACAGTCTGGTATTACCTATCTGGACAGCAATTCGGGATAACAATGGGCGGGTGCAATTTAATCAAGACGGCGACGAATTTCTGGTTGCCCTGCGTATCCCCGGCGTAACAGTTGATGCGCCACCACCACCATCTGGCGATGACAACTCACTCGCAACCGAAGAACCTGAATCAGAAGGGTAGTCTGATGGGTCAGGGAGATTATACCGTCACGTTTGCGGATGCACCTGACCCTGCTCATATTCGTGCGTTACGCGATGGGCTGGGTGCATATAATGTCCAACATGTGCCCGCCCTGCGCGATTTGCCACACGATGAATTTGCCATCTTTGTGCGCGATGACGACGGGACAATACAGGGTGGCATTGTTGCCGAAGCCGATTGGGGCATGATGTATGTCGATTTGCTATGGCTAGACGATAGCTTGCATGGGCGCGGGTTAGGCAAAGCTCTCCTCCATACAATGGAACAGGCGACCCTCGATATTGGATTATCCCACCTCTACCTCATGACAACCGAATTTCAAGCATTGCCCTTTTATCAACATCTCGGCTATGAGGTGTTTGGAACGTTGATGAATCGCCCGTATGGATATGCCTATTATTATCTGCGGAAACTGAACATCCCCCGTAATTCCACTGATTATGGTCTGACTGTGATACGCTCGCCTGAATATGCTGACAAGCGCAGGATTAATCATGGCTTGCGCGATTACTGTGAGCGATACGTTGATTGTACTGCCGACCGTCTAGCTGGCTTTATCTATGCTGATGACGGAAAAGTTATGGGTGGCATCTATGGCTCGACTTACTGGGATTGGTATGACCTGCGTTTTTTGTGGGTACATGAATCTCTACGTGGTAAGGGATATGGTGCACAGTTATTGCAACATGCAGAAGCGGAATGTCGGCGACGGGGAGTGACAGGCATCGTCTGCGACACAGCTGATTTTCAAGCATTGCCTTTCTATCAACAGTATGGCTTTGAAGTGTTCGCCACCATGTCTGACCGCCCCCCTGACCACACGTCATATTTCTTGAAAAAGCTCTTGATGTAATATTGTAAATAGGGCAATTGCATATGGAAAGAATCGCATTGAATCAACAATGCCTTAAAATATTTTTCACTACAGAGACACCGAGCTCACCGAGGAAAGAAATGAATGACGAGAAAATTCGTTCAACCTTCACCTTATTTCTTCCGTATTTCTCTGTGCCCTTTGTGCCTCTGTGGTTATAAAAGCTTTTAAAGGTTCAAATGTAAAAAGAGGTTGTGTTAAAAATACAAATGCGTTTACCCTAATATTCTAAATGAACGAGAATGCTTATGTGCGCTCCCGCCCACATTACGCTCTAGCTATCCACCCACACATACCCATCATCAACAGAGTGCAAGCGTCCTGCGTGGAAATGTCCAGCAAAGACCAGCGCATTCTCATCAATGATGCGCTTGAAGATTGTCTCACGACTGTCGATGATAAAATCAGGATTCGCCCAATTGACGCACTCAATCAGGCAGGTATGGATATGTCCACCCCGCAAGCTGTTGAGGAAAGCTTTGGCGTATTAGACGAGTTGATTAACCGACTTGAAGGGTTGATTAAGTAATTACCTTTTAGAGTTCAATAGACTCGCAGAAGAACTTGCCATGTACAGGTTCTTTTACTGTGTGTGATATCAGTCAAACGTGGTTTGGGTTTCAACTTCTGATTTGATTTCCGATAGAATGGAGACCATCGTAGCCTCTGGTACAAGATGAGCAAGGCATAGGAGTAGTGATGTTGCTCCTTCGCTTGTCCATTTACCAATTGAACGCAGGTTGTGTATTTCTGTCCGCTCGATAATCTTTTGTTGGATGACACGCTTCAATAGCCGGCGGGGTAAGCCGACTGTTATATCTGTGATGAGTGGGAATAGGAGTTCGCCAATGTTGATAGATTCAATTTTGGAACGATAACGGATACGTTCGACCTGCTTAGGCGGGATAGCTTGGAAATTTTTCATATCATCAGCAACTTCAGGACCTTCTGGTGCACCCCGTGCAGATTCTCGAAGTGCTGAGCGTGAATCCGGAATTCTGTAAACTCCCACTATGAAAGGCTCACAGAAGTCTCGTGTTGCACACAACCCAATCCACTTGATATTAGTTGGGTCAACGTCAACATTTAATTCCGCTTTGGCTTCGCGTATTGCTGTGACACTGATATCGGGTTGCCCATCTTGTTCGCCATTTATTGTATCAGGATGCAACGGGTCGAACTCCATTGCACCATTGACAGGTGTGTTCCACAAACTAGATTGCTTACCAACATTTCCCCGTCGAACATAAAGGATCTCTGAGCTATTGTACAAAAACAAATCAACAGCAATATGATTGGATAAGGGTGATTCCCTGATTGCGTCGCGCCAGTCATCCAAATCTGTCCAAGCATATTGACGGGATAAAGGAGGGATGGATTCATCTGTTTTGCGAATAGTATAGCCACCAAAATGTAGATTTGACCCGACAGCCGTAAAGTAAGAGGTTTTGCCAATTGTCAGATGAAGTGTCTGCACTTTGCCTCTTGTAACTGTTACGTCAGCATCTTTAAGTCTGGCAAGTGTACCATTGTAGAATTCAAAATTTTCAGTCAGACTACGATTACCGAGGTCTACGCCGATTTTGTGTGAGCGTTCAAACAAAAATTCTGGATAATCTTTGGTGATGTCCCCAGCTTGTTTTGCTTGTGTATAGTTTGCATTTTCTAAATACTGCCATCCTTCTCCACCATGTTGGTAAGGTCTGACCATACCATAGAAGGTACTATCATCGTGCATGACGATTTCTTTGTAACCCTCACGCGGTGATTGAGCAACTTCTAATAATCTGGCATTTGCACGATTGGCTGCCCATTGCAATAATTCATGATAATCTGACATTATATCCCCTAATCAAACCATTTATGCAGATAATATTATCTTACTTGAAGATATATCTTATCTGTCCCCCATCATCTAGGGGTTCAGTCGATTTTTATCGCAATGGGTTAAACCTTATGCTTGTTGCCACACATACCCATCATTAGCAGATTGCAAGCGTCCCGCATGGAAATGCCCAGCGAAGACCAGTGCATTCTCGTCAACGATGCGCTTGAAGATTGCCTCACGACTGTCAATGATAAAATCAGGATTTGCCCAATTGACCATCCATTCAGGGTGGGTAATTTCGACTGGATGGTGATACAAATCCCCAACACATATAGCAGTCTCACCCGCAGAATGAACGCGCACAACTTGGTGCCCGCGTGTCTCTCCAGGGGTTGCGATGATGTCTACCCCGTCAGTAATTTTTAGGGACTCGCTCACCAGCTCAAGCTGATTGCGGTCATGCAAGACTTGCAATGTACGGGATTCAACGGTTGTTGGGTCAGCGCGTAATTCAGCAGAGCGTGTCCAATCCGGCTCACCGAGATAGTAGCGCGCATTTGGGAAAACCGGAACATACGCCCCATCTTTCTCGACGGTTGTGCCATTGAAATGGTCCCAATGCCGATGTGTAATCACCACATGCTGAACCTGTTCGACCGTAATCCCTGCGCTATCAAGTTGTTCAAGCAGAGGCGGTGGTGGGGTATAACCCTCAATCGCATACTCTGGATAGGTCTCCACATCATAGAGTCCGGCATCAACTAGGATGGTCGTGTCTGGCAACTCGATATATGCAAACAGTAGCGGAATTTGTGTCAGGTTAGCAAAGTCCTGCATCGTATCAAATTTATCAGCGGGAACATTCATGTGCTTGGCGAGTGGCAGATAAATCTCGCCGATATTAAAAACCGAGATAGTCGCATTACCGACTGTAAATTTTTTCATGTATGTTGCGTCCTCAAATAATGACTATGATAGTTTGACTGTAACGCATTTTTGCTAACGCTTCTATCTGCTTAAGTCCAAAGTGGCGTTATAGATTACGACTCCAATGGATGCCATGAAAACGCATCACCATCAGCTTTAACATGCCCTAAGCCGGGGAACTCTAGGTGATAGAAGAAGGTCAACAGGTTCTCGTCAGCACAGCGTTTGAGGATACTTTGACGGGTTTTGACGGCAAGTTCAGGGTCACTATCAAAACGGAATTGCCAGCCAGTATACTTAAATTGTCCGTCACCGTGCAACACATCGGCGAGGTGCATGACACGTTCACCATTAGACTCAATCAATAATGCCGAGTGTCCTAAGGTATGCCCCGGAGTCAAGACTATTGTCACACCATCCGCGACTTCATCCCCATCTCCTGCGAGAATAAATTTGTCGTGTAGGGTTTGCATCATATTATAGGAGCGTTGATGTCCTTCGTTGTCCGAGTCTTTCCATTTGCCCATCCATTCGTCCCACTCATCAGCGGTGGTCATATAACGGGCATTTGAGTAAACGACCGCGCCGTTTTCGTCCATCAATCCGGCGATATGGTCACCATGAAAATGGGTTAGATACACAATGTCGATGTCCTCTGGCTTGACCCCGATACTTTCTAATCCCGGAATGACATTGCCCATCTCTGGTTGTGCCTGTACGCCGAAGCCCACATCCGCCAGAATTTTGACAGCTCCCGTGTCGATATAGAGCGGGGTCACACTGCCCATTGCTGAGGTTGCGCCATTCAGTGCATCTTCGATTTCTGCTTTGGATGCGTTGGTATAGCGTCCGGCGATGCTGTCGATGTCCATTTCGCGCCCGCCTTCTTGCAACGCGACACAGGTAAAATCGCCGACCTTAAATTGATGTACGTTTGCCATTTTGTCCTCCTCGTCTATTGCGTCGTTTTTAACACACGGGGAGGGCAAATGACAAATTCGCTAACACTTCTCTTACAGGCACATACTTTGTGAATATTTCATTTCTGGTCAAGCGATGCAAAGCTATGAACCGATACCATCACTCATCAAAGGTCACCCGCTGATAAATGTCCGCCATCGACAAAGTATAATCAATCGACTTGAGATAAATGCTGGCTTCTAATCCGCTGGTATCGGTAAACTCCCAGACCTTGTTATCCGTCAGATAGAATTGTTCAATTTGTGGGGCTTCTTGCGAGACGAGTACATATTCGCGCAAGGAAGGCAGTCCGCGATAGTAACGAAACTTCGCCCCTCTGTCGAAGCGTTCTGTTGAAGGAGATAACACTTCGATGGTGAGGAGTGGATTCAGCACCGCTTCTGGATTTTTATCGGTCGATTCTGTGCCACCACAGGTCACAAACACATCAGGGTAAAAATAGGCATCATAGCGTTCCACTTTGACAAGTTGTTCACCGGTCAACGCTTCACAATCAGAGGGGATGTTGTCGTCAAGGCGGGATAGAAAGCGTGCAATCAAACGATTGTGATTGAGGCTTGCCCCCGCCATCGCATATACTTCACCATTCACATATTCGTGGCGACTGTCGCTCTCCAATTCAAGCGCAAGATATTCTGCTTCTGTCATGACATTGGATTTTGGATTTGCCGACATAAATATAATCACCTCATCATGTTATCTGATTTCAGTATAACATGGAGCAAGGCGAGACGAATCCCGCCTCACATAGACTATTCATTATCCCGACTGTTGGCATCCATCGCTGCGACAGCTGCAATTGCCACAATATCCTCGACATCATCACCCGCTTGCAACACATGCACAGGCGCACCCATCCCCAACAGAATCGGACCAATTGCCTGCGATTCAGTCAGACGCGACAGCAATTTATACGAGCTATTGGCTGCATCCAGATTAGGAAATACGAGTACATTGGCAGACTTCACTGAACTGAAGGGATAGCGTTGCTCCACGATGTCCGCAACAACCGCCGTATCCGCTTGCATCTCGCCGTCAATCATGATGTCGGGTCGTCTCTGTTGGACAATCCGCAAGCCATCGCGCACTTTGAGGCTCTGTGGATGCGGTGTCGAGCCGAAGTTAGAGAACGATAACATCGCAACACGCGGGTCGATACCGAGCGTCTTAGCAAAGTCATTCGCCAAAATCGAAATCTCTGCGAGTGTCTCAGCATCCGGGTCAATGTTGACAGTCGCATCGGTGAACAGATACACGCGCCCTTCGATAATCATCAGGTAGACACCAGAAGCACGGCTTGCCCCCTCCCGCGTGCCGAAGACTTCCAGCGCAGGACGAATCACATCAGGATATTCATAGGTCAAGCCACTCACCATCGCATCAGCATCACCGTTCTTCACCATGACCGAGGCATAATAATTGCGTTGCCGTATCAATGAGCGCGCCTTACCATGGGTCACTCCCTTGCGCTGACGGAGATGATAGAGGATGTCGGTATATTCATAGCGGTTGTCGGCATAATAATGGTCAAGTATGGTTGGTTCAAACTTCAGACCGAGTTCATCTATTGTTGCCTTGATATGGTCGGGTCGTCCCATCAGAATTGGCTCACCAATGTTTTCATCTTGAACCTGTAAGGCGGCACGGATGATTTTGGGTTCTTCGCCTTCGGGGAAGACAATGCGACGGGTTTGCCCAGCACGGGCGCGGTTGACGATATTCTGGCGTACCTGTCGCCCTGCACCTTGTCGTGCAATTAGGATTTCGCGGTACTCTTCAAGGTCAATTTGACGACGTGCCACACCCGATGCCATCGCAGCTTCTGCTACCGCAGGTGCAATCCACAAGAGCACACGCGGGTCAAGTGGTTTCGGAATCAGATAATCACGCCCGAACTTTATCGCCTCTGCGCCATAAGCAGTCAGAACGCTATCAGGGACATCTTCGTGTGCCAATTGTGCGAGTGCCTGTGCCGCCGCCATCTTCATCTCTTCGTTGATGCGCCGTGCATACACATCCAGCGCACCCCGAAAAATAAACGGAAAACCCAATACATTGTTGACCTGATTGGGATAATCACTACGTCCCGTGCCGACAATTGCATCAGGGCGAACCGCGCGTGTTTCTTCCGGCATGATTTCCGGTGTCGGGTTTGCCATCGTCAAGATAATCGGGTCAGGCTTCATCCCCTTGAGCCAATCCGCTTGAATCGCACCCGCAGCCGATAGTCCAACGACAACATCAGCATCTACAAGGGCTTCTTCAATCGTGCGAATCGGACGGGCTGTAGCGAACGCGCCTTTGTATTCGTCCATGTCTATCTCGCGCCCTTCGTACACAATACCGTGAATATCCGCCATGATGATATTTTCACGATGTACGCCCAACGTCACATAGAAGTTAGCTGTTGCAATTGCCGCCGCTCCTGCACCCACAATCACCACATTCAAATCAGCAAAGTCTCGCTTTGTCAGCTTGCAGGCATTAATCAACGCTGCCCCCGTGATGATGGCTGTACCGTGTTGGTCATCATGGAACACGGGAATGTCGAGCATTTCCTGCAACTTCTGCTCTACGATAAAACATTCCGGTGCTTTGATGTCCTCTAAGTTAATCCCGCCGAATGTCGGTGCCATTGACTTTACACTGGCAATGATTTCTTCGGCTGTGGTCGCGTCAATCTCAATATCAAACACATCCACATCAGCGAACTTCTTGAACAACACACCTTTGCCTTCCATCACAGGCTTTGATGCTTCCGGTCCTTGATTGCCCAAGCCGAGAATCGCTGACCCATTCGACACAACGGCGACGAGGTTAGCTTTGGCGGTCATCTCGAAGACAGACAGGGGGTCTTTAACTATCTCGTTGACGGCTTCGGCAACCCCAGGGGAATACGCCAGTGATAAATCCAGTTGACTGCTCAGGGGTTTGGTCGGGACAACTTGTATCTTACCGGGGCGACCCTGACGATGATAGTCGAGTGCCTCTTTGCGGGTGAATGATGCCATGCTTGCTCCTCATATCTGAGTTTGGTTTCCAGTCTATCCGCTATTATACAACCCTAATAAATCAATTCAGACACGGGGATGGGAAGATAAGTTTGATTTGTAGTTTCGGACGAACGAATATATATTGCACAAGCTTGCGGTTGTCCGAAGAAAATTTAAGAGCGGACACAACGGAAACCAATGTCACTGTTCTGAAGTAAAGGACTCTTTCCCTCTCGATCAGATAGCCGAAATCTCTCAGGATCACTAGAAGATCTCCATGAACCACCACGTATAACACGTTCACTTGTCTGATGGTATTCATTTTCGCGCCCATCGTTGAATGAATATGGGTATGGATATTGGATCTGATCATATATCGTACTAACCCATTCCCAGACATTGCCACTCATATCGTATGCTCCCACCCACGATGCACTTTCAGGAATAAGATTTCCGATTTCCTGAGCTTGGTTCTCAGAATTACCAATCCAAACTAGATTATCTTCGTTCCATTCGTTACCCCAAGGATAAATTAAACTGTGAATCCCCCGAGCGGCGTACTCCCACTCTAACTCCGTTGGTAATCTTGCATCCCTTTGCTTGCAATAATCATTTGCCTCGAACCAAGTGACAGATGTTCTCGGGTGATTTGGTTTTTCCCAATCCCCGCTTGATACAGCGTTGCCACCAAGACGATTAAATTGCTCATTAGTAACCTCAAACTTGTCAATCCAAAACAAGTGATCAACACACTGTACATGTATTGGGCTTTCATCTTCGGCATCGTTATTACTTCCCATCACAAAACATCCGGTTGGAACGATTACCATTGGTACACCACTAAAACTCCGTTCAACGGGAAGTCTATCTGCAGAGATTAACTCATTTGCAGTACTGACTTCGCTCCATAATGCCCCTTGAGTTGCTATAGATGTATATTGAGTCATTATCGGTTCAAGCTCTGCCATCTGTGTAGATACTTCGTTCTGTACTTCTTCAGCAATGATTCTTTGTTGAAATGCAACGAAACCAGTAACTAATGCGATCATTATAAAAACGAAGGTAATAATGAGTACATTTTTCGATGTACGTTCGCGTCTATCAGCCAATTCAGAATTACGGTGTGCTAGCTCTGCCTGTTCCCGTGCCTCAGTGGCAGCTTCTTGTAATTGTAGCCTCCTCGCTTCTTCGGTTGTCAGAATACTAAGTTGTTGTTCTTTACTAGCTTGGATAAAGTCGGTTTCGTATTCGGTTGCCAAGTTGTGTTGCATCCAGTTTTCAGCATTTACTAGTAAAGTCCCCGCATAAAAGCCTCCATAATCTTTTGGCTTGCCCGACTTTACCCAATCAGTAGCATCCGAATTAATCTTTTTTTGCATTCGCAAATCATCACGAGCATCTTTTAGCCACTCGCGCAAACGTGCCCATTCGCGTATTAGTTTCTCATGGCTAACTTCAATGGTTCGATCATTACCACTCTGATCCGTTACTAGCAAACGGGCGTTCACAAACTTATCAGTGGTGTCTTGCAAAATACGAGTCTGCTCAACATCCGGTAAAGTCAATTCGCTATCTGTCACACGGCGACGGGTGGTATCTTGCTCGGTCTTTCCCGGTTCAATCAGGCGCAAAAACAAGGCGCGGGCTAACTGTCGATGTTGGTCTGAGGACAAATTGTTATAGGTTGCATCGGCATGTTTCGCCAATGCACCCTGTATACCACCCAAGTCATGATAGGCTTGCATGGTCAGGGTATGTCCGTCACGCGCTTCAAATAATTGGTCTAGCGTAAATTGCAATAAGGGTAGGGCAGCCGTTTCTTCACGCACCGCGAAGACCATCTCTGTCACCAAGCCGTCCTCAAATGTCACACCCACATCCGGCAGTTGAGCAGGTCCTTGCACCACATCATATAAATCAGCTAATGTCATCGGGGTGACAGCAACATGATGATTTTCGATAAGCTTGCCAAAGGCATTGTATTGCAATGGTCTATCGTAGAAGTCCGCCCGCATACTTAGCAACAGATATAATGTTCCATCGGGTTCGGTCACGGCAGTTGTCAGGATGTCGATAAAGTGGCGACGGTCAGCCTCCTTATCGACTAGTGTGAAGACTTCCTCAAATTGGTCGATATACAGTACAAGAGGCTTATCACTCAGTTCCGATGCAAGGCGATGTAACCCGCGTGTATTGCGATTTTTTAGGTCATCTTCAATGGCTGTCTGTGACTTGTTGTCAAATTGACGCGCCAGCATAATCGTTAATTTTTCGAGCGGGTTTGTTCCGGGGACAATCGGGTCAAGGAATGTCCAATCGGGATGGTTCTGCTTGAGTTGGGGTAATAAGCCCGCCATCATCACACTAGATTTACCACTACCCGATGCACCTAATACAGCCAACACTCTAGCAGAGCGCGTATCATCCGCAACGATATTGAGAAAGTCTTCAACCAGTGTGTCGCGCCCGAAAAAATCATCGGAATCATCTGATGTAAAGGCACGTAAACCCTTGTATGGATTGCGCGGGTCAGCAGGCGGTGGTATTTGTGGCTTATCTTCGGCTTGAATTGGTGCGATGGGTTCGCTTATATCGGATACATTTCCGCCCAATGATGCAATCAAGCGTTGCAGATTTTCAGGATAGCTCTCTCCGCGCAAATCGACATTTTGTGTGCTACCCAACCCCATCGGAATCGAATCAATCCATGAGTCGCCATCCACCCACAGCGGATAAATCGGCTTTTTGGCATCTTTGGCAATCGCAATTTCGTCTCGTACATAAGGTGAACGGCGGGAATCAGGCGAGGCAACCAGCAGGACTGCACTAGCTTGCTGAATCGCATCACGCAATGCTTGATCCCAATCGGGTGTGCCAGGGGTCAGCCCAACTTGGTCAATCCAAACATCAACACCCGCATTTTGTAGGTCGTCGCGCAGTTTCTCGACAACCTCAAGGTTGACCCGCGAATAGGAAATAAATAATTTTGCCATTGGTTTGCCCGATTTTATTTGTGCCGTCAACTAAATTATGACCTGTGTTCAAGCTCATCGCAAGTTAATCGTTTTACGAACTGTTTAGATAACTACGTGAGACTTTTATTAATAAAAAAGACCTGCGTTATAAATAATGATATAAATAAGTATAACCATTTATTTCACTTGTAATTCTTGTGTGACCCAACTTAAAAACAATCAACAATAATCGAACAACCTGAGAAAGGGACAATACGTGGCAACTAGTGTAGTGGACAATGCTACAGCATCAGCAGGAAAACTGAAAAAATCCCTCGGACTATTTGATGTATACGCCATTTGTACGGGCGCAATGTTTAGTTCGGGGTTCTTTTTATTACCGGGGTTGGCAGCAGCACAGACTGGTCCATCCGTCGCCTTAGCCTATTTAATCGCTGGTATTTTAATGCTTCCAGCAATGTTCAGCATGGCGGAGCTATCAACCGCGATGCCCCGTGCAGGTGGCGATTACTACTTCCTTGACCGTGCGATGGGTCCCCTCGTCGGGACGATTGGCGGGACAGGAACTTACCTCGCCTTGACGCTCAAAAGTGCCTTTGCACTCATCGGTATGGGGGCGTATCTAGCATTATTTGTAGAGGTCAACATTCAGTTTTTGGCAGTGATATTAACAATCTGCTTTATGGTGTTGAATATCTTCGGCGCGAAGGAGACCACCAGCTTACAGCGGATTTTGATTATTGTGTTGGTGCTGGTGATGAGCGTTTATATCGTCGGCGGTATCTTCTCGGCAATCGGTATGGAAATTTCCACAGCGAGAGCGACTGAACCGTTCTTCTTAGATGGTATAGCGGGTCTGTTTGGCACGGTCGGGTTCGTATTTGTTTCATATGCGGGGCTGACGAAAATAGCCAGTGTGTCCGAAGAAGTAAAAAATCCCGGACGCAATATCCCACTCGGCATGACACTATCCATCATCTCCACCACCATCATCTATGTGGTTGGGATTGCCATCATGACCATCGTCCTTGACCCCGATCAATTTCAAGCCAGCTTAACACCCGTTGCTGATGCGGCAAGCGCGGCACTCGGTTGGTTACCCGGTGACATCGGCGTTCTGCTAGTTGTTGCAGCAGCCGTAGCAGCTTTCGCATCTACTGGTAATGCAGGTATTCTGGCAGCATCGCGTTACCCGCTCGCAATGGGACGTGACCGCTTACTGCCCAAGCAATTTTCTGGTGTCAGCGAACGTACCAACACACCAATTTTCTCCATCGTCATCACATCTGGCATCATGATTTTTGCGATATTGTTGCTTGATGAATCCACGATTGCAAAAGTGGCGAGTACCTTCCAGCTATTAATCTTCATGTTGGTGAACCTCGCCGTGATTGTGATGCGCGAAAGCAAGATTGAATTTTATGACCCTGTCTTCCGCACCCCTTTATACCCGTGGATGCAAGTCGCTGGTATCTTTGCGTCATTGTTCCTGTTGTCTTATATCGGTGCAACAGCTCTAGCCCTCACAATGGTGGTGATTGGCTTAACAACCCTATGGTATTTCTATTACGCTCATAAGAAAGTTGTGCGTCACGGGGCGGTCTTCCATTGGTTTGCAAATCTAGGTGAAAATCGTTACGAAGGCTTGGAGACTGAACTGCACGAAATTCTGCGTGAAAAAGGTGTCCGTGAAGAAGACCCCTTCAGCGAAGTGGTTACCCGCGCACAAGTCATTGATATTCACGAAGAATGCAGTTTGATTGATGCGACCATGCGCGTAACCCGCTTGCTAACACAGAAATATCCGATGCTTGATGAAGACGAGATGGTTGTCGGCTTTATCCAGAGTATGAGCAAAAACTATACTATGGTTGAACACGGGGCAACGATTCCGAATCTGCGCTTGAGTGCAGTTGACCATACCGAGATTATCATCGTCCGCAGTGAGCAAGGTGTCTTGCTTGACCATGATAACGACAGTGGTACAGGTAAGGTACGGATTCATGCACTGTTCTATACTGTCAGCCCAGAATCTAGTTCTGGTCAGCATCTGCGGATTATCGCTCAGCTGATTAATCACATCGAAACGGATGACTTTGCCCACACATGGGAAATTGCTCAGAACGAGCAGGAAATCAAAGAAATTCTGTTGCATGATGACCGTGTTCTGACGCTGTGGATTGCGGAAAACACCCGTACACAGTCGCTCATCGGCAAAGCGATGCGTGACCTCACCCTGCCCGAAGGCACGTTGGTCGCATTGATTCGTCGTGGCGATGCCGTGTTGTTCCCACGCGGGAATACTACCTTAGAAATTGGCGACCGCATCACCATCATCGGTGAGCCAGATGATATTCAATGGCTCTATGAGGAATACGTCGGCGAACACGCCCCCGAACCTGTCGTATAATTGATAAACACATCCGCCATGATTGAATTGGTCATGGCGGATAAATTTTACACCCAGCTACATCAAGCTGTATAATCTCGTGCGCAACGAAAACCTAGGTCAAAGAATCTCTCGTTTAACTGGTTTTCTCCACGAAAGGTTGCTGTCATATTAAATAAATAGCTATCCCATGCACCACCACGAATCACACGATAGTCAGTATCTGTACGGTTCTCATTTGATTCAAAATATGGATAATCAACATACGGAGAACTCGTCCATTCCCACACATTGCCAATCATATCAAATGCACCCACCCACGATGAACTTTCGGATGGGCGGTCTCCAATATGTGCTGGACCTGCCAATGTGTCATCAAAAATTGCATAGGCATCATTCCAGTTGTTTCCCCACGGATATTTGAAACCATTAGGTCCTCTCGCTGAATATTCCCATTCCCGTTCTGTCGGCAATCGCATACCCCGAAGTTGACAAAGCTCTTTTGCTTCGCGCCATGTAACATGTGCTACTGGAAGATTATCATCCGTAAAGAATGTTGTACCCGTATACCTTGCATAATCTGCTTGCGAAACTTCGTATTTATCAATCCAAAATGGCTTCTTGATACACTGCTGTGAAATGGGGGATTCATCACTATCACCTGTAGTACTGCCCATCATGAAACATCCGATAGGGACTAAGATCATTGGTATTTCATCAAAGGTCTGCTCACGTGGTTGCCAATCAAAGTTTGATGTAATCCACTGATAGGTAGGAATACGTCCAGAGTTTCTTGCCTCGGAAATACTATCTTGGCTAGCGGACGCTATTCCTCCGATCCAAACATAGCCACGGTCAATTTTTACCCAATTTTTGTACTCCTCATCCGGTGTTGTAACATATGCCTGAATTACCACTTGTTCATTGGGTTCTAGTTTACTCACTTCATCGGCTGTATCATCTGGTTGGGTACGTATAAATGCACCTATTGAACGAGCTTGTCCGATGACTTGCTCATCTGAACCATCTGGCGTGACCATTGGCGAGGAGGATTCACGTATTTCCGCCGTCACCGTCACGGTTGCAGATGGGCGAACTGTAGGTTCAATTGGCGTGTTATCAGATGTTAAAGCGACTGTCGGTGTGACTGTATCAGCTTCTAGTATCTCTTCCGTTTCGTTGACAGGAATACTCGGTATAGGTGTTTCTATTGCATCTGGCTGATTTCCGAGCCACGTAAGTAGTAGACCACCTGCAATTAAGAGGATGAGTATGATTGGTATCAGGGGGAAAGGTAGGGGTCTCTTCTTGGGTAGATGTTTGATAAGTTCGTTGACAGAAGCATCATAGAGCTTACCTTGTAAAATCTCAAAACCTTCATAGTCAGGTAGGGATTGAATACCATTTGGCAGTATTGTCTTATCAACGCCTTTAACACCGTCAACAAATGCCAGAACAATCGTTTTATTTTCACGAATCGCAATCTTGACCTCTTCGCGCACATAGTCGTCAGGATGATTCAAACGGCGCTGAATTTCACTTTCCCACTTCGGACCAATGACTACAACGACAATATCTGCTTGGTGGAGAGCTTTCTGGATTTGCTGCCACCAGAGACCTACCGTTAAGGTAGAGGTGTCAAGGAAAACATTCTTTTTACCGAAGCGTTTAGCAAGGCTCAACTGGATTAACTTCGCCATCGCCTGACTATCAACTCTACGGTACGAAATGAAGATTTTTGGCATAATTATCATTCAATAATAGGTTTGCAATCTGTTCGAATTATGGCGCGATTTGAGCTATATCGCAAGCAAAGTTGGCATATTTTGCCCCTATCTCGCTCCCTCGTTATAATCGTCACACATCAACAAAGGAGCAGACCCCATGCCAATCACACTAACCATCAACGGACAATCGCATACCCTCGATATTGCACCGGAAACCCCGCTACTGTATGTCTTGCGGAATGACCTCCAACTTTACGGCGCGAAGTATGGTTGTGGTGGGGAGCAGTGTGGCGCGTGTAAGGTGTTGATTGACGGGCGTGATATTCCCTCATGTCAGTTGGCGGTCAAGGATGTAGTCGGAATGACGATTACCACATTAGAAGGCTTAGCTGATGGTGACGAGTTGCATCCGCTCCAAGAGACCTTCATCGAAGAACAAGCCGCACAATGTGGCTATTGCACCGCAGGCATGATTATTGCATCACAGGGATTGCTCAATCGCACCCGCTATCCATCCGATGACGAGATACGCGAAGCCTTACAACATAACCTCTGCCGTTGTGGGGTGTATGACCGTATCCGCCGAGCCATTCGTTTACGCATGGGACGCTTATCCAACGAAGGCTATGAAATCATCGAGCCTGACCCGATTGCCATCGGTGAACAAACCGACGAGTTACCCGGCTCACTCCAGCGTACCCCTGATTTAGACGCATGGATTCAAATTCTGGAAGATGGTACAATCCGCGTCAACAGTGGCAAAGCTGAACTTGGGCAGGGCATTAAGACAGCACTCGCTCAGATTGCTGCTGAGGAACTGGATGTCACGCTAGAGCGCATCATCTTACAGACTGCCGACACTGAACAGACCCCTGATGAACGTGGCACAACTGGTAGCATGTCGGTACAAATCAGCGGTGGGTCGATTCGCTTAGCAGGCGCAACCGCACGCCATCACCTGCTATCGTTGGCGTTCGAGCAGTTGGAATCGGTGACTCCTGCCCATGACTTATTGGTCGAAGACGGTACCATCACCGACCCTGCAACCGGACGACAGACAACTTACTGGGAACTGATGGGTAGCAAAAAATTCGGGTTACAAGTCACCGGAGCAATCGCCCCCAAAGACCCCGATACCTATAGCATCGTCGGACAGTCTGCCAAGCGCACCGATTTATTGAATAAGGTCACAGGACAACCTGCTTACGTCCACGATATGCAAAGTGATGATATGCTCCATGCGCGGGTGGTGCGTCCACCGAGTTATCATGCGCGATTGGTAGAATGTGATGAAGATGCAATTCTAGCGTTGGATGGTGTGGTCAAGGTGGTGCGCGATGGGAGCTTCCTCGCGGTGGTTGCCGAACGCGAAGAACAGGTGATGCTTGCCCTCGACAAAGCGCATGAAGTCGCTGTGTGGGAAAACGAAACACCACTCCCAATACCGGATAACCTGTATACCCATATGCTCAAGCAACCCACCCACGATAATCTGATTGTCGATGGCGCAGGCACAGATGACCCCATACCAGAGGTTCAGCCACCGGATGATGCTATCCATACACTGAAAGCAACCTACACCAAACCCTTCACGATGCACGGTTCAATTGGTCCATCGGCAAGTGTGGCAATCTGGCAAGGCGATATACTCACGGTGTGGTGTCCGACGCAGGCTGCATTTCTGCTTCAAAACGCATTAGCAGAAGCCTTTGCAATTGACCCCGCGCAGGTGCATGTGATTCATACCGAAGGGGCAGGCTGTTATGGGCATAATGGCGCGGATGATGTCGGACTGGATGCAGCCTTGATTGCAAAAGCGATACCGGACAGACATATCTCGCTCAAGTGGACACGAGCCGATGAACACCGCTGGGAACCGTATGGGTCGGCGATGGTACTCAAAATGCAAGCCAGCCTTGATGCGAATAATCGTATTATTGACTGGAATCAAGACATATACAGCTATGGTCATGCGACCCGTCCAATGGGCGCGGGAGGATTGATTGCAAGCTGGCATCTGGCATCCCCATTTACACGTCAGCAACCGCGTGTAATTAATGGCTATCACTTCGGCAGTCATCGCAATGCCGACCCACTCTATGATTTCCCCAAGCGCATTGTTCGCCACGAATTAGAAGATAGTCCGGTGCGGGTTTCGGCATTACGTAGCCTCGGTGCATATGCCAACGTGTTCGGGATTGAATCATTTATGGACGAACTCGCACATCACGCTGGCGTTGACCCACTTGATTTTCGCCTGAATCACCTGACTGATGAGCGCGCCAAAGCCGTCTTGCAAGCAACAGCGGATAAAGTCGATTGGTATAACCGCACATCCGGTAACGGCGAGGGGTGGGGGATTGCCTTTGCTCAATACAAAAATATCCAAACCTACTGTGCGATTGCGGTGCAGGTTGCTGTGGATAGCGACACAAGCGAGATTCGTCTTAAGCGGGCGATCATCGGCGCGGACTCTGGTCAGGTCGTCAACCCCGACGGACTAAGCAATCAACTGGAAGGCGGGTTTGTGCAGTCGGCAAGCTGGACATTATATGAGCAAGTCAAATGGGACAAAAACGGCATCCTCAGCCACGATTGGGAAACTTATCCCATACTGAGTTTTGCTGATGCACCACTGGTTGAAACGGTCATCCTGAGCCGTCCCAATCTGCCGAATGTCGGTGTGGGAGAAGCCAGCCAGAATCCGACACCCGCCGCGATTGCCAATGCCGTCTATTCAGCGGTGGGGATACGGTTGCGTGATGTGCCATTTAATAAAGATAATACAACCAAAGTCGAATAATCCTGTACCATGTTGATAGTCCTGCTGAAAAATCCGTTTCTGCTTTTCAGTTATACAAACAAGTGTTTTGCTTATTGCCGTTTTATTTTGGATGGTGTTCTCGCGGTGTACCGCATGACTCGCGTATGTTCAGCTGGGTTGGAATTTGCACAAATCTTTCAACGCGGTCAGGTTGTTCAAGTCGTTCTCGCAAGAGACGAAAGGACTCTTGAGCAAGGTCAACGGTAGATTGAGAAATTGTCGTGAGGGGTGGATTCAAAACAGCGGACAAAGGCAGTTCATCAAACGCCACAATAGCAAGCTCTTCGGGAACTTTGACATTGAGGTCATGCAGTGCATGCAACGCACCAACCATCATCAAATCATTTGCAACAAAAATCGCATCGGGTCGATTATCAGATTTGACAAATTCCTTCACCACGTTATAGCTTATGTCACGGTCAAAATTGCCGAACCGAATCCATTCCTCACGAATCGGAATATTGGCATCCAAGAGAGCCTGTTTATACCCCTTTAAGCGTTCCATGCCAGAGCTAATATGCTGTGACCCTGCTATCGTTGCGATATTTCTATATCCGAGGTCAAGTAAGTGATTAACGCCATCATATGCACCTTGAAAATTGTTGGATGTGACATAATCACCAACAAATCCCTCTAACTTTCGATCCAATAAAACAATGGGAATCCCCTGTGCCTGAATACTCATCAGTGTCTCTGGGTCTGTTCCCGGTGCAGGTACAACGAGAATGCCCGCAACATGCTCGGATTGTAGCAGGTCTAAGTACATTTGTTGCCGACCTAAATCATCCCCTGTGCTATATGCCAACATGCCAAGCTTATCTTGATAGGCAAGGTCTTCTGCATGCGTCAAAATTGAACCAAACATCGAACCTGTAATATCCGGTATCACAAAGCCAACCATATCCCTCAGTTGTTTTTTCAAACCCCTTGCGGCTCGGCTTGGTTGATAGTCCAATTTTTCAATCGCAGCTAATATTCGCTCACGATAGTCATCGGCTACATTGGGGCATTGTTTATCACGCGCGAGACAGTTGATTTTGCGACACCTGCTTCGCGGGCGACATCTGATATTGTTGGTTTCTTCATAAGTTACCCATCACTCACATATATGGTCTTATCATAGTTTTGATATACGCAATGCTCAAGCCATGAATACAATTTTACATACTCCTGACGGCACATAAGCAGAAAATTTTGTTCACTTGAAGTGACCTTCGGAAAGAAATTGTATAAAGGTTGGCGGATGAACACACAGGTTCATCCCTACGAAAAACGGCGAAAACCCTGTAGGGACAACACCTGCTTTTTCCGCAACCAGCAAGATAGATGATTTATTTAACACCGCGAACTAGACGCTCGAACTTTTTTGTACTTAAGAACGCAACTTATGACTGAAGTAAATAATCCACCGTTAGAAACGGTGGCTTTCAAGATTGCGCCTAGAAGGCGCGCTCATACAATTTTAGTTAATCAAACAATCTCTTCTGTTGAGCTTCTTGGTGCTTCTCTCTTGCTTCTTGCCACTTAACATATCGTCGAACTTTCTCCTCATCTATATCTACTGTACTCACACAGTAGCCTCGTGACCATAACTTTCCGCCCCATAATCGTTTCTTCACTTCTGGATAATTTGCAAACACGCGAAGCGCAAGCTTTCCTTTCAGAAATCCCATGATGGATGAAACACTATATTTGGGTGCAATTGATAATATGACATGTACATGATCCGCTTGCACATTCGCTTCAATTACCTCCACATGGTCTTTCTGGTCACACAGACGATAAATTTCTCGATAGACATATGCCCCTAATTCATCCTTCAATATTCGATAACGATATTTTGGACAAAATATGACGTGATACTTACATTGATATAGAGTATGTGTTAACTTCTTATACTCACGAGTCATGGTAAATCTCCTTTAAGTTCGCACCTTCTAGGACGATTTATCATACTCGTTTTCACATTACGGTTTAACCTCTGCTACTTCCACTACCAGAGGTAGTGGTTTTTTACATTTAATAAAATCCAAAAATACTATTCCGATGGTTCGCCGAGTGCGAAATTTTCTTGCCACCCCCGGTGTGGGTCCCTTTCTTGCTCTCATTGTTGCTATATTATTTTTCCGCTTTCAAACTGAAAGAATCCTCGCACCCGGCACAATCTCTCTAATTTTGCAACAAACCAGTTGGATTGCGGCTCTGGCAATTGGTCAGACACTTATCATTCTTACAGCTGGTATTGATCTGGCAAATGGGTCGATTATGGCGTTAGGTAATGTCGTCATGACATCGCTGGCTGTCGAGAGTGGCGTTGACCCCACCATCGCACTCGCTATTGGCTTTATGATGACGACAGGGTTTGGTCTTGCTAATGGTATCTTGGTGACAAAGCTCAACATCCCACCATTTATCGTCACGCTTGGGACACTTAATATTGCTTTTGCTCTGACAAGAATCGTTGCCACAACCACAATCTCTGGGTTGCCCGATATTATGAGATTTTTTGGGAATTGTTTCAGTCTAACCGACATCATCGGTCCCGGTCTGGCAGATGCTCTCAGTGGCATTGTAGACCCCCAGTTATTGACCACGCCGATTACATATGGTGCGGTTGCTGTTGTTTTGATGTACTTCTTTATGTGGTTTGTCCTGAGGGAAACTGCCCTCGGTCGTCATATCTATGCTGTTGGCGATGACCCCGAAGCCGCACGATTGACAGGTATTCCCGTGAATCGAATTTTGCTGATTGTCTATTCGTTATCTGGTGTGTTCTACGGCATTTCAGGTTGGATTTTGATTGGGCGTATTGGTTCAGGCGACCCGAATGCTGGTCAAACGGCTAACCTTGATACGATTACGGCAGTGGTTATCGGTGGCACGAGCCTTTTCGGCGGTAGAGGGAACATTCTCGGTACGCTTATCGGCGCGCTGATTGTTGGTGTTTTCCTGACGGGATTGCAGATTACAGGTGTTGACCCACTCTATCAACGTCTGATAACAGGTGTATTGGTCATCGGTGCAGTTGCTATTGATCAATTTTCACAGCGTATGAACTAAGACAACATATCGCATTGATAATCGCTAATTTCAATATATGACGATGGATAAAACAATGAATGATTCAACTACACACGACGGTGTCATGTCACAAGAAACGAATACAGCCGATACAGACAAGTCGCCTATCCTACAAGCCAAAAACCTTGTCAAACGGTATGGGCAAGTTGTCGCACTCGATGGCGCAGACTTTGAGCTGTATCCGGGCGAAATTCTAGCCGTCATCGGCGATAATGGTGCTGGCAAATCCACTTTGATTAAAGCACTATCTGGTGCAATCCAACCGGATGAAGGCGAGATATTCCTGAATGGTAATAAAATCCGGTTCTCAGGTCCGAGTGATGCCCGCGCACATGGTATCGAGACAGTTTATCAAACACTGGCAGTCGCACCGTCCATGAACATTGTGGAAAATCTTTTTCTAGGACGGGAGATTCGGCGCAAGGGAATCTTGGGGTCGGTCTTTCAATTGCCGGATAAAAAGCAAATGCTGAATGATGCCACAACCTATATGCAAGACTTGAAGTTTCGGATACAGTCGATGAAGCAACCTGTTAGCACCCTATCCGGTGGGCAACGACAAAGGGTGGCAGTGGCGCGCAGTGCGGCTTTTGCACGTAATGTTGTAATTATAGATGAGCCAACGGCAGCCTTAGGTGTCAAAGAGTCTGGCATGGTGCTTGACCTCATCCGAAAAGTGCGTGACCGTGGCTTGCCTGTCATCCTCATTAGCCATAATATGCCCCACGTCTGGGAACTGGCTGATAGGATTCATATTCAACGGTTAGGTCAGCGGGCAGCCGTTATCACACCGACTGAATATTCCATGTCAGACGGTGTTGCTATCATGACAGGTGCGAAGGATATTTAAGCTCCTGTTTAGTCAAATACATGGGTTCTCATTTCATTCGACCATTTGCGCGCTAACCTATGGTTGTGTATTTATTTTGATTGAACTTTCCAATATGCAAACATATCTCAATAAATAAGCATCCATGTTGCTGGTTATTGGTTGTTAGTTTTTGGTGTAAACACTCGTTTTGGGACAGCACTGTCCAATCACAAACAACCAAAAACCAATGACAGGTGTTTGCAAGGACTGATAACTTCAGAATTTCAACCGACTTCGATACAGCACCTATCTATATTGAAATGTTGGCATTCACCATACATAATCAGTACAAATAATATGATGTATGAAAGTGACTTTAAATGCCAAAAGATACCTTATTACAATGGCGGGACGAATTCCCAATTTTAGAGACCTGCAATTATTTGATTAGCAATTCGCTCGGTGCGATGCCCCACAAAGTCTACGATAGCCTCAAGTTTTATGCTGATACATGGGCGGAACATGGCGTATCCTCATGGGGAAAAGGCTGGTTTGAAATGCCGCAGATGGTCGGTAATAAGATTGCACCATTGATGGGGGCAGCAGAAAATACGGTGCTGGTTCATCAGAATGCTAGTATCGCCAATAGCATCTTGTTCGGTGGGATGGACTTCAGCGATACAAAGCGCAATAAAGTTGTCATCACCGATATGGACTTCCCCAGTGATATTTACGTGTTACGTCGCTGGTTGCCAGAACATATGCAAGTCCATATCGTGAAAACCAAAGATGGCATCAGCATTGATACTGATGAGCTCCTCGATGCCATTGACGAAAATACGCGCCTTGTAAGTGTGTCGCATGTGTTGTTTCGTAGCGCATATATCATGCCTGCACAGGAAATTGTCGAAAAAGCCCACAGCGTCGGCGCAGAAGTTGTGTTCAACGGCTATCATAGCATCGGCGTGATTCCAGTTGATGTGACTGCTATGAACGTTGATTACTATATCGGTGGGGTTCTGAAATGGCTGTGCGGTGGCCCTGGTGGTGTGTTCATGTATGTACGTCCTGATAAGCTCAAGTCACTTGATCCCAAAGTCACAGGATGGTTCGCACACAAAACGCCATTTGCATTCGATACCGAACATTTTGACCTGCGCGACGATGCCTATCGTCTGATGAATGGTACACCGGGGATTGCATCACTTCATGCGATTCAACCGGGAGTCGATATTATCGCTGAGGTCGGCGTGGGTGCGATTCGTGAAAAATCAGTCCGTCAGACCAATATGCTAATTGACCTCGCTGACGAAAAAGGGTATGAAGTCGTTAGTCCCAGAGACAGTGAACGGCGTGGGGGTACAGTCACTCTGAATCCTCCAGAAAGTTATGCCGTATCGCGCGAACTGATTGCCCGCAATATTAAAATTGACTACCGTGAAAATGCTGGTATTCGCGTTGCGCCCCACTTCTACACGACCGATGACGAAGTCCGACAATCTGTTGATACCATCGCAGAAATATTGTCTGATGGAAGTTGGAAGCAACATACACAATCCCGTGATTTTGTTACTTAGTCAGCTTGCCTTTAATTTCAGTCGTGGAAGTAAGTGCAATTAGATTGAACGGTATAACTCGTTTATGTTGTCTTGTTGGGTTTGATAACGATTAACCCTGACCATGCCTATGAAGTATCGCGTGAGCTGATTGCCCGTAACATCAAAATTGACTACCGTGAAAATGCAGGGATTCGCGTTGCGTCTCACTTCTACACCACTGATGACGAAGTCAGACAGTCTGTTGATATGATTGCAGACATCTTATCTGATGGCAGTTGGAAGCAACACACACAATCACGCGACTTTGTAACTTAGTCGCTATTCTTGCGGAGTTTCTCCAGTATATCTGTTTGTACGATTCCCTCGTCAATAGCTTGCTGAATAGTTTGTTCGGTCTTTTGCTGGAGTTCTTCGCGGTTTTGGTAAAAATAAGCAAGTGCACCATAAAGTTGCACGCGGTCTATCTTGAACCATTCCAACAGAGCTTGTTCCGAGTTCCCATCTTTATGTGCATAGCCGATTGCATCAACATGTATATTGGTATTAACAATCACGGCACTACCATAAGCATTGATTTCTACATATGTTGTCACGACCAATTATGACCTCTTGCACTTATTATCGTTATCATATCGTGAAATTATTTTGCGTATTCGTACCTTAATTCTACACCTCCAACTATACATCAGACACTAGATGTGAAATATAAGATTCTGCTAGCAACCGTACACTGAACAAATGAGCGAGTTGAACAAGCCAAAGTATCTGTTAAGGTTGAGTTTCTCACCACACAACTAAAGAGGGACTCAGATGTTCAACTCACAAAGTTATAGTAAATGGAGACAGATGTTATGGCAACTGATTCCTGATGATTGTGAAAGTCGTTTACTCAATCTAACGTGGTTAATAGTGGGTATTTTTGTGAGTGGAAGTGTGTATACAAGTGTGATCGCGCGTCATCTACCGATTCGAGCAGATAAATTGAGCATCGCAAAACGGTTGGAACGATTTATGTCCAATAAAGCGGTTGATGTGGAGCGATGGTATCATCCATGGGCAAGTTGGTTGATTGAGTCTGCCAGTGTTGGTGGGACAATTCATTTGGTTGTTGATAGCACAAAAGTGAGTGCTTATTGTCGTCAAATTATGATAAGTGTCGCGTATCACCGTCGGACCTTACCCATTATCTGGGATTGGGTCGAGCACCCGCGCGGTCACGCAAGCACACAGGTTCAGATTGATTTGCTCAAACGCTTGTATCCGATGATCCCTAGCGGTGTTCAAGTCAGTTTTGTTGGGGATAGTGAGTTTGGTGCGAGTGCTTTGATTGCCCTGCTCAAAGATTGGGGATGGGATTATGCTGTGCGTCAAAAGGGAAATATCCTCTTCCAACACATCGGTTCAACGCAGTGGCAACGGTTGGATAGTATTGATCTCAAGCGAGGCGAAACATTGTGGTTTGGGAATATACAACTCAGTCAAAGTCACGCGCAATCCTCTCATCTTGTTATGCACTGGAAGGCAGGTGAGAAAGAACCATGGTTTTTAGCAACGAATCAATTGTCTGGTTTGCCCACCATTCGTCTTTATAAGCGACGCATGTGGATTGAAGAAATGTTTGGTGACATGAAAGGGCATGGCTTCAATCTTGAACTCAGTCGATTTCGGACTCCTGAGCGCTTGTCACGATTGACTTTAGCCGTCTGTATTTTATATGTTTGGCTTGTCACCATCGGCGAATACGTGCTACATCATCGCTTTAATGGAGAAGTTGACCGTAAAGATCGACAGGATTTAAGTATTTTTCGTTTAGCATGGGACTGGCTTGAACGACGATTTGTCTTTAACGATCCCATCCCCATTATATTCCAACCGAACTTTTGTTTGGTGTCCGGTCGCTAGAAAATATATCGAAAGTGACATATTTTTGTCATTAATTTAGACTTATCCCCTCCCTAAATCCTTCCCCAATACATTGGAGAGGGACTTCATTCCCCTCCCGGAAGCTTCGGGGAGGGGGCTATGGGGTGGGGTTGAACGGTCATGAGCCATTTTTACGTGATGGCTGTATAACGCTTACATTGTCTTTACAAGTTCTTCAGTCAATGTACAGACCCTACAGCTTATATCCCATTGTACGACGTAGGACAAATTCGTCACGTTCTTCGATTTGATTTCGCAAGCGGTTGAATGAGCTATCGAGACGGTCAAGTGAGAGTGAATCTTCTTCTTCGTTGACCAACTGCGTCAGCGCATAGATTGCGACCTCACGGATGAATGCACCCGGATAACCAACCAGCTTTTCGGCGACGGCGACGTGGTCATCTTGCCACATCTCGCCGACATACTTCTGCAACATGAGTTCAGCATCATGTACGGTGCGGGTTTCTGGGATAATGAAGATACGGTCTAAACGTCCGGGGCGTTTCATGACCCGTTCGTCAATAGCTTCGGGATAGTTGGTGGTCGAAATTAACAGCGTTCCGGCATCATTCTCAAACGATTCTGAGCCATCTAACACATTGAGGATGAGGGCTTTTTCGTCGTTGCTGAGGTAGGCATCCAGTTCTTCAAGGATAATCAGGGTCGGCTTCTTAGAATCGGCGGCGACATATAATGCCCGCTGGATTTTCCAGAACGATGAACCATCACTATCAGCACTGGAAATATAGATAGCTTGATAGTCTTGTTCTATAATCCGTTTGGCAAGCGCATTACACAACATTGACTTGCCCGTCCCCGGCACACCAGCAAACAATAATTTGCGGAACGGGTTCAGGTTAAGGCGTTTATAAATGTCCACGCCACGTTGAAAGAATGCTTCGACATCTCTGAGGATTTCTTCTTTTAAATCCGTCGGCAGAATAATCTCGTCCCAATCCACTTTGGGTTCAAACGAGTTGGTATTGCCGCCGATGACAATCACTTTTGATTCAGGATAGGCGAGACGCTGGCAGGTCTGCGTAAATGACCCCCACGCTTTCATGTAGGCTTTGGGCACACTCGCAACCACAGCGACTTCGTGGTCATCGGTATAATAAGCGGACATGACCAATACATCGAATATATCGCCACCATCTTCTGCAAAATGATACAGGTAAGTGCCGGTCTGTGTGACCAGTTCACCCTGATAGTTGTGGTCAAATACAGGCAAAAATTCTGGATTTTCCAGTGGCTCATAGCCTTTAAACACAAAGGTATCTGCCAGTTTAATCTCGTCATTAAACTTGGCAAGCATGACACCGTTAACACAGATTTCGGCAGTGATTACAGTGATGTAATCGTCGCGTGATTGTGTGGGAATCCAGTTTTCGGCAATCCATGCCGACATCAAATCAGTTTTGAGGACAGGTGATACATTATTGGGTGAAAAATCAAACGACATAGACGGCTTTCATTACCAGTTAATTCAATTCAGACGGTGGGTTAGTTGTTATAACCTATATTTATTATACTCAAATTTGGAGTTTGGTTACGTTAGATGTTTGCATGACCTTGCTCAATTAGTATAGAATAATCATGATTATTCTACAACACGGCTTTTGGTTCATCATAAGTATTTAAAAAAGTTCTTAAAAGTTCATAACAGATATGAGATTATTTGATGCAAAAATCAGACCTTAAGTTTTCTTTCCGATTTCGGGTACGCTATTCAGAAATTGATGCACAGGGGATTGTGTTCAATGCGCATTATCTGACTTATTTTGATACCAGTATCACGGAGTTTTTGCGGTCAGTGGGGCTAGACTTCGGCGGGCAAGATGTCGCTACACTGGAATATGATTATCATCTGGTCAAGTCGGTGGTGGAATATCATGCGCCGATTTACTTCGATGAGTTTATTAATGTGTTTGTTGGGGTGGCGCGCATCGGCAACAGCAGTCTGACCTTCCATCTGTTTGTTTATGGCGATGATGATAAACAACCCAGAACATCCGGTGAGATTATTTGGGTGTATGCCAATCGCAAAACGGGTAAGTCTGTGACTGTGCCTGATGACATACGCGAAATACTTGCGCCGTATATGTTGCCGTCAGATAGCTAACCCTAATCGTAGCCAAACTCAACGTGCAACTCAAGATTACCCAAGGCGATGATGTCACCGTCATCAATGATATATTCTTTGGATGGGGTCATGCGTTTGCCATTGAGTAGTGAACCGTTCAGGCTGTCGATGTCTTTCATATGGACATGGTTATCCAATGCCAGAACCATCACATGATAGCGTGATACACCTGCCTCTGCCCCATTGAGGTCGGTTAAATCAATCGTCACATCATAGTCGCGGATAGATGCCTTACGTCCAATCACCATCATTGGCTCAATTTCTGTTGAAATCATGAGGTCTTTATCTTGAGTTGAGCGTAGAATAAGATGAGTCGGGAAGCCGTTTTTGTAGACGATGTTTGCCCGTTCATCAGCAGTAGTGATATTGGTATTGCTGATAGACAGTTGACGTGTACTCGGTACAATTTCAGTCGATTGTTGGAAGACCATTTTAGTTTCCCTCAGTTTAGCTAGTATTGCGGTGACACGAGTCCTTTTTTATAAATTCATTGTATCGCAATATCTTGTTTGTTACAATTGAGATTTCGTAATATTGAATGATAGAAAGGTCATTTTATGATTGTTGTTTCTGGCACAGTACCTGTTCGTGGTGACAAACTCGATGAGGTCAAAGCGGTGGCGATTAAGATGCAAGATGCGTCATCGGCAGAAGACGGATGTATCACCTATCGCTTTTATCAAGATTTAGAAGACCCGACCCTGTTTCGTGTTTTTGAAGAATGGGAAACACAAGAGGCATTGGAAGCCCATTTTAAGACCCCGCATATGGCAGAATTTAGTAGCCAACTTCCCGATTTAGTTGCAGGTCCAGGTGACATCACGCGCTACGAAGTGAGTGCACACAATAAGCTGTAGTTAATCATTCGCCTCTGCCGTCGCAGTCAGAAATGTAAGTGAAACTGATGCCGGTAGGAGCGTAGTTGTTGCCGTTGGCTGTGGGGTCCAGAAGGGTGTCCAAGACGGTAACGGAATCATGGATGGTGTTGGATAGGGTGTCCGTGTCGGGAATTGCCCATTCTCGTCACATAAGACAGCCAAGTTAAAGCGGGCACGCTCTTCACAGGTAAATTCACGAATATAACGATTGTTTTGTGTCCATTGGCGCATCTCAGCTAAATTCCCAACGCGCCAAAACTTAACATGTCCCTCACCATCACCGGATGCCAACTGGGACTGGTCAGGATGAAATGCCACACCATAAATTACCTCAGAACCCCTATCCTCAATCACAAGTAATGGGTCACCCGTCGCTGTATCCCAGAGACGGATTGTTTCATCATTGCTACCTGAGGCAAGTATCTTACCATCCGGGCTGAATGCAACTGTTCGCACCCATTCCGAATGACCGATTAATGTATGTAGATGCTCGCCTGTTTCAACATCCCAAAGACGAACCGTTTCGTCGTCACTTGATGATGCTAATAGCCTACCATCCGGGCTAAATGCAATCGCCCAAATACGGTCGGCATGTCCGACTAATATGTGAATGGGTTCACCTGTTGTTGCATCCCAAAGACGAACTGTATCGTCCGAACCGCCTGATGCAAATATATTCCCAATTGGACTAAATGCCACAGCCCAAACTCGGTCAGTATGGTCTGTCAAGTTCAATAGTTCGTCACCTGTTTGCACATCCCATAAACGTACTGTTTCATCAAATGCGCCCGATACCAATCGTTGACCATCAGGACTAAAAGCTAAACTCTGAACATCATCCTCATGTCCTTCTATTGTCAACAACTCCTCACCACTTGCCACATCCCACAGCTTGATAAGCTCATCCCCGCCGGCTGACGCAAGTTGTGTTGATTGTGGATTGAATATTGCTTGTGTGATACCACTACGGTGACCTTCAAATATATGAATAAGTTGATATGTTTCTAAATCCCATAACTTAATCCAACTGTCCACACTTGCCGATGCAAGCAAACGACCATCTGCGCTATAATCGACACTTGATACAAAAACTCCATGTGCTTCTTCAAGTGTATGTACATGTGTTGCTGGGGAAATATCCCAAATGCTGACCATATGGTCATTCCCAACTGAAACAAGCCTTTCCCCATCAGGACTAAAGCGAATCTCATTAATCCAGTCATCGTGACCAAACAAGGTCGCAACTTCTTCAAATAATGTAGTAGACCAATACCTTATTTCTCCTTGACGGCAGATTACTTGGGCGTTAGTGACACAACTAGCAGACACGATAATATCCCCATCAGGGCTATAAGCAATACTTCTAATTGTACGACTGTGTCCTGTCAGGGTTGCTACCTCAATTGAACCCCGTATATCCCAAACCTTTATTGTGTTCTCACTACTATCGGATGAAACAAAATGACCATCAGGGCTAAATGCAACACTGTTCACAAAGCCTAGTTCAGTCCCTAATGTCGAAATAAATTCACCATCGGTTACAGTCCATAGGCGTACTGTGCCGTCGTTACTAGATGTCACAAATCGGCTACTATCTGGATGAAACGCAACATCGGTTACAATATCAGTATGGTCGTTTAGTGAGTATAGAATTTGCCCTGACGCGATATCCCAGACATTGATTAAACCTGATTGACATTCATCGGTGTTTTCATATGAACACCCGACAGTAATCAAGGTATGACCATCTGGACTAAACTTAACAGTGGTCAGCCAATCTGATGTTGTATCAAGTTGTGCGACAGTTTCCTGTCTATCTACATCCCATAGTGTTGTCTCGAAGCTATCACAAAAAATAGATAAGTCTTTTGTACCACATCCAATAGAGGCGATTAGGCGACCATCTGGATTAAAATCCAAGCTAACCACCGAATCTACATGTGTTGTTATCAACGCTTCTTGCTCACCTGTACCAGTATTCCACAATTTGATTTCACCTTCGATACAAATATTGAGGGAATCAAAGTCTGGGTCTGTTGCGTGGCAGCTCCCTGTTGCAATTTTTGTACCATCGGGTGAATAGGCAACACTGGTAACCCAATCCTCATGTGCGATAAAGGACAACCTATTGTAAGACTGGTGGAAGCTCTGATAAAACACAGATAACACATCAATAGGAGGTTGATTTACACTAACAGCTTCATATGCGAACGGCATTGCAATGCTTTCATCCGATTGGTTGATTTGAGCCTGCCCAGCCATTTGATACAGAAAGTTCTCCGACTGTGCAGTTGCCCGAATCGCCTGCGCTTCTGCTTGTTGGGTATTGGCTATATTGGCTTGCCCGCGTGCAATTGTGGCTGTGATTAGATTTTCGTTTGCCTGTACTTGCGATGTTGAGGCTTGACTGCTGGCTACAACAGCATTACTACCAGTAATAATACTAATCACGACTCCAATTACAGCAATTGTTCCAGCAACAAAACCACCGAGTCTCAGATTACGTAATGTCCGTTTCCGGCGTGTATCAACCTGTCGGCTATGAGTTATATATGTAGTCAACACTTGCAATGATTCGTCAATTTTGATGTTGGATAGACCATGCTGTCTGGTTTTCGCTTTATCAAGCCATGCTTCGCCATCATCAATTTCGCTACCAATTAGCAAAAAGTCATCTGTCCCTCGGCTCTTCCAATTTTTCATCTGTACAATGAGTCGTGCTTGTTGGCGGTCAAATTCGAGGTCAGTGTTGACAGTATCAATTAAGGTTGCGATGGCATCCGCGAAGGGTATCGGTGTCCCATCAGCCCCTTGATTAAAGAAAATCCAGTTGCGTTCCTGCAAGGCTTCGCGCCCAATACTGACAAGGGCAGGCAAATTACGTCCGGCTAGCATCTTCAATAGTAGTGTGTCGGTTGGCGTATCTGGTATCTGCACATCAAAACTGGTTTTTGTGATGTGTACGGGAATAATCCGTTTACCATATTCAATGGCATGAGCAAGTTCTAAGGCACACACGGTCGATTGTAAGGAGTCGTCACTCATCAGAAAGATAAACGTCGAGGCATTATCAATCCCACGCTTAATTTCGTCCCACCATCCCGCAGATAAGGGTATATCCTGCCAATCGACCCACGTACTGATATTGTGTTCCGCAAGTGCATCAAATAGGGACACCGCAAAGTCTTTGTTGTTGCGTGAATAGGATATAAATACATCCGACATATTTGCCTCCGGTTGATCAAAACCTGTTCATATTGTGGCATGTGATGATATGACCTGCAAGCAAATTGCACAAAATCTTAGCGTAGGGAAAGCGCACATTGGATAGGCAGAGTGCATCGCATAGACTATAATCGCCTTAACTAAAAACATACAGTATAGAATGGAGAACCCATGCGACGTTTGATGGTGTTGTTTTTACTATTAAGTTTATTTTCAATGACCTTGAGCGCACAGTCAACCGACCTTGTCCTGAATTGGGACCCGGCACTGAATACGGTAACAGGTTCAGTTGAAATTACAGGGACAGCTAATATCCCAAATCAACAAATCTTCTTTGTCGAAGCCGCGACCTATGACCCTGCCAACCCGATAACCGACCAGTGGACACCGATTGTCTTGCCACAGTTTGTTCCGGTGACAGGTGGCGCACTCGGTACATGGGACACAACGACCTTCCCCGATGGCTTGTATCAATTGCGGTTGCATGCCGTCAACCAGAACAACGATAGTCTGTTTTATGCAGTTGCGCCGATTGCTGTGAATAACGGCGGAGCAGTCACCAACACGGCACAGGTCGCACAGATAGAAATGGCGAATGTCGTCAGCGAAGAATCTGCACCTGCACAACCTGCTGGGGCAAGTGGTGGTAGCAGTGGTGAAACGGTCATGATTGCTGGTTTGGAAATGTTCCCATCACCAGAGGTTGAGAATAATCTGCCCTTAGAGGTTGGTGGACACGTCCGCTACTTTGATGATTCCACCAAACAACTGATGCGCGATACCGGTATGGTGTGGGTCAAATGGCAAGTCCCTTACTTTGAAGGCACAGACCTTATCATCGCTGCTGACCGTATCAACTGGTCACACGAAGCTGGCTTCAAAGTATTGCTGAGTATCACCGGAGAGAAAGAAGCTCTCGCAACAGGTGGTGAAGAATATCTCGATGGCTATGCAGAATTTCTTGGTGGTGTGGCTGCGATTGGTGCGGATGCAATTGAAGTCTGGAATGAGATGAACATTGACCGTGAGTGGCCCACAGGACAAATTGACCCACGCCGTTATGCTATCATGCTCGAAAAAGCCTACAACGCCATTAAAGATGCGAACCCGAACACGATGGTAATTACAGGGGCATTGGCTCCAACTGGTGCAGAAGGTGCGTTTGGTCTGGCGAGTGTTTGGAACGATGACCGCTACTATCAAGGGATGGCAAATGCAGGTGTAGCAAATTTTGCGGATTGCATTGGCGCACACTATAACGAAGGTATCTTGCCACCGACTTCACAGGGCGGTGACCCTCGCGGTGAATATCCGACCCGTTATCTGCCATTGATGCTGAACCGGATTGCCTTCCCCTTCCGTGGGTTGGATATTCCAATGTGTATGACCGAGATGGGGTATCTCTCACCGGAAGGCTATGGACCGCTACCTGATGGTTTTGCATGGGCAGGTAATGTTACTGTTCAGCAACAAGCAGAATGGTTGGCACAGGCAATCACGATTTCCTCAAACTTCGAGCAGATGCCTGTCGAGATGATTATCGTCTGGAACATCGACTTTGATAATTATGACAACGACCCGCAAGCAGGCTATGGGATTTTGCGACCCGATGGGACATGTCCGGCATGTGCGACTATCGCGGCATTGCAGGAATAAATTACAGTTAGATTGTTATGGGAGTGGGGCTGTGTCTCACTCCCATACCTATAAACTTAAGGTCGATTGGATACTATATTGTATTCACTCAGCATGTCAGGGATTGCTTCTCAATGGTCATATGGCTCGGTATGAATCGTCACCCGTGACAGTTCATGAATGTTGCCACGCAAGAGTGTCTCAGCAGATTCGGCAATGGCATGGGCGGACTCGATGGTCATCTGCGGTGACAGGGTCGCATGCACATTGAGATTGAATCCGTGATAACAAGCGTTGGTCTGCCAATCGTGCCAATCGACATTCGGGAAGGTTTCCGTCAATAGGGTCTGTGCTTGTTCCTGTATGCTGAGGGTGCGCGGACTTTCCAGATTGGGTTCATCAGCAGGCTGAGCGGGTTCGATATGCGTCACCACCCGTGTCACATCAGGGAGCTGATGATGCAATGCTTCCTCCAGTTGGGATACCTGTGCATGCGCCTCGCCGAGTGTTTGCTGAGGTGGCACTTCTACATGACATTCCAGCACCTTGCCATCTTGATTATCAGTGATGCTGACTTCATGAGTCGCCAATCCGAGGGCATCAGCACAGGCACGCGCCGTTAAGGCATAATCACGGTCATCTGTTGGCGCGGGGACAAAATGCACTTCCACTTCGGCAACACCATCAAGTTCATCCTCCAGCTGTGACCGAATTGCCGAGGTAATCACGGCGGTATGGTCGGCGGTCATCTCCCGTGCTACTTGAACATCAATATCAATCAGGGCATTATCAACTGTACCCCGACTTCTAGCACGAACAATCCCCTGCACTGACGGAATATGCGACAGAACGTCACGCAAATAATCAGGCGAATACGGCGCAGTATCAACCAGCACCGCTGTCGTCTGTGACAAAATCTCATAGGCAGACTTGGCAATTAGTCCGGCGACAATCACTGCAACAACCAAATCCATCCACGCAAATCCCAATGTGACAAAGACCATGCTGACAATCACCGACAGCGTGACATAAACATCGGCACTGGTATTCTTGGCATCTGCCAGCAATATCTGCGAACTGAGTTCTTCTCCGCGTCGGATTTGATAGCGACTGACAAAGATGTTCACAACCAACGTGACACCCAAAACCATAAAGGCAATCGGTGTAAGGGTCGGGTCATCACCGCCGAAGAAGCGACCAATAATCCCTTGCACCATTTCCCACGCAGTTAACAACAATAAGCCACCAATCAACAAAGCCGATAGTGTCTCGAATTTGCTGTGTCCGTAGGGGTGGTCATCATCAGGTGGACGGTCAGCGATACGCACTGCGACCAATCCGGCGACGTTGCCCGCACTATCTGTCAGCGAATGGACTCCGTCGGCTGTGATAGCCAATGCGCCACTCATCAGCCCAACGGCAATTTTACCGATGGCGACTGCTAAATTGAGAATGAGTGTGATGCCGAGAACGTGCTCGACTTGTTGACGTTGTGTTTGCATAGGTGGTTATTGGTTTACAGTTATTGGTTGCTGGTTATTGGTTTACAGTTATTGGTTTACGGTCAAATGTCGCAGGGAATGACTTATGTCTCATTCCGCATCGACTGTAAATCCAGCATATGACAAACCTGACCGTTTCGACAATCACGAACATCAAAATTAGGTCAGGCTTATTTCCATATTTGGGTGGCTTAGCTTGAGGATGCACCCACCAATCGACTGCGAATATCACTGGCTAAACTTTTGACCATTAACATCGGGATACGCTTGAGCACCTGCCGGAACTCCGCTGGGGTAATCTCTCGCGCCAGATAATGCATAAACTGTATCTGAAAGTCACGGTCGGTCATCAATCCCTTGCCCATCACCTTGAACAGATAAGCAGGCACATTAGCATACAGGTTTTGCTTGACATTGGAGACGGTCTGCTTGAACATCTCGTAGGTCTCGTCCATGAGTTGCTGTTGGTAGGTTGCGCCAGCGACTTCCCATGATACATTGTTGTGTTTCCAATCGTTGATGGCATGTGCCAGCAATTTTGATGTGAGGAGCGCATCGTAGATACCTTGCCCATCAGACGGGTCTTTATAATGAACGGCATCACCTACCAATGCCCAACCTGTCCCATAGGCTTGACGATAGCCATTGCCGATTTGCTTCATACCGACAACATCAGAGATACGCTCCGCATTTGCCAGACGTTGACTTAGGTGCGGGATACTATGCACGGTAGATTCATAGGCTGATGTATGTCCTTGTTCACCAAAATCAACGGCATCGGTTCGCATCGCAATACCGATATGATAGGTTCGTTCAGCAATCGGCACAACCAAAACCATCAGCCCTTTGCCTGTGTTGTAAGTCGTGATGGCATGAGGGTAGTCAGCGGAGTAGTCATCCATGTTTTCCCATTCAGCAATATAGACTGCGCTGGTATGTTGGTTGCGTTCTTCGACAACCTGTGCGCCGACTTGCCGTGCCAGAAAACTATAGCGACCATCAGCACCCACGACCAAATCCGCAGTGAATGTCATCACTTGCTGATTACGTTTGCCGACGATACCCATCGCTTGACCGGAGGAATCCATCTGTATTTTGGTGACAGCAAAACCATCATATGCCGTCACAGTGGATGCTTCGCTGGCTTTCTGCCATAGGGCGTTATCAAAGGTCGCACGGTCAACCCCATAGAAGTGGTCGGGCTGTAAACCAATGGTGGTGATGTTCATTTCGGTCACGACACCGTTGACAAAATCGCCAACCATGCGGTCAATACGACTGCCAGCACGAGTATATTCGGATTCATTTAAGCCAAGTTCATCCAATAGTTTTATCGTGCCGGAATGTATAAACGGGGCAGAGGGTACATTCGGACGGGATGGAAAGGTAGCGCGGTCTACCAAGAGGACACTGATATTGTGTTCGGCGAGTCGAATAGCGAGGCTAGCTCCTGCACAACGTCCCCCGATGATAATGACATCAAAATGTGTAGCAGTCATATCGTTTCCCCATTTATGCTTGACCATACATTACCTCAATTATTACAGACAAGTAATATTGACGCAACGTTTTCTATAGCTCCAAACCACTTAGAAACACTAGCGATACCCGATATAACAGATTTGAGATACTTAAGTGCGATATAGAACTTATGCAAACCTCTTATCTAAATTAATGAAATAATTTGTAATTTTCATAATGTTGTGCAATATTAAGCTAAATATGATTTTGTCATATGCACAGTAAGTCTAAGATTAAGGGGAGTCAGATGCGTAATAAGATATTTATTCTTTTCATTATTTTTACACTTGCCCTATCGTTGGTTGCTCCAGCACTTACAAGTGATGGTGGCGATTCGGGTACAACTGTCACGGTTGAAAAAACAGATGGTGATGCCAAAGTTGACAAAGGTGGCGACGACGGCGACGCTGGCGATGACGGCGACAAAGGTAAAGATGGTCAGGACGGTCAAGACGGTGCTGACGGTAACAATGGCAAAGACGGCAAAGACAGTGCTGACGGTAACGATGGTAAAGACGGCAAAGACGGCACAGTCAATAAAGACGGCAAAAATGGTGGCAAAGGCGGTAACGGTAAAGATGGTAAAAACGGTGGCAAAGGTGGCAATGGTAAGGATGCCAAATCGCATGGTAAAGATGCGACCACCGACGGAACTGATGGGACGGACGGAACGGACGGCGACGATGCTGATGGCGACATCACGGTAAACGTTGACGGTCAAGTCGATGGCGACGTTGTCATTGATAACGCTGGCGGTGACGGTGGCGCTGGTGGCGACGGTGGCGATGGTGGCGACGGTGGCGATGGTGGTGACGGTGGCGACGGTGGCGATGGTGGCGACGGTGGCGATGGTGGCGACGGTGGCGATGGTGGCGACGGTGGCGACGGCGGGACTGCCCAACTGAATAAAAACGGCAAAAAAGGCGGTAACGGCGGTAAAGCTGGTAACGCTGGCAAAGGCGGTAACGGCGGTAAAGCTGGTAATGGTAAAAACGGCAAGAACGGTGGCGACGGAACTGACGGCGGTAATGGTGCTGACGGCGGTGATGGTGGCGACGGTGCCGATATAACTGTTAACGTCAATGACGAAATCACCGGGTCACTGGATGTTGATGCCAGTGGTGGTGACGGTGGCGATGCGGGCGACGCAGGTGATGCGGGTGACGCAGGCGATGCCGGACAAGGTGGCGACGGCGGTGATGGTGGTGACGGTGGCGATGCGGGTGAAGCAGGCGACGGTGGCGATGGCGGTAATGGTAGCCCCGGTGGTTGTGATACCTGTAAAGCAGGTAAAGATGGTAGCGATGGCGCGGATGGTAAAGACCGCTCTGATGGTATCAATGGCGCAGATGGCAAAGACGGCAATGATGGTCAACCCGGCGAAGCAGGTGAGGCGGGCGAAGCAGGTGAGGCGGGTGAAGACGGCGAGGGTGGCGACATCACGATTGTGATTACTGCGCCGATTGGTGGTAACGTCAATGCGACGACCAACAACGGAACCGTTGATATTACACTCGAAGGTGATGCAACTGTTGGGGGTGAAATTACAGCCGAAGCTGATTATGCAACTCTGACATTTGACCTGACCACTCACAAACAAAATGATATTGACGCACTCAATGAAGTATTGGGTAACAGTAGCGGTACAATCACCATCAATGGCGAGACCTATACATGGAACAACTTCGATGAGCTTATCAACGAGTTGGAATACATTGCCCTAAAGAAGAAAAACAAAGAGGAAAAATCCGAAGTTGTTGTCACAGTTAACGAACCTGTGCCACAAACATCAGGCAATACATCCACAGGTCCCTATATCAACGTTGGCATGATGGACAACCTGATGTCGGTTTACACCCATGATGCGATTGGTAACCCCGGTATCTTCGTGGACTCGATTGGCGTAGACTTCTTTGTTCCTCTGAGTGTCTTGCAACAATTCACTGTTGACCCAACACAGAACCAACAGATTGCTTGCAACGATGACAATACAATCTGCATTTACTTGCTCAGTACAGGCGAATATCAAGTTAATGTGCGGGTACAGGGACAATTTGTGTCATTGGTATTCACAGGTATCAATGGGGCGAATCCTTATATCGCAGAATACAGCGGGTAACGTGTCCGCTAAATAGTCAAAAGCATACTAATCGCTATGGGCGTGGGCTGGTCTGCTCCCATAGCGATTGAGTGTAGGCATAATTTCAATGTTATTGCTTGCGTTGTTTTTTGTCTGTGCTGTACACTTCACGCATCAATGGCGTTGACCTATCCGACGACCACGGCGCATAAGGTGCCATCGTCATCCGCGCCAACATGAGCAACACTTCATCATAGTTTACGCGCCACCCTCGGAAGTTCCGCCACGCCTCATCACGGTCAGCGACCATCGGCAGCCCTGCATCCCGCAATTCATCAAAGGCTTCATCAAATTCTTGACGGGTTATGCTTATCGGGTCATCTTCCGATGGCTCAGCATTATAAGGATAATCAAAGAAGTCGGCGATACTCCGCAAGGCAACATACCCCGCCCTTAGGCAAATCACCCCTCGAAATTCACGGGGCATATCAACCGCCGCATCTTGCAAGGCAATCGCATCCAGAATTGCGCCTGTCGCTGTCACCCATGAACGGTGTCCGCGTGGTGACCGGAAGAATATCAGCGGGGCGAGGGAGGTGTGGCTTTCTTCCAATTGGACAAAATGCTGTTCCCAATCAACCCATAAGGTACTTAATTCTTCAAATCCACGATTGCGGTAATATCGTTGTAGGAGTGTCGTCGCAGTCGGTGGGTTTCCGGCGCGAATTTCCAGCATGGTCACATATTTCTCGCGCTCAGAGAAGGCGTTGTACATCGTTGGCAGATAAGCAATCACCATTGCAATTAGTATCAAGCCAATCGTCGCCTCGGAGAAGGACAAGAGCATCGTTATCCAATCGGCAACCGGAGCAAACCCTAAGGTCAGCAGAGATGACCCACTAAACAGATAACTCTCGTATAAGTCGCCATACCCCAACGCCCAATAAATCGGTGTATAGCCGATAGAAATGAGAAAAAGCCACACCACCGGCAAGAGCATCAAGGTGACAGGTGCGAAGAATGCCATGTGTGCGTCACGTCGTTCGTAGGTCATATCACCTGTTACAACCAACTCGAAGCGAATAAAGCGTTGCACCCAGATAAACAATGTGCGCGTCAGCCAGACATTATCACTGCGCGGTACAACCAACATACGCACGGCAGACTGTATCGTGAAGATAATCAGCCCTGTGCCAGCGATGACCGCGAGAACTTTGAGGATGTTGAGCATAGTTATATTATTCATAATATGGTGTTTGTAGGGGAGGGTTTACAAACCCTCCCCTACGGAATATGTATGTTTAGAAGAGAAGGACTTACGACTCGACGGCGTAACCCTTCGCAATCCAGCCTTTGGTACCATCGGTCAGATTATACAGGTCTTCATAGCCGAGGCTTGCCATAAACTGGGCGGCTTGTGCAGAGCGTCCACCCGCAGCACAAATGAGTACCACTGGGCTGTCTTCGCTGATTTCGCCTACCCGTGCCTGAAACTGGCTGAGGGGGATATTGGTTGTTCCGGCAACATGCCCATCTTCATATTCATCGACTTCGCGCACATCAATAAATTGATACTCGCCTTTGTCGCCACTCTGGAATTGCTCTTGATACTCTTCACTGCTGATGTCGGTGTACATTATATAGTCTCCACTTGTGTAATTCGTTCATATTGATGTGAATATCATTTTGCATGTGTTATTGATGATTGGATAGGTTGCTCAGTATATGAAAAGCGGGCATGATACATCATGCCCCTACGAAAATTTCATGAATCCTCGTAGGGACAATGCCTGCATTGTCCGCCGACCATCCAATAATTGCATCTTAATTGCCAATAACATACACAGGTTTACTTATGTAAAGTCTCGAAAGAAATCGCACATAGATTGGCGGGCATGACACGTCATGCCCCTACAAAAATCTATATGAATCCTAGTAGGGACAACGCCTGCGTTTTCCGTAACTATTCACCTTACCATGAGAAAATCTTATTTTGGCAATCTCGGACAGGCAGTAGCCAGTCCCTACGCTAGGAATAACAAGCCTATTGTAGGGACAGCTTACTAGCTGTCCGCTAGAAATCTCACGGATAGATGAATAAATACAGTTTTCCTCAACCAGCAAGATAGATGATTATTTATTTCCGAAAACATACTCGATATTACAAGTATTATCCGTCTTATGTTTTTGCATTATATAAGAAGGCATAAAACAGACAATGCTTACATTAGACACGCATTTAACGTAAACATTGTGCAAAGCGCACCATAATATCAGCATAAAGATTGGATAACCGTTTCATAAATGATTTGGCAAAAGGTTGACAAGATAGGTTACAATAGAGGGTAATCGAAATAGATGGGGATTCCACGCTATGTACAAGCAATCCACCAAACCCAAAACCCTCCGTCAACGAGGTATTCTCCTTATTGAAAGTCTTGCAGTTATCATCGCGGTTATTGTCGCGCTGGCATACCTCACCACCAATGAGGTTGTCGAAGTACCGGATAATGATGTTGCCGGTGTGCAAGATGTCACCACTGCCGAACAGGTAGCCGAAGCACCTGCTACCATTGACCCAGAAGTGGTCAAAACACTCGCATGGCAAGAAGTTGTCAACGGCAACTACACCGCTGCCATCGCACAATATACGCTCGTGGTTGATGCCAATCCGCAAGATACACAGGCATGGATGGAGCGCGGTATTGCTTATGCACGTTCCGGTGACCACCTCAGCGCAATAAATGATTACACGGCTGCTGCACGTCTCGAACGCAGTAATGCTCTAATTTATTACAATCGTGGTATTTCTTACGATGCTTTAAATATGATTGATTTAGCGATTGCTGATTATGACCATTCCATCCGTCATGATGACCAGTATGCCTATACATGGAACAATCGTGGGCATATCTATGCTAGCCTCGGTGAATGGGAACAAGCAATCAACGATTACACCCGTGCCATCGAACTAGATGCGACCTATGCGACGGCACACAACAATCGCGCCATTGCCTACACACAAATCGGACAAATTGACCGGGCGGTTGCAGATTATCAAATGGCATTAGAACTCGACCCAACCTATATTGATGCCAGCTATAACTACGGTATCTTGATGTATCGTCAAAGTGACTATCGTACAGCTGCCAATGCCTTCTACACTGTGATATATTCTGATGTCGAAAAGACAGCGCAGATGTGGAACAACTATGGCTCAGCACAACATCGCCTCGGTCGTTATGCCGATGCAATCAAAAGCTATAGTGAAGCATTGATTCTTGATGGCGACTACAGGTTAGCACGCCTCAACCGTGCGACAGCGTACCGTGACCTCGGTGAGTATCAGAAAGCTGTTGATGATTACAGCAAACTACTAACCGAAAACCCCTACGACTATGAATTGTATCTAGCGCGTGGCAATGCCCTTGAACGGGTTGAGATGGCGAGTTCATCCGCTGCGACTAGCTACCTCCAATATTTGCGCCGTAATGGTGTGATGCCCCACAGCATGCAAGAAGTGACTGAAAACGACTTCCGCACCGAATTTAGAATTGGGCGGAACCAATTGCACCAATTCCGCGTCTTTGTAGAAGAAGGCAACACACTCGATTTTGCCGTCAAGAGTATCAGTGCAGATGCGGTTGACCCGATGATTGTGTTGCAAAAAGATGGTGTGATTCTGACCGGAAACGACGACACCGACCAAACCCTGAACGCCTCTCTGTTTGATGTACAGTTTGAGGAATCAGGATGGGTGAGTGTGTATATAGGTTTAGCTGGTGGTGGGTCAGACTGGGGCGATGTCCAGTTTAGTATCCATCCTGCACGGTAAGTCACATCAGATGGGATGATGCCTGCCCGCGTCATCCCTCCGATTCAATATAATGTAGGAATAAGATGATGGCTTCTAATCGACGCATGACTTTATCGGAACGATTGGGTGGACCGAAACCCAAGACACACAGTCAGCGCGCGCAAGAGAAGTGGTATAAAGACGAAGCACGGCGCATCTGGAAACAGAATCGTCAGCAGATTGTCCAGTTACTCCGCAATCACATCAACAGACGCATCCCTGGCAACACAATTCATATTGAGCAATCGGACAAACGCATCACGGTTGATTATTTTAATCTGCGTGTTATGCCCGACAAAATCGGCTTCCGTGTCGAATGGACTGACCGCTTCGGCGAGACACACCAACGCAAGATGAATACCCTCGAAAAGTTTGAGGACTATCTGCTTCATCGTGCGCGGGAAGATTGGCTCAAGGTCAGCGAACAACTCGATTCTGATATTGTTGCTGATGTGCATCAGAGCTTTGTTGATAAAGAAAATCGGCGGGATATACGCTGGAGTGTAGTCGGGTTGGTTATCGGGCTGTTGATTGTAGCAGGACTCATCCTGTTGGTTATGAACACTATAGGCTAGTGGTTGAGTTTCGTAAGGTCTATACATGGAAATCATCAATCACATCGTTATGATAGATAATGAAGCCCGCATCAGTCGGTTACCCCATCTAAAAGCAGAGATGGTGGCGCGGATGTATGTTGATGGTGACTATTCTATAGATAGTGTTATGGAACACTATAAATTGACAGCAGGTGAAGTACATTCTGCGGTTGCATATTATTATGACAATCAGCAATCACTCGACGAAGCCTATCGTGAAGCGCTGGCTGAAGTACATAAACACGCCATGACACTTGATAAACTGAGAGATGAATTACGCGCGAGACGAGAAAGTGACAATAATTAGCAGAATTTAATGACAGCGCAAGATTTTTGTGATAGTCTGTTTATACGCTTTGTTTAAAGTAACTAGATAGTATTTATGTATAAGATTTTGGCGACTATCTGCATTGTGACAAATTGTACAAAGTGCTGAATAATTGAGATATAACAAGACCCTAACAAATCTCAGCACATGAGTAAGTCCAATTTCAAGTATAGCGTCAGATAAGCGTAGACCAATCGTTAGGTAAAATGCACAACCATACGGTATAATGGTCTCAAATAGTTTCGAGGATAACCATGTACGACAAATATCCTGAGTACGACGTACCCGAACAAAACATTATTCAGAAGTTCTTTGCCCAACGCTGGAGTGTTATTTTAATCGAAATCGCTATGACACTTGTTATCAGTGTTGCTGCCGGACGCGCCCTCGACCCGTTCGGAACAAATGTTGAAGAACCTCAGGAACAAGCCATTGTCGAACCCGTGATACAAGAAGCCTATACCCCATCAGACGGCATCCCTGTTGATGTGATTAAAAGCTACGGTATCGACTATATCCGCAACCAGCAATATCCCGAAGCAGAGGGGATGTACGACCTTGCTGTGCTTGCCGAACCCAATAATGTAAACAACTACGCATGGCGCGGTTATGCCAATATCAACTCTGGCGACTTTGTAGAAGCCCATGCGGATTACTCCACTGTGATTGAGATGGAAGAAAATTCATTTGATGGCTATAACTCCTTGTGCTGGGCACATGGCGAGTTGGGCGAATTTGATTCCGCACTTGAACACTGTGACACTGCCCTTGAGTTAGCGAGTTCACCTGTCGAATTTGTGATTGCCCACGAAAACCGTTGCTGGGTCAACGTGGAAATGGGTGATTTCGATTCCGCTTATAGCGATTGTATGCGCGTCTTCGAGATTCAACCGAACTGCTCATATGAATCGTGTGCGCTGGCTCACTATAATCTGGGTCGCATCTTGTTGGCAAAAGACCAACCAGTGACCGCCATTGAACATTTCCACCGTGCATACCTGTATGGCTCACAATATGCTCAGATGTATCTGGACATCGCGCAGGTCTATGACGAGATGGGATATGCCGCTGCTGCCATCGCAAGTTATGAGAAATATATCCAACTTGCTGGCAAAGAATCCAATCCTGTGGCACAATTGAGGATAAGAGATTTAAGCGGTGAATAAATTTATTTAGGTAATGAACTGGCACTCTGCCAGATAAGTTACACGTCGCCGGAGGCACAACGGAGACGCTAAACGCCTGATAAACAGGAATTCGTTTGAAGGGTGTCAGAAGTTCAGTTCATACAGTTCTAAAAGACTGTGTTTATCGTAAGCTGATAGTGCGAGGTATTTATTAAAATGACCAAACAATATCCGGAATATGACATTCCAAAACGGTCTATTAAAGATCGCATCCTCAGCCAACGCTGGAGTGCTCTTGCTATTGAGGGATTGCTGGTGTTGGTTGCCGTTGTTGTTACCATTGGATTCTTGTCTCCTGTGGCACCAGTCGTCGAAGATAACCGCGACGCTGTTATTGCAGAGCTGGAAGCAATCATTGCTGCTCAAGAAGCTGCATTAGCCGACACTGCTAATGTTCCTACCGGTGTATTGAGTGCATCAACCATCAAGACTATGGCATGGGATAACCTAAGCAACGAAGAATATCGTGCAGCGGTTGCTATGTATAACATCCTCATCGCAGAAGGCGAAGTCGATGCCAACACATATGCAGCACGCGGTTATGCTTATAGCCACCTCGAAGAACACGCTCTGGCAGTTCAAGACTACACCACAGCTCTTGAAATGAACCCAGACAATTTGTCTGCTCTGAACAACCGTTGCTGGGCATACAGCGAAATCGGTGAATATGACCGTGCGTTGAACGACTGCAACAACTTGATGACACGCGCTAACGGTGCGGACTATCCATACCTCAATCGTGGTATCGTCTACGAAAAAATGGGTAACATGGACGCAGCATTGCCTGACTACATGGAATGGATTAACCGCCGTGGTCGTCAAATTATCACCAACGAAAACCTCCCATGGATGGGTACAACCGAAGTCGCAATGAGCGATGGCTATGTTTACTTCTTCCCATTCAGCGCAAGTGCTGGTCAAAACATTGTTGTGACCGCAACCAGCATCCAACGTGATGTTGACGCTGACCCGTTGGTAATCATTCTTGGTCCAGACGGACAACCAATTACTGCAAATGATGATACAGGCGAATGGTGGGACAGCTACATCAACATGACAGCTCCTGTCAGTGGCGAATACACCATCGTTTTGACACATGCTGGTGGTAGCACAACCGGTAATATCGAAGTTTCCTTCGACTTCTCCGGCACCGTTGCTTTCGGTAACGAAGTTGCAACCCACAAAGCTGACGGCTATCGCGCATTGATGGCTGGCGACTACAGCGCAGCACTCGCGTCCTTCGCAGATGCACTTGAACTTAACAGCCAAGATGCAGAAGCAATGAACTGGACAGGTGTCACCTATCGTTATATGGGCGACTATGCAACCGCAATCGACCATATCAACCTTGCTATGAACCTGAATAGCGACTATGCACTGCCTTACCTCTCACGCGGTATCACCTTCGAATTGATGGGTGAAGCAGAAGCTAGCGCATCAGACTTCTATCAATACGCACTGCGTAACCGTACCCGCAACTTCTACCATACAGAAATCGCTGGCGATAGCCAATTCGATCTTCCTATGCGCGAAGGCTGGGTCTACAACATTCCATTCACAGCAACCGCTGGTCAGACCCTCGATATTGATGTGGAAACCGTCGCTCCTGGCTTCGTTGACCCATTGATTATGGTTCTCGGTCCAGACAATCAACCCCTCACCGGTAGCGATGATGTCGCACGTAACGATTACAACGCAACCATTGATGGTTTTGAATTGCCAGCAGACGGTCAATACACATTGGTCATCAGCCACGCAGAAGGTGGAGCTAATGGTACAGTCAACGTTAACCTCGACGTTAACGATGCAATGAAATCCTACAGCTTCGGTTGCCCGAACGGTAGCGGTCACTAAGCCGACACCACATTAACACCAACAAAAGGGGTGAGTCTGAATGGCTCGCCCCTTTTTTGTTTCTGGTATATTCGTAGAACGTATAACAAAACTTACATGTTTTTCTGTGTGGCTACCGAATAGGTGTAAGCGCATCTAAAACATAGTTAAAAGAGGCAAAGATGACACAACACATTGGCATTCTAGGTGTTTCGGCGGAGGGGGCTGCTCTCTGCTATAAGACCATTTGCATTGAAGGCGAAGAACGACTTGGCACCTATGGACACCCTGAAATCTCTATGCACACCTTACCTCTCGTCGATTATATGACTCCCTTGTTAGCTGACGATTGGGCACAGGTCGGCGAGGTGATGCTTGCATCAATGCAAAAGCTAAAGACCATCGGCGCGAACTTTGTTATCTGTCCCGATAATACCGTCCATCAAGCGATTCCTTATATCGAAGACCGCTTGCCGTTGCCATTTCTACATATAGCTGAGATCGTCGCGGAGTATGCTGTCACGCAGGGGTTTAAGACACTCGGCTTAACGGGCACACAATGGCTCGTCGAGAGTGAAGTCTATCCGGCTAAACTCACAGCGCAGAATCTGGATTATATCCGCCCAACCGATACCGAACGACACGGCATCAACCGCATCATTATGGATGAACTGATTTATGGTGACATCAAAGCGGAGTCCGAGGCGTATTTTCAGCAGGTGATGACACGCATGCAAGGCGACGATGCTGATGCGGTTATCCTCGGTTGTACCGAAATTCCGCTCATAATGAATGACGACAATTCACCGCTACCCACACTCGATTCAACACGCCTACTGGCACGTTCGGCATTGCGTCGGGCTATAGGGTAACGCTACCAGCACACATCTACGCCTGATTTACTCATACCGCAGGACATTCATCACCCGCTCACCAACTGCCACCCGCGCACTGAGGAAGGTCGCAATCCAGCCAATCACCACCGAGGCGATAATCAATGCTACGGCTGTCAGTCGCGCATCGGTCGGGAGTGGAATGACAAACCCACCCGCTGCCGTCAAGAGCGTTATCGACACCGCACTGAGACCAATCCCCAACACTGCACTGAGTAACCCAATCAGCGTCGATTCAATCAGCATAATCACCAGCACCCGCCGTCCTTTTAATCCGATGGCTTTCAGGATACCGATTTGACGACGACGTTCGAGGGTGGATAGGGCAACCGTATTTGCCATAATCACCGCAGCAGCAAACAATGATAGCAATCCCACAATTGTCGGAATTGCAGCAAACTGGTCAATCAATCGTCCGATGAGGCTATCAACAAAACTGACATCCAATGAGAACACAACAATCACTGCTGATAGTTCTGCCAATGCCTGATTGAGGTCTTCATCCGGTACAAGGAAGGTATATAGCTTAAAGCGTGTCGGCACTTGGGACGGAATCACATTCGGTGGAATCAACACACTTGAGCCTGTCAGTGTCGGTAAGCCGTCTGATGGTGCTGAAATCCCAACAACTTCAAAGGTTATCTCACCGCCTCTGTCCATTGCCAACGTGACCTGACTGTCAACTTGCATCCCATATTGGTCAGCCGTCTCGAAAGGAATCACCATGATGTTTTGCCCGCTGTCCTGCGGTGTTAGCATTCGTCCCGCATACATCGGAGCTTGCCCACCATAAATATCGGGATTATCCGAGTTCCAAACCGAGAAGCTAAAGCTGGTATTACGTGGCAGATTCTCGTCATCGAATTTGACCAATACCACATTATAACTGGAAATGGTCGTGCGGTATTCGACGTTGACATCACGCAAGGCATTGTTAATCGCAAAGTCCACCACGCCATCGGGGATACCCGGAATCGGGAATACCAAAACATTCCCGCCAAAGGTACGTGTGAGTTGGATATTGAGCAGTTCGCGTGTGCCTTCCCCAACAAAGGTGATACTGCTTAACGCCAGCATACCCGCGCTCAATGCCAATAAGGTAATCGAGGTTCGTAGGCGGTTGGTCGAGAGGTTACGCAATGCCAGCCTAAGCGTCACACTGCCGAAGGTCGGGAACTTGCCAATCAAAAAGACAATCACCCACAGGATGCCAATCAAAACCCCGAAGATGATAAACGTGACCGCGACACCCAATACACCAACCAAGTAGGGCGACGGCAAGACTATCCTGTCCTCATCATCAAGGATAACCGTGTTGTTCTCTTGGGCATCATCATCTGCAAATAATGACTCATCGTCGTCCTCATCATCGAAGATACGTTGTTCATTGGTTTCAACACCATTGAGTCGGTCTTGTGTCAGGTCAAACGATGGCTTAACGATATGCCCGACAATCAAGCCGAGGCTGACCGTCACAAACAAGAGCAATGCCAATGATTGCACAATACCCATCGCTGGCATCTGGTTTTCGTTGGGACGCAGAATAATACCGGGGCGCACCTGTACTGCTGTCAAAATCGGCGCGACACCAAAGATACCCGTCACAACCATGCCCAATGTCAGACCAAACAATAGGGCTTCGGGATAGATACGCCAAATAATCGGCTGACGCAATGCCACCGCGCCATATTGATTGACCAATACACTAAGCCCAATCCCGACGATGATACCCAATACACTCCCGATTAAACCCAATAGCAAGGCTTCGGTCAGGAATAATGTAGCGACCTCACGCGCTTTAACCCCAAATGTCTTCACTGCAGCAATCTCGTTGGTACGGCGACGCACCAGCACAATCATCGTATTCATGATGCCGACCCCACCAATCAACAACGCCCCGAGTCCCATCACCACAATGAAATCACCGAGATACTGAGAGATAATCTCATACCGTTGGAGCAAGTCGTAAGTTGTCAGCACACGTCCGTTGCGGGTGATATTTTCAACTTCTTCAACAAGGTCACGCATCTCTGCTTCTGATGGCGGTGACGGGAAGACAACCCCCATACGGTTCGGCGCATACTCTTCATCTATGACAGCGATTGCGTTTTCGAGGTCGAAGTATGCAAACCCAAAGAAACCGTTGAGGATGTTAAGCGTACTGGTTTCTTCTGTCGTGGCGACAATCCCGCGCACAATGTATAACTCACGAGTGCCAGATACACGCACTTCATCACCGACGCTTATCTCGTTTTGTTGTGCTAGATTCTCGCTGATAATGACATCATTCCCGCCCGTGAATAACTCGCTGATAGGGGTATCCGGTGGGTCAAGCGTTCGTATCGTATGCGTTGGTGGGTAAGTCTGCGGGTCAATGAAGTAGCTACCAACAAAGCTCGGTCGTCCGAATTGGTTTTCATCTCTTTTAGTTATCTGAAAGTTATTGCCACTCAGGAAGGGCGAATAACTCGCGCCTTTGCCCTCTGCCCACTGCTCCATCCGTTCCAGCTCATCGGGGAGGAAAGGGCGCAAATCCCCGCCGAAACCCTCAAAAATACGGTCATTGAGGATAAGCATATCACCTTTGGTTTCCGTCCGCACATTGTCCGTCAGCGTGTCACCAATCGACAAGCCCAATGTTCGTAGGGCAACCACTGTTGCGACCCCTGCCGTGATACATAAGACCGCCAGTGTTGTCCAACGTCCACCACGTTGAATGTTGCGTAGTGCGTACAGTAAATAGAATTTAAGGCGTTGCAGCATAATGATGTCCTGTTAACCGTCCGTGATAACCTTGCCAATCTATCATACAACGACTTCATGAAAAACGGCTAAATATTAACCATACAAAACAAAAAACCCCTACATAGGGGGAAATTCTTCATAACAGATAAGTTATACAATAGCAGGTGTACTGCCCTTAGCTACCCTGCGTTGCCACCAAAAAATGCTTTGCCTTCTTGAGAACCACATGCTTACGCAAGGGCTTACTGATGAAGTCATCTGCACCCATCTGACGAGCAATGAGATTCTGTGCGCCACTATAAGCAGCCGTCATCACGATGATAGCAGGTGCATTGTCACCCAGACGTGATTTAATCTGGTTACAAATCACACGTCCATCATCATCCGGTAAATTGACATCCATGAAAATGAGCGCAGGTGGATTTTCTTGTACCATCTTCACCACTTCATAGCCGTTAGTCAGGTGTGTAATCGGGAGTTCGAGTTCTTGTTTCAAGTGATGGGCGAGGATTTCTGCGTTATCCACATCATCTTCGACAATCAAAATGTAGGTCATCTGCGTGAGTTCCCTTAGTCTATTTGGACGTTGACTATCATATCAAATAGACGTGTTAATGTCAGCTTGTATTACGATATTAAAGCGAAATTTAACAAATTTAACATGGTTTAATTAAACGGTGATTCGATTTAATATTAGGTACACATGTAGATTCAAACGCTATCAGTTGGTCACATTAATTCTGGTAAAGAATAGGATAACTTATTCGCAGATTGCCACGACTCCGTTTATCATTGGTAGTGATGTTTGCTGAATATATGCTGGGGGGAACAAAATGAGGAAACTTCAACCACATGACATCAAGCAATGGCTAGTATGCGTTCTATTGATAGCCTTGTCAGCATCTATGGCAATTGCTCAAGAGCCAACACCGACAGCCGTTGGTGATGTTCCGCCAGATGTACCGTCGCAGGTAGATGTCCAACCCATTGCCGAAGATACAGAAATAGAACAACGATTGCTCGATATTTATACGGCGACAGGGTGGTTTATTGACCCCGAAGTGACTGTGCAAGATAGCGTGGTGTTCTTGCGGGGGCAGACACAATCAGAAGAATTTAAAGAGTGGGCTGGCAATCTGGCTCGCAATACTGAATCGGTCGCGGCAGTTGTTAATCAACTTGATATTATTGAACCACCTTTATTAGACTTTGCCCCCATGATTACAGGTCTAAGACAACAGGGGCAAGCGTTTCTGCGGGCAATCCCACTCTTGGGATTTAGCATCGTTATTCTCTTTATCACATGGTTGATTGCGCGTCTCGCTGTTCGTGCTTCACGCGCATATTTACAGGGGCGCAAGCTGAATGTGTTGCTCCGCAATGTGATTGCTAACAGCATTGGTCTGTTGGTCTTTCTGGTTGGGTTATACATCATCTTTCAAATTGCAGGACTTACAAATATCGCGTTGACGATTATCGGTGGTACGGGTTTATTGGGGTTGGTTGTTGGTATTGCCTTCCGTGATATTACCGAGAACTTCCTCGCCAGTATTTTCCTAAGTGTGCAGAATCCCTTTAGTGTCGGCGACCTTGTTGAGATAAGCGAGATTGTTGGCTTTGTCCAGAATATGACCACCCGCACCACCATTCTCATGACGTTGGCAGGCAATCATGTGCAGATACCCAACGCGACGGTTTATAAGAGTATCATCCATAATTACACCAGCAATCCCAACCGCCAGATTGATTTTATGGTCGGTATCGGCTACGACGATTCGATTTCTTTAGCGCAAGAAATTGTAAACAATGTGCTAGAAGACCATCCCGCTGTGTTGAATGACCCCGAACATCTGGTATTGGTCGAAAGCCTCGGCAGTGCGACCGTGAATCTACAAATCTTTTTCTGGATAGATGGTACGAAGCATAGCTGGGTTAAGACAAAATCATCTGTGATTCGACTAATTAAACGAGCAATACAGGAAGCTGGTATTTCCATGCCGGATGAAGCCCGCGAGATGATTTTCCCAAATGGTGTCCCTGTGCGTATGGTCAATGATGCAGTTGAACAACCTACCGATAAACCCGCACCTTTGCCAAAACCCGTTCCTGCACCTGTCGAATCGGATACTGTCTCCACATCAGCCGAGGGCAACTTAAGCAGTGAAGCCGAGGTGATTGAATCGCAAGCCAGACAATCACGCACACCTGAATTGGGTGAGAATCTTCTCAAGACTGATGATAATCAACCGGAGAACGCGACACCCTAAATCTATAAAACATATTATGTGAATTTAGATCTACAATATGAACTGTCAAATTGCCAAGAAAAGTAGGGAAAGTGATGAGTAATGAGTGATGAGTCAATATCCATAGCCATTCATTTACTCTCTATAGCCTTTATTCCTCTGTGTCCTCTGCGTCTCTGTGGTTCATTAAATATTTTATAGGTCAAATTTCGATGACAATTTCATATGGGATGTATAAAAACTTATAAAAAACAAAATTGGTCGGAACATATCATAACTGGCTGACGTTATGAGGATGAATCGAAACACTATCCGAGGAGACAATCGTATGTTCCGCACCGTTCGTAACACCCTTATTTTGATAACCCTTTTAATCTTAGGTAGCTTGCCGGCAATGGCACAGGGGATTGTTCTGCCCCCACCGGGAGTCGATACCAACCCGACCACACTCTCATTTGATTATCTGCGGGTGAACACCACCATCAGCAACCAGATTGCCCGCACCGAAATTGATATGCAATTCACCAACAATGGCGAACGCCTCGCAGAAGGCACATATGTCTTCCCGTTGCCTGCCGAAGCCGCTGTCGATGAACTGATTATGTATATCGACGGACAACCAATTGAATCCAAGCTGTTGCCTGCTGATGAAGCGCGTGGCATCTATGACGAAATTGTGCGTCAATTGCGCGACCCTGCTTTGCTGGAATATGTCGGCACGAATGCTATTCAAGCCAACGTCTTCCCAATTCCACCCGGAGAATCACGTCGTCTCGAAATTGCGTATACCGAAGTGCTGACTGCTGACAATGGACTGCTCCACTATGTCTTCCCGATGCACAGCGCAGGCAACGCAAACCGCATCATCGGACAGATGAGCATTAGCGTTAACGTAGATGGCAACGATGCTATCAGCAATGTCTATTCACCGAGCCACCGTGTCGCCCTCAGCCGTACCAACGCCAATAGCTTCCGTGTCGGCTACGAAGCAAATAACGTCGTGCCAGCACAAGATTTTAGCTTGTTTTATGGTCTCGCCAATCAAGACATTAACATCAACCTGTTGACCTACCGCGAAAGTGCGACAGAAGACGGCTTCTTCATGCTCTTAGTTCAGCCACCGGAACGAGTTGATGATGCCCAAATTCTGCCTAAAGATGTGATTATCGTGCTTGACCAATCCGGCAGTATGGAAGGCGACAAATGGACACAAGCACAGGATGCAGCCCAATTTGTCCTCGACAACCTCAATCCACAAGACCGCTTTAATGTCGTACCGTTTAGTACCGGATGGCGCATCTATAGCAACGGCTTGAGCAATACCGATGAGGCACAGGGCGCAATCGACTGGATAGAATCACTCCTGCCCGAAGGTGGCACGGACATCAACGGCGGACTCGAAACTGCAATCGGCATGGCAGAAGACCGCCCAACCACAATTTTATTCTTGACCGATGGTTTAGCAACCGAAGGCATCACCGAGACCAATGCCATTCTCGATAATCTCGCTAGTGTTGCACCTGACAACGTCCGTATCTTCACATTCGGCGTGGGTGATGATGTGGATACCTTCTTGTTGGATGCACTTGTGCGAGACTTTAACGGGACGGGTTCATATGTCCGCCCAACTGAACGCATTGATGAAGAAGTCGCCAGCCTCTACAACAAGATTGCATCACCTGTGTTGACTGATGTCTCGCTGGAAATTGATGGGGTTGTCGCCGAGTTGATGTATCCCAAGACGCTCAGTGACTTGTTTGCGGGCGAGCAATTGACCATCGTCGGACGTTATCGTGGCGCATCCGACGGGCAAGAAATTCGCCTCAATGGTGTCTTTAACGGCATACCAGAGACTTATATCTATGCTGACCAAATCTTCCCCGAAAACGCTGGCGGTGAGAGCTTCATCCCGCGCCTATGGGCAACCCGTCGCATCGGTGACTTGCTTAACACGATTCGACTCAATGGCGAAAGTCAGGAGCTTGTTGATGCAGTCGTTGACCTGAGCATCCGCTATGGCATTATCACACCGTATACCAGCTTCTTGATTGAAGAAGACGACGTCCTCAGCCAACAAGGGCGGGAACGTGCCGAAGATAGCTTTGCTGGAGAAGCCCAAAACCTAGCGACCACCAGCACGGGTGCATCTGCTGTTGATGCTGCCGACACCTCCATCGCGCTGGCTGATGCCGAAGCCCCTGCCGAACCGTCCGCTGGATTCTCTGTTGTGACTGAAGAAGAAGAATTTATGGATATGGACGAAGCAGAATCTGATGATGGTGTTACCATAGGTAACGATAAACGTGCTGTCAGCAATCCAATTCAGTCTGTCGGCGAAAAGACCTTCATTCTGCAAGGCGAGGTATGGACAGATACCACATTCGCGCCGGACACCATGACAACCGAAAAAATCGAATTTCTGAGTGATGCTTACTTTGACCTGCTGGATAGCATTCCTGCCATGGGCGACTATCTAGCAGTTGGTGAGCGGGTGATTGTGGTGATTGATGGCACAGCCTATGAGATTGTAACAGAATAGCCCTCACCCCAAAACGTATTACATATGGGAGAGTTTGCAGTTAGCTGTAGACTCTCCACATCCCGCACAATATTCCTATCATCCTCATTTGTTCATCAACAGCTAAAGCGCAGACCATATATAATTTATCTCACTCGGCACAATCTATAATAAGTGAGCTAAATCATAGGAGAGGCAAGCATGACTGAACAACCCGATCCGCAACAAATCCGTGCCAAAATCAATCAGCAGTGGGCAGAGGGTGACTTCACGGGCTGGTTCGAGACGCTCTATGCAGGCGCAAACCAAAATCTTGATAGTGTCCCGTGGGCACATGCACATGTACACCCCTTACTGACAGGGTGGCTAGAGAAACATCCACTTGATGGCAAGGGTAAACGTGCGCTTGTGTTGGGCAGTGGTCTGGGTGACGATGCCGAACACTTAGCCCAACTCGGCTTTGATGTGACAGCGTTTGACATTTCCGAAAGTGCAATCGAATGGGCACAAAAACGCTTTCCCGATACCACCGTTGATTATCAAGTTGCTGATTTGTTCAATCTGCCGGAAGCATGGCAGGGTCAATTTGACTTTGTGCTGGAGATATTCACCGTGCAATCACTACCCTTAAATCTGCGCGAATCGGCATTATCTGCAATTCCACCGCTATTGAAAGAGGGCGGACAACTGCTGTTTGCCTGCCTCGGACGGGAGCATGCGGTCGTACCACAAGGACCACCATGGGCAATATCCCGCACAGAATTGGAAATCCTTGAAGATGGCGGGTTGTCTATTGAAAATGCTGAGGACTTCTTGCAGAACAACAGCGCACGACGCTTCCGTATTTTGTACAGAAAATAGAACAACAATCGGATAATCCCCCCAAATCTTAGGGGGGACAATATGCTATCGTGCCCTACACTGAAAATAGAGAGAATCTGCAATTCAGTTAGGGGAACAACATGATTATTCCGATGGTGCATTTTATGAAAGAAGATGAGCAGTTGCTCGTCGAAACCTTCACCGAACGCCGTGTCATCAATGGACCGGGGCAGTATGTCTCACGTCCACTGGAACGAATCCACAAACGCAAAGCCACTGTGCTAGAAAACCGCGATTACATCTACATCAAAAACATCCTCACAGGCGAAATCAAAGTTGAACGGGGTCCGCAATTATACTTTCTGACGGCAACCGAAGAAGTCACCAAACGCCTGACAGCTATTCCGCTCAAAGAAAGTGAATTTATCCGCATCATCGACAATAATACAGGTGTTGTGCGGGTTGTACGTGGTGAGGCGACAGTCTACCTCGAACCGCATGAGGAGACCTTAGACGAGAAACCACGTCCCGGCTATACCATCGACGAACACACAGCCGTCATGGTCAGGGACATCCGCACCGGACAGCGCGACCTCATCACCGAGCCACAGGTCTTCATTCCCTCGCCAATGCAAGAAGTCTACGATGTGCCACGCCTTATCCGCCTTGAAGACCATGAAACGATAATTATCCGTGACCGCGATGGACGGTATATTTTCCGCAGTGGTCAGGACGAAGAACGCTCATTTTTTCTTGACCCGTATCAAGAAGCTGTACGACTCAACTGGTCGAGTGGTATTCATAAAGACACCCGCAGTCTACGTGTCACCCGCATCGACACCCGCCCGAAGTTCATGTGGTTTGAATTTGAGGTGCGGACGCAGGACAATGTCGAATTGATTATTGGCATTACGTTCTTCTGGCAAATCACCGATGTCGAAGGCATGATTCGTGTTACTGATGATGCCCCCGGCGACCTTTGTTCCCATGCCCGCAGTATGATTATTCAGAGTGTATCGCGGGTGACATTAGAGCAGTTCCTCGAAGATTTTAATATCATCGTGCGCGAGGCAGTCATACGGGATGATGACAGCTTCTATGATGACAGGGGTATGATTGTTCATGCCGTCGAGGTGCGCTCAGTTGCCTGTAAAGACCCCGATACGCAACGCATCTTGCAAGAGATTATCCAAGAGACGACCAACCGATTGAATCGTCTACAACAGCAAGAAAGCGAAAACGAAATTCAGCTAAAAGACCTTGAAGGGCAAATCGAATCAGAACGGGTGCGTGGTGACTTGCTTCAAATTCAGCGAGAACATAGCCGTACTGAGGCTTTAATTGCTGGTGAAGCCGAATCGCAGAAGGTACAGGCATTCTTTGACGGTCTCGGTGATTTACCCATCGAGGAGAAAGTTGCTATCTTCAACACGCTCCGCAAACGCGATATGCTATCCGACCTAAGCGAAGGGCATGCCCGCCTCTACTTCACGCCGAACGATGTCAACCTGAGCATCGAATCGGGTGGGTGATGCCTAACGGGCTTGTGCGACCACTTCCGGCAGAGCGGATAAATACGCCATCACTTCCGCACGGTAACGTATAGGGTCAAGCTCATACAGGTCACTATGGCGACCATCTTCAAAAATCACAAGGCGTACATTGGGGTTACTGTCGGCTATCCGTTGTCCTTCGCTTAGGGGGATAACGGGGTCATCAGTGCCGTGAAAAATTAAAATGGGTGTGTTGATGTCGGTGAGGTAATCAATCGGACGTACAACGCTCCAATCCGCACCACTCAATACCCCATACATCGTTGTCAGAATCTCGGTATATGGCGAGCCACTTAACCCACGCGCCTCGACACCTGCCCGTACAATGGATGGGAAATCACCAAAGGTCGCGTCGATAAACAAACCATCTGCATCAACCTCTGCCATGAGTTGGCTGGCAACTGCGCCCCCCATCGAATGTCCCCACAGTACAATCTGTTGCACATCGTCTTGTGCTTCCAAATATTGATAGGCGGCTCGTGCATCTTTAATTTCGTGGAAGCCCATCGACGTTGCATTCCCCTCAGAATCGCCATGATTACGAAAGTCAAGCATGAGCAAGCCATAGCCTGCATCCATCAAATAATCGGCATGTTCCAGAAATTGGTCACGGTTAGCACTGTGCCCATGTAACATGAGAATCGCACGCCCGTTTGTTGGTGGCGTATACCATGCTGTCAATGTCAGACCGTCCTCGCTGGTTAATGTCAGCAAGTCAAAGGGGCTAGATTGCGCCTGTGCCATAACTGGATTCCGCGCCGGATACAACCAGTTGGACACATGGAAGATATAGCCATAGCTGAGCAAGCCAACTGTGCCAATGATAATGAGGGTAATGATGCCAAATCCCATTACGTTGCGTATTTTCCTTGTACGAGATGTCATATGTTTTTTCACTTTAACTACAGCAAATTATATCAGGTTTAGGTGTTTGTCTGGTTCTATTCTAGCCTGCTATTCATTATCTATGTGTTGTCGTTTTGCCCGAGAAGCATTGGTGATGTGACGCGGTTATGCGGTATGATTGTCCATGATAGATGTCTATCACAAAATGACCGAGTAAACCCGTCGATTTATCGTATAGATGCGACCATTCATTTTGATGGGTTTGTTGGCATAATGCAGACAATTCTGGACACATTCGCTAAACTATGCGTTGAGCAAACTGCTGAAAGCTAAACAAAATGAAAAATCCAAAATCTATTGCTATCCAACTTGCTTTTACCTTGATACCGATTGTCATCTCTTTGGTGATTGCGGCGGTGCTGGTCAGTGCAGTCGGACGTGACCCGCTGGAAGTGGTCGAGGCATTATGGGAAGGCGCATTCCGTGATTCGCGTAAAGTGGGCGGGGTTGTCAACTTCTGGATTCCATTGACCTTAGTCAGCATCGGACTCGTGGTAACATTCCGTGCCGGATTATGGAATATCGGCGTGGAAGGGCAGATGATGATGGGGGCGATTTTTGCCAGTTGGGGCGCACAATTCATCCTCGTTGATGAGAGTCTCTCACCTCTATTGAATGTCGCCTTGATTGCGCTATCAGCAGTGGGCGGGATGTTATGGGCATTGCTGGTGGGCTTCTTGAAAATCAGGCTTGGGGTCAACGAAATTTTTGGCGGGGTAGCACTCAACGCACTGGTGAATGTGATTTCCATTTATCTCATTTCTGGACCGTGGCAACCCAGTATCGGCGGGTCGGCACAAGGGACTGAACCCTTCCCAACGGCGGCACTATTGCCCGAATACTCCCGTGATTTCCCCGTGAATATATTCATGATTGGCTTAGTGATTCTGCTGTTTATCATCGTGTTTGCCATGTTGAATGCCACACGCTGGGGGCTGAACTTGAAAGCGGTCGGACGAAATATGCGCTCGGCATTGTTGTTGGGTGTGCCGACAGAACGAACGTCGATGAGTGCGTTTCTCGTCTGTGGTGCGTTGGCAGGTATTGCTGGTTCGTATCGGGTGCTATTCACCTTTGATAACTTGCGTCCGCTGGCATCCGGTGGCATTGGCTTCCTCGGCTTATTGGTTGTCCTCTTATTGAGTATTCGCTTGCTATGGGTGCCATTGATTGCCTTTGCATTTGCCGCGATTTTGACAGGTAGTACCCGTTTGCAAATTTCACTCAAGCTAGATTCGTCGCTGGCGGGGGTGTTGCAGGGCTTGATGGTTCTGCTGGTGGTTCTGTTTCAAGGTGTACAGGAGGTCTTTTTCCCGCAGACAGTGGACGAAAGCGATGATTTTACATCTGCAAATGATACAGTCGATGTGATATCGTAACCTATTATTACGTCAGTTTTGGATAAGAGAATCAATTTTTCAAGCAACGATTGACTATCCAACTATGATTATGTTTTTGGTTTTTGGTGATTTGTTATTGGTGAAAGCCATGTATTTGCCCTTCCCAACCACCAACAACCAGCAACCATAACAGACTGGTATGCCAATATCGCATCCAGACATCATACTATGATAGTTGAAGCGTTAAGCAAAACTCAGATTATTATTAATAGTTTCCAAACGCATTACAACGTTACAACTGACATAACCCTGTAGCCGAGATTGACTGCTTACTATATACTGAAAGTAGCATTTATTATTGGCTATTGAGTAGAGACGAACCAAATGTCAAAAAATAAGATTTTGGTCATTGATGACAACCACGAAATGCGTGATATGATTAGCGACCTACTATCCATCAAAGGGTATGCGGTCGAGACTTCCGAAACAGGTATCGGCATTAACGATAAACTGGAATCTATCCAGCCAGATTTGATTATCTGTGACATCGCCATGCCGGAAAAAGACGGCTTTGAGGTATTGGATGATGTGCGGTCAAATGCGTCACATAGCAAAACACCCTTTGTCTTCCTGACTGCATCTATGTTGCAATCCGAACAAGAACGCATTGTGAATACCTCGGCGGATGGTTATCTGATGAAGCCCTACGAAAGCAAAAAACTATTCGCTTTGTTGGATGATTTGCTCAGCCAAGAGGATGAGTAGCCTATCCACTTGATTGGTTTTTACAGCGATTTTATTGGCAAATGTCGCAATCCTAACAGGTTTCGTGTATTCTTATTGCAATGTGACCGTATCTATAAGTGTGTAATTTATTATGAGAGTAAACCAAGAGCTACCCCCACTCAATGACAAAAATCATCACCTGCTTGTGGTAGATGATGACCGCATCAATCGGGAATTATTGATGCACTTGTTCGAGCGTGATTATCATGTCTCGACGGCGAGTGGTGGACGAGAAGCCCTTGAGGCATTGCGACAAGACCCCACCATTGACCTTGTGATGTTGGATATTATGATGCCGAATATGAGCGGGTTAGAAGTTTTAGGAGAAATCCGTGAGACACCGGAAACCCGTAACCTGCCCGTCATTTTAATTTCGGCAATGGCAAACACCCGTGATGTGGTCAATGGGTTGCGCCTCGGTGCGAATGATTATATTACCAAACCTGTTGATGTCAGTGTGGTGGTAGCACGGGTCAAGACGCAGTTAATGGTCAAACGGCTGTTAGATGAACGGCAAGCAACCATTACCGAATTGACCAAAGCGGAGACCTTACGGTCGCAGTTGTTCCGCATCGCCTCGCATGACCTCAAAACACCACTCAGTAACATTCGCATGGCAGAACATCTGCTACGTAAAATGATTCCTGAACAAAAAGATACGACACAGACACTCGATACCATTCGCCTGACCGTCGAGAGCATGGGCAATATCATCAGCAACTTCCTCGATATGGTCGAGTTACAAACGGGTCAGATGGACATCAAACTCAAGCCGATTGAACTAAAAGATGTCATCTATAATGTGCTGACCCAATACGAGATTGCGGCGAATAAGAAAGACATCAAACTAGATATGCAAGAGACTGCTGGCTGGGTGCTGGCGGATGCTTCGCGTTTGGTACAGGTCGTCAGCAATCTGGTGAGCAATGCCATTAAATATAGCCCATCCGATTCGACCATTACCGTCTCGACCCGTACTGAGAACGGGTTGGGGTATATCACGATTGCCGATGAAGGTCCCGGTATCCCTGAAGATGAACGCGAACGGCTCTTTACAGAGTTCGGCAAACTGAGCACCCGTCCGACCGGAGGTGAATCGAGCACCGGCTTGGGACTGTGGATTGTCAAGCATCTGACGAATGCGCAACGCGGGAATGTCGGCGTAGACTTCCCTGAGTCCGGTGGCTCAACCTTCTGGGTTAGCCTGCCCGAAGTTCCGCCCCCATCCGCAGAGAATAATTATGGTGGTCTCGGTGAAGAAGACAAACCCAAGTCTACTAAGGACGATGACGATACAGTGCCCTTGCGACCCAAGTTGCCGACACAGGATAGTTAGTTGTTGGTTTCTGGTGATTGGGAGTGTATGATTGGCAACCCATGCTGAGTCACCAATCACCGATAATGCTGTACGCCCCAGATAGGATTCGAACCTATGACTCTCGGTTTAGGAAACCGAAGCTCTATCCCCTGAGCTACTGGAGCAACTTTTTCATTATAGCAAAGAAACGCCTCGCCTCAAGCGTCTGGGTTGTCTGAGATTTTGTTGCCACTGCAAATGTTGCGCATAAATTGTGCGGATGATTTTACGTGTTGTGCAATTCCCAATCATTCATTTTGACTGTGATACAGCGTAATTCAACATCTAATTCGCGTTTGCGACAAACAGATTTTTTTGTGCGGATAATCCGCTTGGATGTCAACAACGCATGGCATGTCGGTTTAATGCGATTGTTAACCTGCACGATGTTGATAGCCTAGCACAGATTACATGCTAAAAGGTGACCATTTGGTCGCATGTTGGGATATTTACTCAAATTCATCTGGATGGTCAGCTTTCCATTTGGCTACAGCCTCTTTGGCTTTGGGGTGTTCCATTGCTTTGAGGGTGGATAAAATATTTGGCTTTTCATCTTCATTTCCTGTTGCGAAGTTTAGTTTTCTTGTTAATTCATTTATTACTGTGGTTGATGCGAAAGACCGTATGAAGACGTGCTCGTTATCAATCTTGTGTACGGCAATTGCTATTGCTGTACGAATCGCACTAGATCCTGATATGCTAGCATTAAACTTATTGATGAGAGGCTGGACAGACACTATTTCCCCAATATCACCTAAAGCTTTTATCGAGCTTACACAAACTTGTTCGCTTGGGTCTAACAGTGCTTTAAGGAGTGGCTCGACAGCTCGTTTATCTCTAAGCCGACCCAGTACAATCGCGCTTATAGAACGTATTCTTGATGTTCCATTTAATAGCATATCAATCATTTTCTCGACAGATTGACCATTATCAATTTCTGCAATAATTTCTGAAAGTGCAAGAACAATATCCAAATGAACACATATTTTGATATATTCCAAGATTTCACTGATATTGTCAACTGTAGCTAGTTTACGAATAGTATCAATGATTACTTTTCTATCGTCTGGACTACGATCTTCTAATATATCTAATAATGATTTTACAGTTGTACTATCACCTAATACTATAAGTGCCTCAGCACATTTTTCAGTAAAGATGTCATGGTCGAGTAGACGGATAATTGGTGCAATTGCGCGTTTGTCTTTGAGATTCATTAACGCTTGAATACTATAGAAAGTAATAGCAGAACTCTTATTATCTAGCATATTAATTAGGGGTTCTACAGCAAGTTCATCATTGCATAAATCAAGTGCCATAACTGCATACATGCGAACTTCGCTCGAACTGTCAGTGAGTAAATTCAATAGTGGCTTTACAAGATTTTTATCGGCGAAAGGGAATAAGGCAGCAACAGCATATTTTCGAACATGTTCATCTGTATCATTTAGTAAGTCTATCAAGGGTTTAATAGCCCGTTCATCTTCAAGTTCTTTCAAAGCCAATGCACTCAAACCTCTAATATTACTGTTCCTATCTTTCAAAGCTTTGATCAGATGAGGTACGGCTCGGATATCCTTTAGTTCATTTAAAGATTCAATTGCATCAGCCCTAACATCTGATACCCTCTCTCCGTCTTCATCGTATACTGATTGAATTTCGTGATTAAATAATACTGCAATATGAGCAAAGAATTCGTCACTATCAAGTTGACGTAGTCGATACAAAACAAAATCATAAGTGGCTTCATCTACATCACCCGTTGCCAGCGATTGTATTAATCGTTCTCGTTCATCTTGTGCAAATACTGCCAACAGAGGTGTCGTCTCGTTATCAATTACCAGACCTAGATTCTCGCAGGCTTGCCAAAATTCGTCAGTTTGTTCAGCGCGAGGTAAATCTTGTTCACGCCTGCCATGACTATCCCACCATTGGGCATCCCGTCGCATCCGTGCCACCACGCGGAAATCAGCCTCGCGTTCAGCAATCCAATCGGCAAGGGTGTGCCATTCCCGTAGAATCGCTTCGTGAGCCACTTCGACTGTTGCAACAGATGTCTGCCCATCTACATCTGCTGTCAGCAAGCGGGCATCAATAAACGCATCAATCAATTGTCGGGTATCGTCGTCAATGTCTGCTGGAATTTCGGCACGGCGACGAGTAGCTGTACCGCGTTCATCAACTTCTATCAGGCGTAAGAAGACCTGATGTAATAGGGATTCGTCTAGTTCGATTTTTTGCCAGAGATTGTCGGCACGGGTACCGATTGCACCCTGCACCCCACCGAGTTCATGATATTCGGCGAAGGTCAATGTGCCGTCATCATCTAGCTTATACAATTCATCTAGTGCATATGCCATGAGGGCTAGGTTACCGGGTTCATTACCGACATCATCAAGAATGCGGTCAATCAATCCGGCTTCAAAAGTGATACCTGCGCGTTCGGCGGGACTCTCAATCATCTCGCGTAGGGCATCACGTCGGGGCAATGCCAGCGGGAACGACCCTCGACGAAGCAAATCGGCTAATTCAGGATAGACGACTGCGGATTGATAAAAGTCCGCTCGTAGTGTGACAATCACCCGTATTCGGCTATCAGTTGCTATGGTCGCCAGCAGATTGACAAATGCCTGTGCATCGTCTTTGTTCGTCAGCGTGAAGAGTTCCTCAAACTGGTCGATGAATAACAGCAGTTCAACCCAATCTTCTTCTTGTTTGAATCCGGCTTGACAAATATTCAGAAACGCTTCGGGAGCTTGGCGCATGTCTCGAATAAAGTCTTGCTGGACACCATGTGCTTGTAGTGGGTTGGGTTCAAACTGTGGGAAGGCGGTTACCGTTGCGTTAAAGAGTCCCTCGAAGGGATTCTCTGATGGGGTAAAGCGGACTATCTTCCAATCTTTACTGCCCTCAATCGCATTCCCCCGCAAGCGCGGAATCAGACCAGCACCGACCAGCGACGACTTACCACTACCCGAGGATGCAACAATCGCCACAAATCGACTATCCGTGAGTTGGGATATGAGTGCATCTGTCTCTTGCCCACGCCCGAAGAAGATACCTGCATCGTCTTCTACAAAGGCACGTAATCCGGGGAATGGTGAATCGTCAGGATTCCATGCTTTGGGTTCAACTGTCGTGAGGTTGTCGTTGTCGGGTTGTTGTTGTGGTGTGGGATTGCTGAGGGGATGTTGTCCTTGTTCCTCAAGGATTTCTAATACCAATTCCTCAAAGTGGGTCATAAATTCTTCACGAAAATCATCCGGTTTATTGTATTCGTTGATGCCTCGTACAATACGTCCATCCTTATGAAAGAGGTCTGACTTTAAGAATGTATCTAGGCGGTTGTATTGTTCAAGGTCTTCAGTCTCATCAGGTGCAAACCGCTTCTCCTCGGTACGACGATAAACTACTGTGCGCTTACTGCTACGGTCACTATTGATAGCATCCATCAATTCCCAATGTGTACCTGATTCGTAGCGGACATCATCTTCATCAATGAGTTCTGTCCCCATGCGTGACCAGAAAATAACAATTACAATGTCGCACTCTGATGGGCGTGGAAGTTTAAGGTTAATCGCATCTTGCGGTGACATACTGACCCGCATGGATGTTCCTGCCCCCGGTTTATCCCATGCGACAATACGGAAGGCAACCTTCTCCCGAAACACGGGGCGATAGGGCAATTGTTCGATGACTTTTTGTGCGATGATACGTTCGTCATTAACATCACCGGGGGATGAAATAAAGACACGAATATAAGGAACTTGGTTGGTCGTATTGTTCATAACAGTAATTTCTGATAGCTGTCAACATTTCTGTTATGATACCGTATTCTTACTTGTTTTGCTGTTTGGTGTTTCCTAATTTTTTCTGTGATTGACACACTTGATGGCGGGGTATGACAGATTTTATATCTGCTCGAACAGGGAGTTTATTCTCCTGTTGGCATAGGGTATATGGGTGTATCGTCTTGCGAGTCCGTCGGCGGGGCATGGTGACCTCCTACATAAAATCTGTCAGATGATGTAACAAGATTGATATGTTCCTTACAATCAATCTATCAAATAAATGTGCAGAAGTTATGCAGAAAGCGTAAAGAAAAAGCACACCCATATGATGTGCTTTGACAGTGTAGGTTGTTGGCAGGGTATATCGTCCCCGCGTCGGGAATCTGTTAGGTTGATTTCATCATCGTTATTATGCTAAGTTTAGAGACATGCTACTATCTGTCCATGATAGTCACAAAACGATGGGCGAATAATACACAGTGACCTAACTGTAAGTATCGGTCAAGGACTTCACCACCAACCCAGTTACATCGTCTGCCGTCATGGTGACGGTATAAGGTTTGCCCGCTTGCAGATGGAAGAAATTATCCGAGAAGCGCGCATCGACTTTATCCAGCCACACATACAGCGCAGGTACATTTGACCGCAACGTAACGTGATGGGTGTCACCGTCAGAGTCAATTGTCTGTGAGATGGTCGGCGGTATCAGATAGAAGTGCTTGGGACGGCTCATCATCACCAGATTGCTAGAAACAATCTGCCCATCAATTTCCAATTCCAACCAGATAAGCAGGTCACGCGCACCGTTCGATTTGACCTGTGCTGAAACATCGACGGTTTCTACCAATTGGCTTGACCGTGCCGGAATGGTGACAGTGGTCTCATTGGTGGTCAGGGTCACACCTTGAATATCCGTGATTATCCAGCGAGCGGTTGCGGTGATGTCATCGGGTTTATCGCTGGTCACATGGACAGCGACAGTCCGGCGTTGAATATCCTCTATACCAGAAATCATCAGAGGCGCAAAGAAGCGTTTTGCCATATAATGCAAGGCTTTCCAATTGCCTTTCCAATCCAACGATGACCAACTGGGTCCCATCCACATGTCATTCAGTTGCCAGTAGAGTGTCCCCATGGTGCGGGGCATATTGCGTCGCCAATGTTCAATGGCATAGGTCATCGCCATACCCTGCAAAATTTGACTCAGCCACACCATGCTATCAAACGAAGTCGGCAACTGAAACCAATCCAGCATATAGTGAATGATGGTGCTATTACCGATTTCACTACGCTGGAAGTGTTCCATCACATAGCTGGTGATATTGCGGTCGGCAGGAATGGTCACTTCATTAATTGTACTCGGCTGTGGAAAAGACTGAAAACCAAACTCACTACAGAAGCGGTCTTGACGGTCACGATACCACTCGAAGGGTTGTTTACCATGCCATACTGCCCACAGATGGGTATCGCCACAAGTTTGATTTTCCCAGTTTTCACGGTCTCCTATGGGGCTATGGGGACTGCCGGGCCAATAGCTGGTTGCGGGGTCGAGTTCTGTGACTAGGTTCGGGAGTAACTGGTCGAATAGCCGTTCGTAATCTTCCCAACTCATCGAGGCTTTCCACTCATCGGTGGGCATGCCCTGTTCAATTTCGTTGTTCCCACACCACAGCGCAATACACGCATGATGCCGTAGCCGTTGGATGTTATCGCGGGCTTCGGCTTCGACGTTTGCCAGGAAGTCCTCATCAAAGCTAGGGTATGTCCCGCAAGCAAACATGAAGTCTTGCCAGATAGCGATACCCAACTCATCACAGACATCATAGAAGCGGTCATCTTCATAGATGCCACCACCCCATACGCGCACCATATTCATGTTGCAGTCTACGACCGATTGCAGGGTCGGGCGATAATCAAAGGTGCGGAAGTCCCCCGGATAGGGTGTCGCCGGAATCCAGTTTGCGCCTTTAGCAAAAAATGGCACACCATTACATTCAAAGCGGAAGGATTGCCCCCATTGGTCTTCTTCGGTGACTAGCTTGAGCGTCCTTAGACCAATGCGCTGTTCAATCTCGTCAAGCTCTGCGTCATTGTCCAAGAGGGTCACACGCACGGTATATAGTGGTTGTTCGCCCATGCCTGCCACCCACCACAGTTGCGGTGACGCAATCGTAAATTTTTGGTTCAGTTCGCCATCATGGAGTGAACCTTCGACCTCCATAAATACTGTGCCGTCAAACTCTAGCTCAATGCGAACCAGCGGATTGCCATCACCTAGTTGGTCTGCCCGTACATTCACAGCTAGTCGCACCTGCCCATGTTGATGCTCCTGCATAACTTGGACACTATCAAGGCGGGCGGTATCATATGCGACCAGCTCAATATCACGCCAGATACCAGACGTTGTTGTCATCGGTCCCCAATCCCAGCCGAAGTTACACGGCTCTTTGCGTAACCATGCCGAACTGTTATAGCGCATCGGTTCGACCCACGCCGCCATTTCGCCACGCTCCATATCCATCTGGCGGACGTAATTGGCAGGGGATGCAAAATGAATCGTGATGGTATTCACACCGATAACCAGATTGTCTTTGACATCCCATTCATAGGTGCGGAACATGTTATCGGTATCGGCAATTTCTGCGCCATTAAGCGTCACCGTCGCCAATGTATCCAAGCCATGACAGCGCAATACAATACGCTCATGTGCCATCAGAGTGTCATCAACAGTAAACTGCCGTTGATAGACCCAGTTGGTTTCGCCAATCCACATCTGATTTTTTTCGTTGTCACGGTAAAACGGGTCGTCTAGTTGCCCGTTAGCGAGCAAGTCGGTATGAACACAGCCAGGTACGGTTGCAGGAATCTGTTCATCCATGCCCGCCCGTGATAAATGCCATTGTCCATTTAAGGATTCAATTTGCATGGTCTCAGGTTGCCTTTGTATTGGTATCGTCAAATTGGGTTTAATTGTAGCGCATTCTGTGATTTTTATTTACTATAAAGCAATAAATAACGCATCATATAAGATTTAGACTAAGAATATGCCCCCCAAGATGCCAAGACTTTTAAGTATAGTGATGAGTAATGAGTGATGAGCCAATCATATGTCTCCCATTCTCTCTATTTTGTTATTCATCCTCTGTGTTCTCTGTGTCTCTGTGGTTCAAAAAATTCTAAAGGTCTAATGTTGAGGCATTATTTAACATAAAACGTAATCATCACATGGACATGTTTTGTATGCCTTATTCCATCGTATCGCGCATCTTACCCACCCGACCATTAGACATCACACCCCAACGCATTGTCTTGATTCGCCCTTGTTGTATCGGTGATGTGGTCATGGCGACGGGTGCATTAACAGCCTTACGCCAGACCTACCCACAGGCACATATCACATGGGCTGTCGGGTCTTGGTCAGCGCGAGCTATAGAAGCACATCCGGCAATTGATGCCATCCTCGATACAGAAAACGCAGATTTGCCTGTGCGCTCATGGGGTGGATTCCGGCAATTTGTCACTCAACTACGGGCTGGACAATTTGACCTTGCGGTGTCATTGGTACGCTCCCCCTTAATGAGCCTTGCAGTGCATTTATCGGGCATTCCTTATCGTGCTGGATTGGACAGCCTCGGACGTGGCTTCGGTTATAATATCCGCGTACCCATCGACCCTGCGGTATCCCAACATGAAGGCGACATCTACCTAAACGTCATTCGTACATTGGCGGGCAACTCTGTTCATGCTTATGCTAATCTGCCTATATCCGAGTCCGCACAGACGACGGTGCAGGCAATCCTTGAGTCTGCCGGAATTTCATCACCGTTTATCGTGGCACATGCGGGAGGCGGAAGTAATCCAGGAATGCAGATGGACAGCAAACGTTACCCACCCGCTAAACTCGCACAGATTCTTAATCAGATTGCAGGTGAGCTATCGGCATCGGTTGTGTTAATCGGCGGTCCGAATGACGGGGTATTGGTTGATGCAGTGTACAACCAGCTACAGAATGTCAATGCCATCCAATTGGTAAACCAGCTATCCTTTGCAGAAATTGGCGCGCTGGCAAGCTTATCTGTGTGCTATATTGGTAACGACACCGGACTCACACATCTTGCGTCTGCCAGTGGTGCAAAAACGGTTATGATGATGGGACCCACCGACCCAACACGCTATGCACCCTTCACCGCTAATCACCGTGTGTTATGGAAACCGACTGCACTGAATATAGGTGGTGTCGCGCAAGCGGATAATCGGGCATGGAATTGGGAACGGGACGGCTTTGATGTCTCGTTTGCCGTTGCTGAAATTCTTGAGTTTGTCCGCGAGTAGTGCGTTATGATAAGGGTATCTCTATGTGATTGAGGATTTGACTTATGTCCGACTTTGACCCACTTATTAAACCCATACCGTTTGTATTCGTTGTTGACCCCCAACCGGATAAAAGTATTGTCGGCTTGCAATTGCTTATCGCTGTCGGTGAATCTGAATTTGCGGGACCGATACATGGCAGCGACCCCTTCCCAACCACAATTTTCAATCGCTTTCCATTACCGCCTTTGTTTTATATGTTTGGCAATTATGGTGATTTTGCTTTTGGTACGGTAATTCAGGAATATCAATTTAATCGGGAGCATGCTGGCTGTCTGTTTGCGATAGATTGGCAGGCATTGGGTGACCCCGATTATGTTGACCGCTTGATGACCTATCACGAAGAATTACATCAGGCATGGGTGGGCGTGGACTATATCATGACACTATGCAATGCCGATGATTTTGCTCAGGATTCGCCACAATTCCGCCAGCAATTCGACATCCCACCGGATATTCCCATTGTCGAATTTGACGGCACATCAATCGGGGCGGGGCAAGTCTTTCAAGCCTACTTCCAGCATCAGACTTACTTCTCAACAGAAGTGATTCAGCCTTTGTTAGACGCGCTGGATGCCATGGCACATAAAAAATAACACTATGTCAGAGTCAACATCTTCGACAATTCCGATTCCAGCTATCTTCCATCTTGAGCCACACCCATGGGATAGCCGTAATTTAGAACGATTCATGGATTCGATTGGGGAGTTTGCAACTGTTGGGTTTGATAATTCTAAAATCGCTGAACAGACTGGCGATACAGCGACATCCTATCTGTTTAACCGCTTTCGGACACCACCGATGTTTTATATGCTTGGCAATAATGGCAACTTTGGATTAGACAAAATTCTTGAGCCTTTCTTACACTATGTAGGAGATAACCGTATTGCTGGGTTTGTTGTGATGGTCGATTTGCGCTGGTATACTGACCAACACATAAAAGATTTTGGCGACACAATAGACTACATCACAACTTGGAAACGTCGAATCGCACTTGTCTATCCGCTAATTCAGAAGACACCGTATATCGTTGCTGTTGGAAACCCCGACAACCTAACATGGGACGAAAGCGAACTCCGTCAAACACTCGACATTGCACCCGATATTCCCATCCTTGAACATGACTATTCATCCGCACAAGTTAGCCAAATTTACCGCGAGATATTTATACGACAGACAACTCACTCCCGCGAGGATATTCAACCCATATTAGATGCGCTGGCGCATAAAAAATAATGGTATGATAGATACACAATATGCTAACTGAGGGACATCATGGCAGAACAAATTAAAACCACCATGACAAGTGCAGAGTTTGAAGCGTTGCCAGAAAGCCAAAAACCGACTGAACTTATAGAGGGAGAACTTGTGGTTCGTGGCGCACCAACAGTAAAACATCAGACTGTCGTATTTAATATTGCCTATCTTCTCCGCAATAATATTACAAATGGTCAGGTCTTCATATCACCTATTAGCGTCAAACTCAACGATGCAAATTACTATCAGCCGGATGTTCTCTGGGTCAATGGTATTAACTCCAATTGCACAATTGGTACAGGCGGGATAGATGGCGCACCAGATTTGGTCGTTGAAGTGATTTCACCCGGCACTGCCAAAGTGGATAGAGGGATTAAGTTTGATGTGTATCAGGACAGTGGTGTGCGGGAATATTGGATTGTCGAACCCGAAGAGGAATTTGTCGAAGTATGGGAACTACAATCCAGTCTGTATGTAAAACTCGGCTTATTCACCATCCAAGACACATTTATGTCACCGACCTTAACCGCACAAATCATCGTCAAGGATATTTTCCAATAATTCCCTGATAACATCGTTAATGTAAAATCTAGGAACTCTTTGGATATAAATAAAAGACGCATAGAAGCGCGTCCATTGTATCTAAGAAACATGGTGAAATCCGTTATTGTCCGCGAACCGACAACGTATCCGATTACTTACTTGCCCAAATATATCAGCCTTCACATGAGGCACACACAGAGCATGCGCTTATTCTCGTGGTAGCGCGACTAGCAGAATAATTGGCGCAATCAGTAAAAACCACATGACCACATTTAAGCCGACTGCCTCTGCCAATGCCCCCAATATGACGGGTAATAACGCCGTAATCACACCGGCTGCATTGCCGACAATCAAGACCATCCCGCTGTGGTCGCCGAGGGTGTCATAAAATTTACCCTGCAAAATTGCATACCAACCAGCATTAAACAACCCGATAAGACCGAGCAAAATCAGCTTGACTTCCCACATATCTGCCAGCAAAAATAGCGGGAACAGCACCAATATTATCCCCGCGCTAAACCTGAGATACAGCAGACCGCGCACCCGTTCCAGCAGGGGAATTAACAAGAAGTCACCAATCAGCCCAACGCCTGTCCACACGGCAATTGCCAGACCCGCTTGTGCTTGTGTTGTCCCGACCACATCCACCATATATAATGCCAGCAACGAGAATAAAACATCCAGCATTAGGTCGCTGACTTCGAGCAGGAGCATCCAACGCCAGACAATCCAACTCCGCAGAAATTGTAAGGCAACCCGTAGGCTGTCACGGATACTATGTTCCGCTTCGCTAGCCTCATCTGTTCGTAAAGCTTGATTGGCGGGTAAGCGCAAAACCATTAATGCACCGATAATTGCTATAACTCCGATGCCGATAAAGACCACCCGCCAGCTTTCACCGAGCAGGATAACACCTGTTAACACCAGCGGACCAATCACGACTGCCAATGAGCCGCTCAATGTCCACAATGCCATGCGGTTTTCGCGTCGCTCCGGTGCAGAATCCATCAAGCTTGCTTGCGCGATATTCACAAATGCACCACTGGCAGGTGCTTGCAAGGTTGCGCCAATTAAGAATAGAAGGAACGATATCGATAAACCCTGAAAAATCAGCCCGACACCAAACAAAACACCTCCGCCGACTAGTAACAAACGTCGCTTATTCGAGTCGGCGAACAGTCCAATCAGGGGTTCAATCAAGATAGCGACTAGTATTGGCACGGTCGTAATCATGCCAACCTCAACATAAGTCAAGCCGAAATCATCTCGAATCAGTGGGCGGGCAGCTTCCAATGCACTATAAGCAAACTCGTCCATAAATTCGATAACGAGCATGAGGAACACAAAAAATGTCAGTCGCCACCACGGGCGTGACGCATTACGGGTCATGAGATTGTCCTTTGTTGTTGTGAGTATAAATGAGGGTGTGGGGAATGCAAACAACACGCAATGAGTGCCAGTGCGCGTTAATGGGGTGATATGAGATTGTCAGCGATTGAAATTAACTGCTACCGCGACAGCGAACCATCGGTGTGTCCTTTGTATGTTCTACCACAATTGAATCATACGGTACAAATCCGGATAGTGCAAGTAGGGTAAACGCATTTGTATTCTTAACATAACCTCTTTTTACATTTGAACTGTTAAAAGCTCTTATAACCATAGAGGCACAAAGGACACAGAGAAATACGGAAGAAATAAGGTGAAGATTGCAGGAATTTTCTCATCATTCATTTCTTACCGCTGTAAACTCGGTGTCTCGGTGGTGAAAAATATTTTAAGACCTTATTGATTGAATGCGATTCTTTTCATATGCAATTGCCCATAGTGCAAGTTTATTTTCAGCTCGATATTCCAAACGATGTTATCCTATTGCAAGAACTATCCGTTATGCTACCAGCGTTGCGATGCCGTCAGGGAAGCGTATGGTTTGCAACCAGTCGAAAATAATGAAATCTGTGTATAATGCAGATATTCGAGTGGAGTCTATGAGGTACGATAAATGAATCGAATCATAACAGTTACAATTATATTGGTCATCAGTATGATGGCGGGTGTAGGTGGCGCACTAGCACAAGACCAGACAGTGCCTTTGCCCAAAGCCTACCGTATCAACACGATTGGAAACGAATTACAGCAATGGAATAACTGCGGTCCCGCCACACTGACCAACGCGCTGGTTCACTTCGGTTATAGCAGTGACCAAACCCGTGCCGCAACATGGCTTAAACCTGACCGCGAAGACAAAAATGTCAGCCCGTGGCAGATGGTCGAATTTGTGAACACACAAGTCCCAGAAATCCCTGTCTTTGCAGTTAATCGTTCCGGTGGGACGCTTGAGATGGCAAAGACCCTGATATTTAACGGCTTCCCTGTCATTATCGAAAAAGGATACTCGCCCGAAGGATACGACTGGATGGGACATTACCTGCTTCTCAATGGGTATGATGATAGTGTGGGTGTCTTCTCGACAATGGATAGTTTTGTCGGTGCGAAGAACTACAGCTATGATTTTGTCAGCGATGTATGGCAACACTTCAACTACACCTATATTGTGTTATACACTGCCGACCGTGAAGCCGAATTGATGGAATTGCTCGGTGACAATGGCGACGAATGGCAGAATCATGTCCTCTCGCTGGAACTGGCACGTCAAGAAGCAACCAACGACCCAACCGACCCGCACGCATGGTTTAATATGGGTACGAACTTTGTCGAACTCGGTATGTGGGATGCAGCCGCACAAGCCTATGACCAAGCCATCAGCCTCGGTTTGCCTTGGCGGATGATGTGGTATCAGTTCGGTCCTTATGAAGCCTACTATAACACCGGACGCTACGATGATATGATTCGAATCGCACGTCAAAATCAGAATGACGGTGGCGGTCACTTTGTCGAGGAGACATGGTATTACCTCGGTATGGCACGGCAAGGACGTGGCGAAACTGACCTTGCGCTCCAAAACTACAATGCCGCTATCAGCTTTAATCCGAACTTCACCCCTGCCATCGAAGCCCGTGCTAGCATCCTTGCACAAAGTAGCTAGTGATTATCTGAAAATTAAAATGTCCCTACAAATATCTGTAAATTTGTAGGGACACGATTTTCGGATTTGCTAGATGAAGATTATGGGTTACGATTCATACGATCCCGTAAATTTTTAATAACTTCTTCTGGGCTCAGCCCATCAGCAGACGTAGTACTGGAACTACCTATACCTAGTCCCCGAATTTCGAGGAACTTATCAATCAACTCATTTACATCTTGGAATGTAAATACAGGTAGAGCAATAAAGCCAGCAAGCCAATCCATATAAGAAACAGCCATAACATTATTGCCACTGAGTAAATTAGCCCCAATGAATTTTGGCGCAAGCCGACTCATATACCCTCGTACTGTGTCAGCTTGTTCACCGCGTTTAATGAGATGCTCAGCAGTATAAAAGCGCTCGAAGAAGGTGTCAATAATATAGGTACCACGAACAAACAGAAACTTGATGACCGGTGTATTGACATCTCTGACAATAACATCATTGGTAGAGCCTGTCCAAACTTCATCCACAGCTTGATGTTTATCAATCGTGCGTAAATCAACCATAGTTGTCAAATCAAGATTGACATCACCAATGATAACGGCACGTTGTAACCCATTTTCTTGTGCTTTCTGACCCAGCCGTTTAATTTGCTTCGCGGTCACTTCAACTCTGGCTCTCAGATATTTCACATACTCCCCAGCCAATTTTTCGGCTAAAGGTTCATCAGCACTAACAAAATTCTGTGCGACCGCATTTTTATACAACCACTCGCTTGCTGTACCATCAGTCGGGTGCAGGTCAATAACTATATTCGCAACGCCATCATTATCAATCCGCAGGGCAAGGCGTTCTGGGTGACGCTTAACAAATGGCGCAGTACCCTCACGGTAGCCTTCTACTTTGAGGGCAGCTAAACAGTGATTACAAAAACAGGTATTTTGAATTTCGCCTGTTACACGGTCGGATGCCGCCTGCGGGTAAATGTCCGTAGCTTGGAAGACAACACCATGAACATCGTCACCACCCGCTGCAACAATACCTCCGATAATGTCATCAATGATGGAGTGGACAACTGGATTGGTGATGCAGGCGTTTCGCTCCAGTTCGCCACCGTGATTATCAATCACTTGAACTTCGCGTAGCGACCCGAGTAATGCAAGCGTTGGATTAATAGAGCACCAAATCTTTGCATTGGGCAAATGTTGTCTCACTTCTTGTATCAAAGACTGAAGTTGATATTCTGGGTGTTCAGCAACATAATCTGGCATATTCAGTCGTATTCCAGGGAAAATGGGACCCGAATGATTCATTGCAGGCAAAACAACTTCGGTAGGTTCAGACCCTGAATTGACACTAAAATTCTCAATCCAGTGTTCAATAGGTTGAGCAATCAGCATATCAATATAAGATATATGAAGTATTGCACGTGTCATGGGTGTATTCCTTTCTTTAGAATTTGGTCAAGAAGTTTCATTTTGGGTTAACTTATTATTCCGGCATTAAGTCTCGATTGTTGATAAGTAGTCGTGAATAATTCGTTCAAACTTATTAATTATAGGCATATACATTTTGCTTTCATTAGATCCATCCCCTAGTTTCCCGCGAAGTGAGCTGAGCTGTTGTAGCGCATTTTCAATAAACGTTAACTTTTCATCGCCTGTACTGTACTCTGCATCATAAATATCTTGGCTACATCTCGTTAGTCTCGATACATTAAACCGTGATGTATTTAGTTGATTGCGATCGAGTCGCCGGATGCTGTCTCCTAACTGAGCAATATCGCCTATGTCGCGAACATCATCGCAATATTCCAGTAGTTGTAAGCGCGCCTGTGTGCGAACAGCAAGCAACCCTATGCTTTTCTCATTCACATCTAAAATACGGTCTTGAACCGGCTTAGATATTAAGTCGGGAAATTCTTTCATAATCTCCAACAAGATGTTCGTTACCACCCACGCCTTAAATAAATCTTTATCTACAACGCGATCGCCGTCCATCTTATCTTCGTAGGTATTGGTGATATCGCGTACGAGAAATGACAATTTCGCACCAATTGTATTTAGCTCATCCTGTGCAAACTGTACCAATTCTTCCGTAACATCCGCTTCCGGATTCTGTCTCTCTAGTTCAACAATATGTAATTCTCTTTTTTGTTCTTTATACTTTGCTCTCAACTGCTCAAATTCTTGGTCCTCAAATTCTTCTCGGATTCTTTCTAACAAAGCATCCATTTCCTCGGTATCAAACGAAACGACGTTCTCTTTCTTACGGGTAATTCCTTGTGGTGACTTCTTTGTTGTGTTGTCCGTCACCTGTGGTGTAAAATTCTTGAGGTCTTTAAAGATATCGTCCGGCACATTAGGGGTGCTGACTTCATCTGCTAATTTCGCAACAAGGTTTTCCAGATATTCTTTTACTTCCGGATGTTTTTCATTAGATGGTGAATAGGGAATAACCTGTATATTGTTGTTGCCCTCCCAATTACGAATCTCAATGGATGTGACCGAGTCTGTACTCATCAACGCATAATGGGTGTTAGAATTGCCTTGAAACGCACTTCTGAGTTCATCCAGTACAGCAATTAAATCTGGGTCACTCAGACTATATCCGACAAACAGTACCGTTTTATTATTTAGGAAGGCGGGCAAATACTCTTTGTAAGCACGGTTGGCATACATCAAGTTTTGATAATCACTTTGCCCTAACACAATTGTTGATATACGGTGAATGCTGCCATGTAATTTTAGAATATAGAACTCTCTATTTTGAAGCGCATACGACAGTTCTGAAGCATCTTCCTGAGTATAGACAGGGGGTTGTGGCGAAAACGCATTTTCAATCAGGGTGTCAAAATTGGTGGTGAGGATTGCTGAAATGCCTCGATCTTTTAGATCAGGCAGAAGCTTATGGGCAGGTTGTAGCTGTAAGTCTTCAGACCGAAAACGCCGACGTAAAAAGTCTTCAAATGAATCTTTGCCCAGTTGCCGACGCAACTCCTCAGCGACAATCAAAAACTGTTTTTGTTCAATCAGCTGTAGAATTTCATCCTTGTTTTCGATAGCCTCCTGTCCTCTTTGCTTTTCTATTTCATCTAAGAGTTCTCCCATGAGACCACCCCATGTGGGGAGTCCAGCACCAAGCGAAAGTCCTGACCCGATAAATAATACACAATTACCACTACGGATTTGATCTTCTAAATCTTTTGGAATGTGCATTTTCTGCATATCATACCCTAACAATACCGTTGACTCACTTTATATTTATAACATATTTCATAGCTAGTTGCATAAATCTTTGACACAAAATACGGTAAACGCAATTGAATGTCTAACTCAAGCTCTTTGTAGTCTCCGTGTACTTAAAATCTTTTATCATCACGAATGTACAAAGAACACAGAATGTTTATAGGCATTGTATTTGCCTCAAACCGTTTAACGCATATGTTATTATATAATGCTAATAGGTGATGATGATGGAGAAATATGATGAGCAAGCTTAGCGGACTAATTGAGCAAATCAAACAACTGACTGATACAGAGCGTCAACAGTTAATCGCGTTTTTGCAATCCGAACAAGACAAACCCGAAGCATCAAAACCTAAGAAACGAGTATTGGGTCTCAATCAGCATCATGGCGAAATCTGGATGGTAGACGATTTTGATGATGAATTGTCGGATTCATTCGGGTTGGGTGAAGATGAATGAGATAGGTTATTAGCTCGTATGAGCAGTTTTATCCCGTTCGACAAATTCGTGAATAAACCCACCACTATCACTTGCAACTAATGCACCGGACACCTTGTTAATTTCTAATTTGCCCAGATGTTTGATGAGTTGGGTGATTTGCTGACGCATAATCAGCATCATATCTTCCCATGCGACATCTTCCGGCAAGCTATCCTGACGCAAATCGCGCATACTTTCCAGATATGTCATCGCAGGTTCAATATCGTTGAAGACCAACTGCCCCGGAATATCATGGCGGACAACAGCAAAGAAGTGATTGGCAAGAATACGTGTACCGTTTTCTAGTGCAAAGGTATCACTAGGTAATGCGGGGGGGCGCACTTGGGTTGCGCCATAACGGGTGAGCAGAACAATTGCACGGCGCATCAACACCTGTAATTCTGGCATGGTATGAATGCTATTGGTTGCAGTCAACAATTTGCCGTTGGGCTTGAGGACTCGTTTAATCTCTTTCAGTGCATCATCAATGTTGGAGACATGATAAAGCATGTGATTTGCCATCACAACATCAAAGCTATCATTAGCGTAGGGCAACTTAACCGCATCGCTGAGTGTCAACACAGTGGAATCTGCGGGATGGTTAACCAACATGTAGTGTGATAAGTCATTGGCATGATAGTGAATATTGGGGTGCATCGCTATCAATCGTGAATAATATGTCCCGATACCCGTGCCGAGGTCAAGAATACTTTCTTCACCTGTCCAGTCGATGGTATCTAAAACCCATCGCGCAAAGTCCGATTTGGGGACAGTGTATTTATCATGCGTTTCTTCACGAATCCGCAAGAACTCATCAGTTTGATAATAACGACGTACTACGTCAGCTTGATTTGATGCAGGCATAACCTATCCAGACACGAATAACAACCAATACGATTGTGCTTTCTCTACTATACTACCGTTTGACCGGAGTGCAACTGCGTAATTTTATTTACTATCTCTATTGTAGTAACAAACTAACAATCGGGCAAAGTATTCGATAGGTCAGTTTCAACAGTTCTACATCGCAATCGTGTCTGCCAAGTTGCTCGTCCCAAAGTGGTTCTGCCGTTCAGTATGGTTTTACGTTACAATAGATACTACTTAGTAAAGTTATCGGAGAAACTATCTTATGGAAACCCGCGCTGATTGGATTCAGGCAATTCGTAACTTGCCAATACAACTCCGTGAAAAAGTAGATGAGCTAACACCGGAGCAACTCACCACAGCATATAATTCAGGTGAATGGACTGTTGCACAAAATGTTCATCATCTTGCCGATACCCATATGATTTGCTTTCGTCGCTATAAACTTATTCTAACCAGCCCTGATTTTACATTTACGCGCTATGATGTGAATAAAATTTCAGCGTATCCCGATGCGAATAATGCCGATATTGAAACGTCTTTAATGATATTAACAGGATTGCATGCACGCTGGGCAATGTTACTTGACAATATGACCGAAGACGAATGGCAAAAAACGGGTAACTTCTGGGATCCGGACATCCCCCACTATCCCCTTGACCGCCTGACAAGAGTCTATGCAGAACACGGTCTTGGTCACCTACAGCAGATTCAGGATGTTATTGATTGTATGCCCTAGCAGTTGAATGTGCTGATAATGGGTTTATGGTAAAATTGCGCTATCATTGACTTTACGTACTCACATAGCTGACAATCACTTATATGCACATCACTATTCCCACAACGCCACAATTTAATTTCGAGCAAACCGTCTTAAGTCATGGGTGGTATATGCTTGCACCTTTTAACTTTGACCGCGATACAGTGACACTCGGTTATACGTTGGAGATGTCATCTGGTGAGGTAACTCAACTGGTGATGACAATGGACGATGAACATCTCACCGTTCATTTGCCAGATTATGACACCTTGCCAAAAGCTGACATCACCACAATCTACCAATTGGTTCGCACGGTTCTTAATCTCGATTGGGATTTGCGCCTGTTCTATGAGGCAATGACAGAATTTGATGGTTATGATTGGCTTGAACGCGAACAAAAAGGGCGGATTCTGATTGCGCCAACCGTGTGGGAAGACCTCGCCAAAGTGCTGTTCACAACCAACACCTCATGGGCACAGACTATTCAAATGTCAGCGCGACTCTGTTCCCTTGGTAAACCACATCTGACTATACCAGATACCCATGCCTTCCCCACCGCACAAACCATCGCTGAAATGGATTTTGATAATCTGTCCGAACATCTGCGGGCTGGATACCGCACCGCTTATCTGCATGAACTCGCATTGCAAATTGCTGATGGGTCAGTTGATGTGGAATCATGGCGCAACCTCAACGGTGATGACCTCTACAAAGCTGTGAAATCCCTCAAAGGATTCGGCGATTATGCTGCCGGAACAATGGTGCGAATGTTAGGACATTTTGATAAGCTGGCGATTGATAGTGCCTGCCGTGAGATGTATGCCACCCTCCACAACAACGGTGATAAGGGCACAGATAAAGACATCAAAGCCCACTATGCTCGTTATGGCAACTGGAAAGGGCTGATGATGTGGATGGATATCATGCGTCGGTAGTGAGTCCTCCAGTAAATAGGATGATTTTCGGACACAACAGATAGGCAGTTCCCCAAATGAACATACAAATTTTGTAAGAATTGTTGTGTGTTTGGCATTCTAATGTCATACTAATGTAAATCTTTTTCTATCTAGGGTCAGAAAAATTCAATATCACATCTTCATATCGCATCACTATCTCACCCGAGTTTTGCTGAACATCTGCCATAAGATGTTACCCAAAGCTTGTGTTATATAGGGCGGATTGTTTTGGACATCACGACAATCTGTTATGAGGAGTTCATCATGCACTTGAGTTTACTAAACCTGTTGCTGGTCTTGCTGTCAGCGTGGATTGCGGGCGCGCTTGTGTCGCGTATTGGCTATCCGGCAATCTTCGGCGAGTTACTGGCAGGGATTATTTTGGGACCGCCATTGCTGGGCATACTCCACAGTAGCGAAGCATTAGCCATTCTAGCAGAGGTTGGCGTTTTACTGATGATGCTGTATATCGGTATGGAAATTGACCCCAAAGAATTGTTTAAAGCATCATGGGGTGGCTTTCTAGCGGCGATTGGTGGGTTTATCACACCCTTTGCACTGGCATATTTTGTGGTGGTTGTGGTGTTCGGTGGCACAAGTATGGCGGGGTTATTCGTCGGGATTGCCGCCGGTGTCACATCGTTGGCGACAAAATCCAGAATCTTATCTGATTTAAAACTACTCGATACACGCATTGCCCATGTCATGATGGCAGGTGCGTTGGTTGCCGATTCTCTATCGTTAGTGGTGTTTGCAGCAATTATCAGTCTAGTTGATGCAGGTGCGTTACAGGCTGACCGTCTGTTGGTGGTTGGTGTTCAGGTATCGCTGTTCTTCGGTGCGACGATTTTCATGGGATTAAAAGTATTCCCGATTGCATGGAAGCAACTGTCACGCATTGGGCTGACGAGCCGTGCTTTTTATGCGACCTTCCTCCTGTTGATTACCCTACTATTTGCAGAACTGGCAGAACTTGCGGGACTTCATGCAATTCTCGGTGCATTTCTCGCGGGTTTGTTCGTGCGCGAAGGGATTGGCGTAGAACGTCGCCTTGCTCATGAATTAACTGAACTGGTGCGCGATGTGTCGATTGGTTTCCTTGCGCCGATATTCTTTGTGATTGCGGGTTTCCATGTCAGCCTCGATGTGTTTGTCACCTCGTTACCGTTGTTGCTAGCAGTGATTGTGGTTGCAACCGTCGGCAAGATTGTTGGCACGGCACTGTTCTATATGATGAGTGGGAACGGCTGGCGCGAAGGCATTGTTATTGGTGCAGGTATGAATGGGCGCGGTGCAGTGGAAATTATCATTGCGGAAATTGCCCTGACGGCTGGCATCATTAATCAGGAAATCTTTTCTGTGTTGGTCTTTATGGCAATCTTCACAACAGCGACAGTTCCGGTCTTTTTGAAGTGGGGTACCGATTGGTTAAATCGTCTGGGGCAACTGCAACGGTCATCCGACGACCGTTATGGCACAGTCATTTTAGGTGCGGGTCCGACGGCTCGTGCGCTGGCAAAAGCCCTGCAAACAGAGTCACATCCGGTATGGTTGCTTGACCGTAACATGGATCATTGTGACACGGCTAAAGCCGATGGATTGCAGGCGATTTATGGCGATGCACTCAACGAAGAAGATTTGATTGATTGCAACCTTGCCAATGTCCGTTACTTCCTTGCGATGACCCCGAATACAGAAACCAATATCTTATCGACACAGGTGGCGCGGAATGTCTTTGAAGTGCCGGAAGCCTATGTGTTGCTGACCCGTGATGAAAAAGGCTCACTAGTGAATCTCGTTGCCGAAGCAGGTGCACATCCTATCCATGCGGGTGACCTCAATATCGAGCAATGGGACAAAGAAATCTTACGAGCGATTGGGGACAAAAAACCAAAACAAGTCGAGCTGGAAATTGAGGAAGCGATTGACATCAAGAGTGTGATAGAAAGCTTCCGCAATGACGGCATATTTACCTTGCCATTAGCTGTTAAACGCAACGGTGACCGCATGCCATTTGTCGCAACAGATATGCTCCAAGTGGGTGATACGGTGTTGGTGCTTCAATAGACTTACAGCAAAAAATGCGGGGCGATGATATTGTCGCCTCGCATTATCGTAAGGTTTCCTCATATAGCTTCAACACACCATCCATGTCAATCTTCCGAACAATCGTGACATTGGGTTTGTCTGTTTTCCAGCGCGTGTAATTGACGACAGTTTGCCCGCGTGTGTATGCGCCGTTTAATTCGACGGTGACATGACGGGTCTCTGCTTCCAGAATCAAGTCGGGATAAAGTGTAATCGCCATTGCCAGCGGGTCAGGGATGATGTGCTGTCCTTTGAAGACATGCCATGTTCTATCACGTGCTTTCTGGTTAATGCCCTCATAGAATTGCGCTAGTGGAGTTCCTAGATTGCAGAGGCGGTCATGGTTATCTGCGCTAATGATATGTGATAGGGTTGTTTCCCAGCTGAGTAGTGTGGTGTGCGGGAACGCATCAAAGGTGATCCAAGCGGCTTCGGGGTCAACCCAGATATTAAATTCTGCCGTTACGGTTGGGGTGTTGCCATGAGCATCGACTGCACCACCCATCACCACAAACTGCTTGACTTTATCCGGCAGGGTCGGGTCAATCCGAATCGCCAGCGCAATATTTGTCAATGGACCAAGAGCCACTAGTGTAAGTTCATGCGGATGTTGATTAATCAAGCGTACCAATGCCACCGATGCAGGCTCATCTTCAAGTTGCATATCACAGGGCGGACGGTCGTTCCAATCACCGAGACCATCTTCCAGGTGATAACGGCGGTCATCATGCTCCCAATGCTCAATCAGGGGACGGTCTGCTCCACTATATACCGGAACAGACTTGCCCGTTTGCTGTAAAATTGTGCAGACATTTTGATTAACTTTATCCCGATGTACATTGCCCGTCACGGTCGTGATTGCTTCGACCTGACACTGCTCCGACTGTAATGCCATCAAGATTGCTTCGGCATCGTCAATTCCTGCGTCGGTGTCAATTATCATGCGGATGTCACTCACGATTGCTATACTCCACAAACAAATCGACCATCGGATACCTGCCGAGAATCTCCCCATCAGAGGACATTTCGAGCCAGTTGGTGTGTGCCCATTCGTCCGGTGTGCCATTGAATGCAAACGGAATCACAGCGGTCACACGCTCATCGAGGAGTAAGCCTGTCCAACCGCCAATTGGTACATCTTGCACCCGCTGATACTGATTGCCCAACAGCAACAAATCTAAGTATTGTGTCACCTGTTCAACTGACGGATAGTCTGCGCCACTGTCTAATGAAGTCTCATTGACTGCTTCGCTGTGTCGCCAACCTGTTTCGGTAATCATCACAGGCAGATCACGCACACCGAATTGTTGTAGCTTCCATAATTCCCACTCGTACCCATTAACGCTACGATTGTAAATGTAGGGTGGTGCGGTCTCGATGGTCTCTCCAGTGGCGATGTTATTGAATCCGCGCTCACGTACCCACGGTGGTTGCGTAAATTGCAGGGGATACGAATGACTATTCCAGCGGTCAAACTGTGTGAACACCTCCGGTTGTGCCTCGTACATAGCATTCATGAAGGTCTCTGCTGATTGATAGTAGATGTCACTATCGGGGAAGGGTTGGTCACCTGTGTCGGGGGCATGCAGGTCAAATGCGCCGTTTAAGATAATCACATTCTCATCAGTAGATTTCAGTACAGGCACGACATCCATCACAAACTGTGCATAGGCTGTCGGGTCTGGTTGTCCGCCCCATTCATGCCCGTTATTGGGTTCATTTAATAAGATGACATAACGCTCATCGGTGTGCCAGTCTAACCCGCTGATAAACTCGGCATAGGTGTTTGCCAGTGTGGTGTACCTGCCGTTGTCATCAGCTTGAGGGGGAGTCCATGTCCATGTGTCATCATCAAATGTGGTCGCCAAGCGTAGCATCGGTGTCAGGCTGTTCTCCTGTGCTAAGTCCATGAAGGTCTGCCACTTATCGGTATCAAGGTCATCAGCACGGATGAGTTGCACAACATAACCGCCATCCGGCAACATCTCGCCTGCCACTGCCATATGCTCATCCCACAGTGACACATCCCAACTACCACGCCCATCATCCAACAGCAGATGAATCCCTAACTTGCTAAAATCGGCTGGGGTCGGTTGGCTAGTTAATGCCATCACACCTATCGCAATAATGATAATTGCCATGCCTGCAATGACCATGCGCCAACCATTGCGTCGCCACCGTTGATATTGTTCTACAAGTTCCATTATTTATCCTAGCAAGTTTGTGGTTATTGGTTATGTATTGTTGATGGGTGGGTGGGCTGGTATACAAAAACACCGGTGCGGGTGGGATGATTCTCGACTATTGCATCGGATTCGACGTTGCGTAACTTCCATAGCATGAACCAGTCATCACTGGCGGCGAGGACAAAAATCAGCGATATTAACAATAACGCACCACTGCCATCAATGAAGGACATCATCATGGGTAATACACCCAACACCAACCCCGGCATAATCAGCCCCATAACGAAGGGGAAAATATCCATCGTCTTTGTGATTTCCGCCGAAATAGCCAGCGACTTCCATCGTATTACATATTTAACCGTATCAGCATCGCCAGAGAGCCATTGCCATGTTAGCCCATGTATCACCTGATGCAACAGATAGCCACCAATCAGGACACCGAAAAACAAAATCGGATATTGTGCGAACAGTATCAAGCTATAACCTAAGCGGTCATCCCCCCAGATTGCCATGAATATGAACATGAGCATCATAAATAACGGCAATGCAATCACGAGACTGCCGAGATTGATGGTTAAGTTTGACATCGAGAAATCGTGTTTTGTCATCAAATACTTATCCTGAGTGTTGAACTATGTCGATAGTATAGGGGATGGCTACAGGAATTTTGTTAGAAAAACCTTGAGGTTTGTCTGACCAACCCACAAAATTCAGCATTTTATCCCAAGTTATCCCAAATTATCCCACAAAAATATTACAAAATTCAAACTTTGAAATATTACTAATTTTAATTTGCACAAATTTAAAAAAGGTGTAGGCTACTTTTAAGACAGGAAGATAGGTCAAACGCTGAAATAACAACGATTCTAGCCTGTACAGAATACAAAATGTGCTATAATAGCAAAACCATTTACTTTAAGGAGTGTTAACAATGAACAAAGCTGAATTGATTAGTTCAATCGCAGAAAAATCCGGTTTGACAAAAGCTGATGCTGGTAAAGCATTGGATGCGCTTCTGGAATCTGTAACCGAAGGTTTGACCGGTGGCGACCGTATCGCATTGGTTGGCTTCGGCTCATGGACTGTCGAAGAACGTAAAGCTCGTACAGGTCGTAACCCACGTACTGGCGAAGAAATTCAGATTCCTGCTAAGAAAGTTGTGAAGTTCAAAGCGGGTGCTGGTCTGACTGACGCAGTCAACTAAGCGACAAACCACAATCGAGACGGGAAGACACCAGTTGTTCTTCCCACAACATGATTATCAAAGACAGCTTGTGAGACTTCATAGGCTGTTTTTTGTTGTTGGTTGCTGGTGATTGGTTATTGGGCTTCATTTGTAGTCTGGGCGCATATTATCATCTGAATCTGTTTTCCAAATCCATGTTCCATTTGCTTCAATACGATAATTCTGGTGGCGATGTGTATGAACAACTTCGTCAATTAGCCCATCCATGTTGACATAGGGTAGCTGAGGAAATAGAACAAGCGCGCCCTGTGATTTCAAAAATGCGACAGTTTTTGCAATCTGATGCTGAATAGTGTCAATCGTTTCCATGCGCATGTGAGGGAAACAAAATATACGCCGACCATGTGCAAATCCAACAGCACAACGTGCGCGCCAACCCTCATGACTAAATTGCCTTAGCAACCGATTGTAACGTGCTGGAGTCAAATCAAAGTGGCGCATGATGTCCATCTCGGTAAATCCTAAATCAGGATTATTCTTGATGCCTAGCTGAATTTGTTTTTGGAGGGATTGTTGGAATATGCCGAACCGTTTGATGCTGTCATAGCGAACTAGCCAAGAGTCTTGCCTACGCTGTACCTGAGAGTAGCGTTTGCCATCTAATGTGATATTTCCGCTACTGGGTTGGATAAGCCCACCTATCAGGTAAGCCAGAGCCTCATTTTGGTCAGTGTGAAGAGAGGTAAGCAAATAAGATTTACCAAACTCAAAGTCATAAGAATACTGATGAAACCATCCACTCAGCCACCATCGCTTACTGAGCTGAACCGTACTGATAAATGTGATATTGTCTAGCCGAAGCATTATCTCAATCCATCCAACAACTAGTTACCAATGACCAACAACTAACAACCAATCCTCACTGCGCGCCATGCTTGCGTTGGATTTTGCTCCAGTGGTCACGTCGGGCAGGCACAGCGATAAACTCAAAGTCGGGCAACAGAACACCCGTCAACGACCCGCCATAGACACAGCGCGTATCAATCCCAAACACTTTATCTTGATAGACAAAAAGTTTTTGTTCATCGCTATAATCACGATGTCCGACAATCAATGGTTTATCGCCATCATAATAGGTGTACCAGAGCTTGTCATACGTCGCATGGAGGCGCATTTCTGCTGAGGTGACCCCCAATAGCATCGGTTGTGTTTGTTCAGCCAGTGGCACATGCGGTTCAAGGAAGCCATGCAAGACTAAAGCCGAGTCGAGGTCAAGATAGAGGGGCAAGCTGGAGACATAGTCCAGAAACTCGTCGTACAAATCCCCCATCTCCCAGCGGGTGAGTAAAGCTGCAAAGCGTGGCGGGAGTGTGCCATCTGTAGCGCGGATATGTTTCCATTCATGGTTGCCCATAATGGTGCGGGCGTTGGCTGTATCACGGAAAAACTGAAAGACCTCACGCGGTTCGGGACCTCTATCGAACAGGTCACCGATGGCAATCACCTCATCGTCATCACTCAGCCCTGCTTTATCGAGTAACTGTTGTAGTTCATAGTAGCACCCGTGAATATCCCCGATGATAAACTGTCTCATGTACACCTCTCACACTGCCTCGCGGAATCCTAATATTGCTTGTTATGCAGAGGCTTTGTCAATGATATTGATAACTTTGAGCATAAAGTTAAACGGTCTTGACGGCTTATCAATCTGGTTGAATGAGCCAACAATATACAGGTCTTTGTCTGGTGCATAGAACGCCATTGCCCCACTTGAACCCGCATGTCCAATCAACTCTGGCGACTCCCGGAATAAGGTCATCCACCGTGGTAACTTAAACCGCCACAGCCCATAACCATATTGCATCGGGAAGAACATCGGGTTCCATTGCATCATGCGGTCAAAATGTCGGGCATCAAATAGCTTGCCATCGAAGTAGGCTTTCAGGAATGTCAGGTTATCAGATAAGGTCGATACAATCGCGCCGTCGGGTGCCATGCTTGATAGCGCAAGCGGAATGTTCAACCGTAGACTTTCGTTATAAATGGGGATAGGCTCATGACGTGGCTGTGCATGGTCAAACACATATGTCTGATTGAGTTGCAAGAGGTCGAAAATACGGGCTTGAAAGACCTGTGCCAGTGGGCAATCAGTGATGGATTCAATAATCGCACCCAAGAGCTGATAATTGGTATCCGAATAATAAGATTTACCACTGGCAGGCACATTACTCGCTTCCATGTCACGCACCATTGTGAACACATCATCGAGAGTGTAAGCCCCATCCCGATTACGCTTGAGGTCATTGATAAGCCCATCTTCGTAGTAATCAGCTAATCCCGAAGTCTGATGAATCAGCTGATAAACTTTGAGTTGTTGACTGTAATCAACACCTTTATAGACATGAAGACCATCCAGTTGCAGGTGTGGTAGATACTGTTGAATCGGTGCATCCAAATCAAGCCGACCTTCATCGACCAATTGCATTATCACGGATGCTGTAAACATCTTGGTGATGCTAGCGATAAAGTAGGGGCTATCCGGTGACGCATCGCCCACTGCGCCACGAAAATTCACCGAACCATCACCAGACTGTACACCCAGCACGGCATTATGTGTATTCGGTTTTCGATATTCTTTTTCGATAAGGTCTTGTAATTGGTTATTGATGTTGCTCATGTGATTGCTCCTTACTGTGTTCATAAACTTGGTTTCGCCATCCTCAGTTAGAGTTATGGTCATATCATCAAACTGACTTAACCACTGTTGACTGTGATACCCTTTAATACGGATAGTATATGTATCCGGTTCATGACTTTTGCTCATTTGTTACTTGCTTGTACACCTCCAAGAAGTTTATTTATCAACTTAATACAAGCATACAAACGAATGTTGTGGGAGGGCATCACCATATGTGGTGATTCATATGGTGATTAAAATGTAGGACATTGATTGAGCAAAACCGTATCCTCTAATAAACACAACCGACCAGCACATGTTATCCTCTAGTTATTTGAAACTGGAGGATAAGCTCGTGGCAGTTACAACCCGACAAAACGAAATTCAACAACTACACAAAGATTATAATTGGTTCTACTCTCTGATTGGTGGGTTAGTGGTTCTCATCATCGGCATATTCATTGGGCATTTCCTGATTGATGGCGAGCTTATCATTGGGGAATATGGGGTAAATCTCTATACAGAGGTTGTCAGTATTATTGTTACTGTGCTGATTCTAGATCGCATCAATGATTATCGGGCTAAGCAACAATTAAAAAAGCGTCTTGTGAGAGAAGCTGGAAGCCAATCAAACGAGACTGCTAAATCAGCAGTGGATTGGATAAGGCATGAAGGGTGGTTGACTACAACAAATGGATTGTTAAAAAATGTGGAACTCAAATATGCGAACCTCAATAGAGCCGATTTAAGTCGAGCAAATTTACAACAATCTAATTTTCATCGAGCAAATTTGGAACAGGTTGACCTGCATAAATCGAGAATGCAAGAATCAAGTTTTATAGGGGCGATATTACGGGATGCTGACTTGCGTAATTCACTATTAAATGGAACTGATTTCCATAGTGCCGACCTAGAAAATTCGGATCTAGGTGACGCTGATTTGCAACACGCTGTTTTGATGAGTGCCAATTTACATAATACGAACTTTAGTCGTGCCAATCTTCAACACGCAAATTTAAGTAATGCTATCTTTTCTGGAACAGATTTGACTCATGCTAATTTAGCACATGCCATCATACGTAGTGCGTACTTGAGAGATGTAAACTTACGTTCAGCTAACCTATGTTGTGCACAACTTGTAGGTGTATTAGTTTCTAATACAGTTCTCCCTGATGGTACAAAATGGACACCGAATACTGATATGACACGCTTTACAGACCCCAATCATCCTGACTTTTGGCGACCGGATGATAAATTAGATGCAACTGAGTAGCTTTTAAATAGGCACTGTGGATGAACGTGACATATCTTCCACACATCCCTGACCGCCGTCGATGATTTTCAACAAACGCTAAACTCAAATTGGAATCCATGATGTATAATCGTGAGCATTCATAATTGATTTTAAACGGAGTATACAGTGAACTTTTTAGAAAAGGCAAAAGGCATCGAAGACCAGATTATCGAGTGGCGACGCGATATCCACATGCACCCCGAACTCGGATTCGAGGAAACGCGCACCTCACGTCTGGTTGCCGATACCCTTAAAGAGATGGGCATTGAAGTTGAAGTTGGTGTAGCAGAAACAGGTATTGTCGCCCGCATTGGTGATGGTTCGCCGAAGGTAGGGATTCGTGCAGATATGGATGCGCTCCCGATTGATGAAGCCAACGATGTGCCATATAAATCGCAGACACCCGGTGTTATGCACGCCTGCGGACACGATGCGCATACTGCAATCCTGTTAGGTGTAGCGCGGATGTTGACTGAAATGGATGACCGTCCCGCTGGTGAAATCCGTTTGTTGTTCCAACCGAGCGAAGAAAAATGGCGTGATTCTGATGGGCATAGTGGGGGCAGTTTGATGGTAGAGCAGAACGCGGCTGATGGATTGGATGCTGTGATTGCCTTACATGTCTCCAGCACAGACCCCGTCGGACAAGTTTCGATTACACCCGGTAACGCCCTAGCTGCGGTCGATACCTTTGAAGGCACAATCCTCGGCGAAGGTACACACGGCGCAGCCCCACATAACGGACTCGACCCGATTTGGATTCAAGCACAGGTTATCAATGCGATTCAAGCCATTCGCTCCCGCCGCCTCAATCCAACTGACGCATCTGTGATTACGGTCGGTGCGATTCATGCTGGCTCTGCCCCTAATGTTATCCCGCATGAGGTGAAGCTACTCGGCACTATTCGGAGCTATACCGAAGAAGTCCGCAGTGAACAACATAAACTCTTGGAAGAAGCCTTCGCGCTTTCCCGTAACTTTGGTGGCGATTATACCCTCAAGATTTCACGCGGGTATCCATCTATGTATAACGACCCCGACGTGGCAGATTTGATGCGTCAGGTCAGCATCGACTTGATTGGCGAAAACAAAACCAAACACGGTCAACCGGGCATGGGTGCGGAAGACTTCTCATACATGTCACAAAAAGCTCCCGGCACGATGATTATGCTCGGTGCGAAATATGACGACATGAACCGCCCACACCATAGTCCCATTTTCGATATCAACGAAAAAGCATTCCATGTTGGCGCGGCAGTCTTGGCAGAAAGTGCCGTCCGTCTCTTGAAAGAAAAAGCGTAATATAATGTCACTCCATGTAGAGGTGGCATAGTTCACCTCTACATGATTTTCCTCACCGTCTCATATGTTTTCTCATTATCGGCAAAGTCTCGCAATGAAGTCATAGTCTATGCTAGCGAAATCTAACGATTGAGATAACGCAAGACTCATGGTTTTTTACGACTTATCGCTTGCAAATTAAGGCATAAAATCGCATAATAATAAGTGGATTGAGAACTTGTGCCTAATTCGATTTTCAAGTTCTGAGCCTTCTTTGAAAAGGCAATTGGGCACAATTCTTTTTTTGCCAGCAAGACAACGCCAATTGTCTGAGGGATATCATGGCAAATATTCTATATACCGTCTGGATACAAACAGGCGACCAAAACCTCGCAGGAACAGATTCCAATGTCTATCTCCAACTTGTTGGCACGTTACTCCAAACCGATTTTATTCATCTGCCACCGCAAGATATTTTTGCTTTTGAGGCTGGTGGAACGGATAAATTTGTATTGGATATTCCCGAACTTGGCGACTTGACGCAATGTTGCCTCCAACACGATAATAGCGAAGGTGATTCCGGCTGGTTTGTCAAAACAGTGCAGATTCAAAATCAATCGACTGGACAACGCTGGTTATTTACCTTTAATCAATGGCTAGGACTCGAAGAATCAGGAACACTATCAGCATGTATAGAGCTATAACCCGTCTATTCTCACTTTGCATCGGTCTCATCATCGCGTTGACTGGTTGTAATCTTGGCGCACCGCAGGCAACCCCTGTGCCCACACCGGATATTCCAACTGTGGAAATACTCGCCCCGCCCAACAATCAGCAGGTATTTGATGGTACAAACTTCGATATTGATATTCTGGCGCGGGATGCGTCACAGGGCATCAAGCGCATTGAGTTGTATGTCGATGAAACGCTGATAAACGAAAGCACCGTCGTCAGTGGCACACAACCGCAATACCGCGTCACCATGAATTGGCTGGCGCAGGGTGTGGGCTTCCATGTGATTTCTGCAGTTGCCTATCGTGAGGATGACACCCGCAGTGACGAGTTCCTCATCAACCTCGAAGTTATACCGCGTGAGTAACAATCTTGATGAGTGATGAATCTCCCCGGTCTGGCAAATTTTGCGGACAACACAGGCGTTTTCCCTACAAGAAAATTATATCGCATTGTAGGGACAGCATTCTTGCTGTCCGCACGTTGATAGGTTGCTTAATCATTTTCTCAATTGTATCCGCCTGCACATCCCCATCGGCATCATCATCTATCAGCATCACACCAACACCCCAACCGCGCACGACATGGGGTGACATCATCAATTTAGGGCAAGCACCGTATGCCCCTGCGCCCTCCGTACTATCGCGTGATGGTGATATTTTAACAGGCTGGATTGGTGCAGATGACGAACGGGTTTTTCAGGGGTTTCGTTACTGGCACGATGACACGCTGGATTCGACAGTGATACCTGTGTTAGATGTAAGTGCACCCTTTGCCCAGAGCATCTTCCCTGCGGATAATGACGGCTATCATTTGCTTTGGATGGACATCGAACCACAAGCCGAACGGATTCAACTGTTCTCGGCATATCTTGATAACACCCTGACAACCTTGATTGCTCCGCCCTCATTTGCCTCAGAGCAGGTCACACATTATACAGCGATTCCTGATATTGAAGGTGCGCTGTGGGTTGTGTGGAGTGGTGGGCTATTGGCAGAACCCGCGCTATATTATGTTCGGATTGACGGTTTGGGTCGCCCCATGTTCCCTGAGCGTTTGCGACTGGATGGGGATTATCCGGTATTTGCTCAGACGCTTGATAATCGTACCTATCTGTTTTGGATAAGTCAGGTGAACCGTGCTGTCTTACGTGGTGAATTTGTCGGTGGCGAGTTGCAAGACGTGCGTGCTATCAGTCAATTGCCCGACTTATCTGGCAGTGACCGATTGATCGAATTTTCGGCAATGTTTGACCGCACCCATCAATATCTGTTTTGGAATATCATGCGCGAGGATGGCAAGGCAGATACCTATATCAGCACATCTCCCATCAACAGCGAGGATGTTATCAGCCCACAACCGATGACGATTACGGTCGATACAACACAAACCATACAGACCGGATTTAACTCCAGCACAGTCTATACAGCGGTATCGGTGGGAGATACACGCTTATCTTGGGCGAGTCCACTCGATGAATCAGCTGATGTGTTACCTGTTGTCGTCCAAAACGAAGTATCAATTGGGGTGACCTATTGGCAGGGTGGCGCAATTATCGGCTATCAAACATTGACCGAAACCGGACAGTTGCTCCGGTCACCTCATATCACCACCGACCGCGACCGCCATCTGACTGTTACATGGTCACAACCAACCGCCTATGGTGTCGCTAACCTCAATATGACAACGACACGATAATGATAGTACATATGTCGCAAAACGATATTTTCTTATAGAGCGAACTGCTACATTTCAGGGATATATCGACGTGCATTTACTGGTCGATGGGATGGGTGTATTGTTCGAGCCACGCACTGACAGCTTCGACTTCATGTTTGCCCTGTGCAATTTCGAGGATAAAGGCAGATGCAGATGACTCATCACAGATGAGGGTATAGCCATTGGCTTCTAGGAACATGACAACGGCTTGGTGTGCGGTGCGTTTGTTGCCATCACCAAAGAGATGATGATAGGCGATGCTATGTAATAACGCGCCAGCTTTGTCAATGATGGTCGGGAATTGTTCTTCGCCAAACACCTTAATCAGCGGACGGTCTGCTGCCGAGCGTAATAAGCGTCTGTCGCGCACGAGGGGGCGATGTCCGATAATATTCTCATTGATGACATAAATATCTGCTGCCGATAAATAACGCACCATGCCTGTCTGTCCTTCAATCGTATCTATCACCATCATTATAACAAATTCGTCTATCAAACAGAGGTATCGCCATGAGCGACGGATATAGCTGAATGCAAAAGAGCGCATCAACCGATACGCCCTTATCAAAATCAAATTGTAATGTCGGATGATGCTAAGCAGAGTCACCCAACCGACGTTCTGTGCCTGATAGTAATCGTTGGATATTCTCGCGGAAGCGCATCAGAAGCATGAGTGACAGCGCGACGACATATAATAGAATCGTCGTTTCTTGAAATTCTGTACCCACCAAAACAATCAACCAGATAATCGCTACCAGATAACCGACTAATACACCCAGTGATACATATTTGGTGCGCGAAATAATGAAAATAGCGATACCGGCTGCCACCAAACTTTGGAATGGTTGAATCATCAGCATCGTGCCGAATGCCGTTGCTGCACCTTTACCACCACGAATCACTAGCTTGAAGCGACCTTCCACATAAGACATGCTCAACAATGTAGCAAACAATGACCAGTTATGCCCAATGACAACGACCGTTGCAGAAACTGCGGTAGCAACCCCAATCTGATCGGTGAGAATCACGTCACGCGCCAACCACACCGCAAAGATACCCTTGCCTGCATCAGCGAGAATTGTAAACAATGCCCACCCTTTGCCAACTGCACGGGCAACGTTTGTCCCCCCCATATTACCGCTACCGACCTCAAAGATATTGACATTCTGTGCTTTGGCGACGAGGTATGCGGTGGGAAAAGACCCAATGAGATAACTAGATACAATCACAAGAATAACTTGTATTGCGTTATCAGGTGTAAACATGAAACTCCACCTATCTGTCAACGAATTGACACATATATATGTTAAAGCGTTAAAAAATTAAAACACCAACGATGCTTAAATGTTACGAGATGTATGCTCAATTTACAATGAATTTAATAGCATCTATACGAAGCCCTAATAATTATCATAGTTATGAGGTTACAAATGTCTGTTCAGAGGTGTCTGTGGGCTGAATTTCCGATTTTGTGCCCTGATTCTTAGCCACCCGTGCACGAATCTTGTCCATGTCCGGAAGTGCAAATTTGTCAGGATAACGCGGTGAGCCATGCTCAGCAAAGAAGTCGTGTATCCATTGATAATCTTCAACGATGTCTCCCGTTGGTTGACGCACTTCGCTAAAGCCAACACGCTTACGTTCATAATCGACATAGACCAACACCAATGGCAAGCTTGCACCAACTGCAATATGATAGAAGCCTGTCTTCCAATCATCGGTTTGATGACGTGTGCCTTCCGGTGCGATAATCATTACCAATCGGTCTTCTTTATGGATGTCTTCTACGATAGTCTGCACATAATTATGCGAGCGACTGCGGTCTACACCAAAGCCACCGCCCAATCTTAAGAACCAACCATAAAATGGATTTTCCAGCAGTTCCTTCTTCATCATAATACGTGGACGACGACGCTCATGGAAAGTCGCAGGGAGGCTATGGAAGTAGTCACGGATTGAGGTGTGATACCCCATCACCAGCATAAACTTATCATCAGGCGGGAGTTTATTATCAAAATCCCACCCCCCAGCACGCCACAAAGCAAGCATCGGGACATCAACGATGGTGAGGAGTATTTTCGCTAACTTAACCAACATAAACGCGGTTTCCTTTGGCACAATTCATCATCAATTATAATCCCATAACATGCCATTAGTTACTATATTCATGCAAACGTTTGTCTGAAAATAATTAGTCTGCTTCCATGTCTTCCACAATTGCCAGCATCAATATCAGAATTGCTGACGATACATCATCCACATCTGTAATATCACAATCGCGGAGGATAGCTTCATCCGTTAACTTAAGCGCGTTAAAGACATCCATAGATAAGGGTGACGTTGCATGTCGTCCGGTGCTGGCTATCAATATCGGCACCTCCTTATGTTTACGCAGTTCGCCGATTTTGCTAGCAATAGCAGGAAAGGCATCCTCATCATTACAGTCAACCACATACACCAATCCCAGAGCACGAGTCAATAAAACATCTTGTACCAATGCCTCTGCGTCGGGTTCAAGCAAATAGAGGTCAATCCATAACTCATCATCAACATACACACGTCCGTATGTCGAGTGGTCGGTACGAATCTGCTTAGGAGACTTGCCTCGATTATGGCGACGGTTACGGTTATCCATCTTTTTGATGTTGGTCTCTGTCGCATATCGGATGAAGTCTGACCCTGTTTTCTCGATAAAGTCAATGACTATCAGTTGTGCTATTTGCATCTAGCTCTCCAACCGCCACACTCGGACTGTGCCATCATCACCAGCAGACAACAATCGCTGACTATCTGCCGAAAAGCGAACACTGTTGACTGGACGGGTATGCCCTTCGAGTATCAATATTGCCTCGCCTGTCGTCATATCCCACACTCGTACCGTTCTATCCCAGCTTGCCGATGCCAACCAACGCCCATCAGCACTAAACATGAGGTCTTCTATCAGATTGCCGTGCCCCTCTAATGTGCCAATCACCTCACCGGATGCAACATCTGTCAGCAGAATTGTATGGTTGAAGGTCGCTGTTGCCCGCAAGCTTGCATCGGCATTCAAGGTGACTGCGCCCAATGTATCCCCATGACTGCACAATAGGTTCAGGCTTTGCTCCTCATCACTGAGTGCAAAAGAAGTCAGGCTATTATCAAGTGTATCCTGTGTAAAGCTGACGTTGTCGTCTAACACGATATGATGGACTGCACCGTTGGGGCTTTCAAACTCGGTGATGAGGTCGCCCGTCGTCACATCCCACACCCGCAACATCGCATCATCACCCCCTGTCACCAGCGTGTTCGCATCCGTGAATGACATACTGAGCAGTTCACCCTCATGTGCGTGCCATGATGTCAGCAGGGTTTGCGCTTCATAATCCCACAGCAATAATTGCCCGTCGGTATCGCCAATGGCGAGTACGGTTGTATCAGGTTGATAGGCTAAGGTAATCACATGACTGAGGCTAGCATCAATCGGAGCAAGCGAGGCTATCAATTCGTCTGTGTCGATGTCCCACACCAGCACTTGATTGTCCGGCATGAAGATATTCCCCGTCCCGACTGCGACTAGCCTGTCATCTGGCGAAATTTCTAAAGTATTTATCGGTGGCATGTGACTGCTAGCATCTACTTCTGACAAGTTGATGATTTCAGGATACTTATATATTGCCAGTTTATTGAGACGACTATTATACGATAGGTAGTTGAGTCTTGCTTCATGAGTAGCAACAACCCTGTTATTATTTATTATCCAGTGGTCATCCAATTCAAAGTATTTTTGTGTTTCATGCTGACTTTGCTGACAATTTAACAATTCGAGAGATTCTCTTACGTAGATACACGACATTCTATTCTGTGATGCTATACCAATATCACCTAAACTGAATATCATAACATCTGTAATTTCGTCGCCATTATCAGCAAGTTTATGCAGTTGTTCACCAGTTTGAATATCCCATAAAATAGCTAAGTGATCCCGACTGCCACTGATGAGCGTCTGTCCATCGAGGCTAATGTCGATGGATGTGACACTATGCTCATGACCCTCAAAAGTGCGAATCAAATCACTTGTTTCGGCATCCCATAGTCGAATAGTCTTATCGCTGCTAGCTGTTGCAACCCACTGTGTATCAGGGCGTTCGACAAAAGCAACATCATTCACCAGCCCGATATGTCCACGCAAGACTGTCATAGGCTCAGACAAATCGTCTAAATCCCATACATAAGCACGTGTGTCCCAGCGTCCTTCAACCAGATAGGGGCGACCCAATGCAAAAGCTAGTGAGCTGACAGGCGCGCTATCCGATGCAATATGATGGCGTGGGGTACTTAAATCATCCGCATCATATAACCACACCCCTGTTGAACTACCGATTGCGATTGTTTGTCCATCCGGTGACCAATCTGCTGAGGTCATCCATCCGCGCCCAAGTGTCGTTTCGAGTTGTGCTGATATGAGAGGGGCAGGCGTTTCATTGGGTGACAGTTGTGAGCTGACGATAATCGCTAATCCGGCGAATACGACAAATAGGGTAATGTGTTTCCATGTGGTCGGTCTATGTTTACGTTTGGGTGATGTTTCCATGTTGTGTCCTATTATTCAGACTGTCATCATTATATGCGAAATATGTCTACAAATGAGTGAACGTAGGTTTAGCACACCTATAAACTCTATTAGATTATGCCCGATGTCATTGACAATCATACAAATCCTGTCATGATAAGCGCATCAATCATCCCTTGAATGGCTTCGCGTGTTTGTATGAAGCGGAAAGCGAAAAACATCTATGTCCCGTTCCACCACATGGGCTATCTACGCGATGGCATTTGGCAACTTCGCAGGCGGTATGAGTGTATTGGTGATTGCCGGAGTGCTAACCGAATTAGCAGCAGACATCAACGTCAGTGCCGGACAGGCGGGACAACTGATTTCAATCTACTCGTTCGCGTATGCCCTCGGTGCACCGATACTGATGTCGATTACGACCCGTTATCAGCGACGTATTATGCTGGTGATGGGCATGAGTGTGGTCTGTATCGGGAATGGCGTGGCAGCGTTTGGTGGGTCATATGAACTATTATTTGTCGCACGTATGGCAACGGCTTTGGGTGCGGCAGCATTTGTCCCATTGGCAGCGGCATCTGCCATTTCACTTGTGCCAGAAGACCAACGCGGGCGGGTCTCGGCGATTGTCTTCACTGGATTCACTTTAGCCAGCGCACTCGGTCTCCCTATCGGTACGTACATCGGCTTGAACTTTGGTTGGCGATGGTCGTTAGGTGTGGTCGCCGTGATGGCGTTTATCGCAGGTAGTTTACTATGGCGTTTCCTCCCGCATGACATCGACACGCCACCTGTCAATCTCGCTATCTTCCGCAAAGTCTTTGCCAACACATTGCTGATTGTCGTGCTGTCGGTAACAGTCTTACAGTTCGCTGGACAAATGGCAGTGTTTGCCTATATTTCGCCGTGGCTACAGGCATTCACTAGCTTGGATGGAGGCGGTATCACATTGATGTTATTGGTGTCGGGTGTCGGTGGGGTATTGGGCAATTATGCCGGCGGGTCAATGGCAGACCGCTTCGGCGCACGGCGGACTCAACTGATTCAGTTGATTGTCTTAGCACTCAGTCTCGGCTTACTGCCCCTCATCAGCACCAGCTTATTTATCGGTGGCGCATTGATTTTCATCTGGGGTTTTGTTGGGCAAGGGTTTATTGCACCACAATTGGTTCGTCTGGTTGCTATTGCACCGTCATTATCAAGCGCATCACTCAGCCTCAATTCGTCGTTTATCAACATCGGGTTGACCCTCGGTGGTGTGACGGGTGGTATATTCCTTGAGCAAGTTGGAGCAGGGTCGCTGACATGGCTTGGCGTTGCCGGAACAGTTATATCGCTGTTTGTGTTTGGTGCATCGTGGCTGATGGAAAACGCGCAGGCATCGGCGTAAGTGGCGACAACCTAATCAAACAAATTCAAACCGGACAATAATTCCACCTGTTCCCGATTTGTAATACAATGCGAATATTGTATGATGGACATATGATAATGTATTTAACCGCTGAGAATATATGACAACAATGAGTTATGTTGAACAGTTGATATTCGTCTACCTCACCCCCTAGCCCCCTCTCCGAAGCATCAAAGAGGGGGAACAAGTCCCGCTCCAATGCCTTGGGGAGGGATTTAGGGAGGGGTTTGTTATAAGCAAATTTCAATCTCGACTTCTTTACCATTATTCTCTGTGTTCTCTGTGTCTCTGCGGTTAACAATTTTTAGTATTAATGGAACAAGGTTATGGCAGACAAACGTAGCGTAGATGACCTGTCGGTTGAAGAATTGGAGCGTGTGTTAGCGATTAAACGACGCGAAGCACGGCAAGACCACCTGCGACGGATGCGACGAACGGGACGTGTGATTGAACCCGAACAACCCGCAATCCCGCCCGCAGATAATATTCCTTATCAACAGGCAACCAACACAGAAAATCAACTGCCGTCAGAAACGGTCAGTATTCCCGCATCATCAGTCGAAAAGCGCAAACTCAAACCCGAATTTGAGGAGGACATCGGTGAGGTACGTGCCCGCAAAAGCAAAGCAAAAGGCAAACCCGAACAAGATAACACTGCCTCGCGCAAGGTGCTGGACATCAGTCTGGTGCTGGTCGAGATTGTCGCTGTTATCGGGCTGATATTTATCGGGGTCGAGATGTTCAATGGTATTGGCATCCTACAACAGGAAACTGCCGAAGCCCAACGTGTCGCCGAGGAAAAACGTCGTGAAGCCATCCCCACATTAGAGCCAACGCCACAACTCACCTTAACAAATGTGGTGCTACCCAGTGGACACACCCCGCCCAATCAAGTTGGGGGTGGGCAATTTAACTTCGATGAGATTCCGGCACAGATGCGGTCATTGGTCGCCAACCAAGTCTATCTCCCGCCTGATATTCAACGTCCGCCACCCACTGACGAAACACCGCTGGTTCTGAGGATTCCGAAAATTAATGTTGACCATAGCATTGTTCAAGGTGTCGATTGGGAAGCACTCAAGCTAGGCATCGGACAGGTGCAGAATGGCACAACCCCATCATCACCCAATGGGAATGTTGTATTAGCAGCACACAATGACATCTATGGCGAACTGTTCCGCTATCTTGACCAACTCGAACCGGGGGATAAATTCCAGATTCAGACCAAGAATAACCTGTATACCTATACGATAACGGGCTGGGACATCTACGAACCAACCGATGTCCATGTCATGGAGCCACGCGGACGAGCAGGGGCAACCCTGATTTCTTGTTATCCATATCAGGTCAGTACGCAACGAATTGTGGTCTTTGCGGATTTGGATGAGGTCGCTTAACGAGTACCCTGCATTCTGTAACGCGCGATAAATGAGCTATGATGAACCACTTCTGAAAAGTGCAAATATCAATGGAGAATCTGTTTGGTAGGCGACACCTACAGATTCTTTCTCGTTTGGGCATAAAAGACAATGTTGTTATCGTGTGCGCACTTACTGCTCCACAATGACTTCCTCAGTCGGAACAGCGCGCCCCCACATATTCTCAAATTGAGCATACCAGTAGGTGAACCACCGCTCGGAATCACGGCGATGAATAACAACGTGCATCCGTGAACGAGTCGATTCATTCTGATAACCATGCACCTCGACAATCACTTGCCCACTATTGCGGTCGGGGTCAATCATCACCATGCTAAAGCCGGGACCATAATCAAGAAAGCGCAGATCAGTTTGCCCTGGGGTAGACCATCCATCAATCAATTTGAATTGGCGTATCGTCCGCTGGATTTCTTCTGGCAAGTTCTGTACCTGAAATTCAACTGACCTATCAAGTTGGTCAACAAGGATTTCGACAGCATCTGGTTTGTTTGGGTTCTGGATAACCACACGCAATTCGCCATCATGACGCGATAAAATTTCGTTGCGGATGGCTTCGGCATTATCCCCATGTAAGATATTTGCCGCCGATGGTGCATAAATATATAGCTTACGCGCCCCACGAATCCGTTCTTCAAATGAGCCAAGATTGGAACGGTCGTCGAGGTAATCATCAAGCGTGCTACGTGATTCTTTCGGTGTCGAGATATTTAACACCAACAAGCCGAGTGTCGCCAGAATAATGCTATTAACAATATTATCGCCGAGGGCGGTGAGGGCGGCATCCGCAAATACCGAGACCAACGCGACTGCAAATGCTGCAAACGATAACACGTAGACTTCGATATTACGCCGATTTTTGATGTCCTCTAAGATGCGCCGGAAAAATCGCATGGTGGTATTTATCCCTTGTGTGTGCCATTAACCACTTGTGATTGTAGCAAAGCCTTATCATCTCAACAAATTGCGCAGAGAATACAAAAGAAGACGGGGGCAAAGTCTATGTTCTCATGGTAAGGTGAATAAATACATATAAACACCTCCCTACCTTACTTTTTGTTCATAAAAGGTCACAAAAGATGTTAAAAGGTTAGTATTCCATAAGAGAATCATCAAATATCGAATTTTATGCCTTGATTATACGGTTCGGATTCGATATACTTTCTAGGCTTAAATGGGCACGTGGCGCAATGGCAGCGCAGTTGACTTTTAATCAATTGGTTGCAGGTTCGAATCCTGCCGTGCTCACCTAATACAACAGACTTTAAACACTGACTAGTGGATGTGCTGGTTTTTTGTTTTCCTCTTGATAGATAAACTGCTGACACATCTCCCAACCCATACCTGACAAAATATACTCAACACTTTCTACCAGAATTTGACAGCATCAGCTATTGCTTTGGGATACAATGGGACAGATAGTAAGTTGTCTGATGGAGAAACTGAATGAAACAGAGATTACCCGTATTCATTATGAGTGTCTGCCTTGTGCTGGTATTTACCCTTCCGGTTGGGGCGCAGAGGCTGTGTGAGGCGATTGTCGAGAAGGCACTTGAACAAGCTGGCGAAAACTGTGGAGAGCTATCTGGTGATGTTGCTTGTTATGGCTACGATACCCTCAGCCCGACCTTCTATGAGGACACCGACGAGATAGTGTTACGAACCGCTGGTAGTTCTGTTGACCTTGCGCCACTACACATCCTCGAAGGCACTGGCTTTGATGCTGAAGAAGACGAATGGAGCATCGGCTATGTGCAGATTGGTGAGGGCGCACCGGAATTAGAAGATGGTGAAGCAATCCGCCTGATTATGTTGGGTGACATCACTGTCGAGAATGCTGTTGAGCCAGATGATAACGCGCTTGTCCCCTTTGAATCCATCTTCATGAGCGAGGGTGATGATTCCGATTGTCAGGAAGCGGTCAACGATTTGGTGATACAGACACCGCCAAGCACGGGTATCATCATGACCATCAACGATGTGACGGTTGGGATGGGGTCTACGGTGGTGTATGGCTGGGCGAATAACGAGATGTATGTCACGGTGTTGGATGGGGAAGCCTTCATGAACTACGGTGAAGCTGATGAACAGGTGATTGGACAGCTTGAGGTGGCGACGACAGCATCCCGTACGGTGGAAGAACCGATGGTTGATGCTCAGACGGGTGCGCCTGTGCTGGACGAAAACGGGAATCCAGTCATGCGCCGTTATGTTGAGCGTGACTTCAGTGAGCCGACCGAACTATCCGACGACAATGAGGGGTATCGGACGCTGAGCTACTATGAGACCTTCGAGGGGATTCCGGAGTCTCTGCTCAATTATCCGATTGACCTTGAGGGCGTGTGCGAGTGCGAGTTGGACGACGACGTTGTAGCGGAGTGTAGCATTCCAACGGCAGAATGGGATGCGACAATTGTCATCGAGAATACCAGCGAGAGTGCCGTGGATGTCGCCTATATTGCTAGTGACTGTACATGGATTGTGGAAGGCACGCTGTTTCCCGGTGATGGCGCAGAGGCTGGATCGTTCCCCGGTGAAGAATGGCTTTTCTTGCAAGATGGGCAGGTCGTCGGAGGCTTCGTTGTGACGGGCAATTTGACGTATAGTTATCCCTAAATCTTTTGCATTAAAGAATCATATCCAGCATATAATAAGGGCAAACGATCATAACTGGTTGGTTTGCCCTATTATTAACAGCATATCTTCGAATCGAGAAAAGTCTAATGAGCATCTTTGTTAGTTATTCGCGGACGGAAATTAGTTTTACTGAGAGTCTAGTCTCATCACTAAAAGATGAATTTGACTCAATCTGGGTGGATTTTCAACAATTACAAGTTGCGCATTCTTGGCAAAATCAATTAGATAATGCTGTAGATGATGCGGATACCGTATTATTGGTGGTATCAAAGACCTCGATTGCCTCAAAATATGTATTTGCAGAATGGAGGCAAGCACTCGAACAGGGTAAACGTGTTATCCTAATTATTTTTGAAGCAACAGAATTAGCTCCTGTTGGAGATGTTGATACCTCATCAGAATTGGCACAAGCCTACTATGAACGCACTGATTTGTGGGAACAATTGGCAACATGCGAGTGGGTGGATTTTCGCCAGAAATTCGATACTGCACTCGACCAACTAAAGCATCATCTTCAGTCTACACTAACACCTCCACAAGCTCCTGTTCCACAGTCCGGCTTCAAAACGCCACCCATTGTCAAGTTAATGCACTATTTGAGTATATTCAATAGCATTGCATTTACTGCGGTTCTGCTACTATTAACCTGCATGTTAGTTGCTAATAACCTACATGATAATGATGGGGTATTTATTCCTATTCGTTACCCGTTGTGGAGCATTGATTTTATTGAGACCTATCTTGTTTTGTTCATCTACGGTCTGAGTATCTATATTATTTATCATCTCGCATTTATTCCACGACAGATTATGTCCCGTACTCACAAATACCCTCGGCTGAGCTTTCTAGGTGGGAATGCAGGTATGGTTGTCTATATGCTAGCAGTTGTATTCTTCTTGGTACGGTTTGGCGATGAGCGTCAATTGCCAGTTGTTACTGAGTTTGGCACGCTAGGTATAATTGCCTGTATTATCACATTTATCAGTTTTGGTATCTTCAACCGTCGCATTGCATATTCTGAGGGATTCTATAGGTGGAGTACACCAGAAGGTATTTATGACCCGCGTATTGAAGTCTTGCGCGGATTCTTAAAACCACCGGGTAGTGTTGCCCCCATTATGCGAAGTCTCGATCCGAACTACAAAAAACCATCGATACGACAAGTAATTTTCAGAACAGCCATCTATGCCATTGTATTTGGTATGGTAGGACATGCTATTGGCAGTTTCTATGATGCAGTCTTTCTCTTTGCCGACACACCGCCCCCAGAGATGATTGTGTTACATGTAATTGAAATATTGATTGGGATTAGCTTTTTCACTTATATCCTATTGCGAGAACGTCGGAAAAATCGTATAAAGAAGGCGGAAACCCAAAATCAACGAACCGTCATCATCGAGTTTGCCCCACCTGACCGTAGCATCGCTAACTCCATGGAACGCAAATTGCGTCAAGCTGGTCATTCTACAGTTATGATTGATTCGCCACGAACAGCAGGTGTGATTCAGGGTGGCGATATCATCTTTGTTCTCATCTCAAAACATAAAATTAGTATGGATGTTCCCGAAAGCGGTGACAATGTAATACCTGTCTTTTTAGAAAATATCGACGAGATAAACAAACTTGTTGATGCTAGTAATCAAGAGTGGAAGGCAATAACAGGTAAACAGGGTATCGACTTTCGTTTTGGGGTTCATGCTAAAATCTTATCTCGCCTTGCAAATAGCTTACATGACCCCGTTTATCTAATAAAGTCGATTGAATCCATGCCAAGTAAGTGGCAAATGACACGAGCCAATTCCGTCACATCAATTATGTATGTCTGGATAATTTGTCTGTGTATTGGGCTAGGCTCGGTTGTTTGGATACCAAATCTGTTCTACCTCGTTAGTGATGTTCCCGATGTTATCGAAGACACGATTGTACCGAATATTGCAGCACAGTTTTATGAACTACCGCCTTACTATCAGGAAATTCTTGAAGAAGATGGTTTTCAGGCACTGCCACCAGAGTACCAACAGCAACTCATAATCGCAGACACAATCAGTCAATACGAAGTCGCTACGTATGGTATCGCAAAAGCACCAGAAGAATACTATCGTTATAATTCATTCCAGATGGAAAATGAAATGTACTGTTTTATCTTGTCCAACAGCCTTCTGGGTAATGCTGATTTTGGTACAGCTATTCGGTCAGATTATTATATCGGTGGATGGTCGTGGGAAACTTATGCTGATGTCTTCGTTTTTCGTATTATAGAACAAGCAATTGAATGCGACCGTCAATTGAATGATGTTCTGTGGAGTCCTATCAAAGTAATTGTCAATATGGGAGGCGCTTTATTATGTTGCCTCTTGATGTTTGTTATCATTCGACGATTGCGTTCAGGGCAGGGAACATATCTGATTGAGGCAGCTTTAACGGCTATATTGATTTTGTTTGTCGGGTATTGGGCAGAGAATAATTTTATGCGTGCGGTTGGACTTTTTGTTGTTCCAACAGTGATGTTTATGTATCTCGATAGAAATATTCGCCGCTGGCAACCGGGTAAATGGTATTCAATTCGTCTACGTTCCAAATGAGCTATGCCAGTGATTCACCAATCTGATGAATCACTGGACTTGATATTCACGGTTCAGTTATAGGTATTTGCCCATTCACGAAGATATTCTGTTTTGACAACTAGACAAACGCTAGTCGCACAATCGAAACAACACATAACTTAACATTACCCCGCCAGACTCTCGATATAGTCGAGGCTTTGGTGGCGGAAGTAGAAATGTATAGGGTGGCATAATGTCTGCCCTGTGCCATGAGTTGGTCATGTGTGCCGGCTTCGATATGTTGGTGATTATAAGCCCGATAAGGAAACGTAGAGCTACAGCAATTTTAGACACCATGGTGAAACGAGTATCGGACACCCTACAAATTTTTGGATGAATACAAAAGGTGGAGCATGTGACTCCACCTGATTTATTTTGTTTTATGACCGTGTTCCCGACCATGTCATGCGCACGATACAACCAGATTCTGCGGTGACAGTCTCGCTGGCGATATAGCCTGTCGGTGATGTGAAGGTCAAGTCCACTTCGATTGTCGCGCTGGTGGTGTACGACCCGATATAACGTTCTGGCGATACAGCATTCAAGGTGAATGATGCGCCTGTTGCTGGGTAGGTTATCTGGATAAATCCATCATAGCGTTGGATTTGAACCGCAATTGTACTCTGAACTCCATTTGTCCCCCCACATCCTTGTTCAACCACTGTCGAGAGATGCGACCAGTTTTCGATGCTTGGTGTCCCAGGTGTAGGAACAACTGCCCGTGGTGTCGTAGTTGGCAACACAGGAATCGTGCCTGCAACAGGGACATCAAGGTCATTCGGGAAGACCTGAACATCTGCTGCTGGAATCCATCCGGTTACACCTGTCACATCACTGACCAGATACCAGCGTTGCGGTCCGGCGACATTATTGTGTGCCAACACAGTAAACGATGTCCCCTGTGCATAGCTGGTCACGACAGGTGCTGTCACATTGGGTGCACCGCGCATAACGGTTTCAGTGGTTTGTACTGTTGCCGATGGACTACCGCCATTTTGGAATGTCGGATTAATCATCGTCGGTGAGGCACTGATTGTTGGTGTTGGTGTCCAGACATTGCCACAGCCTGTTCCTTCAACCACAACCGCATTGGCGTTCACCCATTGGGCATAAAACACTTGATACCAGCCATTTACACCAATCACCACATCGGCTGTTTGTGATGGCGCAAGTCGCCCATTAACCGGACTATTAAAGTCGGGCCACTGATATAAGCTGACGGGGTCGGCACTGGTATTTGCGACGGTACAATCAGGGAGACCGTTGTTGGTATTGTTGCCTGTGTTATTGCCATCGCCAATTGCTGTTGGTGTCGCTGTGATGGTATTGCTACAATCACCGATAACATTTACATTCGCACCATAAACCCAGCGTCCATAGACCAATTCATACCAGCCCTCAAACTGCACCCGTATTGGTGCGACACTACCTTCGGGGAATACCCCTACCGGATTAGATTCAAAGGACGCATTCTGATAAACCGTCAGCGCACCCTGTGTATCATTACGAATGACACAGCCATCTGTTGGTGCAAACTCGCTACTGTTTAAACTACCACCAGAGTTCGGCGGGAGTGATGGAATCGGTGATGCTGTCGGACGTTGCGGTGTCACCGTTGGTCGGAATGTTGATGTTGGTTGTGGTGCAAGCGGTGTTGGTGTTGCGACAATTCCACTATCGTTTCCGTTATCAGGTTGTAATCCAACCTCACCACCGAAGTCATCTGTTATAATGAGTTCTTCTGTGACCGCTGTTAACTGGAGTGTCTCTGGTTCGAGGTCTTCCGGTGTTAGCTGGCTGAGCAGAATCCCGCCAAAAATCACGACTGTCATAAAAGCAGCCACCATTGTCAACGGGACACGCGACCCACGCCGACGTTGCTTGGGCATTTCAGTCACACGCGGGGGAGCAACCGGAGCATTCGTCACATTGGTCGGTGTGTTTGCTGTAAAGTTATTTGACGAAATCACTTTGCCCGATGACCGTAGCTCGGCATCTTTAGCGACTTCAGCTCGAATCGCCCGTGATAGCGGTGGTAACTCACCCGCACTATCGTTGGTTATCTGCCATGTCGCGGAGGCAATCATGCGCCATTCCTCAACTTCGTCCATGCAGGGGTCACCACATTGCGTCAGATACGCTTCGAGTGCCTGCTTCTGATTGTCGGGGAGTGTCCCCGCTACGTAAAACGGAATGAGGTCTTTCCATTTGTCTTGCATTAAAAGCCTCCTTCTTGTCCGAGGAGTTGCTTGAGCTGATGCTTGGCGCGATGCAATCGGCTTTTCACTGTGCCCTCACTGATGCCGAGAATCTCAGCAGTTTCAGGTCCGGTGAGCTGATTGTAAAACGTCAAGGTCAACACTTCGCGCTGTCCCTCTGGCAACTGTTCGATGGCAGCCCGTACCACATCGCGGTTCGACTGCTTAATCATCCGTTCCATTGGTCCAGTATCATCACTCGGATACTTAAAGCTTTCGTTCAATTGAACCATATCAAGCGACCGCTTACGCTGGGTATTGATTGCACGATTGCGGGCAATGACGTATAGCCATGTTTTCACCTTACTATCTCCACGAAATGACGTGGCATTTTTCCATGCGGCTAACATCACATCTTGCAAAACTTCTTCTGCCAATTGTCGGTTGCTTAACCGTGATGACAGAAAGCCGAGCAATGCTCCGCCGTACCGTGCATATAAATCGTCCAACGCTTGCGCGTCACCCCTTGCCATTCGCTCGATGAGTTCAATATCGGGGTCTTCATGTTCATTGGGTCTTGGAATCCCCATATAAGTCCTCCCTTTATTCCACACCACTATAGACACAAGCAGTTCCCGAATCGTTCCATGATTGTATCAAGTTGGTGAAAATTGGCGATGACGATTGGTATCGAGTATACGTTTGGGGGGATATTCACAGCACATGAAGGATATATACCTAAATGTAGAGTCTCGCATGTTTTCAGAAATAAATAATCACATATTTTGTCGGTCTGCGGACAACACTGGCATTATCCTAAAAGGATTCGTGCGAATTTCCATAAGGCATGCCATTATGTGTTCGCTGGATACATGACAGCAAGGTGATGTCATCAATCATCATTATCGTCGTTTAATCGCCACCTTTATTGTTGGGCTGAGAGGTTGTTGGCAGGTTGGGCAATACAAGCCTTTTAGACGTTCTGCTTCGAGGTGTTGGGGTGTCTCGTTATATAGATTGCGATAGGCTGCAACATACATGTCCTCGAAGGTCATATAGCGGAAGCCATCCCGATATTTGCGTTGTCCCTGTTCCGTCACGAGGTCACGTTCGCAATGGTCGATGGCGTTCATAATTGTATTCAAGGCGTTTGCTACTTTATCCACGCCGGATGTGATTTCGATCAAGCTGTTGGGACGCATGTTTAATTGCATGGGGGTATTATCAGGTTTGAGCCGTTGGTGTTGATATTGCAAATAATGGTTACCGTCGGGCAACTCTAAATCTGTCACCAGTGTTTTAAGAATTTGACCAAAGGGATAATACGATTGTGTCTCGAAGGAGATTTTCTTCATGCGTCCACGGTCATTGTGGAACATCACCTGCAACACAACCCCCTGATTTAGGGAGACCAATCCGCTAGGGGGTGGGACATTCAAACGAAGCTTATAAATATGTGTTCCTGATTCCTTCACCAAACCGAGTTTTTGCGGTGTGTGGGTCATTGGGCGTTCATCCCAGATAAGGAAACTCGCGCCGGCTGCCATGACCATATCTTCAAGATATAGTTCCGTCGGGGTGTTACGCCGGAGCAGTGTACCATTATGATAAGTACCATTACGACTGCCTAAATCTTCAACAAAGAAGCGTCCAGCACTCTCATAAATCCGGAAGTGGTTGAGCGATGCAAAGCGACTCTCCAAGATAACCTGCGCCTCGCCCCCTTCGCGCCCAAATGTCAGGATGCCGTCTTCGTCTGGCAAATTGAACTTCTCTATAACTTGTTCGCCGTCCAACTGTACAATCGTCAACTTGCCCTTGAGCATCTCCGTATTGGAGTCTTGAGCATTCGGCAGTTGCCCCTTCGCTTTGGTTGCCAGATTTTGCCACTCAAATTGTTCCGCTGTCCCTGGCTTACTAGAATTGGTGCGCGTGCCATAGATAGCATCCAGAAAATCCTGCACTTGCTCAACTTGTTCCTCTTTGAATGTCTCGATGCCATTGTCCTCAAGTTTCTCGATAGCATCTAGCAGGGTCGGCAGTTTTGTCCCGCGCTGATACAACATCAACCACGGCTTGGTATGCCCGATAGCTAAACCAAGATAAATTAAATTTATCGGATTTTGCACAAAGTCGAGGTGTGTCAGAATAAATTTGCTTTCGATAATCGACGCACGCAAATCACAGACAGACGGTGCACGGTCAGACGAATAGGCAGGGTTGGCAGTGGCGATGTCGTGTATTGTGGCGCGGATTGTGCCTAATAATCCTTGCCACAGCATACGGCTATCGGTAATCACTTTATATGATTGATTATCTACCCGTCGGTCTAATGCCGGACAGTTGATGCTGTTACACAGATGACACTGCCCGTTAGTATTGTCTTCAATCGAAAAATAACCATTATCTCGCAAACGTTCCAGTTTGGGTTCAAGGTCGGCGACATCTTGATACCGCAGGATGTTGTACTGCTCCAGTACGCGGGGCAGGGGTTCAGCTTCTTCCGCAACCAGCAACACCCGTTTGCCTAATGCCACAGCAATCCCGATTTCCAGCCACCCCTGTGTATCAATCAGCGACAGATTAAACACACATAGATGCGCATCATAAATTGTCTGCCATGTTGGGATGACTTCATCTTGTGGTGATAAGGACGGGCTGTAGATGGTTGACGCATCCGCAACCAAAGGCTGAATCATAAAGAATATCTGACGGTTGGTGTCATAAGTTTCGCGGGTTTCGCTATCCTTTTGGCTCCCGCGTGGCAACCCTTCTAAGGCAGGGAATTCGTCCGTTTCCCGATTTTGATTCCCGTTTGTTAACATACTTTCAACTGTGCGATATTCATCAGTCTGGCGCGTTGGCTCAGGCGTTGTGGCGACAGGTTGCTTCGTGGGGACAGACTTGCGCTGTGCTGTGTGCATCTTACGTAACGACTGTTTAAACACAGCTAGAATCGACTCATCCTCCGTTGTGAAGTCATATTGCAGGGTTTGCTGTAGGGCAAGGGGGGTATCATCACCACGCAGGCGAACAGCGATAATCGGTTTTTGTAGATGTTTGGCGATGGTAATTGTCCAACGACACCATTCTGATTGAACGGTCTGTGGTGTGAGGATTGCTAACAGGGCGTTGGTCTGTTTCATCCGGTTGACAATCGCGCCTTGCCAATCGGGTTGTGTAATCGTCTCATAATCGTATTGGACAGCATATCCCGTTTCGTCCAATATGTTCAGCACAGGGTCTAAGTTATCACCCTCATCCGGTACATAGCTTAAAAATAAATCCATTTGTTACTATTCCTAATCATCCCATTACATCTAGTTTTTATTACCCTTCACAGTAATAAAAACAGTATACCCAGTGTTTGCTTGAATTGCATTACATCTATGTTAGGTTACGGTTATAGTTTTTGTCTGAGATGTTTGTGTTCTGTGTAACGATTGTTCTGTGTTCTTCAGCATAAGTCCAATCACTGACGGGGGGATAAAATCAGGGTATAATCGGGGCAAGTTTTGTATCTGATTGAAAGCAAATTGACCTTATGACCTCACCCGCCCCCGAAATTGGATTAGAAGAATTTAGTGCCATCGCCCGCAGTATCGAGACCGAAGTTGGCAAGGTTATCGTCGGGCAGACTGAAGTGGTTCGCAGTGTGATTATCTGTGTGCTAGCTGGACGACATGCTCTGCTAGAAGGTGTTCCCGGACTCGGTAAGACAATGTTGATTCGGACATTATCAGATGTGCTTGACCTCAAATTTTCGCGCATTCAGTTCACGCCGGATTTGATGCCTGCGGATATTGTTGGCACAGACATCCTTGAAGAAACCGAAGACGGTCGCCGTGAATTTCGTTTTCAGCCGGGACCGATATTTGCCAACTTATTGCTGGCTGACGAAATCAATCGTGCCACACCAAAGACACAATCCGCCATGCTCGAAGCCATGCAGGAGAAAACGGTCACCGTTGCCGGACGACGCTATGACCTAGAGATGCCTTTCTTTGTATTGGCGACGCAGAATCCGCTCGAAATGGAAGGTACATATCCTTTGCCAGAAGCTCAACTCGACCGCTTCTTGTTCAAAGTGGATGTCAAGTTTCCTAGTGTGAATGAGCTTGTGACCATCCTTGACCGCACAACAGGTGTGGATATGCCGACAGCGGGTAAAGTTGCAGATGGCAAACAAGTGATTGGTATGGGACAACTGGCACTCAGCACCCCGATTCCATCACATGTCAGCGAATATGTAGCACGGATTATCGTCGCCTCTCATCCAGAAAGTGACGAATCCACCCAGATGGTGCAAGATTATGCACGTTATGGGGCAAGTCCACGTGGGGCACAGGCATTAATTCTCGGTGCGAAGATTAATGCCCTGCTAGAAGGACGCTTCAATGTATCATTTGATGATGTGCAAGCGGTCGCACCATCGGCATTACGTCACCGCATTCTGCTCAACTTTGAAGGACAAGCGGAAGGGCTGACAACTGACGATTTGGTCACGGATATTCTCAAGTCTGTCCCGAAGAAAACGAGTTAAATTCATGTAGCTATTGAGGGGCGGTGGGTCTGCCGTCCCTAATGCTGATAGACTTTTATGCTTCCCTCAATTTTTCAACAGAGTCTCATGTGTGCAACTGCACAGGTGCAGACATGACTCCCCCGTACATTTTAAGAACATGCGACCACTGACTTAGCTTTTAATTGTCAGGTATTTAGGTATATCTCTTATCTCGTCCGGTTGATATTTTCATCTGCTATATGTCAGAGTTCGCCATTATGTTTTGAGTTCGCTATTTATATATTGATTTTTAAATCAAGATTGACAACATAATTGATTTATATATACAGTTATCTTAGGTTGAACGATAAACATGGAGACAATAACATGACAGTCGAGATGATTGTACGCCCCGGTTTGGAAGGCGTGATTGCATTGGATACCCGCATGAGCCACATTGACGGCATAGCAGGTGAATTAACGATTGGCGGGTTTGCATTAGAGGACATTGCTGGCAAAGCGACCTTTGAGGAAATGGTGTATCTGCTCTGGCACGACCAGTTGCCAACAACCGACGATCTTGACATTTTCAGTCGTAACCTCGCGGAAAAACGTCAACTCGAAAAACCAACGCTAGATGTGTTACGCGCTAGTGCAGACAAACAGTTGTCGATTATGGATACCTTACGAATGGCAGCCGGAACACTCAGCTTGTATACCACAGGGGATGATTTACAAGTCGGTGCAGAAGTAGCCGTTGCGACGTTTCCTACGATTGTGAGTGCTTATTGGCGATTGCTCAATGGTGATGAACCGATTGCACCGCGCGCTGATTTAAGCCACGCTGGCAATTACCTGTATATGCTGGATGGCGAAACCCCAACCCTTGAACGTGAACGCGCTATGAATACCTATCTCAATACGGTGATTGAACATGGGTTGAATGCGTCTACGTTCACAGCGCGAGTGATTATTGCGACGCATAGCGATATGATTTCTGCGATAGTCGGGGCAATTGGTGCATTAAAAGGTCCGTTACATGGGGGCGCACCGGGACCGGCACTCGATATGGTGTTTGAGATTGGCACAGCGGATAAAGCCGAGTCAGTCATTCGTGCTAAGCTCGATGCAGGTGAACGCCTGATGGGGTTTGGTCATCGCGTTTATAAAGTCCGTGACCCACGCGCCGATGTGCTGGGGGCAGAGGCGAAACGCTTCTTCGCTGAGGGAGACCAGCAGGATTTATATGCACTGGCAATGCACGTTGAACAGACTGCGATTCGCTTATTGGAAGAATACAAACCCAACCGCAAGTTACAGACCAATGTCGAATTTTATACCGCACTGATTCTGCATGGGATTGGTTTGCCTGTTGACTTGTTCTCGCCGACATTTGCCGTGGCACGGGTGGGTGGTTGGACAGCCCATGCACTTGAACACATCAATGATGGTCTGCGGATTATTCGCCCTCGTGCAGGTTACAGTGGTGATTTTGGGCGCGTTTATAATCACAACTAAATTCACAACATCATACAAGCGCGAATATCTCCTATGCGTTACAATTCCACCTGACCATAGGAGATGTTTACATGACTGACTTCTGGAATACCCATCAACAACACAATCAGGACAAAGCTATCTATCAGCAAGCTATGCAATATGCCAGCGATTACTTAGACACAGTACGTGACCGGCGTGTTTTCCCATCAGATGAGGCGATTGCGCGTTTGGCTGAACTTGATGAACCGATGCCCGACAACCCCGAAACAGCTGAGGCAGTGCTGAACATATTACATGAGATTGGCTCTCCGGCAACGGTGGCGCAGGGTGGCGGACGCTACTTCGGTTTTGTGAATGGTGGTGTGATTCCGGCATCGTTGGCGGCACGGTTGCTAGCAGATGTGTGGGACCAGAACGCGGGTTTGTTTGTTATGTCGCCGATTGCATCCAAACTCGAAGCCTTATGTGAACGCTGGCTGGTCGAGTTATTTGGCTTACCCGAAGGCACAGTCGCCGGATTTGTCAGCGGGACATCCACCGCAACGATGGTCGGATTGTTGACTGGACGTAATGCCCTACTGAAAAATCAGGGTTGGGATGTGAGCAAGCAGGGGTTGTTCGGCGCACCCCCGATACGGGTCGTCACGAGTGAGCAGGCACACGGAACAGTCCGCAAAGCATTAGCGATTATTGGCATCGGTCAGGCACAAATTGAGTGGATACCAGCAGATGCACAGGGACGTTTAGATGCCACACACTTGCCAGAACTCGACAACAACACGTTGGTGATTTTACAGGCAGGCAATGTTAACTCTGGTGCATTCGACCCGTTTACTGAGGTCTGCCAGAAAGCCAATCAAGCGGGGGCATGGGTGCATATTGATGGCGCGTTTGGGTTGTGGGCAGCAGCCAGTAAATCAACTCAGCATTTGACGGGGGGTATTGCACTAGCCGATTCATGGTCAGTGGATGGGCATAAGACGCTCAATACGCCCTATGACAGCGGGGTTGTGCTGTGTCGGGACAAGTCCGCAATGGTCAGTGCATTGCAGGCAACAGGTGCATATATGCAATTTAGCGATAATCGAGATGGCATGTTGTTCACACCAGAGATGTCACGGCGGGCGCGTGGGATTGAGATGTGGGCATTGCTCAAGACATTGGGGCGGACGGGTGTTGATACGATGATAAAACAACTGTGTGACCGTGCCAAACTGTTCGCTGAACTCTTGCCGGAACAAGGATTCCATGTGTTGAATGATGTGGTATTTAATCAAGTTGTGGTGGTTTGTGATACACCAGAACTGACGCAAGCGACCTTAGCACAAATTCAGCGGGATGGGGTGTGTTGGTGCGGCGGGTCGAATTGGCGAGGGCAACCTGTGATTCGTATCAGCGTGTGTTCTTGGGCAACAACCGAAGACGATGTGCGCCTATCTGTCGAAGCATTTGGGCAAGCGTTACAAAAAACAAATGGTAAATAAGGTCACATTAGCAAGTTGTAACTGTAATGTTTTGTAATGTCTATTGACAATGAAATTGCGCATCAGTATATTCCTTAATGTTTAGAAATACTTTCTCAACATACAATAGAAGTATGGTGAAGATTACAGGAATAACAGCACGATGAACTCGTTTAAGAAAACTGAAGCCCAACCCATCCTAACCGTTTTATCAAAGCCAGAGCGCACCTATATACCTGTCCGTCAAATGCGCCCTGTGATTCATCTGCATTGGAGTCTTGTGCATATGACCTTTGCGCGGTTTGGCTGGAAGTTCATCAAACAAACACCACACTTTATCATCGTTCGTCATCCGAAAGCCAACTGTACCATGCACGTATCCCGTATGGGCGACGGGCATATTATCATCAACCAAAATTATGTCATGCTAGCTGTCAATAACTTGACTGACCTCGAAATTCTTGCGGATGTAGAAACAGCCCCACCGACACATACGGTACAATCAGAATCCATTGGACAGAAGATGCGGGCACTGCTACGTCGGTTTCTGTAAGTCAAGAGTCAGCTCATTTCGTCGAACGACTGCATTGTTTTTTCTTCCAGTTGTTCGATGCGCCGGATATTATCCAGTTCCAAATTGATAATATGGTCAAGCTTATGATTGAGCGCGTGGATTTCTAACTCAGCTTTGAGGTTGACGCGGAAGTCATTTTCGGCACGGATGCGGTCACGTTTGGCTGCGCGTCGTTGGCTCATCAAGATAATCGGTCCCTGTATTGCCGCCAATGACCCCAACGTGGCACTAATTACGCCCAACACCAACATCGTATTCACAACCATAATGCCCGACAAAACACTGAAGCCAATCCAAAATATCAGGAACAATAGAATCCCTAACGAAAACCGCCACGACCCAACAATATCAGCTAATCTATCAGCATAAATTTCACCAAGAGAACGCTCGCGGATGTCCTCCTCATTGGTGTTCATCGGCATGATGTCGCCCTCGCGGAAGCTATCAATCACCTCTTGTTCGAGGTTGGATAGGTGACCGTGTTCATCTAAGAGGATTTGTTTGGCAAAGTTGGCTTTTGCCTCGCGCATGCAGTTATCACAGGCTTGCTGGCTAGTATCCCAATTCGGATGTCTGGCGACAATTTGTTCTTGCAAATTCGGTGGGAGGCTTTTTCCAGCGCGCATCTCTGACATGGGTCGTGTATTGCCACATGCAGGGCAGATAACTTTTTCATTTTCTTTAATACTTAACTTAGGCATTTGTCTGAAAAGTCCTCATGATTATATTTTATCTGCAACATATTGTAATATCCATGTATTGTGCACAATATACCTGTAAGCGTTTCTGTGCAACCACTTCACACAATAATCATTTAATAAGGGAACTAGAAATTTGAACTACTAGCTACATCAAATATATCATTATCGAAAAACCTTAACGCTTGTTTGCGTAATTATCCTTTATTATACTTAGAAATTACAAGTGAGATATGAGAAGTGTAATATGAAAAAACATAAATATTTAATATCAGTATTTGTAGTATTTATTTTCCTGCTTGTTGCCTGTGGTAATGAGACACCTACGGCAGAAAACCAAAGCCAAAACACGATCGAGGACCTAACATCCATATCTATACAGTTGTCTTGGGTTCATGAATACTCCGTCGCACCATTCCATAACGGTGTAGAACATGGAGATTTTGCCGAAAACGGTTTAGATGTCACCCTAGTTGAGGGCGGTTTCAATGAAGACGGGTTCATTGATCCAATTGAACAAGTTGTAAATGGTGAGTTCGAATTTGGGATGAGTGATACATCCAACATTATCACAGCTCGCTCACAAGGAAAACCAGTTGTCGCAATTATGACAGTCCTACAGCGAAGCCCCTTTGCCCTGCTGTCTCTAGAAGAGAACAATATACAACGCCCTGAAGATCTGGTTGGTAAAACAGTATCTATCAATGATGGTGGGGCGCGACAAGTCTACGAGAGTTTATTGACAATGCTTGACATAGATAGTGAGCAAATCAACACACAATCACGCACAGATTTTGGAGTTGATCCTCTCTTGAATGGTGATGTAGATGTGATGGGCGGATGGATTATTAATGAAGGTGTATCTATTGAGGAAGCTGGGCAAAGCTATAACGCAATCTTGATGAGTGACTACGCAGTCGATTCATATAGTTTTGTTGTGTTTACTTCCGAAGAATATTTGGAGAACAATCGTGAAACTGTGCAGACGATGGTTACTGCTCTCACGGATGCAATGCAAGATGTCATCGATGACCCCGAACAAGCAATTGAATACACCCTCATATACAATGACGAGTTAGACAAAGACGCGCAGTTGCGACGTTTGAATGCAACCATCCCATTGATGAATGTCCCCAACATACCCTTAGGCATGATGGATGCTGAGGTCTGGGAAATTGCTCATCAAATCCTGCTTGACAACAATGTGATAGAAGAACCAATTGAGCTAGAGAGTGCCTTCACAACAGAATTTATCGGAAATGCGGAGTAATTGACAATATGACTAGTGTAATTCAACAACAACCTGTCCGCTGGTGGCGGTCGCTAAGGTTCTCGCTAATTATCACGTTGATTGTGGTATCGCTTGTACCCTTGATTTTGATTGAGTTTTCATTATCAGAACGCTTTCGTGAACGTACAATTGAGCAGGTCACGGCACAACTTCAATCTGTCTCGGCACTTAAATCAGCGGAAATCAGCACATGGTTGGAGACCGCCCATAATCTGTTAGACATTCTAGCAGAAAATCCATTGAATCGTGCTGAAATTGTTTACACTTTAATTGGTGACAATCAACTTTCTCAACAAGTTAATTATGTTAATGAATCGCTTGGTGTCATTGCAGAAGAAGCTGATGTGCTCGCATCCATCTTTGTCTATGATATGAATGGTATTGTACGGGTTGCATCTGATGAATCGGATATCGGTAAGGTGGTTTTCCGGCAACCTTATTTTGAACAATCAATAAACAGTGATGAGTTCTACCTTCAGCCACCGTTCTATGATATTTCTACAACGGCATTAACACTGATTGGCACAGAGCCGATTACCAATGAATTTGGTGAACAGGTTGGTGTGATTGCAGCACGGATTAATACAGAAACTCTATCCGAGATTATGCTTGAGCGCAGTGGTCTGGGTGAATCTGGCGAGACCTATCTTGTCAGCCAAGAGAATAATTATCTCCTGACACCTAGTCGCTTTGATGGCTACGTACAAAACCGGGCTTATACCAGCTTTGGCATTGAGCAAGCACTCAATCAAGTCGAAGGCTCAGGATTGTACGATGATTATCGTAATCCACCAGTACCTATTATTGGTGTATATAGTTGGATACCTGAACTTGAGGCTGCGATGTTAGTCGAAATTGATGAAGCAGAAGCTTTAGCTACGTTTGATCAGGCAATTGCATCTTCAATCCAAGGTACAATTGTAGTCGCTGCTATCATTATCATCATCGGTATCCTGCTTGGACAACGCATTGCAGGACCGATTATCAACTTAGCACAAACCTCAAGAGCAATTGCTGATGGGGATTATCGCTTAAATGTTGATGTGCGTGGGCGAAACGAAATTGCAGTATTGGGCGAGTCCTTTAATCAGATGACAGATAAATTGGCACATAATATTGAGGTCTTGGATGCAAATGTAAGAGAAACTGAAAGAGCGAATAAAGAATTGGCACGGCAAACCGCACTCGCACGGGAAGCCACCCGCCTCAAGTCAGAGTTTCTGGCGACGATGTCCCATGAGCTACGTACCCCACTGAATGCAATTACAGGCTTTACCGGTATTCTTTTGTTTGATGCTGACACCATGGAAGACGATAATATTCACATGTTACAACGTATCGAAGCAAATGCTGACCGCCTGCTAAAGCTAATTGATGATGTGCTTGACCTATCCAAGATTGAAGCTGGGCGAGTTGAAATTGTTGATGAGCCAATCAATGTCCCAACATTGGTTGACGAGTGGGTTAACGAGACATCTGTCCTCGCAGACAACAAAAACATACCACTGATTGTCGAAGTTGATGATAGTTTTCCTGCATCCATACAAGGTGACTCGGCTCGTCTTGCACAGATTGCCAAAAACCTGCTGTCCAATGCCATTAAGTTTACAGAAGACGGACACGTTAAACTGCGCGTGACAACGATTGATGATGTCTGGCAAATTGATGTAGAAGATACAGGGATTGGGATTCCGCCACATGCCAAGAATTATATCTTTGACGAGTTCCGTCAGGTCGATGGTTCAACCAAACGTGTTTATGGGGGAACGGGTCTTGGGTTGGCGATTACCCGTAATCTGGTGCTGATGATGAATGGCACAATCTCAGTTGAAAGTGAATTGGGCAAAGGTTCAACCTTTACCATCAGACTCCCGTTACGTGTTGCTAAAGTTTCTGACCCAATCCTCGCAAACTAGAAAGTGAAAGAATGCAAAGCAAACTTGACTTAGGAAGGAATAATGCTATGACTAAGGTGCCACGCGATGTGCTTAAAGGATGGGAAGTCCTCATCGTCGAAGATGAGATAGATAACCAAGAAGTTGCTAAACGCCTACTCACACGGTATGGGGCTACAGTACACATTGCGGAACATGGCAAACATGCGCTGGAAATGCTCCAAAATATCACGCCACACTTCATCCTCAGTGATTTATCCATGCCCGAACTCGACGGTTGGGGGTTAATTTACGAATTGCAGAACGACCGTGCCACTGCCGAAATTCCCATCTTTGCACTAACAGCACATGCGATGAAAGGTGACCGTGAACGTGCCATTGCAGTTGGCTTCTATAACTACCTGACGAAACCCCTCACACCGGCGACATTCATTGATGATTTGTTGGGTGTGCTGAAGGCAGTCCCGCAACTCGAAACGAAACTTGCACAAATAGGAGAATTATAAATGGATAATTGGAATCTGCTTGTTGTAGAAGACGACCCTGATGGACAAGAAGTTGTCAACCGAATTTTGAAGCACCACCGCATCAGCCATGACACAGTATCGAATGCCGAAGACGCATGGGATATGTTGCAGGAAAATAACTACACCGCTGCTATCATTGATTTGCATCTCCCCGGCAAAGATGGTTGGTCGTTGTTTAATCAGATTAAAGCTGATGGAAACCTCAGCCATGTGAAGTGCGTTGCTGTGACAGCATATCACTCTGCCGAGACAGCCTACCAAGCAGTGGAAGATGGGTTTACAGCTTACTTCCCGAAACCACTGGAAGCGACATCATTTGTACGTGAATTGCAAAACGTACTCTAAAACGGGGGATGGGGACAGACACCACAATCATCTGTCCCCGATATATGTATTGCTCTGACATTGTTATGCAATATGGATGAACACACAAGTTCATCTCTACAGATAGATAACCTGCTCTATTCTTCCTCACTATCTGATTTGTCTTTGTCTGGCTCTAAAGACAGGTAATCCATAAAGTCATCATCTAACACACTGATAAAATGTGCCAATAAACGTCCAGTACGCTCAATATCTTTGAGGTCAAGCGTCTCAATCGGTGAGTGCATATTTCGTAGCGGGACACTCAGCAATGCCGTCGGGACACCGCCCTGTGACACCTGTATCGCCCACGCATCTGTGCCACTGCGGGATGGCATGATGTCAGTCTGCCACTTGATGTCATAATATTTGGCAACTTCTTTCAGCTTATCGACCATCTTCGGGTGGAAGTTCGCGCCAATGCCCAGCAACGGACCATCCCCTAATTTACCGCCACGCACATTAACACCGGGTTGGTCAGCAAAGCCGACATCCATCGCCACTGCTGCATCCGGTTGAATATAATTGGCTGCTGTCGTCGCACCCCGCAAGCCGACTTCTTCCTGTACAGTCGCCGTCGCATACACATCCCAGCTATGGGTCATGCTCTGGAGCTGATGCAGACACACTGTTATCACCGCGACACAGGCACGGTCATCCATCGCCTTACCCGCGACCTTGCGCCCTTTCAAATCAATCATCGGCACATCCACTGTCACCAAATCCCCTATCCGCACCAGCTCTGCCACTTCATCAGCAGGCAGTCCTACGTCCACAATCAGGTCACTCATGGCGGGGTATTTCTTGCGGTCTTCAGCAGATAACATGTGCGGGGGAATTGTCGCCACCACACCGGGGAGTTGTCGCTTGCCATGTACCATGACCGTTTGCGCCATCATTACACGACTGTCAATCCCACCGATGCTATGTAGATAGATGAAGCCGTCCTCAACCTCGCGTACCATCAAACCGATTTCGTCCATGTGTGCCGCTAGCATAATCTTGCGTGGGGTATCGGTGGCACGGGTCGCGCGTTTTATCCCAATCAAACTGCCGAGCTTATCACTATCAAATTCGTCAACGAGGTCTGCCCAACTTTCACGCAAAATATCGGCGATAGGGGCTTCGTATCCACTAGGGGCGTGGGCTTCGACCAACTGCTTGAGATGTTCTTTCGGGTTGTACACGGATGACTCCTTGTGTGTCAGGGTTGGTTTTCGATATGGGTCTAGTGTAGCGTATTTTGAGACGAAGGTAAAAGCAGGAATCCACTAGGATTTACACAAATTTTTGTAGGGGCATGATGCCTCACTTACGCATTAAGCTAAGCTTTTGTTCTTTGTCACTGAGGGCTGAAGCCACTCAGCTCAGTATTCCACATATGCTGAAGCATACAATTTGTTGGCTTTAGCATGTCCGAAACATTGAACCCAATGATGGAAAAACTGACATGCTTACTTAACTTAACGGCTATGTGATGCCTCATGCTCGCTAATTGTTACCCTGTTTCATTCATGAGTTTACTTAATGTAATATCAGGTATGTTTTCGGAAAAAAATAATCATCTATCTTACTGGTTGCGGACAACGCAGGCATTGTCCCTACAAGATTTTCGCTGTTTTTCGTAGGGATGAACCTGTGTGTTCATCCGCCAATTTAAATGAAATTTCTTTCCGCAATACCTTCACCAAAATCATTTTATAATGTTTTTCGTAAGGGCGACTCGGCGAGTCGCCCCTACATGACCTTTAAAAACACCTCATGAATAACCAAAATGTGAAATTTCACGAATCAAATCTATCGCTATTAAAATTGGCGAACATGTTGTTCCGAAGGTCACTATTAGAAACAATAGATCTTAGTCGCTTAACCTGCTGTTGGACCAATCACAGGACCACCCAGCTTAATCACAGGTTGGTCCATTGGTGTTTGCCATTTGTTCCATGCCCCACTCTTATAGAAGTAGATTGGCTTGCTGGGGTTGAATTTACTGGTAATGGCATTGACCATCTCATCAGACATGAAGTACAGCGGATTCACAATCCATGACCCTTTATAGCGGATTTCAAAATGAAGATGGCGTAGACGTGATGACGAGGGGTCAAGTTCGCCGAGTTTGGTATTCACGCCAATTGTCTGCCCGACAGAGAATTTTGTGGTGTTGGTCAAGTGTTGATAAATGACCGTATAATCGCCTGCTTTCATGCGGATGCCGTACCGATCTTCTCTGACAAATGTGCCTTCGATACCAGCATAGGTCGGGACATAAGCATTGTTATTGCCGAAGTCTAGCCCGCTGTGCAAGCCCTGTGCATAACGGTCATAGCCCCATGATGTGCCGTGTGTATAGGCATAGACATTGTTGCCAAAGTATTGGAACCAGTGGGTCTGACCGAGGTCAACAGGCATGCGCTGAATCAATGTCTTGAGATGGGGGAGTGTGGTGACATCGGGACCATCAGCGGTCATTGTCGCCACTTGTTCAACTGTACCGGGTTCCACCAAAAAGACCATTGAGCCACTGGTATTCTTCCATGCAGACCAGCCATCGGCATGATGCAACCAGATATAACCATCGTTGGATTTTTCCGACGATTTATTAAATTCAACGATTGTGCCAGCCGGTATCCATTTAATGAATGTGCCGTTTAAGTCAGCCTCACTCCGCACCCGTACATCGACTTTTGCCTGCAATTTGAGGACATTACTGGTTGGTGTGGCTGGTGCTGGGGGTTGTTGTTGCGGTTCTTCCTTTGGCTCTTCTTTAGGTTCTTCGACAGGTTGTTCTGTTGTGGGTGGTGTGGCGGGTGTATTATCTGTGGGTTGCTCGACTTCTTCCATAAAGACCCAGCGACCATCAAGTGATTTGGATGCCGACCAGCCTTCTTTGTGTTGCCACCATACATACCCATCGGACTCAGTGCGGGATGTGGTTGTCGATTCGATAATTTCATCGGCATCTAACCAGCGTACCATTGCCCCACCTAATGTCGGTTGTGACCGGACGCGCACATTACGATTGGTCTTGAGGTAGACCGCAGTGGATTCGGGTTCTTTATTTTCCGGTGCGGGTTCGTCTTTTACTTTCTTCGCAAAAATCCGGCTCTTATCAACAGACCGGATTGCCGACCAGCCTTCGTCATGTTGCATCCATTCATAGCCTGCGACTGTTGTCTTGGTATCAGTCTCAGCAACAAATTGATACCCTGTTTCGTACTGCTTCAGCCATTGTCCATTAGGTTCGAGGCGGGCGGAAAGTGGTCCGTCCACAACCTCAAATGTACGTTTGCCCATTACATACCCTTTCTTTGTTTGAATTGACATACCTATTGTAATCGGAATGCTACCTTATGCCTAATGACTTTCGTGCTGATTGTATGGTGTTCATCGGAGGTTTAATAAAGCGCAATATATTCGTTAGAAAACTATATAAAACTATGGGTATATTGTAAGAGACTATCGAGTTTTTGTATCTTATCTTTAGATAGAGGATAATGGGAGTTGATAATTACGGCGTGCAACAAAGGGGAATGCCTGTCGTATATCGTTTGAAAGCATCAATTACGTCAGACCAAGTGGAATCGAGACGCTAACATGGTACAACAAGTAATCGCCGGACATTATTCATTAGAACTTACCGACAAAAAAGATAATTTCATTGGGCAAGGTGGTATGGGTAACGTCTATATCGGACGTGATACCGATACTGGACAACCTGTCGCTGTCAAAGAGTTGAAGCGCGAAGTCCTCCAACAAGACCCTGAAATTGTCCGTCGCTTTCAACTTGAAGGCGAGGCTCTCCGTCGGCTTAATCATCCCAATATCGTTAAAATGCTGGCAGCCGCAGATGTCAATGATACACATTACCTCATCATGGAATATGTTGAGGGCGGGTCGTTGCGGGATGTGCTACAACGAGAGAAGAAACTCACCATCCAGCGTATCTTATATATCGCGCTCGATTTAGCCGATGCCCTCACACGCGCCCATCGCCTTAAGATTTTGCACCGTGATATTAAACCGGGGAACGTCCTGATTGCCGAAGATGGCACACCACGCCTGACTGATTTTGGGATGGCACGGGTACAAGATGTACATGTGACCCAATCGGGCATGATTGTCGGCACGTTATCGTACCTATCACCGGAAGCCTTACAGGGTGACAATATTGACGAACGCTCTGATATTTGGGCATTCGGCGTGATGCTGTACGAGATGCTAACGGGTGAGCGTCCCTTCCCTGAGACCAATCCGGGTTCACTGATTACGAGTATCATGACCAAGCCTGTGCCTGATTTGGAGATTATCCGACCAGAGGCACCGACTGCCTTGATTGATTTGATTTATCGTATGCTGGAAAAAGATGTCTATGCGCGGATTCCGAGTGTACGTTTGGTTGGGGCGGAATTAGAGTCCATTATTCGTGGGGATACGTCGTCAATTCAGCCCGTTGCACCACCCGATACCGATGGGCGATTTGTCACACCGACACCGACAACAACCTCATCACAGGTGCGCAGTCGCATCCAACCGATGAATAATATCCCACAACCCCCCACTGCATTTGTCGGGCGCGAAGCTGAACTATCTGAATTGGCGACCTTGATTAACGACGATGCCATTCGATTGATTACACTACTCGGTCCCGGTGGGATGGGTAAAACCCGCATTGCTATCGAAACCTCAAACCGTCATGTTGACGAATTTCCTGATGGTGTATTTTATGTGCCACTCGCCCCCGTGACGACATCCGACCATATTGTGACCACCATCGCAGACAATATCAATTTCACCTTTGGCGGGACTGGCTCACCGGAAGACGAATTGCTCAACTATCTGGCAGAGAAGCGTATGTTGCTGGTGTTGGATAACTTTGAACACCTCAGCGATGGTGCAGATTTATTGGGTAATATGATTACAAATGCGCCCAACCTGACCATTCTTGTGACCTCGCGTGAACGTTTGCGCTTGCGGGGTGAGCATATCTTTGAAGTTGAGGGGATGATTTTACCCCGTGTTAATTCTGATGTAGAGCATCTGCTGGCGTATCCGGCGACAAAGTTGTTCTTACAGAGTGCCCATCGGGTTGCACCGGACTTCGAGATTGATGATGAGAATTGTGCTGATGTGGTGCAGGTGATTCGATTGGTGCAGGGGTTGCCACTTGGTATTGAATTGGCGGCGGCATGGATTGAGATGTTACCGGTGGAGGAGATTGTCAGCGAAATTGAAAACAGCCTCGACTTCCTCGAAACAGATTTACGGGATGTGCCCGAACGTCACCGCAGTATCCGCGCTGTGTTTGAATACTCATGGAATTTGATGACAGAAGCTGAGCAAGATGTTTTCTTGAAGTTATCTGTTTTTCGCGGTGGATTTGAACGCGAGGCTGCTCAGAAAATCACAGGGGCATCGTTGCGTAATCTGACTTCACTAGTCAACAAATCGTTGCTGATTCGTATGCCGTCGGGACGTTATATTGCCCATAAACTGTTATACCAATATGCTGTCGAACGCTGGAATGATGCTGATGCTTGTGATGATATTGCCAGTAAACATGCGAGCTACTACTCATCGTATATGACCAAAGTGCAGGAATTGTTCAATTCACCGAAGGAACAAACTGCGGTTGAGTCGATGGAGACCGAGCTAGAAAATATCCGTGCGGCATGGGACTTTGCCGTCGAAAACCAGATGTGGGAAGAATTGGATGCCTCCATCCATACGATGATGCTATTTTATCAAGCACGTAGTTTGCTGAATGATGGCATTGATAGCTTCCGCAACTTGGCAACTGTACTCGTGCGTCACGGACTGACAGACCATCCTAGTTATCATCGGGCACAGTCGCGTCAGGTTTGGTTGATGAGCCGTCAGGGGAACTATGAAACGGTCTATAGCGTGGCTGAACAGGCGTATCAGTTTTTCCTTGAAAAAGGCGATAATGATGAAATCTGCTATGCGCTCAATAATATGAGTTATGCCATGATGATGTTGGGCATATATGATGATGCCCGCGACCTTGCTGAACAAGCATTAAAATATGCGCGTGACCCCCATATCGGTATGATTGCGACATGGTTCTTCTCGATGGGTAACCTCGGCTATGCGGAATATCTGCTTGGGAATCTCGACAAAGCCCGCCAAATTTATGAAGAAACAAACGACAAAGCCGTCACACTCAACTATTCACCGATTGGGCTGGCATATGGTCTGAACAATCTCGGTGAAGTGGAACGTGAACTTGGACAGTTGGATAGAGCGCAGGAACTATTTGACCAAGCCTATGAGATTTTCAAACGCTTTAAGAATCGGCGTGGGATGGCGTTCTCGTTAAACAACCTCGGCGGGGTGATGTTCCTTGTTGGGAATGTCTTTGGTGCAGAGGAAAAATATCAGAAGTCTTATCAATTGCACCGCGAAGTTGGCGACCTGAACGGAACAGCACACTCGTTAAGCTTGTTAGGTAACAGTGCAGTGTCCAATGCAGATTATGATGTTGCTGAACAGCGATATCGAGAAGCGTTACAAATCCGGCGCGGGTTGGGCAATCAGCGCGGGATTGCCGACTCTTTGGGCGACTTATCTTATGTTGAGATGAACAAAGAACGGTTGGATAAATCGCGGGAACTGCTGGATGAAGCTATCGAAATTCAAGAGCGCATCGGGGATAAGCAGGGCTTAGGCTCATCGAAGGCGATGAAATCTCTGATTTGTTTGTTCCAAGAAGATTATGACGTTGCTGAAACCCTGATTGGCGAGGCACTTGAGCTTGCGCGTGAGACGAATAGCCGTTTTGCAATCGCACAGACACTAACAGGTATGGCGATGGTTCACCTAAAGCACCATGACCCCGATCCGGCATATGACTACTTGATTGAAGCCTTCAAAGTCGGTTATCCGTTGGGGACATTGTCGCTCACATTGATGACGCTGACCATCTACGGTTACTGGTTGCATCAAGTCGGGCAATCAGAAAAAGCACTGGAAATCGTCACACAGGTCAGGCTCTATCCGCAGAACTTCCTGACGCTCATTATCCGCAAAGTTGATATGTTGCACGAGATATTAGTCCGCGAATTGGATGGGGAGGCGGTGCGACGTGCCGAAGATGCCGGACGTACCATTGTGCTCGATGACTTGATTGTCGAGATTGTTGACGGGGCATAATCAACCCGTGATGCAGGATGTGTCATACCTGTCTCAAAACAAGTTTAATGATTTGTTTGCGTTTTCAACCACTTTGGGATATGCTATTATCATAAAGTCAAGTGGGGGTCTACGGACTACCTACGCCCTACGGGGCACTGAAACAAATCGGATTCTTCATCAACATGAATGCGTAGAACTTGGTCTTAGGGTTGCTCACGCCCTACGGGGCACTGAAACGCACCATCGGCAACCACTATAACGTCGTACTCATGAGTCTGAGGACTTCTAACGCCCTACGGGGCACTGAAACAAGCGGATGGTGTAAGGTTCTTCGTCGAGAAACACAAGTCTGAGGACTGCCAACGCCCTACGGCGCACTGAAACGGGTTTCCCCTCTTTCTTTACTAATTTATAAAATGGTCTGAGGACTGCCAACGCCCTACGGGGCACTGAAACGTTGGCTCTGGTGTTGATATCACTGCGTCAAACGCGGTCTGAGGACTTCCAACGCCCTACGGGGCACTGAGGAAAAAGTGCTGAGTACCTAGTGCTGAGTGCTGAGTAAGTTGCTTAGGTGAAAGCGGATGGTTGCAATCCAAGCAACTCCGATAAACCCTGTTGCCGACTGCTAGGTCTCTGAGGACTTCCAACGCCCTACGGGGCACTGAAACTGTGGATGGGCAAGGTGATTGATGTCATGGCTATCAGTCTGAGTACGACACATGCCCTACGGGGCACTGAAACCCATAGCTATAGTGCAGTTTGAACTCCCACACGTATTTGTCTGAGGACTATCTACGCCCTATGGGCACTGAAACATGTATATGCCATGAATAACTTTGGCTTGGAGGCAGGTCTGAGGACTGCTCACGCCCTACGGGGCACTGAAACCTAAGATGTCTTAAATTCCCAATACCAATCATCATAGTTGCAGAGGCAATTACGCCCTACGGGGCACTGAAACTGATATGCCAGATATTGAACCTATAATTTGATAAGCGTTGCAGAGGCAACTACGCCCTACGGGGAGGGCGGAGACATAGCTTCGCCCCTACAGTAGTATGCGTAAAACCTTATTGCCGACTGCTAGGTCTCTGAGGACTGCCGATAACCGACGGAGTATGAGGGGCAAGTGATGAGTTAAAATTTGATTGTTGACTAGATTTATCCGATAGCACATCATCACAGGAATGAGCATTGGCAATGATTATGCCAAAGATGCGATCCCCTAACTATTGGATAAGGTTAAGCATCAGATAATCTACTTACGCACGCCTTCCGTCAGACCCGAAATAATCTGCTCGGTTGCGCTTAAGAACAACAAAATTAACGGCAAGGTGATAATCACCATACCCGCAAATAAAGTAGACCAATCTGTCTGAAATTCACCAAAGAACCGTGTCATGCCAACCGGCAACGTCCATTTGTCGGTGGAGCGCAACAACACCAGTGGGAAGAAGAAGTCATTCCACAATGGCACAAACTGGAAGATTGCGACTGTCGCCAATGCAGGACGTACCAAGGGCAACATCACCCGACTAAACAAGACAAACTCATTCGCGCCATCAATCCGTGCCGCTTCGGTCAGTTCAATTGGCAACTGACGGAAGAACGCTGATAGGATAAATACCGAAAAGGGAATACCTGTCGCCGCATATACGAGTATCAAGCCCAGACGCGAATCGACCAGACCCAAATCATTCAACATCAGGAATAATGGCACAATCGCTAATCGGAAGGGTAAGGTCAGTCCTGCCACAAAAAATGCGATAAGCAAATTGCTACCGAAGAAGCGATAACGTCCGAGTATATAACCTGCCAGCGATGATACCGAGGTTGCCAGTACTACCGACGATACCGTAATCACCAGTGAATTGAGGAAATATTGGCTGAAATTGGCTTCGTCCCATGCAGTGACATAGCTATCAAAATTGATTGACTCTGGCAGGGCAATGGGTTCACGGTAAATATCGCGGGTGGGGCGCATCGTATTGGCTAGCACGATAAACAATGGCACGATTACCACGAGTGTATATACAATCAGAACGCCGTTACCAGCAAGGTTGGAAATGAATGATGTTAGGGCTTTCATTGGATGCGTGCCTCCAATCGACGGAACCATGCTTGTACACCAACGGACACTGTGAAAATAAAGAGGAACATCAGTACCGCCAATGCCGAAGCCAAGCCGAAGGAATCTGCTCCTCCCCTAAAGGCTGTACGATAAAATGCCAAGCCCAACACATCAGTTGCACCAGCAGGCGACCCCTCCGAGCCAGCTAACGCCCACACGATACCAAAGGCGTTAAAGTTGCCGATGAAGGTCAGCACGGTGACAATGCCAATTACTGGTGTGAGCAAGGGCAGTTCGACATTCCAGAAGATGCGGAAGCCATTCGCCCCGTCGATTCGGGCAGCCTCACGCAGGTCATCACTGATGCCTGCCAACCCTGCACCAAATAACAGCATTGGGTAACCAATCCACATCCACGCATTGACCAGAATGACCGTTGGTAGTGCGGTGGCGGGGTCACCCAACCACGGACGCGCCAAATCACCTAGCCCTACATCTCTTAGCACATTGTTCACCGGACCAAATAGCGGGTTAAGCATCAATGCCCACAGATACCCGACCACAATCGGACTGATGAGATAGGGCAACGTGAAAATGATGCGGAAGAACCGTTTGCCAAAACGAGGACGATGCAATAAGAGGGCAAACAGCAAACCCAGCGTGTTTTGAATCAGCATTGTACCAATGAAAAAATAGATATTGTGCATAAAAGCACGGGGTAATTGTTCATTGATTGGATAGCGCGAGAACAATTGCTCGAAATTCTGTAAGCCTACAAAATCACCACGCACCAACCCGTTAAATTCATATGTACTATATATCAAGGATTGTACAAGGGGATACACCATAAACACGGTATATAGCACAAAGGCAGGTAAAATGAATAGCACAATCGTCAGGCGCGACGGCATGAGTGTGCTACGGGTGCGTTGCTTGGGCTTTGGCGTGGGCGGGTTCGCCGTGACGGTGGCAGTCATAACAAGACCTCTCCAACGGATGATGGACGATAGATATGGGTAGATACAACAAAGGGTAGACTATCAGCCTACCCTCGTTGAGCAGTATTAAAGATTTGGTTTATTCGTCGGCGTTAGCTGGAACGAACCATTGTGCGATACCCATTTGTAGGGCATCAGCGACTTCTTCCGGTGTTACTTCGCCGAGGTACATACGTTGAATTTCGTTACCGAGAACAGTTGAACCTGACGGATCACCATAGCGGAAGTCCACCAATGTCAGGTAGGATGCTGGATTCTCTGCCATAGATTCGGCAAATTCTGCCAACAGGGGTTCGCCTGGAACCACACCCTCAACTGGGGAAATCTGCTTGATTTTGTCGCTGAATAGCTGACCGAACTCTTGTGTGCCCATCCATTCGACCAATGCCATTGATGCTTCGGGTGCATCAGTCATGGCGTTGACACCGTAGGAACCATCCATCCATGAGGGTACCAATGAGCCAGTGAGTGAATCGGGTGGTGGAGGCACCATGAACATGCCGACTTCCACATCGGGAGCTTCATTTTGCCAGAAACCAATTTCAAATGAACCACCGATGAAGATTGGGGATAGTTCACTGATGAACAGGGTACGGGCATCGTTATACGAAACGCCGACAACATCGGGTGGCATATAACCTTGCAGGTCTTGCAGGACTGCAATAGATGCGACATAGTTTTCGTCGGTGAAGTCTGTCTCGCCTGCTAGAACAGCAGATTGAAATTCAGGTCCACCATAGCGTGGCGCAGCAACAGCATCGTGTAGGATTGGTAACATCCATGTATCGAGTGCAGGGTTGCCTAATGCGATGTAACCTGCTTCTTGTAGCGCATCGAGAACCGCGATGAAGTCATCCCATGTTTCTGGTTCGCTCAAACCGAGTTCATCAAACACACCGACATTATAGAACGCGCCCAATGCTTGCACGCCAAATGGCACACCATAAACGCGACCATCTTCGAGACCTGTTGCGCCTTTAAGGATTAAGTCTGTGAAGTTCTCCAGTGATTCAATTTCACCATCCAATGGCATCAATTGACCTGCTTCAATCAACGGTTGCACGCCACCATAAGCGCGAAGCTGAACGACATCGGGACCACCGTCACCTGTCAGACCAGTCGCAAGGATATTGTTGTATTCGGTATTTACGAAGGGAACAAATTCGACAGTTACACCTGGATTGGCTTCTTCATAGACATCGAAGATTTCGTTATAGGCATCTTCATCTTCGGTACGCCATGACCAAACTGTAATTGTGACTTCATCTTGAGCCATGCTCATACCACCGACGATGGCAAGTAACATGACCACCAGTAAAAATAGTGCTTTGTTTTTGGTGTTTAAATACATAGATTTTTCCTAATGATATTAGCTTGGTAAAAAACAATAGTTAATGCTAAACAATAGTATAGCGACATCATCGGAGGTCTGCAATTCAAATTTGGGTTTGTTTAATTTCAGTGTGCCATGTTGATAAACTCTATTCCTGACGGCTAATGCGGATAATCCACGAAATATTAGAACGCAAATGCAGGGACGATAAGGTCGTAATCCGATGCAGAGTTTGTTATATTTCGTATCATGCGAACAATGTGACGATACCCCAATATATTGGAATTGATGAAGGATAACAAACCCTATGCCAGACTTACACAACATCGCCCGCCTGCCTGACCCGACCGACAACTGTGCCATTGCCATTCGTGACTTGTCTGCTGGAACTGCCGTGTCACACAATGGTCACGACTTCACCTTATCGCATACTGTATTGGAAGGGCATCGCTTTGCCATCGAACCGATTGCCAATGGGGAACGCTTAACCTCGTGGGGGCAGTGGTTTGGGATTGCTCTGCGTGATATTCGGCGCGGTGAGTATGTTATCAATGAAGGCGTGCAGACGGAACTTAGTCGGCGCAATCTTAATTTTGAAGTCCCCGACGAGTCGAACTTTGATAACCAAATCATTCCGTATCAATTTGATGAATCGGCGTTTAAACCAGCTCAACCGCTCCCACGTTATGACGAGATGCGAACCTTTATGGGGTATCCGCGCACAGATGAACGGGGTGTTGGGACGCGCAACATGGTTGTGGTGCTTGGCACATCGTCACTGGTGGCGGGCTTCACACGTACATTAGCAGGGTTAGTGTCCGACATGCCCGACGACTATCCCAACGTGGATGGTATTGTCCCGGTTGCACATACCGAAGGCGGACATCGTAACCCGAATAACCGTGATTTGCTGTTGCGGACGCTGGCACAATTTATGGTACATCCCAATGTCGGCGCGGTGATTGCCCTCGATTATGGCAACGAACCGATTAACAATGCCACCCTGCGTGAGTATATGCAAGCTAACGACTTCCCGCTTGAGGATGTTCTGCATACTTTCTATTCCCTGACGAACAGCTATGAGGATAATGTGGCGTGGTTCAAGGATTTGCTGAATGAGTGGTTGCCACAGGTCAATGAGCAGACACGCAGTCCCCAACCGCTAAGCGAACTCAAGATTGCTTTACAGTGTGGCGGGTCGGATGCGTTCTCTGGTGTGAGTGGCAATCCGGTCGCAGCGTGGGTCGCCAAAGAAGTGATTAAATACGGCGGGTCAGCCAACCTTGCCGAGACCGATGAACTGATTGGGGCGGAATCGTATGTGTTGGATAAGGTCGAAAATATTGAGACTGCCCACAAGTTTTTGGAGACCGTTGAGCGATATAAAGAATGGGTCGGTTGGCATGGTCAAACAGCCGAGGGTAATCCATCCGGCGGCAATAAATATCGTGGACTCTACAACATCTATTTAAAATCACTGGGTGCGGCGGCAAAACGTCACCCTGACGTGCCACTCCATGCGGTGATTGATTACGGCGACTCTATGACCGATGGCGGGTTTTACTTCATGGATAGCCCCGGTAACGACCTCGAAAGCATCGCCGGACAGGTCGCTAGTGGATGTAATATGATTTTCTTCGTGACAGGTAACGGCTCGATTACGAACTTTCCCTTTGTACCGACCATCAAAATTGTGACGACGACGACGCGCTTCAACCTCTTGTCATCGGATATGGATGTAAACGCCGGACGTTATCTGGATGGTGAATCACTGGATGCTGTTGGGGCTGACACACTCGATTTAACCGTTGATGTCGCTAGTGGGCAATTATCCGTTGGTGAAAAAGCCGGACATTATCAGGTACAAATTTGGCGCGATTGGGAACAGACTAAACCCGCCAATGTGACACTCATCGAGAACACAGTCTACGATGGCAAGCCACTCGCCATTAATGCTGATGTGACCCCACCGCAGATAGACCTCTCTGGTTATGACAATCTATCAACTGAGCAGGTGTGCTTGATTATGCCGACGAGTTTATGTTCAGGGCAGATTGCGCGTATGACCACCGACACCCTCAACGCGCAGGGCATTGGCAAAGAACAGGGAATTGCGCGGTTTGTCACGCTGGTTCATACCGAAGGCTGTGGTGGGACGACTGTTGCCGAATTTAAAGATTCGTTGATTGGTTATCTGCAACATCCCAAAGTACGCCACGCCCTCCTGCTCGAACACGGATGCGAGATTACCCACAACAGCTACTTCCGCACATTGATGGCAGAGCGTGAGATTAACCCGAATCAGTTTGGCTGGGCGAGTATTCAATTGGACGGCGGGATTGATGCGGTCACAAACAAGATGGTGGACTGGTTTGTTGATAAACTGGCAGACGATAATGTGCCTGCAAAATCGAGTCTGGATGTGGAAGCGGTGCGTATTGCCCTACTGACAAGCGGGGATGTACCTGATGCAGTGGCACAAGAACTGGCAACACTCACACAGATGATTGTGGCAGGTGGTGGCACGGTGGTTGTGCCGGACAAAGATACCCTGTTGGATAGTCCCTACACGGAAAAATTAGGGCTAACGGATACATCAGCATCACTCGGCTATGGACAGATGATACAGCAGGCAGGCTTCTATATTATGGCAACACCACGCCAACATTGGAGCGAAACCCTGACCGGACTCGGTGCAACTGGGGTTGAACTCATGGTCGGGCATGTTGAATCGCATCCGCTGGCAGGGCATCCCCTTGTGCCTGTCTTGCAATTCACAACTGGAGAGTCATCTGCTGTCGATTTGGATGATGTGATTCATGATATAGATAAAGTGCATTCTCGTATTTTCCGCCGGATTGTTCACACGTTGGAGGGTGCATATACACCGAAGCATATACAGATGAACAACAACGATTTCCAGATGACGCGGGGTTTATTGGGTGTGTCGTTTTAAACTGATGATACGTCGTATCTCTCATGCACAACCTATGTAAACACGGTAAGACGGGGCATGATGACAACATCCAAAATATATAGACTGATGTTGGATAATAAAGGAGACCATGATGCCTGTTGATATTACCCTCCGCGATGGAATGAAAACAACAATTAACGTCCGTGACCACGAATGGCATGCTGACGAACCTGCTGAAGACGGTGGGACAGACACCGCTCCAACTCCGGGCGAAATGATGCTCGGTGCGCTGGGGTCATGTATTGCCATTACCACTAAGATGTATGCTGAGCGCAAAGGCTGGGACTTGCAAGGTGTGGATGTGAAAGTGGATTATGAACGCTTCAAGGGAGCAGAGTATTCATTACATGATGGCGACGATTTGTTTGTCCATGAAGTCCGCAAGGCGATTACCTTTCATGGTGAGCTAGACGAGAAGCAACTTAACCGCTTATACGACATCGCCACCAAATGTCCGATTCATCGTTTGCTAAGTACCCCGACCTACTTTGTCGAGCTAGCATTAGAAGAAGACGAAACGACTGCCGAGCCACAGTAAATATAGTCAAACCAAAATGCAAAGCCCCCAACAGAATGGGGGCTTTTTGGGTTTTGGGGATAGTTGTTGTTGCAACGTTTTTGTTGTATGGCAGTCCACATGACATATGAAAAGGGAGATACATGCTAGAGGTTTTTTTCGCCATACACCGCACAACCACTGTTATCTATCTTTATCATAGTCGAATTGATGAAACCTTAAATCCGCCGAATGGATAGTCTTTTACCTAGCCATGTGTATAGGTTAAGGAGATTGATTGAACCTGACAACATTGTTCCTATACAACATGTTCGCCAATTTTAGTAGCGATAGATTTGATTGGTGAAATTTCGGTATTTATTCACCTATCCATGAGAAAATTTTGTTTTGACTATCACGGACAGGCAGTAGCCAGTCCCTACACTAGGAATACCAAGAGTTTTGTATGGACAGCTTACTAGCTGTCCGCCATAAATCTTACGGGTAGGTGAATAGTTACAAATTTCGCATTCTTGTTGTTTATAAGGTGTGTTTAGGGTCATGTAGGGGCGACTCGCCGAGTCGCCCTTACGAAAATCATTACAATCTAATTTTGGCGAAGGTATTGCCTATACCCTTTGTTTTAAACAATCTGCGCGACGACAAAAACATAACCATACCACGCATGAAACCGTCGGCGCATATCAATCTCGACATCAAAGGCATCAAATAAACTACTGGCAAAATCGTCACCCTGATAGCTATCGCGCATCTGTGGGAGCTTGGCTTCGAGCGGGTCATAATACGCTTGCCAGTCAGAGTTGGGTATGATGAAGTTTTCAATTATGCGGTAGCCGGATTCCTCAACTTGCTGAAGGCGTGTCTCAACGGAAGCCATTGTCGGATATTCCTCAGCGAAGAATGCTGTCACCTCATCAGGTGGATTGGCTTGTGTCCAGACCATCTCAGAAACAGCGATATATCCATCTTGTTTGAGGAAAGGATGCCATGTTTTCAGCGCGTTCTCGAATCCAATACTATATGCCGACCCTTCTGCCCACACGAGGTCAATGCTTTGCTGGCGGACGGGCAAATGATTCATATCACCCACATAAGCATGAACCCGATTGCCTAGTCCCTGTGCGTTAATTCTGGAACTAAATTTGTTGATAAAGTCCGGCAATAAATCAAAACCTACAACGTGCCCTGTCGTTAACTCAGCGAGTGTTAGGGTTTGTGTGCCTGTGCCACATCCAATATCCAGAATTGTCTGCGGGGCATCATCGAATCCGCATAGGTCAAATGCTTTACGTGTCGTGTCGGGTGAGCCGGGTCCCTGTCGGGGTAAGTCATGATAGATGTCTACCATGATGTCCATGATTTTTTGTTGGTCATCCAATGGGTTGTCCTTCGTCAGATTGTCGATAGGGTTTAAGTTTAACCAACTGATTTGAGGATTTGCAATGTAAAAAGCACACCCGTTGGATGTGCTTTATGAATTGTCGTATGTGGTTGTGGTTTAGCGTGCTGAGGGGTGCTTGCGATAGAATCTATCCAGATTGCCGTAGAGTTCACCTTCGACAACCATTGCAATCACCTGTGAGCGATTGTAGCCATTGCGATACAGCTGTTGTTTAATTGTGCTGTATTTATCGCTGTCCGCACCATCGCGCAGATAGGCTTCGATAAACTGTAATTTGAGAGCGTTGTCTGTCATGTTCATGGATTCTTCTCCATTGGAATTAAACGGTTAACCCTCAAAGAAACTATAAATTTGTTAAATATTTCACGAGTAGTTTACGCCTGTTTTGACAAAATGTAAAGTTAAATTCGCATTAAAAGGGTAAACGCATTTGTATTCTTAACACAATCTCTTTTTACATTTGACCCTTTAAGAGCTTTTATAACCACAGAGGCACAAAGGACACAGAGAAATACGGAAGAAATAAGGTCAAGATTGCATGAATTTTCTCGTCATTCATTTCTTTCCTCTGTGAGCTCGGTGTCTCTGTGGTGAAAAATATTTTATGGCATTGTTGATTCATGCGATTCTTTCCATATGCAATTGCCCTATTCGCATTAAAAGCTGGGCATTTAAAGTGACTTTACGAAAGAAATTGCATGAACATTCGTAGGGACAACAATGCGCCCAACAACAAAAATCAGGGGATTCTATACGTAAAATGTGCCCCAATTAAACCTTACACGCTTGTCCTGTTCTGGACTTGAAACAAGACCGACAGGCATGTTGTCTTCAATTCATTGTGGCGATGTTTTTACCATCTTTGAGGAACGGCTCGACCCAACGCCAATCTTTTCCATCTGGTGACAGAATCGGTTCTGGTGAATATTGTGCCAAGAAAATGCGGCGCATACTGTCTGTCGTATTCGCCCCACTGCGATGTAAGGTTGTACTCCAAAATGCTGCAATGCTCCCTGCTGGCAGAACAACCGGAATACCGGGGTCGTCGCCATGATACCCGATGCGGTCATTGGTGTTGGGGTCGAGGGTGTGTTCGATTCGTTCGCGTGTATTGGCTTTAGAAAATGGTAAAAGATAAACTGTGCCGTTTTCTTCGGTAACATCATCTAACGTACACCAGCAAGTCAGATATGGGCGGTGCGGAAAGTCGATATAACCAGAATCCTGATGCCACGAAAACTTCATACCGACCTCTGCCATTTTGACGACATATTGCTCAAGGAAAAGGTAGGCTTCTTCACCGAGCGTTGCACGACACACCTCTGCCATTAAATCACTAAATAAAAATTGGGGCAGTCGCTTGCTATCTTTATATTTCATGGGGATAAAATAGCGTCTGTCACGGTGGTTTAATCCCAAAATATCGACACCTTGTTCATCCATTTCTTGATTTATCGCCTGCATATAGTTAGCGCATTCATCCCGCAACATGTCCAATAAATCGGATGGGATGACATTCGGAAGCAACATATATCCTTCATCTTGGAACTGCTGAATTTGTTCTTGCGAAATCTCTAGCATGACCGTTACCTCGTTGTCCTAAATCGTATGATGTCAACAGTCTACTGCAATAAATCCAGAGTTTTTTACTAATTATTTAGTTTTTTTCTGGTATGTTTAGATAATGAGCAAAAGGAAATACAGTCGTGAAGATACTACAATATGGATTGAATGTTTGGACAGTCGAACCACATGACACACATCCGGCACACTATCATAACGATGTTGAACTTATTTATGTCGCCAGTGGGCAATTGTCTTATCTGTATCGCGCCGATTCCATCACCCTCAACACCGGCGCATTGATTTTGTTTTGGGCAGCCGTGCCCCATCAATTACAACAAATCATTGAGGATAGTCTCTTATACATCATCACAATCCCTTTGGAGATTTTTGTCCAGTGGGATTTGAATCTGCAATTTGTAGACCATTTAATGAATGGGCATCCGCTGATTCAAACAGACACCCATACAAAGCTAAGATTAGCTGAGGAGTATTTTCGGCAATGGCAACATGACTTACATATGGCATCATCCGAGCGACGTGACATTGTCTTGCTGGAATTGCAGGCATTGATAAAGCGTCTTAGCCTCTATGCAAAGCACACAGAACAATTGACCCTATCAGCCAAATTCTCGTCGTCAAATTCCATCCGCGAAGTCTATGCCCACCAGATGGCAGATTTTATCGCCCATCATTATCATGAACCCATTACACTAAACGACATTGCCCACACCGTCGATATTCATCCAAGTTATGCCTCGACTGTGTTTAGTGACGTATTGAATGTGACAATTTGGGATTTCCTCACACAATATCGCATTGCCCATGCACAACGGTTATTGTTGTTGACCAACATGGAGATTGACGCGATTGCGGATGCGTCTGGTTTTACATCTATCAGCCAATTTTATGCTGTGTTTAAGAAGCTATGCCACCAATCGCCAAAGAAATTCCGAACTTCTGCCAAGAGCCACCAGTCGAATCCGCGTTAAAGTTCCTGTCAATCTTCACCCCATGATTGAATCCACGTCTCTCGTTCGACACCGAGTGCATCCGCAATGCGGTTGATATAGTTGAAGTAACTGATAACCTGCGTCGCATCGTGTATCGAGACATCGTCCAAGCCAATCTCGCGCAATGCCTGAATGTCGGCTTCGGTCATATCAGCCGGATTGAGTGTCAGCTTTTCGGCATAGCTACATAAGGCGTGGTCAACTGTATTGAGTGGGGCAGTACGCCAATCACGGGCGATGGCATGGACAAATGCGTCGGCTTCTTCGTCTGTCGCAAATCCTTTGACCTCAGCACGGAGGTCATGCGCATGTGACTGGATTCAGTAAACGCAGTGATTGGCTTTACTGACAACGACTGCCAGCATCTCACGCTGTTGACGCGACAGTGGCGATTCGGCAAACATAGTCGCGCCGTACATCTCCATCGACTCCTTCATCACGCGCCCATTCAGCGACATAATCTGAACAATATTCCAGACTCGCCCCGCCCGTTTGACCGCTTTCTCTAATTCTTTTTTGACTAAGCCCGTGGCTTTATCAAGCGTAATTTGTTTAATATATGGCATATGTTGTTATCCAAAAATTTAATTATTTGTATCTGTTTATCCTGTGTACAATCCTACACCAACTTGCAATTTTCTGTGAAATATGATACTATGTTAGCATAAATCATATTCTACGAGGTTTTTGTTATATCATCCAGTCATGTTTCCACGATGATATAGGGTAAAAATCTCTCAAAACTTCAGCGGTTTTGGCAGGGTTGGTGGTTTCCTGCGAATCCAAACCCATCAATTGTATACTTATCCACACAGGAGGACGTTTGACTACCCAAGATATTGGACAGCAAGATATTTCTTTCGCCGATTTGCTCGATGACTATAGCTATGACGAACCTGAACGCGGGCAAATTTTAGACGCAGTTGTACTCGAAGCCGACGAACGCGAACTACTACTCGATGTCGGTCTTAAGCGCGATGCAATTGTGACCTACAAAGACCTCGATTACCTAGACGATGCCCTAATCGAAACCCTCACCCCCGGTACAGAAACCCAAGCGTATGTACTCAAGCCTTATAACACAGATGGTGAATTGATTGTCTCGATTAATAAAGCACTCGAACTAGAAGATTGGCAAAAAGCCAGAGAACTGATGGACAATGATGATGTTGTCGAAGTCATGACAACCGGAACCAATCGTGGTGGTGCATTGGTCGAGTTTGGACGTTTGCAAGGGTTCATCCCGAACTCCCACATGTACACATCCAAAGATACCATTGTCGGACAGACGATTCGCACCAAGATTATCGAAATTGAGCGTCGTCGTAACCGCCTCGTATTTTCCGAGCGCGAAGCCAAATTTGCCGAAAAAGAGGCAATCATGGCACAGATGAATGTCGGCGATGTTGTCACAGGCAAAGTTGTGCACATCACAGACTTCGGTGCATTTGTTGATATTGGTGGTGCTGATGGACTGGTACATATCTCCAACATCGTACACGAACACATCAAGCATCCAACCGATGTGCTAGAGATGGGACAAGAAATTGAAGTCCTCATCGAAAGTATCGACATCGAACGCGAACGTATCAGCCTCAACCGTAAAGCATTGCTCCCTGACCCGTGGGAAATCTTCAATGCGCGTAACACTGTCGGTGACCTGATGTCCGGCACTGTGACGAATGTGGTTGATTACGGTATTTTTGTGGCTGCCCCCGGTGGTATGGAAGGCTTAGTCCACACCAGCAAAATGCAGACCCTCAACCTCTCCCATCCAAGCGATATGTTTAAATCTGGCGACGATGTGCTGGTACGCATCCTTGATATTGATGCCAACCGCAAGCGCGTTCAGCTCGATGTAGACAGCATATCTTACACCGAACAGATGGACTGGATGGAAGAAAAACGCGATGAAGACAGCGACGATGTCAGTGATATCGAGATGCCGGATGAAGATGACGATATGATGTACATGGGCGAATCTGCCTAGCGCGTCACACCAGAGCAATCTGGTGATGTAGGGGTGAACTTGAGTTCCACCCCTACGGAAAAGTTTCACAATTCCCGAAAACAAAACAATGAGGAGTGTTCTTTATGTATACAGAAGGCGATAGAATTGTCCATCCACGGTACGGTGCTGGCGTGGTACAAGGCGAAAAGACGTTAACGTTCCTCGGCAAGACGCGCAAATATCATATCCTCGAATTAATTGGTGACCGTGGCGAAGTCATGATTCCATTTACCGAAGCAGAAGAGATGGACATCCGCCCCGCCATCAAAAATATGGAAACCATTGAAGAAGTCTTTGCCAATCAGCCACAGGTACTATCAGACAACTACCGGACACGGCAGGCAAAGATTGACAAAAAGATAAAAACCCGTGACCCTGTTAAATTGGCACAGGCATTGCGTGACCTCGCATGGCGTGAATATGTGCATAAGCTGACAGGTGTTGAGCAGAAGATGAAGTCTACGTTGATTAAGATGCTCAGCCGCGAGATGGCAGTGGTGCGTCCCAACATGACAATACCGAAGGCAGCCAACCGCCTGCAAGGTATGCTCATGGAGATGATTCAACGCCACGAACCAACAACGCAACCGCAACCCGCGCCTGCGAGCTAACAATCTCTTGGTGGAGTAGCTTTGCCTGCTCTGCCACTTTACCTTTTTATTGTTAGAGTAATGACATGCTATTGCGTGTCCAACACATCTCAAAATGACATTTTTTGAAGCAGGCATTTCGCAAATTCTATTTCGCATGTTGAGTATATAGGCAATAATGGAACGCTTGGTCAATCTGCTGTTAAATGATTTTAAGTGACACAGTACCAATTCCCCATGCGTGATGCGATATGATGCGGTATAGTTGATTTATACTGTTATCGTATCAGGGATTCACCCTATGAAACGACTACTCATTGGACTCCTGTGCCTGATAATAATGGGGTTGGTCAGTGCATGTGGCAATACGGACGACACCGACATCCCAACCCTTGCAGTGTTGCCAACAGCGATGCCAACTGCGACCCCATTGCCGACCCGTATCATGCGCCAAGTGGGGGGTGACCTCCCGCCGACATGGACATTCACACCAACTGCTACCGCAACAATGACCCCATCGGAAACTGGCACATCCCTACCATCATGGACACCGCTACCCACAGACACCGCTACCGCAACCCTAACTGCCACGCCAGAGAGTGATGCTTTTGTCTCCAACGAGCAAGGCGTGAATGTACGCACTGGACCGAGTACGCGCTTCAATCCACCACTAGAAACACTTGACCAAGGTGATTTGATTAACATGGTTGCGGTTTCGACAGATGGCACATGGTATGAGGTCGAGACAGCATCCGGTCAAATCGGATGGGTCTTCGGCGAGATGATTACCCTCAATCGGGATATGCCCAACCTTGAGCAGAAATTTATCGAGACCCCCACCGCCTCACCGGAACCGCTGGTCTTGGTCAACAATAACTCTGGTCAACCCGTTGTGTTAGGTGTCGATGGGTCTGCATCAACGACTAATACAACCACCAACACAAACACGACGAGTTCCGTCAATGTTGTCACAGGCAGTGGCAGTGGATCGATTGCGAATGTCGTCAGTATCAGCAGTCGCACTCGCCAGATATATCAGAGTGGCTTATCACGGGGCAACAATCCGCGTGTGTTTGTCAAAGTCGGCGATAGCATCACCAATAATCAGCCATTTTTGAATGGGTATGGCTCCGGTGAATATAACCTCGGCACGTATGGTTACCTACAAGATTCAATTAACTACTTCGATAATAGTGCCTTCACGCGCAATAGCATCGCAGCCGAAAGTGGCTTTAACGCAGCGGCAGTCCGTGACCCGATTTGGTCGCCACCCAACTGCCTGGCTAACGAGTCGCCATTGAATTGTGAATATCGCACCATGAAACCATCCCTTGCTATCATCATGTATGGGTCGTTGGATGTTCAACTGTATGGTGCGGATGCCTTCCGTGGGTATCTCAATCAGGTGGTGCAAGATACCATTAGCCAAGGTATTGTGCCTGTGCTGACGACCTTCCCCAATGGCGCAGATTATTATCCGTCGCAATGTGAAGAATTTAATAATGTGATACGGAGCATCGCCACTGCTGAGCAAATCCCGCTGATAGAATTTCGGAATCCGGCATTAGGCTTGCCCGATAGAGGTGTTGGGTCGGATAAGTTCCATTTATCGCTTAATGGCACGAGCTATTATATTGCCTTGAATGGAGAGCAAAATCAGTTTGGTTTGACACTACGCAATATGCTGACCTTGCAAGCATTAGATGATTTACGTCGTGGTCTGGGAATGGGATAAAATAAACAAAGCATTAAGATATATTGTGTAATCGCAAGTCTTAATTATTCTGAATCAATAAATAGATTATACTATGGTCAACTCTGGGATAGTATGAGGTTGTATCATGGTTGCTGACATTCGCTGGCTCGTTCCACACCACATTATTTATGGCAAACCAACTGGCAAGCCGACGGTCGATGAACTCAAGCAGGCATCACAAGAGATTGCTAAATTGCTTGACGAATCGGGCAAACCGCTGGTGCATCTACTGATTGATGAATCAGACCTTGATGGCATGCCAATTTCATTATCAACACTGACAGAAGCATTTGCGTTTATGGGGCATGACCGCCTCGGTTGGATGATTATCTACGGCACAGATGAACGGGTAAAGAAGTTTATCTCGTCGATGGTCACAAACATTACACGGGTACGCCATCGTCGCTTTGATACACGGCAAGAAGCACTCGAATTTTTGGTGACCATGGATAGCAGTTTACCCACTGTCGAAGCGATGCTCACCTACGACTAACTGAGATATAATCAAGCTGAATAGGGAGTGGGAAAAGAATTTAGTATAGTTGACAGATTCCCCACTCCCAACACATATGCAGATTTATGGACATTCACTCTCGGATTCGTTATTAGAACAACTATCGCCTAGAGTATTGCCGTCTCGGTTACAGTTATCTCCAGAGCACGATTCGTTGCCACCATTGGTCGTATCATCGCCATCCCCACCGTCGAGCATGTCGCCAATATCACCACTATCATTACATTCATCTCCAGAGCAAGACTCGTTACCGCCATCAAGGGTATCGTCGCCATCCCCGCCATTATGAGTATCGCCGAGATTACCACCATCATTACAGGAACTTCCAGAGCATGATTCATCCCCGCCATTGAGGATGTCGTTGCCGTCCCCGCCGTTGAGTGTATCGCCGAGTCCACCGTCTAGGTTACAGCGCGCTCCATTGCAGGACTCGTCACCCCCGTTGAGGGTATCATTGCCATTACCCCCATTGAGCGTGTCGCCAAGATCATCATCTTCATTACAACGAGGGCTGGAGCATGATTCGTCCCCACCATTCAATGTGTCATCACCATCGTTGCCGTTGATAGTGTCATTACCAGCGTAGCCATAAATGACATCATTTCCACTGCCACCGCTGAGGGTATTTGCATTGTTGTTGCCGTGGATTTCTAAGCAGTCGGTTTCAGCACTGCCGTCATAATCATCGCCTGCGACTATCACATCAGCTGAGCCAGTATATGGACTGCCATTTAAGACAACCACAAGATAAGTACAGCCTGTCGAACTGGTTCGGGTTTCGATTGATATATTGGTGTCTTCACTGGCGACGACGTATAAGCAAGGTGAGTCGATGTTATTCATGCTAATTTCCCCCAATGCGACCCGTGGCAAATACCAACCCATCTCCCACATACAAGTTTGGATATTTAGGTCTTGATTGACACAATGTCCATTCCCCCACACGGCAGGGTCACTACAGAAGTTGTAGTCAGGGTCGAGTGCTGATTGCGCTTGGAAAGTTGGCGTTATCTGTATAACAAACAACATAGTCAGTAATAAAGTGAGTCTCATGATTGCATCCTATAAACTCGATAATCGTTCATATATAGTCAATTTAGTGAACAAATATGCAGAACTAATGCAGATGTTATATTGAAGTCATAAAAACGGCGTATCGTATTTTACGGGATTGATTGCTTCATGGAATTCCCCAAAATTCCTGATTCTCTACTCATGCCGAATATCACGTTTGAACCGAACCTCACATCTGTGTATAATGAGTCATGTCATTTTTGTAATTATTTATATTGAGGTTCGTTGTGCCAATCCTACGTGAAGGCGAGTTGGATATTATTAGCAATAGTCCGGAGCAGACCAAACGGCTAGGGATGCGTTTGGGTAAGTTGTTGCAACCGGGGGATATTGTTTGCCTGTCTGGTGATATGGGCGCAGGCAAGACCGTCTTCAGCACAGGTATTGGTGAAGGCTGGGGCGCAGAAACCCCACTCACCAGCCCGACTTATAATCTCGTCCATGAACATCGTCGCAAAGCCGATAAAGACCGTCTCTATCATCTGGATTGCTATCGTTTACGCAGTGCCGACGAAGCCGATACAATTGGTATTGACGACATTCTTGATGGCAAAGGCGTTGTCATTTTTGAATGGGCAGAGCGGATTGAAGATGTTCTGCCGGAAACCTACCTTTGGATTGACATCCGCGTGACCGACCCACTCCGGCGCAATTTCATCATCGAAGCCGAGGGCGAACGTTATGACAAATTGGTCGAGACCTATAAGAAACTTGTTTTCGGAACGCGATAAATTTATCTAAAACTATCGATTCAAATGTGGTGGACAAGGCATGCTTTGTCCCTACAATACAATCAATTATCACGAGCTGACAACCAATCACTATTAACCAACAATCACCCATCAGAAACCAAGAAACCATATGCTACTAGCGATAGATACCGCCACCCAGATTATGAGCATTGCCCTCCACACGGGCGACACCTTGCTGTCCGAGGTGACCATGAAAATCGGGCGCAATCACAGTGCTTACCTCGCGCCGATGATTCAGCAAATCCTTGAACAAGCCGAAGTCAGTGCCGATGAATTAACCGCGATGGCAGTATCTACGGGACCCGGTTCATATACTGGATTACGGATTGGCGTGGCGTTGGCGAAAGGTATGGCAGCCGTCAATGGGATTCCGCTGGTGGGCATATCAACATTGGATACAATCGCCTCTGGGCAAACCTACTATAACACCCGCCATACATTGGTTGTGGTTGTACCCGCTGGACGTGGTCGTGTGATTTCGGGGACATATCGTGCCAAAAAAGGGCGTTGGGTTGCGGATGATGACCCCATGCTACAACCGTGGGATGAGTTGCTTGGTGGTGTTGAAGACCGCATTTACCTCACAGGTGAGATTACATCACAGGGCTTGGAAGCAATTACAGAAGCACAAGATAATGGCATCAAAGTGACCCTGATTCAACCTGCTGACCGCTTACGCCGTGCGGGATTCCTTGCTGAAGAAGCATGGCGACAACTGCGCAACGAAGCGGAGGAACACGATTTCTCGGCAGATAAAGTCATGCCTGTGTATATGAAAGCCCCCGGATAAGCAACACATTTATACATTTTGCGTATAGCCTGTAGGGGAGTTGCCATGTCTAGCTCCCGCCGTTTTGTCTATCATATCGGATAAGATACGAAAGCGACCCACATGCCCATGATTCCTGCACAGGCGACACAAGAACACGCCACACACTTTGCCAATTTCGCCCAACTTGCCAGCGATAACCTCTTTACTGAACTACTCGGCGGACGTGCCAACCACATACTAGCAGAGTTATTCTATCAACCAGACAATGACAACAGCTATCAATTCACGCACTTTCTGTTGGATGGTGACGATATTGTAGGCATGATAAATGGTTGGACGGCAACAGATAAACACACAAATAACGGTAACAATGACCGACTCATGCGACGGTATGCAGGCTGGCGATACCTACGTTATATGGCAATCGGTATCTATCTAATGGATGTGCTCGAATTTATTGGTGCAAATCTGAGTGAGGGTGATTTCTATATACAGATGGTTGCCATTTATTCGCAGTATCGTGGGCGCGGACACAGCAAATCGTTACTGGCACATGCACAGGAATTAGCTATTGCGCAGGGATGTCGTCGGCTTGTGCTGGATGTAGACTCACGCAATACGGTTGCCATCAGTGCGTATCGCAAGGTCGGTTTTGATGTGATAGATGAATCCAAAAAGCGGACAGACGATGGTGTACGCTGGGGGATGTTGCGGATGGGTCAACTGACACAAGATGCTCTCTGACAACTATCATCCACTATACCTAATCTATAAAACCAATATTGGATTCACCTTGCGATATTACATTTCTGTACGCCTTAGTCCAGAAGTTTGCGCACCTTGCCAAAGCCCGTCATAATCATATCGTAACCCGTTTGTGTCAGGGTGCAGATGACTATATTTATAGATTGACTTCGGGAGAATGAGATGTCTGATAAGCAAGTTTGGCATAAGGTGGCAGAGACTGACCCCTTACAAGATAACAGTGTCATGAATGCGGTGGCGGGAGTTCATGCAATTTGTCTGGCAAAATACGAGGGCAAATACTATGCACTGGATAATCATTGCCCACATCAGGGTGGACCACTTGGCGAAGGACTGATTGAAAATGGCTATGTGCGTTGTCCGTGGCATGGTTACGAATATGCACCGGAAGATGGTTCACCACCGGGCGGATACGATGACCGCGTCGAGACTTATCCGGTTGAAGAACGTGACGATGGCATATATGTGGCTGTCGTGGGAGAAGAAGAAAAAGACACTGTCTCCAAGCAGATGATGGCGGTGGCAACTGATTGGGGCATTGATGCGTGCTTTGGGATGGTCGGGCATTCCAATCTGGCAGTGGCAGATGCAATACGAGCTGAGGAAGCCAAAGGGAATCTGACCTATATTGGTGTCCGGCATGAGGGGGCAGCATCGTTCGCAGCGAGTGGATACGCCAAACTGACGGGTAAACCTGCCATGTGTATCGGTATCGCAGGACCCGGCTCAACCAACTTGCTCACAGGGTTGTGGGATGCCAAAGTAGACCGCGCCCCGATTATCGCCCTGAGTGGTCAGGTGCAGACGCAGGTTCTCGGTCCCGGTGCATTCCAAGAGATTGACCTATCGGCTGCCTTTAACTCGGTTGCTGATTGGAGCCAGACGGTGCTCAACAATAAAAACGCCTCCGACCTGATGGCGTTAGCAATCAAACATGCGACCGTTAACCGTGATGTTGCCCACCTGATTTTCCCCGACGAAATCGCCTTTGCCGAAGCGGCTGACCCACATCCTGAAACCCCCAAACACGGGCGCGTCAGTACAACCGAAATTGCCCCACCGCAGGCACAACTTGACGAAGCGGTTGAAGCCATCAAAGAGGCACGTCTGGTGACCATCATTATGGGACGTGGTGCGAACGAGTTCAAAGACGAGATTATTGCACTGGCAGAACAAATCGAAGCCCCTGTGATTACGACCTTTAAAGCTAAAGGGCAAATCCCCGATGACCATCCGCTTGCCTGTGGTGTGTTGGGACGTTCCGGTACGATTGTTGGTAGCACAATGATGGGACGTGCGGATGTCTTGCTGGTATTTGGCGCGTCGTTCAGCAACCATACAGGTATCTCCAAAACGAAAAAGATTATTCAAGTGGATTTTGACCGCATGACCCTCGGCAAATTCCATCCGGTTGATATGCCACTGTGGGGTGACATTGGCGTAACCTGCCAGATGATGCATGATGCTCTCGATGGTGTAACATTTACTTATGAGCGTGATTATGTCCGTCGTGAAATTGCCGGACGCTGGAAACTCTGGCGTGAAGAAAAAGCTCACCGTGCCAGCGAATCGGATGAGGACGGGGTCAATTCCGCATTGTTGTTCCGCGAGATGAGTGCTGTCTGCCCTGAAGATGCTGTAATTTCAGTCGATGTTGGCAATAATACTTATAGCTTCGGGCGTTACTTCGAGACCAAACGGGGTCAAGAATGTTTGATGTCGGGTTATCTTGGGAGTATCGGCTTTGCCTTCCCTGCTGCGATTGGGGCTGCTGTTGCCGCACCTGACCGTCCGATTTGGGCTGTGGCAGGGGATGGTGGCTTTGGGCAGTATGCGATGGAAATCACAACGGCTGTCAAATATAACTTGCCAATTAAATTGGTTCTGCTCAACAATGGTGAGATTGGCAAAATCAGCAAAGAACAACGCGGTGTCAATGTGCCGGTGTGGGCGACTTCACTGGTCAACCCGAACTTCTCCGAGTTTGCTCAGAGTGCGGGCGCATGGGGTAAGCGCGTCAGCAAGAATGCCGATGTCTTGTCTGCAATGGAAGAACTCAGTGCCATTGACGGACCGGGTATCCTCGAAATCATGACCGATGTCTTGAAGATTTAGACTCTATATCAGATGAAAATGTCAACCGGATAAGAAAAGAGACGTACTAAATACCTGACAATTAAACTCTAAGTCAGTGGTCGAATAGTCTTAAAATATAGGGGAGTAGCCGTGTCTACTCCCGCGCGGTCGAACTTTCAACTGACGATTTGTTTTGTATCCAATTGAAAACACAGAGTCACGAAGGGGCGAAGAAACGGAGTGTGATGGTCTAGTTTACTCGTCAATGGTAACACCACGACAACAAAAGTATCTATCATCAAATGACGATAATAGAATAATGCCTCTGTGTCTCCGTTCCTCCGTCTCTCTGCGTTAAATATTGATAAAAACTGTGTTTATCTTATGCGATGGAGAATTGCAGGGACATACGTATGATGATGCCCTTACAAGTCTCTGACGCAACTATGAAATACAGCTATGATACGTTTGGCGTAGTCGTAAGTTAAATAAGTTGTCTATACTGAGGACATGATGACTGACAAAATCACAATGCCAGCCCACATTGAACGTATGGAGCAAGTACAGATATATATCCAGCACCATCTTGATCAACCGCTGGGACGTGATGCACTTGCCGACCTATCCGGTTTTTCCGTTCCTCATTTCCATCGGGTCTTCACAGCCTGTACGGGTGAAAGTGCCGCCAGTTATGTCCGTCGGATACGCATGATTCGTGCCGGACAGAAGCTCCGTATGGGGGCGGTCGATATAACGCAAGTCGCTTTATCGGCGGGTTATGAGTCGCATTCGACCTTTGGTAAGGCGTTCAAGAAGTTCTTCGGGCTGAGTCCTAGTGAATTTCGTAAGCTCAGTTGTTGGGACGCTACTGACCTGTTACGACAAAAAAGGAGAAAATCATGAAAATCACAGTTACGGGTGTTGCCGTTACAGACCAAGAAAAAGCCCTCAAGTTCTATACTGAAATACTTGGTTTCATCAAAAAACAAGATATTCCGATAGGTGAGCACCGCTGGCTAACCGTTGTCTCGCCAGAAAGTCCTGATGGTGTGGAACTGTTGCTCGAACCCAATGGTGAGTATCCTGCCATGAAAGCCCTCAAAGAATCGCTTGTGGCAGATGGTATCCCCTTCACTATGTTTGAAGTCAAAGACATCCACGCAGAATATGCACGGCTCAAAGACTTAGGCGTACAATTCACCGTTGAACCAACGGATGTCGGCACAACAATCGTTGCCATCTTTGACGACACCTGTGGGAATTTGATTCAGATGTATCAGCTCAAAGACAGTTAAACCCATAGCATGCGTAGGGCATAGATAATAGATAAAGTCACCCGTCGTTGCGACAATTTTCTTACACAGACTTGAATTTTCAAAAGTTGCGTTATAATGAAACAAAGTAGAGTGAGAGCGCAACGATGGGAAAAAAATACAACTATTACGACACACCATATAATGACCCTGAAACTGTCAAATATCGAAATTGGGAAACCACCCTCCTCATATTTGCCATCGGTGTCGTGACAACCCTGCTCATGCTATCTTATATCTTCAATGATACCGGACAACCCGACAACACAACCGACACACAAAATGCTGTCTTACTCGACGCAGAGCCGGACATTCCCGCTTGTAAGCCTGTCAATATGATTAACGTCGGCGACCGTAACCGTCTGATTCAATTGCTGTCGATTGCGAACGAATTGCCGATTGCCGATGTGCAGGTTATTGAACAGGGTGAGATGTGCTATGACGACAACCGCACCCCCATCTATACTATCGAGACTGACATTATGGTAACGGTTGATTATACGCCGGCTGCCAACATGGAAGATTATCACGAATTGGGCAACCATGTCGCGCAGATTCTACCTGTGATGATGCAAATAACGCCCGACAACCCACGTCAGGTGATTATCCGCTTCCTTGTTGGGGAGACTTATCTGGAATGGTCACACTCGTATAACAAGACCAACCTATTTACACAGGGTTTGACAGGTGAATATCTGTGGTTTTGGACTGAGCCGGATTATTAGGTCGTCAATGTGGAATGATACACAAGTCATTCCCTACTCTGTGTGCTGACTGTTTGTTGTTCGCTGTGTATAATACGCAGACGAATCACACAAGGTAAACGGACACACCGTGCGAACTCTCATTTTCATCATTGTCATATTCAGCACTGCTTGTGCGCCACTTGTTCCCGCGACAACCCCACCTCAATTGGAACACACACCGGGCGCGTTTGTGGTCGTGACCGATTCCACTTTCGATGGCGGTAACTTCATCGTCGATTATCCTGCGTCGTGGCGTGTGGTGAAAAGTAGCATTGCCGAAGCCGATACGATTCAAGTTGTATTTGTCGCATCCGATGAAAATACCATCACCCTGACCGAAGTTGTAAATGCCGGAAATGATAGCGAGAACGAACAATTCATCACCCTATCCAACGATGTTGTGATACAGGTTGTGATAGAGCGTGCTGATGAACCCGATGCGGTTTTTGATACTTATGCGACCCACTTGATTGAGAGCATCCGCGCGAGTACAGACTAACGCAGATTGGCTGTTGTAATCACGGTATTGAATTGACGGCAGAACACTACCACGGACTGGAATCCGCTCAAGTCAAGGTCAGCAGGCAGGTTGTAATTCTGGTTGCCGATGTTGCCTTTCAAGCGTCCCAAATCGAGAAAATCCACACCAACTTCAACAGCTGTACGCGGTTCAGGGTCACGCGAGAGGTAGATATGCACATCACCACCCCGTGCCGACGCATAATCTTGGAAGCGCAAGACACGGCTCTGATTGGGCAGTTGATAGACTGTGGCTGTGCCTTCGCCCCAATGAAGCGGGTCAATCTCGATGAAGCTTCCAGTTGATAAGACGGTGGCGGTCTCCATCTCGCCCATCTCTTGCTCAGATTCAGGAGCAGTTTCTGTCGCAGAGACGGCAACACGCGCCATCTCTAGTGCCATGTTGGCATCTTCTTCACGCAATTCAAACAGGGCTTCGCGCTCATCGGGTGGCAACGCAAGGAACTCATCTTGCAAATCCAAATCAAGACCGGGGAAGGCTTCACTCACGCGGACATCTTGGAAATATCCACGCCATGACGGGAACGTCCACACCGCCCCCGCAACCCCACCGACCATGAGAATAATTAATAAACGAAATCGAATATCCATAACTTATTCGGTCTCCGGTAAGTCGAATTGTACGCTATTCAATATCTGCTGGAGTTCTGACTGTGCTGCACCATCCATCGCAGCGATAGGCTCAGTGTACGCATAAAAGACAAAGGGTACATTTTGCTCGAATAGTCCCGCAAACCACCCGCGTGTATCTTGAATTTCGGGGCAGTCTGTTGTCGAGAATTGCGTCCCGCTGGCAGGTCGTCCACCGATGCTATATTCCATTTGCAAGTCTGTGCCGATAACACATTCTGTTTCCAGAATCAGCAAACGCAACAAGCGCAAACCATCGACATATAAATCAGGTTCGGTACCGTCTGCGAGGAAGGGGTTACCAGATGTCGCATTGGGGAAGTCCCATAGCACGACAATGAAACCCTGTCCTCCTGTGACCGGACCTGTATAAAATCCGAAGGGCACAACCCGTAAATCCCCGATGTCATTAAATAGCCGGACACCAGACCCAACTTGCCAGCCCTCCGGCAGATTCATGGTGAGTGGAGGCGGAACTTCTTCTTCTAATATAGCCTCAGCACGGACAGGGGTATTGGTCGGGGTTGTATCCGGTTCAGGTGTGACGGATGGTTGCAAGGTCGGGAGGGGACTCGGTTGTAGGGTCGGGACAAGTGTTGGCTCTGGCGATGCAGTCGGGAGCAATTCGGCAGTTGGTTCGGGCGCGCCTCCCCCACAAGCACTGACCAGTAATCCCACACATAATAAGACAATCCAATAGTGTTTTGGCATGGTGCGATGGCACTCCATATGGTTGAACAACATATGTGCATTGTGGCATAGGGCGGGTATCACGGCAAGCATGAAATGATTATATAGTGACACATCATGCGCATCATGTGAATTTAGATTCAGCATATGACCTGTCAAGGTTTCGAGAATGCCAAGTTAAGTAAGTAAACCGATGAAAGAAACTGGATGAAGGTGTGCGGGCATGACACGTCATGTCCCTACAGAAATCGATATGAAATCCTTGTAAGAACAATACCTGTGTTGATTAAATTGACTACAAAACCTATTCATCGCCCTCAATCGTGAACGACCCCAGCACAATCGTGTTATCCTGTGCGCCATCGACATTCGTAAGCACATCATACCGGATGGCATCGGGCAAAGCATACCAACCCGTTAGCATGATGTAATTCCCCGCAGGTAGGTCGCTGATGTCTAGTGAGACGGTTTCTGTCCACTGTGTATCGCCTTCGATATTGCCAACACTATCATCAGCCTGTGCCATCAAACGGCGGTTTTCGTCTAATACATGGATAAAACGCACATCAGTCTCCGCACGCGGGTTATCAAATCGCCACCATAAGCGCACAGATGAATCTTCAGCAAAGTCGTCTGGTTTGTAGAATGCTGCCAGTTCAATCCCATCTTCAAGGCGAATCGGCTCATAAATCGGACCATCGGTTAATGGCACAATCTCGATGTTGCTGACCGTCACACCTTTGCAGACCAATACGTCGCTCTCGATATTTTCAGGACAGGGTGGGTCTAATGCAATACGAAAGGTATTGTAACCGCGTCGTCCAATTGGCAGAGGCAGGGATACACGTTGTGTGCCATTAATTGCCCATGTATGCAGTAGCTCATCATTGAGGTACATATGCACGGTGCGATTATCTGCCGTCAACGTCGTTGTATATTCAAGCCAGCCCGGTTGCTCCTTATAAATATAGGTGACATCTTGTTGTTCGTCTGGTGTAACGGTATATGTCGAATCAGGTTGCGCAGTCATAATCGGTGTCTCGTAGATAGCAAAGTTATCATCTTCATAAATCGCAGACCCCAAATGAATGAGTGCACGGTTTTGTAGTGTCTCCAACATATTCATCTGTTCGGCACGCCGTTTGTTGATAACAACAATATCAGCACCCGCATTGCTCAAGAGTGCGTTTTCCATTGTTGATAGTAATTCCAACACAGCGGGGTCAACAGGTGTCTCGCGGGAAATTTGCCCAGCGATAAGGGCTTTGTTATGTGCCGTTTGCAGATAAAGAGCTTCCTTCGCCGAAAGTAAATTATCATAAGGTACATTAAACACAGCGCGAATATCCGTGCGGTCGCGGAGGTCGTGGAATGCCTGTGGAATCGTTGCGGTCTGCATCGGGAACGATTCGAAAAATTGATAGTCACGGAAAATAATGACACCAAACAAGATGACCAACATATAACGCATCACCTTACGCGAGTTGCGTACCGTTTGGCTTGTCCAGATATACGCCATCCCATACCCTGCCATCAGTGCAAAGGCGACGGCAAACAGGAACATAAACCGTCCGGGGGTGCGTGCCAATTCAAAGAACGGCAAGTCAATAAATAGGGCATAAGGGAGAGGCACAATCGTTTGATAACCTGCCACTGTAATGGTCACAGGTTGGTCGAGGAATTTCAGCACCGGACCCAGCGCAAATATCCATGCGGTGATTGCTACCAACAACCACCAACGTGCACGACGGTTACTCAATAAGCCAATGAGCACAAGCAACGCACCCAGTACCCCGATATAACTGGCACCTTCTGACAGGTTCGTACCGAGTACCCGCGACGAATATTGCGTGATGTCTGCCCAGAAGCTATTCAAAAACGATGGGGATGCGATGCCTAATGCGTCGATGCTATAGCGCACAAAACCACCTGATTGGACATATTGTGTGGTTTGCAATGTATCGTTAAAGGTGGGTAACCAGTAAACCAAGAGCAGAAGGCTGCCAACCAAACTAACGGAGAAGGCTCGTGTTGCACCGAGTAAGTCACGCCGATAGAGTCGTGCCAGAATCACCAGCATCATCAGCGGGGCAAGGAGATAGATAAACTGGAGCGCATGTCCACTGGTTGCTATCAAAAAGAACAAGATGGATAGCCCGAACCACCTGCGCCGTCCAGTATCCATATATTCAAAGAGCGTGTAGACCAGTAACGGCACACCCCACTGCACCATCAATCCAGCATGTCCATCAAATAGATGTCCCTGAAATACGGGGAAAATCATATAAATGAGTCCTGCGATTAAGGCAGGGGTATGATGATTATGCTCAAAACGGTGACGTGCCAAAAAGTACATTGCCCAACCGTTTAATGCGATTGTCAATAGAATGGTGATGTTATAAGCAGTTGCCAGTGGCATAACAAAGGCAAACAACCACATCGGGAAAAATTGTAACGGATTCGCCCACAGTGTGACACCGGAAAAGCCGTCAGGATACCCTAGATTTGATTGCCAGAAGATGTCTTGCCCTGTTTGTATCGCCGTCTTGAACCACCAGATATGACGTGCCATTTCGTAGGCATCGCTGGTATCGCCACCGATAAAATCTGTTGACAGGGATGTAATGGCAGGGTGGGTCATCCCGATGGCGACACACAGATAAAACAGATAAACAAGCATATGATGGCGCGGAATCCGATTAAACACAGCTTATGCCTCACTCGTTACAATTAGACGCGATATTGTAGCGAGAGTGTCACCGTCTGTGTAGATGAGACTTGGGATATATGTGGTATTTCTTAGGGGCATGCTTCTATGGGTGTCGTTAATTTAAACTCACCCGCTGTCTATCCACTCCGTAAATTCCTCTCCACTCTTGTCAAGTTAAGCAATCGGCAGAACAATTTAGCAATACCTTCGCCAAAATTAGATTGTGATGCTTTTCGTAAGGGCGACTCGCCGAGTCGCCCCTACATGACCTTTAAAAATATCTTATGAACAACCAAAATATGGGGTTTCATGAATCAAAGTAACTATTCACCTTACCATGAGAAAATCTTATTTTGGCAATCTCGGACAGGCAGTAGCCAGTCCCTACGCTAGGAATAACAAGCCTATTGTAGGGACAGCTTACTAGCTGTCCGCTAGAAATCTCACAAATAGGTAAATAAATACTAAATCAAATCTATTGCTATCAAAATTGGCGAACATGTTGAGTTAACCCAATACGCTGGCAAACTACCCTTAAGTTTACAGCTATGGGGCATAACACGTCATGCCCCTACGGAAATCTGCATGAATCATCGTAGGGGCAACGCCTGCGTTGTCCCTACAAGATTTTCGCTATTTTTCGTAGGGATGAACCTGTGTGTTCATCCGCTAACCTTTATATAATTTCTTTCCAGACATTACAATTAAAGCACGCGCTTAGCCTGTCACAAATGGCACACCGAAGAAGACCACCTCTGGCTTATCCGTTGCAATCGTGATGAATGAACCATCTGGACTAAAGCTAACATGGCGCACATTCTCGTTAACAGACATTGCTGTGAGCGGTTGGTCACTTTGGGTATCATAAATCGCAAACACATTATCTGACCCGCCAACCAACAACATCGTATTATCGGGACTGAATGCCAGTGATGAGATGCCTGCCGATGTGACTTGATATTGTGCGACTTGTGTTTGGATTGTAGCATCTAACATCAACACACGCCCATCTGCCTGTGACAACCCGACGGCGATAAACTGCCCGTTGCTACTATATGCGAGGGATGTCACTGGCGCACCGACATCAACCGTACTCAACAATGCGCCTGTAATCGGATTCCAGAAGCGCACGGTACTATCATCTGCACCTGTCACGATAGTTGAGCCGTCAGGACTCCATACCATATCGCGGATTAAGCCCTGATGCCCTGACAGAATCGACAACTGCGACACCGTCTGAATATCCCAGACAATCGCCGCCCATGTTTTATCGACATCGACAGTGGTCAAAGCACTCTGTCCCGCACTGGCAAATTGGTCACTAATGGGGTTAAACGCAATGGAAGTAATGGCGCGTTGATGCGTGTTCAAAAATAGCGTCTCGATGATATTGAGATTAGGGTCGGGCACAACCTGCCACAAATGCACTGTGCCTTCGTCTGTGCCGAACATTGCCTGTGTGCCGTTGGGACGCATTTCGATGGTGGTCATGGCTTCATCGGATTCGATAATTTCTGGTAGCAAAATCAGTTGGTCAGTACGATACACCCAGATACTATCCGAGCCAATTGCCCCCGGCATAACCATGCGTAGACCATCGTTTGACCATGACACTTGTGGGACAAAATTCCCTGCAATGGTTGCCAGCTCTTGTAGTTGATTCAAGTTAACAGTACTGATAATTTCACGGCTTTGCAGTGGGTCAGGTTGTTCCGGTTGAATGAAATAATCTGCGCCCTGACCTTCGGCAACATAACCCAATTGACCGTTTGCGTTGACATACCACCACACAAAATCCTCAACACAACTGGGTCCACCTTCAACACGGAAGGGAACACCCGTTGGGATTTGTTGTAAAATCTCGGCGTTCGGTGATGGTGCAGCGCGGAAATTCAATACACCTGTAGTGACTTCAACATCCATGCCGACATTGATGCGACTGCGCGGATAGGGTAATTCACCTTCTGATTCGATGCAGAGATGGTTCGAGTATTGTTCATCAAGTGGTGGGGTTGGCGTTGGTTGGTTGGGGTCAAGTTGTCCGCAAAGTACGACAAGTGTCCCATCTGCCGAGACACGATAATCATAGGTTGTGCCAGCATAGGTCAGGTTGAATTGATAGGCTGTAATTTCGTTACCACTGCCTTGCACTCCTTCACAACCGAGTGCGCTATTGGGATAGGTTGCTTGTGACCAATTCCAATTAGACAAATTTGTCATGCCAAGTGGTTGTCCCACGCGATTGCTAAGGTCGTTGAGGGCAATATCAATCTGTGCGGGGGCATTCTGTGCCTGCACCGCGATGACGGATAACATTGCCAAAACCAATAAGGTCATTATTCGCTTCATGTAAAAGCATCTCCTGAAATTGTTGGACAAGATGTTCCTATTATAACGATGTCGCTTGCCTAAGGTAGCTACGACTCGGCTACGTCCATCCAACGATTACTGTTTGAAAAATAACAGAAGTGTAATCAAATGAAGACAACAAGTAACATTTCGATATATTTAGGTGTATAGTATAAGTGAGACAACAACGAGGCAGGCTGAAATGACAATTGAAGTTAAATGGAAAGACAACGAAAAGACAATAGTGTTATTGAACTTCGCCAAAAATTGGGCATGGTCGGATGTTCCTGAAGCACGTCAATTGGGTGAAGACTTGATGAAAAGTGTTGACCATATCGTAGATACAATTGTGGATATTCATATTGTTGACCGTGTTCCCCCTGGGTCGTTGTCAGTCTGGCGTGGTATGCAAAACGCACGCCTACGCAACGAGGGCATCACTGTTATTGTGACTACGTCTATAATGGCAAAGATGCTGTTTCGTGGTTATACAACGGCATATCCGTTAGCAAAGCACATCTATTATTTGACTGAAACAATGGAAGAAGCTGAGCAACTTGTCCATAACACAAAACAAAATCGAGGCAGTCTCCAGCAGGACACCTTGCAAGAATGAGCGCAATTTGACAAAATGGGTAGGCAATTCCTATGGACTACGATAACTGATAGCCAACGAAGGATGCCTGCGTGACCACAAAACTGGATTATGTGATTGTTGGATATGCTACCAATCACGACCAAAATGACAAGACCTTTCAACTATTGGCGTATAGTGAGGGCGTGCCGTCGCAGGACATCAGCACCTACCAGCAGGTCATCCAACTCACGCCATTTCCGCATGAAGATGAGCATGAGTCGCAGGCGATTGGTATGGCGCAATATGACGAAAATACCGCTCTACTTGCCCGCACCCACTATCAACAGGGTAATTTAGAATTTCCGGTATATCAGTATATTATGATTCCCTACGAGGTATTATCGGGTATCGGCGCACGAATTGCCCCTTTGCAAAACCTGATTAATACCTCGATTCCGATATATCAGGCACATCATATCGCTGTGCTACCCCTGATACTCCCCCCCATCACTACCGGAAATCTCAATACACGGGTAAAACAAATCGAAACGCTAATCACCGATTTATTGAGCAACCGCTTTGAATTAGCGTTGACGTTACTCGGTGCGATGTTGCATGAACGCCATCTGTTGATTCGCAATTTCCCACAGTCGCTTCCAGAACGGACTGCACTCATTCAAGGATTGCGGATGTTGTTGCCATCTGCCATTGCGATGCGGATTAACTTCTCGACAAATGTAACCGACCTGCCAGCGGATATTCCTCATGTTATGTTTGCTGATGACTTTGATGATGTCAGCCAATGGGTGATTGATTGGGAACGTCCAGAAATTATTCCTGCTGTTCTGGAACACCCCTACATCGGTTTGCTACGTCAGTTATGGCATAACGATGTGAGCGACTTCGTAGCTGACATTAAGCCGATGGATATTTTAAGTCTGAGTTTTATTAAACAAGCGGACTTAAGCAAGAATCTGACCGACCTCACCGCACGGTTCACATTAGATTTGCAGGTACGACATGGTGATACTGTTGCGACCGATGCAATGGTGACGGCGTTGGAGGGCGAGAGCGCACCACAGGGTCGTTTGCGTTATCAATATATTGAAAAACTCCTCCAGAATGCACTCAACAATCGGGACACAGTAGCGGGTAAGTTGGTTGCGGAAGAACTCAACCGTGATGATAACTTAGATGCTGCCCTATCGAGAGTGTTTGATGACATGCTGGAAACACAACCGGACACAGTCTATGTCTTTATTCGCAATCGCTTAAACAACCTCGGCATTGATGACCGCTGGATTGTACGCTTACAGCAAGCTGCCAAAAATTCGCTTGATGTGGCGATTGAAGATGGTGATGTACAAACACTTGTTGGTTGGCTCGAACTCATTGCGCGTGAACCTGTCAATTATCAACTGGAAGACATTTTGCGTGACGGTATCCTCAAGGCACAACCACGCGCCCGCGACAATGGCGAGTTAGGTATTCGGCTTATATTAATCACAACGCGCCGTGTACCGGATATTCTTGACCAGTTATATAACGATGATGCCTTGATGAACGCCTTACCGCGTGATGTTGGACAGGCATTGCGTGAGACCACAACTGACTCACTCGAAAATCTGATTGACGATGTGCCGGAATACTTCCTGTTGGCATTGTTCCACGCGACTCAAACAGACCATAGCGACATCGTGAATAATACGATTATGCAATACCTGTGGACGCTCTATCGTGCCGAAGAACCTGTCAACCTGCCGATGATTTATCGCCCTGCATCTCTAGTTCGTCTGCTGGGAACACAATCTAGCACCTTATTGACTGAGGGCGCAATCAGCTTTTTGTTGGAAAAGATTATCGACAGGGGAGACAACCAGCTATTTGTCGAAGTCGCCACCCACCTTGCTAATCGTGAAATGCTTTTCCCACGTTTGAGCCAGATATTGCAAAAGGACGAACGCTCCTTTGAGCAGGTGCAAGCCTATATGAATTGGGTTGCAGATATTGATAATGTCGCTCCACAAAATATTGCCGATACCTATATCGTACTGTTGGATTATTGGAATTGGTCAGCGGATACACAGTCAATGGTAGAAGCGTTTGCGCGTTTGTTGGGGCAACACCCGTCACTAGATGTATCGAGTCGGCATCTATGGAAACTGTTCGAGACCTGTACAGCCCTCGGCGTGGATTCGGCAACCCGTGTCGCCATTAATCAATTGCTCCAACAACTGCAACAAGAAGATGATGTCGAGAAGATTGTGCAGGGTATATCCCGTATCTATCAAACAGTGGGAAGTAATAAATCTGGTATTGCTACAATTGACGGCTGGTGGCGACAATTCACCAGTACATGTTCACTCGTTCAACTGCAACGTATTGACCGTGAATTGGATGCTCAACGGATTTTAGAAGCCCCGCGTCAGATATTACGGTCTGCGATTGCGATGCGCCGTTTGATGGGAAACCGCGACCTAACCGAATTTGCCGATGCGATTCAGACAGCGTATTCGATACTCGAAAGTATCACGGATGCTTTTGACAAATCGACCCTCACTGACATTGATGCGACCACCATCCGCAACGAGCTGAACAATATGGGCGACGACCTGTCACCAGATGAACGCTTTGTGTTAGCCAAAAACCTACGCGAGTTAGCCCAACACATCACACAGATGGCAGACAAACGTAGTAAACCCTCCCTGATGCGCAGTGATGAAGCGATTGACCGCCAACTCATGCAAGGGGATGCCAACCCACAGGGGTCGATTGATGTGATGAAGTGGATGGCGGGTTATCTCGACGGGGCACACGATAACGATGAGTAGACTTATCGTTTCCTGAATGACTGACTACAAACTTATAAAGGTCGAGAAGCAAGGTCATATTTAGATTAGGAGATTTTATAATCATGTCAGCCAATCCAAATTCGACTCGCATGAATACCACCGAATATCTGGAATTTGAACATCAGAGTGAGGGTCGTCACGAATTTATTGATGGTGAAGTTTTTGCAATGGCAGGTGCAAGCCCACGTCATAATCTCATCATGATGGCATTATCCTATCTTATTTTCGGTCATTTAATCGAGAGAGACTGCAATGCTTACGGCGAAAATCAACGTCTAAAAGTTGAGAAACCAAAAGGCGAAGATTATCTCTATCCCGATATGAGTGTTGTATGTGGTGACCCCATCTATGCCGATGACACCCCTCAATCATTGATAAATCCACAATTGATTATTGAAGTCTTATCTCCATCAACTGCTAAGTTTGATCTCGATGAAAAGTTTGCACTCTATCGTCAGTTGGACACATTCCGTGAATACGTGCTGATATGGCAAGACAAACCCAAAGTTGCACGATATTATTTGAACGATAACGGCATCTGGGAATTTGCTGATGTGAATGGTTTAGATGCAAGTATTATCATTCGGTCGATTGGATTTACATTATCCCTAGCTGATGTCTATCAGAGCGTCACTTTTGAGGATGAAGATAATAACAGCTAGATACAAACTCATACGTCGCTATACGAGTGCATTGCCGAAACTGTGTCGTTGTATGAATCACTCTCCGTGCCTTTGCTCCTTTGCCTCTCTGCGTTAAGCCTTTTTCCCACATATACACTAAAGTAGCTACAGTTTACCCAAAAACTCCCGCATGGTATCAGGGTCAGCGGGTAGGTTATAGGCTCGCATCATATTGCTGACATTGCCATTGAGCATTGTCTGCCCATCGTTGAGCTTGATGTTCCAAATCGTCGGACTTTCCAAGATGGTCTCTAAGACCAAGCGTTGATGCCGATTGAGGTTTTTGTGGGTATGGGTCACGGGTTGTGGCTTCCCATCAAAGACAATGTATAGAAGCGCATCGACACAATCCATCGCACTGTAAAAATCAACCCGCCGAATCGACTCAGCAATCTTCGGAATCAGTGGGCGCAGACGAACATAGCCGATGTGCATCAAGGCTTTACAGATGTCACTGATAATGTCTCCCTCAGACCATGTTAACTGCTCATAGTCTTCATCAATCGTGCTGGTATGGCGCATGACCTCAACCAGCAATTCGATGATACGTAAGGGCGTTTGTTCTCCGGCAATCTCTGCCACTGCCATCGCCGAACACACCTGCACAATCAAATCTTCGTCCGGCGCAAGATAGGGTTCGAGATGGGCATACGACTTCTGTCCATGTTGCAGATAACGCATCGCCATAATAATACTTGACCGCATCAGAGGGTGATTTTCGGCGGGCAACAAGCGCAATAAACGTGGCGCAATCATTGTCTGAAATTCGTTGAAGGTCGCTAGCAGATATGGCACTGCCATACGGGTGTGTAATTCTTCTTGTTTGTTGAGCAACAATTGGAAGTACACCTCCATCCCGTCACGTACTGCCAGATAGGTACGCCGGACATAATTCAGTTCTTGTTCCAACTGCTGACGAAAGGTATCGCCCTCAGCATTGGGCTGACGTACTATGTCCTGATGATGGGCATCGAGATAGGAGTTGCCTTGTGCGAGGTGTGACAGATAAATCAAGATGTCATACTTGCGCGTGACCTGTGCTGAACAGAGCAATTCAATCAAAAACGGGACAGCATAGGGTGTCGCTTGGTAGACTGTGCCTTGATGCCAGATATTGCTGTAGAGCGAGTACAATGTTCTATCACGAACATCATCGTCAGGATGCGTCAAATCACGGATTAACGCAGGGACATCCTCGGCTGTGCCATAGGCATGATTGAGTGTTGACCATTGGATGGCATCTAATCCTTCGAGCATGAATTATCTCCACTGACTAACTAGGAACTTATGTTCTATTATACAAAATTTAGAACAAATGGTCAATAAGTCAATGTTAGATTGTCAATCTCAACCAGATATGATTAAACCCGTTCGCCCTGTGCATACGCGACAGTCATCTCGCGCCAGACTTCCATCAGGCGTTTGGTATGTTCACCGACTGTACCGTCTGCTATCACATGGTCATCGACTTTCACAATCGGCACGACCTCTTTGTTACTCGATGTGATAATGACCTCATCGGCGTTGTAATAGTCTTCGAGGGTGATGTCACGGGTTTCCAATGTGGTGTAGCTGTCGATGAGTTCGATAACTTCCGCGCGGGTGATACCGGGGAGTAGTCTGTCACCGGGGGTTATCCATGTGCCATCTTTGACGATAAAGGTGTTGGTAGTTGTGCCTTCAATAACCTGTCCGTCAACGCGGTAAATTGTCTCGATAGACTTGGGGTTTAGTTTTAGGGCTTTGCGTCGGGCGATGATAGCGGGAATATAATTGAGTGATTTTGCACCGGGGATATAGCGGGCGATGTTCATGGTTACGACTTCGCCACCCTCGGTATAATAATGGGGTGCGATATTCTGGACGGGCGTGACCATCACCAACAGACGGGAGTCCCCTTGTGGCATGAAGTTATCAGGACTATCCCCACCAGTGACGACAATCCGCACATTGGATTCGTTATAGGTGTTACGGTCAAGCGTTTCCATGATGATGTCCGTCAGGGTCTCAATATCCCACGGGCATTCGAGGTCGATGAGTTCTGCCGAGCGCACCAGACGTTTAAGATGTGCCTCTAGCTGGAAGGGTCGTCCGCCATAGGTTCGCAGAAAATCAAACACACCATATCCGCGCAAAATCGCCAAATCGTTGGCAGGGACGGTTGCCTTGTCAGAATCGACATATGTGCCATTGATATAATAAATACTCATCCGTTTTCTCCACTCAACCAAAACCAAAACCTGTCCGAGAAACTTCGTAGGGAATGACCTATGTGTCCTTCCGCACTACCGAAAATGAATTTACAGATAGGTGTAAGGTGCATAGTATACGCTAACAATCATCAGATACTATTGCCATCCTTACTGATAATTTTGCACTTCTGATTGTCCAAAATGACCACATCAACTAACCGCTGTCACGCATCTACGTATCGACTATAATTCAAATAAATGAACAACGACGGAGTTTTACTATGCTCAAACGTGTAACCCTGTTTTTGATAATCCTATTAACTGTATCTGCCTGTGATGACCTTGCCGATGCCGGTGGGTCGGGTGGTGACGGTGTTGTGACCATTCCCGAAGGTCAAGTGGCGCGGGTCAGCAGTGTGATTGATGGCGATACCATTGATGTTTTGCTGGACGGCAGACGCGAACGGATTCGGTATGTTGGTGTGAATACGCCCGAACGCGACGAACCTTGTTATGCGGATGCGACACAGGCAAACCGTGATTTGGTCGAAGGCAAAGAGGTTGTACTGGTTACCGATACGACGGAAACTGATCGCTTTGGACGGCTGTTGCGTTACATCTATGCCGATGGGGTGTTTGTCAACGAAGCATTGGTACGCGATGGTTATGCGGAAGCTGTGTTATACGAACCGGACGATGCTTTTTATGCCGACTTCCTCGCGCTGGAAAAAACGGCTGCATCGAATAACCTGAACTGTCACGCGACAGGTATCTTCAATGATGGGTCGGATAGACGTTAGTTGATGAATGCGACATTCTGGGAAAAATTAAATCACCTGTTGGATACCAGCAACATTGTGATTGACCGTCCCAAAGGCTCTGCCCATCCACGCATTTCTGACATCATTTATCCGCTCGATTATGGCTATCTCGATGGCACAACGGGCGGTGATGGTGACGGGATTGACCTGTGTGTGGGGTCAGTTGATGGTGAACAACGTGTTGTTGGCGCATTGGCAACCGTCGATACGTTCAAGCGTGATGCCGAAGTGAAGATACTTGTCAATTGCACCGATGCCGAGATACAGACCATTGTGCAGTTTTATCGTGATAATCAAATGGGTGTTTATCTTATGTCAGTCTAATTCTCGCACATCTATATTTCAGGGTACAATGGGCATAGTGTCCGCTGAGTCCTATAGATGATTATGCTGAGTTTATATTTATTTCTGATTTGTCTTGTTCTGCTGTTTATTCTTCCAATTTCGATTATATTCGCCCCCAACAAAGCCAGCCCCCTCGCCAACCCGCACAAAATTCACCGTCGATTGATGGCGTTCTGTGGGCTGATGTTCCTACTATTTTTTGCAGTGGGGACACGCATCAACACCCCGACAGACTTCACCGAAGCTAACCTGCGGGTATTATGCGAAACTGCCGCTTATAATCACTGTACTGACATTGTGTCAGCCCTCAATCAAGAACTGTGGCTGACATCGTTGGTCTATCCCGTCGGCGAAAACCAATGCTTCACTGGACATGCCTTCGCCTGTATGCAAGCACAATATGCCTTGTATGGGACAGAGTTGTCGGTCAATCATAGCTCAATGTATGTGGGTATGATGGTGTTGTTCGCCCTGCCATGGCTGATAGTCTACTATTGGTTGCGTCTGCTCTATGTCCAGCCCGACCCGCGCAAACGTAAAGCGAAAGAATAGTAAATAACGTCAGTTTTGGATAAGAGAATCAATTGCTTAACGACCATTGACTATCGAATTGTGCTTATGTTTTTAGTTTTTGGTGATTTGCAAAACAATGCGTTTGTTCTTTCTAATAACCAACAACCAGCTACCAATAACCAATTGATATGCCAATACCACATCCAAAACATCACGTTATACGAATTGAAGCGTTAAGCAAAACTCAGGTTAAATATGGCATGGATGACACTGCATATGCCATTAGATGCGCATGTGTTCTTGCTACGCTGGTCAGTTAAAGGTAGTACATATAATCATAATTGGGCGTAGGGATTGCGTCAGGTTGGCGTATATGGACAATCCAGCGCGTCCCTGCTACGGCGTGGTTTAATGAAGATAACCAACGGGAAGCCTTATCAGTAGAAAGCAACCAGCACATGGACGGTTATATTATTGGATTCATCGCAATATCAGGCATTACAATTTTGGTCGGGGTGATGGCAGTTATATTTCTGTCATTCGAGGGGACGGACGACACCCGCGCTGACCATCGCATCCGCTACACACAGGTGCGTCAGGTGACGACCAACACAATTGAGACAGTCAATGTTAATGGCGAGACTGAGGTATGGAGTCGTAGCGCGTAAGCTTTGGGGAAATTGAAAAGGACAGGGCAATCATGTCCCTGTCCTTGAAAGTTGTTAACGCTGTAACAATGGCTTATGCGTATTTCATCTTGCCTTCGCCGACATATTCTGCGTCACCGAATGCCAAAATCAGGTAGAAGATTGGGCTAAGGAACAGCAGACCCAATGTGAACAATGCGCCCTTACCAAAGTTTGTGGACAAACCGTGAAGAATAAGAATAGCGACGATGAAGTTAACGATTGGGATGAAGAAACCAATTAACCACCACCATGGCTTACCTGCAATATCAACCAATGCAATCACATTTACAATTGGAATAATCGCATACCAACCGGGTTTACCCGCTTTGCTGAAGATAATCCACTGTGCTGCAATCATCAGAACAAGGAATGCAAGCCAACCAATCATAAATACAGGTGAGATTGTTGGTACTTCACTTGAAAATTGTTGTGCAAGAATAATCATACTATCCATGTTGTATCCCCTTTTCTATTAAACCATGTATTATCTTTATACAAGATTTAGACAGCAGACACAACTCATCTGTGGTTTATTTGGGGTGTTTTTACAGGATTTTACGAGTCCTGTTAGAATATAGTTTGGATGGAGCTACCATATTAGAATGCAGACTCACACAAGATGACACTGAGTCACAGTGGGTGTTTTGATTTAGAAACCACAAATGCTATGACTTTTTGCGGGCGACGATATATAGTGAATCGCTGTCTTCCATCTCGGTATATCGTGTTATTGCCAATAGCTCAAACGTATCACCCAACTGTGCCTTGAGTGTAGCTTCGGTATAGTAGACAAAGCGCAAACCCTCATGTGCACTTTCTTCATCACCGTACCAGAACGAGTGTAAGACGATGCCACCAACATTTAAAATCTCCGCTTGCCGTTGGAACGATTGGGCGACGCTCTTACGCGGGAGGTGATAGAGGACTTTGTTGGAGTAGATAGCATCGAAGGTTTGGTCAGTATCCAATGTGACGGCATCCAACTGTAGAACCGACATATCAGGATGCTGTGCTTGGAAGCGTTTAACAAATATCTCGGACGCATCTGACCCCGTAACCCGATAGTGTTCAGCAAGCAGTAGTAGGTCTTTGCCCGGTCCCATGCCCAACTCCAACACAGATTTCCCATCGGGTAGATAATCACGCAGAACAGCGATTAATTCCTTGCCGTCGTAACCTTCCGCCATCTCAATATATTGTTCAACATTGTCTTTGTCGTCATAATAACCCATTGTATGCGCCTTTCCGTTGACCTGAAATTATACCCATTTACATCAACTACTATAAAACAAAAAAGACAGCACATGGCTGTCAATTTTGGTATCGTGTCTGTTTTGATTCAATTATACCGCGACGTATTTGCCGGGGGTCACGCCGACCATTCGCTTGAACCAGCGTGTGAGGTGGCTCTGGTCAGTGAAGCCCGTTGCATAGGCGACATCAGCTATCGACAGTGGGTCATTCTTCAACAGTTCCCGCGCACGTTGAACACGGACATGTGTCAGATACGTGTGCGGAGGCAGTCCGGTCTCGTCTTTAAATACCCGCACCAGATGGAAGGGACTCAGCCCTGCGATTTCTGCCAGTTCATCCAGCGAGGTATTGTGTTCATAATAAGTTTCCAGATATTCGCGCACCCGTCGGACAGCTTCCCGTTCGGTCTGTGTACAACAGCGGAGTGGGTCATTTTGGGCGTGACGCAACACCAATGCACCGAAGCCAACTCGCATCGCTGTATCACGTTTGAGGCGGTTATCCGACTTTTCGAGGACGTGATGCAGGTGTAGCAGTTGGCGTGCCACAATCGGGTCATCAACAACCGACTGCGGGAAGAACGGCTGATGCCAAGACTCACCACTGATTTCCTGCGCCATCTGACGCATGAGTTTGATGCTCGGATAGAACATGCGATATTTCCAACCGCGTTCATCTCCGGCTTCTCCGCCATGTATCTCGTTGGGATTAATCAAGATAATTTGCCCCGGCATGACAATTGATTCCACACCGCGAATATGGACTTTTTCCGCGCCTTGTTCAACCACCCCAATCGCATAAGTTTCGTGATAGTGGTGGGAGAACTTCTGTTTAATGTAGGTCGCGCTCAACAATTCAAGGTTGTGATATTCTGGTGCTCGCCAGAACTTTGCCTTTTCTCGCTGGGGTTGGAATGCCATGTCCATAATCTACCTGAGTAATTTGATTGATGTTATCGAAAATCTTGCTCAATGGTACTGGGTCTATCTATAGACTAACCAAATTCTATTGGAATAAGATTGTACAATTTTGCGATTTAGAATGTTAGTGCCACAATAGTGCAGAAAAGTCCAACTCATACAAACTCAATGCAACCTGTATTGACAGACCCCTGATGTTCGCAGACCATGAAGTTAGAGCAACACATGGATTTGATTTATAAACACTATACAGTGAGGAATGAGTTTTATGAGTAACAATCGGACTATTTTGGGCGTATGTATTGCGCTTATTGCATTGTTCATTTCGGCATGTGCCAGTGAATCGGCATCATCCGATACAACCGGAGGCACAACAGGCGGTGGACAATCCACAACCCGCCCGACGACTGCACCCCCTACAGGTGGTGGCGACTTAGAAGAAGTTGCACTCGGTCTCGGACGCGGTTATATCGGCGATTGGTATGCAATCTTCTTTAATGAACCCAATGGCAGTAGCGACCAAGCAACCTACGTCAATGGGATTGATGTGCCACTGGCAAACGCAATCGGGCAAGTTCAGAACACACTCGATATTGCCGCCTTCGAGATGAACAACGATGTGATTTTCCAAGCGATTTTGGATGCACACGAACGCGGTGTCACTGTGCGGATTGTGACCGATGATGACCATGGGCTAGAAGATGAAAAAGATGATGCCCTCCGTGATTTGCGCTCCGCAGGTGTCCCTGTCGTGGATGATAGTCGTAGCGCACTGATGCACAACAAGTTCATGATTATGGATAGCCAAGCGGTATGGACTGGCTCATGGAACTACACCATCAACGGCACGTATCGCAATAACAATAATGCTGTCGTCCTACAAAACGCCGATGCCGTAGCAGCCTATCAAGAAGAATTTGATGAGATGTTTAGCGATGGCGAATTTGGTAGTCGCTCCACTGATCAGGGTGTCAAGACCTTCACACAGGGCGATACCGAAGTCACCATAATATTCGCCGCCGAAGCTGATGAAGTCCCTGTTCTTGTAGATGTCATCAACGAAGCCGATAGCAACATCCGCATTATGACCTTTGTCTTCTCGGCTGATGAACTCGGTGAAGCGATGGTCGATAGAATTGAAGCAGGCGTGACAGTGCAAGGTGTATTCGAGAATCGTAACAGTACCGCTGATTGGAGTGAACTACCACGTCTGCATTGTGCGGGTGGTGAAATGCGTCAGGACGGCAACCGTTATACCCTCCATCATAAGGTCTTCATCATCGACGACGATACCGTTGTAACAGGCTCGTTTAACTTCTCTGACAACGCCCTCAGCAGTAACGATGAAAATGTGGTTATCATCAAAGACAAGGCGATTGCTGCGCTTTATATTGATGAATGGCAACGCCTCTGGGACAACGCCGAAGCCCTCGAAGCGGGGGAGGTCGAGTGTTAAATTGATAACGATGGGTGGGTTGCAAAACCTACCCAACCCTCTTTATTCACATAATCCCCAACGGAAACCACCATGTCGCTATTCTTCATATCGTATAAACGCCAAGATGTAAACTTTGCCCTGCAAGTGAAAGACTTTGTCGAACGCATCCCCAACCGTGAATACCTATGCTGGATTGACCGCGAAGGCATCAGCGCAGGTGATGAATGGAAACGAGCGATTGACTCGGCTATCAATCAATCCTTAGGGATAATCGTCATCGTGACACCGGAAGCCCTTAAGTCGCCGTATGTGACCTATGAATGGTCGTTTGCGATGGGGATGGGCAAGCGCATTATCCCACTGATATTGACCCAACCCACTGCTGAGGAGATGCACCCCAAGCTCAATGATTTGCATGTCTTGTTCTTCACATCTGAGGACAAATCTGAACATGAATGGGACGCACTGGAAAAAGAACTCTCCGAAATTACCGAACGTCACGAAATACCACCCTCAATACAGGTCATGCGCCAGAAGGTGTACGATAACATCTTTGATGAAAAGGTCTGGGGGCAGATGGTTAAAACACTGTCATCGTTTGAACATCCCGCCGCGAATGAAGTGCTTGCCGAGTTTATGGATGCAGGATTGCCGTCGTTAAGTGTGGAAGCCTGTATCGCCTTTGCCCGTAAGACTGAGTATACTGATTTAAGGGCAATTCCATATTTACAGAAAGCTATTGACAATAATCTCACACGTGAAGCTTGTGCAGACATCGTTGTCAAATATCCTCCAGAAAATTCAATTGAGGTTATGGTAGAGTCATTTCATCAGTTACCCTCTCATAAACATATTGAACATGTCCATCATTGGACTAGCAAGGCTTCTGATAAACTTCAGTTGCAGTATTGCGAATATATATTCGAGAATGTAATGAAAAATACTGCTTGGCGAAAATATTTTGTCAGTATGCTTCAATCTCTTGAGGTTGCATTTCTCGAGCGACTTGTTGCATTTGCAACCGACGATAACGAGATGGAGATTGACTTTAGATATGGTGTGACTTATGCCATCCATGATGTTGTGACTGACACAAACTCAGATTCTACATGGTATCGTGAAGAGCCTGCTCGCTCAATCATTCAGGAGCTAATTGATTCATATCATAGTTGGGATTCTGATAGTCTGAAAAGCGCAGTACAAAAAGCAATTTCGGGATAGGGTGGTTTCTATTGGATTTGTATCGCGGGCGCACGGAAGCACATCCCTACCAAACATCGCAGAATCATTGTAGGAGCAGGATTCTTCCTACCTGCCATGCTACACATCAGACAATACGCTTTTGATTATGCCTCTACCGATTGCGCCAATTCATACAAACGCGGGACTTGTTCAGCAATCACATCAGGGTCACTGCGGTCTTCAAACATGGGACCGACCCCACCATATTCAAATGCCATGATGTCAGGTGTGTTCCAATCGCCATCACGGATTTGTGCGATAACCCACTCGACCATCGCCCAATCATCGGGTAGCAGTTCATAGTGGTCTTGACGCACCCCGTCTTTATCTTTATCCGCCAGAATACCAACAACATGTAATTCCTTGAGGGCATGAACAGGCATCGCACTCAGATAACCTTTAATGTCGGTAATGCCCAAGCCTTCGCAAGCACGAATCCCATGCGCCACATCCATCAGCAAACCACATCCAGTGCGCTTGATAATCTCCGAGACGACAGCGGGGTCAACAGCTTCTTTAAGCAAACCATCATTCCAACCGGGGTCCGGATAGGGGATATGCTCAACTGTAATGCGGTCATTGCCAAAGCGGTCACCCAAATAGTTAACATCGTGCACCGCTTTTTCAATCACACCCTCTATTGTAATGGTTTCACCATCCGCAAAATCGGTATTTTGCACCACCAAATGCGTATTGATGGTTTGTGTGTCAGTTGTATCGAGCCAGTTCTGCACCCAATCGAGGTCAATATTTCGTACCATACCCGTACCTGCCATAAAGCCAAAGTGGACATATGCACCGTGTTTGCTATGCACATCCGGCACAAGGTCGTCCCAAGATGGACACTTAAACAGGTCAACTTGAATTTTTCCAGCAGTGAGTAATACTTCGGCTTGTGGGGAATAGTTGATGGCAAATTTCATTTAGGCTCTCCGTGTTTGATAGTTCAACCACAGAGACCCGCGCAAAAGGTACAGCATTATCAGCCTCTTGATGGTTGGTGGATACGATGCCTTATACACACAACCACTTGTAATTGCTCAATTTAGGAACATATTCCAATCCAATATCCACTTGCACCATCTGATAACCACGTTACAATTAATCAAACCAAGATTAGATTATTTTAGGATACTTTATGACAACTCAGGATGTTGTAGTTACCCGCGACGAGCACATCGTTAAAATTCAACTAAACCGCCCACAGAAAAAAAACGCCCTCCATCCCGACATGTATCACGCCATACGCGAAGAAATCGAATCAGCAAATGACGATACTAGCGTTCATGTTATCTATATCACAGGTAGCGAAGATAGTTTTTCCGCTGGCAATGACCTGAAAACCTTCATCAGCGACCCGACATCCGATGCTGCCGGACGCTTCATCCATGCAATTGCGATGGCACAGACCCCGATTGTAGCTGCTGTTAACGGGCTAGCTGTTGGTGTTGGCGTGACGATGCTCTTACACTGTGACCTTGTTTATGCTGTTGATAATGCCACCTTTAACTTTGCGTTTATTGACCTTGGTGTTGTGCCAGAAGCCGCCTCTAGCTATCTGCTCCCACAGATGGTCGGGCAACGTCGCGCTGCCGAATTGCTCATGTTGGGCGAACGCTTTGATGCCCAAACTGCGTATGAGGTCGGCATTGTCAATCAGATACTCCATGCTGATGACTTACAATCAGTTGCCTATGCCAAAGCCGAACAACTTGCAGCCAAGCCCCCGCAGGCACTCCGTCAGACCAAGATGCTACTCAAGCGCGGAAATGCCCAAGTCGTCGCGGAAACCATGACATATGAATTAGAGATTTTTGGTGAACGTCTTATGTCCGAAGAAGCACAAGGCATCATGCGGGCGTTTATGGAACGCAGTATGAAGAAATAAGGTTGTCTGTCACGATTTACGATGGGCGGGTACAGCGTAATTTCCCGCCCAAAACTGCCATTTTATGATATGATATTTTCGTAATCGTGAGACACTAACCGGAAAGCATACATGGCAAAACGCAAAGATTCGTCGGCAAAATCCCAATCTGTTCAGGACTTCCTCAAGACCGTCTACACCCTTCAACAACAAACTGAGCGTGTCTCGACCAATGCGCTGGCAGAAGCCCTCAATATAACTGCACCTTCGGTCACTGACATGGCACAACGGCTTGTGCAAGAAGGCACGATTGATTATCGAAAGTACAAAGGGGTTCGCCTGACGGATAACGGTAAAACAGTTGCATTGAAGATGTTGCGTCGCCATCGTTTGATTGAATTATATCTGGTACGAGATTTGGGCTACGAATTGCACGAAGTCCACGACGAAGCGGAATCCCTTGAACACACCGTATCTGACCGATTTATCGAAGCGATTGCGACGAAACTGGGCGACCCCGAATTTGACCCACACGGCGACCCAATCCCTGATGTTGAAGGGGTGATGCCTAAACGGGATTTACAGCCCCTCGCCACACTTGATATAGCAACGCCTGCCCGCATTCGTCGTTTTATTATGGACAATCCCGATATGCTCCAGCACACACAAGAGCGCGGATTGGTGATGGGAACACAGATAGAAGTCGTTGCGCGTGACCCATTTGAAGGTCCGATTACACTTCAGATGGAAGACAATAATAAGATGATTATCGGTCATTCTCTGGCGGTGGCGATTCTTGTTGAATTGATTGAACCTTCGTGATTTATTGAGACCTCACAATAAAAACTTAATAAAATTTGTCAAAACTTATAAGTAGATTTAACAAAAGCCTGCTATGATAGTTAGGCATTTGTGAAAATCATCATTAATCTATGGTTAAACTAGGAAAACTATGCAGGCAAACACTGACGAAGCGCAAAAAGTAAATCGTCGTGTGCGGGCAATTTTGCTGACGGGCAACGATACGGTACTCTTTATTAAGCGCATAAAACCTAACAAAACAGAACCTTACTGGGTTGCGCCCGGTGGTGGTGTTGAACATGATGACCCGTCTTTGTTTGATGCTTTATATCGTGAATTGTCCGAAGAACTCGGTGCGACTGTGACTGTGTTGGATACGGCTTTTGTGTTGGAACATGAAAAAGCGGGTAAATATCTGGAAGAACATTTCTTCATTTGCTTTTTGGAAGATTACGACCTTAGCAAACGTAACGGTCCTGAATTTAACGACCCGTCACGCGGTGAATATATCCCTGACGAAATTACGTTAGACCCAATTGCCCTGCATACGACCAACATCAAAACACCAGAAATGCGTGATTGGATGATTCAAAATCTGGATTTCTTGCGCGACCTGCAATAGCACTAGACTCCTCTCTGACTATGACAAAGCACAGTTCATTCGCTGTGCTTTTTTGATTCCCGTAACTTGACCAAAAAATTTTATGAATCTATCTCGTAGGGGAGTAGCTATGTCTGCTCCCGCTGGCGGTTGATGACATGGCATCACCTACAGATTTTTATATTTTGGCTTGTACTTTAATTCGTGTATTTTATGGAAGAATCCTAACTAATCTCATTAAATCAATCATGCCTTACAATCGAAAATCAACCTTAGTAAAACCGCTAAAGATAATGCAAAAATTAATTACATAATATTCGTTTTAAGGTTTGACTTAGTATTACAATTAGTGTATATTTGTTACATTAAGTGTAACATACTAGAAAACTAATACACGGTCGCAGAAAGCGAGAGCTTATTATGAAAAAATCTAAAGTGCTAATGGTGGAAGATGACACCAACGTTAGCAAGTTAATCACTGATTATCTAACCAAAACAGGCTATGATGTCACTGGATTTAGTGACGGTCCCGAAGCCCTTGAATACGTTCGTCAGCGCGGGTTACCCCATATCGCACTAGTGGATTTGTCATTGCCCAGCATGCACGGTTTTGAGTTAGCCAATAAACTCAAATCTATGGCAGATGTGCCGATTATCTTTGTGACTTCTACAGGTGATAAAGAAACGATTGTGCAAGGTCTTAAGAAATATGCCGAAGACTTTATCGTCAAGCCCTTCGAGTTGCGCGAGTTGGAAGCGCGGATTCAGGTTGTATTGGCGCGGATGCCAAGTTTTGATTATGCCAGCGAACCGATTGTACGTGTGGATGAACACCTCAGCATTGACTTTGCGCACAATCGCCTCGTCGTCAACGGAAAGACGGTTGGTTTAACACCGACAGAGTCCATCCTATTGCATGTATTGTTAAGGAATGCCGGACGTGTAGTCGAAAACCGGATGTTGATTGCACGGGTTTGGCCCTCCGAAGATGTGTTTGAAGATACCTTGCGTGTCCATATGCACCGCTTGCGCCGTAAGCTAGAATCGGATTCACATCATCCGCATTACATCCGCACCGAACGAGGTGTCGGTTACATGTTCACCCAACGTCCACCGGATTTATTCGGCGACCGCGCATAGCAGGAAACTGGTCATTGGTTTTTGGTTGCCGGTACAAGCATAAAGCATATAGATTGGTGGGCATGACACATCGTGCCCACACACAAATCCTCGTAAGCGCATCATACAAATCTGTCCCAATCTCTTACATCATATCCACTCAAATTGCATGACACCCTTTATTCTTATCCTGCTTTTCTATTACACTTGCGGTGTATTTAGATAAGGATGGGATATGGAATCAATCGCGTTATTACAAGGCAAACGTATCATTCTAGCAGTGACGGGTAGTATCGCAGTGTATAAGGCGGTTGACCTCGCCAGCAAATTGACACAAGCGGGTGCGCTGGTTGATGTGATTATGACGGAAGCCTCGCAGAAGTTTGTCAGCCCGTTGACGTTCCAAGCGGTGACAGGGCGTGCAGTCTACACAGATTTGTGGCAGGCAGATAACAGTGGTGGTTTGCCAACGCATATCGCTCATGTTGGACTCGGCGAAGGAGCAGACTTGATGATTGTTGCGCCGATTACTGCTAATACAATTGCCAAATTAGCACATGGTTTTTCTGATGATTTGCTATCGGTCACGGCGATTGCTATCCGCTGTCCGATGATTATTGCCCCTGCGATGGATGGGGGTATGTATGAACACCCTGCCACACAGGAAAACCTTGAAATTTTGTCGATGCGCGGAATTTTTCGGGTTGAGCCAGAAGTCGGACGGTTTGCCAGTGGCTTGGTTGGGCGTGGGCGTTTCCCCGATACAAACACGCTCATCGGGCATATCCGCTATGTGATGGGGGTATCCGGTGACCTCGCTGGACATAAATTAGTGGTGACAGCTGGCGGGACTCGTGAAGCCCTTGACCCTGTGCGCTATATCACCAACCGTTCATCCGGCAAACAAGGTTATGCCATTGCACAGGCAGGCATAGATGCAGGCGCAGAAGTGACCTTGATTAGCACAGCAGAACATCTCCCCGACCCACTTGGCGTAACGATGGTGCATGTTGATTCTGCTGAAGCGATGCGTGATGCTGTGTTAGAACATACCGCTGATGCAACCGCCCTTGTTATGGCAGCCGCAGTAGCAGACTATAAACCTGCCGATATATCGCAACAAAAAATTAAAAAGTCCGATGATGACCTCAGTCTGCCTCTAGCACGCACACCGGATATTCTGATGAGTGTTAAAGCACAACGTGAGGAGACAGGCTACCCATTAATTGCAGTCGGATTCGCTGCGGAAAGTCAGAATTTGCTAGAAAATGCGGCAGGTAAATTACAACGCAAAGGCTTAGATTTATTGGTGGCGAATGACATCACTGCACAAGATGCTGGCTTTGCTGTAGATACAAATCGTGTGGTCGTGTTGGATAATGATGGTGGCTCACAACCACTGGAGCTAACCAGTAAGGCAAACATCGGCGCGTATATCATTGACCGCATCGTCGGGTTGATTGATTAGGGATAACCACGAAGGACACAAAGAGGGTGAGGGATGACCTGTAAAAATGTAATGCGGAGATGCAAACGACATCAATTAAATAATCCTCTCTGTGCCTTCGCGGTGACATAACATGAAGATATTTATCACTGGCGGGTCGGGATATGTCGGGCGGAATATCATCCGTGCACTGAAGAAACGGGATGATACGGTCTATGCACTGGCACGGTCATTAAAAGCGGGCGAAGTTGTGGAGAAGCTTGGTGCGCAGGTTGTGGCAGGTGACATCACCGACGGCGATGCGTTGCGGAATGGGATGCGTGGTTGTGATGTGGTGATTCACTGTGCTGGAAAGGTAGCGACATGGGGTGACCCATTGGACTTTCATCGGGTTAATGTTGATGGCACGCGACAGGTGATACAAGCTTGCCAGACGATGGGCATTTCTCGCTTGATTTTCCTCAGTAGCGGTTCAGTGATTGCTGACGGAAAACCCAAAATTCACATTGACGAATCCGCACCCTACCCACGCAAACCGATGGGATTGTATCCGCTGACAAAAGGACTAGCGGAACGTCTGGTCATATCAGCCAATAGTGATAGCTTACAAACGATAGTTCTCCGTGCACGGCTCATCTGGGGGCGCGATGATACAGTATGGTTGCCGGGCATTATCGAGGTGGTGCAGTCAGGGCGTTGGGTGTGGGTCAATCGTGGGCATCATCTGATTTCGACCTGCCATGTTGCTAATATGGTTGAGGCTGTAACCCTTGCACTAGAAAAGGGACAAGGTGGTCATGTCTATTTTGTGACCGATGGGTCTCCGGTCGAGTTCCGTAACTTTGTCGAGAATCTATTGATGACGCAGGACACGTCTGCACCTGACCGCAATATTCCGGCATGGTTGGCGATGTGGGGCGCACGACTGAGTGAGTTTGTGGTGCGTCGCTTTAGCCTTGACCGTGACCCGCCCCTAACACGCACAGCTGTCGGACTCATTAGTCACGAGCTTACTATCAATGACCAAAAAGTTCGGGATGAATTGGGCTATCAAGGAACGATGACCCGCGAAGACGGTATGATAGACCTCGCCCGTCGCAAGCGTAAATTGCGCTGATTGATATACATACAGCGGTTGAAATTTGTGTTAAGCTATGGGACATGATTAAAGGTATAGATGATGGACACCATCATTGACGAGTAGAAAGATAGTTCAATGGATTTAGGGCAAGTCACAATTAAGGATCTGGGCAACATTGAACAGCAACTGACCCAATTACTCAAAACGATGCGAAATGCAAAATTGCACGAACACCCACTTTATCAGACCTTGCAAGCCTTCGAGCAAGAAATATCCGATGAACGACGCGACCGCTATGATGATAATAACAGTCGGTATGATGGATATTAAACCCTAAAAATTGTATCAAAATTGAAATTGATAATATCACCCTGTTAAATTCACGCATACCCTGCTACCGTTGTAGCGCAATGTGATAAGATGAGGCAATTTAGCTTCAACACATTGGTACATTGGTGATGTACCTAAGACCTCAAGAGAAAGTAACAGTTTGACACAGATTAGAACTACCACCATTGTGTGTAACCAAATTCTGGCAATTGTTTATACACTCTTCATAAATACCACAGCACCATCAAGATTTGATTCTGGTCTCATATGGTATTGCAGGTCAACGCAAGCCCCCATACAGAAAAGGATAAAATTCTAATGGCAGAACGTGTACAAGGCACAGTTAAGTGGTTCAATTCAGAAAAAGGCTATGGCTTTATCTCTCGTGAAAATGGGGATGATTTGTTCGTCCACTATTCAGAAATTCAGAGTTCCGGCTATCGCTCCTTGGATGAAGGTGCAACCGTCGAATTTGAGATTACACAGGGCAAAAAAGGCTTACAAGCTAGCTCCGTTAGTGTTGTCGAAAACTAGATAATCAGAATGCTTCGGCATTGTGCATAGATTACCTGAATTAGTCTATCGCTTGTAAGACCGGGGTATAAACATATCGGTGTGATGGGTTAAACCTATTGCGCCCCTTAGACTAGAGCATGATGAGATGTTATGATGTCTCACATGCTCTTGTTTGTTTTATGTGCCTGATGTAGTTGCCAAATGTGGCTATGTGAGTAAGATGAGGGGTAACAATACCCCGCATAGTTGCAGTGTCAGGAGTGACAAACATGACCCGAACCATAGGATTAATTTTCATCTGTCTGATATTCAGTGGAATTGGTGTGACGGCACAGGAGCAATCATTCCCTCTCATCCTTCGTATTGACCAGAATTTCTGGCAATGGGATGCAGGGACAGGTGAATTTTCACAGTTAACCACACATGGGCAAGTTGGTCAGCCGATACCATCACCCGATGGCAAATACATTGCATATACTCGTCCCTCACAGATTACCATTGATGCGATTGCGCGCGTCGGCGGAATGAGTGGCGCGCCCCCAACCGACATCTGGGTTTATGACATCGGTACAGGCGAAACACGTTTGGTTGGAGAGCAACCACCTAATGCCAGCTTCTTCGTTGACGGCGTACCCGATTTTGCGCTGATTCGTAGTCGTCCCGTCTGGTCACCGGATAGCAGTCAGGTGGCATGGACAAACTTAGTGTACCCTGCTGGTGACTTTGAACTGGTGATACATAACCTGCTATCCAATCAGCAAACAACCTATGCCCTCGATATTCCGATACAGTATGGGATACCAACGGCGTTGCCTTTGTACTGGGATAATGGCATTGCTATCATCAGTAGCTCTTTGGATGACGCTGGTGAACTTCGCCAAGCTGTGTATGTGTATGAGGCGGATGGGTCAAACCGTTGGATTATTCCAGTTGAGGAAGAACAATATCTACGTCAGGCATTCTGGGTGCGCGATGAATATCGGATACGAGTCGATGACCGCAGTTATTTATATACTTCGACAGGTGCGCCGGACAAATCTTATTTGGTCAATACCCAAGTTGAGTGGCGCTTTCCATTTGATGGTGAATTAGAACAGTATCATCGGTTTGCGCCGGGAGGTTTGGTCGCGCATTATCAACCGAGTACAGATGGCTTTGAAGCGTCATGGCTGATTGAATATCCTGATGGTGATGAAATCCTGATTGAAGATGAAGACGGTCAGTTCGAGTTGTTGCTACCCCCCGATGGCGAGACCATTGTGCTACTCAATTATGGCGACATGGGTAATGGGTCAATGACCCTGTGGGGCAGAGGACTGACAACCCCGATTGCAACAACAGGCATTGATGGTATGAATATCAAAGGGGCGACATGGGGACCAACCCAATGGCGTTGGAGTCTGCCAGATGATACGGCGATAACCGCATCTGAAACATGTGATGGACTGCAACCGCGTTTGGTCATTGGCGAATTGGGGAATGTGCTACCGGGCTTGGGTGCGAATAACCTCCGCAACCGTGCCAGCAGTGACGGTATATACGTCGGTGAAATTCCACCCGAAGGTGTGTTCCGTGTGCTTAACGGTCCTGATTGTAACGGCGGATTGGCGTGGTGGTATGTCAATTATAATGGGACTTTCGGTTGGACAGCCGAGGGACAGGGCGATACCTATTGGGTTGCGCCACAGTAGCTAACTATAAGGTGAGATTAAATTATCGAATACGATGTGCCAAAGGTCACGGTTTTGTGGCATAATTCACATTATTATTATCGCTGAGAGAGATTAGAGTGATGGCTGACGAGAAAAAGACTTTCAATATTTTTGTGACAGGTGGTTCTGAGAGTGTTGGGCTGGCGACCGTCAAAGCGTTGCTGGCAAACGGACATACAGTCGTGGCAACTGCAACCGATGCGGATGGCGCGCTGGCGATACGACGGGCGGGTGCATTGCCTGTGTATCCAAATTTGACCCGCGAAGGTGAAATCCTGAGTGCGTTGCGGATGGCAGATGTGGACATTGTTGTGCATTGTGCGCCACAGGGTTTCGGTGGCATTCCACAATCTGACTTTGATTATGCCGGACACACAGAATGGCTGGTTGAAACAACCAATACAGTTGTTGCCGCAGCTGGTAAAAACGAAGTTGAGAAGATTGTTTCGGTCAGCTTCGGTTATCTACAAGATGTCGAAATGCGTGATAGCGACTATGCCCCCATGCTAAAAGCCGAAAGTGCCGTCCTTGATGGTGGTATTGATGGCTATGTGGTACGCGCTGGGTATATCTATGGTGGCGATAACTACGGCACAAAGATGGTGGGCGACGAACTTAAGAATACCCGCGCCATTCACAAAGGCACACATAACGCCTCATGGATTCATGAAGAAGACCTTGCCAACGCGATTGTTGCTTTGGTCGAAGCTGAATCCGATGGCGATACCTTAGCAGAAATTGTCAATGTTGCCGACGATACCCCACAAAGCCCCAACGATTTTGCGACGGCACTGGGTGCGGTACTCGGTTTCCAGACAGTGAACTTCGCCTCCCCCGGTTTTATGACCATGCTCCGTGGCGAGACCATGCGCGACAAACTACTCAAGCGCGAGGTTGTGCTGGATACATCTGTGATTAAAGATAAGTATGGTTGGTCGGCTAAGCATCCGACAACTGAGACAGGCTTTGATGTGACCACATTGGCATGGCGCATGGAAGAAGCAACTGACCATAATGCCTTCCACACAGAATATGAAGACAAAGCAACGGAAGCGATTGAAGCCCTTAAGAGTGGCGCACCTGCCGAAGCGTTGCCCGAAGAAGTTGAAGAAGCCAAACCTGAGCCAAAACAAGAAGAAGCCAAACCGGCACAAGCTGCCAAGCCAGCTGCACCGCCACCATCTGATGGTCCTGCACCGTGGAATGAAGATGAGGCAAAACGTGAAGAACGTCGTCGTCGTGCTTTGGAGCGCAAGAAGAAACGTGCAGAACGTGCAGCCGGAGGCTAATTAATTTATGGCAGAGCTGAAAGGCATTCTGTTCGACTTTGATGATACCTTGATTGACTGGAGTAATGTCGATTTGGACTGGCGGGAGGTAGAGACCAAACGCCTGTCCGGTGTACATGCGTATGTCAACGAGTATATCCAACCCTTCGACGTGCCGATTGAGACACTAGTCAGCCACTATATGACCAATACACGAACGGCATGGGCAGAGGGTCGTAGTACCTTACGCGCGCCAAACATGCCTCAAGTCCTTTATGCTACCCTTGTTGAATTGGGTGTGCCAAAGGACAAGATGGATAAACAAGCCGTGCTGAAAGCATACGGATGGGGCGTTGTTGAGGGGACTGTTGTCTTCCCTGATGTGCCCGAAATGCTCGAAATGCTACTGGCAAATGACATCAAAATCGGGATTGTTACCAATGCGTCACAACCGATGTCGATGCGTGATGCTGAACTCATCGACCACAAGCTGATAGATTATTTTCAACATTGTCGGATTTCTGCAGCGGATGCAGGTTATCTCAAACCACACAAAAAAATCTTCGAGTATGCTCTCGATATTATGGGCACAACACCGGAAGAAACTGTCTTCATCGGGGATAACCCAATTGCGGATATTGCAGGCGCACAGTCGGCGGGGATGCGCGCGGTATTACGGGTGAAGAAATCGACCCAGCGCATGATTAGCGGGTTGATTGTACCTGATGGGGCAATTAACACAATGCAGGAACTCCCGCACTTGCTGGATGGATGGTATCCGGATTGGCGCAATAATGGCGCGTGAGTTGCCTCTCCTCACAGACCTCAACCTGATTATCACTGGCTATATCGAACCTAACCGACCTCGTATTTCCCGACAGCTTGCGGAACGGTTAGGCTTGCGGATGGTCGATGTAGAACGGCAGATTGAAGACCGCTTCGGTGACCCGATTGATACAATTCGCGCTACCTATGGTCAACGTCGCCTCAAGACCGTGGAAGCCGACATCATGGATGAAGTGGCTCTGAACCGCAATACCCTGATTCGTGTGAGTGGTAGTACCCTACTCAACAGTGGTCACCTCGAAGATTTACAGCGCACCGGACCGATTGTGTGTCTGGTTGCCTCACTCGATTCGATTCTCAAGCGGATTCATTTGACATTAGGGGCACGCTATCATAATCCCTCCGAACGTGCTGCTGCCATCGGTGAATTGCAACGCGAATGGAAAATTCGTGAAGTCGAAGGGATTCAAGAATTTGATGCGACCTATACCTCCGAAGCTGATTTGATTGATGCGGTGGCTGTCTTCTGGCGTGATATTGCGTTGCGTCGGGGATAAGAGGATTTCACCACCGAGATACAGAGCAAGAAGACAAAATGAGAATAGATAAAATTATGTTTTCAAGTGACTATCTCTCTGCACCTCTTGTAAAGTCTGGAAAGAAATTGTATATAGATGGGCGGGCATGACACGTCATGCCCCTACGAAAAACGGCAAAAACCCTGTAGGGACAATGCCTGCGTTGTCCGCAGACCAACAAAATATCCAATTATTTACTTCCCAAATATACCGGACATTATAACAGAGCAAGATAGCAAAATGAGTATTGTTGTAAAAACTGTGAATGAACCTGTTTAGATATGGTATACAAATAAACCCGCTTTTACTAATATCAGTGTTTTATCTTCATCAAAGCAAAACCGTATCTGATATTCTGAACCAGTTGGGAAGCCATAATCCCAGCGTATCGGTCCGGGTAAGCTACATAAATAAATAAAACTCACAGGACTATCAACATCAAATTCGAGACCTTGAAGTTGATGTTCCATATCATTTGCAATGTTGTGAGCATTTAGAAAATCTTGTACCTCAGAACTATTCGTTTTATTGATAGGTAACTTCGCCATAAGAAACTTGATGAGTTCTTCTTCATCCAACATCCATTTGGATTTACGTCGCAAATTCTCGTGTCGCCTTACCATAAATTGACAAAACTGCCGATACAAGTAGATACTCTCCTACATCACCTAATGTCATAACCGTTATAAGAATATACCTCTTTGTGGTCTTTGTGTGCTTCGTGGTAAATATTTTTTAGCGTATTGGTATTCAGATGAAAGATTCGCTTTTCCTGTTGTGATTTGCATCCTTTTGTCGTTATCATATTCCCATCACTCAACTACAATCACGGAGCATCTTATATGTTTACACGACTCGCACATGTCTGTATTTTGGCAAAAGATTTAGCTGAAACCGAACACTTCTATTGTGACCTGCTCGAAATGGAAAAAGCCTTCGATTTTGTCAAGGATGACCAGCCGTTTGGGTTTTATGCCAAAGCCGGAGCAACCACCTTTATCGAAGTGTTCAAGCAAGGGGAAGCTGTCAATCTTGAGCGTCCGGTTATGACTCACTTCTGCCTCGAAACCGACAACCTTGATGCTGTTATCGAGACGCTGACAGGTAAAGGTATCGAAGTCACAGCGAAGAAACAGGGCGCAGACAGTAGCTATCAGGCGTGGATAACTGACCCCAACGGTGTACGCATTGAACTGATGCAATACACGGACAAAAGCAAACAATTTACAGGCGAGACAGCTATTGTCAACTGGTAGTATCTGGTGGGGCGAAGTAGGCTGTGGGACGATTTTCCAATGCTTTCTCGACCATCAAGCGATGACGGGGAATCATGTTATCAGGCAGGGCATCTGACGGAAAATAGCGGATGTCGAAGGATTCCTCGTCGTTCACTTTGGGGTCGCCTGCGATGGGACGACAGCGAAACATAATCGAGACAATCGCCACGCGGTCACCATTGGGATATTCATGCAAGAAGGTCTCACCTGCCAACACCGATGTAATCTGCTCCGGCACAACGGTAATCCCTGTTTCTTCTAAGATTTCCCGCACGACACAATCTGCCACATCTTCGCCGGGGTCGAGTGCGCCACCGGGAACACCCCACAGGTTGTTATCACTTCGCAATTGAAGCAACACTTCATTGTTATCATTGATGACCACGCCACCCGCAGCTGGCATCATCAACAGGTCATTCCCGACTTTATCGCGCAGGGTCTTCATATAGGGTGAGATAGGCATAACATGTCCTTTTGTAGGTCGTCACAGGGTATCATACACAACACAGTGGCGTAGGTCTTAGTTTGTCAAATGGAATGAATACATGATTCACCACGAAGCCCAAAAGAGTTGTACGAACAAAACATAAACCAAAATAAGTTCAATACAGGAGTAAATTTCGATGTCAGATGATAATCAACTCCCGCATCATCCAGCAGACCGTCCATGTCATATTTGTCAAAATTCTGATTTTACATGGGGGAAGCTCGTTATACATGAAACAACAGCAGATAATGATGCACTAAAGGTATTCTATCGTCCAGCAATGACGACATTTGAAGATGGTGATATACCTGTTCATATCCGACACTGTAACATATGCAACAACATACAGATATTCTCAGTTGATAGCTAATTGTGGCTAAGATGTATTTCTCTTTGCGTCCTTTGCGCCTCAGCGGTTCAATCATCTATTGTCGATTATACCCGAATCCGTTACCCTTTGACGCATATCGACCGCACACAGAAAGTAAAGCTCATGCTGACAATTAACACAGACCGCCTACTCAATGACATCAACGAACTGGCACAAATTGGCGCAACGCCGGATGGAGGGGTTTCACGCTCAGCCCTGACCCCCGCAGACATTGAGGGGCGCAAGTGGTTCAAAAATAAGATTGCCGATGCTGGCTTGGGCTATAGTATCGACGGTGCAGGCAATCAATCAGCGATACTCTATAGTGACCCCAGAACCAATAAGCATATTCTGGCGGGTTCACATCTCGATAGTGTGCCCAATGGCGGACGCTATGACGGTGCGCTGGGTGTGCTGGTGGCATTTGAAGCCCTCCGTACCATGAAAGACAATGACATCACCCCTGCCGTGACATTAGAAGCTGTCAACATCACCGACGAAGAAGGCGCAATGATGGGTTTGATGGGTAGTCGTGCATTGATTGGTGAGCTAACCAACGAGGACTTCGATCGTAGCAAAATCGGGGCTGATGCACTTGCGGAACGGCTAGCGACAGGTGGCTTAACCCGTGAGTCGATGTTATCTGCCAAGCGTGACGATGTGCTGGCATGGGTTGAATTGCATATCGAACAGGGGACACGCCTCGAAGAAGCCGGTATGAACATTGGCGTGGTCAATGCGATTGTCGGGATTCGCTCGTTACATGTGACCTTCAAAGGGGAGGCTGCTCATGCTGGAACAAAACCGATGCACTTACGCAAGGATGCCCTATGGGGCGCATCACAATTTGTGCTTCGTGCCCGCCAACACATCATGGAACACTATACCCCAGGGGTCTGCAACGTCGGCATCATCGAATCGAAACCGGGTGCATTTAATATCGTGCCTGCCGAAGTGTATTGTTCACTAGAATTTCGGCATGGCTCAACGGCTGAACTCGAACGGATGCAGGTTGATTTACTTAATTTGTTGGACGACTGTGCCAAAGAATTTGACCTCGAAGTCAGCCACGAGGCGACACCTCATGTCCATCCTGCACCGATGAGTGAGACGGTGATGTCTGCAATTGAATCTGCTAGCGATACGCTCAATCTGACACATGGACGGCTACTCAGTTTTGCCGGACACGACACACAGGCGATAGCACAGATTGCCCCGTCTGCGATGTTTTTTGTCCCGTCAGTGGATGGCATCAGTCATAACCCCGCCGAATACACCAAAGACGAGGATTGCATCAACGGCGCGAATGTCATGTTGCATACGCTTCTCAATTTATTGGAGGCATTGGGCGGGTAACGTATGGATTGCGTCAGGTTGTCACCATACAAATTGTGATATGCTGAAACTATATTAAAGCCTGTACAACCTGCGAGAATCTTATGAAACGACTTATCATCATTATCTGTATTCTGTTTACATTGCCCATCGTCCACGCCCAAGACGACTTCGAGTGGAACGGCATTGACCGTTATACTGTGCTGATTATGGGGATTGACCGTCGCCCGTCAGAAGGTGGGTCGCTCACTTTTCGCTCGGATACGATTATGCTTGCCAGCATTGACCCGCTCAATAATAGTGCTGGTGTCCTCAGCATCCCGCGTACAATTCATCTGGCGTTACCGGAAAATGGCGAACTTGTGCCTGTACATACGTTATTGGTACGCGGTGAATTGCGTCAGGAAGGCTTCGGACCCGAACTGACACGACAGGTGATTCAGCATAATTTGGGCATGTATATTGATGCCTATGTGCTGGTGGACTTCAACGGCTTCATCGGGCTGGTGGATGCTATTGGCGGGGTCGAAATCACAACCACGTATAACATCAGCGACAGCACCTATCCTGATATGAACTTTGGCTATGACCCTTTCTATCTATCTGCCGGAACGCACATCCTCGATGGCTATGATGCGTTGCGCTTTGCCCGCACCCGTCATGCTGATAATGATTATCTGCGGGTGGAACGTCAGCTACAGGTGATTCGTGCGATTCGTGACCGCCTGTCTGACCCGTCGGTGTTGCAATATGTGATACAAGAAGCCACCACCATCTGGTCACAATTCAACGACAACGTGATTAGCAACCTCAAGCCACAAGATGCTATCTATGTCGGTCTGTCACTAATGAACATCGCTGAGGATAATCTGCAATTCGGCTCACTCAATGAAGAATATAGCTTCTTCTATGGGACGACCAGTGGTTCGGTGCGTGTGCCTGACCGTGAGAAGCTGGCAGAGTTGTTGACGAGTGTGTTTGGGAATAATTACTCGTCGTAACCTGAATGTCGCCCTTGATACAGAATCGAGTATAATACCTGTATTATTGCGTATTGAATTGACGTTATTATCAAAAGCAGGGTATTGTGCATCGCTTCGGAATCATAGTTGTCATCATTCTTATTGTATTGGTGGGATGTCGTCCACAGGTCGCGCATCAAGCTGAACCGCTACCGACATTCCAACCGACTCCGACCTCTCCCGCCGACCTCGAAGCGGCCGACCGTATCGCGCGCCTCTATCTGGATGCGTGGCGACGACAAGACTTTGACACCATGCACAGCCTGTTGACCTTCCGCAATCAAGAATCAACACCATTGCAAACCTTCCGTGTGTTGTATCAACAAGCACAGACCACCATGACCTTCCGTTCGATACGCTACACGGCAAAGTCACTCCTGCGTGAAGGGGTACGGATTGTTGTCTTCAACTATGATATGACCTTTGATACGCGCATTCTGGGCGAATTTACTGACACTGACCGTGAACTCCGCATGGTAATTGACCCCGAAAATGGAGAATGGCGGGTGGCGTGGTCGTTGGGTGACATCTTTGCCGAGATGGGCAACGGTGCGACGTTGGTGTTCGACCCACAGATTCCGAGCCGTGCCAATATCTATGACCGCGATGGTGAAGTCCTCGCTGACCAGAATGGGCGGGTGGTGCGGGTGTTTGTCAGCAACGAAGACATTCCTGACCGTCCGGCATGTTTCCAAGTGTTGAGCGAGACTGTTGATAAAGACCTCGAAGAAATTATTGATTTGTTTGATGTGCGCTCTGGTGTGAACTGGGAAGTTGATGCGGGTGTGATGGAGCCGTCTATCTTCCTCGAACGCAGTGAAGAAGTCGAAGAAAAATGTGGTGCAGAGTTCCGTCAGCAAGCCACCCGTCGTTATCTGCGCGGGTCATTGATGCCTCATATCATCGGGCATGTCGGCTATCCTGACGAAGACGAAATCGACGACCTCGAAGCGATTGGTTACAATGCCGAAACGATTATCGGCAAAGCAGGTATCGAAGAAAGCTGGAACGATACACTAGCAGGTCAACCGGGGGGACGTTTGACTTTGGTCTCTCAAGCTGGTGAACGTCTACATGTGCTTGCCGAAGTCCGCTCACAAATCCCCGAAAGTCTGTGGCTGACGATTGACTCCGGTTTACAAGAATATGCGTTGCGTGTTCTCGGTGAAGCCTATTTAGAAAGTGGCGAATCGTGGGGGCGTACCTCAGCAGGGTCATCAGTGGTTGTGATGGATGTCAACAATGGCGAAATTCTGGCGATGGCGAGTTATCCATCGTTTGAAGGTAACGCGCAAAATCCGTTTCCTGCGGTTGGACGCGAAGTTGCCGACCTTGTGCTGGAACGTCTGGCAGAAGATGACCGTGTGCCACAACTCAATCGCCCGACGCAAGGTGTCTACCCAACAGGCTCTGTCATGAAGGTCATGAGTTCGGTGGCTGCGCTTGAAAGTGGCATATATGTCGATGATACATCCTACTTCTGTAACGGGGTCTGGAGTTATAACGGTGACTTCCGCTATGACTGGCTGGCGGGTGGTCACGGACGGATGACAACGCAGTTGGCTATCACCAACAGTTGCAACCCTTTCTATTATGAAGTGGGTTTCCGCCTCAATGACGAAGACCCATATCTGCTATCAAAATACGCTCTCCTGATGGGGCTCGGTGACTTCACGGGGATGATTGACATCGAAGAATCCCCCGGCAATATCCCAACACCCGACAATGTGTTGCAGACCTCTGGTTTGCCGTGGTCGTATGCCTTCGCTGTGAACCTATCGATTGGTCAGGGTGAGGTACAAGCATCCCCATTGCAGATGGTGCGGATGTATGCTGCCATTGCGAACGGGGGGTATCTGCTCCGTCCACAACTGGTACGTGAACGTGGCATTCTCGACCAACGGACGATGGTTGCCGAACGGGATGTGGTCAAAGATACCGAAGTGAGTGCTAACACGCTCAATATTGTCCGCACGGGCATGTGTGATGTCACCAAAACGCGCACAGGGACAGCCTCGCATATCTTCCGCAATTCGCCTCTGCTGGATATTGGTGTATGTGGTAAAACCGGAACAGCTCAAGCCCCTGGGGATGGTGTGCCTCCGCATAGTTGGTTTATCGCCTATGCACCGGAAGATGACCCACAGATTGCGATTGTGACAATGGTCGAAAACGCCGGTGATGGCTCGGCAATTGCTGCCCCGATTACCCGCCGTATCCTCGAATATTACTACTTCGGTCCATTTGACGAGTAGATCTGCTTGGTGGCATTATAATGATGCTAGGTTAGATATAGGATAAATCATGGCGACCACTCCCATACGCAAGTGGACACCAGATGACTATCTGGCATTTGACGATGAATCCGACATCAAGCATGAATTTATGAACGGTGACATTTATGCGATGTCAGGCGGGACAGAGAGACGCAGCATTATCACATCTAATATTTTAGGGTCGTTATGGCAATCTACGCGCCATTTAGTCAGTCGTGTCTACTCTAATCAAATGCGTGTCAAAATTGACGACGACACCTATTTCTACCCAGATGTGAGTGTGGTCTGTGGCAAAGCCGAATTTGATAATGAGAAAAACCTATCTTTGGTCAATCCAACACTCATTGTTGAGGTCACATCCAAGTCGTCCGAGAGTTTTGATAAAGGTGTGAAAGCCAATTTGTATCGCGGATTGGAGTCGGTACAAGCTTATCTCGTCGTAGACCAGAATCAACTATTCGCTCAGCTATCCACACGGCAAGGTAAAGGCTGGTATTTGCAACAATTCACAACACGCCAACAAGCTATCCCGCTGAATGCTATTGGTGTCGATTTGCCGATGGCTGATGTGTATCTCGATATTGAATTTGATGATGTAACGGACAAATAGACTCTGTGGTTATCATTTGTGTCCCTGTCATCACCTGCTAAAATAGGGACGGATAGATTCTAAACTCATGACTCAAGGAAAATGCCATGCGTGTGATGGTTGTATTGCTGATAACGTTGCTCACACTGGTCGCCTGTGGACAAGACCCGACCCCACAAGGTATCGTCAGCACACCGATTGAAGCCCTCCCAATACAAAATGTCAGCCAACAAGGTGCAATCCCGACTCCGGTTGATAATGAGATTGTATTAGAAGCCGATGCGGAATATCTGCTGTTGACCAATATCTACGAACGTACCACCCCATCTATCGTCAACATTGAGGGCGAAATCCCGAATGGCGAAGGCATCACGCCCGACCTCACACGCGGGTCAGGTTTCATCTATGACGCAGAGGGGCATATCATCACCAACGCACATGTCACCAAAGATACACAAACGATTCGCGTGACCTTCAATGATGGCTATGTCACCAGCGGACGATTGGTCGGTTTGGATAGTTTTAGTGACCTCGCCGTGATTAAAGTCGAGACTTCAGCGGAGCGTCTGCGACCGCTGCTACTCGGTGATTCCAACGCGGTCAGAGTGGGTCAGCGGGCGATTGCGATTGGTAACCCCTTCGGACTCAATAGCTCAATGTCCATCGGGATTGTCAGCGGGGTCGGACGTACCTTACGCTCGGCAGAATTGATTGATGCGACGGTCATGCCGGGATTTGATAACCCATCCATTATTCAAATTGATACGCCGATTAATCCGGGGAACTCTGGTGGTCCGCTCCTCAATTCTTATGGCGCGGTGATTGGTGTGAACACGGCGATTCGCTCCGATACAGGGGTGTTTCAAGGAGTTGGGTTTGCTGTGCCAGCCGATACGGTGCGACGGGTTGTGCCGGAACTCATTGAAACAGGGCGGGTTGATTACCCGTGGTTGGGGATTTCGGTCATGCCAGAGGACAACGGCTTTGGTGTCGCTGGGTTGGCTGAACCACTCGGGCTTCCTGTTCGGCGTGGGGTGTTGTTGCGTGGTGTGACGGTTGGATCTCCGGCACATGAGGCTGGCTTGCGTGGCGGTGAACAGATTACCGATGTGCGCGGGACGCTGGTGTGTTCTGGTGGGGATATTATCGTTGCCATCAATGGCTATTACGTCGAAAACATGGATGACCTCGTATCTTATCTGGTGCTGAACAACCGTCCCGATGATACGGTCAACTTGATTATCATTCGCGGTGACGAGACCTTTGAAGTACCGTTGACATTACAAAGCCGTCCGACCACCAATGACACGCAAACCATCGACTGTAGCACCGTGGAGCAATAATCATGACTGATTATCAACTGACAACTGACCGCCTGTTATTACGCAAATTAACCCTCACCGATGCACCTGATATTGTCCGTTTGGCAGGTGATTATGAAGTCGCCAAAATGACATTGAATATCCCGCATCCCTATCCCGCTGATGGGGCTGAAGACTTCATCAAGATGACCCATCAGAATTGGGACAATGGTGTTACGTATACCTTTGCGATTGTCAACAAAGATGATGAGGCATATATGGGTGCGATTGGAATCCGTATCGAAGCCCGTCATAAACGTGCTGAAGTCGGGTATTGGATTGGCGTGCCGTATTGGGGACAGGGTTATATGACCGAGGCGTTACAGCGGGTGATTCAGTTCGGCTTTGAGGAACTTGACCTGAATCGTATTGGTGCGTCGTATTTGGTGCAGAATCCGGCATCAGGGCGGGTGATGGAAAAAGCAGGCATGAAACACGAAGGCACATTTTTAAAGTATATGATTCGTGATGATGAACCGCTCGATTTACACTTTCGTGCCATATTGCGGGAGGACTACCATGCACAAAATTCGTGATTGGCTGTTCATCGGAAAATACCGCGAGACCATGAGCTATCCTCTGCTCAACAGTTATGGCATTGATGCGATGTTGCATCTAGCCGAAGATGTACGCCATGATGGCATTGAGACGCTGTATCTACCCATTGATGATGGTGTGCCTGTTAAGCAAGATACGCTCAAGCAGGGTATCGACTTCATCTGTGAGCGCAAAGCACAGGGCAAAACGGTGCTATCTGCTTGCGGTGCGGGGATTAGCCGTTCGACGACATTTGCGATGGGTGCGCTGATGCAAGATGAAGAGCTGGAGTTGTGGTCAGCTTATGAAGCGGTGCTTGAACATCACCCCGATGGATTTCCCCTTCCTCCGTTGATTGTGTCGCTAGGCAAACACTTCGGTCAGCCAGTGGATAAGCTAGAAGCAGCCGAAAAAACCATGCTCATGATGGTCGAACGCAAGCGTAGAGATTAAATGTCATGTCACGATTAGGAGCCGGACAAGGCACACCTGTCTATTCCTGTTTCATCTGGATTGTTGCCTGCCCGTGTGCGGTTATCAGCGGGTTGGTCTTGCGCGATACCAGCGACCCAATGACGATTGCGCTGATGGTTGTGCTGATGATTGTATCAATACTGGCGTTTCTTTATGAGCTGAGTTACAACATCGGCAATTGGCTTTTCTTGAATGCGGGTTCGCATAACAGATTGCGGAAAATCTTGTGTCGTGTGGGTCTTTATAAACAACATTGTTCAGAAGAGTGATACATTTACCAAGCCATCATCATCTTGATAATGTTTTCTGGTATTAAAGCTTTTTTGACTTCAATTTGAATTGTATATGTTTTGCCTGTCCACAGCAGAATTCTACAGGAATCCGGCATTTTTTGACGATACCAGCAGGCAATCTCTGCAACATTTAACAAAGAAGTGGTATGTATAAAAAGAGTCTGACTATTAGGTTCATATTCGCCCTGTACTATCGCATCATTACGTACGCCACCGATTCCCCAACTATACCAATCATATTGAGGCGAACGAATATATAGTGTCTTGTGATTAACTTCTTCAAGTGAATGAATCACAAATGCCATATCTGTTTCCGATAACCCACTGTCACCATCCACACTTATGACATATGATTTTAGTTCGGTTTGACTATTGTCCAAAAGTTAGTCCTCATCACGCTCAAATAAGATTGACATCATATACGCATCTTTGAATTTGCCATGTTTGCGGAAGGCATTACGTCGCCGACCTTCCAGCACAAATCCCAAACGCAGATACATATTAATTGCGTGGTAATTATCATGGAAGACTTCCAGTTCCAGACGATGCACCTGTGGGTTATCTGTCGCCCATGCAATCATCGCATCCATCAGCCCACGACCAATACCCAACCGTCGCCAATCTTTGTCTACAGATAAGCCGAGACCCACATTGTGCATCCGTGCGCGTCGGGATGACGAAAAACCAGAACACTCACCAACGACAAGATTATCGTCATTGATAGCAACATATATCATCATGTTGTTGCTCTCGATAACCTTCTGAATGCGCTCGCGGGTTTCGTCTTCGGTGGCTGTAAATTCACCTGAATGAAATGTCACACCGTTGTTGGGTTCTTCGGCAAGGCGACGCAGAAAGGCGTTATAACTAGGTGCATCATCAGGCACAGCCGGACGAATGGTGTAGGTTTTGTCGGTCATTGTATTCACTCTGTTGATGTTATTCTGATGGGTCACCTTATATTATAATATAGCGTATTTATTGTGCTTTGCGGTTAAATGTTCTTAAGGCGAATCTCATGTCCAAATCCGTGCGTCAATTTCGTACACAGGCGATTGTATTAAGCCGTCGTGACTTCGGCGAGTCCGACCGCTTGTTGACCTTGTTCACACCCGATTATGGCAAAATCAGCGCGATTGCTAAAGGCGCACGCAAACCACAGGCGAAGGTCAGCGGACATGTGGAGCTATTCGCACGGGTGGATGTCATGATTCATAAAGGGCGCAACCTCGATATTCTGGCACAGGCGGAACTGATTGACCCCTATCTTGGCTTACGCGAAGATTTGGCACGAGGTGCATATGCCAATTATATCGCCGAGTTGCTCGACCGCTTCACAGCTGATGAAGATGTCAGCCAGACCGATTTGTTTGTCTTGCTTCATCAGACCTTGCAACGCATCGCTGATACTGACGATGACCCTCGTTTGGCGACGCGCTTCTATGAATTGCTCTTATTGGATTTGGTAGGCTTCCGACCGGAGCTAATGGAATGTGTGGTTGACCGTGAACCACTATTGCCCAAGGCGCATTTTTTCAGCAACGAAGAAGGCGGTATCGTCAGTCAATCAGCAGCACCTAAAGTGGGTTCAGGGCTGGTCTCGATTGATTTTAATACGCTCAAGCTATTGCGCCACATGCAACGCAACACCCGAAAATATGAGCGTGTTAAAAGTCTGAAAGTTACGCCAGAACAACATGCCCACGCCGAACGGATTATGCTTGGATACATCGCATATCTGCTCGAAAGTAAATTGCAGAGCATCGACTTTATCCGTCGGTTGCGTCAATTTTTGCCGGATGCGTAGCTATGCTCCATCGTCTTCGGGTGGGTTGGCTATCAAATCGAGAACTTCTTCATAGCGTTCCTGCGCCTCATTGACAAAGGGATACGGGAATATCTGCGACCATGCAATCACAAATTCGTACTCATCACGGGCTTGTTCATAATCTTCGAGTGCCTGCAAAATCTGCCCTTTGAGGAAGCGACGTGTACCTGTTTCACCACCAAATGGCGGGGTCAATGCACGGTTGATGTCCAGCAAGGCTTGCTCAAAATTGCCCAGTTCGAGGTTGGCGCGTGCCAGATATTCATCTGCTGTCGCCCGACTTTCATCCGATACACCCAACGACAAGACAGCGTTACTTAATGATGCAAACGCTTCATCATAATCAGCGGTACTTTCGGCAGTATCCACCAAAATCTGTCCGCGTATCAGGGCGAGGTCACCTTCTGAAATTGCCGATGAGCCATCGAGCCGATTAACATCACGCAACGCGACTTCATAATCTCCGGCGTTGTATGCTGCTAACATGCGCTTGACCCGAATGCGGTCTTCGTTGCGGGTATCGAGATAGTCCGAATACGACGCTTGCGCGAGGTCATAACGCCGTTGGTCAAAATATAAATCGGAACGGGCTTCGACAACCGTGAGGTAGTTCGGTCTATCCTCATTATCTTGTAGCGCGATATTATATGCCAACAATGCTTGATCAGCTTTACCTTCAATGAGATAAGCATCCCCCTCTAGCTTGTATGCCAGCAGACTATCAGAGAAGACCAACTGGAATTGGTCAAGATAGTTGTTTGCCAACCCCGGTAAGCCCAATGCCAATGCCGATTCTGCTTGTAAGACATAAGCTTCTTCCGCATATTTGTCATAGAAAATAGCTTCGCGGGATTCTTGCAGGGCACGGTCATAATTTCCCTGTGCAAAATGTACCCGACCCCGCTCAACACGTAAGCTAATATCGGTGAAAAATTCGTCGGATAGCTCACCTTCAATCGCGATGTTTAAAGTTGCAATCGCATCGTCATATTCTTCTTGTGCGACATAAACCCGTGCCAGTTGGATATAAGCTTCAGTTAAACGCCCATCTAAACTGATAGCAGTCTGCAAACGTTCTTCAGCTTCGTTAAATTGTTGTGTTGCATCCCGTCGTTGGTGTTGAGCTTGCAAGGCTTCATAGAGCGCGACTTCGCCATAGCCGAGGTTATACATCGGGACGAAATTCTGGGCGCGGTCAGACGGAATATTGGCTAACTGTGTCTCGCCATCTTCCAACTTGAGTCGGGCAGCTTCAGGGTCGTCATTTGCCAACAAGTCAATCTGTGCTTGCAGATAATACGGATAGGGATAACCCGCTTCGTATGCTAGTTTTTCTTCTTCAAGTAGTTCAAACGCCTCGACATATTCTTCATTACGAATCAAATCCCAAGCATCAAGGATATTTCGCCCAACGATAATACCAGCTGGGTTATAAACATCAGTCGGGGTCGGCGTGAGGTTCAAATCGAGTTCGTCTTCTAAGCCGACTAATTGGAAGGTTGGGGTCGGGGTGAAGGTTGCATTAGGCACAGATGACGGTGTTGGTGTAATGCCCGGTGTATTCGTGGGGGTGAATGTAAAGGTCGGTGACAGGGTCCATGTCGGTGCAAAGACAATTTTTTGTCCTTCCGGTGTACTCAGGAAAATGCCAGTTGGTAAGCCGATGAACACCAACAAAAATCCGACAACTGCGCCGAATACCTGTGCACGCCATTGCCAGATATCCCGCTCACCCGCACGACGTTTGTCTTTATGCACCCAATTGATGTTGTCAAACTTGTGCTCGCTAGCGATATACTCATTAACCAGTTGTTCCACATCTGCTGTAATCCGTCCAATTGCGCGCGGGTCAGCCACCGGAACGCCAACTTCTGTCCCAAGTACAGGTGGGGGTAACTCGAATACTGAGCGTTGTGGGTCGTTCGTTGGTTCAGGGTCAGGGTCGAATTGCGGTTCTGGTTCTGGTGGTGGCGTGAGTGTTCCCGTCTGGAAAGCTTTGATGCTCGACCGTTCACGCGGTTCATCTGACGAAAAATCAGCAGAATCGAAGGTGTCGGTCAAATCACTGACCGGTGTTTCCTCTGGTTCAGGGTCAGGGTCAAACTGTGGTTCTGGGGCGGGGTCAAATTGTGGTTCTGATTCTTGTGTTGGGGCAGGCGCAGACTCACCGAGGAGTCGTTCACGGGTGATGCCCAATTTATCCAACACCGCCAATGCACGCTCATTATCAGGATTACGTGATAACACCTGCTTGAGTGCAGTCAGTCGTTCGCGGGTGTCTTTGGCAACACTGACCAATCCCATCCATGCCGTTTCGTTATCTGGGTCAAGCTTAATTGCCGCGAGGAAGGCTTGTCGCCCTTTTGCTTTGTCACCTGCTTTGATTGATTGGACTGCTAACACCAGTAGTTGTTGGACTTTTTCTTGCGCCATGGGTTTCCCTTTCGTTGCACACCCTTATTATAGCGCGCCTATCCAGTTTCGCAGAATTGAGTTTGACAGATGATGGTATGAGTATCGTAAGGTGGAGGATGGGATGAACATAAGATAAGGTTCATCCCATATATATAATCAAGTATTTATCCGCAAATTTGTATTCGTAGGGACAAACCTGTGTGTTTGTCCGCGCGGAATGACACATAGGTCATTCCCTACAACATTTCTTGGATAGACTCTAATCATCACTATCGGCGAAAGTCCAAGCTTCTTCAATATCGTTATAGGCGATGGTATAGGTTTCCTCAATCATTTCCGATGAGCCAGCATCATAATTGGAATAGCTGATACCTGTGATATACGCATCTTTTAATGTCCAGCGACGGGTCTCGATACCATCATCAATTGCAACCACTGCAATCGAGCGAGTCGGGCGGGTATCACCATCACGGCTTTCGACAGTCTCTTTATGCCATTGATTAAACGGCAGACTGCTGTCACGCTGTACCATCTTGGTAATGATAAGAGCAGGTTTGACACGGTTGCCGTCATCATCCAGTTGGAACAATGTCAGTCCCTCAACACTAAAAATTCCCTGTACTTCCGTTCCATCAATTTCCACTGCAAATTCGTTTGCGACGAGGCTATCAACTTCTTGGATATTGGTTGCCATAATTATCTCCTATTGATTGAGTTCATTACACTTAACACGCTTATTATAGTGCGTTCCGTATTTTCTGGCATCTCAATCCCATGTGCGAACTATATCAATCACGTAAAAATTCGCCTCACCACGAAGTACACAAAGCGCGCGAAGATAAGAATATTCCACATCAATGTCTGTTAACATCAGGCATCTATCAAGTACAATCTGACAAACAAAGCCAATGGAGCAATCATGACCTTACCTCCTACCCCTGACGACAAACTTGGTAACGCCCCTTTCTTCGATTTGATGCGGGTACTGCTCAGTCAATTTAAACGCTTGCTGGCAGATAAAGATGTGACCCTGACTGCTGATGAATTGCTAGCGGTATCACGCGCGATTGCTGACAATACTGACCATCCCAAGTTGCCAAAAATCCGCCCGATAATGACAGACCTCGTGACTGAAAGTGTGCATCTGTTGCAAGAACGCTGGGGATTCACCTTTGCACAGTCGCTTCAATCAGATATGGATGACATCGGCAATTGGGAGACAACGGCGGAATTTCTCGAAATCGCTAACGAAAAATCCAATGCAGAACTGCGTATCTCGGCGGGTTCGAGTTTGCTGGTTGCGATGCGTGACCTTGATTATTGGGGTTATCTGGTGGATGTGGTTGAGCATGATGCTGGGGTGATGGATGTGGATGCCGTATTCGCCAAGCGTGTGCTGGTGCATGTCAGCGGTGTTGATGGCGATGCAGAGGATTGGTTGGCGCAGGTTAACGCATGGCATGAAAAACAATCATAGAGCGTCGGTGCGGATGGAGACATAGCTCCACCCCGACGACTATCATGCTATTTGTCGAATAAAGCACCTAACAGCATCTCAATAACCTAATCCACATAAACCGAGTCCATATCAGCGGGTTTATCCTTCTCAACCGCATCGTTCTTGAGCTTTTCCGGCGTGATGGTCGGCAGAATGCGCTTGAGATAGACACGGGTCGCATACAAGCCCAACAATGTCAGCATTAGACTAAAAGCATAAGCAGTCACATAACGGGGAATGCGTCCCTGCGTCCACAGCAAAAACGGGAAGATAAACAGCGCACCATTAGCAATCCCTGCCAGCGCGATGTTCAATGCGTATCTATAGAAGTTTCGCATTATATCCCATAATGCACCAATACTCAGCGGAATAGCGACAAATATCAGACACAGTAGACTTAATAATCCAGCGAGGGAAAATTCTGATACATAAATAGATTCATTACGCAGACCTAATAGAATTAAGCCGATAAGTACAAAGCCCAGCCAACCAGAAGACAAAAAAGTAAATCGCCAATTCCCTTGATGGAAACGTATTTTGGCTGTTGAGCTGGTGACAATGAGGAAAACAAGAGCTAAAGCTAACCATAATTCAAACGTCAAAGCCTGATAGACTTCACTTAGATCACTCAAATCTCGCAAACCATAATCATCTACTGTCACCCAATGATACTCTCCCTGTGATGTACGAATAAGCAATCCATTCCATCCCATAGCAAAGAGTACATTACCAGAATCTTGATCAAAGTATGCAGAAATTGGACCGGGATTATCTTGCACATATTCCCACCATTGATTGTATGGCAGTGTATGATACACAGTACGTATTTCAGCATCTAGCTCAGACAATTCGTAATCTTGCGTCCAAGTAGTTCCATCATCGACTGAAATTTCGATTACCTCACCAGATGTCCAACGAAAACTGGTAGAACTATCAGGTATAGATAAGTTATCTTTTTCGGATACACAGTCTAATTCGCCTACATTCCAACGTGGTTTATATTCCCAAGTTAAGCCACCATTTCTACTTTCAAAACCCTGAAATGATTCGTATACACTTTTGGTTTGTACTATCAGCAAATCCTCGTGTGCACATATTTCGGTGATGCCATAATCATTTGAAATAGGACTATCACTCGCTAGCGTCCCCAGAATGCCCAGCCCAAACGCCACATATGCCAGCGGTTTGAGCGAGACCTTCTCGTCGCTTGCGGTGCGCCAGATATGCCAGCTTATGATGAGGGCAGGCAGGGTCAGCAGGTCGGTGATGTCGAGGCGCAATTGTCCTTCCCATCCGACAATGGCATAGAGCGTTTCCGTGGTGAGGTGATGCACAAAGGGAATCGTCTTAGCCGTCGCAAACCATAGCCCGATAAAGCCTATCGAGAGCCAGCCGACAAGGCGCGTGTGCTGTTCCCATCGGCGCGGGACAATCCATGCAAACAGCAATCCCGCGATAAACGGTGCGAACACCAGCCATGTAAAATCACCGAGTTTGCCCGTCAGCCATGAGGGATGGGCATAGCGTAACCAGTGGTCATTGAACAACAACAGCAGAATCGCCAGAATCGACAGCGGGTGAGTCAGGCTATGAAAGGCTTTCCAGAAAGCACGGTTATGGGACATGATGTTCAACCTCTATATATCAGATTCCTATATATAGTATATACACATTCCATAACAAATCATCTTAAAATTGGGAAGACATAGTAATTTAGCGGTCAGATTGGCATGACGAAAAATAGATATCTTATCCGCCGAGTTGTACACGTAGTTTACAAGTTATCATGTAATAATTATCTCCGTAAGGACTACTGCCTGTCCGCTAAAAGTAAAATGACTCGGTTATTTAGTCAAAGTCTATCAGAAAAAGAAAAAGGCTTTTTAATATCATTCGACCACCTACTTATATTAGATGTAACAATCAGTCGGGTGGAAAACATTTATTAGAAATCATAGGTAGCTAAATAGATATGAGGGCTGGCAATATCTCTTTACTTATCCCATTCGTCTGCGCACTGTATACCTCGTCTGATTATGGTAAAGACTCATCGGCTTTGACACCTGCCTCATAGCCATCATAGACGACAATCGGAATTGGCAATGGAGCTAGCCATTGTTGCAGAATCGGCTCAAACTCCTCATATTCGAGGGATGTTCCAGGGCGAATTAATGCCATGCTTTGGATATTATAGAGTTGATAATCGCGCACAAATGCCATCACTATGGATTGCACATATCGGATGCGAGTTGCACCGGATGGCGATTCGCGCACCAGCCAAATCGCAAAGTTCGGTGTGGTCTCATTCCATTGCCATACTTGCCCTGCCTTGAGTTTGCCTTTGCGGGATTGTCGGCGGAAGGTCGCAAACATCGCCGGAAAACTTTGCAATAGGTGAATCTGTTCTGCGCGGGATTCGCTTTGTCCACGCGCATTATAGCCAAATGCCAACACCTGACAGTCCGTCAGCAGTGGGTCACCAGAAACTGTAATGAGGGGCATGGGTTTTATTCCTTGTTATAGGTGAACATCAATTCCACATCACCAAGATATGTTATGCACATCATCATCATACATATGTCGCTCACCTTACTCTGGAATCCCTCTCTACGTGTATTGCCATATAGATAGGGATTTAAGATAACTATCTCAACTCAAGATGTTTACCTGCCAGCTCGCCCCAGATGCTTTCGGGAAATTCTGCCCACACATCATAGTAACCACGACGTGCCACTTCACGATTGGATAGTAAGTCATTGCTAAAGGCTTCGATATATTGGAATGCCTCCGAGAAAGGAATATTCGGATTGGCGACGCGGGTTGTCTCGATGATGTTTAATACACCTGCGGGGTCATTGTCGGTTAACAAAGTCGCATAGACAGGTTGCGTGACGGTAATCAGCTCAGGGACAACCTCCGGCTGTTCAAACTCGATGGGTGTCTCAATCGGGGTCGCTGTATAGAATCCTTCGTTAGCGACAAATGCCCACCATCCCGCCGATGCAATACCAAAACCTACCGCAATCCGCTCTGCACGACCCAGTTCTTGGATGACAGTCGATTGAATAACGGTCAGTCCAATGCGGTCTAGTTGCGTCGCAATTGGTGTCTCGTCAGGGAAGTCTGCTTCATCGAATACACGGCTTAGCAACGCTTGTACATCACATGCACCTGCCTCACTGTGGTCGGCTTCTGCCAGTGCAACACAAATATCAAAGGCGGTGTTATTGGGTTCAGTCAACATCTGCAAAAATAATTCCGACTGTAGATTGACCCACGCATTCGGGTCACTGTCGATGCTCTGGGCTGCTAATGCGGTCTCGCTGGCAAGGTCTACCTGTCCATCAAGCGCATATAACATCGCCAACGTCATCACAGCGCGGTCAGTACGGTCAGCCTCTGCACCATAGAGGACAAGGCTATCCGTCAAGAGTTGTGTCGCTGATGCAGGGCGCATCGCAAATAGAGGTTCAGATTCGCTAATGAGGCAACCGAAGGTATTTTGATTTTGGAAACTGGAGGTGCTATCCACCACAGGGCGATAGAAGTTGCCCTCATATGCCCATGTCACAGCCAGTTCGCTGATACAATTCCACTTCTCATCAGATTGCTGATACAAGCGTGTATCTAGTGGTTCGCCATCGTTCCATTCGACCATTTCACCAAACCGCAATGATTCACCTGCGCGGGTGAGGTCGCCGGCTTGCCCACCACGATAGCCGATAATATACATTAACTGATTTAAGTCGCCATCATCCACCACTAACGCCAATTCATCTACACCATCGGCATTAACATCACCGAGTCGCTCCATTGTAATTGATGCAACGGTATAGGGCACAATCGGCGTGTTGAAGTTGGAGGGCACAAAACGATATACGCCGTCGGTATCTCCAATCGCCAGCACATAATCTTCATATCGAATGGCATCGGTTGACGGGTCGGTATAGACAATATGAACAACGGCATCATCAACATTGCCAGCATCCAGATTGGCAGGCATAACTTCGACAGTGAAGCCTTCAAATTCAGTATCGGTAATCAGGTCATTGTTAATCGCATTTTCGATGTATGGGCGCACAACCGACTGCATGTCAACTGTGCCGATGGGTGCGTTAATCATCGCATCAACGAGAATAGCGCGGTCGTCAATATCGCGGGGCGCACCAGGGAAACGAAATTCGAGTTCGTATTGCAATAGTTGGACGGCTCTGAGGCTATCGGTATTATCAGGGTTAATCTGTGCAATTTGTTCGAGCAAGACATCTAATACATCGCCTTCCAACCACAAGCGCAAGGCATAATTGCTATATCCTGCCTGTGGACCGGGTTGTGTCGGTTGCGGTTCAGCCGTGTTGGTTGCAATCATCATCGGTGTTGCCATCGGTTGGTCAGTGACCTCTGGCGTATTGGTCGCAAAACCGCGCACCGGTGTATTGGTCGCAAAGGCACTATCCTGTGCTGTTATGGGGTATGCGAGGCTGAACAGAACCAGCATACTCATGATACCTATACTACTTATCACCGCAAATCGTTTTTGAAACGTCGTCATCAGTTCCCCCATGAGTGAGAAATTGTCTTGCTAAAGTTTAACAAAAAAGTCTAATTAGTGCTGTGTGCTGGCAATCAAGATAGAAAATCCTAATCCCACTCGCCATCGGTATAGTCCACTTCGTCATAGTATTCCTCATCATTTTTGCGTTTGGATTTGCGCGGGTCGTGGTCGCCTTTGCGATAGATGTCTACAGCGGCATAGATAATCAGCACTGCCGCCATAATGGGCACAAGCTCAGCCATTGGATGGGTCTCTTTCGGTTACTGTTACAACAGGGGCGATTATAAGCGCACATGTCACACCTTAAAAGTGCTGGATTGGTATCACCATTACCTGAAAGCTATGTAGGGGCATATAGCTATCTGACTCTGTTGAAAAATTGACGATATGCAATAAATCGCTTTTACGTCCTCATCCCCCAGCCCCTTCTCTCGCAGGAGAAGGAGAGTATAAAAGACTACTAGGCATCTTCAAGTCCCTCTCCTGCGAAGCGAATTGGGAGAGGGATTTAGGGTGAGGGCAACAGTGTGCAGGTTATCTAATTTTTTCTCCGTTTTTCAACAACATCCCATGTCTGCGCCCAAAAGCGGTTGATGACACGGTATCTACATGATTTGTCATTCTTGATAATGTATGAATACAAATTGAATCTGCTATACCTCAAGTTAAGGCATATACAAAACAGTACATCCGAAAGCAAAAATAACGGATAATTTCGTTGCTTAATTTAGTTCTTAATTATTTCATGATAACATGGACTAATATCAATTGACCCGTCATGATAGATAAAGGGCTAAGCTAATGGCATTTCTCTCCCGTTCGTTCGCGTTCGAGAGTATCCACAATGCAAAAGACACCACCATCAAACTCGCTGAACTCGTGCGCTATGCTGATCAACACAGCGACCTCCGCCGGATGACCGATTTTGTCCACCGTTCCGATAAATATTATGATATGACTGTGCTTGTCAAACATGATATGGGCAAACGCGCTTATTACACCAGCACCATCATTGATGGCATAGTAGAAAATCGTCCCGACGGCACAACGGTTGTGCAAGGGACAGCTCGCATTGGCAAAGTCTATTTGTCCGTTGTCTTAGGTGTAAGTCTATTCACCACCGTGATGATAGTCGGTACAATGGCTGAACCTGTTGTTGCAGGTCTATGGGCATTGCTCTTAGTGTTTATGTTCTCGCATATCCGACAGATGTTCACCGACCGTCAACACATCATCCAGAACATGACTGCCAAATGTCAAGAACCCCTACTCACACAAGAAGAACGTGATGCGTCTGCTGGTGAATGGCAACCGATTTCACGCTATGCTGAGGGTAACTTCTATAATACACAAGCACAATAACCTTGACCAAACGGGGGCATGGCAACAATGTCCCCATGCTTCGCTTGTGCGAAAATCCACCTTCCCCTACACTGAGATGAGTTGAGAAACTACAAACAGGTTTATCACGAACCCATTAAATCCCTCCTGTTTCCACTTCCAACACAACCTAATATATTTAATCAAGGGAGATTTACGTATGAAGAAGTTTTTTGTATTGATGGCTTTGCTGTGTATGCTATCTTTGCCAATGCTATCTAGCGCACAAGATACCATGCCGGAATTATTTATCGCAGGGTCTGCTGTTAACAGTGGCTCGAACGGCATCATCTTTGACAATGACAATAATTTAGTGGTCGCTTCAGCACTGTCTAGCATCATCTCAATTGTTGACCCCGAATCCGGTGACATTCTTGAAACCTATGATTTTTCTGATGGTATTACCAACCCCGACGATGTGTTTGTCATGGACGACGGCACAATCTTGTATACCGATATTCTCGGTGGTGCAGTTGGCATGATTTCACCAGATGGCGAACGGTCTACACTGGCACAACTTCCACCCGGCTCAAACCCAATTACGATGACGGATAATGGTCGGTTGTTTGTGTCGTTGTGCTTCCTCGGCGATGATGTCTATGAAATTGATGTCGAAACAGGGGAGTTCACCGCAATCGTGGAAGACCTCGGCGGATGTGGTCTCAATGGGATGGACATTGGTCCCGATGGTGCACTCTATGGTCCTTTATGGTTTGGTGGCGCAGTCGCCCGTGTAGACCTCGACACCTTTGAATTAAACCCTGTCGCCGATAGCTTCACAACCCCTGCTGCACTTAAGTTTGATAATATGGGTACATTGCATGTGGTTGATGCCTTCACACAAGAAGTCATTCAAGTTGACCTCGAAACAGGCGAGTTGACCGTGATTGCTTCACTGGATGCGACACCCGATAACCTCGCTTTTGATGCTGATAACCGCCTTTATGTCTCCAGCTTTAGTGATGGCTCGGTGGTTGAAGTGTTGGACGATGGCAGTCTGCGTACCGTCCTCGCGGGTGGCATTATGGCAACAGGTGGGTTGACTGTTCAAGGTGATACATTGTACGTTGCTGATTTCCTCGCATTGAAAGGCTATGACCTTGCATCCGGCGACCAAACCTATAACGTCCCCGATGTGATTGGCTTTTCCCCATTAGGCGCAGTCAGTACCGTCGCAAGCTATGGCGATAACCTGCTCACGACCTCATGGTTCACCAGTGCCGTCAATGTGTGGAATCCTGAAACCAATGAACTAGTCGGCAACTATACTGATTTTGGTGTCCCACTGAATGCAATTGAATTTGATGGAGACATCATTGTCGCTGACCTCATCAGCAGTTCGGTTATCTGGGCAGATGGCGATAATCCCGAAGACCGCATGGTGCTGACCGATGCGATGACCGTTCCAGCCGGACTGGTAGGCGATGGTAGTGATTTGTATGCAGGCGATTGGGCTACTGGCGAAATCTGGCAACTCATCGACGACGGAGAAATCTTAGATAGCCCAATGTTAGTTGTTGATGGACTTGTATTCCCTGAAGGACTGGCATTGGATGGTGATGAACTCTTGATTGTAGAAACGGGTGTCTCGTGGGTTTCGTCCTACAATCTGGAAACTGGTGACATATCAGTCGTTGCAGAAATCCCCGGTGGCGCGGTACAGGGTATCGGTCTGCCGATTCAAGAAGGGTATCCACCAACCAATGTCTTCACCGGATTAGCACTGGATGCCGACGGTAACCTGTATGTCGCTGGTGATATTGTGTCGGGTATCTATCGTATCGCACGATAACCCGACATCATTTGTCGGATAGGCTCTTGCTTATTCACAAGATAACTCGATAAAGATAATGTCTGGTTTGCGGATGCGAGGAATCGTATCCGCTCCATTCTGAATCGTATTCCTACCCGCCCATAATCTGATTTCGCAAACGTTGAATGCGGGAGGCGAGGACAGGGTCAGCGTCGATTTCTTCTTCGATTTTGTTGCACCCATGCAAGACTGTCGTGTGACTGCGACCGAAGAACTCCCCGATTTGAGGAAGCGATTGGTCAGTCATCTCGCGGGAGAGGAACATCGCCACCTGACGCGCATGGTTGATGCGGGCGGCGCGCTTCTTGCCTGTGATTTTTTCCACATCCAAATTGAATGCTTCCGCGACGACATCAATAATACGGGGCACGCTGATTTTTTCGCGTGGCTTTTCATAGCGGTTGAGTGTTGCTTCCGCGCGGTGCATGGTCAGGTTACGCCCACCACCGAGGCGAACCCGTGCCGCTATCTGATTAAACACCCCATGCAATTCACGGATGTTATTCGGCGCACGGTCAGCAATCATGTGGAGCATCTCGTCGGACATATCCAAATTACGCTCATGTGCCCACATTTCCATAATCGCCAAACGGGTCTCAAATTCCGGCGGGGCAATATCTGCCACCAACCCACCTTGGAAGCGGGAGCGCAGGCGGTCTTCTAATGTCTCCAACTCACGCGGGTGACGGTCAGAAGCCATCACAATCTGCTTATTGAAGTTCACGAGTGCATTAAAGGTATGGAAAAATTCTTCTTGTGTTGTGTCTTTGCCACGAATAAATTGAATATCATCAACCAATAGCACATCAACCGAGCGGTACTTCTCGCGGAACATCGCTGTGGTACGGTTGCGGATGGCATTCACAAGGTCATTGGTGAAGGCTTCCGAGGGTACATATAGCACATTTAACCCACGCTGTAAGCACGAGTTGGCAATCGCATGGAGTAGATGCGTTTTACCCAAACCAACCCCGCCATACACCAAAAATGGGTTGTAGACCGTCGCAGGGTATTCGGCGATGGCTTGTGCTGCTTCTGATGCGATGTGGTTGGATTTGTTGACCACAAAGCGGTTGAAAGTCAGGCGTGGATTCAGTTCACTTTCCGGCAAGTCGGGACGTTTAGGTTGACGTAAAGCATCCGAAAATGATGGACGGGTCGTGTCTTGTTTGGGTGTGACATCGTCGTCTTTTTGTGCCAACAATTTGAACAGAGGCATTTCTTCGTTAACCTCTTCCATCGTTGGCTTAGCACGATGGACACGAAATTCAATCTCAACCATCTCGCCAAAGGTTTCTGCTAGCGCACACTGCACATCATCATAGAGGCGGTGTTGCAACATATCACAGACGTAGCTATTGGGAACGCCCACAACAAAGGTATCAGCCTCGACTGTCAGGAACTGAGTAGGTCGAATCCATGTCTCAAAATTGGCACGGTCCCACTTAAGTTCGAGAATATTGGTTGCTGATTTCCAAGCTTTCCTTGCAACGTCCACGAGTTCAAAACCTTCCTTGACTATAGAGATAGCTACAACCGGAATCAAGATAAACCGGTTCCGTTAAATAGGCGCACTAAACCTTCGGGATAGACATCCCGCACTGCACTGACGCAATTTGTATTGTTCAGGGTTATGGTCGTTATGGTAATGTAATCAGCCGGGGTGTATGCCGATTACATTGCCCCCTTTGACCAACCATCCTACAAGAGGTGTGTCTTGCGTAGGTCTAATTAGTATAGCGGATTGTGCGCTCAGTCTCAACTGATTTTGTACCCAAACGCGAAATTTTAAGGTTGGGATATATTGAGCTGATTTTTGGGATATTGAATTGAAAAAGGTATCATTTGTTTACAATGACGTTATAGATATATTAATTGGGATATTTGGGATAAATTGGGATAAATTTGGGATTTAATTTGTGATATATCCCAAATAACCCAAATTTTCAGAGAATTATGAGGTTATCCCACATTAGATTTGTGATTTTTTTCACAAATTAACATACCCATAATTTTTCCATAAACTTACATTTTTGTCCAAAATTTGGGATAAATTGCTTGTCTGATAAGCCATTACAATTTTGAAATTATGAATCCGTTCAGATAATCACTTCCGCATGGAAACTGTATAACTTCCGCCGAAATGGTATTTGTGATGTGGGTAAGTTTCTAATGCTTTCGTTTCTTGTCATTTTCTTGTTTTTTTCGTAATGTGACGTTAGATTTGTGTTTGTGAGCTACAATTTCGAGTTGTTTCTCAAAATATTGGACTTAATCTCTATTTCGAGGTAAACTTCTCTTAACAAATTAAATTGTTACTTTTATTTCTTTGGAGAAACAGGGGTTTAAAATGTCCGAATATCAAAGCCATGTACCCCTAACCGATTCTATAAACGAAGACGTTGGTACATACATTGATGACATGCCAGATATTATTAAGGTATCTGCACGGTCGCGGTCAACATCAGTCGCTGGTGCAATAGCAGGTGTGATGCGTCAACACCACTTTGCAGAAGTGCAAGCAATCGGCGCGGGAGCAGTCAACCAAGCAGTTAAAGCTTTGGCGATTGCACGCGGTTATCTGGAACGAGATGAAATCGACATCGTGACAACACCGTATTTCACTGAGGTTGATATTGACGGACAGGAACGTACCGCAGTTCGATTTAAAGTCGAACCGCGTCCTGCATAGTTAGGTCTTATACTACATTTCATGGTGGGCAGGTATAGACAGATGTATCTGCCCTTTTTCATTCTAGGCGAGGAAGCTCTGTACGTCTTCATCTATTGACGGCATCGTGGCGGGGTCAACCCAACCCATCTGCGTTTTCCATTCATCAGAATACCCTCGATACGCCTCACCTGTCTGGTAGGGTGTCCAATCAAAGGTCTCGTGCCAGCGTAAATTAACAATCTTACTACGCTTGCCATCGCTACTGATGAGCTTGGCAACTGGCAGAATGGTGTGCTGGTCAAATTTGGCATATTGTAAGAAGCGCGCCCCTTGCAAATTGACCCGTGTAAGGTCTGCACCACGCAAGTCTGCTCCCATCAGAACAGCATCAGCGAGGTTAGAATGCGCAAGTTTCGCCCCGGCACAAATTGCACCATGTAGGTTCGCTCCTCGAAAATCCGAGGTCAAAAATTTGCCAACAGCCATATTGGCATAACTTAATTGTACATGCTGTAAGGTTGCCATTGAGACATCAGCCCCGCGCAGATTGGCATGTTCGAGCCATGTATTGCTGAGGTCAGCCCGAAACAAATCTGCACCTTGTAGATTCGCGCCGTTAAGATGTAAATTTGCCCAGCTTACCGACTCTGCCACCAGCCCACGCAGAAAACCATCTGCTCCTAAATGCCAATTTTGTTCAGTAAGGAGTGCCATTGCATCGGCAACGGTCTGTTGATGATTGCTGAGGATGTCGCGCATGACTTGTTTGCGTTGTTGCATCTGGTCGTATTGCAGGAGGGTTTGCTGGATGATGGTCTGTAATCCCTTGAGAATCACCAGCACTGCCAGCGTCGGTGGGACAACCACGAGTACCCATGCACCGATGTCATTGATTGCCAGTTGGAGCAGCGGGATTGTCAATATCCCAAGTAGATATCCCAAAATAAGATGATAGCGAGATTTGAGATAAATTATTGACCGCAGAAATTTACGCACTTGTATTGCCTTCCCACAACACATTCCCTTCACTATATAGTGTAGACCCAAACGCTAATATACGATAATACGATTGTGTCTACGCGACGTTTGAAGTTGGTTTTACAGCATAATCATACCGAGTTGTGTTGCACGGACGACGGCTTCGGTTCGGCTCTGTGCGTTGAGTTTGCCCATGATGGCATTGACGTGGAATTTGATAGTGTGTTGCGTGATGCCCAATTTGAGCGCGATAGCTTTGTTGGTCATGCCTTTGGCGAGCAGTTGCAATACTTCATTTTCGCGGGGGGTAAGTGGTGTCGCTAGTGGAGAAATCTCACGATTAATCGGCATATTCAACAACGAACTAAGGGCAGGGTCAATTACCAACAATCCCATATCAAGCGCATAGAGTGCTGTCACAATCGCGTCAGGGTCGGTGTCACGTAGCAGTAAACCATAGTTCGGGAAAGATGCCAGCGATTGAATCAGTGGGAGCAGGGTATCATCGGTATCATCGCCTGTCACCAATGCCAGAATCGGCAGGTCACTATTGAGGTCGGTGAGTTTCAGGCGCATCGCTTCACTATGCCAGCCCATATCCACCAGCAGAATGTCCGGTTGATAGATGTCGATGTCCTGATTGAGGGAGTCGCCGTCTGTTTGTCCGACCACAATACAGCCTCTATCCTCCAAGAGGGATGAGAGACCAGCACGGGTGAGCAGGTTATCAGCGACGACGAGAAGTTGCAGTTCAGTTTCAGGTATGAATTGTCTTGTCATGACCTCTACAGTATCAAATATAGTGTCGGAAAATCATATGCGAGTGTCAAATCTGTGTAAAACTTTATTCAATCAAATATAAAGTGACCTTCGACAATATTTGGTATTTATATTACGGTTGGCATGGATTCCGATCCTACGGTAAATCGACATGAAACCCTGTAGGGACAACGCCTGCGTTGTTCGCAGATTGACAAAATATCTAATTATTTACTTCCAAAAATACCCCGAACATTACCTATAGAGCAGATAATCAAACGGTCTCTGACATAAGTGATTGGTCTTTAGTTCTTCAACATATTCGCCAATTTGGTAGTGGTTAATTGGTAAGTGATGATGCAATCTCCAAATTATAGTTGATGACAAACCATTCAAGCATAATATGGTGCATTCGGTCACACTTGGAAAACGATAAGGTTTTACGGACAAATCGGGCAAGGCGTTGTCGTAGCGTATTATTCCAGCGTTCAATATGTGATGTTGCACCACTTTTTTTGTCCTTTGCCCAATGCAATTGTTCGGGTAATACCCCGTTATAGGCTTGATATTGATCAGTGTACATCGGACATAAGGTGTAAGGATATTCAATCCGTTGCCACAATTGTTGAGCCGCTAGTTCATCGCGTTTGCCGATATAATAAGCAACAATCTGGCGAGTGCGACGACATAAGGCAACCCAAATCCATCGTTTGTGTTCCTTACTACCAACAAATGACCACAGTTCGTCAATTTCTAGCACGTCACCGACCTCATAAAGCATCAATGTGTCGCTTAAAACAGGTAATTGTCGAACATAGTCTTGAATCCACTTCGCCACTGTCTGGCGACACACTTTAAACACCCGTTCAATTCCACGCAGGCTAATGCGCTCTTGACTGGCTTTCAACACTTCTTGTCGGGTTTGTGTCGAATGTTGCTGAGTTGGTTTCAACACCCGATATACTTTGCAATCATTACAATGATATTAAGGGTTGCCACATTTGTTTGTTCCGTTTTTAATGATATTCGCACTGCCACATGAGTGACAAGTATACGTGATGGTTTCTTGTATCATGTGGCTAGTGTATCAAATACACTTTATCACTTACTTTTTAACCACTACCGCCAATTTTAGTAGCGATAAATTTAATTCAGTATTTATTCACCTATCTGTGAGATTTACGGCGGACAGCTAGTAAGCTGTCCCTACAAAAGGCTTGTTATTCCTAGTGTAGGGACTGGCTACTGCCTGTCCGGGATTACCAAAATAGGATTTTCTCATGGTAAGGTGAATAGTTACTTAATACATGAAATCGCATATTTTGATTGTTCATAAGATATTTTTAAAGGTCATGTAAGGGCGACTCGCCGAGTCGCCCTTACGAAAAGCATTATAATCTAATTTTGGCGAAGGTATTGTTCACGCTTGAATCATTTAGCACACAAACTCCTCTGAGTTCAGTTTCTCAAAGTGTATCTTGACAATTTATTAACAAAATAACTGCTTGACATTTTTAATTAAACGGTGTTAAATTAACAGTATAAGATTAACAGCGTTAAATAAATTGAAGGCAGGCAAAGTCATGCCCCGCAAAGTCAATCCAGAAGAACGAAAGGCACAATATGAGGCAATCAAAGACACCGCACGAACCTTAATGCGCGACAAAGGGACAGATGGTTTATCTATGCGCGCCATCGCCCGCGAAATTGGGATGACCGCACCTGCACTCTATTACTACTTCGAGAATATGGATGCGCTCATCACTGCCCTGATTGTGGATGGATTCAACGCAATTGCTGATGCACTGGAACAAGCACGGGAGCAACACACAGACGACCATCCCGCAACGCAACTGATGGCAATCTTGTTAGCCTATCGAGAGTGGGCAATGACCAATCGGTCAGATTTCCAGTTGCTCTATGGCAATCCCATACCCGGTTATCATGCCCCGCGTGAGATTACTGTTCCGGCTGTCCTACGTGGATTTGTCGTGATTTCAACCTGCATCAATGACTTACTGCAAACGGGTGATGTCGATGTACCCGCGCATATGCTGGAGCTACCCGAGGAAGTCTATCACATACAAATGGGCTTGGTCGGCAATGTGAACGAGACCACTACCGAACAGCGTAAGACCCTGTCTGACCTATCAGTCGATGCACTCACCCTGTCGATTATTGGGTGGGGACAGATGCACGGCTTAATTATGTTGGAACTGTTTGAGCATCTGCAACCTGTCGTCGGAGATACCGCCGTGTACTATCGGCATCAAATCCGCAATATGTTTATCAGTATGGGCTTAAAACGGGAGATTATCCCATAGCGTAACACCCAGTCAGGCAACAATTGAAGCACACCAATCGGGCGATTATGCGTCCCTCTGCTTCGTGTTGCTAAGTCAAAACAGTGATGAGTTAATAGTAGGACTCAAGCTTATCACTATGAGATTTGAATAAAATTGGCGGACGAGGAGAACCTACGAAAATTGCGTGAATCCCTGTAGGGACAATGCCTGCATTGTCCGCCGAATGACAAGTAAAAGCAAATAAATGATAAGGAGCAACACACCATGTCTAACACAACCCAAGAACTTCACGTAATCTTCGGCACAGGTCCAGTCGGGCGCGCCATCGCTGATGAACTCGACACACAGGGCAAAACCATCCGCATGATAAACCGGAGCGGGCGCAAGGACATCGCTGACCCTATCGAGGTCGTATCCGGTGATGCCATGAATCACGACTTTACCCGTCAAGCCGCCGAAGGAGCAAGCCATATTTACTTCGCCCTGAACCCACCGTATCACCTGTGGGCAGAGGAATTCCCCGCAATGCAAGAAAGTGTTTTACAGTCAGCCATCGCCAACAATGCCAAGCTGATTGCAATGGAAAACCTGTATATGTATGGCGACACACAGGGCAAGCCGATGACCGAGGACACCCCCTTCAACGCCCATACCCGCAAAGGTAAAGTCCGCGCACAGATGCACCAACGCTTGATGCAGGCACACAATGCAGGCGAGGTACAAGTTGTGACCGGACGTGCATCAGATTTCTTCGGTCCACATGTCAAAGAGTCGGCAATGGGTGAGCGCGTCTTTGGGTATGCTGTCGAAGGCAAAACACCCCAAATCCTCGGTGACCCGAACGCACGCCATGACCAAACCTACATGAAAGACATCGGCACGGCATTGGTCTTACTCGCACAGACAGATGACACATACGGTCAAGCATGGCATATTCCCAACCCGCGCACCGTCAGCCAGCGGGAATTTATTGACATTATCGGCAAAACATTGGGGCAAGACCTCAAGGTATCCGTCCCGCCAAAAGTGATTCTGCGTCTGATGGGACTGTTCGTCAAGCCCGTCGCTGAAGTTATCGAGATGCACTACGAATTTGAGCATGACTTCATCGTTGATACCAGCAAATTCGAGGCGAAGTTTGGCGATATTGCCACCCCGCTCGAAGATGCCATCCGCACAACCGTCGATTGGTATCGTCAGCAACATTAGCCATCCCAGCACATCTAAGAAATGCCTATTATGCCATGCCTGCTAAAGCGCACAGACAACCTGTATGCTTCAGCATACATGGCGGATTGAGCCAATTGGCTTCAGCCATTGGGGGTGGGGTTAGACATCCTACCCCTATTCAATCGGAAACGCCGGAATCGCATCATCAATCGCTGTCATGATGCGGTCAGTCTCTGACAGTGCCACCACAATCTGCTGATAATGTGTCAAATCATCATAAGATAATTCCCGCCCGCGACGGTCTTTGAGCCACTTATGCAAAACCTGATACCCGCCAATGTGAAACGTCCAGATATGGTCTGGCACACCGCCAAAATACTGCGTCTTGTTGATAGACACCCGCTCGTGTTTTTCATCATATTTGGGATAACCACCCCGTGCCGGAATCGTGTTATCGCCGTCAACTTCAAATGTGGTTATATAATTGGATAACTTAGGCGAGGTCATCAGATGCAAGCCGACCAACTCCGCACCCAACTTGACCAACACCTTGAACAATCCTAAATCAGAAGTCAGAGGCAAGCGCGGGAAGTCTATCTTCAAAAATTCAGCATAGCGTTCTCGATAGGTCGGGCTATGGAAGACGGCATAAGCATAATAAAACACATCCTCAGGACCAAACCAATTCGGCTGAGCAGTTCCCCCTCCTTGCGAAGCGGGGAGGGGGCTAGGGGGTGGGGTTGCCCACGCACTGCCCTCTGTCTCGAACTTTAACCCCAACTTTGCCACCATCTCATCGACAAACGCCTTGCTCAAATTGGGACGGCGACCTTTCTCACTCAGCGGGAAATCACTGCCATCGTCATCTAGCTCAAATAGCTGACCTGTTTTCTTTTCCGGGTAGACGTAGAGAGGGATAAGGTAATTTATCTCTCTCGTCTTGTTGGATATATAGCAACTTTCAGTTAACATGTCTGATACTCCCACGAGTGACCAACCAGTGTCTTGTGATTGCTGTCTAGTGCAAATTAATGCAAGTTCTGAGCCAGCAACCATATGTTGCATCACATCAGTCCTCATTCTTGTCACATAATCTTTGTGATACAGCACATATCTAGTATCAAATAGCCTATATCTTATTGGTTGAATATACTTCGCTTCAATACTCCCCGCTTCTGCCAGGTTTTTTATATCGTCTGAGTCTATGGATATAACAGTCCGGTCTTGACCTGTAACGATACTAGCTGAGTTAATTGGCATAGCATCATTGATTCGAGATAAGTCTATATACTCTCGTTCAAAATCAACATTACGTGAAACAAAGAAATAATACGGGCTTGTAGGGTTTATGATTTGCCAATCAGAGTCCGAAATATTATGTTGATTTAACCACGAATATTTATCTGTTCGTTTACCGTATAAGTCATAGTGGTAGACAGTGGCAACATCTTGATCAGAATCAGATACCTTTATAAAAAACACAATTGAAACACCTTGTGTTATGTCAAATACGTTTTCATCTTTTCCACCATCAGGGGCTATCTCACCACGTTTACTATTCCCATGCAAATCTAGCACATAAATATCGGTGAAGGTTTGCATCAATTGTTGACGCATCCCACGAAAAATTAAGCCATCCAGATAACTGTTATCGGTTATAAATGCCAGTACACCGCTACCTGTCTGTTCGATACGCCACTGACCAAAACGAATAAATTTTGCATAATCATTTTGCAACTACTTGGAATTGCGTTCACCTAACGGTTTGCCATCAACAAAATAATATTCACGGTGTAAATCACTAATCCATTTCCCCGTATTGGCACTATGACCACTATAAGGCGGATTCCCCAACACCACCATAATCGGCTTATCGCGTTTGATGCCAGAGGCTTCATTGGCTTCTTCAGCGATGTATTCCGCAAACAAGACCTCTTGCGCCTGTACCGCTTCTTCCAATGTGTTGGTCAGGTAGATGCCCAACCGTTGCCCCTCACCAAAATCATAATCCGCCTCGCGCAATTGTAAGCCGAGGTTCATATGCGCCACCGTATAGGGTGCCATCAGCAATTCAAAGCCAAATAAACGCGGGAGCAAATGTTGGCTGACATAACTTGACCACAAGCCCTTTTGTCCGGCAAATTGCTGTTTGATATGTTCAATCACAAAATACAAAAATGTGCCTGTGCCTGTGGCAGGGTCGAGGATGAGCGTGTCCTTATCTGCCAATCCTTGCGGTCGGCTAAAGCGGGTCTTGAGGATATGGTCAACACTGCGGACGATATACTTCACCACCGGTTCGGGTGTGTAATAAACCCCGCGTTGTTCGCGCAAGTCAGGGTTATAAGCACTGAGGAAGGTCTCGTAAAAATGCACCACAGGGTCATTCTGTTGTGTCCGATTGCCGAAGTCTTTGAGGATGTCGTCCATATCAGTATGGCGCAACACATCCACCAAGCCCTCAATCATCCATGTCAGCTTCCGCCCTAAATCAAAGCGGGTGTGATAAAACAACTTGCGTAAGAAGGGGTTCGTATGCGGAATATCCTCAGCCGCACTGCTCAACTCAAAATCTTTGGGGTCACCCTGAAAATTAACCCGCGCTGCAAACAAACCATAGGTCAGGGTCTGCGCGTACATATCGGCAAACTCAGGTATCTCCAGACCGGGTAAGAGCGACTTTTCAAATCCGGCATGTTGCATCTGTAAGGTATAGGTCGGTGTATCACTTTCGAGGTCACGCTGAATAAAATAAGCAATCTCGCGGGCAATCCCTGCAATCCGCTGTGCGAGTCCCTTTGCACTTTTTATCGTCGGGGTCACTTCTTGTGCAAAGCGTCGTAACATCGACTCCAAATCAGCATGTGCATCGCCTATCGACTCAATCGACCCGTTGGCGTTGGCAATCCGCACCGTATCACGCTTAACCCCATCGACATACCAGCGGAACTCCAGATAATCCGTCAGTATCACATTCCCATGCGCCATATAACCCTTGAGCTGTTTGGACTTTTCGGTCTTATCGAGCGGGTCACCGATGTCTTTCGCCTCCACAATCCCAATCGGCACATTGCCATTGCTCCGCAACACCACAAAATCTGGCATCCCAATTTCTGTCCGCGCTGCATCATTAACCGGATTCAAGCCCTCATCCGCCGATGCCAGCAATTTTTCCAACGCCGGACGATAGGCATGTTCACGGGCAATCCCCGTCTTATATTTATCCTGAACCTCATCCAGATAAGTGATGATTGCAGTCATGTCGCGTCCTCCATGTGTGATAGCCCCCTCCATGCGAGCTTGCGAAGCGGGGCGTGTAGCGTATGCCCACTAAGTAAGTGTCATATTCCCTCTCCTTGCAAGCTTGCGAAGCGGGGAGGGGGTTAGGGGGTGGGGATAATCTCTCGAATATACCACCTATTCTACCAATATTGTCCCAATTCCGCTAATAAAATCTCCCCTCCTTGCGAGCCTGCGAAGCGGGGTGGGGTAGCGGGTTTGGCACGCCAACCCCCTACGAATCATTGATTTCTGTGTGTAGGGGCATGACGTGTCATGCCCGATAAATCCAAATGCCAAATGATTGAAATACACCCCGCACATAACAATGCGTCCGACAACCAATATGCCAACTGTTGGCGTTTCATATATTAATTCGGGATGTCATAAGCGGACAGGAAGAATCCTGTCCCTACAACACAATCGCAACGGTTTCGTGGGGACGCGCTTCCGTGCGTCCGAAAACCAGAAATTATCGTTATCGGATTATTTTGTGAATAACCAAAAGTAGGCTGATAGGTCATAACATGTCATCACAGCCCCTTGAGTGGGCTTATTTTTTCTTAGCTGAGTGGCTTTAGCCCTCAGTGCATAAAGGATAGAGACGTTGCAGAGGGTCAGAGGATGGGGTTAGACCACCGTTATAAAATCCCAACCCGTGACCATTTGGTCACCCTTTAAACACCCAAATCCACTACCATATAACCATCAAAACCCGTAGAACAATACGTCCGCCCATCAATCGCCGCAACTTGGGGGTGGGGATAGGAGAACACATGCCCAAAACAATCTACACATCCGAACAAAAAAAACTCGCTCGTCGCCTACTCATCATTCATGGCGGAGATGTTGGCATCGTACATCACCTCACCGCAATCCCCAAACGCACATTGTACGACTGGCGCGCCGTCTGGGATGACGACTACGACCTCTACATGGACGCATTCGCACAAAAAATAATCAATCACGCGGATGCGAAACGCCGTATCGAACACACCGCAACCCCGCATGAAACCGACGATGAGACATCCGCACAACCCCAAAATACAATTGCACAATTAAAGCAAGTGCGCGAAACACTCATGCAACACGTCACCACCCTCGCCAACAACCTCATGCTCGGTGATGGCTACATTAACCATCGCGTCATTGCCCTAACCCGCCTCCTTGACCGCATCCTCCAACTCGAAGCCATCATCACAAAAGATGACCCCGAACGCGAACATATTGTTCGATTTGAATACTACTATGATGGAGAAGTCCACAACGTCCCCCCATGGCAAAATGACCCCCACGACGACACACCGTAGGGGCGGTTCTCACGTGCCACCCCGGTTCTCATGGACTGTCCTACCCCTGCCCACCATAGACAGGCGCATAATCGAGGGCATTAGGGACAGCATCCATCATCTGTTGGTCACCCGGATACAGCTTGGCATTCGGGCGACGTTGCTTGCGGACATGCCGTTGATAAGCATCGCGCACAGTGGCGAAGTCCGGTGACATCCAACCATCCCCCGCCATCAAACACGAGAGCAGTCCCCGCACAAACAGCCCGCCGTCACTATTCCAATCGAGCCTATCCGAGTTAATCATGTCCTGTGCGCCTTGTGCCTGACCGCGTCCCATCAGGTTGCCTGTCATGCGCTGGAACATCTTCTGTGCACTCGACAGATTCATGCCCTGTGTCATGTTGCGGATGTCGTCGGGCAGGTCATCAATCGCCAGAATCTGCTCTTGTTCATCAGGTTGCTGGTCAATCATCGGCAGGGGGAGCTTGCCATCTAAAGCGCGCTCAAGGTCATCCGGCGTTTTACCGTCGAGCAAGTAAGGTGTCAGTGCTTCGACCATATCGTCCACTGCGTCGCCCTTGTGATAGAGGTCGAGTGCGCCTTCGGTCATGTCCAGTTGTGTGAGGATAACCAGACCGTGTTCCGATAGTCTCTCTGCCAATAGTTCAAGGTCATCGAGGCTGTTGTCATCATCAACGAGGATTTGCGTCCATGTGCTAGCGGATGGGACAACAAAGCATTTCAACGTCTCCGGATACGACTTGCCAGGAATCAGGTCAAATGCGTCATAGATGTCAAAATCGAGTGCGTCTAGGGTCGCTGTCAGTGCGGGGATTACGTCGTTATCAAGTGAGCAAAACAAGCTGTTCCACTGTGTCATGAGTACCTTCACCATGGTTATTGTTGGGTTCGTCTGTATAGCATAGCATACTGCCCTCTTGCGTTAACGGCAAGTCAGTAACCGGTTGCAGATATTGGATGGTCTTGTCGGCGATGAACAGCAATTCTGCACCATGTTCGATAGCGTGTTGTGCAGTGACTTCTAGTAGCCATTGTTGCAGGCGCAGGGGTTGGGTTGTCTGAACGACAGCGCGTGCCATCAGATGGGCGGTGTTGTCTTGTAATGTCAGCCGAGAGACCGCCATCGGGTTGTGATTCAGGTATAAGATGATGTCGAGGACATGGTCGTTGGTGGGATGGAGTTTACCGATTTGCAGGGGTTCGAGTGATGTCCCAAAGACGCGATAACTGGCGTTGCGCCAAACCAGCGACCAGATAGCCAGCCCTTGCTGATTCATGACAGTGTTGACGGACATGCGTTTGGGTAACTTGACTTTCACATCAGATGCGGTCAGGTTAATCACCCATAGGGGGATGCGCGCGTTCAGATATAATCCCATCTGCTGGAGTGAATCCCCAAAGAACGGAGGGAATAGCTCCTCGATATACAGGACACGGGTTTTGCGCCGATAATCAACCAACGCTGTGATGCCTTCTTCGACATGTTTACCGGGTACCATAGCTGTTTTGCGACGGGGAGTGACGTAATTCAGGGATGGGAGGATATAGCTTGGGTGATGGACAACCTCAACAAACCCAACAGCATCACGCTCAACACCGAGGTCATCATGAGCATACCGCAGATGGTCCTCTACCTGCCGGAGCTTTTCTTTACGCGATCGAATTTCTGAGGGCTTCATTACACCTAAACTACCGAATCGTTATTATGCTTTAGTATTGCATGACCTCAGGGCTTATACAATGAAGGCGCGTTGTATTGTGGCTCGAATCTGGTTAGGTTTAGGCTAGTCTTATAATCTTTACGTTTGCATTGTTAAACAAATGTTAAACTAAAAGAAAGTATTACAGGTCGTGTTAGGAAAAATGATATGTCTCAATCGCCATATGTTATCGGATTTGCTAATCTGAGTGAAGACAGCGAATATGCGGTTGTGGTGCGTCAAGGTCTGGAGAAGGCAATCGCACAACGTGACAATATCCAGCTTATCAATCGGGATAACAAACTGGATGATAAGAGCGCATTCGACAATGCCAGTGACTTCGCTAAACAAAACGTAGACCTTGCCATATTCTTCCATATTAATGAGCGCATCGGCATGGAAATTCAGACCATGTTACGCCCAATTCCGGTGCTGACCATTGACATTCCATTCCCACTTGCACCCCATTTTGGCATTAACAATCAGCAATCTGGCGAGATTTTGGGGAAGGCACTCACAGATTGGATTCAAGCCAATTGGGATGGGCAGGTTGACCGTATCTTGGCATTGGTGGATTCGCGGGTGATTGTCTTGCGCGACCGTACTGAATATGCTGTGGATCACTTGAAAACGGCATTAGGTCTTGATAGAGATAGTGTGTTCTATCTGGACTGTGGTAACGATAGAGATACTACCATCAAAAATGTGTCATCTGTTTTTGACACATGGGAGGCTCATGAGCGCATTGGTGTGATTACATTTAATGCCGAGTCTACGTTTGGGTTGCTCGAAAGTGCTAAGGCGCATAACATCTTGGATAAACTGGCAATTGTCGCTAATGCTGCCGACCATCCCCTACTTGATAAATTGCAAGAGCCGGATAACCACATCATCGCCACTTCTTACTTCGACCCCGCTGATTATGGTGAGCACCTCATGGCATTGGTTGACCGTCATCGAGAGGGTGAACGGTTGCCTCAGCGCACCTTTATGGATATGGAACTCCACCTCGCACCACATCCCTTTGTAACTTAAGTTAATGGTTTTATGCTCTTAAACTGTGGAATTTTCAGAGCATAGGGTTGCAAATTTTGCTCAGTCTTGGAGATTGTCTGCTATAATATGTGTCATTGCATACCTTATTAAATTTTAAATGGGCGACATGACATTAGGTTCATATGTAGAAATTATCAATTATGTAGACGACACAGTCCAAGCTGGCGCGTATTATCAGAGACTCGGTTCATCCGAAGTGACTACGGATGTTTATACAGACGGACGTTATCATCTACGTGTTGTGCAGGGTACGGGGATAAATCCGACCTTGCGCTATTATGGTTGTGATATTGAGGCACTCAGCGCAAAGGGACTCTATATCACTGATGGCAAGCTGACCAGTCCACAGGGCGTTACGATTGAAGTGACCGCTGATGCACCGCCACTATCGTTACCACATGATGATGTGATGCTTGCGCCGGATACGAGCCGACTCGGGAAATTTGGCGAGTTCACAATTTTTGTGGACGACTTGCCGGCAGAGCGCGCCTTCTGGGAACAGTGCGGATTTGCATCGGACGGTGTACAACCCGGAGGGTATCGCTGGGGTATTTGGACGGATAATATGATGTTAATCGGTATCCACGAAACCGATACCAGTGACCCATTCACCATTACACACTTTGACCCCAACATGCAAGCCACCAACGATGCACTCAAAGCTGAAGAATTTGAACTCAAGCCACTAGATGACTTGCCTGACAAAACTGTGCTGACCCACACCACACTGATAAACCCGCACGGGATTCAGTTTTTCCTATTCACTGGCGACATCAGTAAAGAGAACCCGTAGCAAAACGACAAACATCAGTGGGGTATCCTGCACATTGAGGATGTTCGTGTACAATAGAACAAATGACAGTTTATTTGGTAGACATTATGGCACGAACCCAAAGCTTTTATTCCACCCTTCCCTATCACATCGCAACTGACCGCCTTAAAAATGCACGGGTGCGCGGGGTCAACATCAACCTGAACGAGACCGATAACAACTCGGCAGACTTTATCTTAGACCTGTTGCAAGAGACCCCAATCGGTGCTAGCCTGACAATGGCTCACCTCAAAGGCACGATAACCCGCACACAGGGGCAAAACCTGCGCGTTGAATATCAGACACATGGTTTGGCACACAATAGCATCATCGTTGTGCCGATTATCGGTGTTATTATGACAGTGATTCTGATGGTGTTGATGCCCCCTGAATTATTCCCGATTGCTAGTATTCCGGGGATTGCGAGCTTTTTGTTTGCAGTCTTTTGGGGAACGTTCAGCGACGAGGTGCGTAAACGTGACCAATCGCGCCTGAAGGAACTATTGGAGCGCATGTTGGAGAAGCAAACCAGCATGGCAGCATGGCAATAATGATGCTGAAACCAAAAGTCATATTCCCCAATCAACCCCGCCTCGAATCGCCGTATCAGCTTGAGGATTGTCAGCGTCGTCTGCGTGACCTGAGACGGCGTGAGGTGCGCTTCGATAGGCTGGATGATGACCGTATCAGCTTTTGTATCCGGCGGGTGAAGTCAGTCGAGTTCCCGATGGTCGCCTATGAGATTCATGGCACATTAAGACGGTGGGGAGGCACAGGCACAATCTTAGACAGCTACCGCCTCAATCGTTTGACCGTGCGTGTTGATACGTGGGTTGCTCTATTTGTGACGGCATCATTGGTGTTGTCGGTTTTGCTGATGCTCCCGACGATACTGCATGGGGCGGACTCATTGTCGATGATATTGGGTGTGCTTGCGCTGATGCTGTTGCTGGGATTGCTCCCGTTGATGCAGTGGATACGCCACACACGCGCCCTCGATATTGAACGCGAGATTGATGCGACCCATCAGACAATTCTATTGGCGTTGGGGATTGAGGTTGATGAGTAGGTCAATAGCAAGCATTTTCCAGAAGTTGTAAGCGATGTAAAGGTTATCCACCTCACCCCCTAGCCCCCTCTCCGAAGCGTCAGAGAGGGGGAATTAAGTCCCTCCCAAATGCGTTGGGGAGGGATTTAGGGAGGGGTTAGATAAGCGATTGCCAAAATCATGTGACATTTCGATAGCAATCTCAATTGCAGGCGTGTTACACTGGATAGGCATATCCTGACACACTGGAGCGACCCATGACCAATCGCAAACCCTCAATCTTTATCTCGTATGGACGCGGTGACGACCACGCCGACTTCAATGACGCTGACAAATCCTTCTTACGCAAGCTCTATACTGACCTGACGACAGATGGCTATACAGTCTGGTGGGATAGAGAATCTATGCCTGCGCGCGGGTTGGAATTTATCAAAGAGATTGAAAACGCCATCACCGAACATGACCGTATGATTCTGATTGTGGGACCGCACGGCATCGGGTCGGATTATGTGCGCTATGAATGGGAACACGCCAACAAATTGTGTAAGCCGATTACGCCGATTCTGTTGAAACGCGATGATGACATCAAAGCCGATAAAGACCAATATGGGCAAATCCCGACGGCATTACAAAACTTCCACGCCTTGACCGCACTTGATTGGGACAGCCAAGCTAAGGTGTATCCCGACATGCTGGAAGAACTTAAGCGGGTGCTGAAACAAGAGGAGCAGATGGGTAAACCGCACGGCTTCCCGATGTTGCCCAAAGGCTATATTCAGCGCGAGGGCTTCACCGATATTGAAACCAGTTTGCTGACTAAAACCATTGAGAATACGCCTGTTGTGATTGAACCCCATGAGCAGGTGCGGGCGGTACAGGGTACGGGGGGCATCGGCAAAACGACATTAGCCAACGCATTGGGACGCTCGTGTAAGATTCGGCGACACTTTATTGATGGCACATATTTTGTGCGTTTGGGACGGGTCGGCGACATTAGTCTTCCGCTGATGCAAGCGACCTTAGGCATGGCACTCGGCGACAAAGACACCACCGGATACATCGACGAAGAACAGGGACGGGTACGCTTAAGCCTGTTGTTGCGTGATAAGCAGGCGTTGATAGTGTTGGATGATGTGTGGGACATCAAACAGAAGCGTGCCTTTGAAGCCCTCGGTGAAAACTGTCGGATGCTCATCACCACCCGTCAACGTAACATCGTGCCACGGGCGACCACGCACAAGCTGAATAAACTGACCGAAGCCGAAGGGGTTGAACTCATCGGACGCTGGCTTGACCGTACACCAACTGACCCCAACCCACATATCGAACAGGAGAAACGTATCATCACATTGGTGGATGGGTACACATTGGCGATTGCGATTAGTGCTGCCAAGTTAGCGGGGGGATATAGCCATGAGAGCCTCATCAAACGGCTGGAGGCGGGGCGCACCTTTAAAGACCTCAAGCTAGGCAAAGGCGAGGACAAAAACGACAATCTGGAAAAAGCCATCTTCCTCAGTTATGACGACCTGAGCGGGGACAATCAGCGACGCTTCCGGCAGTTGGGGGTACTCGCGCCATCGACAGGTTTTGTCACAGGGTTGGCAGGCGCAATCTGGGACGAGGACGAGTTTGATAGCGAAGACGGCTTGCAGGCATTGCTCAATTCGGCATTGCTTGACCGCGACGAAGACACCGGAGAATGGAAACAGCACAGCCTCCTTCGGGCTTATGCTGCTGCACTACTGAGCGAGGACGATGAACACGAGATATTCACCCGCTATGTAACCCACATCACCGATACCTGCGAGTTTAACTATCTCAAGATGCAGGATTGGGATACAAACTACGAACACCTCTACCCGCATATCGACTATTTGGGGGATACGCTGACCGACCGCTATCCACGAGACCACGACCGCTATCGTGAGTTGATGGGCGAGTTTATGGTAATGATACACAGTTATCTGGTGAATCGTCCACTATTGCGTGAAGGGGCATATCGCGGGTTAGACTGGTTAATGACAGCGATTGAGCTGTATGCCGACAGTGACCAGAAAAATCGTCAGTCACTCATGCTTAATCAATGTGCTTTGATATATGACAATCTGGGGCAGAAGCAAAAGGCACTGGACATGTATCAGCAGGTGTTAGAAATTGACCGTCAGATGGGCAACCGTTCGGGTGAAGCAACCACATTCAACAACATCGGCATGGTATATCGGTCACAGGGGCGCAATGATGAGGCATTGGAGATGTATCAGCAAGCGTTGCCGATTATACGTGAAGTGGGTGACCGTTCGGGTGAAGCGACCACGCTCAACAATATCGGCATGGTGTATTCTGCCCTCGGACAGAAACAACAGGCACTGGAGGAGATGTTTCAGCAAGTATTGCCGATTCGGCGTGAGGTGGGTGACCGTTCGGGTGAAGCGACCACACTCAACAACATCGGCAAGGTGTATGATGACCTCGGACGAAAACAAGAGGCATTAGAGATGTATCAGAAGGCATTGCCGATTTGGCATGAGGTCGGTGACCGTAGAAGTGAAGCGACTACACTCAACAATATCGGCATGATTTATCGGTCACAAGGACAAAATGATGAGGCATTAGAGATGTATCAGCAGGCGTTGCCAATGCACCGTGAAGTTGGTAATCGGTCAATGGAAGCAACTACTAGCTACAACATGGCAATGATTTACTATCAGCGAGGCGACCTTGATACGGCGATTCAATATTTGGAGCGTACCGTTGAGATAGAAAAAGATATTGGCGACCCACATTATGAAGATGACCGTGCTTTCTTAGAACAGGTCAAGCGGGAACGGGATGGGTCGGGGTGATCGGTGTGGAAGCCTAACCCCTCCAAAGCATCCCCACCCCCAAACCCCCTCCCCGCTTCGCAGGCTCGCAAGGAGGGGGCTTATCAGTTCTTTTTATGTTGTGAGGTGTGCATTTGTAACAAGTCCCCCTCACACAGTGGGGGGGATACAGGGGGGGATTCTGTACGAAACCTATCCAATAGGAGCTATTAAGATGACTAACAAACCTGATAAAAAGAAACCCATTCGCACCCGTACCAATGGTAAAGTCTGGGGAGAAACACTAAAGCCCCGCGCCCGTAGTATGCGAAAAGACCCCACGCCTGCCGAAGCTAAGCTGTGGTCACGTTTACGGAAGAAGCAGGTCGCTGGATTGCGCTTTCGTCGTCAGCATCCGATTGGGCAGTTTATCGTCGATTTCTATTGTGCCGAGGCGCGCCTGGTGATTGAGGTTGATGGGTCGGTGCATGATGAGCCGGAGGTCGCGGAACGAGATACCAGTCGTCAACAACATTTGGAATCATTGGGCTTGCGCGTGTTCCGTGTGACCAATGGGCTGGTCATGCGTGAGTTGGATGCAGTCGTTGAACGGATTGGTGAGCTGGTGGAAGCCTAACCCCTCACCCTAAATCCCTCTCCCAATTCGCTTCGCGGGCGAGGGACTTTGATGCGCTGGAGTTGGAGTGGCAATTGTCAAGATATCGCCATGTCTGTTTCATGTGGTCAAACTTGCAGGTGGACAACCAATCTAATCAAGAATCCCCAACGGGTTATCATGGTCAATGCCCTCCGCGAAGGGTTTGTTGCGGATGACGTTGGTCACCTGATAAACCGCACCGAGCCAATTATTGAATATCGCCTTGGCTGTATCGCCCCATGTGTTATCCAAATAGCGTAATATCTCATCTTCGGGGAAGTCGGGTAATGCGTTGCCCTGCTCCATCGCTAATTGGGCTTGCTCAATATATTTGTCGGCGATTTCCCGCGCTTCTACTGGAAAGTAATTTTCAGGATAAGGGGGTTGGTCAGCTTTCCCATCCAAATAGAGCAACACGTCACGCTTATATTCTTTCAGCAAACTGTTGATGTCATATTCGGGATGTCCCTGAAAATATATCATTCGCAGTTGGTCAGGGCTGACAGCCATATGCACCTCACCGTCAAAGCTCTCAATCAACACTGTCAGATTAGCTGCGTCATATTGTTCGGGTGTAATCGCATTCCAGCGTGAATGCGGTACATCAAAGCGGGTGTTAATCTCACGTAGCAGGGGATGGAACGGTTGGGTCACACGGTGTTCAAATACGCCCCACTTTTTGGTCGGGCGCGGTTGACGGTCAAGCTGATAAAAGTATTTCATCAGCGCATGGGTGGACAGACACGAACACATCGTCGAGGTGACATGCTCCTGTGCCCATTCGATAACTTCGGTCAGCGGTTGCCAGAAGCGTTCTTGGTCAAGGCTCGGGTTCGCCACATTTGCGCCCGTGATAATTAATGCGTCGAGTCCCTCTTGTTTGACTTGCTCGAAGGTGGTGTAGTATTGCTCGATGTAAGCTTCGGTTTCTGGGCTACGGTCGAGACCGGGGACAGAAAAGACATGCACATAAAACTGCGCGATTTGGTTACTGTTGCCGACCAAGCGCATAAATTGCCGTTCGGTCACCTGTAAGGCGGCATCCGGCATCATGTTAAGTAAGCCGACATGTAGCTCGCGGATGTCCTGTTTGAGGGCGCGGTCCATCGACAGGATTTCTTGTCCACGTTGTTTGAGCTTCTCAAAGCTAGGTAGGGGGGTATGGGCAACTAAAGGCATAGGTCATCGCTCCAATTTTACAGCACACAGTTAATAATCTGATGGACAACCGAGTATAACATAGTGGCGCGTTTATGTGAGTGTCAGGACAGTATCGTTTTAATCTCTGCCATCTTCTGGTATCAGACGATAGATTGCGCCCCCATCTTGACCAACCCACCCGAAATAAATTGAGCCATCAGGATGCACAGCAAGGTCAATACGGCAGGTGACATCGCCCATTTCGAGTGGTGTATCAGATAGAACGGTGTTGCGTCCATCGCTGAGTTCGACATGATGCAATACACCGTCGTTCCAGCTACAGAAGAACAGGTCATTTTCCCATTGTGGCACAGTCGGATTATCATAAAATGCGATACCAGCAGGCGCAATTGTTGGCGTATATGTCAGTAGGGGTGGCAGATAACGCGTTACATCGGGAATGCGCCCTGTGCCGACACACTCATAATCCTCACGGTAGCCATAATTAAAGCCTGCCACAATCAAGTTGACCTCATCGTCACAGTTATCGCCGTTTTCAGTCGCAAAGGCACGCCCACTGATGGGGTCAAAGGTGTAATCAAAGGGATTGCGGAGTCCATAAGCGAAGATGCTACTGCCTTCAATCGGGTTATCATCAGGAATCACGAGTTCATCACCATCAACAGCAAAACGATGAATCTTGCCGTGTGGTACATCGAGGTCTTGCGGGCGGGTTGCATCCCCATAATCGCCAATGCCGACATACAGATAGCCCTCTGCATCAAAGCTGAGTCCACCACCGTTATGTAACAAATTTCCCGTATCCACTGGCACAGACCACATCTCAAGTGGGTCAACGCCAACGCCATCTTTGACCCGAAAACGAATCACCTTATTTGACGCAAAGTCACGGGTTGTCGCCTCGGCAGTATGGAACACCCACAGATAGCTGTTCTCGGCAAAGTTGGGGTCAAGCGCAATTTGTTGCATCCCGCGTTCTTGCAGGGCATCGGTCGGCAAGGTGATAACAGGTTCAAGTTGTCGCACCCCATCGGCATCAACATAGCGAACATTGCCCGTCGCCTTCTCGTTATAGTAGAGTTCGCCGTCAGCTGTGAAGACCATGCCCACTGGAAAATTGGCATCCATGAACTTCTCGACACGGTAGGTCACCCCATCTGACGAGGTGAAGGTGTCTTGCGCATGGGTGGGAAAAGTAAACAACATCAGGAGCAAAACCCCACCCCCTAGCCCCCTGCCCAAGGCGTTGAGGAGGGGGAACAAGTCCCTCCCTATTGCAATGGGGAGGGATTTAGGGAGGGGTAAAATGTCAAGAATAATTTGCACTGGTCATCATCATCCATCTAATGCTATCCAAAATCACCTCGCAGGATACCAACAATCCGCGCCGGACAACATAGACGATTCCCTGACGCTATAGTATAGGTTTCGGTTTGCGCTTGACTTTGAGTTGAGACACGAGGCGGAGATACTGCTTTGCAATTGATTGACTGAGAATAAATGCCCCCAGCATAGTAGCAATTAGTAATGTCTCATTGATGAGATAGAATCCAACGAATGCTAAATGAGCAGGCGGTACAACAAAGAATAGGACAACGGCAAAAACCAATCTCACAGTCCAGTTGAAGCGCGGTGGCAGTAATAATAACCAGCAAATAATAACTAGAATTGTACCGAATATTAAGCCGATAAATGTGGTGACACACGCATATAAGAATGAAAATCCTATGTTGGATGGAAAATGTGCAAAATCAAGCCGAAGCTCAAAATGTACTGTAATAAATCCGGCAACTAAGCCAAACACAACCCAATGTGCCGTCATAATTAAGAAGAACTTCCGCAGTATCTCAGTCTTGGTCACAGCTCAGCCGTCCTATTATTAGCCAACATTTATCTCTCTGTTGTAGTATACAGGTAATTCCTGTCTATTCTGAAAGGACATAATATGCCCGACGACAACAACCAACCCAATCTCGATTTGATTAATATGGTGCAGAACGCGCGCATGATGAACGACGAGACCGCGCGACCATCTGATTATGCCGCTGTCTACTGGATTGAAGCCAAGCGCAAACACGGGGACTATCCCGCGCCGACCCCCAACACAGGTGAATGGCGCATCAAGCTCACAGTTGAAAACGTCGATGCTGTGTGGGAGAAGGTCAAGCAGGCGACGGTTGAGGGTAAACTCGGTTATAAGTCCAAAGTCTCGACACGACCTGCTGGTGGACAAGCCGACCCTGATGAACGCCTCCTAGCAGTCCGAACCTATTCGGCGGAGGATGCCGAAGATGTGGCACGCATCAAAGCTGAACTAGAGGCGATGGGGTTGACTGACCTCAGCTATGTGCCAGATAAAGGAGCATGAGACAAATGACCGTCTCTGAACAAGAACGTAAAGTCCGCTCTAGCCTGAAATTCACCCGTTTCATCGTAGCCTATATGCCTCTGCCGATGATGCGCTGGGTGATGAAGTTGGGCATGAATCGCTATAAACCACCCACAGGTGTGACACATGAAGTGGTAATGACGGATGGGGTGCGCTGTGAGTGGCTGATACCTGAGGGTAGTCCATCGGATAAGGTTTTGCTCTATATTCATGGGGGCGGATTCATCCTCGGTATGTCGCCTTTGCATAATGATATGGTCGCGTATCTGGCAAAGCAGATGGGTGTTCGTGCGCTGATGGTCGATTATCGCCTTGCACCGGAACATCCCTTTCCTGCTGGCTTAGACGATTGCGTGACGGCGTATCGCTGGTTGTTGAAGCAAGGATATTCTGCTGACAATATTGTCATTTCTGGTGATTCGGCAGGCGGGAACTTCACGATTGCTACCTTGATGAAATTGCGCGATGAGGGCGACCCACTACCAGCCGCCGCTGCACCAATTGCACCCGTGATTGATTTGGTTGACCGCGAAAATCCTGACAATCCAGTTTATGACGATGTGCTTCATCCAAAAGCTAGACAGTTGATGCGTTGGTCATATATTGGGGATAGCGACCCGAAAAACCCGCTACTATCACCTGCTTACAATGACTGGCATGATTTACCGCCACTGCTCGTTCAAGCGGGTGAAGATGAAATTCTGTGTGAGGATGCTGTCCGCATTGGTGAGCTGGCAAGTGAAGCTGGTGTGGATGTGCAGGTCGAGATATATCCCAATATGTGGCATGTCTGGCATATTCAACTGCAACTGAAGCGGTCGAAACAAGCTCTCAGTGACATAGCAACATTTTTGAACGGACATCTGGAATCATAGGTGAAATCAAGACAATGTGATAGGGCATTACTAAGTGATACAATGGCTGAACAGTCTAGTTTGTAGGTGGCATAGAGGATGGTGTTAAAACAAAATTGCTCATGTCTCGCTGTATGATGCACATTACTTGGCAGTTTGAGGAATCATATACTGAATCTAAGCTCATATAATGTGTGGAATAAAAAGAATCACCGTCTACTACCTGTACAATGAGATAGGTAGGGGGCTGACTATACAGCTAGGCGACAACTGATTTAGCGTGTATGATGAAGATACAGTTCACTCAATATCGACTATTGGATATGGAATCTTTGCGTATAGCAGTTATCAGTAACTCAACAACCGATTTAGCATTTACCACATCGCTATCCACAGATGAAAGCAATGTCGTAAATTATATTACACCTCAAAATGCGTTGGATAGTAACGTACTTACACGTTTTGATATTGTCACTATGGATGTTGAAGTGCTGGGTGATGACCTCTTTAGTATTGTAAATACAGTGACACAAACCTCGCCACACACCAAATTAATTGCGGTTTTTCATAAAGTTGATGCGGAACTAGCGCGTACTCTGATGAAGCGCGGGGTAACAGGTTTGATGTTACGTCAGGAGTGGCGCAAGAATTTATCTTCAACTATCCAAACGGTGCGGAGTGGGCGTATAGTAGTGTCCGCAGACATACTCAAATCACTTGTTCCACCTCGCCTATCATCTGCCTAAGTCATGAAGTTACGCCTCTTGCCAGAGACCTTCGGCATTCTTAAGTTAGCCCCACAACAGGCGATTCCCACCTGGGCGACGACTGGCTCACACTTTTTCATCGCACAAACTGAAGACGAATTGTCCATCATGTGTCCCCAACATTTGATACCCACTGACTTGAGCTACTCGGCGGATTGGCGATGTGTCCGCGTGGATGGCGACCTTGAGTTTGATGCAGTTGGAGTTGTGGCACGGGTATCAAAACCACTGGCTGATGCGGGCATGAGCCTATTTCTCGTCTCGACCCATGACCGCGATTATGTCTTTGTGTTACAGACTGACCTTGACCGCGCTATTGACATCTATCAGTCGGCTGGATTTAACACCGAGATGCCCAGCTCCTAATTCTGCATAACATCCCAAATTGATATTGTTCCGTTGGCACGGCTACCCGCTAACCATTTCCCATCAGGACTCCATGCCAGAGTTGAGGCATGTATATCAGGTATTGTCGCTACGGGTGTTGGTGTGATGCCAAGCGGTATATTTTCAATCGCATAAATACCAATTCCTGCTGAGTTATTCATTGCAATAGATTGACTATCTGGATGCCATACGTGTTTTTTGCCCGTCACGTTATCCACGACTGTCACAATATAGCTTGCGTGTTCCGATGATGGATTAATCCCAAGCACATCCAGACGATATTCGGTCTCGCCACTGCCTGCGATACCACGACTGCTAACCAGAGCAACCATCGTGCTGTCAGGACTCCATGAGAGATTATAAAGTGTTGCCGGAAAAGACGGACTCAGTTGATGAATGAGTTCACCCGTTTCAGCATCATAGACCCATGCCGACGTTTCGTTTTGGTTATCTCGCTTAATCAAAGCGACCATCGTCTTATCAGGACTCCAAATGACTGTGGGATTATAGGTTTCATTGGCTATAGTCGCAATATTTTCGTCAACATAAAGTCCGCCGTTCTCGCTTGTTTCGACCGTCCACAGGGTAATTGGCTCATGGTCAAGAACTGTCGCCATGCGCGTAAAGTCATCGCTCCAATTGCTAAAGGGTAAGTAACTATCTGAACCATCATGCGGGATATGCCCATCTGTTTCGTGAATCACTCGTTCAGAATTGTCTACTATGTTCATTTCAGCAACAAAACCTGTCACCTGTGTACCCGGTGCAGTGAAGCCAGTATGTTCTAATGTGGCTCTGACTGCATTACCATCATCAGACCAATGGATATTGTTTATCTCCATCCAGCTATGGGGACGGGCAATTGATTGTATTTCGTCAGGCTGAGATATTTTCATGACTTGTATCGTCTGACTAAATTGGCTTGCACCAGCTAGATACTGACTATCCGGCGACCAGTCGAGCATGGCAGGTGCTTGACCATGTTCAGTGCAGGCAAACGACACCTCTGTTTCGCTAATGTCCCGTATCACGATGTGATTGTCGAATGACAGGTAAACCCATTGATTGGTATGTGGATGTTTTTCCATTCTCCAGACATCGCCGAGATTGACTGCTTCACCTGTTGGTGTCCAATCATTTAAATCCCAAGCACCGATTACAGCGGATGGGCGACCAGACACATAACGTGACATGGCAAATAATTGTTGACCGTCGTCATCCCACCAGATATAAAAATAAGCACTAAACTCGCTGGAAAATGTCTCCACATCACTCAACAATTCACCTGTCTCGACATCCCATGCGTGGAGCATTGCAGGCATGGACGTGACACCCACCAACACCAACCCATCAGGACTCCATTGAATATCGCTCCAATACAAATACGGGTCGGGGCTGATGTAGGTTGTTACCTCCTCACCTGTTATCACATCCCATACACGCACTTGTTCGCCGATGTCATCACCGAGGTCAACTGCTCCCGCCAATTGTGTGCCGTCGGGATGCCAAGTCACGTCATGTCTTAAATCAGGAATAGTCAAGAGTTGCTCACCTGACTGCACATCAAAGACTTTTGCACCTGCTAGCGTGACAGCAGCTAAAGACGCACCATTCGGTGACCATGCAAAATCCCACGAACGATAGGTATTATCAACTGTCCAAGTCTGCTGCAGGCTCAATGTATATGGCGCGATAGTCACAGACCATACCTGAAGAATCCCATCGGCATCCAATGTTGCAAGCATGTCACCTGTTGCTGACCAATCCAAATGGACAATCCGGTCAGATTTATCAAAATGAGCGAGGTCTTCTAACGTGTCATCATAGAGCCAGAGACCTGTCCGCGCGCCAACTGCCACTATATCGCCGTCAGGATGCCAAGCGAGGGCATTTGCTGTACCCCGACCAAAGGACATTACTTCCTGCAGTGTTGTTGAAAACTCGTTTAAGGATTATGCCTGTATTTGTATCGTTGCCAGTAATAAGAGACTCAGCAGAAAAAGTCGTTTCATGAGTGGTGTCCTGATAGCTAAACTTTCTTTCATTATAGGTAGGATGACTCGAAAGTTTGGTAAGCGTGGGGTATGCGACAGACGACCGTATAGTAAACACCGGATATTGATTGAACATCTGCTGAGATGTTCAGTCAATTAGTGGAGTTTGCAGTACAATAAACCCATGTCATTGTCATCGGATGGGGATTCACCATGAAGCTACAATCAACGCTCATCAATCGCTACCAAATCGAGCATGAACTTGGTCAGGGTGGGATGGGAACTGTTTATCTTGCTAAAGATTTGCTGTCGGATAATACTGTTGCTGTTAAGCATCTCAAGTCTGAGGTGGCGACTCCCGAACTGATTGAACGTTTCCGGCGGGAAGGGGAAGCCCTGCGTGACTTGAATCATCCCAATATTGTCAAATTGTTGGATACAGTCGAAGCCGATAGCGAATATTATCTGGTGTTAGAATATGTCTCCGGCGGTGATTTAGCGGATTTGATTCGGCATGGTGTCCCTGACTATCAACGGATTTTGCGCTATGCCCTCGACCTTGCTGATGCCCTCACCCGTGCCCATAAGCTAGACATTATTCACCGTGATTTGAAACCTGCTAATATTCTGATTGCTGATGATGGAACATTGCGCCTGACTGACTTCGGCATTGCTCAATTGGGGAGCAAAGAGCGCGTTACCGATACCGATGCAGTTGTGGGAACAATAGACTATCTCCCACCAGAAGCCTTTGACGGTGAAGGGATTGACACACGCTCGGACATCTGGGCATTTGGTGTCATCCTATTTGAATTGATTGCAGGGGAGCATCCTTTTTCCGGTGCATCTCTGACCGATACCTTACACAACATCCTTGTACGCCTGATTCCAGATTTAGAGGCACTCAAACCCGATGTGCCCATTGCACTCATTGACCTCGTCTATCGCATGTTGGAGCGTGACCCGAATAATCGTATTCCATCGGTGCGACATATCGGCGCAGAACTGGAAGATATTCTGCATGGACGCTCGGTACAACAACCGATTACCAAACGCTTCGAGTCCGATTCACAAAAGTGGTCTATTGAGATGCGTCACAATTTGCCTGCACAGACGACTGCATTTATCGGGCGGGAAGCTGATGTACAAGCTCTTGTTGATTTACTGTCGTTAGCTGACAATCGCTTGATCACGATTTTAGGACCTGGTGGCATGGGGAAAACACGTTTGTCTCTGGCAGTCGGCGAGGCGATGTTGACACAGTATCCTGATGGGGTTTTCTTTGTCGAGCTTGCCCCATTGTCCGATGCAAACAACATCGTGACTGCAATTGCGGAAGCTATGGACTTTCAATTGCAATTAGATGAACAGACTCCCCAACAACAAATTCAAGATTTCCTCGCATCACGCACACTGCTGTTGGTCATGGATAACTATGAACATCTTATTGACGGCGCATCATTAACAACCCAATTGCTTAAGGATGCGCCAAATCTAAATATTCTGGTGACATCGCGCCAACGTTTGAATCAAATGGGTGAGACTATTTTTGACCTCATTGGTTTAGATTTCCCTGAATGGGAGACACCCGCCGATGCCCAAGAATTTGGTGCGGTGCAATTGTTTCTGCAAAGTGCCAAAAGGGGACGACCCGATTTTGAGTTGACTGCTGATAACTTAGATGCCGTTACTCAAATCTGTAAATTGGTGCGGGGGATGCCGTTGGGTATTGTGTTGGCGGCGAGTTGGCTGGGGGTGTTATCGCCTGACGAGATTGCCACTGAACTGATGACGGGCTTTGATGTGTTGGAGACGACTGCCACTGATTTACCGGAACGTCAACGCAGTATACGTGCTGTATTTGATTACTCATGGGACCACCTGACCAAAGATGAGCAAGCCGTATTTATGAAGCTGTCTCTGTTTCGTGGTGGCTTCACGCGGGAATCCGCAGAGCGTGTCGCGGGGGCGACTTTGCGCGTGTTGATGGCTTTAATGAATAAGTCATTGATACGACGCGATAATACCAACGGACGGTACGAGATTCATGAGTTGTTACGTCAATATGCCTATCAACAACTTGATAGTCATCAATTGATAGCAGAAACTCAGCAGGCATTAGTTGCCTGTTTCTTAGCACTTAGTCGGGATGCGGAAAAAGAACTCCGCTATGCCAATCAAGAATATTGGTTCAAGCTGATAGAAGATGAACTTGATAATATCCGTGAAGTGCTGAGTTGGTCACTGACGCATGATGTTTCTATTGGGGTCGAGATTGCTATCAATATCCGCGATTTTTGGTTCTATCAGGGATACCATGTCGAAGCTCACTCATGGTTTAACCGCTTCCATGTCCAACAAGACAACTTAAATCCTGTATTGCGGTCACGATTGCTGGGTGGTATGAGTGTTATCGCATGGGCATTGCAACAAATTGATGAAGCCGAACGATTGGCGCGGGAAGCCGTTGCTATTATGGAAGCTAGGTCAGAGACAAAACATAAAGCGTGGGCATATGCTATGTTGGCAACAGCGACAAGTACACAAGAAGGTAAATATGAGGAGGCACTGTCAGTATGTCAGATAGCCGAAGACTTGTTTGCATCAATTAATGATCGGGCTGGACTAGCACAAATCTATAATATCGAAGGCAATGCCCATGAATTTGCCGAACGCTATGACCTTGCTATTGAATTATTTAATAAGAGCCGTGCAATCGGTGAAGAAACTGGCGAACGACGGCGGGTTGCAATCAATTTAGGGAATGTTGCCCGTCTAAATGTTGAGTTTGGTGATTATGTCGAGGGGCTGGCAATGCTCAGTAAGGCGATGAAGCTCGATTACGAAATTGGGTTTCAGTATATGTTACTCTTCGATTTACATGATTTTGGTGCGCTACTGACAAAACTCAAGCGGTATGAAGATGCAGTCGTCATGATGGGTGTTGGGAATAAACTACGTGAGAAGCTCAATACCAAGATACAGCCAGCCGATCAAGTGGGTGTAGACCGCACATTAAGCGAGATTCATAATCATCTTGATGAAACGCAATTTAGAGTAGCATGGCAAAGAGGGCAAGAGATGACATTCCACGAGGCAATGGATTATGCGCTACGTCTTGAAGTTACTTAAAACACAACAAACCTGAACGAGGTTTGATGTTTTGGTTCAGACTTTGCGATACAATAAACCCATGTCAGAATCACTGGATGGATACATATTATGATACAAATCGCTGAATTTCTCCCGCCACAACATTCAACACTCTGGGAGATGGTCAAGCAGTGCGGGGTGGAGCAAGTCGTCGGCGCGATGGACTTTGATGAGACCCGTTCTGGTGACCCGCCGTGGGGCTATACCTCGCTGTTGCGCGTCAAGAATGCCTATGAAGATAGGGGCTTTAAGCTGGCAGTTATCGAGAGTCGCCCACCCCTGAACAAAGCCAAACTGGGCTTAGCGGGACGCGATGAAGAAATCGAAACCGCTTGCGAACTGATACGCAATATGGGCAAGCTAGGGATTCCGGTTTGGTGTTATGAATGGATGCCTATCTTCAATTGGATGCGAACCTCGACCACAATTGAGACACGCGGTGGCGCACTCGTCACGGGATACGACCACAGCCAAATGCTAGATGCACCGCTGACAGACTATGGCGAAGTTAGCGAAGAACAGCTCTGGGAAAACCTCGAATACTTCCTACATAAAGTGATACCTGTCGCCGAAGAAGCCAATGTTAAATTAGCGATGCACCCCGATGACCCGCCCCTCTCACCGATACGTGGTTTGGGACGCATCATGCGCAGTGTCGAAAACTTTCAGCGATTGATTGACCTTGTGCCGAGTCCAATGAATGGGATTACCTTGTGTCAGGGCAACTTCACCTTGATGACCGATGACCTGCCGTCTGTGATTCGTCAATTCGGGGATAAGATTTTCTTTGTGCATATGCGCGATGTCGAAGGCACAGCAAGTAAATTTCAAGAGACGTTCCACGATGCCGGCAAAACGGATATGGTCGCCTGTATGCAAGCCTATCGAGATATTGGGTTTGATGGGGTGTTGCGCCCTGACCATGTGCCGACGATGGCAGGTGACGACAACGACAATGCAGGCTACTCGTCGATTGGTCGCCTGTTTGCGATTGGCTATCTCAAGGGGATTCGTGAAGCTGTCTATGGGGAGAAGGCTGGATGAAGCTGTCTTGTTGTGTGTGGGCGTTAACCCTGCCCGAAGATGAAACCATGAATCATATGAAAGACCTCGGCTTTGCGTGGGTCGATGTTCAACCTCAGATGTTGAGAACCGATGCAGGACTCACCCATCTGAATAATTTAGGTTTGCAGGTGTCGTGTGTGGGTGCGTCATTTGGGATGCCGGACGGTGCAAGTTTGAGCCACTCGGACGACAATCAACGGCAGCGAGCCATTGACCATGTAATCAATGGGGTTGACCATGCCAACACATTAGGCGCAGACACAGTCTATGTTATTCCAGATATGGACAGTGAAATATCAGCAATTAAACGCTATGCAGAGTCATTGCGACAGATAGCTGACCATGCTCAGACGAAACATATCAAAGTGGGAATCGAGCATTTCCCCGGACGCGCCTTGCCAACGGCTCTGGGTACACTTGTTTTTCTGGAAACGGTCGGACATGATAATCTCTATCTGCTACTCGATAGTGGACATCTGCAAATGTCACATGAAGATGCACCGACGATTATCCGTGATGCAGGTGACCGCCTCGCGTATGTGCACCTCGACGATAATGATGGGGTGGGTGATTTACATTGGGCGTTGTGTGATGGTGTGATGACCCGTGACTCGTTGGGCGCATTGTTGGATACGCTGGATGCAGTGGGTTACGATGGTGGGGTCAGCCTCGAACTCAGTCCCAAGTTGCCCGACCCGTTAAACGCACTGCGCGATAGCCTCAAAATTGTTCAAGACTTGCTACATTCCAGCCCAAAATAACAATCAGGGTTACAATAGATGATGAGATAATTCACGCTATCATTAATTCGGCTGAGACAGGTCTCAGCCCTACGATTCTTGATTATTCGTAGGGACGGCATCCATGCCGTCTGCATTAGCCTACATGTTATGGAAGGATATGATTATGCGACACATCATCAGAAGCATCAGTTTAATTCTGGTCTTGGCAAGTTTTGGACTCATCGGGGTGACGGCACAAGCTCCTGATTGGGAAGCATGGATGTACAACAGCGAGAACGGGCGCATGATACGCATCGGCAGTGACCGCAGTATCTATGATGACTTTACCCTACCCGGTTTGCAAGGTAATTTTTATTCCTATCAGGTGGTGGTATCACCGGACGGACGCATCATCCTCTATACACTCACCAACCAGAACAATGGGACTATCTCGGTTTATGCCTACGATACTGTTGTCAACGCCATTGCTGCATCGTATATCATCCCGTCACAACAGGGACAGTTGGTGTATACCAATATTGACCTATCAGAAAATGAAAAAATCTTTAGCCCTGATAGCACATCGGTTGCGATTGGTTATTCGATTGATGGTGAGTGGTCGATTGTCGTGATGGATTTGTTTGGTACACCGGGCAACATCAGCCAACAACTCAATGAATCTGACCCGATTGCCAGTTCCGTCACCGAGATTGCGCTGGATGTGCCTGTGATTATGAATTATGACGGCTTCGTGATTGACTTTGTGATTATCCCCGCCGCGACTGAGGGCTTCCCTGCATATCCGCATTATACCTATGATAGCCGTACCAACAGCGTCTCATCCAATATCTATTATTCGATACCCTATGGCGACTTCAACCCGCGTAACGGCAGTTATGTCTTCCCAATTGCTGACTTCCGCTTTTCTCCGGCTGACCCACGTTATCAGGAACGGAGCGAACATATCAACAGCTTGTATGTGCATCAAGCCGGAACAGACACCATTTATCCAATTTACTATTCGCCGGACACATCGGTGAGTTCGTCATTCTTTATTCAAAATGGCGAGAGAATCTTATTCCGTCAATATAGTGCCAGCACCTTTACCAGTGATTGGGTGATGATGAACGACCTCGGTGCAGGGCAATTTGAGTTATTTGCCATATCCGGTTGGACGGACTTCTTCGCGTCGGGTATCGAAAGTACGGGTGATGGCATGCTGATGAGCATGAATACAGGTAATGCTGTGGATACCTTTGATGTGTTAGCCAGTTATCCCAATCGGTCAGTGCTGATGAGCTTTAACACGCGTACCGATAATACACTAGCAGGGGGTGGCACGATTATTTGGATTGGCGAGGAAAACCAAAATTATGAGCTGGTGTGGGCGACGGATAATCAAGAAGCCTCGCGCGCGTTGCCTCCGGTATTTTCGTCACAATTCAATCCGGTTGATTTTCAGACATACGGCACATTATCACCGCTGGCACAGAGTCTCATAGATAGCTACTCAGCGACGGCGAGTGGTGCGCCCATTTCCGGCAATTTAACTGTCGGCGGGCAGGCGCAAATCTTCACAACCGACGGTGACCGCGCCAACATGCGAGGATTTGCTGGACTTGGTGGGCAAATCGTCGAGCGTCTTGCGAATGGCGTGATTGTGAATGTCATCGGTGGACCTCAAAGCAACGATGGCTTTGTGTGGTGGCAAGTACAGTTTGGCACAACAACAGGCTGGGTAGTGGAATCAGCCGATGGTGTGCGTGTGTTACAACCTTACGGTGTGGTTACACCAACGCTTGTTCCCACTCCGGTTGCTCAACCTCCATCAAATGCCAACCCGACCTTAGTTGTGGGTGGATCTGCGATTGTCACATCTGATGGCAATAACCTCAATGCGCGTCAGCAAGCGACAACTACCGCGAGTGTTGTGGCGGTGTATCAGACCAACGAAACCATAAATATCATCGGTGGTCCGTTTGAAAATGAGGGTTTTGTCTGGTGGCAAATTAACACACAGTTTGGTCCGGCGTGGGTCGCGCAGGGCAATGCGACCGAACAGTGGATAATCGGAGCAAATGGCTAAGGTGTGCGACGGTGTTGATTGTATGTTGGCAAGTCACCTACCCTTGATGGTCACCGATGAACAGATTGCGGGTATACATATCATGCGGTGGATTGAACATAAAGGGCGGGTGGCGGTCTTTTGCGTCGAGTGTGCCAATATAAGTCTGGGTGGTTTGTAAGCTGGTGTGACCGAGATTCTGCCGGATGCGCTCCAAATCCATGCCGAACTCATAGGCGTTGCGGGCATATGTCCGGCGTAGGTCGTGGGGTTTGACTTCGCGCAATTCACCATCAATCATAACCGGATACTTGTTCATAATATCGTTGACTGTCCATGCACCGATACCTGTCTTGCGCACTGTCTTGCCACCGCGTCGTATGCCACGAAAGACAAAGCCATGTGTAATTTCTGCTTGTTGTAGCCATGCCTCCACATATTGCAAACACCAACTGAGCGGACCATAGGGGATCAGGCGTTGCTTGTTGCCCTTCCCATGGCTCACACGCAACGATAATTCATCACCGAGTGACTGACGCAAATCGTCAACACGCAAGTTGGCAACCTCTGCCGCACGAATGCCCGTGCAGACCATCAACACCATCATGGCAGTATCACGCAGACCACGCAAAGACGAAATCCCCGGTGTCCGCACTAACGTTTCCACTTGATAGGGCTTGAGGCGCAGGTGTTCACTATCAGCAATGTCCTGCTTCTCGACAATGTTGACCTGTGCTGTTGCCGGATGCACATCATTTGCCAGCCGGATAAACAATTCATCGACCATCGCTTTACGGTCAGCGGGTGAGGCTTGCGGGTCGGTCATGCCAAACAACATATCACGGACTTCGTTACTGCGGGTAAGGTCATCATACCGTCCGCGTATGGTTGCCAGATGTGCCAACACGGTTTTGGGGGCAAGCGGTGCAGAAATTTCGCGTCCTTGTTTGTCAATGCGGGTGCGGTCTTTTAGCAAATAATCCCGATAAGACGCAAGGTCAGGTTGAAACCAGCGACGGTTGGTCTCTGCCAGCCAATCAATGAAGAAACCCAAGCGTGACTTCTGGTCTTTGTTGGGGTCGGGTGGCATTAGAATGTCATGATTGGCGCGCCACAGGGTCGGTTTGCGTTCAGTAGACATGGTTTTGTGTGTCTCGTGAGCTTGTTTCTATTGGGTTAATTGTAACATATATACTGGATTCAGATTATGTTCAGTCATCAATTTATTTTGTGACCGAATACATCGAACAATATATGTTTACAAGCCATCAGCTTGTTTGCTTGCCAGCAATGTAAAAGACTGATTTGCTGAGGTACTGATTTGCTTAAAACCAGTGTTTATGTGGTGTTATTCCATCGTTATGATAAAGTGACCTTCGATAAGTATTTAAGGTTTATGTTGCCAGACCGATGAAATTCGTAGGACGAAGACCTGTCTCAGCCGAAAATAAGATTTCAATAATCTATCGAAACTGACAACCTGTCAGACAAAATTGAAATTCTATCATGAAAACACACCTAGCTTTTGTTCTCTCCATCTCCTTCTGTCTTGGCAACGCTGTGTGACACGTTTGTTCATCACAAGTATCATATAAATATTTGCTGTTAACATTTTCAGACATTACTCATCAAACCTTACGTTTCCGAAATCTTATTTTTCCGTACAATTAAGGTAGTATTTTGGTTAAGGTGAGATGATAAATAATGACAACAATTCATACGGAATGGACAGACGACGACCACACAATCATTCTATTTACTTTTGAAACAGACTGGACTTGGCAAGACTTTTCAGCAGCAGGTAATTTATCTATGGAGATGATGAGTACAGTTGACCACCCTGTCATACAGATATTTGATATGCGTAATGCACATAATATTCCACGCAACACCTTTTCTAATGGTCGTCAAGCTCTAGGCAAGAAGCCTCATCCCAATATGACAAAAGTGATTGTTGTCGGCATGAATGGATACTTCAATGCAATTTTCCGTGCTTTTGAAAAAATGCTACCGCCATCATGGATTGATAAATGGAGTTTGACCTTTGTTGCATCGCTGGAAGAAGCCGTAGAAATGGCACACCGCGACCTCACAAACCTACCTGAAAGTCAATAAGTGCAATAGTAGACGCAACTGAAGGATTACATCAAATGTCAAATATCGACGTTAGATGGCATACTGATAAAGGCTGTATCTTGCTACTTACTTTTGAGCAAGGCTGGACATGGGAAACGTTTGTCCATGCCGGGTATCAATGTAATGATATGATGGACACAGTCTCACATCCAGTGATACAAGTATTTGATATGAGCCAAACCGACAATATTCCGGGGAATATGTTCAAACACCGGCGCCCCATCTTTTCGTCAGACATTCATCCTAACCTACAACAAGTTATCATCGGTGGAGCAAACAAATACATGCAGGCAGTGTATCGTGCATTGACCAATGTATTACCCGCTGCACTTGTCAATGGTTGGCATATCACATTTGCTGATACCCTAGAGGAAGCCCTAGCTTTAGTGGACAGCGCAAGAGTTAAATGATTTTCAGGATTTATTCGGTTGGTTGTGTGTCCTGTGATGTGGTACGCGCACCGGGGATAAACCGCCAAAAGAAACGTTGAACTCGCAACATAAATAAGAAGCCTTGTACCTCACTGTGATTATCATATTTGTGTCCACCACCAACGCGCAAGTAGCGTGTTACATCAGCAATTGCACCATCATAATCATGTCGGGCAGCCCGCACTCGCCCACGCGCTTCATAAGCCTGTGTGACGGTTGGGTTGAGGGCAAGGGTACGGGATAAGTCTTCCTCAGCATCGGCAAAGCGTTTTTTTTCTTCATAAGCGAGGGCGCGATTATAATAGGCTTCATAGTAAGTCGGGTCGATGTGTAATGCCATCGTATAATCGGTGATGGCGTTTTCGTTATCACCTTGAAACCGCCGGACATTCCCGCGTTCGTTGTATGCCGTTGCCATATAGGGCTGATGACGTAAGGCTTCATTGATGCTGTTTTCGGCTTCTTTCCATCGCCCCAGATACCCTAATGCCTCCCCCCGACACACATATACCTCGGCAATATCTCCCAAGCTTAACCGAATCGCATTATCAAACATCGCAACAGCACCGTCATAATCGCCAGCGTCCATCAAAGCCAAGCCTTGCTCGAAATAATTATCGACACGCTCAAACACAGTGGATGTCCTTCACTCTTACCCTAGCTGAAAATTCAATATTTATTGTAACGCGACTTGAAACTTTCGACGATAGGATAGTGCATCAAATTATTCCACATATGCGTTTAGCAACATCACTATGCTTGTTAATTGCCATCTCTGTCAAAGACCAAGCGCAATCCTTTAATTTTTACTTCCACACGGTTGGCATAAATGCGGAAGATACGGCGGTCAATGCGACGGGTATTTTGATGCAGAAACATGTCCTCAAAAAACGCATTCAGTTGGCGCAGGTCATCATGGAGGGTCACCAGATGGCGGGCTTCGTTCTTATCTGTGGAATGCCAGAAGACCACCACCGGAGCATCCAATATGTCAGAGAGGCGCGGACGGTCGGGATAGGTTTCAGTACCCCAATTACGCTCATGCAATTCGACCAATCCCATAAACACATTCGGGTTTTCCTCTGAACGTTTGCGTTTGAACATGACATACTCCATCTACCTGAATATCTACACCATTATACTCTAAAGGCAGGCGACCCGTTGCGCCACAATTGCAAAACCTGTGTAAATTCCATCGGGTGCTGTCATACTCTCGCAATACATCCTGATTATGCTGAGCACACTGTCACACAATGGAGGGAGAAACCCTGATGACAAAGCTGAGCAAATGGCTATGTTTGCCTTGCATTGCAATTGCAACACTCGCCGGATATATCTTTACAACGCAGACCACCGCACAAGATAACCAGATGGCAGACTTACCGATAATCGCAGATGCCCCTGAACTACATGAAGGCATCTGGTTAAACACAGATGTTCCGCTGAAGTTGGAAGCGTTGCGCGGACAAGTCGTGTTGTTGGAAATGTGGACGTTTGGCTGTATCAATTGTATCCGCACAATTCCTTATGTCAGCGAATGGGATGAGACCTATCAAGAGCAGGGGCTAGTTGTTATCGGCAATCATTACCCAGAGTTCACCTATGAACATGACCTTGCCAACTTACGAGACGGCATGAATCGCCTCGGTGTGAATTATCCCGTGTTGCAAGACAATGACCGCGACACATGGGCGCGCTATAACAACCGCTATTGGCCCACCATCTATTTGATAGACAAGCGAGGACACATCCGCTATCGTCACATTGGCGAAGGGCGTTATGACCAGACCGAACAAGCTATTCGGGATTTGCTGGCAGAGCCTTATACTGCACCAGAAATTAGCAATACAACAACCGACGAACCAGAACAACTCATCCATAGCTTAACCCCAACAGAACCGTTGAATGTCCGTACAGGTGCTGGCATCAACTTTGAGAAAATCGGTATCATCTTGCCCAACGAAGCCTACTATATCCTTGATGAACAAAACGGCTGGTACCAGATTTTGTTTGATGGGGCAACGGCGTATGTATCGGGTGAATATGTCACTGTATCTGAGGTATTCGTCGGCGATACGATTCAACTCTTGGAAGAAGAAACCTAGACTTTTCAGACACATAATCTGCCCTCTGTTTACAAATATATTCTAATCGCATAACATCAGGCATACCGTTCTATAGAGCGTATTCACCTGATGTTATGTTTTATCTCAAACGATACTCGAAATGTCGTTTGTTATTTTTATACGAAATGTTTCGTTATAGGATGAGTTAAAGGGGCTAACCCAATATCCTAATGTCGGTCACTTACAATGCGACGAATACGCATCAATAGGTGCAATGACTTGAAACATCCGATAGAACCTGTCAAGATTATGGACACCAATTAATCAACTAAGGAAAATCAATCATGTCCGACTATCCAATTTTTGACGGTCACAACGATACCCTGCTCCAAATTTATCAAAACGACGACTTCCTACATACCGATTTTTTTACCGAACGCGAGACAGGACACATTGACCTCCCGCGTGCCAAACAAGGTGGTCTGGCGGGTGGGTTCTTCGCTGTGTTTATCCCGAACAAAAAGAAGAAGATTGCCCCCGGAACAAAACCCGACCCACAACTCCCAAAACCACTTGACTTAGCCTATGCCCAACAAGCAACGATGGCAATGGCATCGACCCTGTTTAGAATCGAAGCAGACTCTGACGGACAGGTCAAAGTGGTGCGCACTGCGGACGAACTGCAAGCCTGCATTGATGACGGGACATTTGCGACCATACTTCACTTTGAAGGGGCGGAAGCCATCGACGAAGACCTCCATGCCCTCGATGTGTTTTATCAAGCTGGATTGCGCTCACTGGGTATTGTATGGAGTCGCCCAACAGCCTTTGGGTATGGTGTGCCGTTCCGCTTCCCATCAACACCAGACATTGGTGACGGGCTGACTGATGCAGGGATTCGCCTTGTCAAGCGATGCAACGAATTGGGTATCATGCTTGACCTATCCCATTTGAACGAAAAGGGATTCTGGGATGTTGCTAAACATAGTGATGCCCCTCTCGTCGCAACTCATTCCAATGTGCATGCCCTCTGCCCAACCCCGCGTAATCTAACTGATAAACAACTGGATGCGATTAAGGAATCGGACGGCATGGTCGGCTTAAACTTTGCAACCGGATTCTTGCGTGAGGATGGCAAGTGGGACAGTGATACACCATTGGACGTGATGGTCAAGCATATTGATTATCTAGTCGAACGAGTTGGCGAGACACGAGTTGGCTTTGGCTCGGATTATGATGGGGCGCGCGTTCCTGAAGATGTCGGTAGTGCTGCTAAATTACCCAACCTAATTCAAGCATTACAAGATGCCGGATACGGAGATGAATTATTACAAAAAATTACACATCAGAATTGGGTACGTGTGCTACGTAAAACGTGGAAATCGTAAGGGTTTGATTTGGTATTTTTCGTAGTCATAGTCGATTACTTTCTGAATATTAGCGAGCGACACAGCTATTATCTCTGCGAAATCTGCACAAATATCGTAAGGACAGGATTCTTCCTGTCCGCCACAACCTATTACAATCATAAGTCATACTTGCCCATGGTTTTGATAAAAATAAAATTAACAAAAACAAACCTTAACGTTTAGATTAGCGTGATAACTCTATACTATCTTTAGATACATTACGAAAATTAATGCAATATAATAGGTAATTTATATGGTTATAATTCCAACTCGCAATAGTGATGTGCTACAAAATTTAAATGATGTGTGTGATAGTCTGTTTGTATCAACAGATATGACGCAGGTGATAAATTACCTCACAATACAGGTAGACAATATTTTCGATGTAGACCACTTCAGCCTCATCTACCGCAACCGTGATGACCTGTGGCATGTTGAGCCTATCGTCGGTGATATGCAACGTATCCAGTCATTTGATGACATCATGGAGAGCTACATCCATCAAGTATTGAGCACAGGGTCTCCACAATATTTTGGTGGTAACGCCGATGGGACACAGGTCAGTTATTCTCATTATGAACTGGCTATTCCACTCAAACAAGGTGACCGTATATTTGGCTGTGCTATCTTTGGTCATGACAAGAAGTTTTCTAAAGATACGATTCAACTATTTCGAGTCTTTACCCGACGGCTTGCCCATGTAATCGTACATGTGGACCACACTCAATTCCTCAATCATCACAATCAAATGCTCAAAAACCAGATACAAGAAATGCGAGCACAGATACAAGAGTTAGACGCTTATAACCATACCGTCGCCCATGACCTGAAATCCCCCCTCAGTGTGATTATGCTCAAGACCAATCTTATCGAAGCCATCGACCAACTGTCCCAAAAATCGAAAGACCAGCTCAAAGACATTCGCGGGCGGGTTGACTATATGGCGGGTATGATTGACCAACTGCTTACTCTCACCCGCGTCCGTGATGAGACCGATACCTTTGTGATGGTCAATACAGATAAGATGTTAAATAACGTACTAGAACGTTTCCCAGAGATTGAATCAGGCAGAGTCTCATTAGAGGTTCAGCCAGACTTACCACTGGTATTGGGGCATCCGATGTGGATAGAGGAGCTGTTTGCTAACCTCATCAGCAATGCTATCAAATACATGGGCGAGAATCATCCCAATCCGACCATTCGTATCCATGCTGAAAAACAACGCCTCGGCACAAAATTCATGATTACTGATAATGGCATAGGGATTCCTGCTAATCAATTATCAGGCTTGTTCAACAAGTTCCAGCGGGGTGAACATTCTCATATCGAAGGGTTTGGTCTGGGCTTGGCAATCGTCCATCGGATTGTGACCCGTCTTGGTGGAACAATCGGGGTTGAGAGTGAAGAAGACAACGGGACAACTTTTTGGTTTACACTGTTCAGTCGGTAACTCTATAATATACATTATGTGAATTTAGATTCATGATATACCGTTGCAAGGTTTTAAGACTGTCAAGTTGAGTGATGAGTCAAATCTTCATTAATTGCAAGTATGTCTGTATTTCAACTTCTGGCATATGAAAAGGTATCTATTGATGAGTGCGAAATTACCCTTCCCCGATAAGGTCATCCAGAGAATAGTTGAAAATCGTGTCCATGCCTTTAGTCATCGGTTGGTGATGGATGCGGTGGATGTCTCAGGGGCATTAAATCGACATTTACTCCTGTATGGGATAGAAGGGGTATTTCAGCTTGATACAGACTCAGCCAGTTGGCGTTTACCTCCATCACGGGCTGGATGGGTGCCAGCTGGTCAAACCATCAGGACAAGAATTATCAAGCCGGTTCGTTGTATCTCCATCTTTTTTCAAGATGATTTTCTCGATACTGATGTGAATGAATGTATTGTATTTAATGCTTCTTTTCTAATCCAAGAAATGTTCAAATACACCTTACGTTGGAATGAATCTGGGTCCACTAATGATGCCATATCTGACCGCTTCTTCCTGACTTTATTTGATTTATGCCAAGAGCAAATGCAATCCAATTCTCTGTTTACACTCCCAAAAGCAAAATCCGACGATTTAAAATATGTTCTGGATTACACCCTAGAACACCTTGCCGATGACCTTCGGTTAGATGACCTTGCCACGCTGGTATCTATGAGTAAACGGACGCTAACACGTCGCATCAATGCGGAAATACATATGACATGGGGGCAATATCTGCATCAAGCGCGAATGATGTATGCGATGGATTATTTGGCTAGAGGGAAGACGGTCACAGAGACATCGTTTGAAGTCGGTTTTTCCAATGTCAGCGCATTCACAACTGCATTTCACCGATATGCTGGAATGCCTCCTACGCAATTTCAGTCTCAATTTAGTTAATTGTCTTTTTCACAATATACCTTGTCTTTTTCACAAAAGCAGAGGTCATACCCACGGTTTTATACTTGCCTATAGTGATAAACAAATCATCAAGGACGGTATAAAACATGACATTAGTCACAGACGTTAAATCGTGGCACGTTGCAAATTGGGGTACGCTCGGTTGGCTCGAAACAGGTCTTAAAGCCATCAGTATTTTTGTTGGTTTCGTTGCGTTCAGCCAAACGACCTCATCCGCTTCCATTCAAATTGTTGACATCCCACATGGACTTTCAATCGCTATTCTTGGTTTGATGACACTCCTTGTGTCAACCATTATCCTTTTGCGCTTTTCCCAGCGAGAAATCATTTCGGTTATGTTTGCCGTTCTGAACACACTCGGACATGCAGGTATGTTGTACTTCGTCATTTATATGCCAGCAAACAGCTTGCTACCGTTTGTCTTTGGTATTGGCTATGTGCTAGGGGAACTGGTCAAGCAACGATTCCTCACCACCACAGGCTACACTGAAATGGGTCAGGAAACCTCACAAATGTTGAAATTGTCGCGTGGCTTAATGGTCGTCTATGCTAGCTTGAGTATATTGGCACTTTTATAACCCACGCACCTATCACAAACGCATGCTGGGCAATCGCCCGCTACTAGTCAATTCGGTATCTAATTTAACTAAATTCCAAATCTAAGGAGAGAATCATGAAACGAGTTATGAGCAGTCTTATGGTAGTCATTGCATTGATGATGGTCAGTATTGGTAATGTTGCCGCCCAAGATGATGTATCAGTATATGTGTTGGTACACGGCGCATTCCAAGACGAGACAGGATGGGATGATGTGGTCACAGCATTGGAAGATGCAGGTCAAGTTGTCGTGACGGTACAGTCACCGGGGCGTGGGGATGACCAAACATCCGCTGCCGAACAAAGCCTGATGGCATACCGCGATAATGTTATAGCGGTTATCTCAGAACAGACCGAGCCAGTTATTCTTGTCGGGCATAGTTTTGGTGGGTTTGTCATTTCGGAAGTTGCTGAAGCTATCCCTGAACAAATCGAAACACTTGTCTATCTTGCGGCATATTTACCCCAGAATGGCGATAGTCTACTATCACTATCTGAGTATGAACATAATAGTGTGTTGGGTGAACCTGGCAACCTCATCGTATCAGAAGATTCGACCGTAGCATCTATAAACCCTGATGTATTTGCTAGTGCCTTTTGCCCCGATTGTGACGAAACCCAAGCTGAATGGGTATCCGCATCACAAGTTGATGAACCGCTTATTCCACTTGCCACACCTGTCAATCTTACAGCTGAAAACTTTGGCAGTGTGGAAAAAGCCTATATCCTGACCGCAGAAGATATTATTGTCAGTCCACAGCTTCAAGCATTTATGCTATCGCGCAACCCCGTTGATGATGTCTTTGCATTAAACACAGGACATGCTGCATATATTACTGACCCCATCGGCATAGCAGACATCTTAGTGGAAGTTGCCGAATAAATCCTTGTTAAGAGGCACACGGCATAAACCCAATTATCTGGGATGATAAGACAGGGCAGATTGTATCGTCTGCCCTGTTTTTGATGACATGAGATTATTTAACCTGTGTTGCCGGTAAGATGACGGGACTATCGGTATTTGTCTGTGTGACCTCCGGCGTGACAAACGGAAGTGTAAACATAAAGGTTGTACCCTCGCCCGCAACAGAGTCTACATCAATAACCCCGCCATGTTGTTGAATCAAAAATTGTGAAATCGGTAGACCCAACCCCGTACCTTCAATCGCTTGTTCTTTCGCCTGTGTGGTGCGCTCAAACGCCTCGAACAACAGGTTCTTTTCGTCTTCGGGGACACCAATACCTGTATCAATCACTGCAAAATAAATGCCTGCTTCAACTGATTTGACCTGTAACGTAACCGTGCCAGCATGGGTAAACTTGACGGCATTACTCAATAAGTTGATAAGCACCTGACGAATCCGCCGTGCATCCATTGGGATTTTGGGCAGATTCTCCTCGATATTAACGACCAATTCAACAGCATCTGCCTTGCCGTCTATCTTTTCGATGAAGGCATGGGTCGTATCAATTGAGTCTTCGATGAGGGTATACACATCATTGGGCTGAATGAACAGTTGCATCTCGCCTGCTTCTATCTTGCTGACATCGAGCAGGTCGTTAATCAGATAGAGTAGATGCTCCGCACTGCGTACCGTCTGGTTCAACCGTGACACTTGCTCATTTGTGACATCACCAAACGCACCGATGCGCATGAAGTCCATGTTATTAATCACAAGATTGAGCGGGGTACGTAACTCGTGGGTCACACTAGCAAGGAAGCGTGTCTTGACTTGATTGGCGCGTTCGGCTTCACGGCGGGCGGCTTCACGCTGGTTAAACAGTTGGGCGTTGCGGATGACAGGCGATACCAGATTGGAGAATAGCGATAGTAAGCGGGTGTCTGATTCGTTGAAGGGCTTCCCGTTTTCATCACGTCCGACCACCAATGCCCCCATCGGCTTAGCATCAAATAACATCGGCGCAACCATTGCACGGACATAGGGGTCGCGATTTTGATACGGCAGGCTGACACGTTTATCATATTGTCTATAATCGTCTATCGTGACCGTCAGACCACTACGAATGGCTTCACCGACCATGCCCTCATTAATGGTCATCATAAATGGTTCAACATCGGCTTCCTGCGTATTGTTAATCAAGCGCACCGTTTGACGATCATCATCCAACAGCCACACACTACAATAGCTGGCATCCAACAGATTCAGAATCCGATGGACAAGGGCTTCCAGAATTGGCTCAAGGGTTGGTTCGTTAACCACCATCAGCGATTCATCATAGACTGCTTGCAAGTCAGACGCGGTTTGCTCTGCCTGACGACGGGTGGCGTTCAATTCTTTGGTGCGTTCGTAGACCCGTGCTTCCAATGTCCGACTCCACGTTCGGAGTTCTTCATAAGAATGGGCGATATTGCCTTTCATGCCTTCCATCGCCCGCGCCAGAAAACCGATTTCGTCATCTGCACCACGATAGCCGATGTGATAGCGCAAATCACCTGACCCGATTTCCTGTGCGGCACGGCTGAGGTTCATCAACGGCTCGACAATAGCGCGGGTCGTAAAATAATTGATTGCCAGAATCATCAGCACAATCCCGACAACTGATAGAGTAATCAATTGGAGTGCAAGAATCCCTGACGAAACGGGAATATCCTCACGCGAAAAGAGGCTGACCAATTGCCAGTTGGTCAATTCAATCTCTGTTAGCGATACTAACTCGCGGTTGCCTGTTAGTGGGTCGTCAATTTCGGATAAGTCTTCCGCAGAGGTTGCGGTTGCTTCCGCACGAGACATGATTTCTTGCATGATGTCTGCTGTAATGTCTGCTGACCGTGTCCCCACCTGACTCACAATCTGCCCGTTTTGGTCAACCAATGCTATAAATTCATCAGTAGAATCGGACAATAACGCAACCCGATTGACCTGTTCCGTGAGCATCTCATCAAACAATGGTTTAGGAATATCTACCCAGATAACACCCGTTCGGTCCGATTGAAAATTGTACGGCAATGCTAGCGAAATTGCCCCAATACCCTCATCAGAGGCATACGCTGATTCTTGCATAAACCATATCGGGCGATTTTCTGTACTAGCGGCGAACATGGGTGCGTTCTGTGGAGGTTGTTGGCTGTCTGTCGAAAAAATACGAATCGCATTGACAAAGCCAAAACTCGGTTGGAACTCCTCAAAGACCACAACAGAATCATCGCTCTCTTCCGTTTCAGGGCGATAGACACTGATGCGTTGAATCAGGAGGTCGTTGTCTTGTGTAATGATATCGCGGACAACGGCGCGCATCTCTGCCTGTGAATAGGTGCTGAGTGTACCGAAGGCACTCTGTAATTGGTTAGCCGTCGTTATCACCCATTCCAATTCAACCCCAATAGATTGTACTGTCTGTTGATTCTTCTCAACGAAGCGGTCACGAGCTTGTTGTTCGAGGGCTTGTTGATTGCTCGAAATCGCCACCAGACAAATGAGAAATAGGGTAATGACGTTAATCCCAATAATGATAACCATCAGTCGGGAGCTGATATTTAGGTTGCGTAGCCATGCTGACATATCTATATTCCGTGTGTTGATGATGTCCTATGCGGACAATGATATACACTTAGTCTAAGGATATGCTATGTGAAGGAATAAATCCCTTAATATTTTTAAATCCTAACCAATTTATAAGTGAATGGTATCGAATAGAGTCAACCTTTATATGCCACGAACGACATCGCTTTGCACATGTGGCGTGTATCTTCGGATATGATAATATTGAGGATTATAACCCTGACCTAGAAACATAAAACCATGATTACCGAACTCACCCCCGAACAAGAAACCCAACTGAAAGTCTATGCCAAGAAGTGGCGCGCCGTCGGACTCTCGACTGAGCCTGCCAACCGTCCCGAAGCGGAGAAGGGCGTGCGCCTCGCTTATGAACTGGCAGGATTGAATCCGCCAAAAGAGATTATCTGGTTTGATTCGCCAATGAAAATGTTAAAAGCTCCATTGTTGAGTTGGGCAAGAATTTTGAAAACATTTAATATAACTCTGAAGCTACCACTTCGCTTGGATGTCGGTCGCAAAATTGGATGGCGTATTGCAACACAAGCCAAACTAGACGTTTTGTTTGAACTGAAATCTGCTGGAGTGTTGTGGTCAAAATTTTTATCGGCAATCCCAACACAATCATTATGGTTGATTAGGTCTGAGATTGGGATAGATGTTGAATCAGAAGTCATTTATGGACAACATGATTCACATTGGCTGGGGATTTATGATTATTGCTTCAATGAATTAAATCTTGTAGTACAAACACAAGCCTTAGCTGGTCTATTGATAGTTGCACAGAATGCTAATTGGTGGATGCCATTTAAAACTGTATGCTATATTTCGGAACGTCCTAATTATCTCAATCTGAATGTCGAAAATCTCCCCCACTGCGAAGACGGACAGGCAATCGGTTATCCTGATGGCTGGGGGGTGTATGCGTGGCGTGGGGTGCGTGTGCCAGAATGGATTATTATGCGACCACGGGACATCACACCTGACAAAATTCTCAACGAGGAAAACACAGAAATTGCACGGGTGATGCTCGAACGCTACGGACAGGATAACTTCATCCGTGACGGTGGCTTTAGTCGGGTGCAATCTGATGATTATGGCGACCTCTATCGGGTTGAGTTCGCCAATGGTGATGAGCCGATTGTGGCAGTTAAGGTCAAGGATGCCAGCAGTGACCGCGAATACTTCTTGTATGTGCCGCCGCATGTTCGTTCGGCACATGAGGGCGTGGCATGGACGTTCGGTTATGATAATATTGAGGACTATAACCCTGACCTAGAAACGTAAGATTTATGTTGACCGAACTCACCCCTGACCAAATCGCACAGCTAGACATCTATGCCGAGAAGTGGCGCGCTATCGGACTCTCGACTGAGCCTGTCAATCGCTCCGAAGCCGAACACGCCATCGAACAGTATTATCAGCAGGTGCATGGCAAACCCAAGCCGACCATTCATTGGCTTACGTCACCGCAGGCGATGGTCAAGACAGTCTTCACAAGCTGGAAATTTAAACAGTATCAGAAGTGGCTCCGCACCTATGACAATCCACTGGATGGCGAAATCCCCGAACCCAATATCGAATTAACCAACCGCGTTGACCAATTCTTCGCGCAACAGTTGGGTGGGTTTCTCATGCCAGCCATGCGCTTGGTATTGAATACAATGGACAGTCGTATTGCCAGTTTAGGGGTGGTGTATGGTCAACATCGTGCCGGAATCTATGCCTATCACGATTATATGGATGTGGTGCTGGATAGGGCTGTATCACGTAATATAATCAACATCGAAGGACAAGTGTCACAACATTGTGGCTGGTGGTTGCCATACCAGCATGTCTGCTATGTCACCGAACGCCCTAAATATTTTCGGTTTGATGATGAGAATCGCTTGCACTGTGAAGAGGGTATGGCGATTACTTACCGTGATGGGTGGGGAATCTATGCGTGGCATGGGATAGCTGTCCCTGAGTATGTTGTGATGCGATTCGATGAGATTACCCCCAAGAAAATCCTAAAAGAAGATAATGCCGAAGTCGCACGGGTCATGCTGGAACGCTACGGACAAGATAACTTCATCCGTGATGGTGGCTTCACACATATTCAATCTGATGATTATGGTGCATTATATCGCGTTGACTTTGCTAATGGCGATGAACCGATTGTAGCGGTCAAGGTTAAAGATGCCAGCAGTGACCGGGAGTATTTCCTGTTTGTGCCTCCCCATATTCAATCAGCACATGAGGGCGTGGCATGGTCATTCGGCTATGACAACGTGATTGATTATAACCCCAATAGAGAGACATAAGCCTACAGGCAGATACAATTTTGGGATGTCTTGATGATGCTAGTCAGGAAACTCTAAACTGATAGATGTTCGCAAGGTTGAGCCGTCCTTGAATTGAATCTTGACTGGAATATCAAACGCCCCCCATCCAACAAAGCGTAACAGAAATTGTGATTTTCGGTCACGGATGACGCGGTCAGGGTTCATAAATGTTGTGTGAAGTCGGTAGCGTACAAATTCAATCTGGTCGAGAATTGCATCCGACGCATCAATCGTCAAAAACCATTCATAAGCATCATCATCATAACCATATGCTGAGCCATCAACGATACGGGCATGTTGTTGCACTAGCTTATGAATGAGTCCATCGAAAGATTGTACAAGGGTTGCATAATCTGTTTTGGGTGTCGCTTGGAGTTGTGCCCAGAAGCTTTCGACATCGTCAGCTAAGTCCGCCTGAATCGTTAACGCCTGCCCGATGAGGTTACGTGCCGTTGGTGCATCACCCACCAACTGTGCGCGGATGGCTTCACCTAATAGCTGATTGACAGCTTCGCGGGTTTTATCTTGTGGTTGCAAGTGTGGGCGCAGGGCTTCCAACAAATCTCGAAAACCGCCTTCAAACTCACCCTGAAAATCAATGTAATGCAAGTTCAACAACCGGAACGGCAATTCACCAGATAGCAAGATGGGCACACGCTGTTTTTTGAGTTTCTCCGCCAGAATTGTCTCGCGGGCGACCCACTCCGATTGGTTGGATTCCGGTGTGACGATAACAATAAACACCGTACAATCTGTCACAGCTTGCATGATGGCGTTTTCCCATTGCATCCCACCGTCGATGCCTTCGCGGTCAATCCACACCGTATAGAATTGTTCCAATCGCTCGGCAATTTGCAAGGCAAACGGACGATTCGCACTGGCATAACTGATGAAGATGTCACTCATGGGTCACTCCAGTCTAGCTGATATGCCCATATTGTAAGTCATCCCCAGCGGGTCTGCTAGCGAAATCGTCCAATTTTTGCGATACACCCCCTAACCGAAGCTATGTGATGTGAGTAAAAATCCGTCTAATATCACAGTTTTGCTATCCACTAAAACCCAGCTGGTAAAGCCTCAAAACCACTACCAACATCAGGGATACATAAGACTGTGCCGGGGTAAATCACACGCGGATTCTCTAACCCGTTGAACTCTGCGATGCCGAGAACGCTGGTATCGTAACGGTCAGCAATCATATGTAAGGTTTCGCCACTTGCAACCATATGTTGGGTTTCACAATCAGGTTGTTCTGATGGGATGTCGGCAGGCGTGATGACACCGGTATCTGGCTCATCGACAAATTCATCCGGTGGTGTCAGGAATTGCGCTTGCCAACCGTTTTCAAATGCGATGGCATTGAGGGCTTCTTGGATGAGTTCACCGCGTTGATATTCGCGCTCACTAATCCCGCGTTTGTTGGTGACATTGACTGCGCCGTCGTCATCAATGAAGATGTCCACTGTTTCATTTGCGAGCAATGCCGCCTGACGTTCGCCATTTTCGTTGCGCCGGATGATATTACCGCGATGAATGGTGCACACACTATCGGTGATGGTCAGCAGTGTGCCGGGGCTAAATTCTGTCTCGACCCCGTTTAAGACAAGTGTGGTACTGACACCGCCGGGGGTCTGGATTGTCAGGGTCGGTTCAGCTTCGTAACAGGGTGCGTTGCCAATCCCTGGTAGAAAATAAAATGCTTGGAATGCTGAATCTTCAATGTTGCCGATGGAGATTTCATTGGTTAGCGTGGCATCACCAACCAACATAAATAAGACTGCCTGTCCCGGAACTGTATCGGGGACATTTGCCTGCACATTTAATAAGCTCACACCAAACTCGTTTGTTTCGGGGTCAAGTGGTGTGGGTTGAATACGGGTGAAACTAGGGAGCGGTTCTTTATCGCCGGGGTTTTCAAAGAATCCGTCAGGCCGCGGTGAAACAACGGTTTCGCTATTGACCATGTTTGCGCCATAGCAGGCTTCTCCACGCCCAAGACCTTCACATAAGGTTTCGACTGAGCCAAGCGACTCACGGACAATGGCTTCACAATCCCCTGTCTGTGCAACCACCACCATCCCGATTAATAAACATATCCCAATTGATAGCAACCATTTACGCATTATGTACTCCCACTGTAGCTAGACTTAAGTGCATTATAGGAGTTTGCGATGGGTGAGCAACTGATGTCACAGTATCGTATGTGCTTTCAAATATTTGTGAAAGTTTAACGGCTCTGTATGTGATGTGACTATTTTGTAAAGTCTGGGAAGAAATGGTATAAAGTTTGGCGGATGAACACGCAGGTTCATCCCTACGCAAAACAGCAAAAATCTTGTAGGGACAATGCCTGCGTTGTCCGCAACCAGCAAGATAGATGATTATTTACTTTTGGATAAGTTGGAGAAATAGAATTATGTCGGGCGGACATTCATCGGTTGAAATTCGCCTGTTTTCTGTTTGCGTGGGTCGTGCAACAAATACTCAGAACGACCAAATGCCAACCACACCACAAAAATCCAATGGAAGAAAATCAGCCCCAACCCAAATAATGTGCCCTTACCGAATGCTTTGCCGAGGTTAATCCACATCATAATGGCGATGATGATATTGACAAGCGGGATGAAGAACAGCAAGAAGTGCCACGCAGGATGTCCGGCAATCCGCAACATGGTATACACATTCACAATCGGGACAAATATCAGACAGCCCAATCGCCCCGCCTTTGAATACACCAACCATAAACTACCGACATATGCAATCCATAGTGACAATGTGATACCGGTCAACAAAATAGACACCGGAAGAATATATGGCATCAGTTCGGGTGGGATAAAACTGGTATCAAAATCAAATTGCATGATAGCGTGTCCTCTGGGTTTGGGTTGCGTTCTGGTTTGTTATTCTAACGAAAATCCTGCCAGCGACAATAGTTAGAATCCATCGAATGATGACGGATGTTCAGGCATATGCACATCATTTGAGCTACAATCAACAGGTGTATGATTGAGTGAATTGGGTGTTGAACGAATATGGCGAAAATCTTCATCAGTTACAAGAGTGAGGAACGTCCGCAAATTGCTGAGCTTGAGACAGTTCTCCATCATCTGGGGTTTGAGGTGTGGTTTGACGAGAACCTTGTTGCGGGGCAGTCTTGGTGGGAGCAGATTCTGCAACAGATTCGTGAGGCGGATGTCGTCGTGCTGGCAATATCACAACGGTATTTACGTTCATTGCCTTGTGAACGCGAACGAGATTATGCGATTGCACTTAGGAAATATGTGATACCAATTGTGATTGACGATACATTTGATATGAATCGACTGCCACCCAGCATCAGTGCCTTACAGACGATTCATTTTTCGGGCACACAGGATGCCACATCGATACTGACACTTGCGCGTGCCTGTATAGCTGTGCCCGAAAGCCAACCATTGCCCGACCCACTCCCACCGCCACCACCCATTCCTTTAGTTGATGTCAGTCGTCTGATGGACATGATGGCAACCGATACCGATTTGACATTGGACGAACAAGAGATGTTGTTTACGAAACTGTCACAAATCATCGAGACTGTTGATGACGAAAAAGAACAGCAAGATGCCTTATCCGGTTTACTGACATTGCGTAATCACTCACAATTATGGAATAGCATTGCAGATAGAATCGACAACCTCTTGATTACATTACCAGAGCATCTGCGCGAACAGGGCGCAATCAATCACCCCAATATCCGTGTCGATACGCAACGTCGTTTAATCACCGCCATGATGGTGAGCATTGCCAGTTTTACAAACTTTTCTGAGACTCTTGAACCAGAAGATGTCTTTAGCACTTATAATCGATACATCAACCTGATTGATGATTGTATCCGTGCCGTTGGTGGAATTGTAGATAACCTCGCCGGAAATCGTGTGATGGGATTATTTAATACCCAACTCAATCCACAGGAAGACCATGCTATTCGAGCAACCCATGCAGCTATGATGATGGCATCCCAGTTGCACACCTTACATGAGGTAATCCCGGAGCATTCACGTCTATTTTTTGCTACAGGGATTCATTCTGGTATTGTTACACTTGGCAATGTACGCACGGCTAATCGGGATAAATTATCCATCATTGGTGATACGATTAACATCACCGAACGAGTCCAAACCATGTCATATAGGGGTGATATACTTGTAACACAATCTGTCTATGAACGAATCCTCGATGATTTTGAATATGAACACTTTGGCGAACTACCAATTATGGGACGGGCTTCATATCCTCAGATATATCGCATAACGAGACAAAAGCGTTCATTTTTTCAGAATCCAATCGTTGACGAGGAGCTACTAACATTGCTTGATGAACTGGAGGACAAAGACGACTAGCGGGTTTTATTATCAAAGTCTCATATCGTGTAACGCCAATTCCGATGCAATTGTCATGTGATTTGTTACAATATTAGAAACTCACTCATCACTTATGGAGACAACAACATGACGGCACAAGTCGGTATTATGATTGAAGGTCAGGACGGACTCAACTGGGAACGCTGGAAACGTATCCTTCAAACGGCAGAGGACGCAGGCTATCAGTGTGTGTTCCGCTCCGACCATTACACCAACGCATCCGGCATAGATAAAGATTCGCTCGAACTATGGACATCACTCACCTATGCGGCTAGCCACACTGAAAAAATCGAATTTGGTCCACTGGTGACTCCGGTGACATTCCGCCATCCAACCATGAATGTCCGCTATGCCACTGCCATTGACGACCTAAGCGAAGGACGTTTTATCTTTGGCATGGGTGCAGGCTGGCAAGAACGCGAACACACAAAATTTGGTGTACCCTTCTATGACTTCCCGACCCGTTACAATATGCTTGACGAAGCCCTGCAACTGACAATTCGGTTGCTGGAAAGTGATGAACCTAGCGACTTTGCGGGTGAATACTTCCAGCTGAACGATGCGATTCTGTTACCGCGCCCATCGCGTCCCGGCGGTCCTCCCATTTTGATTGGCGGAAACGGACCCAAGAAAACCCTGCCAATGGTTGCCAAGTATGCTGACGAATGGAATGCTGTCTATCTCAATCTGGAAACCTATAAAGAACGCAAGGCATTGCTAGCTGGTTATCTGGAAGAACAGGGTCGTCCGGCTGATGACATCAAATATTCGATGATGACCCGTGTGATTTATCAACCAACGCAAGAAAAACTAGACGCATACATTAAAGACAACGACATTGATGCCGATGGTTTGCGTGAACGCGGTGTGATTATTGGCACGGCACAGGAAGTTATTGACCAGATGAGTGCACTTGTCGAAGCCGGGTTGGAACGCTTTATGTTGCAGTGGCTTGACCTTGATGATTTGGACAATATGGAACAGATGGCGAAAGATATTTTGCCAGCATTTCATGATTAGCATCACTATTGGTTGTGGTGGACGAGGAGAACCTCGTCCACGGCATGCCAAGTGAAGCTCTGTAGGGACGACACCTGTGTCGTCCGACAATCATATTCTCTGACTCTGACCATTACCAATAACTGACAACCAAAAACCAACGACCAGACAAACACCCATGCTACGTTTAAGCCTGCTTGCGCGACAACTGCGTGTATCCATTACAACATCTGACCCCATTAGACGGTTTCAACTGTCGCTGTTGGGGTTATTCTCCTTGGTTGTTTTGGGCACAGTTGTTTATATGAACCTCGAAGGTATGGATTTTGTTGATGCCCTCTATATGACCATCATCACAATTGCGACGGTGGGCTTTGGTGAGGTGGAAGTCTTGTCGCCAGAAGGTCGCCTGTTTACGATTTTACTGATTTTGCTGGGGGTCGGTGTCGCAACAACCGTTATCAGTAATGCCTTTAGTATTGTAGTTGGACCTTTGCTGTGGTCTACATTGGAGCAACGCCGTATGAAACAAACCATCAACACACTGAAAAATCATTATATTGTCTGTGGCTATGGACGCATGGGACGGCAGATTGTCCGTGACCTGCGGGCACGCGGTGAACAGTTCATCGTTATAGATAGCAATCCCAATCTTGAAGAAGAAATGTTAGAAACCAGTACGCCTTATCTTATCGGTAGTGCAATGGATGACGACAGGCTCTTAGAAGCGGGGGTTGAACGTGCGCTGGGGATTGTCTCAGCACTCAGCGATGATGCCAGCAATGTGATGACGGTGCTATCGGCGCGGGAGTTGAACCCATCTATTTATATTGTGGCGCGGGTGGTACGTGCAGAATCCGAGAGCAAAGTCCGACGGGCAGGCGCAGACGAAGTCATTAATCCCTATCAAATTGGTGGGCATCGGATGGCGTTATCGTTGTTGCGTCCGGCAGTGCATGACTTCCTCACCCATATTTTCAACTTCGGCTCTGACCATCAACCTGTCGATGTCGGGCAAATTCATGTATCGGATAATTCGCGCTTGGTCGGACACACTGTAGCGACTTGTGGTATCCGCAATGAGTATCATGTCAATATCCTCGGCATCTTACAACCGGATGGCGAATTGACAATTACCCCACACCCCAACACCAATATCCTCGTTGGCGCAACATTGATTGTTATCGGACATCCTGATTCGATTTATACGCTGGAACAAAAGGGTGATAAAGTTTAATAATGTATTGCTATTTTTAATATATCTATATTACGAATAATTTCTAATTTAAAAGATGTAGGTCTTAATTATCTGAGTACGTACTGTGTAGTACGATATGGTTAACGATAGATAGATTGAGGACACTACCATGCAACTTTTCAGCTTAGTTTATGTCAGCTTTGCTACCCGTGACATGTCAGAAGACGACTTGCGCGAGATTCTGCATGCGAGTCGTAAAAACAACCAACCGCAAAATATCACGGGAATGCTTCTCTATCGAGACCGCTATTTTATTCAAGTATTAGAGGGCGAAGAAGATGCTGTCCGCGCAACTTACGCCAAGATCCAAACAGACGTACGTCACAAAAATCTCGTTATCGCTCATGAAGAACGGATTCTCGAACGTGAGTTTGACCGTTGGGCAATGGGGTTCAATCATTTGGACAATCTGGATTCATCAGAACTGCCAGCATTTTCGGACTTTCTGGAGAAGCCCGTTGATGATGAGTTCTTCACCAATGGCGGGCGAGTCATGACCTTATTACGCGCCTTCCGTGACAAGATTTATTTCTAGGTTTTAGCAGTTTCATCATATCAAGCCTTGAAAGACATTGCATTTAGATTAGCGGACGGGAAGAACCCCGTCCCTCTGCCTTAAATTTTACGGTAGGTAAGCCCATATAGAGATGAAAAAATGGATTAGGCAATGGGTAGGGTCACGGTAACAGTTGTGCCGATATTCACTGTACTCTGAATATCAATGTGCCCGCCATGTTTCATAATAGACTGTTGGACGATGTACAGCCCCAGACCTGTGCCATTGACTTCGTTGATATTCTTACCGCGATAGAACATATCGTAGATGTGGTCAAGGTCAGTTGAGGGGATACCGATACCTATGTCTTGTACAGTAAGGGTCAGCGTCGTGCTGGACAGGTGTATATGGACATCAATCGGGCTATCGGTAGGCGAATATTTGTAGGCGTTTGATAAGAGGTTGAGTAGGATATACCGAAATAGAATTTTTTCCAGTTTGATGCGCTTATCACACCCCTCAGCATCCAACCGAACACAATTGGTTAGCCCAAATGCCAATTCAAAATCAGTAATCAGTTGTTGACAGTAAGACATCAGTCGCACATCGGATCTGGTGAAATCAGAATAGGGATTTTCGAGCCGGACAATAGACAGCAAATCTTCAATCATGCCGACAATATGCCCGACCTGCACATAGACTTGCTCGAACTTGTGCATACGGTTGTCTTCGGATAGGCGATCATGGTAGCGTTGTAAGGATTCGACCAAGCCCTGAATGATGGTTAATGGTGTGCGAAATTCGTGTGATGCTGTCCGAATAAAATGTCGCTTGGCTTCATTCAGTTTGGTTTCCCCATTCATCGGTATCTGAGGGGTTGTCGCCTGTTCCATTGACGAACTTACATCACGAGCAATCCCGAGAATTTCTATCACCTCTCCCATTTCATCACGACGAAATACAGAATAATCGCTTTGTATCCAACGCCATTCGCCAGCTTTATTTTTGAGTCGAATTTGTAGTGGCGACAGAAGCTGATGAGAAGACACGGACACTTCATTAATACGATAATTGCCATACACATTTGTTTGTGTGGTCACATCAAACACATTGACTGCATCGGGTAGGGTCATTAAGATTCGGCTTATCAGATGGTCTGTATCCGTTTGTGTTTGTGTTAGCTCCTGAATTTGCATTTGATGCTCGGTATAGCGTTTTGCCTGACGAAACCACTGTTTAAGCGACGGTATATTGATGCTAATGATAGGGAGGCAAGCAAATATATCAGAGTCCTGATAGGTATCCACAATTTGCTCATCAATGGTCAAGACGAGGCACGGTATAAGATAGTGGGCTTGAATCGCTTCGAGGGTGTGGGGTGATAGGTTGGGTGCGACATCCGGCATAATCAATAAAACATCAAACGATGAGGTGGTATCAAGTTGATACTGACCTCTTCAAGTGTGGCAACGTGATGAATTGTGGCAATCTTCAATAATAAGTTCTGCAATGTCTGCGATAATTCACCAACCGTTAGTAATTTGTATTGGTGATTTATAGTGGTATTTTTCAAAATCTGACCCTAGATAAAAGGAAAAATAATTTATTTCCTCCGAAAAGTATACACATTTTAACTATTGGAATCAATTTTTTTGATATGTTTTAGCTTGTTTAACCAATCAATACCTTAGCCAAAATTAGATTGTAATGCTTTTCGTAAGGACGACTCGCCGAGTCGCCCCTACATGACCTTTGAACACACCTTATGAATAACTAAAATGCGAAATGATACAAATCAAATCTATCGCTACTAAAATTGGCGAACATGTTAACCAATAACAGCAGTTTAAAAACAATCGTCCAGCGCAAACGATTGATGATGCCACTTGATGCTAAAGTTATCGGCGAGTGTCCAATCATGCGACCACGGCAAGCGTTCCACACCCCACGATGACGAGCCTGTCAGCGTTGACCATGCCGAATTATCGTCCCACCGCCACAATAACCCACCTGCATTCATGCCACTGTGAATCGCAAACTGGATGCTAAACGTATCGGGTAAGTCTCGCTTAAACCAGCGGTGCGGACTGCGATTGGCGCGTGGACTGAGGGCAACGGTTAAATTATGTGGATTGCCCATTGTGCCAAGCCACAGAGACGACAGTGCATCATTATCGGCATTCATCGAGAAAAATGTCTGCGGACGATAATCATCAGGGTCTATCTGCCCGCTAATCTCCCAGATAATCAGGCGGAGATTTTTGATGTCTTGGAGGCAATCTGTCGGCAATGATTTGGGCGAGTCTGTTGTGAAGGTCTCCCATGTGTCGCTGGGTGGACTATCCCAATCCCATGTCAGCCATTCGCGCACCTTGCCCTCTGTATCCAGCACCTGATAGCGCAAGCCGTCATCATCTAATACGGCCTGCATCACATGGAGATACTCAACACCATCCGGCATCCGATGGGCTGTGCCTGACCCTGCCGTGCAAATCTGCAATACACCCTCATGTACCTGCACATCAAACGCCAGAATATGACTGCACACGTAGGCGGTCACATCATGCTCAACGAGAATGCGCCAGAATATCTGCCCGTTATCGTGTTCGATATTGCGCTGATAATCTGCAAAGTAGCCGTTGACTGTCCATACCGGATGATGCCCGAAGACCAGTTTGTGTTTTGCGTCGGCATGGTCAGATAGCGTTTGTGCTAGCCAATCGGTTTCGACATTGCCCTCACCGCCCAAGCCCGTCCACAGTGTATGCACAAACACCATCAGCAAATCATCACGGCGCACAAAATACGATAAGCCCGCCTGTCCGTCTGCACCGTTACGCGGTAAATGTGCCATCACCTCACGGAAGATGTCCTCGCTCATCGTGTCGTAGGTGGTGTGGTTTCCGGTGGTGTGATACATCGGAATCGCATCACGGTCAAGCCACCTCATCTCCTGATTAAACCAGTAATCCCATTGTCGCCGGAGTTCAGCGGGGTCGGTTGTCAGCCCCATGATTTCATCACCCGGATAACAGATAAATTCGGGCGGTTCAGCGAGGCGTTGCAGCACCGCATTCACACTGGCAAATGTCGATTCATGCACGGCATTCGGCACACCGGAGCAACTGTCGCCGTACATGACAAATTGGTGTCCGCTGGATTTGGGGCGCATGATAGGGATGATGTCAGGCATGATTATTTTCTCAGTGTTAATTTTTATAGCAACCCTAACGCACTTAGCCCTGCTTTCAGCCTGTCAAAGAATATTGACTCTGCTTCCAACCAAGGAAAATGCCCCGTATTCTCAAAAGTTATCATCTTACTGTTAGAGATTCCGAGGTGAACACGCTCGCTTTGTAATGGTGAACAAATGAAGTCATCGTGTCCAACAGCAATGAGTGTTGGCACGTTAATTTCATGCAGGCGTGTCATGAGGTTTAGGTCAAGTTGTACAGCCTGTTGCCCTACCATTGGGTTAGCACGTACTATCAAAGTATCGAACACATGCTTGTGTGTCTCTAATACGCTGTGTTGTGTCAGATAAAACGGCATAATGTCCATCATATATTGTCTGAATGCTTCATCTGTCGATATGTCTATGTCATCGGAAATTATCTTGTGAGCCTCATCAAACCAAGGTTCTCCCTTTCGTAACATCACACGATGATTGTAATCATCCAAAAAATGTTCATCAAATGCAGGTAAAGGAGCAATCAATATAAGTCCGCTACAGTGTTGCTGATATTCGACAGCGTAATACATGGCGTGCATTGTACCCTGTGAATGCCCTATAATTGTAATTTGTTCCAGTCCAAGATGTTGGCGTAGGGCATCCAAATCAGACGCAAAGTTGTCATAGGTATAGTCTTGCGGAGTAGCTGCTGGCTCAGAATGACCTGACCCTCGTGTATCGAGATATACCATCGTATAGATTTCTTCTAGTGGTTTCATACTGGCATAGTAAAACTCAGCGTTTCCCGCTCCGTGCCCCGGTGTTATTAACACACATACAGGTCCTTGCCCGGCTACTTTGTACCATAAGTTGAGACCATTGAGTTCGCTTGTGTATTCGCCTGACTGGAGCATTTGCGATTCCTTCGATTTTGTTAGTCGATAATAAAATTATAGCCAACCGCATCGCATATACCAAAAGATATGCAAGATAGTGTCTCAAACAGAGAAAGGCACAAGTGGTTTATTGTCGGCATTAAATATCATGTCACGAATCGTTATAGAAAAATCGTCAGTCTGATGCGTTAGGCTCCAAAAAGTCTGGTTGAGCATAAGATGGATTCGGATATGTATAAAATCCCCGTCCTGTCTTCTGACCGAGGTCACCACGTGCGACTTTGTCCGTCAGAATCGGTGGCGGTAAATCGGCAGGGTCGCCACTTTCGCTGGCATAATGTTCCTCGATTGCCTGTATCACATCCAAGCCAATCCTGTCCATCTGGGCAAACGGGGGTAGGTCGTTCGTGCCGAACTTAATCATCCATGCGCGGTCAATGTCTTCAAACGATGCCACACCACTATCTGCAACGCGCAAGACTTCCCGTTTAATCGCGCGCCATACCCGATTGAAGATGAATCCGGTGCTTTCCTTCTGGACGCGCAACGGCAAAATCTGAATCGCTTTGGCAAATTCGGTCAGCGCATCCAACACTGCCTCATCGGTCTGTGTCCCCCCGCCAACTTCAACCATGGGACTATGCCAAACAGGTGTGTAAAAGTGCAAGTTAGCGACTTGTTCGGGTCGTTCTGTGGCATCTTCAAGCAGGCTCACCCGTATCGAGGAGCTATTGGTGGCAATGATGGCATGTTCACGCATGACCGCGTCCAACTGTTTGAAGACCTTGCGCTTAAGGTCAACCTGCTCCGGCACAGCTTCAATGGCGAGGTCGGCATCATTGACGGCTGTCTGCAAATCAGTTGTATAGCTAACCCGTGCCAGTAGCTCCTCACTAGCTTCTAGTGTGATGTCACCGTCGCTCATCCACTCGCTGACATAGTCACGCATGGCAACCTTCGCCCCATCAAGCATATCATGCTCAATATCATAAAGCATCACAGGGAAGCCATACCGTGCCACCTGTAGCGCAATCATACGCCCCATTGTGCCTGCGCCAATAATGGCGACCTGCTTAATCGCTTTCATGTAACACCCCTGTTTGTGATGGAAGTTGTCCGGCTTCTCGTCCGCGTGTGCCGAGTAGCTGACGGGCTTCATCGGGTGTGGCGGGACGACGCTCTAATTCCTGCGCGATTCGCACTGTGCGTTCGACCAACTGCGCGTTATTCTCGAGCAATTCACCATACCGATAGTAGACGTTATCCTCCATGCCGACGCGCACATTCAGCCGCATCGCTAGCCCAATCGTCGTCATGGGTAACTGCGTCCGCCCCATGGCACTAACGGTTACACGCAGGTCATCTTGGACTACAGGCAAATCACGCAAACGCCCGACCATCTCAACGAGGTTTTGTGGTGTGCCTTTTGCGCCCCCTTGTGTGGGTGTATGCAAGACAAAGTTAAGCGCATAAGGGGGTTCAAAGATGTCCATGCTTAATAGATGCGCGACTTCTTCCAGCATGACATGGTTGTACACCTCAAATTCCGGTTTAACCCCGCGCGCTTTCATCTCCTGTGCAAAGCGGATAATATCCGAGCGGTGATTGGGGAAAAATACCTGCTCACCACGAATGAAAAAGTTGAGTAAACCCATATTCAACGATGCCATTTCCGGTGCATGGAACACCGTTTTGACGCGCTCATGAATCGGCAATAGCGGACTCCCACCTGTCGTAAGCTGGATAATCGCATCGGTTTCCGCACAAAGCCGTTGATGCAGTTCAGCAAAGATGTCAGGGTTCATCGTATTCGAGCCGTCGGAGTTGCGGGCGTGCACATGTAAGACGGCTGCACCTGCTTGCCATGCTTGAATGCCCTGTGCGACAATTTCATCAGGCTGTTCGGGTAGGTTGGGATTGGCTTCTTTACCGTGAATACCACCTGTTAACGCGCAGGTGATAATCACAAGGTCAGGATTGGGGGGCATATAAAACCTCGATTGCATAAATAATTGATTCTATTTGAAGATATTATAGTGGAGAACGATTGAATGCGGATGCCGGACGAGGATAACGCATCACACCATAAATTACATATGTGGCAATGTGGGCGAGACATATCCCGCCCACGAGTTATTTTTCTGTGTTAACCGCTATTGCGTAGGTTGTTGAAGTGTGTGGTATACAGTCCACATATATCAGGGTGTGACCCGACATATACATAACTGATGCTATCGCCTTGATAGGTAAAGGTGTCCGCGTCTGCACAGGGTTCAACCAATGCGGTCTGTGCACGCGCAGTTTCTTGTCCACCGAGGATACAATTCAGTATTTCTTGATTGACACGGGTCTGATTAATCACGAGGACAGCACCGACTTTGGGCACGATACCGGATTGTGCAGATTCGGTGTAGAACTTGGCTGCAACTGCGCCCCTATCTTGGAAGCATTGCAAAACTTGTTCAGCCTTTGCAACAGCTGCCGTAATTTCGACTTGTCCACCGGCGAGGGCTGCCCCACCAACTGCGGTAAACGCGCCATCAATTGCCGTATCAACATCCGTCGCCGTATATCCAGCGAGGTTGGGCAAAAGCCGTTGAGCAGAATTTGCATCGCCTGCGGTATTACCCGTTGCCTGACATGCCGCCACGCTAAGCATCACAATGATAAGCAGTACAAATTTTATGTGTCGCAACGAAAATCTCCTTTTGGGTTGCCATACATTGATAGTTTAATTGTAGCAGATTTTAGACTGTCGATAGCCTCTGATATAACTACGACTGCGTGATGACCTTTATGCACTATCGTTTTCTATATTATACGGCAGATTGTCTAGTCTAGGCGCTAGGGGAAACGCATTTGTATTCTTAACACAACCTCTTTTTGCATTTGAACTTTTAAAAGCTTTTAAGGCGTTGTTGATTCAATGCGATTCTTTCCATATGCAATTGCCCTAGTCTGTGCGCAGGTGACTATTCCAAACTGGATGGACCAAAGCCATGAGGCAACAAGTCCGATAGGGGCAGGACGTGATGTATTTTGCCTTGCATATCGGCGATGATAACGGTCATATCAGGGGCGAACTCATACATCATCTGACGGCAGACCCCACAGGGAGACCCGCCATTTTCTGTTACAACTGCAATCGCAGTAAATTCACGGACTCCCTCGCTGACAGCTTTAACCAGAGCCGTCCGTTCAGCACAGATGGTCGCAGGGTATGATGCACTCTCGATATTACATCCGTGATAGATTGTGCCGTCGGTTGCCTGCAATGCCGCCCCCACAGGATAGTCGCTGTAGGGGATATAGGCATTTTTGCTAGCCGTGATTGCCTCTTGGACTAGGGCAGAATAATCATGAGTAGGCGTGCTGTTCAAGATGCTTCATCCTTGAGTTCAGGTGAAAAATTCGCAGAATCAACAATCTTTTCATCGTCAGTTTCGGTCGCCTTACGAATGACCTCGACTTTACGAATACGATGTCCGTCGATAGATTGAACTGTCATCGTCAAAATTTCTGTTTCGACAATCTCACCCTGTTCGGGCACACGTCCCAATGTCAGGAATATATATCCACCAAGTGTATCGGCATCTTCTGTGTCTATCGAGCAAGCCAGCAACTCGTTGACATCGTCAAGGTCCATACCCGCATCCATCAGATAGACACCATCAGCATCAACTGTATATTCTTCTTCTTCGTCATAGTCATATTCGTCGCGGATGTCCCCGATAATTTCTTCAATCAAGTTCTCGATGGTGACCAGACCCGATGTCCCGCCGTATTCATCAACGACCATTGCCAGATGCACGTTACGCTCCTGCAACTCCTTGAGCAGTTCGTCGGCACGTTTGGTTTCTGGCACAAAATAAGACGGACGGGTTAAGTCACGGATTAATTTTTTGTCGAGGTCTTTTTGGTCGCGCATCAGTGTCAGAATGTCTTTGGCATAAAGCAAACCAATCACATTGTCGATACTTTCTTCATAGACAGGCACACGCGAAAAGCCCGATTCGACAAAGATGGACAGTGCATCCAACACGGTGTTGTTAATTTCCAGTGCGATGATGTCAATACGCGGGGTCATCAGTTCGCGGGCAGTGGTTTCGCCTAGTTGCAGAACCGAATAAATCATGTCCTTTTCTTCGTCTTCAATTGTACCGCCACTGTGTCCAGCATTGACGAGGGTCATGATTTCTTCTTCGGTAATACGATTAACCTGTTGACCGCTACCAAACAGACTGGAGATAAATTTGCTGATGAGCAAAAGCAACCCTGTTAATGGGGACAGCATAAATATCAACGCGCGCACAGGCTGAATTGACACACTCACAAGATTATCTGCATATGAACTACCGATAGCTTCTGGCACGAGGTCAGCCAAGACATAAGTCAGGCTTGCACCGATGACGACGGTCAACACACCCATCAACACCATCGTATTGCCATCGACTGCTGTAAGTTGCCCCAGAACAATCAACAACAAGGTCGATGCAATCGCAAAGTGCATCAATACCCGTACTACATTAACTGTCATCGCAAGGCGCAGGGCATTATCATCAGTCATTGCCAAAATACGTTTCGCATTGGCATCGCCACTTTCGGCGCGCTCACGTACAGGTGTCCGCTGGAAATTCAGCAGAGACGCATTCATGAGAATCACAAGTGCGTGGATACTTATTAAAACAAATATGAGTAACAGCAAAGCTGTACTGTCGTCCATCAGATTCCTTCCATCAATTATTCACAAAGTGGGAACGCAAAAACCACCGGACACGCAAAAGCGCAATCGGCAACTTGTCGATTTACTATGTCATTCGGACTAGATGAGGGTGGTTCGGATGTGTCGTTCACAGGTCTATCTAAACTCAGTTTTCAATGTTGCCGTAGTTTACCACACCGTTTTCAACTTGTGCAAGCTAAGTTGTGTTGACGTTATGTAAAATCTAAGAAAGTGATACCTGCCCACCCCTTATCGTTATCCGTCAGTCATCACATACTTGCCAAACCAATCGAGCATCGCGTCATTGTGGGCACGCCGTAAATTGACCGCCCCGCGTATGGATGCCCCATGTGACCCACCGGGTTGACGCACCATCTCGACGATACAGCCATTGGCTTTTAATACGGTGTAGAACTGCTCCGATTGTTCTGCCGGACACCGCCAATCATGCTCACTCTGTACCATCAATGTGGGGGTGGTGCAGTTGTGGGCGTAGGTAATCGGGGAGCATTTTTCATATATGTCAGGGATGTCGTGCGGATGTCCACCCAATTGTTGCGTCGCAAAGTAAATGCCGATGTCACTTGTGCCATAGAAGCTACGCCAATTGGTGACCGGATTTTGTGGAATGGCAGCTTTGAAGCGGTCTGTCTGCCCGATAATCCACGTCGAGAGATTGCCCCCGCCAGATGTTCCACACACGCCGAGGCGGTCTTTGTCTGCCAGTTCACGGTCAATCACGGTGTCAACGCCTGTCATCAAATCGTGATAATCGAGGTTGCCCCAATCGCCCTTAATCGCTGTCGAGAAGCTATCACCATATCCTGTCGAAGCGCGATGATTCAAGAACAGCACACCATACCCTGCCCCCGCCAACATCTGAAAGTCAAAGTGGAACCCGTTGCCATAAGCGGCATGCGGTCCACCGTGAATATAGAGAATCGTCGGATAAGGAGCTTCACCCACAGGGGGCTTCATATACCAGCCCTCGACCTGCACCCCATCAACACTATCCCATAGCAGATGCTCGGTTTCTGGCAGAGTAATGTCACTCAAATAATCATCATTGAGGTGGGTTATCGGTTGTGGATTCGCGCCGTTGAGGTCAGTCTGCCACAGTTCAAAGGGGGCATTGCGTGTTGTCTTGGCATAGAGGATGCTATCGTTGGTCATATCACATAAGAAGATAGCTTCTTCGCCAGATGTCAGTGCTTGAAAGTCCGCATCATCCGACAACGCCACCGCGTAAATATGCACATCACCGCCCGTCTGCACCGGAACATAAGCCGTCTCGCCATCCGATGCAATCAGGGGTTGCCAGTTGCCCAACCCACCCGCAGGCATGTCCAACGACAACCGACCACCCACGCCAACATCGAGTCCTTTGCTCCGATTTTCCATATCACCCGATGCCGTATCCAGCACCCACAAATCAGACTTTGTGCCAATCGGCGCGCCATCATCAGGACGGCAGATAACGGCTATCCGTTGACTATCAGGCAACCAACTCGCTTTGCCATATGTCCACCAGCCATCTAGCAAGGTTTGTTTGTTCCCGTCCAAATCAATCACAGTCAGCGTAGGATAAATGGTGCGTTCATTGTCGTGTTGCATCGACGCAGAGTACAGAATCTTCGTGCCATCCGGTGACCAGCGCAACGCCATGTTATCGGTTTCATCATCGGTTAACTGGGTGACCTCACCTGACGCGATATCCAGCAGATAGATATTATGCACGTTCTGGTCAAGATAGCCGATGGCATCAAAACGATAGACAGTGCGGGTGACACGATATGGTTCTTTGGTGAGGTCAATTGGTGAATCGCCGTCAAAATCTGGTTTGGCAGAGAATGCAATCGTCGTGCCATCAGGTGACCACGCAAACCCGCCGAGGTCTTGCTTGAGGTCAGTCAGCTGACGTGCTTCGCCACCATCGACGGGCATGCTGTACAACTGCAATTTCCCTGACCGATTCGACAGAAAGGCAATCGACTTCCCATCGGGCGAAAACTTAGGGCTGATGTCTTGTGCCTTGCCATTGGTCATGGTGCGGTCATTAAGGTAAATGGTGGCATATTCTTTGTCTTCGTCGGCGTTGATTTTGTTGACATAGTAGACAACAGATGCGCCATCAGGGGAGAATTGTGCGCCGTTCAAAAAGTGTAAGCCAAATAAATCTTCCGGTTGCATCGTGCGCGGGTCCGACATAAGGTGGTCTCCTCGTTAAAAATTCTATTTGAAGGTTGTGGGACAGATTTTGCCCCACAATCATGAGGAAAACCTTAACGCATCCGCTCCCGTAATGCCAGCAGAATCGTACCAATCAATAGCACACCCGCCAACATACCCAGCGCAACCAACGGCGCGAGGCGATTCAAGCTGAGGTCATAGACGGTAATCTCATCAACAGCAATCGTATCACCCTGCTTGAATGTAATCGTTCCTGTCTGCGCGAATCCATCGGATAGCTTAAAATGGGTCGTGTTCCATCCGGTGGCACGGCTATCATCATACCGCCAGCGAACATCGACAGATGTGCCGTGTGCATCAAAAGTGATACCATCCTCAAATAAGACAACATCTTGGAACATTGCCGACGCATCAAAGATAGATGTCCCGTCGTCAATTTGCCATGTCTCAGCTTGGTGTGTACCCCGATATAAGACAGGGTTTTGTGTGGTGATATACTCCTTGACCGAATCGTATACCGGCAAGGGGGTGAAGCGCGGTGTCTCCGGTTGATAATCCGGCTCAACCATGCGGAAGTAATAGAAAGATTGGTCAGCTTCAAACGGGTCTTTGCGCGTGAAGAACCAATAAAATACATTCCCGACCCATGCCCATTCTTGCTGAGAGCGGTCATAGAGCATCGGCATATATCGTGCGGCTTGGTCTTGTCTCACATTGCCAAAACGTGAAAAAGCATCAATTTGTTCCGGTGGCAGTTCAGCATCCAGCGTATGATTCCATGCCGCTTCACTCAGCCAAATCGGTTTGTCGGCATCGCCATTATTCACCATGATGTCACGATAGTATGTATGGCGCGCTACATTAACCGAGGTCGCCCGTAAGCGTCGGTCAGTCGGACCACTGAACAATCCATAGCCCTGCGCAGATAACACCTCAAAGCAGTCTTTCCCGCCGTTATCATAAATCTCTTGCAAGTAGATGAGGTCGTTCAAGCCGAAGTAACCATCGAGTGAAATCGTCGGTGCAATTGCCCCACTGATAACAACAATATTGGGGTCAACCTCTTTGAGGGCATCGTGTGTCCGGCACAATAATTCAGTATATCCGGCGGGGTCAACGAAGTTATTGCCCCATTCCGGGAAGATATTCGGCTCGTTCCAGATTTGATAATGTGTGATTTGCCCTTTGTAGCGTTCAGCAACAGCAACAGCATAATTAACAAAGTCCTGATAATCATCTGGTGGAGCAAACGCACCCGCATCAGGGTTAGCCCGTGACCATTCCGGCGGGTTGCTCAAGCGTACCATCAAGCGCAGTCCATATTGTTGTGTCAGTTCAACAATCTGGTCATACTTCGCCCATGCGTCAATTGTGTCTAGTTCACCGTCACCATCTAAGTCCAACCGTGAATCGGTGAATTGTCCGCGCCCATCGACTTCAAGGTCTTCCCACGGGAATTCTTGACGCAACCAGACAAAGCCCGCATCGGCTATCATCTGGAGCATGACTTCGATTTTGGGACGTTCAACTTCTTCTTGCAGAAAGGTATTCACGCCATAAGGAATGTCAGCTTTATTGTCAATCGATGCCAGCGGGTCAGTGTCCAATGGTTGACGAATCAGGTTACCTGTCACTTCAACCATCCCCCGTATCTGTGCAATCGGGGATTCTTCACCAGTCTGTGACCAGAAGAACTGCCACGCCAAGCCACGATTGGCTAAGTCTAAGCCGAGCAAAACGAGAAAACTCAGCGCGATAATGCCAAGTATCACCGCGCGCCGTATCCATGTGCCAAGTATAGTGTTTGTTTGTATCGTATTCATGCGGGGCATTATAGCCGATGGGGATGGGTTTGGGGATAGAAAAAGAAAAGCCCTACTCAAAAGAGTGGGCATAGATGAAATACTATTGCGTGACTATATTATGCTCGTTCAGCCGCCAACTGTAGTAATCTCGCTTGATCACCGACTGACCATAAGGCTGTCATGGTAATAGCGGTGATTTTCCAGTTGCCATGATTATATGCCAGCTTAAAATCATACTTACCACCGAGCGTCCATGTGTCATCATCAAGGATGTGTGTGGCTTGAAAATGCGCCTGACAGGTTGCAACATCTTTATCAACAGTTATCACATGTGACCCGATAAGGTGTTGTGTCGCGGTGAAACCTGGCAATAGACCTTTCCATGATGCGATGAGGTCATCTGCTAAAATCGTCGCAGGCTCACCACCTGCCATTGATGTGTAATCCACATAAACATTCTCAGCGAAAGTGTTCTGGCAGTGTTGCCAATCACGATTGTCAGCGGTCATCGCCATTGTATTGATAACCTGAATGATCGTTGTATCTAACATGATGCACACCCCAAAATAACTATAGATACTGATTGAACCAATCAGAAGCAAGGTCAGTTGATAGGTTTACTTCTTCGTCTTGGTCATAGAACGAAAACTGGTGGAATGGTGTTGGTAAATCTGTCTCGACCCAGTGCAAGCGTTTTGTATTTGAGCCAAGTTTTTCAAAGTATTGTTTGGCATAGGTCGGCAAGACTGCACCGTCAGAATGAATCATCAAGGTTGGCACAGTTACATCGGGTGCTGATGTGGTTGGGTCAAATGTTAACCAATCTTCCCATGTCATTACTGCAAATTTATCTGCGCTCCATTCAGGGATTGCGCCACGCTTCGGGTTAAGATAGTAATCATATTCACCAAACATCGCTGCCGATTCGTCGGTGGTACTGATTGCGGGAATATAATCCACAATACCATTTTGTGCATAGTTTTGTTTGGCATTACGGGCATCTTGAATTTTTGTATTCACCCCGTCTTCGCCACCATAAAACATTTTGACAGCTTCGCTATCATGTAACCACGGTGCAGTCACAACAACTGACTTAATGCGATTATCTAGCGATGCTGCAACGAATGTATATCCTGCACCAGCACAGACACCAAATGCACCGATCCGGTCACTATCTACTTGTGGCAGTGTCATCAGGTATGAGACTGCATTTTGAATATCAGTAATTTTGGAGGATGGATTCTCATGATAAGCAGGTTCACCTTCGCTTTCGCCAAAGTTGCGAAAATCAAAAGCCAATGTAATCATACCTTGTTGTGCGAGTTGCTCGGCATAGAGTCCTGCCATTTGTTCTTTCACAGTTGTCCAACTGCCAGAAACAATCACCGCAGGATAAGTTTGGTTGGGATCCATATTATCGGGTTCATAGAGATTACCGACTAAATTGAGACCCTCACTTTGAAAGGTAACTTTGTTCATCTTTGATTACTCCATATTTATCAACTAATTTGATGACCCTATCGTATCCATCTATGAGGCTGGAGTGTTACGAAAAATCAAATTGAAAAGTTCACAAATCAAAGACGATTCTGTTTACGGAATTGAAGTGGTGAGATATTGGTGTGTTTCTTGAAAAATCGAGAGAAATAGTTTGGAGACTCAAATTGTAACTGATAAGCAATTTCTTGAATTGTCAGTGTTGTCTGGAGCAAATACGTTTTGGCAAGTTGTATTAATTGGGCATGGATAACTTGTAGCGCAGTTTGTCCTGATACACTTTTAACAACCGCATTCAGATGATTGGGATGAACACTGAGTTGGTCGGCATAAAATTGCACAGAATGTACCTTATCATCTGATGTTTGTGCCAAACTCTGATTCAAACTCATTTCAATTAAGGTTTGGTAGCGGGCTACGAGTGTAATATCAGCGTTTCGTAATTCTTGTTGCATGATATCTGGTCGGACTTGTTCTGAAAAATAACGGCGGACATGACTCAATAGTAACAGAAGATAGGTTTCGATTAACAGGAATCTATCGTCAGCATCGCCACGATATTCATCTTCGATTTTATGATATAAGCTGAGCAATAGAGCAATATCATTAGGATTAACAACTGTAGGGATAGATTTGCCTAATCGCAAAAATGGAAAATCTTCCAGCAAATTTGCCATGTACCGCGAATGTGAGATGAATGCTTGTGTGAACATGACATAATATCCACTCCAGTTCGGCGCAATATCCCAAGAAACAATTTGAAAGGGAGTATTAAAAAATATCGTTGACCCAGTGGGTGTGCTTGCTCCACCTGTTGTTGCTTGCCCTTCACCTGTAACTCGAATAGCGACCGCATAAAACTCATGACGAAATGGTGGCATTGTAGATACAACTGTCTCCATATTGTCCTCAAAACGGCGAATATCAAACCAATCATGTATCGGTGGTGGAATGTTGATATTTTCGCAGTACTCGTGCAATGTTTTGAAGTGTTTTATGGTTTCTGGTGGCGATTTCATGCGGGGCATTATAGCCGATGGGAATGGGTTTGGGGATAGAAAAAGAAAAGCCCTTCTATGACGTTAGAAGGGTATTAGGGAGAATGATAGCGTTATTATCTATTCAGGAATGTCTTCGGATTCCTCTGCAACATCTTCTAAGAACTCGTCATACCATGGGCATTCTTTTTTGCCAGTGTCTGACAGGCTTTCGTCAACAGGACTATCGTCATAGGGAATGTTTTTGGTTGTCTTAAAGACGAGGTAATAATCTTCTTCCTCATAAGCTGCGCCGATGTTAATCTGGCAATATTTTTTCTTCTGTTTCTTTGTCTTAGAAGATTCTTCTATCACGACAATAACGGGGTCATCATCGGTTGTACTCGTGCAACTAGCGATTGTGCCACTGATTACTTTGGCTTCGAGTGCTGCTGCACACCAACCTGCTTCCCACCAATAATTACTGACATCGGTAGTGCCATCGCCACACCAATCCCATTCGTCATAACATTTGTTGCCTTCAAAATCTTGACTGAATGCAGGCGCAATAGCGAGAACACTCAAGATGCCGCCAAGGATAATTGTGATAAGGAAAACTTTCTTGCTCATGAATTCTTGACTCCATGTCTATGATTTCGTTACGAATAATTACATCATAGAGCAAGGTGAGATTTGCTACTTAAACGCTATCTCAAATCCACTTTAAATAAGATTTAACATAATGGTGTGACTTATTTACAATAATCATAACCATAAGTTCAGCCTGCCATATTATGATGGGGCTTGCATTGGCGATATAATGGAGACATATTCTCAGTCAGCATTTGGGACATCAAATGAAACAAGGAACGCTCATCGCTAACCGTTATCGCCTTATCAATAAACTGGGTCAGGGTGGCATGGGGGCAGTCTGGCGTGTCTATGACCGTCTCGAAAAACAAGAAGTCGCTCTTAAACAAGTTGCCAAAGCCCTCAGCGACATCCGGCTCAGTACCAGCGATGCGATTGGCAGAAAAAAAGCCGCACTCATCCAAGAATTTAGCCTGCTTGCCTCACTACGACACCCCAATATTATCTCGGTACTTGATTATGGTATAGCGGATGGGAAACCTTTCTTCACCATGGAGTTGGTCAATCAACCCCGCACAATCATTGAGGTTGCCCAACAAAAAAATCCAACAGAGCAAATAGACTATATCATCAAAATTCTGCAAGCCTTACGCTATTTACATCGTAGGGGTGTCTTACACCGTGATTTGAAGCCCGACAATGTGCTTGTATTTGATAATGACGAGGTGAAAGTGCTTGACTTCGGCTTGAGCATAGAATCTGAATTTGCCGAAGGACGTGTCGGCACGATGGCGTATATGTCACCCGAAAGTATCAAGGATAACCGGACGACAGCACAAAGTGACCTCTATGCGGTTGGCGTGATGGCATACGAAATGATAGCGGGTGAACGACCGTTTCATCCACATGATATGCGCGGTATCTTGAAACGACCTGCTGATACCACTCTACTCGGCAATCATCCGGCAACATGGGTGATTGAACGCCTATTGTTAAAAGACCCTCAAGACCGTTATGTAGATGCCGATACCTGCATTCGAGCATTTCAGCAGGCGATGAATTTATCAACAGAAGCGGAGAGCATCACAGTACGGGAGAGTTACTTACAAGCCAGCACATTCGTAGGACGTGATGAGGAGTTTCAGACCCTCGTAACTGCACTAGGTGAAGTATTAGATGGTCAGACTGCGTTTTATTTAGTCGGTGGTGAATCCGGTGTGGGTAAGTCGCGCTTGATGAACGAATTGCGTATACAAGCATTGGTATCGGGGGCAACTGTTTTGCGTGGGCAGGCGGTGGAAGGTGGTGGCTTACCCTTCCAACTATGGCGCAATATTGTACAGCGGTTGGTGTTAATGGTCGAAGTCACCGACATTCAAGCGGGTATTCTACTCGACATCGTGCCTGATATAACCGACCTGATTGGGCGACCGGTTGAAAAAGCTCCCAAACTCACAGGGACAGCATATCAAGACCGTCTAGTCCTCACGATTATTGACCTGTTACGTGCTGTGCATCAGCCTATCGTATTGATATTAGAAGATTTGCAGTGGACGATTGAGAGTTTGGCGGTGTTAAAGCAATGTCTACTTGTGCGAGACCAGTTCCGCCAATTGATGATTGTTGCTAACTACCGTAATGAAGAAGCCCCCAACCTACCAGATGAATTGATGGGCATCCACATCATGCGTCTTGACCGCTTAAACCGAGGGGCAATGGAAAAGCTCACCATATCTATGTTGGGACAGCAACATGCCAATGAACAGGTGGTCGATTTGCTACAAAAGGAAACGGAAGGCAACTTATTTTTCCTTGTAGAAACAGTGCGGGCATTGGCAGAAGAAGCTGGCGGATTAGATTTGATTGGGACAACGACCTTGCCCGATGGTGTATTTACAGGTGGTATGCAACAACTGACATTACGTCGCCTGAACAAAGTTGCCGAACAATATCAACCGATTCAACAGTTGGCATCGGTCATCGGGCGCGAGATTGATGTTAATTTGCTGACATATACCTTCGAGCGTTCACAAGTCAATCAATGGTTGATGCAAGCATCCGAGGCAAGTGTGATTGACATACAAGAGAATACATGGCGATTTTCGCATGATAAATTGCGAGAGACTGTCATTGCACATATCCCCGAAAATGATAAGCCGACTTTACATCAGACTGCTGCCGAAAGTATTGAAGCTGTATATCCCAACCAGTCCAGTTACCACGAAGCCTTATTACGGCATTGGAAGGTTGCTGGACATCTGGAAAAAGAGCTTATCTATGCAATTGAAGTCGGTAATTATTATAAGCAAATGTCTTACTTTGATAAAACAGAACCCATCTTCCGCGAGGCAAACGAAAAAATTGCTCAGTATACAGGTAGTCGATTTCGTGAGTTAAAAAGAAATATTCTCCATAGCCTCGGTTATACGATGGTGTATCGTGGCGATTATGGTATCGCACGCCAATATTATGATGAGGCGATGACATTAATCAACGCAGATGAAGCAACAGAAGAATATCTTGACTTAATAACGTCATACATTTTGTTGCTTCAGATAGAGGGAGACTTAGAACAAATTCAGAAATTGGGAGCAACCGCATATAACACTGTCAAACACTATGACCATGACCCTGCCATTCATCTAAAAACAATTGAACTGCTCAGCGATGTGTCTTATGGCAGTCAAGATTTTGAACAAACACGCAGATATTTATTAGACATACTTCGTTTGGCAGATAATGCCCCGAATCCCACTTATTTACGAGCAAATGTGTATAACCAATTGGGAGCAATCGCAACATTTGATGGGAATTTACGCGAGGCATTGCGCCATTTCACACAAGCTATCCACTACGCGAAGCAAGTACAAAACCACGCAGATGTCGTAAACTCCTCACAGAACAAGGCATTTTGTTCTATATTGTTAGGCGACTTTGTAGAAGCACATGACACCATTGCAGATAGCTTAGAACACATGCAACGGATGGGGAATGGTCACTATACAATTGATGCAATTATGCTTGCTGGATTGTATTTGGATTATAAAGGCGAGTCGATACGGGGCTTATCGTGGCTTCACTTTGGCATGAATCACCCGTGGTGCAAGAAAGAATCTGCTGAGACTTTTAAATCATTTTACGAAAATATAATTGATAGATTATCTGAGCAAGATACACAGGTTGCCATAGACCGTAGCGAAGAACTGGATTTAGATACGATTGTGCAAGACCTACTGACCGAATTTGACAATACAAATTAGGATAGATGAAAATATCAACTGGACAAGAAAAAGATTTACCTCAACACCCGATAGAAAGGGTTCATATAAAGTCTGGAAAGAAATTGTATATAGATGAACAGGCATGACACACCATGCCCCTACAAAAATCTATATGAATCCTCGTAGGGACAACGCCTGCATTGTTCGCAGAACGACAAAATATCTAATGATTTACTTCCAAAATATACCAGATATTACAGAAGTCAGTGGTCGCATGTTTTAAAAATGTAGGGAGGTAGTCATGTCACCCCCCCGTACAGTCAAACACATGCAACTGCTATCCACCCTCTTGTTGGGCAAAGATTTCTGTCTGAATCGGCAGGGCGACATATTCCCCTTGCCACCAATTCGGGAAACTCCACTCTGGTGAGCCCGTATAGTTATCCAGAATCCGGCGAATCATCGGTGCAACCACTTCAGACCCCTCGCGTGAGTTTGCCATCACACCAGCAAACGCAATCTGTGGGTCTTCGGCAGGATAATAAGCGATGAACCATGCGTTCGGTGCGCCTGCTGTCTGGGCTGTACCTGTCTTGGCACACACCGTATACGGAGCTTCTTCAAATACAAACGATGCAGTCCCTAACTCGGTATCTGAGATAACATCACACATCCCCTTGCGTGTCGCTGCCAATGCAATCGGGTCGAGTTCAAGTTCTTCAATGAGGCGGGGTTCGTTGATGACCTCATAATTGGGATTCCCTGGTTCGCCAACATGGCTGACAAAATAAGGCTGATACATTTTGCCACCATTCGCAATCAATGCGGTAACTTGTGCCATTTGTAAAGCCGTCACCGATACATCACCCTGACCAATAGCGTTGTTAATTGCCTGTGTCGAGACTGACGGATTCGCAAGGTTGCCAGATGCTTCCGGACCGATGACTTCAATTCCGGTGCGGCTACCAAGCCCAAGCATACGGGCATATTGGTTGAGCAGGAGTGGGTTACGTTGGAACATCAACGCGCCGACTTCCCAGAAGAAGGGATTACAAGACGACGTTAACGCCTGTGTCATTGTGATTTCACCCGCTTCGTCAAGGTCGTTGAGGATACGCCAATCATAGCGGACTTCGAGTGCATCCCCAAAGCGTTCCTGACCGCGCCATTCCAACGCACAGTTAAATATCTGGTCAGGTTGCCAGATACCTTCCGAACCAGCAGCTAGTGTTGTCACCACTTTATAGACTGACCCCGGTGTATACTGCTCCGAGACAGCTTTATTTTGCAACGGTGACCGTTGGTCTGCGTTAATGCGCTGTAACCGGTCAATGGCGTTGTATTGTGTATCTGGATTGAAGACATGTGGGTCAAAGGTCGGATAGCTGGCAAGCGATAATATCTCACCTGTGTTGACATCCATCGCCACAATCGCGCCACCGAGGGTAATCCCGCCCCAGTTCGGCAAAGCATAATTGACTGCGTCTGCCATTGCTTCGGCAGTATATTCTTGCATATCACGGTCAATCGTGAGCGTAACAGGTAGTGGCGGAGTACCGACTGTCCCACCTAACTCACGAATGATAGTTCCCCCCGGTTCAACAATTCTCAAAAAACGTTCGGGTCGTCCCGCGAGTTCTTCTTCATAAGCATTCTCAACCCCCGTCAGACCAACCAAATCTGTTTCACTATACCCCCGTGCTTCCCATACTTGAATCTGGTCACCGGGAACACGCCCGATATATCCGACGAGATGTGACGCAATCCCATGCCCATAATAGCGGCGGGTGTTATATTGCAATACATTGCTGAAGGCATCATCAGAATTTACTACGCCACAATCAAATTCAAGGGCATCACGGAATTGGAAGTAACGTTCGGGATCCATCTCGGCGATATGAAAACGAGTCTCGACGAAGAAGTTAGCAAAAATCGAACGCAGGACATTGGCTTGTTGACGGGTGGCAGCAGCAAGTGTGTCAATGCAATCATCAACATTTGCCATATCCTGTTGTGCGACATAGATACTGACGACGGATCCATCTTCTTCTGCCAATACCTGCCCGTCACGGTCATAGATATTCTCACGGGGTGGGAAGCGCACACTCACCTGCAAACGCGCTTCCGATGACAAGCCGTCGAAGATGTCCATCGGCGACCATGCCACCTTCCAACCGCCTTCTTGTATCATGCGCAGGGTGCGATTATTGTCCTCAATCACACCAAATGTCGGCGACTGGATACCCACATTATAATCAATGACGGCAGTTGTCCCCTGCATCTCCACGCTATTCACCGTATGCTCCACGCCATCAAAGCGAATCACACTATGGGCGACAGTATAGCGATTCTCAAATATCTGACGTGGATAGATATTCCGGCTCTGGCTGGCAATAAGGCGATACATCGCGTCGTAATCCTCAGCACTCCATGCTGTCATGAAGTCGCGCAAGACATCCGCAGGTTGTGCGCTGGTGACCTGTGTCACGGCGATGGGTTCGCTACTGTTGGCAGGTGCACCTGCGGACAAAGCAGAATCACATGCGGTTATTAGCACAAGGGATAGAAGCAGATAGAAGAATAAGAGTTGTCGTGTCATAGGGTTGTTGTCGCTTGTTTGTTTTTAGGGTTTGTTGTCTTATACAAAGTATCAGGTGATATGCCTTACCATCCTGCGGGCGAGAGGTCTCTTCCCTACAATATTTACACGTATATGTGTAGGAGCAACACCTGCATTGTCCGCTATTGAACGGTAACATCAAATACAATTATCTCATATATAGCGCATTATGCCGTGTGACGAGACGAGTTACAAGGATAGCCATTTCAACGATTACCCTATGATGATGTAGAACACTACGCCATACACCGACACCGGTAGTAAATCAGCCCATAATTTGAATTATGTGAGATATGAGACACAAAATCGAGAATCACGTACAATAGATGTGACATAAAACTGATGGGATAAAAATTGATGATACAGAAGATACTGTTAAGTGTATGTGTTGGGTTGCTGGTAGTTGTGAGCGTGTGGGCGCATGATGATGGCGACCCTGACCACCATGATGAAGTTGATGTGAGTGATGCAGTTGTGCCGGATAACCCGACGTACTATGAACATGTCAAACCATTGCTGGAATTGCACTGTACAGCCTGTCATAGTGAAGGACAAATCGCCGGAGACATTGCCATTGATACGCTGGAAAAGGCAGTCGCAGGTGCAAATGACATCGCATACAGTGTGTCGATTGGGTATATGCCCCCGTGGATGCCGTCTGAATTATCATTGCCTATCCAACATGACCGCAGTCTAACCGACACAGAAATTGCTACCATTATCGCATGGGCGGATAATTTCGCACCAGAAGGCGACCCTGCTGATTATGTCGCGCCGGAAACGTCTTATACACTGGTAGACATCCGCGAGGATATGGTCTTGCAGTTGGATGAGCCATATACACCTGACGAAACAGTACAAGATGATTATCGGTGTTTCGCCTTCGAGATGGCTCTTGAGCAACCCGTCTTTTTGACAGGCTATGAATTTATCCCCGACATTATGGAAATGGCACATCATGGGATTGTCTATAAAGTAGATGTCTCTGTTGCGCGTCAGATAGAACGCAAAGACAGCGCAGACGGTCGTCCGGGGTGGCAATGTTACGGCGGGGTGAATTTGTCCGGCAGTGATAGTGAGATGATTGGCACATGGGCACCGGGGACACTCCCGGCACTATATCCGGAGGGCACAGGTTATCGTATTGAAGACGGTGAATTTTTGGTGGTACAGATGCACTATAATCTGGCAATTACTCGCCAACCTGACCGCACCAAAGTCACGTTGCAATTTGCTGATGAGGGCGAATCCATACGTGAATTGATGACAGTAGAACTGACTGCCCCTGTCGAAATCCCTTGTCCGGCTGGTGTAGAGGGTTCACAATGTGAGCGTGTGAATGCACTTGACCGAATTGCCGATTTATATGGTGAGGGACAACATTATTATCCTGATGCACTTCTGCGTCAATGTGACCAAACCTTAAATGATTATGGCGATAACACAGGCGAGCTTGCCGTCGGACATTGTGATAATACTGTCCCTGTCGGTCTGACTATATACGGTGCATTCGGACATATGCACGAGCTAGGGCGCAGTTTCCAGCTAGAGGTCAACCCTGATAGTGACGAGTCGGTTATGTTGTTGGATATTCCGATTTGGGATTTCCATTGGCAAGACCGTTACCAGTTTGCTGAACCCTTCCGGCTGGAACGGGGGGATGTGGTGCGGATGAGCTGTATATGGGACAACACCTTATCGGATGACCCGCGCTATGTCGTCTGGGGTGAAGGCACAGAGGATGAAATGTGCTTCGGTACAGTAATGGCATTGATACCGGGGCAATAAGTGACTTATAGTCAATCGACAAATATAATTAGGTAAAAATTGACGGTATCTACGATAAATTGCACGAATCCCACGATGCTCCATGTCGATTTTCGTAGGGGCATGACGTGTCATGTCCGCAAACCTATACGCAATTTCTTTCCGAAGGTCACTTTTATAACGATGCGTTCAACATCAAAAATCAGAGGTACGGTTAATCTTTAATTTAGGAAAATCAAGTAGGGACAGCATTTGCCATCCCTACTTGATTCAGTGTTATGCGAAGCTCTTTACAGTTGGACCCGCATTGATAATTGCATCGCTACTGCCATCTTTGAACTGTTCAAAGTTGTCGATGAACAATTGTGCCAGTTTCTGTGCTTGCGCGTCGTAAGCATCGCCATCTGCCCATGTATTTTTCGGAATGAGAATTTCATCTGGGACGTTCGGGCAACTGGTTGGGACTGCCAAGCCAAATACGGGGTCAATGACGGTTTCGACATCATCCAATGCGCCACTGTGAATCGCATCAATGATAGCGCGGGTGTACTTGAGTTTCAGACGTGAGCCAGTACCGAATGGTCCACCTGTCAAGCCTGTGCTGACCAACCATGCTGATGACCCGTGTTCTGCCATCTTTTCTGCCAGCAGTTCCGCATATTTGCTAGGATGCCAGACCATGAATGCTGCGCCGAAGCAAGCCGAGAATGTCGCTTGTGGTTCAGTCACACCCATTTCTGTACCTGCAACCTTTGCCGTGTACCCACTGATAAAGTGGTACATGGTTTGTTCTGGTGTCAATTTGCTGACGGGAGGTAACACACCAAACGCATCGTAGGTCAACAGAATCACGTTGTTTGGATGCCCACCGACACATGGAATTTTCGCATTGTCGATAAATTCAATCGGATACGAAGCGCGTGTATTCTGCGTCAAGGATGTATCAGCAAAATCAACGGCATGGGTTTCTTCATCGTAGACGACATTTTCTAGCACTGTACCGAAGCGAATCGCGTTAAAGATTTCGGGTTCATTTTCAGCCGATAGGTTAATTGCCTTGGCATAACATCCACCCTCAACATTGAAGACACCTCTATCTGTCCAGCAATGCTCATCATCACCAATCAGTTTGCGTTCAGGGTCAGCCGATAGCGTCGTCTTGCCTGTACCGGATAGACCGAAGAATAAGGAGACATCACCATCATCGCCTTCATTAGCGGAGCAGTGCATTGCCATCACACCCTTTTTCGGCATGATATAGTTCATCACTGTGAAGACACCCTTCTTCATTTCACCAGCATACTCTGTACCGAGGATGACAATTTCGCGGTGTTCAAATGATAGGTCAACACTGGTCTTTGAGGTCATGCCTGTGGTGTGGCGGTTCGCAGGGAATTGCCCACCATTGAAGACCACATAGTCAGGTTCACCAAAGTCAGCAAGTTGTTCCGCAGTTGGACGAATCAGCATGTTATACATAAAGAGCGCATGATATGGACGTGTACAAATGATACGTACCTTGATACGTTCTTCTTCATCCCAACCACCATAACCATCGACAACATACAATTTATCGAGCACGTTGAGATAGTCAATCGCACGTTCACGGTTGATTGCGAATGTGAGTTCATCAACGGAGATATTGATGTCACCCCACCAAATATCATTTTCGGAATCAGGATGTCGTACAATACGTTTATCGTTTGGGCTACGTCCGGTTTTTTCACCTGAGCGCACCATCAACGCGCCAGAATCTGCAATGGCTGCATCTTTTTCATGGGCAAAGGCTTCTTGGTACAGGACTGACGGCGGGGCATTCCGTACGATATTTTCTGTGTCGATACCATATGCGTGTAGATTGAATTCGTTGGACACTATTTGCTCCTAACTGATAACTGTGTATGTTTGTAAGGGGTGTGAACAGTCTTCTTGTCCATCGTTCCCATCGTTCGTTAATTCATGTCTTGCTTACTACACTCCTATTGTCCTCATTTTGCTCTCATCTCAACAGTGACGAATCACCTATGTATTCGTGCAAAATGTAATATTGACTACGATGGTCTATGAATGGTGTTAGAGTCAGAGTATAAACCGCCAAGTTTTCCTCTATATCCAGAGACTTACCAGGCTTTGCATTTATGCCATATCCCCACTGCTAGTCAGCGAGGGACAATATAACACGATGCTTATTTCTGAAAATGTAGACATAATGTCATGTTTTTTGGTAGCATTGTCCTACACATATGCGATTGCTCTAACACCTATCGAACACCTAGATAATCCGAAGGAACAAGCACATGAATAGCAAACGTAAACATACTAGCATCTGGCAGGAGATTAGCTTCGGTAGTATCGCCTTACTCATTGCCTCACCGTTGATTGCTTATGCTATGGTTTTGTCGGTGTTTGCGTTGATTGCGGGTTTCTCGTATCTGAGTCGTGGTGTCGAGTTTGCACCATCATTGATTACAGCGTCTGTGCTATCCATCGTCGCATTAGGTTATGCGTTATCGCAGACCATCAAACGCTTCCGTATGCTCAAACAAATGCGTCAATTGCGGGACACGGAATCGACACGTTTAGATGCTAGTCACCTCCACCGTGCTGAACATCGTCTGATAGATGAAGACTATCGTCAAGAGGATGCCATGCCACAACAAACATCCCCACGCAAATATTTCACGCAGGGATGACGCAACTTATATAAGGATTCGTACAGCTCTTATACGCAAAATATCCATAAATGACTCACACAGTTTGCCCCACGTTTGCCCTACGGCATCATGAGATACCCCTATAACATCTATTTGTCGGCATGTTATAATTTTCCCCGCAATGTTAGGTTGCGTTGATATAAGCTGACTCGATGCAATTCGGCTAGACGAGATGAGAAAATGGAGAAGTCATAAATGCGGCGTTGGATGATTGGTCTTACTTTTTTGATGTGTGTTATAAGTTTGATACCTGTGCAAGCGCAGGAAAACCTGTTGGGGAATGCAGGTTTTGAGAATAATTATAGTGGACGTGGACGTGGCGATTTTAACTTCGCCGAAGGATGGGGTGGATGGTTTACGACTGAGCCGTCTACCGAATCGTGGATGAATCAACCACCAAACGCCTTCCCGCATAGTGCTTTCTATAAATATGGTGGTGCGTTTTCTCAAAGTATTTCCAAAGGTGGCGGAACATTTACAGCCGCGGCCTATCAAGAAGTTGGAAACATTCCAGCAGGCGCAATTGTACGTGGGTCTGCATTTGTCTTCATAGAAAATGCCTCTGATAGACAAGCAAGGGTTCGTATCGGTGTCGGGAGCAATGTGGGTGATAATCCCTTCGGTGCAATTACATGGTCAAATTGGGAAACAACCCTCAATGAGTTTCGTCAAATTAGTGTAGACCATGTTGCCACAGGTGGGTCGGTGACTATCTTTATCTATGCGACCCAAGATTGGCCCAACGACCCCAATGCCGTCTATTTTGATGATGCGTCCCTTGTGATTGTTGGTCAGGGAGAAGCCCCTGCCGAAGGTGACGGCGACAGTGAGGAAAGTGCAGCCCCGACCGCACCTGAACCTCCGCGCCCCTCCGGTGTTGCCTTTGTCTCGCCACAGGATACATCTGCCGGTGATGGTATCAGTCACACCGTACAGGGTGGTGACACACTTGCGTCGATTGCAACGGGATATGGTGTGCCAATGGACGAAATTATGGGATTGAACGGCTTGGACAGAAGCTCTGTCTTGCAAATTGGTCAAGTCTTGACCATCGCAACCCCTGACCCGAACGCGACACCCGAACCGACTGTTGCCCCAACTGCAACACCAGAACCTGAAACTGAAGTTGTCGAAGCTGAACCTGCGGTTACCGAAGCTGTTGAAGACAACACGGCTGCTGTGGTTGTTACAACTGATGAAGAACCCTCCGAGTTGCAACCTTTGCCATCTGTCGTCACCGATGATTCTGAGCCTGAAGCAACTGATGCAACAGAGGTTGTCCAACTCGACCCGAACTTAGGATTTGCTTGTACCCTGCGCTTTAAGGTATCAGCACCGTTCCTTGTACTTTCCTGTGACCTCACAGATTCCAGCACACTGGAGAATTAGTTTGACAAAATCTTGGATGCAGTTCAGTGTGATAGTCGCACTGTTGATGGGTGTTATCAGCCTCTTACCCGTCGAGGCACAAAGCAATTTGTTATCAAACCCCGGTTTTGAATCGGGTTACAGTGGGCGTATGGGGCGCGGTGATTTTAACTTTCCTGAAGGATGGGGGGGCTGGTTTACAACGGCACCTCAAACTGAAGCATGGATGAATCAACCGCCGAACGCCTTCCCGCATACCAGTTCCTTCAAGTATAGTGGCACATCGTCCCTGAGTATCTCCAAAGGTAGTGGAACATTTACCGCCGCCACCTATCAAGAAGTTGGTGATATTGAAGCGGGTACGGTTTTGCGTGGGTCAGCATTTGTGTTCATTGAAAATGCCAATGGCTCAAACGCACAAGTCCGCATCGGCATCGGGAGCAACGTCGGCAGTAATGTCAACGGCGCGATTACATGGTCAGGTTGGGTGACGCAACTCAACAATTATCAGCAGATTAGCGTTGACCATGTTGCCACAGGTGGGTCGGTAACACTGTTCATCTATGCGACGCAGACGTGGCCCAATGACCCCAACGCCGTCTATTTTGATGAAGCCTCACTAGTTACCGTTGGTGAAGGACAAGCTCCTGCCAGCGGTGGTAATGGCTCAGCTGATGCACCCGTATCACAGCCGTCGGGTGTCGCGTTTGTCTCACCACAAGATACCGAAGAAGATGATGGTATCCAGCATACCGTTGTCAGTGGCGATACTGTCGCGTCAATTGCAGTTGCCTATGGCGTGACCGTTGATGAAATCCTCGCGCTCAATAATTTAGACCGAGGCTCATTCTTGCAGATTGGGCAGGTGCTTGTAGTGGCTGAGCCATCCGTTCAACCGACTGCTACCGTTGAAGTTACTGAAGAAGTGGATGTGACCGACGATGCAGAGACATCGGACGAACCGGAAGCAACCGAAGACCTGACTCCGCGTGGCACGACTGTTCAGCAAGGGGCAGTAATTACAGAATTTACCGAGACTCCACCACCAGCAGAAAGCCCGACATCAGAGAATACACCGACCGAGACACCCGTTCCCGATACAGCAACCCCTGCACCGACTGCACCTGTTGCCGAAGCTGATACACAGGGCGTAGACCCAACCGAACTAGACCCCGGTATCTGTGTAGCAATCTTTGAAGATGACAATCAGAATGGGGTACTCGAACCCGGTGAAGCCAATCTTGCCGACGGTGTTATCGCGGTCATGGATAGTGACGACACAGAAGTCGGTACACATACCACCACTGCCGACCCGATTCCATTCTGTTTTGATGACTTAGACGCGGGGCGATATACATTGAATGCAACTGCACCGGATGGCTATGGCTTGACGACTTCGCCAGTTTTACGGGCAAATCTGGAAGATGGCGATACCGTCACCGTGCGCTTTGGTGCTAAGCAAGGTTTGGCAGTACTCGCTATTCCGACCGTTGATACCAGCAATCCAACCGCAGAACCGGAGCCAGAAACAGGCACAGTCGGCGCAGAAGACCCCGACATTGCTGATTTCAGTGGTTTAATCGTGTTTGGGCTGGCAGGTATGGTACTTGTTATCGGCATGGGCGCGTCCCTGCTGATGCGGAGGCGGTAGACTTATCGGATATTTGACGAATCGATCCCCCCTCTAAATCTCCCCCAATGCGTTAGGGGGAGACTTAAAAGCCCCTCTCCATTGCAATGGGGAGGGGTTTGGGGAGGGGAAAAACCCGAAACAATAATCGAAGGACATGCAATACATGAAGGTCACAACATTACTTATCATCATCAGTATAGTCGGTCTACTCGTCCCTGTGTCGCTGGCACAGGAGACAACGGGCGACGGGCAAATTTGTGTTCGCGCGTTTGAAGACCGCAACAGCAATGGCACATTCGATGCCAACGAACCGCCGATCACACAGGGTATCGGCGTAAACTTGCTCAATATTCAGAGCATCACCATCGGCGCACAATTGCTTGAAGATTCCGAAAGTGCAGCATTAGGTACGGTCTGTTTCCGCGAATTATTGGCGGGTGATTATACGATAATTGTGACCAGTGCAGATTATACAGCGACAACCCCAACAACGTTTAATGCAGTGGTGGTCCCACAATCTGTCCCGACGCGCCTCGACTTCGGCGGTACGATTATCACCACCAGTACAACCACTGGAACAGTAGCTCCCACGATAACCGAAGACGACCAAAACCGCGCGTTACAGGGTATCTTGTTTGGTGCAATCGGTGCGATTGTTGTGATGTTCGTGATGTTCATTGCAGGTATATTCATCTATTTTGCGACCTTCCGCCGTCGCATGAATCGTGCGATGTCCCAATCCACAGGGGGATACCGACCTATCACCGGACCGATGCCTGTCTATCAACAACACGGCACCGGGCCGATGCAACCTGTTCGACCCGACACTGCAGGCTTCGCACCTGTCCGACCTGCAACTGATTCCATGCGACCTGTACGCCCGACAACGGGGTCAATGCCAGCCGTGCAAGAGCCACCGAATCCCTTACTCAACCGCAACCCGAACGAAGGCTCACCGCCATTGTTCAGTGATGAAGATACCGACCAGATGGGGTCGATATAGGGGGGCTGATGGATGGGGTGATTGTCAATCCAGTGCGGTATCTGCGGGCTGATGAGCTGGTGTTTATCAATGGCACAGTCCTCAAAAACGAAAAAATCTTGCGGGGTGAACTGAAAATCCGCGACCGTGAACGACTTGAAGCAGCGGTTGCACGTCCGGCTTCGAGCGCGTTTGGTGAAGATGCCTATAAAACCTTGCAGGAAAAAGTCTCGGCGATGATGCACAGTGTCGCCCGCAATCACCCTTTTACCGATGGCAATAAACGCACCGCCACGATGTCAACGGTCTTCATGCTGAATGTCAACGGTTATGATGTTGATTGGGACGCGAGTGAGGCGTTAGAGGTTATCCTCAACTTGGCTGAGGGTAAGATGGATATGCCGGAATTTGCGACGTGGTTGCCGATTAAGCAGGCACAAGCCAATCCTGAACCCGACACAGAGCGCGATATGGCATTGATTGTGGCACTGATAGAGCGTCATCAGTGGTTGTTAGACGAACTGGCTGAGCGTTAATTAGATTCGATGCGGGTTGCAGTGGCTTGCAGTACCCATTGTACATAGATATTATCGCCCCCTGTCGCCCGTATTGTGACTTCACCTGTTTTGCTGTCAAAGGTCACTTCACGGTCAACAATCGTTTCACCACAAGTAAAAGTCTGATTGCCGACAGAAAATTCAACAGTATCAAGTATGCTCCCGAAGCAGTTGGATGTAATTGTCAGCTGTGTTCGTCCCCCCGGTAACGAGACAACTTCATTCATACCCGTGATGTCCCAACGTATCTTGTCTTCGGTATCGCCATTCGGGAAAGAGATAAACTCGGAGACGCTCGTTGTGCCACCTAAGACAATATTCAACGGGCTGTTGAAATCGGTATCAGCCGGTGCAATCTGAATCACCGTTGTTGATGTAGGGCGTGGTGTATCTGATGCCGTTGGTGTTGGGGTGAAGGTGGAAGTTGGTGTTGTCGTCGGTGTTGCGGTTGCGGTTGGGGTCAACGTCGGCGTGGGTGTATTGGTAATGGTTGGTGTGGCTGATGGCAGAATCGGTGTGTTGTCGGGTGGCAATGCTGGAATGCCCGCACAATCTCCACCTAATCCAACAACATCATTACGTACCCAACCTGAGCCAAAAATCGGTACAAGTATCTGATACCAGTTGGTATAGACACCAACCACAGGATAAATTTCATTCGGTTGTACTTGTGTGACCAGTGCAAAGCCTGTGCCGGGACCTGTGCGAATATTGGGGAAACCACCAGAAAATACACCACAAAAATCGTCATTACCAATGACTGGCGTTTCATAAACAGGTTCTTCGGTTTCTTCATCTTCGGGTGATGGTGTCACACTAACTTGTGGGATGTCCGTTGCAGTTGTGACAGCTTCGGTTGGTGCTGGTGGCAAACTCGATAATGCCGTGTCATTCCACATTGCTGTGACAACCCCAGACGCGCCCCGCAAGTCAACCAGTATTGTTGCGCCAGTATCCACGAGAACGAGTGCGGTTGTCCCGATGGTCACCTGCCGTAGGGTTTTGGCACTGTCATAGACAGACGCATAAAACAGTTCATCACCGCGCAGGGTCAAAATCTGAGGTGTGTCGGCTGTGTTGGTCACCGTGTAATATGTTGTCGCGCCATCCGATAAGACAATCTGCCCCGGTACACCTGTAAACCGTGTGACAGTATCAGACACATCAGCAGACAGATGCAGCAAAAAGTCACCTGTTTGTCCGTCTTCACTCGATACGAGCAAGAGATATGTCCCTGTTTCAGGAAGGGTAAAGTCAAAGCGTCCGGTTTCTATATCGCTGTTATCTGCGTCAATTGCACTGATACCCCGTCGCAGCTCCACAGTAGGACGCAGGTCATCACTGAGGCTGATTATCTGTGCGACCATACGGTCATCTGCGCCACCCGACACCATATACACCGCCACAGGTGAGGTCTCCGTCAGACGGCTTGTGACGGTATCACCATAAATAAGTGGTGTTTGGGCAAGGGCTGGTACGGCGAATATAGATAGCCACAATAAGACTATCAACACGGACAGTTTTTTCACAGATTTCCTCAGTTTCTACACGCTTCATTAGTGGCATAGTATAACATTTTTTGCGAAAATATAACAAACGTTTTATTAACATTTGTCGATAGCTTAAGTGACCGTTTCTAACGATACGCGCAACGCTGTAAACTGCCGGATGGCTGTTTGTATCATTTCATCATCAGGGGCTAACAGCGGGCGACGCACATGACCGACTGGAATCCCGCGTTGGTTGAGCAATGCTTTGAGCATAGGTAACCAGCCACCACTCGCTAGTACATCCCGCACCTGATTGAGTTTGCGTTGGAGCTTTTGCGCCTCCTCTAGTTTGCCGTTAACCGAGGCATGATAGAGGGGGACGATAATTTCCGGTACGAGATTGGCATGACCCGACACAATGGCATCAAGTCCCATCGACAGCCCTGCCAGAATCAGCTCATCAGGACCCAGCGCAGTGTTAAATTTGCCACTCTGCAAGCGGTTCGAGGCGAACAAGGTCTGCAAATCGCCACTGCTATCTTTTAATCCAACAACCATCTCATAGCGTTTGGCGAGGCGCGTCACCACATCCAATGATAGCGTATTATTCGAGACTGCCGGATAGTTATACAGGTACATCGGCATATCTGGTACAGTATCCAACACTGCCGAATAATGCGCGATGAGTGTCGTATCGGAATGAGTAAAGTAGTATGGCGCAATCACCGCGACGGCATCCGCACCAATAGCTTTAGCATGGGCTGTGAGGTCAATTGTCTCGGCAGTGGTAATCGCTCCAGTGTGGGCAATCACAGGTACACGCCCATCAACCGCCTTGACAGTCGCTTCAGCAATCGACTTGCGCTCATCGGTTGTGAGTAAGACACCCTCTCCGGTTGACCCCATCGGGAATAAGCCAGAAACACCCTGTGCAATCAGATAATCAGCCAGCGGTTTGATAACATCAGGCGCAATTGCACCATTGTCGGTCATAGGGGTTACAGTTGGGACACCCCCCCCGTGAATTGGTTGGTATGTCATGGCGGGTTCGCCTTTCGTGTGGTCGGGTTAATGGATGTTATTGTAACGCTTTCGCACGATAACGAACACAAATGAAACTTACACTGTTGGCAACCACTCACCAATTATCTTAGCTGTATCTTCTGGTGCAGACTGCGGGAACAGATGACCGTGCTCATCAACTTCGGCATAAGTTGCAGACGGGACAAGCGATTGCACCTTATCGCGGGACTCGGTGACAAAGGTATCGGATGTGCCACCGCGTATGATGAGTGTCGGGACAAGTCCGTTGAGGTTAGGCAAGTCATCCCAGATGGTCTGATGCACTGTCGAGAAATAATAAGCTTCCCACGCCGCTGACCATGATAATTCTACGCCGTCGCCTTTGGGTTGTGTGCCGTGTTCGACGTATAAGCGCAGGACTTCATCTGACCAACCACTGAACAGTCGTTTACCCCGAAAGCGTTCAAAGGCATCGTCCACACTCTCAAAGTCAGTGCGTCGTCGCATCGCCCCTTGCACCAGCGGAATCTGGTCTTGTACGCCCTGTGCCCATGCTCCGGCAATCATTTCTAGCAAACTTGGTAGCAGAATCGTTGGGTCGAGTAACACCAGCGACTTAAAGCGTTCTGGTTCTTTAATCACTGCGAGTAAGGTCGCAATCGCCCCGAAGGAATGCCCAATCGCGGTAATGTTCTCCAGCTTATATTGGTCAAAGCCTGCCAACAAATCGTCTGCCAATGTGCCCCAATCTTGATGGGCTGTCGGCGGGGTTTGGTCACCCCATAGCGCGCGAGGTGGCAACGATACAACACGATAATCCTTCATGAAAGGACGCAACATAGGGCTATAAGTCTGTGGTGGGAAACCGTTCGCCAGTGCCATATGCAAAACGGGAGCATCGGGTTGTCCGCCAAGTTCAATCAAGGGTTGAGGCATGGTGTGTCCTTCATACAAATTGACAATTGATAATCAATCGCTCAGCACAAATAGAACGCCAAGCGACCCGTTATCTTGAATATCTACTGTATCAGTGGACAGGTGAATTGAAAATGCACTTTTCGTAGTTGAATCGTTGACAATAAGATAATGTGATGATGTTATCAGCTCCCTCCTTGCGCACTTACAACACAAGGAGAGAGTAAGGGATATTATTCAATCAGCCCTTCAAGGCGGTCAATCAACTCATCCAACACACCGAAGGTTTCTTCAACAGCTTGTGGTGTAGACATATCCACACCTGCTTGATTGAGGGCATCAATCGGATAGACTGCGTCGCCTGCCTTCAATAAACCCAGATAGCGTTCCACAGCATCGGGGTCATCGCCAGCGAGGATGGCATTAGCGAGTGCATGTGCCGCCGAGATACCCGTTGCATATTGGAAGGTGTAGTAGGGTTCGTACAGGTGAATGAACTGTGACCATGTGCTACCGGTACGGGTGGGGTCATCGGCCATGGTGTCGCCGTAACCTTCAGCATATAGCCCTGCTATAATCTCGTTGAGCGCGTCCGGCGTGAGTGGTTCGTCATTTTCAATGCGCGTATGCACCTCTAGCTCAAAGCGGGCGAGTGTCGGCATGATGAAGAAGTAACGGTGAATATTGTCCATCGCTTCTTGAATCAATGCCAATTGAAAATTACGGTCATTGCGGGTGGCAAACAGATGATGGCGTACCATTGCCTGATTAAAGTTCGAGGCAACTTCAGCAACAAACATCGAGTAATTGCTATACACAAAAGGCTGATATTTGCGCGTGTAATAGCTGTGCATCGAGTGACCGAGTTCATGCGCCAATGTACTCATCGAACCGAGATTGCCGTCATAACTCATCATGATGAAGGGATGTGTGTCGTATGAACCATCAGAGAATGCACCTTCACCCTTGCCTTTGTTAATCGCATAATCGACCCACCGTTGTTCGAGGCAACCCCGTCGCATGGTCGAGACATAATCTTCACCCAACGGTTGCATACCCTCAGCGATGATTTCAACGGCTTCACGATAATCGAGGCGCGGGTCATTAGAGGTGAGCGGTGCCCAGATGTCGTATGGGTGAATCGTCTCCAGCCCCATGATACGACGGCGCACATCCCAATAACGATGCCATGTCGGAATCCGGCTTTTGTAGGTTGCAATCAGGTTATGGAAGACTTCCACTGGAATATTGTTTGGTGACAATTTGGAATGCAGGACACTCTCATACCCCCGCAGTCGTGCCATCGCCACATTGCGACGGACAGACATTAGATAGGCATTGGCAAGCGTATTGTTAAAGTCAAGGAAGGTGTCGGCGTAGTTTTCCCATGTGGTTCGGCGTATCTCACGGTCAGCGTCACCTAGCAGTTGGTCTTTGCTACTCTGTACCAGCTCGTGTTCTGTCCCGTCGCTAGCAACCGCTGGTGCAAAGGTCATATCCATATTGGTTAGCGCATTCCGCACCCCATCAATACGACGCAATGGGTCAGACAGAATACCGATGGCTTCTTCAACTTCCGGCGAGAGAACATGCTTTTGTTCACGGCGCAAGTCATCTATATACTTCTGCAAGATTTTTAGTTCTTCGTCATTATCCAACCATGATTGCAACATCTCTTGGTCAATCGCCAACAACTCAGGGTCATTGAAGGAACTCAGTGCCATCACTTGCCCGATAAGCCCCTGAGCTTGCCCCGCCATACCTTGAATCTCGACGTTGGTATTGTCGCACTCCAGCCATAGTGACGGATACATAAACACCTTGAAGGTGCGACGTGCTATTGTTGAATGAAATTCAAGCCATTCTTTGAGGCGTTCGGGACTATCGGCGAGTGTGCCTTTGAATGCGGTAATCTCGCCCAGCTTGGCACTGACGGCATCGTATTCTTCGCGCCATGCGTCAAACGAGTCGAACACACTTTTGTCATCCCATGTTTGTTCGATGGGTATATCCTGACGAGCGGGGACAGTTGACATAAATCGTTTTCCTTATGATCTATTTAAAATTTTTTAAACGCTTAAATTCTACTGTGACTATGTACTGTTGAACAGTAAAAAGTTGTAAAGGCAAGTAATGGGTTTGTCGTCTACCAAGTAGTAACTGGTATGAAGGCAACGTTGTGCAGGTTATCTAATTTTTTCTCTGTTTTTCAACAATGTCCTGTGTGTGCCACCGCACAGATGGAGACATAGCTCCATCTCTACATTTGTAAAACATTTAGAGATTGATTACATGATTTATATCCCGCCGGATGACGCAATCACCCGTGTCAGCGCGCCCCATTCTTCGATGGTAAGGGTCTCGGCACGGCGTTGCGGGTCGATGTCTGCCTTATGTAAGAAGTCGCGCGCCATCTTCGATTTAATTTGTAGTCCACCGGACAGCGAGTTTTTCAGCTGTTTGCGCTTCTGGCTGAATCCAGCTTTGACCACACGAAAAAATGCCTGTGCTGAGGGCACATCAACCGGATGCGTTGGATGGGTATCAATCCGCATGATGGCACTGTTGATGTTGGGGCGGGGCCAGAACACAGCCGGACTCAGCTTACTGACAATCGTTGGCTGACCATAGAATTGCACCGCAACAGTGAGCAGGCTCATATTCCCCGGTTGCTCCACGATACGTTCAGCGACCTCATATTGCATTGTCATGACCATACGCTTGGGACGACGGTCTGGCTCTAGGAAATGCCAGATAATCGCGCTACTGATGTAATACGGCACATTCGCCACCACAACATAATCATTGTTCCCGACGAGACTCGGCACATCAGTTTTCAGAATATCCTTGAATACAAAATAAACATTCGGGGTCGCATCGAAGCGTTCTTCTAATATCGGTTGGAGGCGTTCATCCACCTCGACTGAAAAGACATGACGAGCACGCTCAGCTAATTTTTCGGTGAGTGCACCTGTGCCGGGTCCAACTTCCACAACGGTATCATCGGGCATAATCTCAGCCGTACTAGCAATCTTTTCGAGTGCGTTGGGGTCGTGCATAAAGTTCTGACCAAGACTCTTTTTGGGGTAAAGTTCATAAGTATCGAGTAGTGATTTTGGACTGCTTGACATGTTGGTTTGCCTCCTGTTGTGGGGTGGGTATTGCGGGAGGATTAGTTGACCATATTTCCTACTATTTGAGTAGGGTTATCCTGTCTGAGTGGGCATGATGTTGACAAGGCTCAGGCGATATAAAATTTGGGAAGTTCTTATAAATACGAGATACACAGATAAAGTCTTAAAAGAAATTTCATATAGATTGGCAGGCATGACACGTCATACCCCTACGAAAATCGACATGAATCATCGTAGGGAAAACGCCTGCGTTGTCCAAAGACCAACAAAACATGTAATTTTTTATTTCTGAAAATATACAAGACTCTACAAAATTTATAAGTAGGAAAGAAATTACAAAATGGTCACAGCTGATAGGAAAATAGTAACCTAAATTGCGGGGAGAATAGGGTCAGTGTTATACTTACGTTTGTAACGTATGACTGAATTGGATTAACAACTGCTGGGGGCAACCTATGCCAGAACTCAAACCCCATGAAGCACCCGTCAGTGCCATCGGTGACCTACCGGTAATGCACCCGGGGCGACCTATCGGGCGTGACGATTTACTCAAACAGATTCTTGGCGCACTCCGTCAGAATACACCGATTGTGCTACACGGCACATCCGGCATCGGCAAGACAACCGTTGCGGTGACGATTGCCAGTGCCTATGCACAACAACCAGAACAGACGGTGCTATGGCTGAATGTGAACAACCCACCCCTTGTCGAACTGATGGCGAGGATTGGAAGGGCATATGGCGATAGTGACATCAGCACCAGCCAAAACCCACTTAGTAAAGTTGGGGCAGTGGCGACCTTGCTCAGCCAGAACAAACCGCTATTGGTTCTTGATGGCAATGTATCGGAGCAAGTGCTGACACAGTTCATTGACCGTTGTGGTGGTGGCTATCCGATGTTGGTCACAACGACTGATCCCATTGCAGGCGAGAGTTGGGATAGTATCGGTGTGGGCAAGCTATCAGACACGGATGCAACTTTGTTGTTCAAACAGAAGTCGGGTATTAAAGACAATAACTTTGATATTGATATTTATTCGATTGCGAAAACTGTAAATTTTGAACCCTTTGCTTTGTCGTTGGCGGCTCGTGCAATGACGGCTGCCAAACAAACCCCGCGTGAATACGATAATACCTTGCAAGAGTTGGCGAAAAACCTGAATAATAACGGCTCGCTCGCTGCTTTAACTGCCAGCTATCGTGCGTTGAATCAGGCGTTGCAAGGGTTGTTGCTCCTCTTGGGTGCGACGGTCAATGGGGAAGGGTCGTCAGCATTTTTGAGTCTGGTCGGTGGTGTGCCACAGGCAAATATCGACCAAGCCATGACGATTCTGTCTCAGTTATTCCTTGTCGAAAAGTTTGAACGTCACGGCGAACCGTATTATCGTTTGCATCCGATGGTGCATCAATTTTTGGAAACATGGCTAACCAGCAGTAATCGTATGGATGCCCTACGGGACAAAGCCAAAGACACCATCCGCAAGTATATTAACACCTATGCTGATAGTGACGACACCTATGCGCGTCTGGCAACAGAGATGGACAATATCATCTCGACAGCGCGGTGGTCAGCGGACAATGGCGACCGTGACCTTGCCAATGCGGCTGTAGTTGGCTTATCACAAGCTGATGACTTCGTGCAGTCCGAGGGGTACATGTATGAGTTTCTGCTTCTACGCGCCTTTGGGTCGGGGTCAACCAATGCCTTCCCCGCTTATGGTGAAGAAGAAGCCACCATTCCTGAAGATGATGAAGAAGAAATCTTGTTGGGTGCGCCAGAAGATTTTGAGTATGACCTTGAGGACGACGAACTCGAAAAACTCGAAATGGCAAATACCGTTGATGATGAGGAAGACGAAGACGAACCGGATGATTCCACCTTTATCGGCACAGATGATGCTAGCTTGCAGTCGATTAATATTGACCAACTGCGCACAGCACTCAACGTCGCCCGTCAGAACAAAGAGGTTCATCGTCAAGTTCAAATCCTGAAAGCCATCGGCAAAGTGCAGATTAATCAGGGACGTGAGCGCGAAGCTATCACAACATATAATGAAGCCCTGCAAATCTACGAGGAAAATGAGGATAAAGAGGGCAGATTAGAAACCCTCGATATGCTGTCCGGCTTATTGAGTCGTACCGATAATGCACAAGCAGCCGTCGCTCATGCCAATCAAGGGCTACAGTTAGCCGAAGAACTGGACGATGCCGATACAGAAATGCACCTCTTGATTACACTGGGGGATGCGCATCAAGAACTCGGTGAATCACAGGAAGCAGTCGAAGCCTATGAATCGGCGTTGGCAATTGCGCGTAAACGTGATGACAAACAGAACGAATCAACGATTCTTTATAAACTTGGCATAGCGCATCTGGATAACGGCGATGCTGACCATGCGATACAGACACTGGAGCAAGCCAATACCCTCCTCAAAGAACAGGGTAAGCGCGCGATGGAAGGGCAAACGCTTGGCGGGCTTGGGTCAGCGAATGCTGAACTCGGACGCTGGAGCGAGGCGGTGAATTATCACACATCAGCCTTGCATATCTCCCGCGAAGTGGGCGATGCAGACGAAGAAGCCCTGCAATTAAGCAATTTGGGTCAAGCATTGGTCGAAGCCAAACGACTGCCGGAAGCTCTATTGCGCTATCGTCAGGCATTGCATGTCGCGTATATGACCGAGAAGAAAGATAATATCGTCAGCGCGATTGTTGAACTCGTCACCTTGATGATGAAAAGTGTCCGTCTGGTGACGATTGCTGAATTGCTGATTGATGATGCCATGACTTATGATGCAACCGACCGTGATGTCATGCGCCTGAAAGACGAGATTACTGCTACTAAGAATCACGCGATGGCAGAGGGCAAAAATATGGCGACTGTCGCCGGTACAGCCAAAGACTACGCCGCCAATGCGTATGATACCTAAATAGAGGGTCAAATGAAATTAGAACTCTGTAGGGTCGAACCCATGTGTTCGACCGCGCGGGAGCAGACATGGCTACTCCCCTACTTAAGAACATACGACAACTGAATTAAAACCTAAAAGCAATTGATTATTTACAGGCGGACGGCATAGATACCGTCCCTACATCCTTTCATAATATTGTAGGGACAATGCCTGCGTTGTCCGCCCCGATACAACAAACGAAAGCACAAAACACCATGCGTGAAAACCGAATCCGTACCTTATGGGCAGAAGGCAAACCTGTCCTCAATGGCTGGCTACATATTCCGAGTATGTGGTCTGCTGAAGTGATGGCGAATCAGGGCTGGGATAGTCTGGTCGTCGATATGCAACATGGCATGATGAGCATGGAAACCGCCATTCAGATGCTACAGGCAATTTCCATCACCGACACCGTGCCGATGGCGCGCGTCAACTGGAACACCCCCGGTGATATTATGCGTCTGTTGGATGCAGGGGCGTATGGCATCATTTGCCCGATGATTGATACCCGCGAACAATGCGAGGCGTTTGTCGGGGCGTGTCGTTATCCACCGATGGGCTATCGGAGCTTGGGTCCGACACGGGCGCGAGTCTATGCTGGTGCAGATTATGCCGACCATGCCAACGAGACTATCATCACCTTTGCCATGATTGAAACCCAAGAAGCTTATGACAACCGCGACGAGATTATGAGCGTCGAGGGGCTGGACGGGGTGTTTGTCGGTATCGGCGACTTGCGCCTGAGCATGACAGGCAGTGCCGGATTTACCTCGTCGGATGATGTCGTCAACAAGGCGTTAGATGATATTCTGGAATCGGCACAAAAGCATAATATCCAAGCGGGATTGTTCACGGTAGACCCCAACTTTGCGGTGGCAATGCTCAAGCGGGGTTATAGCTTTGTCACGGTCAAGACAGATTCGATGATGTTGCAAGAGGCAGCCTCCGGTGTTGTGAACACAGTGCGCGACGGGTTGGATTAATCGTGCTGACAACGGGATTGGTGTCGGTCACATTTCGCCAATTATCCCCACATCACATCGTTAAGCTGGTCATGCAGGCAGGCTTGGATAGCATCGAATGGGGCGGGGATGTGCATGTCCCGCATGGGAATATGGCTGTTGCAAGAACGGTCGAAAAAATGATGCAGGATACGGGTTTGTTTGTCTCGGCATATGGCTCATATTATCGCCTCGCGGAAGCTGATTCGCCTAACATTGATGCCGTGCTGGATACCGCCGAAGCACTTGGGACACCACAGGTGCGCGTATGGGCGGGACGACGTGGGTCAGATGTTGCCGATGCCACTTATCGTCAGGCAGTGATTGAGGATGCCTTGCGTATTGTAGACTTGGCTGACAAACGTAACCTGACTATCAGCCTCGAATACCACCGCAATACCTTGACCGACACCGCCGACTCAGCACTTGACCTACTCTCTGCTGTGAATCATCCGCGCTTGCGGACATTGTGGCAACCGCCTTACCCCGCCACTGCTGATGAGAAAGTCGCATCACTGCAAGCGGTTCTGCCCTATGTCACCAACTTGCACGTCTTCTATGAACACTTTCACAACCGCCATCCGCTAGCCGATGGACAAACCGATTGGGTGCGTTATATCGACACCCTCAAAACATCAGGGCAGGAACATGTGCTGTCGTTGGAATTTGTGCAGAACGACGATATACAGGTGTTCCTCAACGATACTGAGACTTTGCGCGATTGGGTAACGTCTGCTGAGCCATACTGAGTCTCTAGTCTCCACCACTTGCCCCGCGCCTTGCGATGTCGAGTGCGTGTTTTGCCAGTTCTGCATCGTGCATCACCCCCATTGCCGTAAACAAGGTCAGTGCCTCCTCCAACAACGGAATCGCTTCAGCATAGCGGTCAAGGTCAATGTAGAGCACTCCCAGATTATAGCTGTCATTTGCCAGCCCTTTTCGGTCACCAATCTGTCGGCGGATTTCAGTCGCTTGCAGATAATAATCAATAGCAGTCTCATATGACCCTATATTATTGTATGCTATTCCTAGATTGCCAAGCACATTACCTTTACCACGCAAATCACCAATTTGCTCTGCTATGGCAAGCCGTTGCTGATAATAGTCAATAGCAGTCTCGTATTGTTCCAGTGAAGCATACGCATTCCCCAGATTGCCGAGTGCATTGCCCTTACCCTTAATATCTCCAATTTGCTCACGAATAGCTAAATCTTGCAGATAATAGTCAATAGCAGTCTCATATTGCCCGAGCTTCTCGTAGACAATGCCCAGATTGCCGAGAATACTGCCCTCAGCGTGCTTTGCGCCAATTTCTCGCACAATCGCTAATGCCTGCTGATGATGCTCAATAGCAGTCTCATATTGTCCCAAATTCTTATAGACAATGCCCAGATTGCCGAGATGATTTCCCTGTGCATGTTGGTCTCCACGTTGATTCGTTGCCTCACTTGCTTGTGTTAGTAAGGTGACAGCCTGTGTATAGTAACCTTGATAATCTGTAAACTGACTACCCCTATATAGATTCCATGCAAAGTTCTCGGCATCCCACCAGCGTCGTAGGGTCATGGCGGTGGTGCTGGCTTCCATCAGGTTTTCCAGTTCACTGCGTAGGGCTGAAAAACTATTATAATCGCGGGTGTTATGTCGCCATGTGTAGACGAGGCAGGCACTGACGGTACGATGGGGGGCATCGGTGCGGTTGCTGGCATAACTATGGGCGAGGTCATGTAAACGGAAGCGTTCCACATTATAGGGGTAGCCATCTTGGGTTTCTTCTGGCAGGCGTTCCACCAACCCGTGTATCACCAATGTCTCTAAGGCACGTCCCACATCTTTTAGATTATCCAGTGCTTCAATCGGTGGTGTTCCACCCAATTCATCAATAACTTTTGCCGTGATATTCATCATGCCGATGTCGTCGCGCAGGAGCAATGCCAGCAGTTCCGGTGTGACGATGGTGGTCGGCAGGTGTCCGAATGCCATAAACACTGCTCGCGTCAAGTCGTCGGGCAGGGCTTCGAGGCTTTTTTGTAGGAGCTTCCCCATATTCTCGCGTTCCGGTTCGGCGACCCCTTCGGGCATTTCTAGGGTGCTGATGTCATCGAGTTCATCTAGCAGGCGTTGTGGGCTGATGTCACGTTGACGCAGGAGTTTTCCGGCAATTTCCAAGAGGAAGGGATGATAATATAAGGCTTTGCAGAGGTCATCTGCGCCGTTCATGTCGGCACGGCTAGCGTGATGGATGAGCAAGGTATTGGCATCCTCAGAAGATAGGGCATCAACGGGTATCATCTCCCCGCCGGTAATGTGCCCCTGCCGATGGCGTGATGTGACAATCACACAGGTATTTGTGCCTATCGGTCGGACGGCTTTCATCAACGATTGTAACGCCGCCGGATTCCATGCGTCATCAATCACCACGATTTTTACACCCTTTTGTTGGATTAAATCATAGGTCAGGTCTTGTTTTGCTTCGTCAGTCTGCGCTTTGAACATCTCCTGTTGCACATCGAACGCTTCACCAATCCGCGCAAACACCTGTTCACTGGAGGCGTTCCCCACTTCCAGCCATAACATCGTCTGCGGGTTGCTTCCCAACACATCGGCAATCACCCGTGCGGTCAGTGCCGACTTGCCGACCCCACCCAGCCCATGCAACATCACCGTTTTCTGCTCGGCGATATGGCTGTGAATCTGTGTTTTCAGGGAATCACGTCCAATCAGAATCTCCGGTAAACGCGGGACACGGTGCGGTCGTGTGACGAGGCGACCATTGGCAACACGCGGTGTGAGACGGTCACGTTGACGGGCGGCGGCTTGTTCTTTCTGGAAATTTTCATCTTCCAATTGCGTCAGGCGATAGGTGAGTTGCTCGTAACCTTTATCAAAATCTACGCTGAAGTCGATATATTGAATCATGTCAATCACGAAGGGCAGTTGGTCATCCGGCAGTCTTGGTGTACCGTCGGTTGGTTTCATCATCAGTGGTATGATGGTCTTCTTCTGAAGCAACGCTCGTCCTCGTTCAAAGAAGCAGAAATCCGATTGTACACTTTTCGGGGTGACCAAAAATAAGAACACCGAACAGTTATCAATACCATCTTGCAATGCCTTCTGCCAATTGACACCACCTTTAATGCCACGGTCGGGGTCTTTATCAAAGAATACATCATGTCCTGCCGATGTAAGTTTATCATTCAAGCTCAGCGCGTGGTTATGCCCATCAGCGCGGGCATATGAAATGAACAGGGTTTCGGGCATGGGACAACCTCCGGCTAACATCAACGCAATACAACTAGCATAGCCTGAAATCTCATGTCTGGCAACGTCTTCAGCTAACTATGATTGCTGATAAATATTTTCATCACCGAGGCACAGAGACCACAGAGGAAGAAGGGGAAAAGAGTTGTATATGTCAATACAATCAGGTGTTTCAGAAAGTTATAGCGGATTCAGATTACGTTCGGATATTGATTTATTTTGTGACCTAATACATCAAACGATATGTGTTTACAAGCCATCAGCCTGTCAGCTTGTCAACAATGTAAAAGGCTGATTTGCTGATTTGCTGAGGTGCTGACTTGCTTAAAGCTAGCGTTTATGTGGTGTTATGATATGTGTGTTTGATGATTGAATTTGCTATAACTCATCACTCGTCACTCGTCGTTTTGCTTTTTGGGTGTGTTGACGGTCACGGTATAAGATGTATAACCCACTAACAATGGTCAGGACTGCGCCGATAACTGTGGCAATGGTTGGAACTTCCATCCAGAACAAAAATCCCCAGAAGGCAGTGATTGGCAAACCAAGATATTCAAAGGGAGCAGCTACCGACGCTTGGGCGGCACTATAGGCACGGGCAACAAAATACATCCCAACTGCCCACACCAATCCCAACCCCGCCATAATCATCAAATCCAGCAGGCTTGGCATCGTCCATGCCCGAAAGAGAAATGCAATACTTGGATGTGCGTCCGGCATTTCGCCTACGATGGCAGGCAGTGGGGCTAAGATAAGCGAAGCTACCAGATAAACCAGCGAACTATAATAGGACATTGTCGCGCTACTATCTGCCCCGCGTAACTTGCGTGTCAGTATTGTATTGATAGCATAGAAACTCACCGCAATCAGCGCAAAAATCGACCCCAAATTGAAGCTTGCCGACCCCGGTTTGACAATCAGAAGCACACCGATAAACCCAATCATCAAGGCAATCCAATGACGCGCATCCACTTTTTCGCTGAGCCAGATAACCGACAACAATGTAATCAGTAGGGGACCGGAATTGCGTATCGTCGCCAGTTCCGCCAGAGGTAACGCCGCTATCCCCATCATGTATGCTGTAAATGATAAGAAAAAGAAGAACCCTCGCACATATTCCAGCAAGTGATGCTGTGTGCTTGGTAACCCCCTGCCTCCTTCCAACCGAAACAAAACAAGGGTAGCAGGCAACGCCACAAGGCTACGCAACACGACAATTTGAATCACCGAATAATCGCCACCAATCCACTTGACGGCAATATCCTGTAATGAGAAGACCAGCATAGCTATAATAATATAGACAATGCCAGCGAGGTTATTGTTTTTGGTTGTCATGTGTTAGCGCGCCTTTTGCTTGTGATGAATACGCTAGAGCATGAGGGCAATAGGTCTACCCTCATCAGTGTTCATTGTACAGTCAATCTGAATTAATACCGATTACTGATGACCTTGATGGTGTCCATTGCGTCAGCGATATTTTTGAGGTCAGTATCAGTCAATTCAATATCAATGGATACCAGATTTTCTTCGACCCCAGCACATCGGGATGTATCCTCGAGTTGCATGACAATCCGACGAGGGCAATGCAACAGACTAATCATGCTCTAAGCCTTATAGCATAGTAGCGACATGACAATATTTGTTACAATAGCACATGTTTTGATGAGTGAACGGGAGTCACGATGAAACATCTCATAAAAGTAGTTTTGTTCTTGACCATATTTCTAAGCAGCTTCTTGATAAGTAACGCGCAGGGTGTAACGCCACAGTATATTGTGGATGCGGCGCGTCAAGTTGCCGAAGCTGATTTGCCATCTATTGGTGAAGCAACCGGCTGGTCACATAATATTATCAACGATGTAAACAATACCTCACTCGGTTGTGTACTGGTCGAAGGTGTCCCCTTGCCCAACCCTGTCGATGTCTACCGTGTCGAAATGCAATACGGTGATAACAACTACTCTGTTTATGTCACAGCGGATGCGTCGATGGTTGTCCTCTGTGACGAACGCTTCCCCGGCATGCGAGCAGGTGTAGTCGGTGCGAATAATGCTGACCCTAATGGCGATACCGATGGTGATGGTGTCCTCAATGCTGACGATGTCTGCCCGACGATTGCAGGTGTCGCAGGCGGTGACCAATCGGGTTGTCCAGCAGCGACTGAAGGTGACCGTGATGGTGACGGTGTAGCTGACGGTGTGGACTTCTGCCCTGACCAAGCGGGGTCAACTGAATCAGATGGATGCCCTATTTTGACCGATACTGATGGCGATGGTGTCCCCAATGTGGATGACTTATGTCCCTCCGATGCAGGGGTTATACAAGAAGATTTTGCTGATGGATGTCCGTTAGATGGCACAGGCACATCCCCTTCGATTCGCCTATCCGATAGCATCTGCCGGATTGTTGGCGATAACGTAACCCTATTTGACAACGCCGCCGATAATGCGACTGCCATTGGTACTTACAACAATGCAATGGCAGAATCCGGTACAGGTAATGTGATTGGGCGCAGTTCCAATGTCGGCTTTTTCCAGACCACTGGCGGGTGGGTGAGTAGCTCCGCTGTGACACTGACGGGTGATTGCTTCAATATCCCAATTGTGAACGCCAGCGTCGGCTCAGCGACAGGGTGCTTCATGCGTCCAAGTGGCACATTTGCCAACGTCCGCAACGGTCCACGCACTACTGATACACAGGTGACAACCATCTATCCTAATGAAAGTTATTCCGTACTCGGCACAGACACAAGTACCGATTGGATTTTCTTTAACCGTGGCTGGGTATCCAAGACAGTCCTAGAGCTATCTGGCACATGTGATAATCTGCCCCGCCTTGACCCGCAGTTTGTCGGTAGTGGTTCGGTCTTTTTCTGTCCGCCAGATTACAATGGTTACCTTGAACCGCGCATAACCATCGGGACAGCCAATGCGCGTATCTCTGCTGGACAACTGCCAAACCGTTTGCGCGCAGAACCAACAGCTAATTCTGAACAAATTGGTGAAATTCAACCGGGGCGCACCCTCGATGCAATTCTGGACGGTCCAGCTTGTAATGAAGGTTATGTCTGGTGGCAGGTCAACATTGACGGCACCATCGGTTGGACAGTCGAAAATGACATCAACGCCAATGCCTATTACATCGAACCGTTTGATGAATCGGGTAATGTGATTGAGGAAGGCGTTCAACCCACCCCCGTTGTACAAGCTCCGCCACCCTCACAGGAGGTCAATCCAACCACCTTCCAGATGATTACCAGCGCAAATCTGGCGAGTGTCAATACCATCACAACCTTGCCAACCGAATCGCCGTTTATCGTGGAATGGTCACCAATCAACTCGATTTTAGCAGTCGTCAGCACCAACGGCACAATCGACTTCTATGGGTCACCGACTTTTGAAAATATCAACACCCAGATTGTCCTGCCCGATAGCTTACAACCGACTGCGCTCGCATTCAGTGCCGATGACCGCTTCCTTGCTGTGGGGAACAGTAATGGTCAGGTCTATGTGGTCGAACTGGAAAATGGGGCAAGTCTTGGTGGCGTGTTCCTCGCACAATCACATACCAGTCCAGTGCGTGCGCTGACATGGACACATGAAGGCTATGGCTTAGCATCTGCCAGCGGATTCAGCCAAGAGCCAATTGACGGCGCAGAGTGGACGCTTAAAGTGTGGGATTTGAATAACTTCTCGCCACTGACACAAACCAATGCAACGCTGAGTATCAACTATGCTTTCCCCTATCCGCTGACCGATGTCGCCTATAGCATGGATGACCAGTGGGTCTCTGTCACAGGTGAAACTTCCGTTGACCAACAAGCTGCTATCTGGATTTATAACACCACTGACACCGAACTGTATTTCTCCAAAGGCTTGGTTTATATGCAAGGGTTCAGTGCCGTGACCGATACACCCGCAACATCACTAGGTGACTTTGTCTATAACAACGGTGACACCGCCTATCGCATCACAGTCTCTACGGAAGAAGATGTTCAACTCTATCGTGAATCCGGCAATTTGCTGAATGAGATTGCCTTCCGTAGTCAAGTTATCGAAGGCGCAGAAGTACTGATGGCAGTCACCAACGCAACCCCCGGGGGCTACTCCGGTGAGGAAACCGTGACCTTTGTCAATGCGCTCAATGTGGATTCTCCAACGGGCTCATTGACTGTCTCAACAACGGACATTGCATTCAGTCCTGATGGGCGTATCCTTGCTGTCACCGATGTTATCAATAGCCGTGTGGTTCTGTTAGGTGTGACTGATAGTTAAAATCGAAGAACCTAGTAAATACCATGAAGGGCGTACATTGTGCGTCCTTTTTGATTACATATTGATGAGACATTCGTAACGTTCTCCCTCTCCCCTACGTCTAAATACCAAAGCCAAAAAAAAAGGACACTCGATGGAAATTGGAATTGATAGCTTTGCTGGAAATCCAGCACACAAAAACGATACCGCAAAAGACCGTCAGCAAGCCATGGCTGAATTATTAGAGCGTATGGAACATGCCGACACTGTTGGGCTAGATGTGTTTGGCATTGGTGAACATCATCGCAAAGAATTCTTGGATTCTGCCACCCATATGATTTTATCGGCGGCTGCATCTCGTACTGATAAGATTAAGTTGACTAGTGCTGTCGCTGTTGTCAGTGCATCCGACCCTGTGCGCCTATTCCAAAATTACGCCACATTGGATTTAATCTCAAATGGGCGCGCTGAGATTGTCGCCGGACGTGGCTCATTCACCGAAGCCTTCCCATTATTCGGCTTAAACTTGCAAGACTATGATTTGCTCTTTGCGGAAAAGCTTGAATTGCTGATGACGATTCGGGATAACGAAGTCGTGACATGGTCGGGGCAATTCCGCCCTGCGTTGCAAAATCAGCCGATTTATCCACGCCCTGTACAAGACAAGCTCCCGATTTGGTTGGGAGTTGGTGGTACACCGGGGTCATTCGCCCGTGCGGGATTACTCGGATTGCCCTTGATGGTGGCTGTAATTGGCGGAGAAACCCATCGTTTCCGCCCATTGGTTGACCTCTATAGGCGGGCATGGACAGAAGCCGGACATCCATCAGAAGGCATGAAAGTTGGCTTACACTCATTGGGTTATGTCGCCGAAAATACCGAAGAAGCTATCGAGAATTATTATCCGGGTTATGCTGAAAGCTTCACCCGCATCGGTAAGGAACGTGGTTGGGGTCCGGTCACACGCGCACAATTCGATGCACAGAATGGTCCTACAGGTGCTTATCTGGTCGGCAACCCCGAAGATATTGCGACTAAAATCAAACGACATAGCGAAGCACTCGGCGGTATTGACCGCTTTACCTTCCAGATGGACAACGCCGGACTGTCCCACACGCAACTAATGGAGTCCATTGAACTGATTGGCAAAAAGGTCAGACCACTCGTGAATCAAGAGGTCAAAGATGTTGTTCAATAAAATCTCACATGAATCTTATGCAGATGGGTTACGACTGGGGCGTGACTATGCTATTATGTGAAATAATCATCCACTCAGTGAACAGACTTTCATGACTACCATTCTATTGATTCGACATGCAGTAAACGACTTTGTAAAAACGGGTAAACTCGCGGGTTGGACACCGGGTGTACACCTTAACGAAGAGGGGCAAGCACAGGCAGAAGCCCTCGGGTTACGCCTCGCTGATGCACCCCTCAATCATATTTATGCCAGCCCAATTGACCGCACGATGGAAACCGCACAGGCAATCGCCCAACACCATCCTCATTTGACCGTCGAGGAAAACACCGACATCGGCGAAGTAAAATATGGCGATTGGGAAGGCAAAAAAATCAGCGACCTACGTCAACGTAAGATGTGGGATGTGGTGCAAGAATACCCCTCCCGTGCGTACTTCCCCAATGGTGAATCCATGCGTGGCGTACAGGTGCGGATTGTCAACGCGATTGAGGGCTTTGTGGAAAAACATCCCAATCAGACGATTGCATTGGTGTTCCATGCCGACCTGATTAAGATGACATTGGCGCATTATTTGGGCATGCACCTTGATGTGTTCCAACGCATTGTGGTCTCGCCTGCGTCGATTAGCACCCTACAATTAGGACACAGCCGTCCGTTCATCGTCACCATGAATGACATCGCGCATGTGCTCGAACTAAATAAAAAACGCAAACAAGAAGAAGCCGAAAAGAAAGCAGAGGAGGGTCGAGACGATGGCTAGTGTAATAGAACTCAATCCTGTAGATTATGTAACTGTCGGAACAATTGGACCAAAGGGTCAACGGACTTTTCATTTACAAGCAGGCAAAGATGAGCGTGTTGTGTCCTTTACCATCGAAAAAGAACAAGCGCGTGGTCTCGCCGAAGCTATAAAGGAATTACTAGAAGACATCGACGACCGTGATGATACCGAAACCACCGTTGATTTCAGTCGCCTAGACATGGACTTGCGTGAACCCATTCAACCCCTATTCCGTATTTCACAGATGGGGCTGGCATACGAAGCTGATGACAATATGGTTATTCTCATTGCACAAGAATTTGTCCCATCCGATTTTGATGAGGACGACGACGATGATGAAGACGATTTTAGTTTTCTCGATGCCGATGACGACGACCCCGGCATTGTCCGCATGTGGTGTACCCGCGAACAGATGAAAGCTCTTAGCCTACATGCCATTGATATTGTCAAATCTGGTCGCCCTGATGCCAAGCAAAACGGACGTATTATCTACTATTGGACGTAAATCACCGATAGTATCATTGGGATAATTTGTAGGGTTGATGCCATGTCATCAACCGAAAATAGCGGGAGCGCACATGGGCACTCCCCTACACATATATATCCACTCCGTTGTTATTAATTCGCTCATTTGTTGTCTACAACACAACACGCTACAATGAAAGATGAAGACCAACAGTTTTATAGGTAGCTGACCATGAACATTACCCACATACACACAGCCCGCGCCCTCGATGAACCCGTCTGTCTCCCGATTGATGAAGCCATCAATATTATCCAAAACGGCAAGGTCGAAACCGAAGTCGGCTTGATGCGCTGGGGGTCGAATTATACATTCCTCGTAGATGTCACATATGAAGACAACAAGCTGATAGCTGTCTATAAACCACGTCAGGGTGAACGCCCGCTGTGGGATTTCCCTGATGGCACACTCTGTAACCGCGAGACCGCCTCCTATGTCACATCAGATGCGCTCGGTTGGGATATTGTCCCGCCGACCTTCTTGCGCGACGGTTCACGTGGGATTGGGTCAGTGCAATTGTTCATCGACCATGACCCCGAAGAACACTATTTCACTTTTGACAAACTGCGCGTCACAACGCAACTGGAACGTATCACTGTGTTTGATGCCATCACCAACAATGCAGACCGTAAAGGCGGGCATTGTCTACTCGACGAAGATGAACACATCTGGGGCATTGACCACGGCTTGACCTTCAACGCGACACATAAGCTCCGTACTGTAATTTGGGATTATGCCGGTAAGCCGATTCCGCAAGCCATCATGGATGACCTCGAAAAATTGTGTAAGCGGCTGGCAGATGATGAAGACAGCTATACAAAACAGATGACCGACCTACTATCCGACACAGAAATGCGGATGCTTAAGGTACGCCTTGACCGATTGATTGCCAACAAGATATTCCCATTGCCCGGTACAGGACCGAATCGCCCGTGGCCCGCAGTTTAATGACGTAACATCAACACATTATTCGTAAAATCAAAATAATCATAAGGACAACATACATGCGTAAAATCATGGCAATCTTTGCTCACCCCGATGACGAAGGTGCAATCGGCGGAACGTTGGTACAACTCGCACAAGCAGGGCACGAACTCATTCTAGTTTGTACGACACGCGGTGAGGTCGGCGAAATCAGCGACCCATCATTGGCGACACCCGATACTCTCGGTGAAGTCCGCGAACAAGAACTGCGTAAAGCCTGTGAGATTTTGGGAATTCAGCATTTGGAATTTGTTGGCTATCGGGATTCTGGTATGGATGGCACTGACGAAAATAATGACCCACGCGCATGGGTACAAGCTGACCCCGACGAAGCCAAGCGGAAGATTGTCAAATTGATACGCCAATATCAGCCAGACACTGTCATAACATTTGAGCCGTTTGGCTGGTATGGACACCCTGACCATAAAATCACCAGCACATGGGTCACAGAAGCCTTTCCGCTGGTGAATGATGCCTCAGCTTATCCCGACATCGACGGCGCATATCAACCGGAGTTTTTGTTCCATGCTGCAATGATGTTCTCGAAATTTCGGGCAATGATGGAAAAAGCTGTTGAAGCCGGATATATCCCCGAAGATGCTTTTGAAGGATTTGGTCAGCCAGAAGATGTTCAGCTAGAGACTGAAGAACACATCACCCATGCCATCAATATCGAATCCACCTATGAGGTACAGCAAGAGGCAATGTTGGCACACCGCACCCAATTCGGCGAGGATAACCCCTTCCGCAAAATCCCACCTGAATTGATGCGTGAGTTTGGGGCGGATGAACATTTCATTCAGGTCTATCCCGAACCCGATGCGAGCCTGCGCGATAATCATGCCAAAGTGTTGTTTGACTAGTTAATCCCAAACCGATGGCAGATTGTCAATCTCTGCCCAACCGTCACCTTTGTTAATTGTCTGCGTCGTGATGTCAGTGAAGTAATGGTCAAGGACATCACGGCGTTCTTGTTTTAGGGGTGGATTGCAGAAGCAGTTCTCCTCCCACGTCACCCACCCATCCTCGGTGACTTTCGCCCGCTTAAGACATTGTGTCATCTCATCCCCTGCTGGACGATACTGACGGATGTCGTCATTATCGAGGCGTTGCTTAAGGTCGGTCAGGTTGGTTTTAGCTTTTGCACGAACTAGATAATGTGCCATATAAAACTCCTTATCACAAAAACACAGTGAGCGATATGCGCTTCCCCACTGTATAATACCATGTCAAATCGTCGCCTAGCTCAAGGACACCTATGTTTGAACCTACCCTGCACATTGGCTCAATCACCCTCTCGACATATACCACCCTCATCGCACTCGCCCTATTCATCGGCGGTGGCTTTACATTCTATCGTACCCCACCTGACCAACGCTTAAAGGTATTTGATGTCCTGCTGGGTGGTTTGATTATGGGTATCGTACTAGCGCGAGTTGAACATGTCCTGCTCAACTGGAATCATTTTGCGTTTCATCGGGGTGAAATCTTGCAAATCAATGCTGGTGGGCTGGATTGGCATGGGGCATTTATCGGCGCAGGTATCGGGATATTTGTTGTATCACGCTGGCGTAACGTTGAATTGGTTCGTGTGGTTGATAGTCTCACCTTGCTCTTACCCTTACTATCACTGGCTATCTGGTGGGGATGCTGGAGTGCGTCCTGTCGTTATGGTGCGGAAGTCGCTACCTTAGCCGATTATCCCGCATGGATGGTGTGGGAAGGGCGGGACATATTTGGTATCTATGCGCCCCGTTTCCATACCCAATTTTTGGGATTTGTAATAAATCTCGTTATACTAGGACTAACTTTAGTACTATTTTCTCAAAAAAAGTTAGTTTTCCGCCGTTTCTGGTTGTTAAGCGCGGGGGTCGCATGTATCATGTTTGGTATAAGCTGGTTGCAGGGGGAGTATAGTCCACGCATTGGCTTTGTACGGCTTACACAATATCTTGATGGAATCCTAATTATTTTCAGTTTGTATATGGCAATCCGCGTGCCAAATTATGAGTAATTGCAAAAAACTTGTAATTTCGCGTAACCTTTAGGAAACTTTGACGGTAACCATTGTAAAATAATTGTAACATGTCACGTCATCCATCAACTGCTAGAGAATGGGTTACACCTATCATGAACGATATACCTTACAACATAGACTTTTCGTTTGATGATAACCTCAGAGAAGTCCCACAAGACGCTGATTCTATGCAAGAGGCAATCACGCAACTTGAAACACGCCTGATTGAAGAATCGCAAGATGATTATGAACGGATGCGCCTGAGTGGTATTGTCGGCACTCTGTATCGTATCCTTGGTGATTATGAAATGGCAGAGGAACACATTAATGCTGCTATTGCTTCATCGAACAACCTGCGTGACCGCCGTGCCCAACTGCGTAACCTCATGCGTCTGGCACAGGTCTATCAGTCACGGCAACACTACGACCTCGCTGACCGTATCTTCAAACAAGTTATCGAAGCCTGCGAAGCCAGCGTCGATTCCAGCAATCCCAACAGTTCCAACCCCTTCATGACCGACCTCGACACTGCCTATCAATATTATGGGGCGTGTCTGTTCGACCAAGAAGATTATGAGATTGCCTTACACATGTTCGAGAAAGCCCTAAAAATCCGCGAACGCAAACAGGATAAGCACCTACTGGATGAGACCCAACACGCCATCCGCATCACCCGTGCCAAATTAGCAGTTCGCAATTAAAAGAAATTTAATTATGACATTCATTTGTAGGGGCGAAACATGTTTCGCCCTTACGATTTGATACCGCATCATTTCATAACCACTCACTAGCCAACCCCAAGTGCATACAGTATGATGGTGACATTCTGTTTTGTGTTATCAAACAAGGAGCACCCGTCAATGCGTATCACCATCGGACTCGCCCAGATTTACCCCAAACTCGCTGACTTACAACACAACCTCGACAAACATCTGGATTACATCCAGCAGACCAAAGATGCAGGTGGTGACCTTGTGGTGTTCCCTGAGCTATCTATGACAGGCTATCAGGTGCAAGACCTTGTGCCGGAAGTTGCCATGTCCGCTGACGATAGCGACCCTATCTTTTCGCAATTGATGTCTGCTAGCAAGGAAATTGATATTGTGGTTGGCTTTGTGCATGAAGATGAACGTAGACGCTTTTATATCGCTGATGCTTATTTATCGGGCGGTGAAGTGGTGCATGTCCATCACAAACTCTACCTGCCGACCTATGCCATGTTTGACGAGTCGCGTTACTTTGCTAAGGGTAACAGTGTCCGTGCTTTTGATACCCGCTTTGGACGTATCGGCATGTTAATCTGTGAGGACTTTTGGCATATCTCACCGGCTTATCTGCTGTGGTTGGATGGTGCAGACCTGCTGATTTTGAATAGCTCCAGCCCATCACGTGGACTCAACGAAAGTGACCGCTTGGGTGGCACACGCTGGGTGGAACTGGTCAACCAGAGTTATGGTAGCATGTTCACCTCGTATGTGATTCACTGCAACCGCGTTGGCTATGAAGATGGCAAGAACTTCTGGGGTGGCTCATCAGTAGTTGACCCAGACGGCGAATTTATGACAGATGGTGTATACTTCGACGAAACCCTCATCACACAAGAAATCGACCTCAATCAGTTGCATCGTACCCGCGCCCGCTTGCCCCTCCTGCGCGATGAACGTCCGGGATTGGTGCGCCGTGAGTTGGGTCGTATCTTGAATGAGAACTTGGGGTAAAAGCCATAACCACGAAGGACACAAGGATAGAAATAGATAGTTGCCCTACGCTTGTCGGGCGATTGCTGAATCATATCTCATGTGCTGCTATACTAAACGAAAAAGGAGCATCACTTGAAAAATACGACGTTAGCATTTTGCCTTGTCATTATTTGTCTGATTGCGCCACATATAGTTTTTGCACAGAGCATTGATGAAACCCGCAAACTACCTATCCTCTTTATTGATGATGTTACAGGCTGGTCAACAGATAGTCAGTGGTTTACCTTTGTCGATTATCTATCATTAGACCTAGAGGCGGGTGAAGATATAACCCCAACGCTTCGATCTCCAAGTTGGATAGCATACCAACCGTTGACAAATCGCTATGTTGCTGGACAGACTTGGTGGTTACAGCCGACATTATCAGACTCAGAGAAAAGTCTTTACAATACAAATGATACGATTCGTAGTTCACCTGATGGGAATCTAATTTTGTTCAGTGTATTGGATGAAGAACGGGGTTATTATCTCTATCATCTTGCAAATAGAGAAACCCAACAGATTATCAATCTTGATATATGGGTTACAGAAGTAAATTTTGGTCGTTTTTATCCTGTATTTTGGGGGGATTATGGTGATAGATTGGCTGTAACCAATATCCCCTCACCATATGAAGCCTTGATGGCTTATTGGTATATTGAGATTCCTGACCGAGATAATTTCAACACACTCAATATCATACGATTTCCAGATGGTATTGAATCACACGACTTCCTAAATGATGATTATTTTGTAGACAGACTCTTTGACATGGATGGCGATGGTGAACGCCTCTTGCTTAATACACGAGATCTTGCTGTTGATGCGGATAAGCATCTATTTGTGGTCTGGTATCCCCTTAATCCAGAGGAAACCTATGTTATTGACAATATCAATGCGGGTAACATTGCTACAGTTGCCTTTTCTCCGACAACAGACGATCACATCATCATCTTATATAAAAATGGTGATGTGATTTTGCATGACATTATGACAACGCGACAGACAAGTTTAACCAATATAGGCGACTCATTGTATGCAACAAGTTTTTCGCCGAATGGCAGATGGCTGGCATATGGTCAGAACAGCGGACTGTATATGCTCGACATTGAACAGTTGCTTCTCCAAGATGTGACGACTGAATCCAATTAATACTCAACACTGGGTAGTTAACCCCAACATTGACTTTCAACTTTATACTTTTAACTTTCAACTCTATCAGTATGATTGAGCTTATTTTACGTTAAAGGAATTTTTACAATGGCAGACTACGATATTATTTTACGCAATGGCACAATCTACGATGGCACAGGCGCAGACCCGATGACAGGTGACGTGGCGATACAGGACGACAAAATTGTGGCGGTGGGTGATGTAGGTGACGCATCCGGCACACAGGAAATTGACCTCGATGGGCTGGCAGTTGCTCCGGGGTTTATCAACATGCTCAGTTGGGCGACGGAATCCCTGATTGAAGACGGGCGCAGTATGAGTGACATTAAGCAAGGTGTAACGCTCGAAGTCATGGGGGAAGGCACGTCGATGGGTCCCCTTAGTGACGAGATGAAAAAGAAGCGCGATACCATCCTCACCACTGCCGACATCAAATACAACATTGAATGGACAACACTCGGCGAGTATCTGGAATTTCTGGAACGTAAAGGTATATCAACCAATGTGGCATCGTTCATCGGTTCATCAACACTGCGGGTGTATGCAGCAGGTTATGATGACCGCCCCGTGACCGATGATGAAATGGATGTGATGAAGCGTCTTGTGCATGAAGCCATGCAAGAGGGCGCGATGGGTATGTCAGCGGCGTTGATATATCCCCCTGCAACCTATCAATCGACCGAAGAATTGATTGAGCTATGTAAGGTCGTCGCTGAATATGATGGTATGTATATCACCCACCTCCGCAGTGAAGGCGCACAGTTTATGCAGGCGTTGGATGAACTCATCCACATCATGCGCGAGACAGGCGTAACAGGTGAGGTCTATCACCTAAAAGCAGCGGGCAAAATGAACTGGGAGAAGATGGATACGGCTATCGAGATGATTAATTCAGCGCGGGCTGAGGGACTGCCGTTGACAGCCGATATGTACACCTATCCTTACAGTGGCACAGGGCTAGCTTCTTGCATCCCATCATGGGCACATGACGGTGGATTTGAGCAACTAATCGAACGCCTCAAAGATAGCGAGACCCGCGAAAAAATCAAAGCCGAGATGCAACTTCCCTCCGACGAGTGGGAGAACATGTTCTATGAAAATGGTGCAGATGGCATTCTGCTGGCGGGATTTGCCAAGCAAGACCTCCGCAAATATCAAGGTAAAACCCTACGCGAAATCATGGCAGAACGCGGAACAGCTGCCGCTGAAACTGTGATTGACCTTATCCTTGAGGACAACAGTCGAATCTTCACACTGTACTTCAGCATGTCTGAGGATAATCTACGTAAACAAGTTCAGTTGCCGTGGCTGAGTTTCTGCTCGGATGCGGGGTCAATTGCACCGGAAGGCAACTTCCTCAGCTATCATCCGCACCCCCGCGCTTATGGGAGCTTCGCACGGGTGATAGGCAAATATGTGCGCGATGAAGGTGTTATCACCTTGCAGGATGCAGTACGACGCTTGTCGGGTTTCCCTGCTGATAACCTCAAGATTACGGGGCGTGGCTACCTCAAACCAGATTACTTCGCCGATGTCGTTGTGTTCGACCCTGCGAAAGTACAAGACCATTCTGTTCCCGGCAATCCCCATCAATATAGTGAGGGCATGGTGCATGTGTTTGTCAACGGTACACAGGTCTTGCGTGATGGCGACCATAACGGAAATTTCTCCGGTCGGGTGGTGCGCGGTCCGGGTTGGACAGGCTAAGTGACCCTTGTCTTAAACCTTACGGCTAATTGATTAAGTACTGTTAATATCATTGCGGTATAATGATAGTTGGTTGTTGTAAGATAAACAGCCAACTATTATTATTTTTTAGACAGGGAGAAATCACTATAATGCAAAACCTACTTCGCGTCTTACTGATTGTCTGTGTTGGGCTAATGAGCACGTTCACATTGGCACAAGATGACATGACAACATTGGAGATTGAGGATACCAGCCTCAGTATTACCTTCCCTGCTGATTGGGAGCAGGAAACCACTGATGACGGTGTAATTAACCTATCGACAGATGGACTCATGATGATGGTTTATACACCTGATATTCTGGCAGAAATGTTTGAACTCGGTGATGCCGACCGCGCCAACGAAATCCTTGAAATTGTTGCAACGGATATGGACATGGGCGACACGGAACTTGATGTTGAAGCCATTGAAATCGTCGCTATTAATCAACGCCGTTCAGCTGAATTGCCATTTGAGACCGACGACATGATGGGCAAACTGCTTGTGCCTCTGTTAGCTGACGATACATTCGGGTTGATTGCGTATACCATCACTCCTGAGGATGTCGATGATGTTGAAATTCTCATGGAAACTGTAGATGAGGTCGTCGCTTCATTTGATGCTGGCGCAGAATCCAAAGCTGATGCGAGTGCAGATACTGGCACAGAAACCGTCGCAAGCGACCCCTGTAGCTTGAGCACAGCACAGGCAAATACTGTCCAATTGCGCGTCGGTCCCGGTTTCAATCGTACTGTGATTGCATTCTTGCCAGATGGTGTAGACTTCGATGCACTCGGACAATCGACCGACGATGATGGTAATGTCTGGTTCCGTGTAGACGAATCCCTTGCTGCACCCGGTAAAGCCGTCAACGAGACATGGTTACTCGGTACAGATGTTACACAATCAGGCGACTGCTCGACTGTAGTTGATGCCGCCGCACCACCCATTATCCCAATCCGTCAAGCACAGCCAACCGCTGTTCCACAGACAGAAACCACAACAACCGATGCAACAACTGACACCACCACCGCATCGGAAGCTCCTGCCGAACAAGCTCCTGCACCAGCAGGTGACACCGTCGATTCTGCGGGTAACTTTGTCCTTGCACAAGGGTCATGGTTCTTGCAATTGAACTCCGGTACAGTCCAATGTACAGGTGGCTTCTCTGGTTCAGCCAACCCAACTACAGGGTCAATCACTGCCGAATTGATTGGTGGGGGTACGGCAGGTTTTGTATTTGATGTTTTTGTGTTCCAATATCGTGGCACAAATTCGTATCAAGCAGCGGCTGTCTTCTCCACATCATCCGGCGGTGAAGTTGTTGAAAGTTTGACAATGACCATGACATCATCCCGCACAGGTACAGGTAACCTCGGCTATGTTGACGGTCCATGTACATACAACGCACCGATTACACTGAACTATATTGGTGGATAGCAAACTAGATACAACAGCAAGCCAGGACGATAATACTGTCGTCCTGACACGCTATTTTATCACTCGCCGTATTTGTCTTGCACCTGCACCAACCAATGATGAATCGGTGCCATTGCCTCAAACTGTTCAAAGCAAACTTCTACTAAATCCGACGACAGTAGTGTGTCCCATGATAAGTCAGTCGCATGCGTATAGAGTCCATTAAACTTGAGTTGTTCCGCACGGGGATGGTCTTTGTCATATCCGCGTGGGGTTGTCTTGTAGTGCTTGCCCAGAACCTCAAATCCCTGCGATTCCAGAGTGGTCAAAATGTCTACCAGTGACTCGCCAAGGTCATCATCCACAACCGCCTGACGATAAGCATTCAACATCGGCTTAGGGAAACCAAACATCCCGACCATCAAGCCCGCATCATCCGGTGTAATCTGCATGCCAAAGGCAGGGTGTTCCGTTTTTTTGCCTGCACCACGCCACCACATCATCGCAATATTCGTCTTATACGGTGATTTGTCTTTGCTGAAGCGGGTATCGCGCGCCATCCGCATTAATGAGCCACCACCATTGGTACGGGTATCAACCGTTAGTTTGTCATCAAGGTCAAGCAAACGTGTACCCATCGCCTGCACCCATGCAATCGACGGCGTTTTGACGGCTTTTTCGTAAGTTTTCTTGTTGGCTTGATACCACTCACGGTCATTGTTGTCGCGCAAGTCATTCAAGAATTGACGGGTTGCTTCGGTAAATCCAGCAAAATCGGACATTCTATCACCTTTAACATAGAGTAAACATTTGTTCTATTTTAGAATAAGAATATATGTTCTGTCAAGCAAACAAAAAAACACTGGCATTACACCAATGTTTTCGTAATTTAACTATGATAACTGTCGAAATTAATCCTGATAGGCAGGCATTGTGACGGTTGTGACAGGTTCTTCGGCATTAACGGCAAGACTCAACAGCGTATGCTTCAATCCGCCCCATTCCAAATGATTGGTATCCGAGAAGTTGAACCAACTCAGGCGGGATAGCTTTTCGTGGACTTCGTATACAACCTTTAATCTGCCGTTACCATCAATCACTTCTGGGGATTCGACCATAATTGGGATGATAGGTTTATTGATGTAATGGGCATATCCCCACTCAAATTTGACATCCTCGGATTTCATTGCATGGCGTGACACAATCAGAATAACCCCAAATGAGCGATTGATAGCACTGCTAATGCCTTTATCTATATTTTGATAGCGGTCAATATCATGGCGGGTCATGGTGTCAGGATAGTCACCAGCTTCGATGACGGGGAGGAGCATATCTTCGACAAAATCAAGGTCGCGGTCATGATAACTGAGATAATAATATGACATGGTAAAACAACTCCGAATTTGATTCCCTTAACTATAAATATAGTATACCTTGTTTTTTACGATTAATTAATTAAAAAAATATGATATGACAATTTATATAGGATTCTTACGTTAAGTTTATCGCTTCGTCCAATAATTTTTGCAGAGCGAAACATGTTTTGCCCTTACGAATAACAACATGTTCGCCAATTTTAGTAGTGATAGATTTGATTCATAAAATTTCGATTTGGGTTGTTCAGAAGATATTTTTAAAGGTCATGTAGGGGCGACTCGCCGAGTCACCCTTACGAAAAGCGTTGCAAATTGATTTCGGCGAAGGTATTGAATAATGAATTTGATTTCTAGCGACCGGACACCAAACAAAAGTTCGGTTGGAATATAATGGGGATGGGATCGTTAAAGACAAATCGTCGTTCAAGCCAGTCCCATGCTAAACGAAAAATACTTAAATCCTGTCGATCTTTACGGTCAACTTCTCCATTAAAGCGATGATGTAGCACGTATTCGCCGATGGTGACAAGCCAAACATATAAAATACAGACGGCTAAAGTCAATCGTGACAAGCGCTCAGGAGTCCGAAATCGACTGAGTTCAAGATTGAAGCCATGCCCTTTCATGTCACCAAACATTTCTTCAATCCACATGCGTCGCTTATAAAGACGAATGGTGGGCAAACCAGACAATTGATTCGTTGCTAAAAACCATGGTTCTTTCTCACCTGCCTTCCAGTGCATAACAAGATGAGAGGATTGCGCGTGACTTTGACTGAGTTGTATATTCCCAAACCACAATGTTTCGCCTCGCTTGAGATCAATACTATCCAACCGTTGCCACTGCGTTGAACCGATGTGTTGGAAGAGGATATTTCCCTTTTGACGCACAGCATAATCCTATCCCCAATCTTTGAGCAGGGCAATCAAAGCACTCGCACCAAACTCACTATCCCCAACAAAACTGACTTGAACACCGCTAGGGATCATCGGATACAAGCGTTTGAGCAAATCAATCTGAACCTGTGTGCTTGCGTGACCGCGCGGGTGCTCGACCCAATCCCAGATAATGGGTAAGGTCCGACGGTGATACGCGACACTTATCATAATTTGACGACAATAAGTACTCACTTTTGTGCTATCAACAACCAAATGAATTGTCCCACCAACACTGGCAGACTCAATCAACCAACTTGCCCATGGATGATACCATCGCTCCACATCAACCGCTTTATTGGACATAAATCGTTCCAACCGTTTTGCGATGCTCAATTTATCTGCTCGAATCGGTAGATGACGCGCGATCACACTTGTATACACACTTCCACTCACAAAAATACCCACTATTAACCACGTTAGATTGAGTAAACGACTTTCACAATCATCAGGAATCAGTTGCCATAACATCTGTCTCCATTTACTATAACTTTGTGAGTTGAACATCTGAGTCCCTCTTTAGTTGTGTGGTGAGAAACTCAACCTTAACAGATACTTTGGCTTGTTCAACTCGCTCATTTGTTCAGTGTACGGTTGCTAGTTAATACTAAAATTGGCGAACATGTTGTCTATATGACAGCTAATGAATTTCATCTTCTCAAGCGCAAAGCGTTCTGGCAAATCATCGAAACAGCTCATGCTAACCGATAATTCTTCTCACTAACTTTAGTAGGTTGTTTGTCAACGGCTTCTATACGTTTGCGAGACCTGCGTGATTTCTCCTGTATATTGAATGTATCGCAAGTGCGAAGGGAGAAATTGAAATATGTCCAAAAATCGTCAACAAATGATAGAGAACGTCCGTCGCTTCTGGATTGATGGTGTACTCGATAATTCACTGCATGGCGCAGTTCTGATGCAATTGGGATTGCAGGCACAGCCAGAACAGGTTCAGCGTCCGTGGGATGTCAAAATTCGGCGCGATGGTGACCAACGCAATCTATCAACCGACACCCGCATCGTTGATGTGTTTGATTTGTCCGGTGGCAGTCTGCTGATTCTCGGTGAACCGGGGAGTGGCAAGACAACCTTATTGCTCGAACTCACGCAGGATTTGCTCAACCGTGCCGAAACACAACCATCGTATCGTATCCCGATTGTGTTCAACCTGTCGTCATGGGCGCAAGATAAACTGCCTTTTGAAGCGTGGCTGGCACAGGAGCTAAATGTCAAATATCAAGTGGCGCGACATGTTGCCAAGCAATGGGTCACAAGTCAATCGCTGTTGCTTTTGTTGGATGGCTTAGATGAAGTGTCCGACACTGTACGCGATGAGTGCGTGGCGGAGATTAACACCTATCACAAGCAAAACCCAGATGTACCGATGGTGGTGTGTAGTCGCACTGTTGATTATGGCGCGTTGTCACAGCAGTTAAACATGCGTGATGCCGTTGTGATTTCGCCATTGGATGACACACAAATCTCGGCTTATCTTAGTAGCTTTGGCGATAAGATGGACGGTTTACGTTTACAACTGCAAACTGACAAACGCCTTAGTGCATTAGCCGAAACCCCGCTGACACTCAGTATCATGGCTCTGGCGTATCAAGAACTGGATACCGCCACGTTACCCGCTGACTTTTCACCGGATGTACAACGCCGACATCTGTTTGATACCTATGTTCAGACCATGTTTGAACGTCATAGCAAGTCGCGTGATTACGAGCCGGACGAAATAATGGGGTATCTATCATGGCTGGCAGGGCGCATGGTTGAACGCCGTCAGACCTTGTTCCATATCGAAAATTTGCAATGGGACTGGATTGAGACACGCTTCGGTCAGAGCCTGTATAAGCTATTTAGCCGGACACTTTACGGAACAGTCATTGGTGGGATTGCCGGTGCGCTGGCGTTTCTGGTCGGGATGTTATTGGTTGGCATTGTGATGGGCGATAATGTTTCCTTCTATCGTAGTTACACATCTATCTATGGACTCGAAGCGATTATCTTGTGGACAGTGTTTGGTGGATTATTCGGTATTCTGGCAGGTGGCATCCCATTCGGCTTAACGGGCTTGCTAGCTTATACCAGTGAGCGACTCGCAGTCAAAGGCACAAATCAACTGTGGACACGGGTTCGTGCTATGGGTATTGGGCTTGTCAGTAGCTTTATTGGTGGGTTGGTTTTCATTGTCCTGATGTTGATGATTAGCCATGATGGGGCGTTTTCTGCTTACGGACGGCACTTCTACGAATTTGGCGCATATAATCATCGCATGGAAGGGCTAGAAACGGCGTTCTTCTTGCTTGAAATTGCCATGCTTGCGGGTCTCATCGGTGGGGTGGTAGCGGTGTCGATGGCAGGCAAATGGTTCCAGCATGTTGGGCGTATCCGTCAACTGGGCACAGGTATAGCGGGGCTTCTGTTTGGTGGTATGTATATGTTTGCTATGTGGATTTTGCTCTTCTCCAATCCATATAGCGACTTTTCTGATATGTTGTTTGCGATTGCAATCACGGCTCTGTTTACAGGTGGTATCGGCATTTTGATGGGAAGCTTTCGTGACCAGATTGAAAGTGCCGAACGGATTGGGTGGCGTTGGAGTTGGCGCGGGACAAAGATTGGTCTCGCTGTCACGCTGGTTATTCTTGGTTTGGATTATATCTCTACACAGACATGGTGCTGTATTGATCCGAATCCGCTGACCCGTATCATCTCAATCGGCTTACCAATAGCGACACTCTGCATTCTCGTTGGGGGGGTGGTTGGTGGTCTGCGCCGGAGTGAAACAGTTGAAGCCCGCACGATGCCCAATCAAGGGGTACGCCAATCATTCAAGACAGCACTCAAGGTTACAGGAGCATTTATGCTGGTCGGGATGTTTATTGGTGTCGTTTCCATTTTTGCGATGTTCGGTGCTGAGTTCATTAACAGTGGTTTTGTGATTGACAATATGTCCGATTATCAGATTCGTTCTATTGGAAACCAGATTCGAGCAGGTGTTGTACTGGGTATCTCCTTCGGGTTAGTTGCCGGACTCATCTTCGGCGGGACAGACACCGTGATTAAACATCTACTATTGCGTTTTATGCTGTGGAGCAATGGCGATATTCCTGCCAACTATGCGGATGTGCTTGACCATGCCTCGAGTCTGATTCTGTTGCGGAAGGTCGGCGGGGGGTATATCTTTGTGCATCGTTATCTACTGGAACACTTCGCTGAGATTGAGGTTGAATAACAGCCAATCTATCGCATATAAAAAAGGAGACAGTCAGCTTTGCTGTCTCCTTATTGATGTCTTGCTCTGCAAATGTATCAATCAATATCATAGATAGCACTTATTTTTCGCAGAGATTTAGTGAGTTTAGCATCTTGCGACATCTGTTTACCTATCGTTGTATAGTTTTGAAGTTGGTTAATTTAGTTGAACCACCATAGACGACACGCCCTGAATCTGAAACGTACATCATTCACAATACATACGAATGAAATTTCATAAATCGAGTACAATAGAAAACATATTCGTGAAACTAAAATGGGGAAATAGGGATGTCAGATACCAACCAATCCGCAGAAAATTATGTCGCTGCTGGACTCGAACAAGCGCAAGAGGGTAATATTCCAGAGGCACTGACCCTACTCGGCAAAGCTATCCAAATTGACGACAAGAGCGTCAGTGCATACTATCATCGTGGTAACCTCCTCGCCAATCAGGGCAGGATTCATGAAGCAATTGACGATTATACAACTGTTGTTTCATTGGATGCGAAACATGCGTATGCCTTTTATAATCGTGGCAATGCGTATGATGCCATCGGCGAAACCCTCAAAGCCATTGAGGACTTCACCCGCGCATTGATGCTCATGCCGGAACTCACCAACGCACTGAATAATCGTGGCATTGCGTATGGCAAGCTCGGCGAATATGAGCGTGCTGTGCAAGACTTCTCTGCGATTATCGAGATTGAGCCGGAACATGTGCTGGCATATAACAATCGGGGTGAGGTATTCTTTCAGAGTGAGTCCTATGATAATGCGCTGGCAGACTTCAAACATGCCAATAATCTGCAACCCGGTCACCTCATGCTGATTGCTGGACAGGCGGTTTCGCACCATGCCCTGAATGACGAAGATTCTGCCATTCGCTTATGGAAATTATTGGTGGGGCAAGATGACCGTTACCTCGATGCAGAGTGGGTGCGCGAACAACTCAATTGGGCTGAGCCACTAGCTGATGAAGCCCGCGCATTGATTGATAAGTTTTAGAATCTGCCTGAAGATTTGCATATATCTATAAAGTACTGGGCGATTATTCACCACCGCTAACAAGACCTTTCGCGCGCCATTCGTCAAAGATTTCTTCAACACGTTCGGTTGCGATAGCGACAGATTCTTCGGCGGTCATTTCACCGAAGGCAACACGGGCGACCATGTTCGGGATGATATTTTCGCTGAAGACTTGACTGATGGCTGGATTCGTCACGCCGGGATAGCCGAGATGTACTGACCAGTCATTGACTGTCTTGAGGATTTCAAACTTGTTGGTAGGAACAGAGCCGAAGGGGTCTTCTTCGAGCCAATCATCAAGTTCTGGAACAGTGCTGGGGTGGCATGGGAAGTTATATAATTCGCTATTAAAGGTTGCATCACTGTAGCTTGCAGTGTGGTCGAGGATGAATTGCTTAGCTGTTGCGAGTTCATCCCCTTCAATGTATGACGGAATCACATAAATTTGCCAGACGTGAGAGGATGCAAATGCGCCAGCAGGACCTTCGAGTGCGCTACTGAAACCAATATTTTCGGCGGCGGCTTCGTCGATTTTTTGCAGACTACGATAGGCGGAGTTGGAGTTCAGGATATAGCTTACGTCACCTGCGATAAGGGCTTGGTTGTTGCTGGCTGCTGTCCAACCGAAGACTTCGTCAGTCATGGCTTCGTTTTGGAGTTGTGCCATAAACTCAACAGCGGCGATGGTTTCTTCACTGTTCAGGACAACATTTTCGTTTTCATCTTGCACACTACCGCCGAAGCTCCAGATGATTGCGCGATTGGTCATTTCGCTATCAAGTTCTGGACTCAACCCTAGCCCGACCGGAATCCCCATTGTTTCAAAAATCGCCTTACCGCCATCAAGCAAATCCTGATAGGTTTGTGGACCTTCTGGATAACCAGCTTCTGTCCACAGTGCGATGTCGTAATTGCCAGGGTCAGGGACATAACCATGCGTGTAGGCATAATATGTGTCTGTAATTGGCAGATAGGATGTCGCTTGACATGTGCCGACACGCTCGCCGAACATCTCGATAGCGGCTTCGTTAATGTCGGTCAGGTCGTGCAAGCCTTCGATTAAAGAGGCGGGAGAGAACAATAATTCAATAATTGTATGCCCCTCGCCAGCATCAATTTCCGACGCAAGCAGGAGAGGCAATTCAGTAAAGTTCACATAATCTACTATAACCGTCACACCGTTTTCTGTGCCCCAGTCCTGCACATATCCATCAAACCATTCATCATAACGTGGGACAAAGTGACTCCACTTTAATATGCTGATGTCTGTACCGTCAGTCTGCTCATCTTGTGCGGTTGTTGCGATTGCGGTTGAAACTGTGATACTCAAGATTATCAAGATAATGGTTCGTTTCATAGTCTTCACTCCTAAATAGCTTGATGGGGTGTGATTGTCCCATGATGACATTTGTTAATAGATTTTATGATTTCCCCGCTGGATGCTAATGCACGGCAAGGGGCTTTGTGGTTATAATAATTAAAGCACTTTATCCTTAATATAGTCATTAGGTTTTTAGCAAACAATGTATCGACAACGACGCAGATTTCCCATTTGGTTATTGGTGGTATTTGGTGCGATTGGTGGGGTTGCCTTTTTGATATTTGACCAATCGCGCCCGACTGATTCGCCGGATATGTCTGTACCCACAGCAACACAAGCACAAGCTGTCGCAGATAATCCCAACGCGACACCGACTCCGGTCTTCTCTGACCAGTTAGCTGTGACACCATCTCCAACCCCGATTGTCGCCAGAGACCTCGGTCCCGACATCGAAAATGCAGCACTCGTTATACCAAGCGCAGGGATTGTCGCGCCGATTCAACGGGTGTATCTGAACGAATCGTCTTGGGATGTGACCCAATTAGGCAATAATATCGGACACCTAGAAGGCACACGCTGGGTACCGGAAGGCGGGAATATTGTGCTGTCTGGTCATGTTGAATTGGCAGACGGACGGCAGGGTATCTTTGCTAACCTCAACGAAATGCAAGTAGGTGACCGTGTCATCATCACTCAGGATGGGCACGATTATCATTACGATGTCGCCTCAATTGCCAATCATGACCCGACCGACCTCACGCCAATTTACCCGTCTGATGTTAATATGGTGACACTCATCACCTGTGGCACGTATGATTTTATCTCGGATAGTTATCTGGAACGGGTGGTTGTGGTCGCGCAAGAAGTGATGGTAGATGAATCGTGACCGATAAGTCATACAGTAAGCCACCCACCGAAGGCAGAATAAAAACTGAGGACATCGACAAATATAGCCGTCTGAGGCGATTGTTGCGTCCGCTAATGGGAATGTGGTACGTACATCCCGATATCACCTTGATAGCCTATGGGTCGCCTGCGGTTGTGCTTGGTATGTTGGTCACTTCATCCAAGCCCAGCACAGACCGACTGCACCTACGGAATTTATTTGCACATGGGCGACGTTATCATTTTGTGGGTGGGTCACCGAATGGCTTTCGGATGGAGACAACCAGCAAAATCCCGTGGCGACGCAGAGACCGCACCCGTGCCACCGCGGTTCTAACGGCGCAGTTTAAGCAACTAGATGACGACCTGACACAGATTAACCTGACCGCACATATCCGGCTGGCAAGTATGTACACAGGTTTCATTGTGCCGATATTTTTCACACCTTTGTTTTTGTTTGCGGCATGGCATCATCCACTGGTGCGCCTGCTGATGCTTGTATCATTATATGGTTTGGCATGGACAGCCTACCGCTATAGTGCTGCAGTGGACGCGAACGACATGGTCTACTTTATTGAGCAATCCCTTGCTGATTTGATGCCCAAGTCTGTCACTGAGTTGGGCGCACATGTGCCTTATGTGGTCGATAACCGCGAAGACTTTGCTGATGCGTGGGAAAAATTCTACGAATCCCACACAGAAGACGATACATCCAACTAACCGTATCTACTCGAAACCGCTGTCCCCTGTTACACTTCCATTTACATACATTTAAGATAATTTAAATAAGGGGAAACCAATTTATGGGGACACAATACGACGCATTGGTTGCGCGTTTGAAAGACATTCACAACCTCAATATGGCTAGCTCCATGTTGGGTTGGGACCAACAGACACAGATGCCAGCAGGAGGTGCGGAAGCCCGTGCTAGCCAACTTGCGACCCTCTCCAAACTCGCACATGAGATGTTCACCAGTGACGAAACCGGACGCTTGCTCGAAGATGCAGCTGGGGAAGTCGGGGAGATTTACGAGAGTGATGCTGCTAGTATGGTGCGTGTGCTACAAGAGGACTATGACGAAAGCACCAAATTGCCAACTGACTGGGTCACAGAATTTACTCGCCTGACATCAATGGCAGATGGTATCTGGGTCAAGGCGCGTCAAGATGCGGACTTCTCACAGTTCCAAGACACACTGGAACGCATCATCGAGATGGTACGCCAAAAGACAGAATACCTCGGCTATGAAGACCATCCCTACACCGCCTTGCTCAATCAATATGAACGAGGCATCACCACAACACAGGTCAGACAAATCTTCGATGACCATAAACCCGGCTTGATTGACCTCATCGCAGGTATCACCGAGAACGCCGACAAAGTAGACGATAGCATTTTGCGTCGCCCCTATGATATTGAAAAGCAACGTGAATTTGCGACCAAGATGATTACGGCTTATGGCTTCGATTTCTCACGCGGGTATCAAGCGATTTCAGTCCATCCTTTCTGTACGCACTTTTCTAGCAATGATGTCCGTATCACCACCCGCTTTGAGCCAAGCTTCCTCAATCCGGCATTGTTCGGCATGATGCACGAAGCCGGACACGGTATGTATGAGCAAGGCATCGGGCAAAATCTGGAAGGCACACCCCTCGCCAGCGGGACATCGCTTGGTGTACATGAATCACAATCGCGCATGTGGGAGAACCTCGTCGGACGTAGCAAAGGCTTCTGGTCATGGGCATTACCCCAACTGAAAGAAGTGTTCCCGCATCTCGAATCTGTGGATTTGAATACGTTCTACAAAGCGATTAACAAATCTGCACCATCGTTTATCCGCGTGGAAGCTGATGAGGTCAACTATAACCTGCACATCATTCTGCGTTTTGAGATTGAACTTGACTTGATTTCCGGTGACCTCGCTGTCAAAGATGCACCAGAAGCATGGAATACCAAGTTCAACGAATTCTTCGGCATCACACCGCCCGATGATGCACAGGGTGTATTGCAAGATGTGCACTGGTCATACGGTATTCAGGGATACTTCCCGACTTATGCACTCGGTAATCTGCTCTCGGTACAGTATTACAACAAAGCCGTCGAGCAACACCCATCAATTCCATCAGACATTGCCAACGGTAAATTTGATACTCTGCTAACATGGCTACAAGACAATATCCATCAGCACGGGCGCAAGTTCACCAGCGACGAACTGACCAACCGCGTCACCGGTGGGAGCATTCAATCAAAGGATTATCTCGCTTATCTGACAACTAAGTACAGCGACATCTACGACCTATAAATCACCTCAGAGGCGGGAGCAATCTCGCCTCTTTTCATGTATGTCTATTTCACTTGGATTGCGTAGCAGAAGCGATAAACGCCAGGCTCCACACAGTATTTTGCTAATGTCGCTGGACCACAACTGCCAGTACCAAGACCCCGCTGTTTATAGTCAATCGTCACAATGGTCTCAGGACGCTTCTTACTAACTAACTCGTTGGTGTGATAAGCACCAAATAAATCATCAGCCGTATAATGTCCAACAGAGAATTCTAGTGCGTCTTCTGCGGTGAATGTTATGGTGCGTTCACCGTTGCTAACCGAAAACCACCGGACATCTGTCTTATTGCCGTTTTCCTGTGGCAAGATGTATGGGAAGTATTGCTCATCAACGGTACCTGTATAGTGTCCGATTTTAGTACCAGCATTGCGGTCGATATAATTCTCCTGTGGTCCACGTCCATACCACTCAACCTGTTCAAACCCTGCTACAGTGTGGAAGCCAATACCAATACGTGGCAGTGTGGGTAATGCGGTATCAGCATCAATCATATTGTCAACAACAATGACACCATCCGCATGAAATGACCATCGTTGTTGGAAGTGAATGATATGTTTAGTTAGCTTTGGTGTATAGGTCTTGTCAATCAGCAGGTTAACACCGTCTTCAACTTCTTCCAACTGAATCGACTGGTCTTTCAACTGTAGTTCGTTTAAGCCAATGCTGAGCCACTCCGTCATTGGTTTACCCTTCTGAGTTGGACGGTTGCGAATCCCATCATTGTCGGTTGCGGCACGCCAGATGTTTATATCAGGTCCATCGAGCAGAATCGGCTCATCTTGCCATTGCAGCGACTTGATGTTGCCTCCCACAATCTCAAGCTTGATGTCATTGACCTCCAATACGATGTCATCCGTACCCACTAGATTATCGAGTGGCAAACGTTCAGCTTTGGTGAGTGACCGTTTAACAGATGGGGTGAGCTGAATTTGTTCCCAACCGACAATATATCCTGCCTCACACCAGTTAGTGACATCTTTGGTACGGAAGTAGAAGTTGATGAAAGTTTCACCTTCTTGCTTAACAACTGTATCGATTTGAACCTCACCTGAAGACTGTGGGGCAATTACGAGATCGTCGATAATTCCGGAGACAACACTCGTCCCATCTACTTGAATCTCCCACACTAATTCCAGCCACTGCATGTCTGTAAAATACTGTTTGTTCACGATGCGGAAGTGAAGGTCTGTCATGGATATCGCCTCGACACCCATAGGTTGTGCAAGTTTCTTAAATTCATACATCGCTGGATGTGGTATACGATCAGGTGAAATTAGACCATTACAGCAAAAATCAAAATCGTGAATGGCTTCGCCAAAGTCACCACCATAAGCCCAATATTCAACGCCTTTTTCATCGACTTGTTTCAGTCCTTGATCGACCCAATCCCAAATGAAGCCCCCCTGCAATCCGTGATAAGTCTCGAATGCCTGCCAATATTCATTGAGGCTACCGTTGCTATTGCCCATCGCGTGCGAATATTCGCAGAGAATCAATGGGCGTGGGTCAGTATTATCGAGCGCAAGGCGGATTATCTCATCAATAGACGTATACATCGGGTCAATGAGGTCATTGGCAGAGTTTGTTCCGCCACTGAATGCAAATCCACCACCGTCCCATGTATCCCCAACGTCAGGACTTGGGTGCTGAGACCAATATTCTTTGACTTCCCCTTCGTGATGAATAATACGAGTCGGGTCATATGTACGAATTGCATCTGCCATTTTGATATGATTGTCGCCATGTCCGCTCTCGTTACCTAGCGACCAACCGAAGATACAAGCATGATTTTTATCACGTTTGACCATGCGCATACCCCGCTCGATAAACGCATTTTCCCAGCGCGGGTCACGGCAGATAGTCGCATAGTTATGATGTGCCTCGATGTTGGCTTCATCAATAACATAAATTCCGTATTCATCACATAAATCGTACCAAAGTGAATCATTTGGATAGTGGGCAGTCCGCACAGCATTAAAATTAAATTGTTTAAGTAATACAATATCTTTTATCATGGTATCGCGTGATACCGTTTTCCCTGTTATACCATCATGGTCATGTCGATTGACTCCTTTAATCAGGACTGGCTGACCATTGAGTAGGAGTTCACGATTTTTGATTTGCACATTACGAAAGCCGACACGTAGTTTTCGCGCCTCAATTTGTTCACCCGACTCATTTTCCAACCCGATGATGAGCGTATATAAATAGGGGTTTTCTGCTGACCAAGGACGTACACCGGGCAGTGTAACTATAAATTGGGTCGTATATTCACTCTTGCGATAAGAGTGATTGATACGGTTTGCGCTTTCCCAGATAACATTGTCATCGACATCAATCAATTCTGCGGTAATCCGGTAATCAGTGGCGGGACCGTAGGCTTCACCGGGTAGTTGTGTTATATGTTCCACCACAAAATTAATATCGACATCAAGCTCGAATAGCCCGGCTTTGCTCTCAAGGTCAAGATCGGCTTTGGCAAAGATGTCTTCAATGTACACATCGGCAGTCGAATACAGATAGACATGCCGATAAATGCCAGCCATCCACCAGTGATCTTGATCTTCTATATAACTGCTATCTGACCATCGAATGACTTTCACAGCAAGTGTGTTATCGCCGTCGTGCAACAAGTCCGTGATGTCAAATTCGGAGGGTAGACGTGTGTCCTTCGCCATGCCAGCACAAACACCATTGATATATACCTCGTAGTAACTCTCAACACCTCCAAAATGCAATACAGTTCGACGACTGCGCCACTCATCAGGTATCGAAAATATCAGTCGATAGATTCCAGTGGGATTATCTTCAGGCACGATTGGTGGGTTATTATCGAATGGCATTTGTTTATTGGTGTAGATGGGATTATCGCCGACATCTTGTAAGGTCCAATTGGATGGTACGTGTATGTCACGCCATTGAGAATGGTCGTAGTCCGTGTTTAGGGTTGCTGGTTCGACTGCTTGTGGCTTGGGGTAGAGTTGGAATTTCCAATGACCATCGAGGCTAATATAATACGGCGATTCCTCTGGGGTGTGTTTCATTGCCATATTCGGATTGGGAAATGGAATTAAGCATGAATGAGCTGGAAGTCGATTCAGATTTGTAACCTCTGGCATCTCCCAGAGATTAAGCGAGATATTGGTCGGTCTTGCCATTGATATACTCCTGTTGGAAAACCTAATAAATTGTTGCGTCATATTGATGTTTTGACAAAGTATCAAATTAGTACAATACACCCAATTCTAAGTATATTGCTATCCTACGTTTTCGTCAGTTTCGATCTGTTTTTGAAATTCTCTTTTCGCCTGAGACAGATCCCTATGACCTTTAGCGGTTAGTATCCATGTTGACTATCAAAAACTAATCGCAAATCACTTAATAACTCAGGCGTAAAACTTGATACAGAATATATGTTCTTGTATAATCTAGGCAAACCCTGACCATTAAATACGGAGACAAAACCAATGAATCCCAAAGTTGACGGCTATTTGATTGATGGGTGCGGACGTTGCCCATTGGGAGGTACACCGGATTGCAAAGTTTTGCCGTGGCAGGAAACACTGGATGCGTTGCGCGCTGTTCTGCTGGAAACCGACCTCACCGAAGACCACAAATGGAGTCAACCCTGTTACACCTATGACGGCGGGAATATCGGCATTATGAGCGCATTGAAGGATGCGGTTGTGTTTGGTTTCTTCAAGGGGGTATTGCTCAAGGATACTGAGGGAGTGTTGGTCAAACCGGGACCTAATTCACAGGCTGCGCGACAGTTCAAGTTCACCAGCGTTGAGCAAGTCCAAGAGATGGAAGAGACCATCAAAGCTTACGTTGCCGAAGCGATTGAAATCGAAAAAGCTGGCTTAAAGGTCGAATTTAAAGAACGTCCCGAACCGATTCCTGAGGAGTTGCAAGCGAAGTTTGACGAAGACCCCGCCTTTGAAGCTGCCTTCGAAGCACTGACCCCCGGACGGCAACGCAGTTACATCATCCACATTTCCGGCGCGAAGCAAGCCAAAACGCGCATGTCACGGGTCGAGAAATGTATGCCCAAAGTCTTTGAAGGCAAAGGGTTCAACGAATATTAGCGTATAAGATGTTAGCGTGGTTCGAGTTGTGTTAAACTCTGGGTATAAATTATCAACCCAAATATATAGATTAACTTATGCTTGAACAACTGCCATCAGACATTCTGCCACGCACTCGCCAATTGTTGCAACCGTTCGTCAATACACTTGACGACCGTGAAGCCTTAATAACAGAGGCTTTCTTTCTTCACGACCCGCTTCTCTCATCTATTTCGCTAGATGGGAATCAAAAAATATTTTGCGTTCGCCTGATTCAAACGCTACTCAAGCATGGATGCTTGCCGACCAAAGAACACTCACTGGCGCGATTGCTGACAACCTTACGCTATGATTGTGATGACCAGCACTATCCTGAGATAGATAAGCTGATTGAATTGGTCAATGTTATTTGTGCTGAATCGACAACCCCTAGAGTAACTCCTTCAACTGTTACGCCAATCCAGACTGCGCCGATTACAATTTCAACGCCGATAGATGAACGTAAGCCAACTGTCTTCATCAGCTATTCGCATCAAGATAATGAGATTGCTGAAACAGTTGTTGCCGATTTGAATCTGGCAGGACATGCTTGCTGGATAGACACAACCAAAATCAAAGGGGGGGATGAGTGGATTTTGACGATTGCAGAGGGCATTATTAATAGTTATGTCTTTGTGCCATTGGTCACACTCAAAGCATTACAGAGTAAATGGGTGCAGGACGAAATCTTGTGGGCGCGCCAGAAGAACAAACTGATTATTCCGCTGATACTCGAAGATGTTCTCAGTGAGCATCTGTTCTTTCCGTTGGTGAGTTATCAAGGTGTGACGGTCTTTGACAGCGATTATGAAACATCGGTGGCTAAACTTATCAGTTACTTGCCCAATCCAACCCTGATTGAAGTTGAGGACATATCCGTTCCCCAAGAGGATGATGAGCCAGACGCGCCCCCTGTAACAGGTGAACAACGCGCCATTCCACGTAAACTTGAATTGGCATATATGGAACGCCTGCGTTTTGAGGAATTGCTCAACACAGAAAAGTACACAGCGATGGGTGGGGTATCACAACAGATACATCAGCGTGTACAGATGCGCCCGGTGTTTGAACTCCTGCCGATGGGAGATACGGACGACGAACCCGACATTGACTTGCCTAAGGAGCGATTTGAAGATGCAGTTGCCGAAATCCAGCGCATTCGACAAGCGGTATTATTGGGCGAACCCGGTGGCGGAAAGACCACGACCTTATGGAAACTGGCTGCCGATTTAGTAGATAAAGCACTGATTGACCGTGATGCTGTGATTCCGATTCTCATACGGCTTGGCAAGTGGACAGATGGCACACAACCTCTACAGGCGTTTATTGCCTCACAAATGGGTGACCTCGGTTTCTACCTTGACCAACTACTACGGGATAGACGAGTCGCTTTGTTGCTCGATGGATTAAACGAAATCCCAGCCAGTCAACACAGCTCGAAGTATAAACAAGTTCGTGACTTTGTTTCGAGTAATCGTGACTTGTTGTCGGTTGTCTCTTGTCGGGAACTCGATTACACCATCAACCTCGGCTTCAACAAAATCAACATCACTCCCCTTGACCCCATTCGTATCCGTGAGTTTGTCAACAAATATCTGGGCGATACTGGCGATGACCTATTCTGGAAGCTAGCGGGTGAAAAAGCTCAAAAACGTTATGAAGAATTCCTTGATGAGTTCGGGGATAAAATCGAAAACCCTGAACATACCTTCTGGCTTGCGAATAAACTACCAGATAAATTATGGAGCCGGTATTGGTTCGAGTGGTTGCGTGAACGTGAGCATCCATCTGGTTTGATGGTGTTGGCACGTAACCCTTATATGCTCTTGATGTTGACAAGTGTCTTTGCCAAACAGGGTGAACTCCCCGAAAATCGTGGGGCGTTATTCCATTCTTTTGTAGAGACCTTGCTCGAACGCGAAGGCATACAATCAGATGAAAAAGCTGAGTTGATACAGGGTTTATCTGATGTCGCCTTTACGATGCAAATCCGACGCAGTGAAGAAAAACGTGGCGATGGCTTGACGGTATTGCCACAAGATGATGTCAAGGCGATGTTGGGTGACCGATTGTTTTACCTTGCTGGAAGTGCAAGCATCTTGACCGTTGGTGAGCAGGTGCGCTTCACCCACCAATTGTTACAGGAATACTTCGCGGCACGAACCTTACTCTTACAGATGCAAGCCGACGAAGCCGAGAATACCCATACCCGCGCTTTTGAATTATTTGACCAAGAGAAGTGGTGGGAGCTTGGTGTCTGGCGCGAGACGATTGTGATATTGGGCGAGTTCCTCAATGAGGAGGCTATCGGACCGAATCGGGTGGCACGATGGTTAGCCCCGGCATCTCCGGAAGCTGCTGTACAGGTGGTCATGCGCAATCGTACTGGCTTAACACAAGATGATATAGATGAGGAAACTCGTAGAGCTATTGTTGATGGTGCGATTGAACAACTTGAGAATGAACATAGTACCAATAGTACCTATCGCGCCCTCAAGCTTGTCGGTGAGTATGGGAATTTAAGTGATGCAACTGTGGTCTATCCCTATTTGGAAAACATAAGTCGTGACATTCGTGAAACTGCTTTAACGGCTTTGGATTCGTTGGAATGGCAACCCACAACAAACAATGAAAAGGCATTTTATTGGGTGGGCAAATTAAAAACAAATGTCAGATTTCCATTTGCTGATATGGAAGCAATCGAACGAATTGTCCAACTCGGTGATGATGCAGTTAGAGCATTATGGGTGAATCTTAGTGCCCGCGAAATTGGAACGCGATTTTTGATTACCCACTTATTAACCACTATCAATTCTGAAGCATCTGTTACCGCACTAACACAGTTAGAAGAGTTTACCCGTGCAAATCTGGAGATACGACAATTTGTTGCGCTTGCGTTGGGCTATACCACCCGCGAAGAAGCAACCATGACTTTGAATAATCTCACTGCATCCGATGAACACAATACCGTGAGATATATTGCAATTCTTTCGATTGGACGCAGAAATTTAAATACTTTAAGTACCGTGATTGAGTTTTGTTTTGACACTAATCAGCGCATTCGTGAAGCCACAGCATGGGCACTGATGATGCAAGCAAAACCGAATTTAGAACCACTTCCTCATCCGTTATTTGATGATATCTCTGAAACAAAGACAATTGATGTATTAGGTGTTGATGATGAGCCAGAGTCAATTAAACTTATGGAAGCAATACTTGGGGTTTATGGATTTACAAACATACATACCGCCTCCAACGGTATTGAGGCTTTGCGTATCATAGATGATAAAAATATTAATTTAATTATTACTAATTGGTTAATGCCTTACATGGATGGATTCCAATTAGTCGAACATATTAGAGGAATGAACGTATATATAGATATCATACTTTCAACTGCAGCCAGTCAGCATTCATTACCTGAAATTGAAGTTGAAGCTGTTATAAGTAAGCCTTGGAAAATACCTGTATTTATATTGACCACAAGATTAATTGCATATCGAAACTTTGTTGAACACAAACTCCGCGTATTAAGCGACGACATTGGCTTTTCATCACGTTTCGCAGACGGTCGATACGATGCTTATATCTGGAATACGATGATGTACGCACTAATTACATTGGGGGATGAAGCCATCGACCCACTTATTAGCGTCGTGACCAACTTAGACAATGGCAAACAAGCTGAGGCTTATCAAGTGGCACGTGAAGTTTTGGAGACGATTAACACACCAAAAGCTAAGAATGCCTTGAAGCAACTGCCATCATCGGACTAGGACATATAGCTGTATGACACATCAACAATGGGAATTTTGTATTATCTCCACGCCACCACCGGGACCTGTCGAGGTCTATGTCAGTTATATGACCGCGCAGGGCATGGAACGCCACACCTATAAAGCCAAAAGTTGGGACGATGGCGCATATCGTGTTCTGCCACAAATCTTGCATAAGATGGGGCTTGAAGGCTGGCAGATTCAATTTGTGGACCGAACCGGAGCGTATTATATGCAACGCCCCCTGATTGATAAGTCGGATAACCCGAACAATCAATCAGAGGACGATAATTAGCTATTGTTGACCTGCTGAAATACTTATCCTATGCCCCTGTTGGCACCCAGATATTCTTCACCTGAATCGACTCGTGGATAAATTCTTCGCCTGCGCCCTGTTCTTTGTCTGCCCAATCACGCGCCTGACCATAGCTGACCCATGTGCGCTTCATGTTAAATGCAGAGCGTTCCTCAACTTGACGGCTTCCTTCAGCATCACCAAAGTACCACATGCTATCGACATCATCATGTTCGACCAATGTCTTGACCAGATGGTCACGGTTGCCTGTGATGATATTGACGACACCCGCAGGTAAATCTGAGGTATCAAACACCTGATACAAATCGGTTGCGCTGAGGGGATATTTTTCTGATGGGATGCAGATGACCGTGTTCCCGCGTGAAATGGCAGGTGCAATCAGGGATACAAATCCGAGCAAAGGATGCTCATCAGGGCAGGCAATCCCAATCACACCAATTGGCTCATGAATGGCTGTGACGAGTCCGCGCAATGTTGTTTCCTGCACTGTTCCGCCGGACTTATCGGCAAATGCTGCCCAATGGAACAGGCGGTCAATTGACAGGTTGACTTCTGCCCGTGCTTTGTCTATTTTCACACCTGTCATATCCGCGATGCGACTGGCAAATTCTTCGTGCCGTGCGGATAAATTCTCAGCGATGTAATACAAAATCTGAGCGCGATTGTGGGGCGAATAATATGCCCAGTTCTTGGCTTTATGGGCTGCTTCGACGGCGTTACGGACATCTTTGCGATTGCCATCCCCGACCTGACCAACCAGCTTACCATCGGGTGCGGTGACAGCGCGGGTGTAATTGCCATCGGGACGGGCTTGCTTGCCACCGATGTATAGCTTGGGTGTGCGATTGAGTTCAACGCCGTTGTTTGTCCCTGTTCCTAGTCCAATCGGCGCAGGGGGAACATTACCGCCCCAGCTATCGGGTTTTGCATCTAGCTTAGGTTGCGGACGTTTCATCCACTTGGGACGCAGATATTCAAACAAGCCTTCTTTGCCACCTTCACGCCCGAAGCCACTTTCACGATACCCGCCGAACCCCGACGCAGCATCAAATAGGTTGGTGCTATTGACCCACACACTACCCGCTTTAATCTTGCGTGCGGTGTCGAGTGCGAGGCTGATGTTCTCACCCCAGATGGAAGCCGCCAGCCCATAACGTGTGTTGTTGCCGAGTGCGACCGCCTCAGATGGAGTGCGGAAGCTCATTGCTACTAGCACGGGACCGAAGATTTCTTCTTGTGCGACGGTGGCTGATGCTGCCACATTGGTGAGTAGCGTCGGCGGATAGTAACATCCGGTATCGGGAAGATTCATTTCTGGCTGATAGATGTCTGCGCCGTCTGCTAGTCCACGTTTGACCCAATTATCAATCGTCTCATACTGCACGGGGTCAACCACTGCACCGATGTCGATGCTTTTATCGAGGGAATCACCGGAGCGCAATCGTGCCATACGGGTTTTGACTTTGTGGATAAACTTGTCGGCGATATTTTCCTGCACCAACAGACGTGACCCCGCACAACACACCTGCCCCTGATTAAACCAGATGGCATCCACCAACCCTTCGACTGCACCATCTAAATCGGCATCGTCATACACAATAAACGGCGACTTCCCGCCCAATTCCAGTGACAGTTTTTTACCTGTTCCGGCTGTCACCTTGCGGATAATCCGCCCGACACCCGTTGACCCGGTGAAGGCGATTTTGTCAAAGTCAGGATGGGATGTGATGCTTTCACCCGCTTCGTCACCGCCTGTAACAATATTGACGACTCCCTCTGGTAAGCCCGCCTCAGCGATAATTTCACCAAATAGCAATGCCGTCAGTGGGGTATAGGGTGCAGGTTTAATCACAACGGTGTTCCCCATCGCAATCGCAGGCGCAATCTTCCATGCCAGCATCAACAATGGGAAATTCCAGGGAATGACCTGCCCGACCACACCAACAGACTGATAATCCCGTAGTTCGGTGTCCATCAGTTGTGCCCAGCCAGCATGATGATAAAAATGCCGTGCCACCAACGGGATATCAATATCACGGGATTCGCGGATTGACTTGCCGTTATCCAGACTTTCGACCACTGCCAGCAGACGTTGATGCTTTTGGATGTTGCGGGCAATCGCATATAGATGTCGCGCCCGTTGATGTGGACTCAATGCCGACCATGACTTAAAGGCTTTCCGTGCGGACTTGACAGCTTTGTCGATGTCCTTTGCTTTGGCATCGGCGACTTTGGTAATTTCCTGTCCGTTGGCGGGATTGCTGACCGTGATATAACTCCCATCGGCAGGGGCTTCCCACCTGTTATTGATGAATAGGTCAAACTGGCGATTGTGTGCAGAGAGCCACGCATCGGCACTGTCGGCGGATTCGGGGGCAGGTCCATATTCCATCGTTTTGAACAATTCGGCTATTTTCGGCATGTGGGTTTTCCTTAATCAAATAACCACAAAGGACACGAAGGACACAAAGTGGATTGTATTCAGAGCATTTGAGTTGGATTTTAGCACACGAGGGGCAAGCAGGGCTATGTTTATCAAGGATATCGATAAGATACAAGTGTAATTAAAGCTCTAACTCATCCAATGTTAGAACGGTTAATTCTTGCACACGTTTAATCCCATTATCGTTTGTGAGAAAGACATCACACCCTGTGTGAATTGCGACAGCAACATGGAGTGCATCCGGTGTTTTGAGATTGTATGTTGCGCGAAGTTGTGCCGCATCTTGTGCAATTTTAGGTGTAATTGAAATGAGTTGAATTGGCGGTGTATTGAGAAAACCCTGAAATACTTGAGCCACAGCAGTATCATTCACTTTTAACGGCTTTGTGAGTGTCTCCGTCAATATTAATGATGCACAAATGACATCGATATTTTGCTTGTCGATGTAATCAATTATATCGTCCATTTTCACAACATAGACGGGATGATTTTCAATATAATAAATCACAGGTGCAGTATCAAAACAGATTCGTGTGATTCCCTTGAGTGCATCTGCGATATTCATGGACGATGACCCCATTCGTCCCGTAGTTGATTGACATAATCTTGTGCATCCATATCCCGTAAGTGTTCTGCTTTACCCCGAAAATCTTTTAAACTTTTTGTCTGAGGTTGTATAGACGTAAGTGAATCCACAATAACGTGCATTAATTGCTGACGTTCTTCGATGGATAATGTTTTCACTTCAGCGATAATTTCATTCAATGTCATAGCTATTTCCTCAACTCATCAATACGGTTATTGTATCATCTTTTGATGGCTCAGTACCGCTAATTTCTATTTGTGTTATAAGTATCAATGATTTAACGCAAAGGTACAAAGAGGCGGAGGCACAGAGGGAATGATTCGGTCTATGGTTCACTGAGTTTGACTGGATAAATACCATCATAGACTGAGATTGCAAGATTATTATCTATCAATCAAAACTGTGCATATCTATCCGTTTGCCTAACTGTTGGCAACTGACTACGATTTAATCCTGAATATGGAATATCTGCTAGTATACAGATTATGCCGGTTGCATCGCATTGATAAACAAGATATTGCAGTGTTGCCCAATCTGAATCATTGCTACTGCCTAATTGGTAGACTATTCCGTCCATCTCAATATAATCATGATGGTGATAATCTGTAGCGAATATATTCACAAAGACAAGCAGAACGAGTCCAACTAACAACATCATCAAGCACGAAACATTAAATAGTTTATGGGCAAAAGAAAAATAGCCCATACCAATTACACAAACCGTCAAGAATACAATATGAAAGATTGGATATTTGTAAAGAATCAATAATGGATAAATCAATGATGTATCACTTTGATATGGAACAAAAGGGACGAGAAAACTACCTACGATATACATCCCAAAGGCTATGATAATTACAACATATTGCCAGTATATGAAAGAAACATTGTTTGACAAATTATCCCTCCTTACCCTCGTGTTATCAATGCTACACATCGCAAGTAAGATTTCCTCAACCTTATTGAAGCCTACAATCATCTAGCATGCAGTTTAGGATTATCCTCCGCGCCTCTGCCTCTTTGCCTCTCCGCGTTACGCTTTTGCCCGTCGCGTTATACCACCATCAAATCATGTATAATGAGACCAGACAGCAGACGAGGACGATATACATGGCATTGCCCCAACCTGACCAGAAAATGACCGAAACGGAATACCTTGAGTTTGAACGGGAGAGCGACATCCGCCACGAGTTTGTAAACGGTGACATCATTGCCATGACTGGCGGGAGTTGGAATCATACGCTGATAATTGCCAACACCAATCGGGCACTGGGTAATCAACTTGAGGGGAAAGACTGTGAAGCTGTGACAGGGGAAATACGGATTCATGTCGATAGTGCCAAAGCCTACCGCTATCCGGATGGGATGGTTGTGTGTGGCGAACCCAAGTTTTTGGAAGATGACAACAACATACTTATCAATCCAACCGTGCTGATTGAAGTGTTATCTCCATCAACTGCATCCATAGACCGCATCCAAAAATTAGACGAATACCTTAAGATCCTTGACTTAGACGAATATCTCATCATATCGCAAGATGCCCCCAACATTATGCAATATGTCCGGCAAGCGGATAGTATTTGGCGGTATCGGCAGGTGTCCGGCTTAGAGACTTCGCTTGATTTGCCGTCAATTGGTTGCACCCTGACATTGGCTGAGGTTTATCGTAAGGTGACCTTTTCCGAATAAAATGTGATTGCAGAAAGGTATTGCAATAGGTAATTTCTCACTTGTGCAAACTACCCAAGAAAATCTGCCCATCGCATTTGACAATCGCTGTGTATAATAGCTCTCATGAAATTTTTATTTTGAAATTTGGGAGTGAATCACAGTGTCACCACAAAGCCGTTTGCAAGAATTACGCAAACAAATCGATCCAATTAACATGCAAATCCTTGAGTTGCTCAATCAACGTGCGGCAATCGCCCGTGAAATTGGTGAAGTTCAGCAAGAACTCGGCACCACATTTTATGACCCAGAACGTGAAGCACAAATGCTGACCGAACTGCAAAAAGCCAACGAAGGTCCCTTCAGCAATGATACCATCAAGAAGTTGTTCAGCGAAATTTTCCGTGCGACCCTCAGCCTCGAAGAACGGGATGCCCGTCAGAAAATTTTGGTACAGCGTAAAGCCCCTGACCAACATACCATCATCGAGTTTGATAATGGTCTGCGGATTGGTAACGACACCTTCGAGATTATCGCAGGTCCTTGTGCTGTCGAAAGTTATGAACAGATGGACGAAGTTGCTGGCGCACTCGCTGAACGTGGCGTGAAGATGATTCGGGGTATGGGCTACAAACCGCGCACATCACCCTATGATTTTCAGGGGTTGGGTGAAGAAGGGCTGAAGATTGCCCGTCAGATTGCCAACAAACACAATATGGTTGTTATCAGTGAGGTACTTGACCAATCGCTCATTCCGATGATGGACGAATATGTCGATGCCTTCTGGGTTGGCGCACGGAATATGCAAAATGCTTTCTTACTCCGTGCATTAGGTAAACAACGTAAACCTGTACTGCTCAAACGTGGCTTCGGTGCGACGCTGAAAGAATTTATCTATGCCGCAGAATACATCATGAGCAGTGGTAATGACCAGATTATCTTGATGGAACGCGGGATTCGTACCTTCGTTCAAGAAACGCGCAACACCCTCGATATCAGTGCTGTGCCGTTGCTCAAGCAAGAGACACATCTGCCGATTATCGTTGATATTTCGCATTCCGCTGGTCGCCGTGATATTGCCAATCCGTTGGGACGTGTCGCGCGGGTCAGTGGTGCCGATGGCTTGATGGTCGAAGTTCATCCGAACCCTGATGTTGCTATGTCCGATGCGAAACAACAATTGACCATCCCACAATTCAATGAGCTGATGGACGACATTGACTCGATTTCGGTACGCTATAAAGTGCCGACAGTTTAACTAAAATCAAAGAAGCCACTACATGCTGTGTGAAGTGGCTTCTTTAGTTTGTTTCAATCTAACGTGTGTCAAGCTGATAGAAGCCCATCACACGGAATTGATTGCCATCTTCAATTAGGATATGTTGTTCATTTGTATCAAAATCAAATAAATATACAGTTGTATCAGCATCAAACAAAACAATGTTATTCGGCAAAAAATCGACAGCTTGCCCCATGTTTGTTAAATCACGGATTTCCACATCGCCCAATTGTGCATCGTAAATCAAAAGATCACTCTCGCGGAGTCGAGGATTAAACGCAACCATGCCATCGCCCTGCAATATGCCTTCCAGTGCAAAACGTTCTGTTACTGGATATTCTGCTACGGATACACCACTTAACAAATCAATGACTTGGAACGTGTTTGGTCTGTTCAGTTGGTTTGTTGGATATACCCATCGCCCATCATAGGAACTTGCCATTAACTCCTGTGAAAAAATATTTCCTCTTGCGTCATTATAGCCGAGGAATTGTGGCGGGGCATCGGCACGTAGTAAGTAGAATTCGTATGTGTCGAAGTTCGTAACAAGCAAATTGCCATCCGGTGTGAAACTGATAGGTGACGCATGGAAGACTGATGGATTGCCGACATATGTCCGAATTATGCCATCTTCTATACCGCGAGCTTCAACGGTGCATTTGGTATCGCACTCTGTCGGATATACAATAAGGTCAGTTTCCAGAACATGGATTTTATAAGAACTATCAGATTCGTCAAATACTCCCATTGATTCTACTTGTCCATCCATTTGAATAACGAAGTACTCAGCACTCGTGTCATTCTCAATCCGGTGTAACCAATATTCACCGTGTGTGGTCGGATACACTCTTGGATATTCCTCGCCAAACACATAGATTAGGTTATCTTCTCCAGTATCGACATCGTGTATCCACAAGCCCCATTGCCCATTAGCGTCTACGCCAATATAACGAAAAATCAAGCTATCCTCAGAAAATCGAGCATCAAGACCAAACGCACGCATCAAATTTGGTAAGACACGCATGTCATCTACTGTGTGGAGAATCGCCTCAGCGGGTTGGCTTGTCCCACCACCAATTACTGCCACTCCATCACCAATTGCTATCGGATTTGATGCAATGTAATCACCGGAGCCAATTAATATTGCTTCGTCTGGTGTGAGGCGATACAGATAGTCTGCGCCACTGACACGCAGTCTTACAATCACTTGCTCATTGTTGAGTCGTATTTGCGGATGTTCGCTGAGAATACGTTCAGCTACAAGTAAGGTATTCGATTGTCCGGTTGTATTGAAGGCGATTAATGTCGTATTTTTGCTATGACCGAAATACCAGACTTCTTCGTCTGATATTTGGGCTGTTGTTGTCACGGGCAACAGCACCAACATACAAACAAGTATCAACAACTTCCTCATCATTCTTCCCCTTTATCAACTTACTTGTACTCATTATAGAGGGGATGATAGTTTATGCCGTTGAATGAGGGGCGGTTTTATTGACGTGCCCGAACCAATTTATCAGGATGGTCGCGCCATTCAGTAATCATCTGAGTGTCCTCGAATGTCAGGTGCATGTCCCCATCACGGATGCTGAATACATTGTCAGCCAGTGGGGTCATGGTCAAGGTCATGCCATTAGATAAGTAGCTCAGCCCGTCACCTGTTCCGACAACCTTTGCTGTGTCATAGTCCCCGACATGCTGTGATAGAGTATCTGGTATATACGGATTATATGACACCGTCGCCATCTGGTGTTCCCAATCAAGAAAGCGTTTGTATTCGTCAGTATCTGCGCTTTGTTGGAGTGTCTGTAAGGCGTGAAGGTGAGCAGTCTGGAGTTCATCACCGATAGCAGTCTCAATGTCTGGCACAACACCAACATCTTCCCATCCGGTCTTAGATACGGCATTCACCGGACGACCATTAGAGATATAGACTGAAAATCCGTCACCGAGTTCAATACCTTCGACCAGATGACCTGCCCCCATCGTGGTTTGTCCAACCAGTGTTCCCCGTTCCAACTGCTGTATATCATATGCAAATTCTTCCGCTCCTGACCCTGTCAAACCGCTGACCAACACATATACAGGTTTATCGGTATACAGTCGTCCCGGCACATAAGGTAATGTCCACGTCTGCCAGTTTTCGCCTTCGGTACGGGTTTCAAAGGTGATAAGGTGCTTGGGTTCAGCGAACAGGTAAGATAATAACAGTTGAATTGTTGCCGGAGAGCCACCACGATTGAGGCGTATATCGTAAATCAGTGCGTCGGTGTGGGCTAACATTGCCATTGCACCGATTGCAATTTCCATCGCTTCACGGCTATCGAGGAACAGGCGAAAATCCAGATAACCAATGTTGCCGTACAGCCGTTTCGCTGTATAGAAATAGTGATTCTGGCGGGCAAAATTAGGGGTACGACGGCGGGGTTGCTCCTCTTGTGGGGTGTCGTCGGGTTGGCGGTAGATGAGGGCAAAATGTTTGTCGTTGGTGACCTCGCGCAAGATACCTGTGAGTTTGTTCGCTAACGTGGTCGGATTTTGTGATAGGTCGATGTCGGTTGTTTGTGCCTCGAATGCCTCGATAACAGCGTCAATGCGGTCAACGAGGATATAGTTGGCGCGGATAGCATCGGTGATTTGTGTGATTAATGACATGGGTGTCCTTTCGATAGACATGATTTATATGCCCTACAATACGGTATACGGTTTTGACAAATCAACTGATTCGTGAAATAGTAAATCAGTTAGACCACCATGAGGACAAACCCATGTCGATTCAAATCAGTGTCAAGCAATTTAGTGATGCACAGGTGCGCTTTAGTTATTCGGTCTTGCACGAGTTGCTGATTAGTCTGCATGTGTTGGAAGATTACCGTGCCTATCCCCTGCATCTGAATTGGTCACTGCGGACATTGCGTAGTTTACCGCCAGACCTGCAAGCCGAACGCGAGTATTTCCATGTGTTACTCTCGACACTGATATATTGCCTGTTGGATGTGCATATCATGGCATCGGCAACCTTCGCAGACGAGTTGCAGACCTTTGCTGAACAACCGCTTGATGAGTTCACCACGCCGATACTATCGCGCTTATTATTAGCACAACCACCAGGGGGCAAAACTATCCTCGAGAACAAAACCACAGTTGAACAAATGCGACGGGATAGCTTTTTGCAAGATAAAGCGCGGGGTTGGCTGTTGACCTACTTCCCGAATAGCGCACTGTTCTTCGATGATTTGCTAGCACACCCACAACAATTCAAAACACGGTTTGTGACATTTATTGAGAACTATTGGACGTGCATCTTTGCGGATTTCTGGCGAGACAACGAAGGGCATTTTTTGCATGACATCGCGGACAAAGGGCGCATACTGATGACTGATGGGGTACTGCATGTGTTGGATAGCATCAGCCCCAAGATAAAGATTCAGCCAGACGTGCAACAAGCAACCTATGTTTCGACGGGTATTGAGGATAGCTTTCGGTTGGATGATGACGACATTCTAAATCTGCATCCGTCTTATTTTACCTACCCAATGATAGGGCTTTCGGTGCGCGGTGATAAAGACAAAGCCGTGCGCTTATCCATAACCTATCCCCTATCCGCTGTCTATGACATCAGCCATTCCCCCGTATTGGCAGATGAGCTACTGGACATCGTATCTGCCATCAGTGACCCGACCCGCCTCAAGATTTTGCGCCTTGTGGCACAACAACCACGCTCCACCAAAGAAATAGCAGGTATCTTAAATTTGTCCGATGCGGCTATCTCCAAACATTTGCAGGTCTTACGAACAGGCGGATGGGTGACATCCGAGCGTAACAGCTATTATGTGATGTATCGCGCAACCAAAACGCCCCTATCATCATTGAATCGGGGCATTGAGGATATTTTTGTATAACTGATAGAAATGCTACAGATTGGCACGGAAGAACTCGGCTGTGCGACGCATGGCTTCGTTAAACGTCGGTGCGCTGATGTTATGTCCGCCATTTTGATACACATGAATCTCATGCACTTTTTCGTTTTCGGTCAGCACATTGGCAAGGTCAGTCGAGTAACCCACATTTACAATCGGGTCATCAGCGGAATGATGCAACTGGATTGGACTTTCCAGATATTCAATATGATTGGTGAGTGACACCGCTGCCCAATATTCGTTTGACGTATCCAACGGACCGTAAAGTTCACGCAATTGACGACCTCGGCTGACAGTACGGGTGGATGTGCTGGCTGATGGCGTAAACGACGGGTCAGTGATGGAATATTTAGCAAAGTCATCATAGCTATAGACTGCGCCTGCCCAAATCACACCTGCTTTGATGTCCGGTTCAATCAGCATAGCACGCAAGACCAGATTTCCAGACATGCTATGCCCCCACATGCCGATGCCGTCAGGGTCGATAAAGTCGAGGGTTTGCATACTTTTCAGCGCACTGATAGCATCAATTGTATAACCCGGCGAGAAATATGTCCCCTCAGATTCGCCTTCGGATGTGCCGTGTCCGCGCATATCAATCTTGAAAACAACAAAGCCCGATTCTGCCAGATAGCGCACATAATCGACATAGCGTTCAGTCGTGACATAACTGCGGGGCGGGATATAGCCATGATTAAATACAATTGCCTTGAAACCACCCTCCGGCGCAACCCCAAATGGAATGGTCATCAACCCTTGAATGCGGTTGCCTTCTGAAATATAGCTGGCAATATACTGGAAATAATTCGAGCCATTTGCCAACTGTGTCTCGAAGATAACTTCACTGCCTTCGATTTCTAACTCACGCAAATATTCAATGGTGAGGTCTTCGCCAAAGGTCTCGTCGATTTCTTCGGTGGCTTCGGCATCTTGCGCGACCACAACAGATGATACAAGAAGCAACAATGTGAACAATAGCAACAATTTACGAATCATATTTTTACCTTAACTACCAATAGATTATATACGCATAATGTGAACTCAGAATCAATATGTAAACCGCCAAGACCCCAAGAACGTCAAGTAAAGTGACGAGTAATGAGTGATGAGTCAATTCCCTACAGCTCTTACATGTTCCCATCTTCCTCTGGACTCTCAGTAATCTCAATAAAGTAATGCAAATTTCGATGCTGTAGGGACAAGGCATGCCTTGTCCCTAACGGAAATCTTGTCGCAAGACTAAATTTGAACTACTTCTTTATGTCTGTGGTGCAGTTTTTATAAGTTTCATCATTATGACAATTTCACATAGAACCTTATTCAGACATTTTACTAGATCTTATGTCAGTTTCACCCACGCTTTCTATACGTCTCCGTCACGGCTTATCTATCCAATTTTATCAAAATACTTGACACAAAATATAAAATCATGATAATATCCAAACAGTGTTCAGAAAATTGATATGCGTTCTGTTGATATATAGGTATGTGGCAATTCGCTAGATAATATTGTTGGACGAGGAGAACCTTGCCCCTACGATATTGATATAGAAACAGATGATAAAAGCAAATTTTTTTGTCATCTAAAGAACAGTGTTCGGTAAATAAATTTGAACCCAATTACATCCAAATACGTATACATAAATGAAAGAACAAAAGGGAGAAAAAATGACACAAGCAGAAATCAATATGGATAGCGGTGTATTCCCGCAACCAGAGAAAAAATCAGCCTCACCATTCCGGCGGGTGATTGCCAATCGTGACTTTCGTCTACTGTGGATAGGGGAAGCCATTTCATTATTAGGCGACCAATTCTACATGATTGCCTTGCCATGGCTCATCTTGCAATTAACGGGTGATGCCTTTCTGATGGGGACAGTTCTCGCAGTGGCAGCGATACCCCGTGCTATCTTCATGTTACTCGGTGGAGTCATCACCGACCGCTACTCACCGCGCAACGTTATGCTGGCATCCAACATCGCACGCATGGTTTTGGTCATCGCATTGACCGGTGTTATCCTAACCGGCACTATTCAACTGTGGATGATATATGTGATTTCGCTCTTGTTCGGGCTAGCAGATGCGTTTTATTTTCCGGCGAGTCAGGCGATTGTTCCTAGCATTATCCCGAATGAACTTCTACAAACAGGCAATGCTGTCGTACAAGGCACAATACAGATTAGTGTCTTCCTCGGTCCAGTTGTCGCAGGTGTTTTGATTACGCTACTCAGCGGTGTATCAACAGGTGCGGAGGGTGTCCCGAATATGACAGGCATTGGGGTTGCCTTTGGCTTAGATGCGCTGACCTTCCTATTTTCTGCGATGACGTTGTGGATGATGAGTAACACCCGCATCACCGACGCAGATGAAAGCGATGATGACGAAATGTCCGTACTTGGCTCAATCCGTGAAGGCTTCAGCTTTATCCTCAGCACCAGCTTGCTGACCAAAGTTTTCCTCGTGTCGATTGCAGTCAACTTCCTTATCAATGGTCCGATTATTATTGGTGTACCTGTGCTAGCCGATACGCAATATCCTGAAGGTGCCGCAGCGTTCGGCATGATTATGTCAGGCTTTGGTGGTGGGGCGTTGCTTGGGATTATTATGGCGGGTGCGCTTCCTCGTCCAAAACCTTATCGTATGGGTACGCTGATTATGGTGGCGATTGCGTTACTAGGCATATCTGAGGTTGTCCTTGTGGCAACGACATCAACCGCAGTTGCAACACTAGCCGTGGCGATTGCAGGGGCTGGGAACGGTTACGTCAATGTGATGATGATTACGTGGTTGCAGGGGTCTGTGCCCAAACGCATGATTGGACGGATGATGGCGGTGATTATGTTTGCCAGTGCCGGAACTGCGCCGATTGGTCATGCCCTGACAGGTGCATTGGTCAGCATCAGCCCACTGTTGACTTTCACAGGGGCAGGGATTCTTGTGATGTTGCTTGCGGCATATATGTTGCGCGATAAAGACATTATCGAGATGGGGTATGCAATGGAAAGTACCATCGAAAAACAACCTGCATAGATACAACAAAACAATATCTTCAGGGGCAGTGAATACGCTGTCCCTTCGTGCTCACTCTATTCGCAGTTCCGTTCAATAAACAAAATTCTACGCTGTGCTACAATTCAGTCTGACTCAAATAGACTGGAGACAAGTCATGCCTGATGCAACCTCATTTGGATTATTTTTGAGTGCCGCGTTTTTGCTGGCGGTGACACCCGGGCCGGGTATTTTTTATGTTCTGACCCGTAGCTTAAAAGGTGGGCGCAGTGAAGGATATGCGTCGTCGTTTGGTACATCTATTGGCGGGATGTTCCATGTGTTGGCAGCAGGATTGGGTATTTCCGCTATACTTTCGACCTCCGCGACCTTGTTTACCATCATCAAATTTGCAGGTGCAGCCTACCTAATCTATCTGGGTATTCGCACAATTCTCGCACCGGATGAAATACCCGAAGAACATGATGTTGAGTATGCAACAGATTTCAAGCAAGTGTTATTTCAAGGCATGATGACCGAAGCTCTGAATCCCAAAACTGCCATTTTCTTCCTAGCTTTTCTTCCGCAATTTATTAATCCAGAGGGCGTGATTGTGACACAATTTATTCTTCTGGGCACGATCTCGGTACTCATGAACACAACTGCTGATATTGTCGTGGCGACGATGGCAGGTCCAATCGGTTCACAGCTTAAGCAACGCGCTGGATTACGCAAAGGGCAGAAGCTATTCACAGGTACAGGCTTGATTGCACTCGGCGCATATGTTGCCGTGACAGGTGAGAGTTCAGAATAATCTATAATTCATCTGCACCAATATAGCTCCATCATCTCCCTAATCTAAATCTCATTCTGCATAGATAAAATCTGCACAAATGAGACACTTAGGGAGAAAATTTATGATACAAGCGATTCAGCGGAATGTGGCATGGCGAGCTATTCCATATGCTGGACTGGTCGCGGGGACAGTGTTCCTTGTGATGATGTTGACCTTATCGCCACTATTCTTACAAATCGACCCGTCGATTATTTTACGTTATTTCGCGTCGCTGATGATGGGCACAGACGCACTCATTACTGATAATGCCAGCGTATTACTGGTGGGTGTGCTGGTGCATTATGGCTTGTCGCTAGTGCTGACATTGATAATTGCAATTGTGGTACACAAGTGGGGATTGGGTGTTGGGATTGTCGGCGGTGCGATTCTGGGATTGTCGTTCTATGGCATCAACCTCTATGCAGGTACATTGGTATTTGAATGGTTCTTTGCAATTGATAGCCCACTTTTGGTGGTCGGACATATTGTATTTGGAGCGGTTGCTGGCGGAGTCTATGAGACCCTCGACCACTATGACGAACCGCTATTGAAGGGAGCAACTGATGCGTCTTGATGATGGTGGTGCAATTTTACGGTTGGGCTTTGGCGCGGTGATTGCGATTATTTCATTGGTCAGCTATCTAGCATCGAGTGAGGTCAATCCTGTCACAGGTGAAAATCAATATATCAGCCTGACAGTCGAACAAGAGATTTCTCTAGGACAACAATCCGTCTCGTCCATGATACGGCAATATGGCGGTCTCTATCAGGATGAAGAGGTGCAGAGTGCAGTGCGCCGGATTGGACGTGCATTGGTGAATGAAAGTGTCGCTCGTGATACCCCATGGCAGTTTGAATTTTATGTGCTGAATAGTGATGTGATTAATGCTTTTGCTTTACCGGGTGGACCCGTGTTTATCACCGTCGGCATGTTATCACAATTGGAAACTGAGGAAGCCGTTGCTGGCGTTTTATCCCATGAGATTGTGCATATCCTCGCACGGCACAGCGCACAACGTATTGCAAAAAGCGACCTAACCAACGGGCTAATTGGCGCAGTTGGTGTGGCATCAGGTGACCGCGAGACAACACAGGCAGCTGCGGTTATCGGCAGTTTGGTGAATATGCAATATGGGCGCGATGATGAACTCGAATCGGATACGCTTGGTGTGTGCATCATGATTTCAACTGGCTACAATCCCGAAGGCTTGCTTGAAGTCATGCAGGTGCTGGCACAAGCGCGAACAGGTGTACAACCGGAGTTCTTTAGCACGCATCCTAACCCTGATAATCGGTTGGGTGCGATACAGCAGACGATTAACAATGCTAGTGAGATTTGCCCTTAGCATCTATCTATAGATTTCTTTTGTAGGGACGAACCTGTGTGTTCGTCCACTCATAATGACGTATACCTTACAATAGATTTTTAGTTTGTGGATTGCTCCTTAAGCATTGGCAGACCTTTCAGCACATAAAATCCAGCAACACCTGCGATGAACGATGCTAGCAAAATCCCGACTTTGGCTATATCGGCGGTATGATGGTCGCCAACATAAGCGAGTTCGGTCACAAATAACGAGACAGTAAAGCCGATGCCTGCCAGCAAACTTGCGCCGTGAATATGTCGCCATGTCAATCCGTCGGGCAGTTGGCACAGTTTGGACTTCACCATAAGATAGGCAAACAGGGTAATACCAACCTGTTTGCCGACCAACAACCCAAATATCACACCGAGACTGACGGGATGTGTAATCGTCTCTAGGAGGTTGCCGGATAGGGTCACACCTGCATTCGATAGTGCAAACACAGGCATCACGATAAATGTCACCCACGGCTGTAAATTATGCTCCAGTTGTACGAGAGGCGGTTCGACATCATGAATCGCTTCTTCTAACTCAATGACCGCTTTGGCTTTTTCATGTTCGGTCAGTAACTCGCGCCCGTGATGGTCTCCGGCTTCGAGGCGGGGCAATTTGTCATATATCAAATCAAGGAAGCGGTCGGGGTCAATCAGCGAATGGGCTGGAATCACCAATGCCACCAATACACCACCAATCGTCGCGTGGATGCCGGATGCTGCAAACCCGAACCAGACCCCCACTGATAACACAAAATAGATAAATGGTGTATAGACACCGAGCCGACTCATGATAAGCATAATGAACCAGAACACAAAAGCAATCAGCAGACCCGTCGTAACAATCTGCTCTGTGTAAAATACGGCAATCACAAATATCGCACCAAGGTCATCGGCAATGGCGAGGGCGGCGAGGAAAACTTTCAGGCTGAGTGGAATCCGTTTACCCAATAACGCCAGAATGCCAAGTGCAAAAGCAATATCAGTTGACATCGGGATACCCCAACCAGCGATACCTTCTGTGCCCAAATTAAACACGGCGAATATCAGGGCAGGCACAACCATCCCACCGAGTGCTGCCGAGACCGGAAGCAATGCCTGACGGGGTGTTGAGAGTTCACCGACAAGTACCTGTTGCTTAATCTCCAAGCCGACCAGCAAGAAGAAGGACATCATCAACCCCTCGTTGACCCACTGATGCAAGGTCAGCGCGAGGGTTTCTTCGCCGATGGAAACACTCAGCACCGTATCCCAGATTTCATGATAGAGTGGCGCAAATGGCGAGTTTGCCCAGACAAGTGCAATAATTGCGCACACCAACAGAAGCACACTACCAACCACCTGTGAGCGAATGAAGTTTTGGAAGCTTTGTAGAGCTTGTTCAATGGGTTCAGGTCGGACGTTACCTCCAACCAATCGACGGATAATCATAGGGGTTTGTGCCATACCACACCTCAATTATGAGTGCTAGATAAGTCTGCCTATAGTTTATCTTAGCTCACTTTGACAAAGAAAGTGTGCGTATTTGGTTTGAAACTGCCAACACGGTTTTTCAGCGTATGCTCAGGTAGAGTCGATACACTATAATGGTTTTATCAATGCGGACATCTGTTCGCATTTTGCCTGATTACAAGTGGAGAAAATAATGCGATTCTATTCATGGAATGTAAACGGTATCCGTGCTGCCCAGAAAAAAGGCTTCCTCGATTGGTTGCACAGCGAACAACCGGATGTCCTCAGTGTGCAGGAGACCAAAGCCCATCCCGACCAACTTGACGAAGAACTGAAAAATCCCGATGGTTATCATACCTATTGGGTTAGTGCAGAAAAGAAGGGGTATAGCGGTGTTGCGCTTTACAGCCGTGTTGAACCGGATGATGTTCAGCTCGGACTAGGGATTGAGAAGTTCGATAGCGAAGGGCGTACCATCATTGCGACCTATGGCGACCTTGTGTTTATGTCGGCGTACTTCCCTAATGGTAGCCGTGACCATAGCCGTGTGCCTTATAAGATGGAATACAAAGAAGAATTTCTGGCGTATGCCAACCGCCTGCGTGAAGATGGCAAGCAGGTTGTTTTTGCAGGGGACATCAACACAGCGCATAACGAAATTGACCTCGCTCGCCCCAAGCAGAACACAAAGACAACGGGCTTTTTGCGCGAAGAACGCGATTGGATTGATAAAGTTGTCGAGCAGGGGTATCTCGATATTTACCGTGAGCTAAACCCTGATGAAGAAGGGGCGTATTCATGGTGGTCATATCGTGGTGGCGCACGCGAACGGAACGTTGGGTGGCGCATTGATATGTTCTTTATCTCGCCGGATGTACGCGATAACGTCGAAACTGCAGCGATTCATGCTGATGTGATGGGTAGCGACCATTGCCCGATTAGTTTGACGCTGAAGGATTAATCGTGTGTGGGCTTAGACATGGCTAAGCCCCTACTCTTGTTCTACAATGAGGTTGGTCAATTAGCCCCATAGTCCCATGCACGGCTACAAGTTTTTACAACACAAAGGCGGTGCAATCAGCATATAATAGGGGCAGACCGGACAAATTCAGCCCAAGCAAGGACAATAGGATGCCACGTATATTTATCTCTTATCGTCGCGCAGATTCCATCTCGGAAAGTGGACGCATTCATGACCATCTGGAACGCGCCTATGGTGGGCGTAATGTGTTTAAGGATGTCGATGATATTCCACCGGGTTTAGACTTCCGCAAGGTATTAGACGACGAAGTGGCGCAGTGTGATGTCCTGCTGACAATCATCGGTAACAAGTGGGCATCAGTGGCTGACAACGATGGCAACCCACGTCTGCAAAACCCTGATGACTTTGTCCGCATTGAGGTTGAATCTGGCTTAAAGCGTGGTGACGAGGTACTGGTGATTCCGGTCTTGGTCAATAATGCGACCATGCCCCCCGCCTCACAGTTGCCAGACAGCCTGCAAGATTTGACTTATCGCAATGCTGTGATTGTCCGCAACGACCCCGACTTCAACCGTGACATGCAACGCCTCATTGATTACATCAACCGCTATCGCAAACAAAATCGTCCCAACCGTTTGCCGTTTTTGATTGGGGGTGGTGTAGTAGCACTGGTGATTATGGTGGCTATCCTATTACTGACACAACCACCGAGTGACCCCGAACCTGTGATTGAAGCAACGCAAGCCGTCGTCGTAGAGTCTGTGGATACGGCAACCCCTGATGAGCCTGCGCCCACCCTTGCGTCTGGGGATGCGGATGGAGCAAAGTCACTTGTTGATGAAGCAGATGACCTTGCAGGAAATGCAAATTATGACGAAGCAATTGACCTCTACACACAGGCAATCGAAGCTGACCCAACTTATGCCAATGCCTATGTCGGACGTGCCTTAGCCAATAGCTCAGGTTATGGCGATTATGCAACTGCCATCACAGACTTAGAACAAGCGGTTGAACTTGACCCAACCTATGCCGAAGCCTATAGTGTTCTAGGGCAGTTCAACTTCTTTGAGGGCAATTATGATGCTGTGGAATCCAACCTGAACCGCGCATTGGAACTTAATCCAAGCGATGTTAATGCCCGCCGAGTCTTAGCCGATTACTTTATCAGCAACGGACGCTATACGGATGCAGAAGCACAATACAGCGCGATTTTAGATAATACCGAAAATCTTGACCCCGACATGCGGTACGATGCACGACTTGGCATTGCGTATACTCAAGAAGCAACGGGGAACACAGACGAAGCGCAGTTGATTTTACAAGAGGCGATTGAGATTAATCCCGACCGCTTTGAAGCCTATTCACGGCTTGGCAATATGCACGTTTATCAGGGCAAATTTGATAGTGCGCTTGACTTCTTGAATACCGCATTAGATAAGAACGATACAAGTGCTGATATTTATAATAATCGTGGCTTAGCCAACCTTGGACTCCAGAATTATACCGATGCTGTCAATGATTTTGATAGCTCACTACAGCTTAACCCTAGCCGTCCAGATACGTATATCGGGCGAGGGCGGGCGTATAGCGCAGTGGGAAATTATGTGTCGGCGATTGCTGATTTTAGTCAGGCGATTGCGCGTGATGAGGATGACGGTAATGCCTATTATTGGCGCGGTTTGGCGCATTTTGAATCGGGTAATTTTCAGCTGGCGATTGACGACCTGACGATTGCAATTGCCCGTGATGTCTTCGCGGGAGATGCTTATGGGTATCGTGGCTTGGCGTATCAAGAACTTGAAAATAACGAAGACGCAAAGTCAGATTTTGAGACAGCATTGGAGTATGGCATTGAGGGGGATTTAGCATACGATGTGCTGGTCGAATTGGGGTGGCTGAATCTGACATTGACCAATGATGCCGAAGCCAGCAATTATTTTAGTGAGGCAATCACTTTACGCCCTGACTTATCAACAGCGTATCAGGGACAGATTGCATTATCATTGACACGGGCGAATGAATCCGAATCCGACAGTGATGCGACCAACGAATTGTTGTTGGCGTTAGATGTTGCCAATCGTGCCATCACACAAATCACAGGTAACGCCACACTTTACGTCCAACGCGCAGAAGTCAACATCTGGCTCTATGACCTTACAGAAGACTTCAACTATCAAGAAGCAGGGCTAGCTGACCTTGATACCGCGATTGAACTGGATGGTGAATTTGCAAGAGCCTATCAACTCCGTGCGATTATCTATCCAGATAGAGATGACTACACATTAGATGATGCGCTCGAACAAGCCGAAATAGCCTTTGACCTTGATGAAGCCAATCCGGAAATTCATCTCATACTGGCAGATATACACGAAGAAATGGGTAACATTGAGCAAGCAATCTCGTTCTTGGAACTTGCGATTGAAAACACTGCGGATGAAGATTTGCAGGCTGACTATCAAGAAGACCTCGACCGTCTGCGGGGTGACGACACCTCAGAGTAAGATAATTAAGACTCTGCGCATCCATAAGTGGCATCACAATCTCGTAATTCGTCGATAGCCGATGTTACAAAAAAGAGAGGTTTCCGTTAAAATATCTGTTGGGATTATTTTGTTTGGAACAAAAGATGGCAATTACTGTAAAATGGGAAAATTCAGCCCACACTGTTATTCGTTGTGAGTTCGATGTGAGTTGGACATGGAACGATGTCTTTGCAATGAAGCGTGAAATCGAATCCATGATGGATACAGCGGAACAGCCAGTGACTGTTTTGATACAGATGCACGGCAAAGCCTTTCCAGAGTCGGGCACATTGACCTATACCAAACATCTCTTTATTCATAATCATCCCAAGTATGCCAACCATGTGATATTTGTCGGTGGCAGTGTGCTGATAAAGACGTTTGAGCGTATCATTCGTAAGGCATATGTGCAGTCCATGTGTAATATACAGAGTGATTATGTCGATACTCTCGACGGGGCGCATCATCTACTCGATTATAAAAATGGCAACGGGGCATAACGCCGGCGATTGAGTGTCAAACTAAAATTAAAGTAAAGTTGTAGGGACAAGGCATGCCTTGTCCCTACTATGTTACATACGAAATAAGACGGACGAAATCAACTCATGACGACCGAACCCGAAACCCTCTCCGGCAGTGATGCCAAACGTGCCGCCCGCAATGTCAGCGCATTAGTATTCGCCAGCCTGATTAGCAAAGGCGCGCTGTTCATCTGGCAACTGATTCTTGCACCGTGGTTGGGGACATTTGCCTATGGTATCTACGGCACAGTCGGGGCGTTGATTGCGGTGTCTGGCTCGATTTCTAGCTTCAGTATGGGCTTGATTGTGATTCGGGATGTAGCGCGAGAACCCGACAAAGCTGGCAAATATTGGTCGGCGATGATGGTCTTGCAGACGGTGTTGGCATTGGTCGCGTATATCAGCATGAATGGGTTTGCCGTCGGCTATAGTCCAATGGTGCAGGCGTTTACAGCGATAGCAGGGCTTAACCTGTTTGTCGATTTGTTTGGCAACATGGGGTATGACCTCTTGATTGCTCGTGAACAAATGCTGAAAACCTCGGTTGTCGAGATTGTGCATATCGTCATCCGCATCGGCTTATCGGTGCTGGCATTGGCGTTGGGCTGGGGCTTATTAGGGGTGTATCTGGCAGCAATGGTCTCTGGTCTAGGTCGGACGCTGGTGTTTGTCTATCTCAATTGGCAACTTGGCACACGTCCACAATTTCCCTTTGACCGTTCGATTGGCATTCCGCTACTGGTTAACAGCGCACCGCTAGCACTATCAGCGTTTCTATCATTGGCATATCAACATGCTGACAAACTCATGACGACGGGCATCCTCGGTGAAGAAGGCACAGGTTATCTGACGGTTGCGTTTGTGATTAACTTCGGCGTGATTGAGTTGTTCAGCACGACAGTATTGGTGGCAGTCTATCCGCTGATGTCTCGCTATTATGGTGATGGCAAGGGGTCGATGTTCGGCTTTATGGTGGAGAAGCTGGCATTATACATGGTGATGATTAGCTTGCCGATGGCGTTGACCATTAGCATCTTTGCCAGTGACATTACCACACCCTTGTTCGGCTCGGACTTTGCACCGACGGCAGGCATTCTCAGTATCCTCATCTGGTATACCATGATTACGATGGTCGGCAATGTGTTCAGCAAAGGTATGTTGATACAAAATCGGCAACGGCTCTTGTTGATATTCCGTGCATCCGGCTTGATTTTGAATATCATCCTCAACACAATTCTGCTATATAGCTGGCGTGACCCACGCGGGGCGGCGGTTGCGTCTATTATCGCGGAGATTTTGGTGGTTGCGCTGATGATTGGCAACTTCCGCGCCGTCGGTTGGAACTGGAAAACAGTCGCTCCGGCATTGACCCGCTTGCTATTGATTGCTGGGGGAGTCGGGGTGTTGATGCTGGTGTTGCAAGGTGTGAATGTCATCGTTGGGATTGGGGTCGGTCTGAGTGTGTACACGGTTGCGGTGATATTCGGCAAGGTGCTGAGTGATAGCGATTGGGATTTGGTGTATCGGCTAGTATCGGCGATGCCCGGTGGCACACTCCTGACACGCTATTGGAAGCGCGATGTCGAACTCGGTTGGTAAATCCGACACCATACTTGTTGAACCTATGACAGCAATTGTGACATTATCAGGTCAATAGTGCTGCCATCCATGTCTAATGCAGAAAATCCACTGCGTAGCTTTCTTGCAGTTGTATCGTCTACATTTGCCCGCAAGAATCGCAAGGACTCGTCAAATACCTGTTGCTTGACTTGTTTCAGAAGGCTTTCGGCTTGCTCATCGTCCAATTGGGTACGATTGATTAGGGCGCGAACGCTTTCTTCACCTTGCAGACGGAAGAGGGTCACAAGTTGGTTGACAATGGTATCATGGTCAAGTGTGGCGGGGTCTACTGTTTCGCCTCGTATATCCGCCACGATCATATCAATGGTTGTGCTATTCATACCCTGTGCCGCCAGCACCTCGCGGACTTTGCCTTCGCCCTCATTTGCAAGCATTTGCTCTAAGGCGCGTCTGCCTATCTGTGCCTTAACTTGACTGATGAGTTGGTCGGCTTGCTCATCGGTGATATTGGATTGATGCAACACCTCGCGCACAGCACTTTCACCCTCAGATGCCATCAGGTCGATGAGTTGGTCAATGATGTCGGATACCTGCGATGATTGTGATGTTGGGGTTGGGTCAGGTGCAGGCTGTACAATTGGTGGTCGTGGGGTCGCGTCGCCCTGTGCATCAGCGATAATGGCATTGATGAGGTCATCGTCGTAACCCTGCTCGGATAGTAGCTCACGGACTCGATCTTCGCCTGCGGTATCAAGCATCTGCTTGACCAATGTCTTGAAATTCTCAAGTGCTTGTTGCCGTACCTGCTCAAGCAGTTGGTCGGCTTGATCGGTGCTGATATTCGTCTGACTGATAATCTCACGCACGGCATCTTGACCCTGTTGCATGTATATGGTCGCCAACTGCTCAACAATATCATCCTCGGAGTCGGCATCAGGGTCATAATTGGCGATGCCATCGAGCATCTGTTGCAGATACGGTTGATAGGGGTTGTCATCAGGTAACGTTGGGGTTTTGCCATCAATCACATCTATCAAAGCCGTGAAAAAGGCTAGTTCATTTGCATTGTTTTCTCGCTCAGCAACATCTCGTGCGCTGTCTAGTGTTTCTCGCCACGATATCTTTTGGTCGGTGGCTGATGTACACACACGAATAGTCTGTTGAATAGTAGGATTTAAGGTATCTTCAGACAGTATCTCAACCGCATCAGGGTCATAGTTAGCAATACCATCGAGCACCTCTTGTAGATACAGCTGATACGGATTGTCATCGGGTAGGGTTGGAGTGTTGCCATCAACCACATCTATCAGAGCCGACATAAATGCAATCTCAACAGGCAGATTGTCCTTTTCAACGGCTTCGCGGAGGTTTACTAAACTTTCCCGCCATGATGATTTGCTAGCTTGAGCCGATGTAGAGACGGCAATTGTGTTCTGGACAAGTGTATTGGTGTGTTCGGTACTGAGATTTGGAATAGCTTTTCCATCACGTTTAGCTTTGAGGTTTCGCAAGAATGTTTCTCTTTGAGTTATTGTGATACCATCTAAATCTTGTGTGAGTTCTCTAGAGCTTAAAATTGTAATTGACTGCTCCAAATATGTAATCGCATCGTTGATATTTCCCATTTGAGCACACATAGCTGCCAGATTGTCGAGTGTTGTGGCAATCTCGGTAACGGCACCTATATCTTGAAACATCTCAAGAATTTGTAAGAATAATGTTTTTGCTTTTTCAAAGTCACCCTGCAAAGAGTAAATACCAGCAATGTTACTGAGGCTAGTCGCTTCGCTTCTTATAGTACCTAAGTTTTGTACAATTTCTAAAGATTGTTTGTAAAAATCCAACGCCTTTTCTGAATCTCCAAGTTCCTGCCATACCCTGCCGATGTTGTTTAATGTGGTCTCTTCTCCTGATTTATTGCCCATATCCCGATGGATTGGCAAAGCTAGCTTATATGTTTCTAGAGCTTTATCATTATCGCCCAACTGCCTCCAAATTCTTCCAATGTTGTTGAGTGTTGTTGCTTCACCCGACTTATCGCCTACTTCACGTTGAATCGACAAGGCTTGATTGTGAAAGTCCAGTGCTTGGTGTGTCTCTCCTAATATCTGCCATGATACACCTATGTTATTAAGTATTATTGCTTCGCCACTTTTATCATCAGTATTCCGTTGAACTACTAGAGCCCGATTAGCGAAATCCAATGCTATATGTAACTCACCTAAAGCGCGCCAAACACTGGCGATATTGCTTAAAACCGTTGCTTGCTTTGATAATTGATCAGTTTCCGCATAAATTGATACGCCCAGCTCAAACCAATCCAATCCACGCCATTTACCATCACGCAGAACCGGACGATTATTGACATACTTTTGCACAGCCCAGATGAACTCACCCGTTATGTGCTGATAAACCACTTTATCCTGTGGACAGCGTTCGATGAGAGTATCACCGACATAATCAACATGCGGGTAGTCAGGTCCAATTTGTGTATCCCACTGTTCCATACCTATTTGATTCAATTGACTTGCTGCAGCTACTGCAAAAGCAACATATCGTGCAAATGCGCCCAGCTCTTCTTCATCAGATAGTAACGCTTCAGCATAAGCCCGGAGAATGGTATGTTGCTCCCAGCGTCCTGTCTCGTCCCGGTCAAGCAAACCTGAATTGACCAGTCGGTTGAGCGTATCCTCAGCTTCAAATTCGTCTAAAACTTCTTCACCTTCCATCCACAATACACGTACTAACATACTATCGAAGTTAACCGACGGTGCCAGCACCCCCAATCGCCGGAAGCGTAGTTTGTCGGTCTCATTGAGGTCGTCGTAGCTCAATTTAATTGCAATTTCGAGGCTTTCGTTTTTCTGTTCGCCATCACCTAGTGTCAAATCTTCAAAGGTGCGTCCTGCTTCCAAGCGTCTGATGAGGCTCTCATGGGAATAGCCCCCCTGTTCGTCCGCCAGCTTCGCGCCAGCAATCGCCACCGCCAATGTATAACCATCAACCAATTGGAGGATGCGCCGTTCTTCGGCTTCATGTGGATTCTCGGCTTCGGGGTCACGGTCAAGCCAGCCACCAATTAACGCCAAACCTTCGTCATCGCTCAATTTGTTGAGTTGGTGCATGTTTGCGCCACGCAGAATATTGCGTTTGCGCGTGGTCATCAACAGACGGCAATTCGGGCCGAGCGCATCAAAGGCATCAACTTGTCGGCTATCCCAGACATCATCAAGGATAATCAACGCCTGTCTGTTGCGGAGCAAGGCATCCAAACGGAGTCGTCCGCCCTCAGCATCCATATAAGCGGTGGTGTCTTTATCGCCCAATGCCAGACCTAAAGTCGATTGCCGTGTCACCACATCGACATCTTCCCACTTGCCGAGGCGCACCCAATAGACCCCATCAAGGAAGTGTCGCCGGAGCAAGCAGGATTGTCCCAATGCGCTGGCAAGCACGGTTTTGCCGATACCACCTGCACCTTGCACAGTTCGCATCTGCTCATGGGGCGCAATCACTACAGGAGCGTGGGTCTCCTCGTTGGTCTTGCTCATTAATGCTTGCTGAATGGTGTTAAAGCCCTCACGTTGAACATATCCAATTGGCAAGCGGGGTATCCCATGAACATCGCCCATCGGTGCTTTATCGCGCAAGATACGGTCAAGTTCATCAAGGAGTTTGGTGTAGCTGTCGGGGTCGCTTTCCCAATTGAGGGCGTTCAGCGAGTGATAATTTTTTAGCTCAGCCGGAATCTGCCCGTATTGGTCGTTATCGTCGCTGATGTCGGGTTCACGTTTGAGCAAAATCGGGATAATCGGCTTGCATAGACTAAGCGCATGTCGCCATTCATAGCTGACGTATTCCGAGTTAACAGCATGTGGTCCGACGATAAGAATCAGGCGATCGTGTTCGGTTATCGCATTTTTGATTTCATCAACGAAGGTCAACCCGCGTGATGGCATAGATTCCCTGTCCCACCAGACATTAAAGCTCCGTGACCTCAAATCATTGTACAGCTTCCGCAGAAAAGATTTATCTGCATTGTGATAGTCTTCATCGTCATCGCCACGCCCATACGAGATAAAAATCGAGGGAATCTCAGGTTCGGGTTCAGGTGGCGGGGTGAATTCATCTAACTTAGACTGAATGTCACCAAGTAAGGCAAACATCACCTCTTGATTGGCACGGATTTCTTCCTGATTGGCACGGGTCGCCATATCACCACGGATGACCTCAAGATGCTCAATGCTCTCACGGGTCATCATCTCATTATCGCGCATCAGCAACATGATCCGATCAAATGAACGCAGATATTTTTCTTCTGTCAGTAGGTTTTGAATATCCGATTGACGCACCGAATCCACAATCACCTTGCGGATGTCTTCATCGGACACCTTGTCACCCGACCCCAAACTATCCAACAGACTACTCATGGAGTTAATCCAGAGTCCTTTGGAAATTTCGATGAATTCAGTCGGCAATCCGGCAGTATCCAGCAGTACCGTGATTGCGCCAAGTGCAACCGCATACGATACACCGCGTGCACCATCTGTCCCTAATCGTTGTGCTAACTGACGAAATCCATCAAGCTTCGACATCCCACGCTCCTGTTTGCAACTCTGTACAGCATAATTCTAACATGATTTGCATCCGGTGACGAACAGTTTGGCGACCTTTGTGATTACAAAATTGTTTTCTTGGTACACTAGTTTCATTGGATAGACGACAAACAGAAATGAGCAAACACATGGTAGACATCCTTATCCGTGACGCACGGGTTCTGCAATTGGCTGACGAGACCGCCACCATCCTTGACCATCACGACATCTTGATTGAAGGCAATCGTATCACAGGGATTCAACCGACAGGTGAGCTCGACCCGTCGCATGCTAATACAGTTATTGAGGCGGATGGACAGTTGGCTATGCCGGGATTTATCAACACGCATGCGCATGTACCGATGGTGCTTTGGCGCGGGATGGGCGAAGATGTCAACCTCGATAGCTGGTTCAACGATTACATTTGGCCCCTCGAAAATAACCTTACACCCGACGATGTCTATTGGGGCATGCAACTCGGCTTGATGGAGATGATTGAGGCGGGTATCACAGCCGTCAGCGACCACTATTGGCATATGGATTACGCCGCCCGTGCCGTCGAAAAAGCAGGGACTCGCGCCTTACTCGGTCAGGCGATGTTTAGTAGCAATGGCATGGAACAAATTGACGAGACTGCCAACTTTGTCCAACGCTGGCATGGTCAAGCAAACGGACGGATTCGGACGATTCTTGCACCGCATGCCCCGTACACTTGTGATGATGAGTTCCTCATGGCAACTGCCAAAAAAGCCGAAGACATCGGTACAGCCATTCATATCCATGTGGCTGAGACAGTCGCGCAAACACAAGCAAGCCTCGAACGACGTGGACAGACTCCGATTGAAGTGATTGAGCAAACAGGCATTCTCAACGTGCCGACCATACTCGCACATGTCATCGGCGCAACCCCTAACGACCTCGAAATTTTGAGTAGCGCGACTGCTCCGGTTGGGATTGCACAGTGTCCCAAGACCTACGCTAAGTTGGGTATGGGCTATGCCAATCTGGTTGAGTATCGTGCGATGGGGCTACCGATTGGACTCGGCACGGACGGCGCGGTCAGCAACAACACCCTCGACCTATGGGAAGCCATGCGACTAACAGCGATGGGACAAAAGCAACTCACCGAAGATGCGGAAAACTTAACGATTCCGCAAGCATTGACCATCGCCACACAGGAAAGCGCACAGGTTTATGGGCAGGGTGATGACCTCGGTGACTTAGCAGTGGGCAAGCTCGCCGACCTAATTCTAGTTGACCTGTCGGGCATTCATCATCAGCCCCTCAACAGCGTGACAGCCAGCCTTGTCTATAATACTCGCGCTGGTGATGTGCAGACGGTCATCTGTGACGGGCAACTCATCATGCTCAATCGTGAGCATCAAACGCTGGATAAAGGCGAAATCCTCGACAACATCCTGCCACACATGGAACGCTTGCGTCAGCGTGATAATGCCCATCGGATTCAGACCTATAATCCGTAGAGATTTTTTTCACCACGAAGGACACGAAGGACACAAAGAAATAGAAGCATGATAGAAGCCCCTAAATTATAGGGGTGTTTGTTTTTATTACCGTGTTATCATTTATACAAAAATTATATGGAGTATAGTATGGATTCTATTTATAACCCAATGAAAAAGATGTGGAATGGTCTACAACCCATATTCTTATTCTCAAGTGCAGGTTTATATTTTCTTGCATTATTCGCCATTATTGGTAATGCGTATCAGTATGAAGAATATTTACCTGAAGGCAAAATCACCTTAAATACAGTTGGGTATCTTGTCTCCATATTTGTTTACCCTTGGTTAATCAGTGTCCTAGAATTTGATAGCAAATTTGCGCGTAGAAGTCTGAAAATTATGAAGGGATTGAGTATTGGGTTTACAGGGTTTGCTGCAATTATGTGGTATACAAATGCACAGAATCCATATCTTGAAGCGGCAACTATTATCATTGGTTTTACTACTGCTATTATCAATTCCAGTCAAAAGAATCTCGAAGATAAATTGCCATCATTTGAAATACAGGAGACCACCTAATGGCACAACTATTCATTAGCTATGCACACGCAGACAAAGCTCATCTTGATAGACTCATTGAGTGGCTAAACACGAATGACTTCCCCACAAACGAAGTCTGGTATGACCATCACATTGAGGGTGGGAATAATTGGCGTGATGAGATTACAACAGCGATAGATGAATCATATGCGATGTTGGTTTTGATGACTGCAAATTCAATGGACTCGCAATATTGCACCTACGAGTGGGCATATGCGATGGGACAAGGTATGCCTGTATTTCCGTTGTTGTTCGAGGAATTGAGTATCGACAGTGTGCCTGCGCCGTTGGCTTCACGGCAATATATCAATTGTACTGATGATATTCCCACCACCTTCAAAGACCAGTTGCGAAGAATGAAAAGTACACCACCTCAGATAGCCACATTGAATCAACAAGTCTATGACATAATAGAACTTACACATCGTAGATATTTTGTGCTTGGCTGGATTGGCGATCAGTTTCGGAACACTGGTTCTGATATTGGCACAGAAATCCTGATAGATTTTATTCGAGATGCAAACAAGGCATATCAACAATTGCAAGAATTGGTATTAGCAAATTCGACCCTTATCAGCGGTAGACAATATAGGCATTGTTGGACATTAATTGAAATTCTAAATCGACTCGCACGATTACAATATCGGCATAACGACTACTTCCCTGAGTTTCTATTCAAGAGATTCGAGAATGAATGGCTTCCAGCATTTGAATATTTTGAAGGTGATGGCTGGTGGCGGAAGTGGATGCAAAAATATTTCTATTGGGATTTATCTGACGAATATAACAAAATGAAGGTATTTGCGGAAATGTCACGCATTTTTCCTCGGTTAGATGCTCATGATATGCAATTATTTATTTACAATAAGGCAAATAGGCAACGGCTTGAAAGAGAAAAACAACAAGATAGTAATGATGAGGAATCATAGGAGATAGTGAAGCCAACCAACATTGTTTCGGTGGCTTCACAGTAGATTTTTGCATCATCTATCGTTTTTCAATTTTCATCCGTAAGCCACCTTTAGGACGCAGGGTAATCATCGGCTCTGGGATGACGGTGTTATCCACAAGGCTGAGGTGATAATGCTGTGTGATGTGGCTCAACAAGAGAGTGGCTTCCAGCATCGCAAACTGATTGCCGATACAGGTGCGTCGTCCTGCACCAAAGGGTAGATAAGCATAGCGCGGATGGGTTGGATTATCGAAGCGTTCCGGCATGAAGTGGTCGGGTGCATCGAAGTAATCGGTTTGGCGGTGCATGGCATAGGTATTGAAAAACAGCGTACTGCCTTCCGGAATGACCGTATCCTCTATATGAACATCCTCTAGTGCAATTCGGGCAAAGCTCCATGCGGGCGGATACAGGCGGAGGGTTTCTTTGATGACTTGTTCAGTATAGGGTAATTGGCGTACAGACTCCAATGTTGGCAGGGCGTCACCAAGGACGCTATCAACCTCTTGCTGTAATTTGGCATACATATCAGGGTGTTGTGCCAGCAGGTAAAACGCCCATGTCAGGGTAACGGCGGTGGTTTCGTGTCCGGCGATGAACAGGGTCATGCACTCATCTTGTATTTGCTGATGTGTCAATGTGTTCCCTTGCTCATCATGGGTGGCGAGTAACATCGACAGCAAATCTCCATAATCCTGTGGGGTGTTCATCTGTTCGGCTATAATTTCATCAATCCACGCCAGAATTTTATCGCGCGCGTTTTGCTGTTTAATGCGGGGTAGGGTCGGCATCCAATCGGGAATCGGTAACGCCCCAATCTGTGATTCGCCGATGCGTAAGATGGTGTGCATCTCCTCGCCAAATTGCGCCGTAAAGTCGTGCATATCACGGTTGAACATGGTCTGGACAATGATGCGCTGGGTTAACTCACTGAAAGCTTCATGTATCAGGAGAACTGTATCGGTCTCCCAAGTATTCAGCATATCCCCTGTGAAGTTCACCATCGTGTCGGCATATGCCCCGATGCGTTGGGCGTGGAAAGCGGGTTGCATCATTTTGCGCTGATATTTCCATGCCTCGTCTTCGGCAACGAGAATACCTTCACCCATCATACGTCTAAACATTTTGCGGGTATATGTTTCGCGGTGGAGTTTATCGACTTGTTCTAGCAGAAGCGGTTGGATGCAGTCAGCACAGGCAATATGATAGATGTCCATGCCCATCATACTAAAGTGAACGCGCTTGCCGTGTGCCTGTGTGATGCGCCAGAGGAAATTAAGCTGGTCATTGCGGAATGCTTGAATATCGTTCCATGACATCGGATGGTCTACAAAGGGTTGTGTTGCAATCATATGTTTCCTTTTCTATCGTGTTTGATGATTCTGAGGAAACGATATATGATGTGGTTATATTCTTGCAAACTATCGACTTTGATATGATGTCAGTTATCAACAATCGTCCATTAAATCGTACTGAACGACGCAAACAACGCACCCGCGACACCTTGCTCATGTCTGCCATGCATGTATTAGCACAGCGTGGATATAAAAAGTTCTCGATTAAAGCGGTGACCGAACTCGCTGATGTGGGTTATGGCACGTTTTATAGCTACTTTGATGACCGCGATGATATTATCTGGGCGATATTGCATCAGCAGTTTGAGCAAAGCCAACAACACATAGCATCACAAATTAATGCGATGGATAGCCCTGAGCGTGAACTGACGGGTTGGCGTATTTTCTTCGAGAACATCCAACAGCATCAAGCGCAATTCACAGCACTGTTCGGTGAAGCCGGTAGTGTTAAACTGCGCTATAAGTTTGAGGCTTATATAGCAGAGGTGTATCGTCGCAATATCAAGGCGAGACAATACACGATGCTCCCTGCTTATGTTGGCTTACCCGATGATTATCTGGCGCATTTTATGGCAGGCGCACAGATGCAATTGGTGTGGTGGTGGCTAGCAAGTGACGATAGCTATACCCCCGATGAACTGGCGCGTATGTTATATCAGACGGTTTATCACACAACGCTGGATAGTTAGGGTGTCTGCAAGGCTTCCCACTCGTCCCATGAGATGACACCGAGGTCAGGTTGTGGTTTTCCTTCCAGCGGGGCGATATATTCCAATGAGTGTCCGTCGGGGTCTTGAAAATAGATAGCAACCGCAGGCATCCAACCAAAGACCATCGGGTCTTGTGTGCCATCATTGAGAAAGTTACGCGGAGTCAGAGCTCTGTCGAGTAGGTATTGCTTGGCGTTGCGCATATCCTCGACGCTAACTCGAAAGGCAAAATGCTGGCGTTGAATCTCGTCTTCAGGTTTTTCCCATACACCCAACATATGCTGGTTATAGCCACCAATCCAAAAGAAAGCGACCTTACGATGGGGTTGCTCATACGCAAATTCGAGTTCCAGCACATCCCGATAAAATGCGACCGATTCGGCTAGGTTTCGGACGTTGATATGTGTTTCAAAGAGTCCTTGTATCATGTGATTGTGTCCTATTCTGTGACGATTTTAAATCATCATACGGCAAATAAATGACGGTCACATCAGGCGAAGGACAGGGATTATATTGGTCAAAAGGACAGGTTATTCAGTTTTAGCTGAGATGCCTGATTGTGACTTGAAGAGATTGCTTTTATGTTCGTGGATATAAAAGAACCATTCATCATCAAATTCGGCGCGGTCACCCGTATGTAACCAACCATGTGCATCAAGGCTATGTTGATTGCTGAGGTTGTTACTGTTCACACTCGGACCTTTCAGCACCAGTTCACCAACTTCACCGGGTGGGAGTGGTTGATTGGCTTCATCAACAATCCGTGCATCGACAAAGAAACTCGGTCTGCCAATACTTCCCGTTTTGCGAACGGCATCATCACCTGCCATCGAGAAAATCCCTGACCCAAAGGCACTCAGACCGAAGCCTTGCTGAAATTGAATCTCTTTGTTCATGCGATACTTCAGCACCAGCTCATAGGGTAACGGTGTCCCACCACTGGTACACAGACGTAGGCTGTCCAATGATGTGCCGTGCCAGTTTTCAGCATTGGGTAGCGCATTAAACAAACTCGGCATTCCTGCCAGAATGGTAACGGCGTATTGGTCAACCAACTCCAGCACAAGGTCAGGGTCAGTATCCGATGCCAGCAGAACCGTCCCGCCCAGAAACAGTGACGGCAAGGCATTCACTAGCAAGCCACCAATCTGATACATGGGGAAGCTGTTCATCACAATATCGCTGGTTTGCAGACCATGATTAATCACTGTGCTGAGGATATTCCATGCAATTGAGCGATAGGTAATCGAAATCGGGTGTGGCATACCGCTATCTGCTGAGGTGAAAATCACACAGGCAATGTCATTCTCGGTGAAGTCTTCGGTTGCAATTGGTGATGGGGAGGCATTTGACAGGACATCTTCAAAGTGATGTTCTTCGTCAATATTATAGCCTTCGATATTGAGCAAGGCGCGAATACTATCGGTTTCAAATAAGATGTGAGCAACAGTGTCAGCAAAATCATCAGAGAATACTAGCACTTTGGGTTTGGTCAGGTTGACCATCTCAGTGAGTTGTCGCCAATTGAGTTCCCAATCGAAGCATACAAACACCGCACCGAGCTTCCCACAGGCAAAAAACACATCCAGAAATTCTACGCCATTGTGCGCCATAATGCCGACATGGTCACCGCGTTTAATACCCGCCTCTCTCAGCCAATTGGCAAAGCGGTTGGCACGGTCATTCAGTTGAGCATAGGTATACTTTTCATCGGCTATTTCACCTGTATCAATCACAGCCACTGCATTCGGGGTATAAATAGCTCGTCGTGCCAGCGTGTCACCAATGTACATACATGCGCCTTTTGTTTGTATCCGGTTAAGCTTGACACTCATTATAATATGAAAAACCATCAACGTGACAATTTGATGGTGGAAATATTATCAAAGCGCATAAACATTATAAAGAGGATGGTGATTTACCACCCTCCCCAAGTTTATAGTTATTCAGATTCAGGAATTGCAGACACCAGATTTTCAAAACCGAAAGCGGTCAACACATTGCGTTGTACAGTTTCGCTGGTGGCATTGATGGTTTTAGGTGCGTCTCCACCTGTGACGGGGTCAACCACAAGACGCATCGGTCGTTGGTTGGCGGGTGTGGTGATGAGATTGTAAACCGCATCAACCAAATTTTGTGGGTCAGCCGCATCAGCACCACTCAGCATTCCAGCGACACCTTGCCAAAATTCATCAGGTAGATTGGCACTGTCACCATAACTGGCATTGCGGTCAGTATCGTCACCTTGCATCATGCTTGACCAATAGTTGGTCACGAATCCACCGGGTTCAACGACGACCACATCTACCCCTGTCCCATGCAATTCATAACGATAGGTCTCTGACAGTCCCTCAAGCGCATATTTAGAGGCGGTGTATGCTCCGGCGAAGGGAATCACGATGCGCCCCATTGCGCTGGAGATGTTGACAATCAGACCGGATTTATTCTGGTGCATTGATGGGAGAACGGCTCTTAACACACGCTGAACGCCGAGTACATTGACATCAAAGGTAAGTTGGAATTGTTCGGTAGTGAAGGCTTCAGTAAATCCACCGCCACCAACCCCTGCGTTATTGATGACAACATCAAGTTGTTCAACCCGTTCGAGGATTCCTACAATGGCAGATTGTACCGAATTATCGTCTGTGACATCCATCTCGATAGTGTGGATTGTGCCCGATTGTGACTCGCCATAGCTCTTGAGGTCATCACGGACACTGGCATTTTTACCGTTTAGATTCCGCATAGTGGCAATGACAGTATGCCCTTTTTCAGCAAATGATTTTGCCATTTGATAACCGAGTCCGCTACTGCTTCCGGTGATGAGGATGGTCTGTGTGTTGTTCGACATGCTATTTTCCTTTTGCTCTAGTTTTGTGTGGTGGGCGCGACCCATCTGCTTAAGCATGTCTCTACACTACTACCTAGAGTGCACTCTAGGTCAAGCGATACCGTGTTAGAACTCTATTATAATTTGTAACTGATGTGGTTTTGTTTGACCGATTTGGTTGAAAGTGTAGAGCCTATTTAAATATTATGGTGTCTATTGATTTTGTTTTCGAAAGCACCGCGTTATAGCCATCAAATTGAAATGTCGCTTCGTTAAAATCATCTTAGTTGGCGGACAACGCAGGCGTTGTCCCTACACAAATCTGCATCAATATTGTAGGGACGGGATTCTTCCCGTCCGCCAGAAGAAACCACATTTTTTGAATTTTAAAATAGGTTCTCAAACGGCTTTACTATTGTGTGCCCTTCGTGTTTATATCTTTTGATTATCCCTAATACGGGATTTGACGGCGGGGGCGGTTTTTACTCCGGTCTTTATACATAAGCCGCATCACCGTCATCATCGCATCTTCTTTGGTTAATTTCTCGCGGATGGCATCTGTCAGGTAACTCTGGTCGGCGACGACACCTGCATCAAAGAACCAATAGAGGCTCATCAATGGTGAGATAAACAGACGGCTAAAACGATGTTCATCATGTTCATACATATGATAATCACCGAACTCACCATGCACTGCCGGAATAATACGGGTGCTGATGTGGCTTTTGTGACGCTTCTCGCCACCTTCCCACGCATGACGGCAGGCTTTTTCATAGCGTTGGAAAGCAGACATATTTGGTGTCAATGCGCATGAGCCATAGAATCCGCCGACTTTGACCAGATTCGCCATGTTTTCGAGTGCGGTATAGTGGCATAAGTTTTCCTCAACTTCTGTGCCGAAGCCAATACATGCCAAAATCTTCACGGGGATGTCGATGTTTTCGACAGCGGCAAGTGTGATGGTATCTTCGAGTAGAGAACCGGAGTTATCTTCATCACCCCGCATGAGTGAATCAACACCGCCATCAACCAGAATCAGCGCATCTATTTTCAGTTTGGTTACGAGGCGTTCAAAGGCTTTTTGTATGAGAGGCACGCCATTACTCTTAATCAACCAGACAGGGGTATTATCGCCTTGTTCTGCCAGCCATTCACCGAGATGTCCCTCTGGATAATACGTAAAATCATCCTTGACCGGACCTGTCACACTCATTAGCACACTGTCAATTTCAATCACAGGGTCGCTAAGTGTTTTTGCCAGCGCGAAGTCGGTAAACGAATAATTAGCTAGATGTACCGTTTTGCCCATATCCTTGAGCGTGAAGTAGAGGGGTAGTCCGGCGAAGATGTCAAAGCCACCCCCTGCACCTGAGATTAGGATATTGTCAGCATTTTCGAGTAGGTGAAAAATTGGGAGATTCAGTTGCATGATGTTGTCCTGATGAATTGATATAGAATGAATATCATCTACTATCGCATAGATATTTTATTCTTGCGATAGTACCGTTTGTGTTGTGTTTGCCTAATATGGGATGTCACGCTTAGGTAGCTTTTCTTGGATGTCATATATCAATCGGGTGGTCTTGTGGAAGGCATCTTCCATTGATTCCGTGTGTTTGATGAAGTCTGCTAGCGGACTGCTATCAACGACTTGCTGGGCATCATAAAACCAATACAAGCTCATCAGAGGTGAGACAAACACAGGGCGTGGGCGATAATCACTGTACATATGATGATTGGCAAATTCCCCGTTGACGGCTGATACTACACGCATGTTGATGTGGCTTTTGTGGTGGTTCGGTTGTTCCCATACATAGCGACAAGCAGACTCATAACGGGTATAGGCGGACATACCTTTGACTAATGCACAACTGCCATAAAACGCGCCATCACTGGTCAAGCGTGCCATATTGTACAGAGCGTTATAGTGGCACACTTCCAACTCTGCGCCGAAGCCGAGACAAGCCAAAATCTTCACGGGCACATCAAGGGGTTGAATTGCTTGCATGGAAATGGTGTCTTCTAGCAATGTTCCCGCGCCGAACTCATTACCGCGCATAAGCGAATCGACACCGCCATCCACCATAATCAGCGCATCAAATTGGAGATGGTCGTATAACACAGCATAGAGTTCACGCAGGCGTTTGCCCCCGTTCCGATTGAACATCCAGATGGTAACGTCTTCTTCCTGTGCCTCTTTGAACCACTTCGATAGATAGCCTTCGGGATAATAGTGGAAGTGTAAGTCCTCGACCAGATTCGCGGTTGCGCCTTCCAGCTCGCCTTCAACAAGTGTCTCTGTTTCGCAGACTTGACGAATCAGGTCAACAGGGGTGAAGCTGAAGTTTGCCAGATGTACCTGTTTGCCCATATCCTTGAGGGCGAAGTAAATCGGCAAGCCAGCGAAGATGTCAAACCCGCCGCCTGCCCCTGCAATCAGAATATTATTGCTCTGTTCTAGGTGGTGTAGTATCGGTAAATTGAGTTCCATACGGTTCATGAGATGATTTAATAGACACGTCTATTGTATCACAATGTCGTAAGGATTCGCAGATAGGGTAGGGTAAACATATTTGTATTCTTAACACAACTTCTTTTTACATTTGAACTGTTAAAAGCTCTTATAACCATAGAGGCACAAAGGACACAGAGAAATACGGAAGAAATAAGGTGACAATTGCAAGAATTTTCTCGTCATTCATCTCTTTCCTCTGTGAACTCGGTGTCTCTGTGGTGAAAAATATTTTAAGACCTTATTGATTCAATACGATTCCTTCCATATGCAATTGCCCTACAGATAGGGTTATCATATGGAGTAGATTCAGATTACATCCGGACACAAATTTCTGATACATTGAACTGATGTATCTAAAAGCTATCAGCCTGTCAGCTTGTCAGCAGTGTAAAAGGCTGACTTGCTAATAGCTAAAATTACGATATATGTTTGATACTTTAATTTGCTATAACTGTAATGTCTATAATTTAAGGAACTGCCCATGTCTGACAAAACCATTAAACTGTATGCTCATAATGCCTGCCCCCAAGTGCCATCGGTGCTAGCCATGCTCAAAGGGGCGAAGGTCAGCTATGAATACATCAACATCCATGAAGATGACGAGGCGCGCCAATATGTCCGCGAGGTCAATGACGGCTATGAGAGTGTGCCGACCTTGTTATTTCCTGACGGGACAACACTCACCGAACCGCCTGTTAATGTGTTACGTGAACGCTTAGAAGGATTGGGCTATCGCGTGCCATTGCAAACGATTCTGCTGGCAAATCTGCCCAAAATTATTTTCGGCGCGATTATCTTATACGCTGTGTTGCGTTTTGCTGGGGTGATATAAAACAGAAAGCACGCCAGCGGTAAAGGGGATACGTACTTGCCGACGTGCTTTGGTGTCAATTGTGCTTGTAATCATGAGCATCAATGTTGACTACATAGGATTACAATTGCAACTATTATCTTATACGGGGCGGATATACTTTGGGTTGCATTAGGTGATTCTTTAGTCTTTCTTACACTTTTGTGAACCTATCTTAGCTTGCGCTAATCTGAAAAAATCAATAGAATGAACTTGTTCATTGTTTATGCTTGCTTAAGTGTAAAAAATAATGAAACAATAAATATTTTAGCCGATTAAATCAGACAATGCAGATAATCTCATGAGCCAATCCAAACATCCTCTGCCGACCCTCTACATTGATATTGAACAACCTGGAGACCGTGGTGACTTTGTCATTCAAGTCATTGACCCCAAGTCGAATAAAACCATCTGCACCAACAAATTACCGGAATCACACAGTAGCATCCATTATCAATACGCGACAAAGTTGATTGAACGGTCGCGCCGTGATGCAGTAGCGGTGAGTTTCCAAGACCAAATGCAGAACGTTGATGAACGCTCTGGTGTCCGTGAACGCCAACGCTATGAGGATATTGTGCGTTATGGACAGCGGTTATATGGGGACATCTTCGGCAATGGGCGTGCTTTTCGTCGCCATTTGGATAAGAATCCACATCTGCAACGGGGCATGAAGTTTGTACTGCGCTTACATAGTACCGCGTCGGAATTGTGGAATATCCCGTGGGAATATCTGCACGATGGCGAACGCTTCCTCAGTATTGAAGCAGGCTATCCCATTATCCGTCGTCCACAAAATATCCAACTCAGAACCAACGCGCTCCGTAATGCGACATTACCGTTACGGATTCTGGTAATTATTTCCGACCCAGTAGACGCGACCCCGCTCAATGTTGACCACGAAATCACGATTATAAAAGATGCCGTCCGCCCAGCCGAGGAGAAGGGTTTGGTCATCGTGGATTATGTCGAGGAAGGGTCACTATATAATCTGGAAATCATGTTGCATGAAGATGATTATCACGTCCTACACTATACCGGACATGGTGGCATGACGGCGCATGGTAGTTGTCTGCTGATGGAAAATGCAGACGGACATGGTGAGCCTGTCTTTATCAGTCAATTGCTCCCGATTATTCAACAACGGAGTTCCTTACGGTTGGTTGTGTTAAGTGGTTGTCAGACAGGGATGATTGATGCCACACAAGCAATGAGTGGGATTGCGACAGGGTTATTGCCGGTTGTGCCTGCGGTTGTGTCGATGCAATTCTCGATTTTGGATTCGAGCGCACAGGTATTTGCCGAGACATTCTACGGCTTGATTGGACGCGGTCGTACATTAGACGATGCCATTCATACAGCGCGTCTGCGGATGAACAAGAATAACAGCGCATTAGCTGATTGGGGTGTGCCGTCACTCTATACGCATCAAGAGGATATTCGCTTGATTACACCTAAGATGGAACGGGTGAATAGTCAGGCACGTCCGAAGTTTGATTTGAGTGTTCTACCCGACCCAACCACGTTTGTGGGGCGACGCGATGAACAGCGAGGAATCCGGCGTATTTTGCCAAACCTCAACTTTAGCATGGCGTATGTGTGGGGACTATCGGGTATGGGCAAGAGTGCCTTAGCGCGTCGGATTATTGAGCGACCGGGACGACAAGGCTTGGTGCATTCTGCGCTGGTGTTACATGTCGGGCAAGTTTCACCGAATGATATGGTGGTGCAGATGGCAGATTGGCTGGAAACACAAAACTTCCCAGAAGCGGCGGCATGTCTGCGTGATAATCGCCTCCAGCCACATGAGCGCGTTCAAGCAGCAGCCAAACATGTCAAACGGAAACGACTTATTCTAGTGATTGACCAATTTGATTTGCTGTTGGAGGAGACAAAACCGTTGCATTGGGATGTCAAACATCCGGCGTTGGCATCATTCTTCTATTATCTGGCGACAGCGGAATGGTCAGTGCTGACAATTTTCACCAGTCGCTATCGGTGGTCATTTCTAGCAGATTTGGCGGAAGGCTCATTTGTCGAAATTCATCTGAAAGCCTTCGGGGTGGCGGATATGCAACGTATCATGAGCCAGTTTGAATATCTGCCAAAAGCCAAATTCCACAATATTGATAAGCTGTTCCGCAAGGTGGGGGGACATCCGCAGACGTTCCATACTACTGAGGAACTGTTGACCCGCATCAAAAAACCAAACGCAATTGCGACTGATAAATTTCTGCATATGTTGGCGAACAACTGGCATAACACCTTTATGGATAGGGTGTTGCAATCGTTATCAGAGGCAGAACGCAACGCCTTGCTGATGACCTGTATCATCGGGGATTATTTCTCACCGCGTCAGGTGCAGTTGATGGCGGGTATCCAATCGCAAGAACAAGCCGAGCTGTGCATGGCAAAGTGGGAATCGCAATCGTTGGCGAACTTCTTATATGCTGGCGAAGATGATGTGCCGTGGTATGGTATCCCGATGATTGTTCGCAGTTATATGATGCTCAAGTTGGATGACAAACAACGGCGCAAACTGCACTATAAAGCAACGCAGGTTATCCTCGAAGACTGGTATGAAATTTCGCAGAATCGCTTTATCGAAGCCGGAGGACCAGAACCCGACCCCGATGATAAATTGCAGACCGCGCTGACAGAACTTGCGATTATCAAAGAACACGCTGCCCAACCTGTGATATACCACTATGTGACGTTGGCAGGCGAACTACGCGAGCACTTCAACATCGCCAAACGACAGGACGAAGCTAATCTGATTGGGTTGGCAATCTGGGAATTTTTGGCGTTTCAGCTCAATCGACGTGAAGCTGCACAGGAAATCTTAGAAGAAATCCTCAAGACAGAATCAAAGATAAGCCATCGTTATGCCCTTGCATTAAAAGGCATGGCAATCATAGATATTGATGCGGGACGATGGGATGTTGCCATTGAAAAGCTAGAGTCGGCATTGAAGCTGTTTGGGCAACTGAATGATGAGTGGAATCAAGCCAATACCTTATCACGTACAGCAACGGCTTATTTTGCATCAGGCAAGGCACGCAAGGCACGCGGACTGATTGATAAATCGTGGAAATTACGTGAGAAACTGGGTGATTATACAGGCGGTGCGAAAGACCTCGTCAAGATGGCACGGTATGCCCGTGACCGCAACGATTATAACAATGCGTTGGAGTATACGGCGAAGGCTGAATATATCTTGCGTCAGTTGGATAACCCCGATGTAGCCGTGTTTGCCGATGTGCTCTATGAACGTGGACTGGCATTCAAAGGCACAAAGGCGTATCAATCGGCGTATGAAGTATGGGGAAAAGCAATCCAACTCTATCACCATGCCAACGATGTGCGTGGGATGGGTAGGACGTATGAGAACGCTGCTGAGGTGTTACGCTTGGCGCAGGCATATGATGGTGCGGCGCAGATGATTTTGTCCGCAATCGACATCGCCGAGCAACTGGATGACCAAGTCAGTTTACCCGCTCGTCTGCTGATATTGAGTATGATTTATGAAGACCAAGGCAGTCATGAAGATGCACTGGTGCAGACGGAACGTGGTCTGACACTGGCGGAAGAATTGAACCTATCGGAACAAACAAAATTACGAGAATCGCGTCGGCGTTTGCGTCGTAAGACCGGACGTGGCTTGTTCTAAGTTGAGGGAGATAAAGTGAGATGAGTAACGACCGCGTTATCTATTATGCCAATACGCTCAATCAACTGGCGGCACGGTTGCCAAATGATGATGAGCTACATAAAGCGGGGTATATGCGCTATCAGGAGGGCTTAGACCAATTTCTGCAATATCGCGGTAACCATGAAGACCTCGACAGTGCCATTGAAATTTTTTGTAATTGTGATGTGCGTCCTTATAGCTTTGCTGGATTCGCGTTGATTATGGAAGGTGCATCTTATCTATCCGGTGGCGAATATGATGAAGATGGTCTTAGTCATGGTCTGCGCTTATGGAAACGGGCACGGATGATACAGTCTGACCGCTTCGAGATTGAGTATGTTGGGACACGCTTTTATAGTCGCCTCAAGCAACCGGAGGAAGTCCGCAAGATTCTCGATAAATTCAAGCAACGCTATAACAAAAACTTCTGGTATTGCCTCGCTGAAGCTGATTATTGGACAGATACAGATGAGCGACGCACCCAATATTGGTTTGACCGTGCCAACAAAGCCGCTGGAGATAACCGACCCCGTAAGCTGTTTATCTTAAATCGCTTGGCGGGTAATGAACTCGACAAACCCGATTATGGTGATGCGATTCGCTTGTATCGGCAGGTGGTGAAGCTAGACCCGCAAGACCCGTGGGCGTGGCATAACCTCAGCTATATCTATATCAATCAGGGCGAAGTTGACCTCGCCGACGAATGCAATCAGAAAGCTCTTAGCATCATGGATTTTGGTGCAGCGCGGAGCATTCAGCAAAGCATTTATAACGCCCGCAATAAATCCAAAGAGGGTGGACTCGGCAAAGTCATCGGACTGATACGTGGTGTAATTGGGCTGTGATGACAGGAAGATAGAACGTTCTATTTTTGTTGAATTGTCAGGGCTTTTCAGTAAGTTACACAGTAGTTTGCCCGAAGGGACAAGGCATGCCTTGTCCCTAATTGAGCTGTTGATATGCTCTTGGCGGTTAAAACTCCATCTACCCGTTTACATCGTCCATCTCTTCATCAAGGCGGATGGGGTCAAGCGGGGCATCCTGTTCCAGTAGTGCTAGTGTAGCGCGGAGGATGCGTAATTGCTGTTCGGTGTTATGGGGTGCGCCAATCGTTGAACCCCGATTCAGCTTGGTAAAGGTGGCGCGGGGTGGTGCGGTGACACGAGTGCGTCCAGCGTTCCATGAGGTCAAAGTGGTGGCGATACCTTCTTGTTCGAGTGCGCGGGCAATCAATCCAACGGATTGAGAACATATCGGTCAGGACGGCACCAACAGGGCGGAAGTCGCACCTTCTGCTTTGGCTGCTTCGATTATTAGCGGAATCGTCTCATCAACGACCTGCCCAGCATTCGGTTGATAGCCCATAAAGCTGATGAAATTATCCGTTAATGCACCGATTTCATCTGCCTCTACCATATCGCGCAAATGTCCTAGCGGAATAAGCACCTGTTGATCCATATTAACAGCGGTATGGTCATAGTGAGTGTGAGCAAACGCAAGCTTATCAGGGGCAATATCCGACGGAATTACCCGAATTGTATAATCGCCGAGGTCATTTTCAGCATCATATGCATCCTGATTGTTGGTGCTATATCCCCCTGCGCTCGAAATGAGGACAAGCTTGGTGTCTTTTAGGGACATAGCTTTGCCCGATGGGGCAGTTTTGTTGTCGGGTCGGTTATAGATTTTCCAGTTGGTCTCGCCTGTTTCGTTGAAATGTGCGAGCCAGTTGTTGGTGTAGGTCTCGACCCACTCGTCATGGTTTTCGATTATTTCCATAGAGGTCTCCAGTGTGAATACAATCTAACTGAAGCATAGTGTAACCTGCCCTGTTACAAAATGCCAGAAATTGAATTGTTTGGTTCAGAATGGGGATGATGCACGCATTGAGCAGATGTCGATATAGCATGTAGGGACAAGGCATGCCTTGTCCCTACGGATAGTTAATTCTAGTTCTTAATCGCGTTTACGTTTGTTGATGCTACGCAAGCGACGTGAGCCGACAATCACACCGACGAGACCAAATGCCATCAGGAAGAAGACTCCGGCATTATCCGCGCCGACATCATCAAACAGCCCTGTGTCTGGCATTTCAGCTAGACCGCCTGTGGTTGTTGTCGTCGTCGTTGTACCACCACCTGTGGTTGTACTCTGGGTCACATCAACGGTTGGGGTTTGGTCAAAGAGACCTGCTAATGCGGTTGCGGTGAGTTGTGCCGCTTCCACTGCCGATAGACCGCCTTCGGTGGCAGTTGCCAACGGGGTTTCATTTGCATTAGGGTCTTCGGTTGGTGGTGTGACATTTTCGCCCGCGTCAATTGTCTCTTGTGCGATAGCAGTCAGTGCTGACGATGTTCCGGCAACAATAGCTTCTGCGGTACCGGTTGCATTTGCCACAGCATTGGTTGCTTCTGTATCAACCGTCGGTGATGGTGACGGTGTGTTTGTCGCCGATGGTGTCGGTGTGAACAGAGTTGCCGTTGCGGTCTGATTGAAGAACTCCGTGCCTTGTGCGTTAGTCGCTTGAATCAAGGCTTCGGTGGTTTCATTTGCCTGTGCGATGGCAGTACGGGTCATATCCAATTCAGGATTGCCACGATTGCTCAATGCAAAGACCAAGAGTAGAACACCCGCCAACAAGATAATCAAGAACAACCCGCCAACCAGCAGAACAGTACGACTACGACCACCACCTTCGTTACCAGCCCCATCGGTTTCGGGGTCGAAGGTCAGGTCTTCGTCAACGCCGTCATAGTCATTGAACAAGTCGTCATTGTCGAGGTCTACATCGTCGGCAAAGTCATCATAAGCGAGGTCATCTCCGCCGACATCACCAAAGTCGTCGTCGTCGCCAAAATCAAAATCATCATCATCAAAATCAAAATCGTCATCGTCAAATCGGAAATCGTCGCTCATTTGACTTTATCCTCCCAGCAGGAAAACGCTGTTCCCCTGAATACGCCAATACATACTAATAATAATTGATAAGTCCGTTATCTGCCAGCAAGTTCTAGATTTGCCAACGGTATATTAACCACCTCACCGCTAATTAATTCTACCCGCGCACCCGGAACGCGCAACCCATTTGGTAATTCAATCGGTTGATTCGGTAATTCTTCGATGTGTGCAATGCTCCCCAGATGAGGTGGACGGGTGATACGCACACGTAAACCGCGCTTCAATGTTGCGTTCAGATTTAACCCTGGTGGACGTTCGTCAATCGGTCGGTTAATCACGGCTTCTGGTCGTCGGCTTGTCCAACGTCCGGGCACATCGGCATCAAGTGTGACCTGATAGCCATCGTAGTCTTTGAGCAAATTAAACACTTGCCCATTCATACGTAACATGCCGAAGCCTTCGGTCAACATCACGGCGATGTTACTTTCCATCACACGCTCAATTGCTGTTGATGGCATCGACGGTGCAATTATCCCATTAATGTTGCCTTCTTCAAACACCGGAATCATGGTCGGGTCTAGTGGGTTTGCCAAGACCAGCACTGACCCTTTATAACGAATGTCCAGCGATTCTTTAAGCATCCGGCGCAAATCTTGCTCAGGTTCCATGCGGAGTGTCGCAATAATACTGCGCCCATTGCCCCATACACCCTGCACAATCGCGCCAACTGCTTCCACTGCCACACCACGCTCAGGATAGACTTGAATCACCCGTCCGGCAACACCCGCTTCGATATTCACGATTTGGGGTATTTCCTGCATGATGATACGTCCGTCATCGGTAGCGACAACCAACCCACGTACTGGCGCAAACACACGCTTACCTCTGTCTTTGCGTTTGCCTGCAATGGCGGTCTCGGCTTCGACAACTACATTCGGTTTGACCAACAATAAGCGTTTGACGGCATCTTTATCACGCAGACCTAGTATTTCCGAAGCGTTGATAATGATATGGCGCGAGGGCATACGACCACTGGCAACCACATCACGGACTTCTACTTTTTGCCCATCATGCACGCGGACTGCACCGTAAGCTTCGTCAGGTAAGAGGCACTCACGATGAATCGTGCTTAATTTGGATACAATGCGTTGGTCAGGATAATATTGCATCGTCGCCTCCTATCTATCACGTAAGGTAAAGACATCGTTGTCATCGTCACCAAACAGGGCTTCGAGGTCATCTTCATCAACTGTGCCCCCCTGAAAATCTGCAAATTCTTCATCGTCCAAATCCAATGCTGGCAGTTCACCTGTGATGGTGGACATGCGTTCGTCGATGCTTTCTTCTTCTTGTTTTTTGTCATCTTTCTTACGGCGGCGACGACCTTTCGTTTCTTCAACAACTTCTTCTAGCTCACTGATGTCTTCGGGATTTTCTGTTTCGATGAGCCAGTTTTCAGGGATGTCAATTGGGTCGCGTTCAGTGACTTGTGCGAACCACTTGGTCATATTTTCAGCACGTTCCGCAACGGTCATACCCATCGACAAATTGCGTCCCCGTGCATCAAATAGCACGCCCGCTGTACCGCCCCGAAGCTTGAGCTTAACACGGCGTTTATCACCAATGCTCAACCCACGTGCGAGTTTGATGTCTACGGTTAATGTGACGTTGGCAGGAAGTGGCAATATCCACACATCACCGCCGTTGATTTCATGTTCAAATTCTTCGCCGTCATCGGTTGTGATATTCAAACGCATCGCCCAAGAATTAGGGGAGGGTTTGCCCGATACACTAATCACCGTGCCGACATGGTCAATCAAATCGCCATCCAGCAATTGCACCACTGCCGACGGTTCACGCAATGCCAGCGCACCCAATGCCGGAATCACTGCGTAGGGGTCAGCTTTAATCTGGGTGACACCTTCCGGTTGGATTGCATCGACCAATAGCATCATATCCAACGCGGGATAGCCTGTGCCTGTGAGGGTTGAGCCTGCGCCGATAATCAAGCTAAAGTGGGGCATATCATCGTAGGTCGGCAGGATGTCCCAATCAACTCGTGCCTGTTCAATCATATATTGGATTGCAGACCGCGCCATCGCATGTTCAATGTACATCTCGCGGGTATCCATTGGTATAGTTGCCGGACGTAAACCTTTGTTCAGCACATAATTACGCAGTTCGCCGTACTCCAAATAGAACGGAAGCCACTCTGCAATTTTGTCTTCGCCGATAGTTTCCAACAGGCTAGAGGCACTGTGCCCCATGCCGATGTCAGTACGAATGGCGGTATTGTGTCGCTTTTGTACCGAGACTGTAAAGACGGCTGTTGCGCTCCCAATGTCAATTGCCATCGCATTGATGTTCATAGATTCGGCAAGAAATTCGGTAATCGTCGCAAAGCTCTGTGCCGTTGGCAAAATACCGGAACTCGTCATGGATGCGATATTGCGAAAGCTGAAACCGTGTTGTTCTTTGTGTTCGTCATATGCCTGACCGAGCAAAATCTGTGCCGGTTCGAGTTCTTCTTCGTCTTCGGTCGGGCGGATGTTGGGTGAGACAAGGACTTTAGTCAAGTTACCGAGGACTTCTTTGGCATTATCTGCTAGCTTGTTGTTGCCTGCAAACAAAATCGTCGGGCGAATCGGTTGTGGAATCAATCCCGTCGCAACCATAACAACATTCATCAGCTCGACCAATGCACTCCGCGCCCCGCCGTCAGTGCCACCTGTGATAAAAATCAAATCAGGACGGCTGAGGATAATTTGATTGATGCGTTCTTCTTCGGTGAAGCCATCATCAAGGTGTATCTCGGCGACAGGTTCGACATAAGAAGCCGATGTTGCCCGTAATGCTGAGCGGATACTGATGTCCGGCACAAGACCGACCATGACAACCCGCACCGGACGACCCGCACTGGCAGTTGTAATGTAATAATCGACACCGGAACGGTCAGCTTGTTCGGGTGTAATCAACATGTTGTCTTTATCAAAGAAGCGTCTGCCTGTTGCTTCGGAAATATCGCGCAGAATCCGACCGACTCCAATATTGACATCATCAATCGGGAAGCCAATCGTCGTCCGGCTTTGACCGCGTGCGACCAACCGATATTCACCGTCCACCATATCGAACAACAAGGCGCGGGTATGCACACTACCGAAGTCAACGGATAGAATAGAGCCGATGGGTTGTGTATTTTCCGACATACATTAGCCTCCAAACTGGAGCAAAAACCCGATACGTTCAGTAAGAATAGTCAAGCTGGTGAGCAGTGCTGTCGCATAGATTGCGCCAAGTGTCGTCACAATGAACACCTTACCAATCGTGCTGAGGCGACGAATCAGAATCCCTTGCTTGACCTCGCCTGTGTTGGTCTCTTTGGCTTGATACTGGAAGTAAATCAATGATGTCACCGTGCCGAGAAATATCACGCTGATATTTAATAACGCTGATGGGTTGCCAACGACGTTGTCAGGCAGGGTGGTTGATGTGCGTACCAATGGGAATAATGTTCCGGTGATTGCACCGATAACCGCCACAGCTGCCCCAACCACAATCACGATGGCAAAGACGCTATTCGTCAGCCATGCCAAGCGTCCAATCGGCTTGAGCAAGAGCAGTAAACCGAACAGTAACGCCGTGAAGAAAATGACAATATCAGCAACATTCCCTAGCGGAGTCCAACTTGTCGCCGGATTTTGAATGTCTTGCAGATATGGCAGAATCACTCCCTCAAATGTCACGATGACGGTGAAGGCAGCAGTCATACCCACAAAGATATAGACCGCAATCCGATATAAGTTCCGCACCAATGGCAAATCCCCCAGCACATAGCTGAATACCATGAGTGTTAGAACAAAGCTGATAACTGTTAACATGCCTTCCGTCATGTAGTTCGCTCCGTCGCTACCGTTTGGCTTCACGTCTACGGCGTAGCACTGCCCGCAGACCAAAGTAAATATTGCCGAATAAAATTATCACCACCGCCGTAATTGTGCCCAATGTCATCGCATTCAAGCGTGATGTTTCCTGACTGCGGTCACGGGTAAAGACATAATCTGCGCGTGGGTCAGGTGTTGTCAGGACTTCAAAAGGTGGTGTGGCTGTCGCTTCATCATCCGATGATTGATAGTACCGCACCTGATTTTTGCCCAACCGCCGTTGATACGACACTTGCATGACGGTCACACCTGTATCCCCTGCATCTGCCGATTCATCAGACTCGTCCGATTCTTCAAAGTCTGTTTCGGGCAATTCTGTTCTTTCCACAAGGAACGATGCAATCCAACCGTCGCGTCCATCCGGCAAGAGGAAGTTAATCCAATCGCCGTCTTCACTTTCGCCAATCACCTGATAAACCGACCCGTCGCTGGCTGTCGTCAGTACGGGGAAGTTGGTATTCGGACCTGTGCGGACGTTGACACTACCCCCCGGTGCATTGACGACAATCACCGTAATCAGGCGCGGGGTTGGTGTGAAGGTTGCAGTTGGCGATGGTGTATCCGTTGGAACAAGCGTATTGGTTGCTGTTGCTGTTGGTTCGGGTGTATCCGTCGGGATAGGTGTATTGGTCGCTGTTGGTTCAACAGTAGGTTGTTCATCTGTTGTGTCAGTTTCATCATCCGGTGACGTGACCGCTTGTGCGCCACCATCTTCAGTGTTATCGGTGCTCTCTGCTTCGTCAGTTGGTTCCGGTGTGTTGGTTGGCAACGGTGTATTGGTCGGTTCTGGTGTGTTGGTTGGCGTAAATGTCGGTGTAAATGTCTCGGTTGGTGCAGGTGTTGATGTCGCATAGACAGCTTGTAACATCTCGCCATAGGTGAAGGCATCACGATAACCAACAACCAATCCTAAAATACCGTCGGTTTGATTAATATACGGTTCTGCCAGTGGTTGCGCGGAATAGCCTGTTGCTGCAACCAGACGTGTTGTGGTCGATGGAGCAACTTGTTCCGCCCAATTGCGGATGTCGTCGGATTGTTCCGCGATGAGCAACATCAACGCCATATCATTTAATGTTGTCAGGTTCAAATTGGTGGTGTCGCCCTGTGCATTGATGGACACAATGCTATCGAAGTTCTGGCTGAGGTCACGCAGACCCAACGTACCACCTGTGAGATAGCGGACGATGTAATAATCTTGGTTGGCTTGCAGGCTTAACCCGCGACTTTGTACCGAGTTGTTGATGTCATTCAAAATGTTCTGAGCATGCACAACACCAACCGGATTACTGCTCACGATAACGGGTATTGCACCCTGTGACACAATGTGACGCAATAAAATATCGGCGACAGAATCGAGTTCACCGGCTGCCGTCGGACCATATTCAAAGCCGACGAGGACATAATCGCCATCGTTGAGGGCTTCCAGTTGATTAAAGACAATATTGGCACTTTCGTTATCACTGCCAAATGCCAACGGTGGTAATGAGCCAACACCAAAGCTTGATACAAAGGGTAATATCACAACCAGTAGGATAATCACAGCGACTGCTAAACGTCCGAGACCAATCTTGGGTAAGGAGCGACGACGGCGATTGGATTCCACCATCGGAACGCCTTCCTCGTCTGTCTCGACTGTAGGTGTAATCGTAACCCCGACAATCTGCTGGAGCAGTTCGGATTGTTTGCGCTGTGCATCGGTCAATGTAATATCGGTGACAATGCCTTCGGTCTCGTGTGCGATAGAAGGTGCAACAAGTGTCTCGCCTACATCGGATAAGACTTCCGGTGCAGGGACAGCTGATGCTTTTTCATCTGCTTGTGCGGATGCAGAAATCCCACGTTCACGCAACGCCTGTAAGCGGTCGTCAAGGTCTTCCAATGGTTTATCATCTTGCTGACGGATAATCGCTGCTGCCGAGGTTTCATCACTGCCAACATCAACCCCGCGTAACCATTCCGGTATATCACCGGGGAGTTCGTCTTCGGGTTCTTCGTCTTCCATCAATGCTGCATCGAAGATTGCGCCCAAATCATCAATGCCTGATTCGGCATTATCAATGTCAAATTCGCCTTCTTCAATGTCATCATAACTTGCCAGCAGACTTTCTAGGTCAGCGGCAGGGGGGGCAACGGCTTCTTCTTGCTCAAATTCATCGAAGTCCATATCATCAAGGTCAAGCCCGTCAAATATGTCATCCATATCAGCTTCTTGTGCGTCGGCTTCTAATTGGTCTACATCCATATCGGATAGCGTCTGCATCCAATCCGGTTCAGCCTCTGTTTCAGCACTGTCCGGCTCACCAAACCAATCCTCGCCTGTTTGCTCTTGTTCGACCTCATCAAGGAAGCTTAAATCCATCTCCTCGTCAGCATCTTCAACGTCATCCGTAAACCCTGTGGCGGATTCATCTTCTT